>Ga0163163_10000013_pt1 | contig 242522 bp, 215 predicted proteins | sample S65metaG_FD_119766 | JGI IMG/M metagenome (GOLD analysis project Ga0163163, IMG submission 119766) | Switchgrass rhizosphere microbial communities from Kellogg Biological Station, Michigan, USA - S6-5 metaG | ecosystem: Host-associated > Plants > Roots > Rhizosphere > Soil | place: USA...
AAGTAGTACCGGTTAAAGCTCGTGTAGCCCGGCTGTCCGGTGTTCGGCAGATAGACGTAGGCGAGCGTGCCGTTGGACATCTTCTCGACGAGACGACGGTTGTCCTCGACCCACGCGCGCGTGCGCAGCGTCTGCTCGTTCGCGACCGGCACGACGGTCACCTGCCGCGTGCCTTCCATCGCCGGCCGTGGACCAATCGTGAGCACGGTCTGGCGATTGGCCGTGCCGTCGAGCAGGCGGTAGATGTTGTCCGGCGCCCGCAATTCGACGCCGTTGACGGCGAGCACGTAGTCGCCGACATTGACGTCGACCCCGGGTGTCGCGAGCGGCGCCCGCAGGTCCGGGTTCCAGTTCTCCGTGTCGTAGATGCGCGTGATCTTGTAGCGGCTGTTGTCGATCGCGAAGTCCGCGCCAAGCAATCCGCCGGGTACGGCATTCGGCACCTCGGGCATGTCGCCGCCGCGCACGTACGAGTGGCCGATCGAGATCTCCGCGCCCATCATGTCGAGCAGATAGTTGAGATCGGCGCGGTGATTCACGTACGACAGCAACTTGCCGTACATCTCACGGTCCTCGCCCCAATCGGTCCCGTGCATGTTGGGCACGTAGAGGTAGTCGCGCTCGTTGCGCCACCCTTCCCGGAAGATCTGCTTGAACTCCTCCTTGGGCTCGAGATACATGCGCAACGACACGTCGACGCGCCCGGCGCCAGGCTGAGGCGCGTTGCGATCGGCATCGACGATGAACAGCGCGACCGTGGCTGGTGCAGCGGACGCGCCGCCGCGCCCGCCTCCGCCACCGCCGCCACCGGCAGCGCGGTAGACGAGCTTGTGACCGTCCGCACTCACGTCGTACGTCGTCGCGCCCGAGACGAACGCCGCCGCACGGCGATCGCTCAGCCGGTACCGCATCAACGTGCTGCCGCCGCCACCGGCGCCGCCTCGTCCTCCGCCTCCGCCCGCTTCGAGATAGAACACGATTCCTGGCGCGCCCGCGCGCAGCCGCGAGTACTCGCGCGCCGGCACGCCGGGGATCGAAAGAATGCGCTTCGGCAAGCCGTCGAAATCGATTTGCACCGTGACGGGCGTGCGAGGCGCGCGAGCCGGAGGCGCGTCCTGTCCACTCCCGGTTTCGTCAGGGTTCACGGCCGCCCCGCCGCCGCGACCTCCTGCTGGCGTGCCGGTGCCGACGCCCCGGTCTTCGTCGCTCTCGGGTAGAAACGGCGACGCTTCACCCTTCTTCAACACGGCGAGGTACAGACCGAAGTTCTCCGTGTGGTCGTACGACGTCATGTCGAGCCACTGCGACTGCAAGCCGAAATCGGTCGACGCGAGGAACCACAGATACTTGCCGCTCGCATCCCAGGCCGGCCAGACCGCGTCAGAGAGACCGTCGGTCATCTGCTTCGCCTCGCCGGTCTCCGCGTTCGCGATGAAGATCACGTGGTAGAGCGATCGCAGCCGGCTCGAGTACGCGACCCACTTCGAGTCAGGACTCCAAACGGGATTGAGCGTCCGCTCGGGCACCATCCACGGATCGTTGCCGACGACCTTCGTCTGCCCGCTCGCGACGTCGAGCACCCACACGTGCAGATTCGTGTCCGTGTAGAGCAGCTTCTTCGAATCGGGCGACCAGGACGGCGTGTAGTAATGCGTGGGATTGGGCAGGGCGATCTCGCGCACGGGCGAGATGCCGTCCTGCGATTCGAGCACGAGCTTGTACTCGCCCGACTTGTCGCTGAAGTACGACACGTACTTGCCGTCGGGTGACCACGCGGGATCGCGCTCGGCGGAGGCGCTCGAATGCGTGAGGTTCCTGATGTCGCCCTTCTCGGCGGGAATCGTGAACACTTCGCCGCGCGCCTCGACGGCCACGCGCTTGCCGGTCGGCGACAGCGCGAGGTTCGTCATCCGCGCGGTCACGTCCTCCCAGCGAGGCATCATCCACGGAAAATCGCCGCTCGCGGTGATCGGCACGATGTGCTCGGTCCCGTTCTTCGGATCGAGCTCGTGCACGTACCCGGCCTGCTCGAAAACCACCGCATTCGGACTCGAGTCGATCGTCTTGACGTCGTAGTCCTTGAACTTCGTCACCTGCGTGAGCTTCTTGCTCTTCGCCTCGAACGACCACACGTTCATCACGCCGTCACGGTCGGACAGGAAGTACACGACGTCGCCGACCCACACCGGATCCACGTCCTTCGACGTCGTCCACGGCGGCGAGACGAGATCGTAGGTCTTGAGGTCGACGATCCAGATGGGCCGGTTCTGGCCGCCGCGATAGTTGCGGCGCTCCTCGTCCCAGGAGCTATTCATGCGATATGCGACGCGCGTGCCGTCGGGCGAAATCTTGCCCTGATACGCGCGCGGCAGCGTCATCGGCTCCTCGACGCCGCCCTCGACCGGCACGGTCCAGAAGCGCGGCGCGCCGCTTGGCGCCCACGTCGCCCGCGACGACGCAAAGACGATCGACTTGCCGTCCGGCGTCCATCCCTGTACGTCGTCGCCGCCGGGATGCCATGTCAGCCGGCGCGGCTCGCCGCCCTCGGCCGGCAGGACGTACACATCGGTGTTGCCGGCGTACTGCCCGCTGAACGCGATCCACTTGCCGTCCGGCGAGAAGTGCGGGTTGGACGTCAGTCCCTGAAAGGTCGTCAGCCGGCGGGCGATGCCGCCGGCACGATCGACGCTCCAGATGTTGTTGGCGTACGCGAACGCGATTTGCGTCGCGCTGACCGTCGGGGTGCGCAGCAACCGCGTACCCTCCGGCGCCGCCGCCAGGCGCGGTCCGAGAAGTGACCCGACGAAATGCAGACAGACGAGCGCAACGAGAAAGCGCCGCAACGACATAGCAGAATCCTCCGGGTGTGGCGTATCGTAGCACCTCATGAACCAGCCCACTCGACGAGACGTCCTCAAGCAACTCGGCATCGCCGGCGCAGGCCTCGCGCTCACGCCGACCATCATTCGTGGACAGGGCACCGATCTGATGGCCGGCGGCCTCCCGGTCGAGATCGCCGTCTCTTCGGTGACCCCGAACACCGTCCGGATCACGCTCCAGCCGATCGCAAGCGGCCAGCCGGCCGCGATCCCGGACGACGGCGTGCTGGCACAGGCGGAGTGGGGCAAGTCGATCGCGCGCGCGCGAACGGGCGCGACGCTCGCCAACGTCAAAGCCGGCAACCTCGTCGTGAAGGTCGCCGCGAGCCCGCTCGTCATCACCATCGAAGGCTCCGACATGCGAACGGTGCAGGAGTTCAAGTTCGACGAGGCGGCGCCGGGCTTCTCCTTCCTGCTGCCGCGCGGTCCGCTCCTCGGCCTGGGCGAAGGCGGCTCGCAGTACGACCGCAAGGGCGCGACGGATCGCATGCCGAGCGGCCAGATCTCGTACCAAGCCAACACGCCGCGCGGCTATCGCCTTGCGGTCCACGGCGCGCGTGTTCCGATTCAGTGGATGGTCGGCACCGACGGCTGGGGTCTCTACATCCACCAACCGCTCGGGGCGTTCGACTTCACCGGCGACACCGGCAAGTTCACGCCGTCCGCCGGTCCCAATGCGATCGATCTCTTCGTCGTCTCGTCGAAGGATCCCGCGGTCATCATGCGTGACTACGCCCGCATCACGGGGCTGCCGGAAATGCCGGCCTTGTGGTCGCTCGGCTACCTGCAGTCGCATCGCACGCTCGCGGGCCCGGACGAAGTGAAGTGGGTGGCGAAGACGATGCGCGAGAAAAAGCTGCCGTGCGACGCCCTCATCTATCTCGGCACGGACTTCACGCCGTCCGGCTGGAACACGCACAATGGCGAGTTCACCTGGAACGCGAAGAACTTTCCCGATCCGAAAGCGATCATCGATGAGCTCCACGCGGAGCATTTCAAGGTCGTGCTGCATATCGTCGTGGAGGCCGGGTCCGCGGCCCGGCCAGGCACGCTGAAAGGCACGGTGAGCGATCCGTGCACCGCGGCACAGCTCCCAGCCGGTCGCACGCCTGACGGCCAGTGGCCGCCGGATCGCCAGGTCAGCTGCTATTGGCCGGTGCACAAGCCCCTCTACGATCTCGGCATCGATGGCTGGTGGCCCGATCAGGGCGATGGCCTCGACGGCCCCTCGAAGCTCGCGCGTATTCGGATGTACTGGGAAGGCAGCCAACAGCTACGGCCGAGCGAGCGGCCGTTTGCGCTCCATCGCAACGGCTATCCGGGCATGTGGCGGTACGGGGCGTTCCTGTGGTCGGGCGACGTGAACTCGACATGGGAGACGCTCAAGGTCCATGTGCCCGATGGCGTGAACACCGCGCTCTCGGGAGTCCACTTGTGGGGGACGGACATCGGCGGCTTCATCCCGACGCCCGAGTACACGGGCGAGCTGCACGTACGGTGGTTCCAGTTCGGCGCGTTCTGTCCGCTCTTCCGCGCGCACGGCCGCGACTGGCACCTGCGCCTGCCGTGGGGCTGGAACACGGGCGAGCTCGGCCCGAACGAAGTGGCCAACTTCCCCGGCCCGCCCGCGTCGGAGCTCCACAACGCCGACGTCGAGCCGATCTGCCGCAAGTACCTCGAGTTGCGGTACCGGCTGATGCCGTACCTCTACTCGGCGCTGCGCGAATGCGCGCAGACCGGGATGCCGATCGTGCGCGCGATGTGGCTGCATCACCCCGACGATCCCATCGCGGCGCAGCGCGGCGACCAGTACTTCTGGGGCCGCGACATGCTCGTCGCGCCCGTGGTCGAAAAGGGCGCGACGTTCCGCAAACTGTATCTGCCGAGCGGCACATGGTTCGATTTCTGGACCGAGCAGTCGCTCAACGGCGGCCGCGAGCTCGATCGGCCCGTGGACCTGGCGACGATGCCGCTCTACGTGCGCGGCGGCGCCATTCTGCCGATGGGACCGGTCAGGCAGTACACGTCAGAACCCTCGGACGCTCCGCTCACGCTCGTCGTCTATCCAGGCGCTGACGGCGCGTTCACGCTGTACGAAGACGACGGCGTGTCGTTCGCGTACCGGCAGGGCGCGTGGATGGGCATCGCGATGAGCTGGCAGGACCGATCGCGCGAGCTCATGCTGAAGCTGGCGCCCAACTCGAAGATGCTGCCGCCGCTGTCACGGGCGATCGAAGTGCGCGTCGCGGGCTCGCCGAAGACGCAGACGGTGACCTTCACCGGGAAGAATGTCGTCGTGAAGCTCTGAGTCCGGCCTCGTCCCGGCAACCTGCCGCGTGGTGATGTCGTCTCAGGTGCTAGGATGAATCGTCCCCGAAGGAGTGCGTCATGATTCGATTCGCTGTCGGCCTGATGTTCGTCGGCCTTCCCATCGCGCTCGTTGCGCAGCAACCGCCCAAGCCGCCCCAGACGCAGGCGCCAGCGAAGCCTCCCGCGTCAACGAGCACGACCGCCTTCCCTGCCGGGACGTACGTCGTGACGATGCAGGACGGCTCGATCATCCAGGTCGCGTTCGCGGATGGCGCGTACCACGCGACCCAAGATGGCCAGCCGATCGCGACCGGCAAGTACACGACGAAGGGCGATCAAATCGTCGTCTCGGACAACTCGGATGCGTGCGGCATGAGCGGCGAGGGCACCTACACGTGGGCGTTCGACGGCAAGGCGCTGACGTTCAAGGGCTCGAAGGATGGGTGCGACACGCGTCTGCAGATCATGACGGGCTACCCGTTCGTCAAGAAGTGAGCTAGTACCGCCGCCGGCCCGACCCGGTGTGACTCGTGCGTCGCGTCATCAACGCGACGATGTACCCGAGACCAGTGAGGAGAACGAGCGATGCTGTGATCGCGACGGCCTGGACCGCCGCGCGAAGGCGTTCGCTGACTCGAGGTGGCGCTGGCGCGTCGCCCGCAGGGACCGTGCCACTGGCGGCGCTCGAACCGTCGCAGTTGAGCAGTCCCGCGACGAGGTGCGCACCGTCGCCTGGATTGGTCGGGGCCATCTCCGAGGGCTCCTCCGCCGTCGACTCCTGATCAGGTGTGGACGACGAGGCCGAGCCGACGTCAGCGATCGCGATCAGGTTTCCGCGGAGGTCAACTCGAAACGAGTTCGCGTCGGCCACTGGCGACGCCGCGTCGGTCCCAATTGCGTGAGCGCAGGTGACCAGCACTGGATCCGGCAGGTCCTTGGGATTCACGGCCGTGACATCGGGAAGGGCCAGGACGGACTCAGGGGCCGATGGCGCCGCAGAATTGTCGATCCCAATCGGACTGCCGAAAGCAGGTGCCACGCTCACGACCAGCCCCAACGAAAGAAACACCGACGCAGAGACTCCACGCACGGGTGCGGGTTGATGCAAGAACCTCACCTTCGCAACACTCGATAACGATCGTCTACAGAAGCATCACCATCGCGTGACGGAGTGCCGCGGCTCCCAATGTGTGTCGCGTGCTGCTCATGTCAGGTTGTGTTGGTGGAACACTGCACCAGATAATGTGGCGTCGCATGAGGTCGGTCCCCGCTCGTTCCCGGAGTCACGCAATCGTCGCGTGGGCAATCGTTGTCGTTGTGGGCCTCGCCGGCGCGCCCCCCGCGATTGCACAAGGCGCACCCAATAACGCAACAGCCCAATCCCCCAAGAGCCCAATATCTCGCTGGGAGATCGAGGGCGCGGCCGGCGTGGGTGTCGGATCGCTCACCAGCGGCACGACGGCGCTCCCGGGACCCGGCGCGCCGATCGCGACGTCCACGCCGATCTTCCCGAGCCGCCAGACGTCATCGTGGCTCTTCGGCGACGGCGCGACGATTCTGAACGGCGCCAACGCGGCGCTCGGCCTGGGAGCACGGGTCACGCCGCTCGACTCGGCGCTGACGGCCCTCGGCCTCGACTCGACGGGATTCGCCGTGTCGTTCCGCGCCCGCCGCACGATCACGCGGCGCTTCGCGCTGGAGTTCAGCCTCGACCTCCTGACCGAGTCGTCGGCGATTTCCGATCAGCTCGTCGCCGCGGCCGGCACGACGGAAGCCACGGCCCAGGCGGCGCTGGCGGCGCTCATCACGTCTGGCCCCTTCAACGCCGCCGCGGTCACGACGACGAGCTCGATGAGCGGCGGGGCCAGCCGCGAAATCGCGACGACGGGTGCCCTCGTGTGGCGTGTTCGCCCGGACAGCCGCTGGTCGCCGTACGCGACGTTTGGCGGCGGCGTGCTGACGGGCACGGGCGACTTGCCCTCGCTCACCCTTCAGGACTCCTATCACTTCCTGATCCTCAACGCCGTGCCGATCGCCGAAACCGATCGTGTCGTCCTCCACTACGACCGCGAATCCGCACCGATCGCCGTGATCGGCGGCGGGCTGCGCCACGCGATCACGGCCCACTGGGGCCTGAGCGTGGACGGACGCGTCTTCCTTGGCGGGAAATCGCCTCGCCTGCTCCTCGATGCCTCGCCGTCGGTCACGACGGGCACGCCGGCGGGTTTCGTCGAGTCGTTTACCAATCCCGCGATTCAATTCAGCAACAACGCGTCGACGGGACGGCTCTCGACGCTCAGTGGCGGACAGATTCAGGGATTCGAGGCGATGAGCGCGGGACGGGAGACGCGCGTGCTGATCACGGTAGGCGTGTTCAGAAGGTTCTGACGAACCTGCTACTTCAGGGTGAGATAGAAGATTCCGAGCCCGTGGGTCGCCGCGATTAGCAGGCGCTGGTCGGAAACGATCTCCAGATCGACCATCACGGCCTCAGGGAATCCCAACCCCGCAGCCTGCCAGCTCGACGCGCCCTGCGTGAGCACCAGCGGGCCAAAGTCCGTCGCGGCGTAGAGATCGCCGCGGACGTCGTCGAACGCGATCGTGTTGATCGGCAGATCGCCCAGATCGAAGTCCATCGGCGTGAACGTCGCGCGTTGCGATGCAGGATCGTAGACCACGCGAAAGACGTGGCCGGGCGTCGATGGCGTCAGCGTGTTGAAGCCTGAGTAGGACACGAACGCGGCGTTGGCGTTCCGCGGGTCGGCGAAGATGCGCGTGATGAACCGGTTGGGCGTGACCGCCCCGTCGATCCGCACGAACTCGACTTGATTGCCAGCCGCGTCGGCGTTCTTCGAGATGAACAGCCGGCCGAAGTTGGTCGCGGCCCACAGCGTGCCGGTGTCCCCGAGCGATCGCTCGGCCGCAACGATCATCCCGCCCACGCGATCGCGGCCGTAGAAGTCGCTCGTCAGATCGCCCGGCTTGCGGCTGGTCGAATCCGGCGTGCTCCCGGCGCTGAACGGATAGCTGACGCCGAGCGGAAGCCAGTCGCCGCACGGCCCATTGTTCACGCCGTTCAGGTTCCGGCAGAGACTCTCGAGGGTCGCCTGGCTGCCGCCGTTGTTCTGCGTGCGCCAGATGTGCTGGAACCCGGTGAACTGGGTGTCCGGACGCACGCGGTCGAACGTCAGGAACTGCCGCCCCGTCGACTGGGTGATCGTCGCGCGCTCCCCGCTGCTCGAGATCGGATCGTCGGTGCGCACCCAGAACGCTAGCTGGCCGTTCCGGAAGTTGGTGAAGTAACGCGTGCTCTGGAAGCTCGCGAACAGCACCTCGGACCGTGTCGGATGAAAACCGGACGCCGACGTGCCGTCGCCAAATGGAAACACGGACTTCCACACGTGCCCCGCGCCCGGGCCGTCGAGCCAGATCGTGCCGTTGTCCTGCAGCCCGCCCATCAGGCGGTGCAGCGGATCGTGCACGTCGACCCCGACGTTGTAGTACTGCAGCGTCTGCAGGCCGCGATTGAGGAAGTAGATGCGCTGCGGTACCGCGGCCATCGCTGTGCCGCACTGCGGCGGCACCGGGTTGAACAGCTGCGCGCACCGCCCGCTGAGGTTCAGAAACGTGCCGTCGTTGCGCACGACGCCGCCGTCCGACCCGACGAACGCGATGTTCGGGTTGGCCGGCTGGAACACGATCGCGCGCACGTCCACGTGGCTCGCGTTGCGCGGATTCTGCGCGTCTCTCCCGAACGCGGTGAAGCTCACGCCCGCGTTCGTCGATCGCATCGTCGCCTCGCCGAAGTCCGGGCTCTGCACACCGCCGATGACGATTGTGTCCGGCTCCTGCGCCGGCGTACCGACAAGCAGGTCGTAGAAGCACTGGGTCGAGCAGATCGATCGGCTGGTCGAGCCGGGATTGGACGTCGAGTTCGACGACAGCTTCAGCCACGCGCCCGAGTTGACGATCGCCGCGCCCGATCCCGAGGCCAGTGCCGAGGCCGGCACATCTGCGTTGTCGAGCCGGTACAGCGCCTGATCGCTCAAATTGAGCGTGCCGTTGTACGCATAAATCCGCGTATGCCCATCCTTCTGTGTCAGCGCGAACATCGCCAGATCCTGAAACCGCTGGAGGTTGACGACGCCGAACACCGGCTTGAACGTGGCGTCGCCGCCTTCGAGCGATGGCGCGGATCGATGAATCGCGTTGTTCCACGCGGTCGCATAGACGATGTGCGGATCTTTCGGATCGAGTTCGACGTGACGTACGCCGAACATGGTGTCGCCGACGCCCTCGCCAAGATTGGGATTCGGCGGGACGACGGGATCGAGCGGCGGCACCCAGATGAGCGACCACGTCGTGCCGGCGTTCGTCGTTTTGTACAGCCCCACGCGCGGTTGCGGAAACCCGGTTGTCTGCGTCTGCCCGCCCCGCACGGCCGTCATACCGAGCATGGCGCTCGTTGTCGCCACGTAGATCGTCTGCGAGTCGCCGGGCTGCACGACGACGGAGCCGACGCCGCGGGTGAAGGTGAAGTCCATTGCCACGGGCGAGATGGCCGGATCGACGATCATCGTCGGGATGCGCGCCCAGTGATCGCCGCCGTCGATCGATCGGTACACGCCCGTGCCCGCGGCGGAGTTGTTCGGCTGGTTCGTTTCGCCCGTGCCGACGAGAATCGTGTTGCCGGAGCGATCGTTGGGATCGATCGCGAGGCTGCCGATGCTGTTGGTGCCAAGCCCTTCGCTCACCCACCGCCAGCCGACGTCATCCGTGTTCATCGCATCGTCGGTCCGCCAGACACCGCCGCCGGCCGTGCCGACCCAGAGACGGCACGGTCCGACGGCCAGGCAGTTCGGCGAGATCGCCAGCGCGGCCACGCGGCCCGAGATGTTCACGGTGCCGCCAGAGTCGGGATTCTGGATCGTCGTATCGGGCCCGAGGCTCGTCCACGTCGATCCGATGGCCGTCTGTCCGCGATACGCGACGCCGCGGAACACCCAGTACCGTTGCTGCGCCGCGGCAGTCACGCGCGGATCCCCGACCGGCGCCGGATACGCCTGCTCGTACGCGCGCAGGTCGTAGTAGCCGAGCGGCGAAAACTTCTCGGGTTTCTCGCGCAGCGATTCTTGCGCGAACAACGCGACGGTGACGAGCGACAGAGCGACGGCGACTCGCACTAGGCGCATACGCGTGAACCTCTGAACCCCGAGGAACCCTCAGGAACCCCAAGGAACCCCAAGGAACCCCAAGGAACCCCAAGGAACCCCCAGGAACCCCGAGGAACCCCCGGGAACCCCAAGGAACTCCAAGGAACCCCCAGGAACCCCCAGGAACCCTACCCCACTCTCACCGCCAACATCGACACCGACCCGCCATCGACGCCTTCCACCGGAAAGCTGATGCGATCGTCCTGCTGGCGCGTCGCGATGACGTACAGCAACGGCAGATAGTGATCGGGCGTCGGAATCGCAAGGTGCGCGTCGCGGCCGAGGCGATCGTAGGCAACCAGCGGCGCCTGTTCGCCGGCGACGAGCATGTCGCGGGCCTGCTGCTCGAAACGCAGCGCCCAGTCGAACGGTTCGACGTTGTGCTTGCCCCACGCAAACGCGTGCAGGTTGTGGACGAGGTTGCCGCTGCCGACGATCAGCACGCCCTCGTCGCGAAGCGGCGCCAGCCGCCTGCCGACTTCATAGTGAAACGAGGCGGGCTCGCGCTCGTCGATGCTCAGCTGCACGATCGGCACGTCGGCTTTCGGGTAGACGTGTGTGAGCACGGACCACGTGCCGTGATCGAGTCCCCAGCGCTCGTCGAGCGTCACGGGCAGCGGCGCCAGCATCTGCTGCACGCGCCGCGCGAGCGCCGGATCACCCGGCGCCGGATATTGCACCTGGTAGAGCGGCGCTGGAAACCCGCCGAAGTCGTGGATCGTGCGCGGCGCGGTGGACACCGTCACGCCCGTCTCCGGCACGAACCAGTGGGCCGAAATGCAGAGAATCGCGGCGGGCCGGGGAATCGCCGCCCCGAGGCCCGCCCATGCTTTCGTGTACACGTTGTCGAGCAACGCGTTCATCGGGTTGCCGTGGCCGAAGAAAATCGCGGGAAGGCGGGGCATGATCTCTATCGTACGACTGGTACGACCCCTCGTCCTCGCCTCGGCGGTCCGGCGAGCGTCTTCACCCGCGCGAGCCACTCCGCCGGCGTCATCGTCGAGAGCTGCCCCTGCTCCGCGGCGGCGACCACGAGCTCGCGCATGGCGAGCACGAACGGAAACTCGAGCGCCGCCTTCGGGCGCCCGGCCTCCGTCAGCGTCGCGATCCGGGCGTCGCGCCAGGCGGCATCGGGCACGATGCCCCGCGACAGGCACGCGATCGCATCGAGGCCGATCGCGCCCATCGCCGCCAGATCGTCGGCGAGCGGCGTCACCTCGGCGAGCGCCGGCGCCGCGTCGGCGAGACGCACGATCCCGGCGTGCTCGTCGCGCCAGGACGCAAAACGCGTCTGCAGCTGGTCGCGCCCCAGCATGAAATGCGGCGCGTCGGACAGCAGATGCTCGACGAGGCCGCTCACCTCCCGCGCGCCGAGGCTGTCCGTGCTGACCGCATCCACCAGATGCGTCAGCGGTCCGAGCGTCGTCATGCCGGATTGCTGCCCGCCGCGCTGATAGCCCTTCACCGGCTCGACGACGTCGGCGAGCACGCGGAGAGGCGCGGGATCGGCGCCGGCCGTGAGCCGTCGCAGCAACACGTCGGCGTTGCGCAGGTGCGTGATGCCGAGCTCCTCGAGCTGCACGCTCACGACCGCCAGCCGGCGGTACATATCGTCGACGCTCGCAGTGTCGCGTGGGGACCAGAAGCGCTCGGCGATCGCGGCCGTGCGCGGCCAGATCCGCGAGTCGATCGTCTCCGGCCCGACCCACTCGCCCCACATCGTCGCCTCCCCGCCGAGCACGTGCGCGGCTTCGGCGGGCGTCAGATCGCTCGACGCCGGGAGCGGGTCGACGGCGTAGTGCGTCGCGGCCGTGTTCAGCAGATCGATGTAGTAGCCGGCGGACAACACGCTGTCGTAGCCCTGCTTGGCCGCGTCGACGAGCGAACGCTGGCCGCGCCACGACTGGATCACCGCTTCCTTCGGCAGACCAGGTTCGAGAATCTCGTCCCACCCCATCATCCGCTTGCCGTGCTTGCGCAGGATGCCGATGAGCTGCTGGTTGAAGTAGGTCTGCAGCCCCGCGGTGTCCTTGATCCCGCGCTTCTGCATGAACTCCTGGATCTTCGGGTTGGCCTTCCACTGCTTGCCGTTGTTTTCATCGCCGCCGAGGTGCCAGTACGCGTCGGGAAAGATCTTCGAGATCTCGCCGATGAAGCTGTCGATGAACCTGTAGGTGTCCGGCCGCGTGGGATCGAACACCGCGTCGAACACGCCGAACTTGCGCGCGATCGTGTACGGGCCGGGCGCGCTCGCCAGCTCCGGATAGCCGACGACCCAGCTCATCACGTGGCCGGGCATGTCGAACTCCGGCACGACGCGAATGCCGCGCATCCGCGCGTACTCGACGACCTCGCGAAGCTGATCCTGCGTGTAGTACTGGCCGTCCGATCCGAGCTCATGGAGCTTCGGGTACTTGCGGCTCTCGACGCGGAAGCCCTGGTCCTCACTCAGGTGCCAGTGGAGCACATTGAGCTTGACGGCCGCCATCGCGTCCAGCTCGCGCTTGATGACCTCGACCGGCTCGAAGTGGCGGCCCGCGTCGATGAGCAGCCCGCGCCACGGAAAGCGCGGGCGATCCTGGATGCTGACCGCAGGAATGAAGAAACCGTCGCGGTCTCCGGCGAGAAGTTGCAGAAAGGTCTCGAGCCCGCGCAGCGCGCCGACCACGGTGTTGGCGGACAGCACGACCTGGCGACTGGCGTCGAGCGTGTACGACTCGTCCTCGCCGAGCCCAGGCGGCGAGAGGCCCGGTCCCTTGCACGCGACGACGAGCGTCGCGGCGTCGGCGTTCGCGGCGAACTCGCGCGACAGCACGAGGCCGGTCCGGTCTTGCAGGCGCACGAGCGCGCGCGTGACACCAGCGCGCAGCCGATTGTCAACGAAATCTGTCAGCGCGATCGTCGTCTTGGCGTCGATCAGTACGCGGCCGGTGCCAAGGCGCACCGCGGCCGGCACCGGCATCAGGTTCAGCGGCCGGGCCGAGCCCGGACCGGGTCCCTGCGCGTCAATCGTGAAGAGCGCGACGAGCGCCCACGCGAAACTCTGAGTCTTGAGCAGGCCCAGAGTCTACCGCGTTTGGTGAGCTGCTAGCTGGCCTGCTCGCGGCCCACGAGCTCGGGGCCGGCCGGCGTCGATTGCTGGCGGAGCCAGCGGCGCGCGGCCGCTTCGCTCGTGAAAACGTCGATCTGCATCGGTCCGGCCATGAACACGCTGAAGAGCTCGGCGACGAGCGTGTTCACCGGGCTGCCATCGATGACGATGGCACGCGGTCCGGGCGGGGTCTTGCCCATCAGATCGCGAGCGCGGCCGGCCAGACGCCGCAGCTCAGACAACGATGGCGGCGGGCCGTCGACCGCGCGCGCGTCGATGAGCTCGGCGCGGCCGAACGCGTCGGCGCGGGCCACCGCTTCGAGGTGACGGCACATGTCCTCAAATCCCACTGGCCCGATGAGTACTGTTCGAAGATATCCGTCCGTGGAGTCCCATTCGTGCAAGATCGGCATTTCAGTCAAACGCTTCCTGCGCGCGACGCCCGATGGCGTCCGCGGCTCTGCTTCAACCTCTTCCCGTGCGATCAGGGGGTTGGTGCTGGTGAACGGTGCGGTCTAACACGCTCAGCGGCGAAATCGTCGCCAAGCGCAGCCTTTCAATATATCAATGCGCCAGACGCCGAAAAGACGGCTCACGGCCCGTGCTATCCTGCCCGCCATTCCCTAAGGCCTGAGTCAACTGGCCTCAACTAAAGGTGACGTATGAAACGCCTGCTGATCTTCATCCTGATCCTGACGCCGATTGCCGCGCTGGCGCTCAACGTCAGCGCACCCGCGGCCCAGACGCGCCCTGATCCGCAGTTCATCAACATGGTCGAGCCGTGGCCGTATCCGTTCTCGTCGGCGGTGCGGACCGGCAACCTGCTGTTCGTCTCCGGCCAGATCGGATCGCGGGTCGAGAACGGCGCGCCCGTGCTCGTCCCGGGCGGCATCGAGCCTGAGGCGCGTCAGGCGCTCGACAACATCAAAGCCGTCGTCGAAAAAGGCGGGTCGTCGATGACCAAGGTCGTCAAGTGCACGGCCATGCTGGCCGACATGAAGGACTGGCCGAAGTTCAACGAGATCTACGCGACCTATTTCCCGGGCCCGAAGCCGGCGCGCGCGGCATTCGGCGCGAACGGGCTCGCGCTCAACGCGCACGTCGAGGTTGACTGCATCGCGGTGGTGCAATGAGGATTCGGGCACGCACAGCGCTCGCGTTGGTGGTCGCGGCCGGGCTGTGCGCCACCACGCTCGCCGAGTCGCCGCTCCAGGGCCAGGGCCGCGGCGGGGGCGCCGCGCCGCCTCGCGCGCGAAGCATCACGCTCGGGGACGTCACCGCGTTCGAGACGAAGGACAACGTCACGACGGTGAGCGCGGGCCCGGATCAGATTCGCGTCATCTTCTATCGCGACGATCTGTTCCGCCTGTGGCTCGCGCCGGACGGGCAATTCACCGAGGCGCAGCCGAACGCCGCCGATGCGCAGATGGTCGTATGGAAGAGCGCGCCCATCGCGGTCACCTCGCGCGATGCCGGCGACTACTATCGCGTCGAGTCTGCCGCCGTCGTCCTGCGCGTGTACAAGCGGCCGCTTCGCTTCGCGATGTTCGACAAGGCCAACACCACGGTCATCTGGCAGGAAACGAAGCCGCTCACCTACGGGCCGTCGACGATTCAGACGCTCAAACGCGGCGACAACGAGAACTTCTACGGCGGCGGGATGCAGAACGGCTACTTCTCGCACCGCGACACGTCGTTGAACGTCCGGCTGAACACCCGCGGATGGAATGACGGCGCGACGCCCAATCCGGCGCCGTTCTACATGAGCACCGCGGGGTACGGCGTGTTCCGCAACACGATGACGCCCGGCCGGTACGATTTCCTGTCGCCGATGGCGCTCTCGCACGACGAGTCGCGCTTCGACGCGTACTATTTCTACGGGCCGTCGCTCAAGAAGATCCTCGACGGCTACACGCAGGTGACCGGACGGCCATTCATGCTGCCGCGCTGGGGCCTGGGGTTCGGCGACTCTGATTGTTACAACAAGACTGGGAAGACGATCGACGTCGTCAAGAAGGTCGCCGAGGTCTATCGCGCCAACGACATGCCGGGCGCGTGGATCATGCCGAACGACGGCTACGGCTGCGGCTACACGGACCTGCCGCAGACGATCCAGGCCCTCGCGCCGCTCGGCTTCAAGACCGGCCTCTGGACCGAGAATGGCCTCGAGCGCATCGCGACCGAAGTCCGCGACTACGGATCGCGCGTGATGAAGCTCGACGTCGCGTGGATCGGCCGCGGCTATCAGTTCGCGCTGAACGGCATGCGTGACGCCTACGAGGGCATCGAGAAGAACGCCGACGCGCGCGGCTTCGTGTGGACGACGTGCGCCTGGGCTGGCGGACAGCGATACTCGACGATCTGGTCCGGCGACCAGTCGGGCAACTGGGAGTACATCCGCTTCCACATCCCCACGGTGATCGGCGCCGGCCTCTCGGGGTTCAACGCGGCGACCGGCGACGTCGACGGGATCTTCGGCGGCAGCGCGCAGACGCAGGTCCGCGATCTGCAGTGGAAAGCGTTCACGCCGGCCTGGATGATCATCAGCGGCTGGTCCAAACAGACCAACAACATGAAGCAGCCGTGGATCTTCGGCGAGCCGTACACGACGATCAACCGCAAGTACCTCAAGCTCAAGCAGCGGCTGACGCCGTACCTCTACACGTACTCGCGCGAAGCCTTCGACAGCGGCGTGCCGACCGTCCGCGCGATGGTGCTCGAGTTCCCGAACGATCCGGCGACGTGGTCGAAGCGCACGCAGTATCAGTTCATGTCCGGCGAATGGCTCCTCGTCGCCCCCGTCTATCAGGACACGCCGGTTCGCGACGACATCTACCTGCCCGCCGGCAAGTGGATCGACTACTGGGACGGCACGGAGTTCAACGGCCCGACGACAATCAACGGCTACGCCGCGCCGCTCGACAAGCTGCCGCTCTTCGTCAAAGCCGGCGCGATCATTCCGATGTATCCGGACATGTTGTACGACGGCCAGAAGCCGGCCGATCCGGTCACACTCGACGTCTACCCGTCGGGCAAGACGACCTTCTCGCTGTACGAAGACGACGGCACGACACAGAAGTACCGTGCGGGCGGGTTTGCGCGCACGACGATCACCGTCGAGTCACCGGCGACGCCGGACGCCGCGGGCGACACGATCACCGTCAACGTCGGACCCGCCGCCGGCGAGTACGACGGCATGCCCGGCAGCCGCCGCTATCTCGTGGACGTCCACGCCACGCGCAAGCCCGCGAAAGTCACGCTCGGCGGACGCGCGCTCGCCGAGATTTCGCAGACGGGCCAGGGCCGGCAGGCGCAGGACAAGCTGAAAGCCGACTTCGAAGCGGCAACGGAAGGCTGGTACTACGACGCGGCCGATCGCCGCGGCGTGATCCACGTGAAGCTCGGGCCGCAGGCGCTCTCGAAGGGCTTCACGGTCGTGATCGACCTCTAGCGTGGTTTCGAGCTGCGTGTCGTACTTCGGCTCCGCCCTCCGGGCTCGACGAGCCGGAAAAACGGCGCTCCAGGGCGCTCGTCCGGGCGTGCTCAGGTTGGGTCCCGGGCACCCAACCTTCGGTCGCCCCCTTGCGCGCCGTTTTTCAGACTCTCGCCCTCGGCTCGCTCGCAGTCGGGCGAATCCGAAGCACGACACGCAACTCGAAAATACTCTAGATCGGTGACGCCGCTACGGCGTGATGCGGATCGTCTTGATGGTCGGGGGCGAGAGCGGCCGGCTCATCTGGCCATCCTCGCCCATGGTCGTCGGCGTTTCGGCGAGCGCGTCAATCACGTCGAGGCCTTTCGTGACGTGCGCGAAGATGACGTACTGCGGCGGCAGCCCGAAGTCCTGATGCATGATGAAGAACTGGCTGCCGTTGGTGTTGGCCCCGTGGTTCGCCATGGCCAGGATCCCGCGGCGGTAGCCTTGCTGATAGATCGCCGCGCTCGTGTCGATCTCGTCGGGGAAATCGCCGCCCCAGGCGCTCTCGCCGCCCGTGCCGTCACCTTTGGGATCGCCGCCCTGAATCATGAAGCTCTTGATGATTCGATGGAACGGGAGGCCGTCATAGTAGCCGTGCTCGGCGAGAAGCCTGAAGTTCTCGACGGCCTTGGGCTGCTCCTTCGCGAAGAACTCGATCTCGAAGGCGCCCTTGCTCGTGTCGATCACGGCGTGCAGGCCGCCGGAGCTCTTCGCGCCGGCCGGGACTTTGGGATTGCCCGGATTGTCCGGCGGCGAGCTGCAACCGGCGGTCCAGAGCAGCGCGATGCCGAACAGTACGAGTGCTCGCCTTGGGGTGACTGACATCCGTCCGACTATATCAACATCTGAAATTCGTCCAGTCCCGCGCCGCCGCCCACCACGTGACGCCGTCGCTCAACATCTCCAGGCGACCGATGTTTTTGTCGTCGGCGTGGCTCGACATCGAGAGATTATTGCTTAGCCAGTGCGTGGCATCCGGACGAACAGACACAAACGGCCCGGCTGGCTGTTCGCCCGACGGGCCGTCTCTCTAAACGTCGAATTTGGAACGTTGGCTACGACCGCGGGAAGAAGACGCCGTTCCGTTCCGTGCCGAGCGACGCGAAATCACTCGATGACGTCTCCAGCGGATCTGACTGGAACGTGTAGTCGCCGACGACCGCGGACCAGGCCATTTGCGCGCTGCCCCGGACGAATTCACCGCCGAAGCGAGCGACCGGATCCTTGACGTTGAGGCGCTCCCCGACACCCGACCAGTGCACCTCGAATGACACGGTGGCAGGCACGCCCGGCAACCCGTTGAACGCGTTGTTGAGGGAGCCGTAGTCTTCGATCTCGATTTCGCTGGCCGAGTAAATCGCGCGCCCCGCTCCAGGGTTCACCTGAACGCTGTCATCGGGCAAACGCATGGTCCAGAAAAGACCGTCCGGGTACGGATTGATGCCCGGGTTCATATCGTCAATTTGCGCTCCCCCCAGACCGGGGGGTTCATAGACATCGATTCAGACAAACCCGAACGTGCCCTGCCTCGGCTTGCCATCGACTCCACGATACACACCCTGCATGAAGCGCATGTCCGCGTCGACGAACGGTTTAACAAGGACTTCGCCTGTCCGGCGGTTCGTCCGCGTTACGTTGCCGCTCAGATAGGCGATGCCGACGACGCCGTTGAAGTTCGTGATGGTCGCGGGCTCGGCGTCGATGGAGTCGACGAAGATCGGCGCCCAGATGTGAAATGGGGCGAGGATGGGAGATCCCGGCACCGGAATGGGATCGCTGCCGGCGGCGTACGCCGTCGTCGGCCTGAGGAGCTGACGGCCCAGCACGGCTCCGGCCGCGAGGGCGCCCGCACCGGTCTGCAAAAAGCGTCTGCGGGAAAGGCGGGAAGCGAATCGAGCCCGCCGCTCGTGAACTGCCCGACGCAGTCGAACGTTCTTCATACGAACCTCCGAGGAGTAAGAGGCCGCCGAAATGAAGGTTTACGGTTGGCGATGCTAACCCAATGAAGCCCAGCCCGTCCAGAGGCTCACCGCGCTGCCCGCGAGGCAATCCAATCGTTGACACGCTTTTCCAGGACATCCATCGGCAGCGCCCCTTGGAGCAACAGCACATCGTGGAATTCGCGGATGTCGAACTTCGCGCCGAGCTGTCGCTCAGCATTCGCGCGCAGCTCCTTGAACTTGAGCTGCCCCATCTTGTAGCCGAGCGCCTGGCCCGGCCACACGATGTAGCGATCGACCTCGACCGTGATGTCCTGCGTGGTCTTCGCGGCGTTCGCGGCGAAGAAGTCGATCGCTTGCTGCCGTGTCCACCCCATCGAGTGCAGACCCGTGTCGACGACGAGCCGCACGGCGCGCCACATCTCGTACGTCAGCTGGCCGAACTTCGAGTACGGATCCTGGTAGAAGCCCATCTCGTCGCCGAGACTCTCCGAGTACAGTCCCCAGCCCTCGACATACGCGGTGTAGCTCGTGTTCTTGCGGAACTCAGGCAGGTCCGGCAGCTCCTGGGCGAGCGCGATCTGCAGGTGATGGCCGGGCACGGCCTCGTGCATCGAGAGCGCCTCCATCTCCCACTTCGGACGCGAGTCGAGCTTGTACGTGTTCGCGAAAAAGGTGCCGGGGCGTCCGGCCGAGAGCGTGCCCGGATCGTAGTAGCCGGTCGTCTGCGACGGCGCGACGGCGTCGGGCACGGGCAGCACGCCGTACGGCGTGCGCGGCAGCGTTCTGAAGAGATGCGCGAGCTGCGGATCCGCGCGCTTCGTGATGTCGCGATACGCCGAAAGCAGCGACGCGGCGTCCTTGAAGTAGAACTGCGGACTCGTGCGCAGGAACGTCTTGAACTCGTCGAAGCTGCCCTTGAAGTTCGCGCGCGCCATCACGGCGTCCATCTCGGCCCGAATGCGCTTGACCTCGGCTTGACCGATCTCGTGGATCTCCTTCGGCGTCTTGCTGCTCGTCGTGTGCCAGCGCACGTTGTACTCGTACATCGCCGCGCCGTTCGGCATCGCGTCGACGCTCGTCGTCTCGCGGCACGCCGGCAAGTACTCGTTGACGAGGAACTCGCGGAGGTTCTTGAAGATCGGGCCGACGTGCTCGGTGTACGCCTTCACCGCCGCATCGGTGAGGCGCGCGCGGTCGGCCTCGGCGATGCCTGCGGGAAACGCGCGAAACGCCGCGAGCAGCGGGCTCGCCATCGGATCGGTCACGACTTGCGCCGTCGCCTGATCCGGCACGTCACGCAGCGTGACCCGCGTCGGCGTCAACTGCTTGGCGATCCCCTTCTTCATGAGCGCGGTCGTCTGCGCCACGAGGTCGGCCACGCCGTTCAGCCGCTTGATGATGTCTTCATACTCGGCGACGCTCGACGCCGGCATCATCCCGATCGTCCGCGGAATGTCCTGCAGGATGCCCTCGAGCTGGTTTATTGGCATGTACAGGTTGTGCGGGACGACGCTGCGCACGGGTATCGCGTCGTTGCCGAAATCAAGACCCTTGACGGCGGCATCGAGCATCTCGAGGTAGAGGTCGTAGTCGAGCTGGTCGGCCGGCTCCAGTCCGGTGCGATCGATCGCTCTGAGGCGGCTGACGCTCTGCCTCAGATGCTCATTGCGCGCAGCGACCGCGTTGTCCGAGTAGTCCGTCCAGCGCGCGTTCTGCCCCGGAAACCCGACCGCCGTCGCCGTCTCCGGGTACTGCGCCATCCAGTACTTCCAGTCCTCGTCCAGGAACGCGCGAAGCGTGGTGCGAGACTCGCCCGGCGCGTGGGCGACGCAGGACGCGATGAGCGAAAGGGCGGGTACAAGCCAGCAGAAGACCGTCGCAAACCGCATGTCGTATTCAACCACGAAGGACACGAAGGCACGAAGACAGAGCATGCCAATGACGGCGGCACTCGCCAAGAGCAATCCACCACGTACGCCACGTAGGCTGGCCGCGTCGTTGACGTGTCCAACGTGCGCTACGTGGTGAGTTCCGGGATCTTTCTTCGTGCCTTCGTGCGCTTCGTGGTTAGCTCGTGGCTCTACTTCCCTCCGCCAATATCCAGGATCGCGCCCGTGGCGTATGAGGCTTCGCTCGACAGCAGCCAGAGAATCGCGCGCGCGATCTCGATCGGCTGCGCACCGCGCTGAAGCGGCACCGTGCCGCTCAGGCGATCGACTCGCCCGGGTTCGCCGCCGCGGGCGTGGATCTCCGTGTAGGTGAACCCCGGCCGCACGGCGTTGACGCGAATGCCGTCGGCGGCCACTTCGCGCGCGAGACCGATCGTGAACGTGTCGATCGCGCCCTTCGACGCTGCGTAGTCGACATACTCGCCCGGCGATCCGAGCCGTGCGGCGATCGACGAGACGTTGATGATGACGCCGCCCGGCCCGCCGTGGCTGGTGGACATCCGCCGCACGGCCTCGCGCGCGCACAGCATCGTGCCCACGACGTTCACGGCGAACATGCGCGCGATCCGCTCGGCGGTCATCATTTCCAGCCGCATCTGCGACTCGACGATGCCGGCGTTGTTGACGAGCGCGGTGAGACGGCCGAGCCGCGAGTCGATCTCGTGGAAGAGCCGGAACACGTCGGCTTCCGACGCGACGTCCGCGCGCACGGCGATCGCGCGCCCGCCCGCGTCTGTGATCTCGGCGACCACCGCGTCCGCGGACTCGCGATCGTGTTCGTAGTTGACGGCGACCGCATAGCCGCGCTGGGCCGCGAGCCGCGCCGTCGCGGCGCCGATGCCGCGGCCGCCGCCGGTGACGAGGACTACTTGACTTTCCACTCTTGCACGCCGGCGGACCAGTCCTTCTGCATCGTGATCTCGAGCCGCAGCGCGGACGTCGTCACGCGCGAGAACGAGAGCACGTTGTACTTGTTGATCTCGACGCCGTACGGCCCGGAGGCCTGCACGGGCTTCCACTGATCGCCGTCTTTGTACAGCAGCCGCCAGGACGCCGGCACGCGCACTTCCCCGCGGCCGGTGTCGTCGAACCAGTAGACCTGCACCTCAGACACGGGCGTCGCGGCCGGAAAGTCGTACTGGAGCCATTCGGTCGAGCCCTTCGTTGGCCACCAGTCGAACGCCGACCCGCCCGCCGACGACCGCACCGGCTCCTCGCCGTCGTTGATCATCGTCTCGCTCAGGTGCGATTGACGCGAGGTGGTGACCTTGCTGCTCATCGCGAGCGTCGGCCATGGACGCGGCGAGGCACTCGCATCGGTCCGCGGCATCCACACCATCATCTCGCCGCGGCCGCGATTGGCCCACGCGTAGTACGGAATCGCCAGGAACGGCTGCGTCTTCGAGACGACCTTGCCGGTCGCATCGAGCGACAGCGACTTCGACGTGCCGCGCACGACCGCGACGCCGTTGAGCATCGACGCGCGAAACTCCGACGTGAGCGCGACGTCGTCGGCCAGCACGAGATTGCGGACGTGACCGTCGGGGTTGTCCGGCCACTCGGCGGCGTACACGATCGGACCACGCTGGAGGGCCACGCGATCGCGATCGGCCTGGACGAGATCGTTGGCGACCACGCGGCGGACCGGCATCGGCAGGTTGAGCGCGATGATGTCGCCTTTTTGCCAGGTGCGGGCGACCGAGACGTAGCCCTTGTCGACGACGAGCGCGACGGCCTGGCCGTTGACGGTGATCGTCGGCTGCGGGCCCGCGGAGTCGAGATAGCGGTACAAGTCCCCCGGCGCGGGCTCGTTGCGCGCCCAGCCGGGAATCCGCAGGTTGATCGTGAACGGGCCGCGGACGGCCGGCGCGACGGTCATCTTCACGGCGCCGTCCCACGGATAGCGCGTGTCCTGCGTGAGCGTGACCTTCTTGCCGTCATCGAGCGTGAGGTCGGCGGTCCCGGCCGCGTAAAGGTTGACGAAGATCGTCTGCCCCTGCTTCGCGTAGAGGTATCCAGGCACCGATGCCATAAAGCGCGTGATGTTGCCCGGGCAGCACGCGACGCCAAACCACGCCTGACGCGCGTGCTGGCCCTTCGACTCGAGCGGATTCGGATAGAAGAACGTCTTGCCGTCGAGCGAGACGCCGGAGATCAATCCGTTATAGAGCGTGCGCTCGAGCACGTCGATGTACTTCGCGTCGGCGTGGAGCAGAAACATCCGCTCGTTCCAGAAGTCGTTGCCGACGGCCGCGCACGTTTCGCAATACGCCGTCATGTTCGGCAGCACGTACGGGCCGCCGAACGCTTCGCCCGCGCCGCTCGCGCCGATGCCGCCCGTGATGTACAGCTTCTTGCCGACGACGTCGTTCCAGATCGCGTCGATAGCCTTGAGGTACGCCGGATCGCCGGTGAGCGCGGCGACGTCGGCGACGCCCGAGTAGAGATAGGCCGCGCGCACGGCGTGACCGACGGCCTCAGTCTGCTCAACGACTGGCATCGAGGACTGGTTGTAGGTCGGCTGATGGTTGCTCGTCGGTGGCGCGTCGGGCTTGCGGACGTCGATCAGAAATTTGGCGAGATTCAGGTACTGCAGGTTGTCGGTCGCGCGGTACATCCGCACGAGACCCATCTCGGTGATCTCATGGCCGGGCCAGATCGCCCGCTTCCCGGGGCCAAACGTCGCGACGAGCAGATCGGCGGCTTTCACGCCGACGTCGAGGAAGTTGCGCTTGCCGGTCGCCCAGTAGTGCGCGGTGGCCGCCTCGAACAGGTGCCCCATGTTGTAGAGCTCGTGGCTGTCGACCTTCTCGAGCTGCCAGCGCTCGGTGCCGGCCCATGGATGCGGCTTGGCTGGATTGATGGTGCGCGTCGTGTAGAGGTAGCCGTCCTTCTCCTGCGCGGCGGCGATCTTCGCGATCAGACTGTCGACGTACGCGTCGAGCTTCGGATCGGGATGCACCGCGAGCGCGTACGACGCGCCCTCGATCACTTTGTAGAGGTCCGTGTCGTCAAACGGGTACCCCGGCGCCTTCAGGTTGGCGAGCGGCTCGCCGCGAAGCGCCGTCGCCGCGCGGATGAAGTTGTCCACGCGCCCGGTCAGCTCGCACTGCTCGAACGCCGCGGGGATCGTCGCCGTGCGATTCGTCTCGATCTTCGGCGCCCAGAAAGCGTCGTCAAGATGCACGGACGTGAACGGCACCGGCTGGACGGGATAGTCCTTCTCGAGCCGGGCCGCCTGCTGGACCTCCGCGTGCGGCGTCAGCCCCGAGCTGGTCCAGACTGCGGCAACGATTGCGAGAAACGTCAGCGTCAGGCGTTTGCTGGTCATCGTCATCACCGTTTCACTGTGCGAACATCAAAGATCGTCGCGGTCGACGGAATTGCCGCGCCGCCTCGTCCGCCGCGCCCTGCGCCGGCAGCCGCCGCGTCAGGTGGCGCCGCGGGCGCCGGGGTCTCGAATCGCACCGTCACCTGCGACTTGCCGCGGGTGAGCGTGGCCGGCAGCTCGTATTCCTTGTCGAAGAACTGCGCCGTCGGGGCGGTCATCGACTCGCTCGCGACCTTCGTGCCGTCGACGACGACGTCGAAGGTGCGCGGCGCGCCACCATTCTCGATACGGTACGTCACGACGAGGCTGGTCGGCTCGGGCGCGACCTTCAGCGTGTAGCTCAGGAACCCGCCGCGCGCCTCGCGCCCGCGGCGGCCGTCGAGCTGCGTCGGCTGCGCCGGACCAATCGTCGGCGGTGCATTGTTGCCGCCGCGCCCGCGGCCGAGGCTCTGGCTCGAAAACGCGTGCGCGCTCTCGCTCGCGTCGCTCGCGAGGTCGACCGCATCGATGGTCTTGCTCTCGATCGCTTTGCGGCGCGCCGCGGCATCGTTCGCGCTCTTCGTCATCGCCGCCCACTCGGTCGGCGAGTACACCTTCCAGTAAATCGTGTACCGCGGCTCGAAGAGCGTGTAGAACGGGACGAGCGTCACGGCGCCGGGTTGGCCGAGCCCGGCCGGCGCGGTGAATGTCAGCGGCTTGCCGGCGACCGGCTTGATCTTCGTCAGGTCCTGCTTGAGATCCGCGCTCACGAACACCGGAATCTCAACATGCGCGGCAGGCGGTACGAGATTGGCTGCCGGGACGTTCGGCGAATACCGGTTTGCGCCATCCATGCCGCTCGTGCCCAGATCACCGGCGAGCACGACTGGTCCGTACATGAACGCCTGGTAGATCTTTGAGTTCGGTAGCGGCTCGACGTGCAGCGTCATCGGCGTTTTGACGGTCACGGTGTCGCCGGACTTCCACTCGCCGTTCACCGTCACGTAGCCACCCGGCTCGACGGTCACAGGCTGCGCTTTGCCGTTCACGGTCACGTTCAATCCGGATGCCCAACCCGGACGGCGAATCTTGAGCGCGAGCTTCACGGGCTTGGCGGCCGTGAAGGTCAACTTTGTCGTGTCCTCGAGCGGAAACTTCGTCTCCTGCCGAACGGTCACGCCCTTGTCCTTCCAGTTCAGCTCAGACGGAATGAACAAGTTGAGGTACAGCGACGTGTCGTCATGGAAGTAGATCGTGTCGTTGTACTTCCCGTGGTTCTCCATGCCCGTGCCGACGCAGCACCAGAACGAATCGTTCTGCGAGGAGAACACCTTGAAGGCGCCCGGCCGCAGCGGCGTGTAGTAGATCACGCCACCGGTCTTCGGGTCTTGCGACGGCAGGATTTGATTGAAGAGCGCGCGCTCGTAGAAGTCCATCGCCTCCGCGGTCGGCTCCCACGAGAACAGGTGCCGCGTGAGCTTCAGCATGTTGTACGTGTTGCACGTCTCCGCGCTCGAAAGACCCAGGTGCTGGTCGAAGTTCTCGACGGGAAAGAAGCGCTCGCCGTCGGTGTTGCCGCCGATCACGTACGAGCGCTTCTCGGCGACGATGTGCCAGAAGTTGGAGGCGATGGCCTTGTAGTGCTGGTCGGCGGTCAGCTCGTATTGCCGCGCTGACGCGATCATCTTCGGAATCTGCGTGTTGCCGTGCACGCCGCCGTTCGCGTCGACGAGCGGGTCGTTCCCTTCAGCGAGCGGGTCGAACATCATCTTGTCGTCGAACTTCTTCGAGACGCGCAGCCACTCGGCGTCGCCGGTCACGCCGTAGAGATTCGCGAGCACCTCCGCCATCCCGCCGAACTCGGTGCGAAGATCCGCCTGCTGCTGCGCTTCGGTGAGCCGGTCGACGCGGAAGCGGACCCAGCCCGCCTCTTTCTTCAGCACGTCCAGCGCCTGCTCGTTGTGCGCCTGCTGATACATGTCGAGCAGGCCGGCCATGATCTTGTGAATCGTGTACCACGGCGCCCAGACCTGCGTGCGGGCGTCGAGACGATCGAAGAACTCTTCAGGAAACGCGGAGAGGTAGCCGGGATGGAATTTCGCGGACTCCGCGGCCTGCACCTTGGCGAGCTCGGCGACGAGCAAGTCGCCCCGTTGCTTGAAGCGCGCGTCGCCCGTGCTCGCGTACATGATCGCGACCGCCGACAGGTAGTGCCCCATCGAATGCCCGCGCAATTCCGTCGTCGGGCTCTCCCACCCGCCGAGCGGCGTGACGGCGGACGGCAGGCCCGCGGTCAAGCGGAACGTGTGCAGCATGCGGTCTGGCTCGAGGCTCAAGAGGTACTGCTGGTCGCGCACCATCGCGTCCTTGAACGGCCCGTCGAGCAGGCGCACGTCCTCGAGCTGGAAGCTCACGGCCTTGAACGCGACCTTGTTGGCGACGGTGACCTGACGGCCCCACTGGTCCTGGGCGGTCAGCGTCGTGACGAGCGCAAGCGTGGCCAGCGCGAAGACCTTCAAGGTGCGCATCTCAATCCTCCCGAGGGCGGGTACCGGCGGATTGTGACACGGGACGCGTGGCGGGATCGAGCTACCGGCGGCCCGAACACTGCCGCAGATTCCACTGGACGGTCGTGGTGGCGCCGATCGTCGGATTGTTCTCGATCGTCGTGCTGCCGTTGAGTACTCCAGGCTGGCTGGAGTCTTCTCGAGTCGTCACGGCCGGAAACGCCGCGGAAGACGTACCCGTGCTGCTCCTGTCGGGCTCAGTCTTGCCCTTGCAATCGCCGGAGCAGGTCTGATGCCACAGGGTGACGCTCGGGATGCTGATCGACGATCCCCCGATCCGATACTTGTTGTCCCCCGGCGCGGAGATGTCGACCGCTACCTCCCCTCCACCGACCGCCGAGGTCGTTTCTGTGGCCGTTATCGTCGCGCCACCAAAATCGCGCGCCGGTGGCCAGGTGTCAATGGCCACGAACTTGTGCTGGAAGACGCCGGCGTAGGTTCCGCGCGACGCCCCGCTCCAGCCAGCCCCGCCCTCCGGATTGCCGCGCAGGGAGACCACGCTCGTGGTCGTGTCGTCTCGGGCTTCGGTTTCGGTGAAGGTCGTGTGCGAGGTGCGCACAAAGTGGTAGTTCGTCGTGTACGTGATGCTCCCGCCCCAGCCGCCGTCGCAGGAATCCCAGTCCTTGACGGGGATGTTGAGCGCCTTGGAGAAGTAGATGTTGCTGCGGAGGAGCATTTCGACCGGCCCGCCAAAAGCCAACGTCGCGCCACCGAGCGCGCCGATTCCAACAGCATCGATGAGGTCTTGCGACATGGTGACCGGTTTAGCCGCCACCGTAAAGCGGACCTGTGCCTGCTTCATCTGCGGCAGCGGATTACGGAGCTTCTCTTTCTGCTTCACACCCTCGATGTCGATCGTGGTGTGGCCTTCCTCGTCCGTTTTCGGAGCAGAGGCGTTGGTGACGGGAACGGCGGCGCTTTGCACCTGCGGCGTGCCGTCAGGGAACACCAGCTCGACAAACGGCTCGGAGAATTGTCCGTGGTTGACGTCGTAGCCGCCGCTCGTCAGCACCCATTGCGTTTTCACACCCGCGACCGGGCCGTCGTTCGGCAGGCTGATATCAAGGTTGGCGCCGTTGAGCGCCAGGCGCGTGCAATTCAACGTTTGCCATTTCCCGATGTTCTCGCGCACGGTGGCGGTCAGAGTGCGTTTCTCGCCGTTCTGAAACTGGCTTTGCGTCCGCACGAGCGGGGGATCGCCGCTCATGGTGATGTCGGTCTCGAGGCAGGCGTAGTACGCGATGAGCTTGACGATCGCGAGCACGGCGTTGGCGGCCGAGGTCGCGGCGCTGAACTTGCCCGCGCCTTCCATGCCATGCTCGCTCAGGTACTCGAGGAGCGTGTCGAAGCCCTTCCCCGCCAGGTAGGCGTTCGAGTCCAGAATCTGGCTTTCAAGTTCCTTCAGCGTGCAGGGCGGCTTTGAGCCATCGCCGCCTTCCTGCACGAAGGGCCCGCCCTCGACCGCGTACGACGCAGGGTCCAATGGCGAGGCGGGAGGATCCGGCTGGCTCTTGCTCCCCTTGACGAGGATCAAGTCCGCCGCGAGGCGACGCAGGATCAGCGACACCTGCATCGCGTCCAGTTCCACTTTGGCGGGATCGACATCGGGCGCAAGGAGGTCGTAGGGACTCGACGCCTTTCGCCCCAGCTCGGCAATGAAGTCAGCCCAGAAGCGCATCGCCGGCTGGGTCCCCTGAGCGGCAGTGCGAAGCCCCTGGAGCAGCAGCGTCGCGACTGGCGCGTCCTTGAGCGGGGGCATGGTGCGCGCGAAGGCGTTACCGAGATCCGTCAACCGAATGTGCATCCCGTCACCGAGCAGCTTGGCGATCGCCGCGGCTTCCCAGGCGTCGATCAGGATTCCCTGCCCGGGTTTCACCGACTCGATCGCCAGCGAGCCGTCGTCGCCTCGCACGCTGAACCCCGATAGTTGCAACGCGGTCAGCCAGGCCGCAGTGGACTGCTCATCCTCAGCGATCACGCGGGTCGCCAGTTCCGCGGCGGCCTGTTCGGGCGGACCGGCGGGCTGCGCCAGCGGAGCGGGCAGACGGCCGCTGCGGAAGGCTCGAGCCATCGCCTCGCCCCTGACGACGAGAGGTACGACGGCGGTTCGGGCGGCCGCCTGCGTGTTGCTTGAAGGGGCGGCCGGAGTTGGCTGAGCGGCAGCGTGCTCATTGCCGGCGGGGCGCGTGACCCATCGAGAGACGGTGAGCGACCCAACAGTGATCGCCGCGAGCACGAGAGCCAAACCCGCGATGAGTTTGCCGCGGCGCATAGATCCTCCGGTCACAGGACGGTGCTAGAGCCGTTTTCGATTCGAGGTCGTGTCCCGAAAACGGCTTGCGCGGTTTGCGGCCGTCTTCAATCCTCCGAGATGGGGGAGATTTCCACAGGACGGGGTCGGATCTTGCTCCGCGAAAGCGAGATCCGACCCCGTCCTGTGGAAATCTCCCCCATCATTGTCGCTACAGCAATCCGCAAACCGCGCTAGAGGGGATACGTTTCAGCCGCAAAAACGGAAGGAGGGCTCAAGGGGACCAGCGCGGCACCGGCGAACCCCCGCGTGCGATCTCATGCAATCGATGGGGCGACGGCCCGCCCTAGACGACTTTGGCAGGAAACCAGTGCCGGCGGCCGCACCTGATGCACCGGAACGGCCGCATCGGCGACATGAGCAATCGCCAGTGCTCGTGCCATCGGAGTCGCGATGGGACGCAGGAGCCCTCGCCCAGGCATGGTGCGCAATCGTGAGCGTCAAGGCCCGGACTGGCGACAGGCGCACTCGCGAGAGAAAGAGCGCGGTCCCGATCGGCAGCGTCGCTGCGATCGGGACCGCCCACCCGGACAAGCATCGTGCTCGCCACGGCTTGTCGATACGCTAGACCTTGCGACGCCGAATGCGGGACGCGGCGAAGAGCAATCCCGTACCGAGCATGGTCATCGTGGCCGGCTCGGGCACGCGCGGTAGTTCTTGCGTCGTGTTGCCAATGGTCGCGAATCCAGTCACGCCAGTGTTGTTGCTGGCGTCGCATGGCGTCGACCCGCAAATGAAGATATGGCTCGCCGCGAAGTAGCCGCTGCTGTTTGCTATCAGCACGCTCGAGGCATCCAACACGTTCCACGTCCCGGACGTATTAGTCAACCTGAAGGAGATCAGGTCTGACGAGGAGGTATACCCGTCGTCGCTGGTGATCTTCTGATTGAAGGCTCCGAAACCGTCCTCGTTGCCTGACCCACCGTCACTGTAAGGCCCTGGGCCGAAGCCAATGCCGGAGTTGGACCCAGTCAGGTTGGTCAGTGTCCACGACGACGCGTTGACATTGACACCAACTGAGCCGCCATCTCCCATCGTGTAACCCGCATAGGACTGGAAGGTCAGGTCCGCGTGGGTCGCGTCAACCAAGTTGATCGTGACCTGGGCGTAGGGTCCGACGTAGCTGGAGATGTCCGGGTTGCCAACGCCAATCTGGTAGGTGATCGACGTCGCCCAGGCCTGCGTTGGGACGACGGCAATTGCTGCTGCGATTCCGAGAACGACTAATAGACGTTTCATGCGGGGAGCCCTTTCTGTTTTGCTGTTTCAGTGTGAAGAGACGTACAACAACGTGCTCGATCCGTCGAAAACTGCGCCGCTCCTTTCGCTCGCGTCAGGCGGCGCTGACTCGTGCCGGCGCGGCGCTCGGCGCCACCGCCGCGATGCCACTCGCCGCCTCCGCGACTGCGAACAAGATCAGCCGTCGTTCGGCCCACCCCGCCAGGCACAACGGCTCGTCGTCATCGAACTCGGCATCGACGGAGAAGAACGCGCCCGCCGCGCCCTGCAGATCGGCAATGGCCGTTCGTGACAACTCAACGTAGTTGACCGGCGATTCGCCCTGATGACGAGCGGAGCCATAACGGACGCGATGACCCGGGTCGCTCAAGTGGACGCCGCTGGCGTCCCGCGCCAGCGCGGCAGGCCATTCCAAGACAGCCGAGAGGATCGGTCGCTTGCGAAAATCAACGTCCCGCAGATCAAAGGCAAACGTGTGTCGAATGGTCTTGGTACTTTCGACACTGGCGACGCGAATGCCCCAAAACGCGATCACTTCCTGAGCCATGGCGGGAACCTCCTCAGCCGTGAGACGGCAACGGCTGACTCTACGAGACCCCCTGGCGGGGGTCGTCACCCATTTGGTGTATTTTTCGAGGCGGCCGAAGGGGATCGGGACGATCGACGAGGCGGGCCGAAACTACCGTGCGGTCGAAGGAACCGGACGGCGCTTCAGGAGCACGACGCGGTCAGCACCGTCTTGATGACCAAGGGCGACGATGTCGCCGCGCGCGTTGATGCCGAGCGCCTGCACCAGTTGCCAGCGCCCGCCGGAGGGAATCAGATCGTTGAGGTCATGCATGACCCCGTCTTCGTAGAGAAACGCGTGAAACGCGTCGTCGCCCTTGATGAGCGAGCCGCCGACGATGGCGCCGGCGTCGTTGATATCGCGGGCCGAGCTGGCGGATCCGCCGAGCGTGCCCAGCAGTTTCGTGCCCTTGCGCGTGACGTGGACCGCGCGGAGCGTGCCTTCGGCCGTCACCGCTTGCCCCGCGTACTCGAGCTGTGTGTTCACGCCATGCAAGAGACTGTCGCCCTCAATCGGGATGACATCGTACCGATGGCCACCGCGTGTCGACGCCACAGCACGTGCGCGACGAGGGGAACGTGGGGGACGCGACACCTTACGTCGCGCCATTCATCAACTCCGTGCGACTCACACCATCACTCGCGGAAACTTGATCCGACTTCATGATGTGCACGGACTATAGGAGCCGCATTGAGTTCGGGTCAAGTCCCACTTCCTTGTGCACGCGTCGATGTCGTCTTCTTCGCAGACAACATTCTGCCAGCGTGGCGAACTTCGTCTCGACGGTGAAGGTCTTTCCGATTTCTGTGATCGCGACGCAAATCGAGAGCCCTGGGTCATCGAACTCATCGCGTCGTTTGCCTCGTGGCGGCTGAGTCGCGATGGTCGGGATGCGTAATAGGTCTGAGCACTTCGCTGTCGGAGCGATCAGGCAAGATAGTGCACAGCGCCAAGTTCTCCGGCGGGGGCGCGCCTATAGTCACCGCGAGAGACGTTTAAAATCGCCCCGCGCGAGGAGTTGTGGCGATCCCAGAAAATGAACCGCCGAACGAAGCCGCGGCGCTTTCATTTCCTTCCGTGGCTTGCAGTATTGTGTCCGCGGCGGGATAAACACGCGTCTTCAGGCGAGGCTTAGAACAGTAAGTCGAACAGAAAGACGGGATCTTGATCCAGCGACCGAGTGGTTCCCCAGCCCTCTCGGCACCAGTGCCGCGACTACTGCGCGTACCTGCGTCCGATTCCGGCGACACGCTTGCGCCTTCGTCGCGTGAGACGTCTGCCTACTCATCCAGGTCATGGCCGGACGCGGCGTCTGAGAAGCGTCGACCAACAGATGCGGCGCTCGTCGATGCGCTCGATCGCACGCAGTTCGGCGTCATCATCGCCGCCCCGTTCTCGCGGCCGGCCTTCGCGAACCTGTATGCGCAACGTCTGCTCGACTCCGGCGACGGGTTATTGGCCACCGACGGCGGACTCGAAGCGATCCGCGCCGCAGACACGCGCCTCCTCCGAGATCTGATTGCGCGCGGGGCGAGTCGACTAGTGACGACTGCCGTGACATTGCAGCTGCCGCGCAACTTCAGCGTTCGACCACTCATCGTGTACCTGCCCGGGCACGGAGGCGCCGCCAAGGCGTCAGATTGCGCGACGCTTTTCGTCTGCGATCCGCATCACGAGCCACTGGCGGATCCTTCAATCTTGTCTCGGTTGTTTGGCTTCACGCGCGCAGAAGCGACTCTGGCGCTGCACCTCATGCGAGGTGCCACAGTCGAAGAGGCCGCGACCGCACTCTTCGTCAGTCACCACACCGTGCGTACACACCTGAAACGCATGCTGCTCAAGACCGACACCTGTCGCCAGGCCGAGTTACTGCGACTGCTGCTGACCTGCTCCGCTCAAGTTCGCTTGGATTGAGTGCGGGTCCCCCGGCATCGTCGCCCCTGAGAACATCAACAACGTCTATCTGGACGACCAGGACTCCGAGAGCGGCGCGACAGCAGGCACATCTCCGCCGTCGGAGAGGACGATTAGCGTCGCGTCAGCGTCAACTGATGGTTCTTTGCCACGCACTCGACGTGCTTGACGATGAGGTCTGCCGGCAGGATGTGGCAGGTCGTCCACTGGTTGCTGGGCATCGGCGACTTGAGCACGCAGTAGTCATAGAGCCCGTCGAATGGGAACGAGACGCTGGATGGCGCAAGCGTCGGAACCGTGACGGTGCTTCCGCCCTCGATCTCGAGGTAGGTGCTCGGTGGAACAGTCTTCACGATCGCCGGGCCGTCGATCAGAAATGCGAGGACGTTGCCGTTGACGCCAATCCCGAACCCCATCGGCCCAGGGAACGTCTCGCGAACATTCACGTAGAAGAGCGTGTTCGGCGGGCGATCTGGAGCGGATGTGACCGTCGCCGGAAACGACACGGTGCGCAGGTCCGCCGGAATCTGGTCGCAGGTGCCATCGGCCACAACGGTGACGTCGTAGTTCCCCGACTCGAGGTGGACCGCGGGCGCGAGCGAGGACAGGGTGAAGGTCGCGAAGACGGACGAGCCGCTGCCGTTCGTCGTATTCAAGATCTGCGTCGCCGTTCCATACCCGTCCATCGCCGCGCGGAGTGTCAGGCCGGTCGTGAACGTCCCATGGAACGAGAACTCCCCATCCGCATCGGTGAGAGTGGATGCGCCTGCTTGGGGTCCGTCCACGATTTGCACGGTGACACTCGACAGCGGCCTGAAGGCGCCGTCTTGGACGTAACCGGAGATGAGGGTCTTGACCACTCCGTTCCCCGGCGCGGGCGTCGGCGACGCAGTCGGCTGTGGCGTGAGCGGGTTTTTCGGTGACCCGTCGCAGGCCATGCCTGTCCAAGCGACACCGGCAGCACACACGACAACGCAGGCGATGCGGATCAATCGGTCAGCCATCATCAACCTCGTGACAGGATGACGCGGAGGGCGGCCGAAGTCTTGACGGTTGTCTGAGGGTATTCTGATTTCTCTGCTGCCGCAAGAAAGACCGCCGAGTCTTCTGCCACCAATCCCGCGCGTGCTGACGTGTCCAGGAGGACTAGAATGAGAGGCACGCGGCCTGCGGGCCGCGCGACAATCCACCGAGGAACATGATGCCGCGATTCGCGCTCGCGTGCGCGATGCTGGCTCTCTTGACGGCGCCTGAGGGAGTCGCCCCAGCGCAATTCCGCTCCGGCGAGCTGCCGGCGATTCCGGTTCTGGGGGTCGGCGGTGGTGCGCTGATTCTTGAAGTCGGCGTGGGCCGCGACGGCGGCGTCCACGGAATCAAAGTGACTCGTTCTGCCCTGCCGTTTGCCGATGCAGTCATCGCAACGGTCAAGGGATGGCGGTTCCGGCCCGCCGGTGAGGCGGCGGCGCCCGTCGACTCGACGCTGCTCGTGGCCGCCGTATTCCGGCCGCCCCAAGTGTACGCGCCGTTGGTCAGCACGCCCACCCAAGACGACGGATCCGCGTCGAAGGACGTGCCGTTCCCGCTCAAGATCGTGACGCCGCCATTCCCGCCGCGTGCGCGCATGGGCGGCGTCGAGCTCGTGGAGGTGCGCGTCGGATCGCAAGGCAACGTCACCGGCGTGAAAGTGGTGCGATCGGCCCCGGGGTTTGACAACGTGGCCATTCAGGCCGCGCACGGCTGGACGTTCCGGCCAGCGCAAGTGGCCGGAACGAACGTTCCGGGACTGGCGTACGTGATCTTCGGGTTCCCGCAACCCATCACGCCGCCGATCACCGTTCGCGAGTGAAGGCGTTCAGCGGCAAAACGATTCGCGCGAGCTTCTGGGATCTCGCGACGCAAGGGGCGTCGGCGAAGCGTGTCGGCCGAACGATGCAATGTCCTGCAAACGCGGGCGGCGCCACTACGTGGGATCGCGTCCCTTCCAGAGATCCACCTCACGCAACGCTCCTCCCGGCTCCTCTCGTGTCGCGGCCAGAAGGATCGTGATGATCGGGCCGAGCAGCCACGATCCCAGAAAGTACTTCAGCGGGCTGCGACCATCGACGTTGGCCAGTGCCGCGTTGATCACTGCGAGGCTTCCCCATCGGCGAACCTCGGCTTACGCAAGCCCACGTCCTAGCAGCGGTACAATATCCCGGCTCCTGTCGTCGCAAGAGCCTGTGAACGTGTTGCCATGGCCGATCGCCCTCCGGAAGGCCCCGCACCCACCGAACCCGACGACGCCCCCGTGCTTCCGTCCCGTCAACAGACGCCGAGGACCGTCGGCCGGTATCGCTTGCTGCAGCAACTCGGCGAAGGCGGCATGGGCATCGTCTTTGCCGGCCACGACGATCGTCTGGACCGAGGTGTCGCCATCAAAATGATCCGCCGGTCGGACGCCCAGCCACTGGCGCGCGAGCGCTTTCTGCGCGAGGCGCGAGCGGCGGCAAGCGTGAGCCATCCGAACATCTGCCCCATCTTCGAGATCGGAGAGGAAGCCGGCGAGCTGTTCATCGTCATGGAGCTGCTCGAGGGCGAGCCGCTCTCGGCGCGGCTGGCGCGCGGCCCGTTGCCCGTGGCCGAAGCGGTGCCACTGGCCCTGGCCATGCTGAGCGCGCTGGCGGCACTGCACGCCCGCAGGATTGTTCACAGGGACCTGAAACCGTCCAACCTCTTTCTGACGCCGCACGGCCTGAAGCTGCTCGATTTCGGCATCGCTCGAACCTCCCACAGCGATCTGTCGGTGAGGCAGACGGCATTGACCCACGAGGGTCTTCTCCTCGGCACGCCCCGCTACATGTCTCCCGAGCAAGCGCGATGCGAGCCGATTGACGGCAGATCCGACTTGTTCGCGGCCGGAGTCCTCATCTACGAGATGGTGGTTGGGCGGGCGCCATTCGTCGGGAACAACGTCATCGAGATCCTGCACGCTGTGATTCACGATCAGCCGAAGGCCCTCGTCGGTTCGGCTGCCATCGCCGCCATCGACCGCGTGCTCAATCGTGCGATGGCCAAGCAGCCGCGGGATCGTTACGATTCGGCCGACGCCATGGCAGCGGACTTGCGCGCCGCAGCGGCGCTGGCCGACTCGGGCGATCCTCCGCGAGTTCGGGCAATGACACGGCTCATCGTGTTGCCGTTCCGCATGATCCGGCCCGATGCGGACACTGATTTTCTCGCCTTCAGCCTGCCCGACGCGCTCACCTCGTCATTGTCGAGCCTCGAATCGATCGTCGTCCGCTCGAGTCTCGCCGCGGCACGCTTTGCCGCCGACGCTCCAGACCTGCGCCGAATCGCGCAAGAGGCCGACGTTGACCTCGTGTTGAGCGGGAGTCTCCTTCGGGCCGGCGACCAACTGCGCGTGATGGCGCAGGTCGTCGACGCGACTGCGGGCACGCTGATCTGGTCGCACACGACGCAGTCGCGACTCGGCGATGTCTTTCAGCTGCAGGATACGCTGGCCAAACACATCGTCGATTCGCTCGCGCTGCCGCTTACCGAGCGTGAACATCGGCGACTCAAGCACGACACGCCGTCAAGCGCACGGTCGTATGAGTTCTATCTCCGAGCCAACCAAATCAGCAGTCGAGGTCGCGCGTGGACCGACCCACGGCAGTGGGCGCTGGCCCGAGACATGTACCTCCAGTGTGTCGACGAAGATCCCGAGTTTGCCCCGGCTTGGGCGGAGTTGGGTCGTGTCTATCGCGTCACGACGATGTTCGGCGCAGCGCCTGGGGCCGAGGGCATCCAACGCGCCGAAGCAGCGTGCAAGCGCGCACTCGATCTGAATCCGGACCTGCAGAGCGCGCATAACCTGTACGCCCAGCTCAAGATGGACGTCGGGCGCTCCCGGGATGCCATGATCCGTTTGCTCGAACGCGCGCATTACCGGGGCAGCGATCCGCAGTTGTTCGTCGGCCTCTGTCAGACCTGCCGCTATTGCGGGCTGCTGGACGCGTCGATTGCCGCCTACGAACGCGCCCATCGACTGGACCCGACGCTTGCGACCAGCGTGATCCATACCTATTTCGTCCTGGGCGACTACGAACGCGTGGTCGAGCAGGCCGAGCGTGTGCAGCTGAGTTACGGCTATACCGGCATCCTGAGCCTGGCGCGCATCGGTCGGGTCGCCGATGCGGTGGCCGCCGCGACCAAGATGGAAGAGCTGCCACCCCGATTTCGCGCGATGATCACCGCGGCACAGTGCCTCGTCGAAGGAAAACTCAAAGAGAGCGGCGCCGCGCTCGAGGCCGCCGTTCCAGGTCTCCGCGACCCGGAGCCGATGTTCTACTTTGCGCGCCATTTTGCTGAGCTCGGTGAAACCGAGCAGGCGCTCGAGATGCTGAAGCGGGCGTGCGACGGCGGCTACTGCTATTATCCGGCGCTCGACCGCGATCGGTGGCTCGAATCGATCAGTCGGTCGCCGGCATTCGCGCCACTGCTGGCTCGGCTTCGCGACGGGCACGCGGAGATGGTGACCGCGTTTCGAGAATCTGGCGGGCCAGCGGTTCTCGGCGAGGTCGCCTAGCTCAGTCCCCCGGCGTGGCGCGACGACCCGTCAATTGCACAATCTCGATGCGGTAGAGGAGAGGCGTGCGGTGCTCTTGGGCCGACTCCGGTTTGAGACCGCCAGGCAGCCACCACGCGGCATGGAACTGAAGCAGCTCGTTCGCGCGAAGACGGGCGTCGGCATGCGCGGGCGAGTCGTCGAGCTCTTGGTAACGCCCGAACGCCACGACCGCGGTCCAGTTGTCGCGATCGAGGACCTCGTCCACCTCGACGCAGACTTTCGGGTTCAGCCGCATCCACTCCACCTTCTGGCCCATGATGGAGAACGAGTACAGGAAGTCCTCGGCGGGATCCAGGTAGAAGAAGAACGGCACGATGTACGGCTGCTCGTCACGCGCGCACGCAAGCCGGCCATGCCGCGCCCGGTAGAGGACGTTCCGACATTCCACAACGGTCAATTCGTGAACGCGCATCGGTCAGCATAGCTCGTCCGGGCGATCGCCCAAGGGAAAAATCAGATCTCGACCGAATCTGATCAAGCCAGTTTTGCAGTTCGATCGTGCAGTTGGCTTCGCCTTCCACGACGGTTATTGAGGGAGGCACGCTGTACGGACGGATTGGAGGGTCTGAGGGACCTCGCAACCGATCTGCAGAACATGAATCCTCTCCGGCTGAACCATTTCAAGACGCTGACATAGTCAGAAGATCAACCTCGTGGCACATCGATTACAAAACAACCCCAATTGACACCGGCGGTGGCGACAATCATCCATTTGCCTGGTGTCGAAAAGACCGGCCACGTCGCAAAGAACTTCGAACTGTCGGCGCCGGTGACCATTCCAAACTTGAGCACTCGCGTTTCATCTGGTGGATCGATTCGACTGAGCTCCAGACTCACGCGCTCGCCGGGCAGGCCGAAATGACGAGGCGTGAGCGGCATCTTTGCCTGTTGGTAGGTTCGGTCCCACCCAAACGAGATCGACCCGGCCCAGAAATCGCCAGAGACCAGATTGAATGCACTCGGGTCTCCCGTCGTCGTCGGAAACACGATCTGCTCAGGTCTGACGACGGTACATTTGCGTGCAAATGTCTCCGTGCCGCTTGCGCGAGGAAAGGCGGCTCCGCGCGCTTCGGTCAAAGCAATCTGCTCATCTGGCGTCAGCCTTCGAGATGGGACTTGCGCGTTCAAGCCGATGACGGACGCGCAATAGGCCAGAGCGATGTAACGCATGACGTGGTTAGGCGGCACGTCGGTCTTCGAAGGCCCGCTTCCGAACGCTTTCGCGAGGATCGTCGAACCTGACCTCGCCGGGAACAGGTCGTCCTCTCCAGAATCGTCGATGATGCGGCCCTGGCCGGATCATGAGCGAACGAGCGTGAGCGAGTGAGCCTCGCGAACGGAGTGGGGCTTCGGGGCCCCACGAGAGAGCGAGTAAGGGAGTCCGAGGGACAAAGTCCCTCGGAGGAATATCAAATGCGGAAGGGGGGACTCGAACCCCCACTGGATTGCTCCAACAAGCTCCTGAGGCTTGCGCGTCTGCCAATTCCGCCACTTCCGCGTGGGGAAGAACACTCAATCATAGCAACACCACGCGGGTGATTGGAACTGAGGCCCGTGTCGACGCGTTACGGTCCGTGCGGCCCGCCACTCGATCCCCAGACCATGGCCTGTCTGATGCAGACGCTTTCCATGCCCCCCTTGAGTAGGTAAACGACGCGACATCCGGACGCCAGCGTGCTGGAGTATGATTTCTGCGCTCCCTCAACGTCCGCTGGCGGCGGGTCCAAGTCATGGCGTGGCCATCGCGGGAGAGCGTCCGACAATCCGAGTTCGTCTTTCGAGCGACCGTCGAGAAGATCGGCGCAAGCTCGATGCCGGAGGTGCCGGCGTCCGACCGGACGCTTGTGGCCTCGGTAACCGAGGTGTATCGCGCCCCGGACGTGCTTCGTCACCTCGCGGGTCGATCCGTCACCGTGCTCGCGAACGACGCCGCACTGCAAGCCGGACAGGACGTGCTGTTCCTCGCCAGGGGCTGGCTGTACGGGCACAGTCTGGCGGTCATCGAAGTCGCGAGAGAGGTGACATCCGTGGACTTCAAGGGTCTGCCGCAGCAGCTTTCGGCCGAGGCTCAAGCGCAACGCGACGAGGCCCTCACGGCTCGATTGCGACGTGCCTCGCTCGTCGTGTCGGCACGCGTCGCCGAGACGCGATCGCTGGGACCGGTGGATCCGGTGACGGTGAGTGAGCACACGCCGTACTGGTCCGAAGCGGTACTCGACGTGCAATCCGTGGAAAAAGGCTCCCTGCAAGGCGCAAGCGTGGTCGTCCTCTATCCGGAAAGCCAGGACATCATGTGGCATGAGGCCCCGAAGCTGCGGGCCGGGCAACAAGGCGTCTTTGTCTTGACGAGCGGCCGGGTCGAAGGCGTGGATCGCGAGGCGTTGACCGCGCTCGATCCACTCGACGTGCACCCGCCGGAGGCGCTCGATCGCGTTCGCGCCCTGATCCGCGCCGGCGGCTAGCTGGCGCGCGCATCAAGAGGAGCGCTCATGCCCTGGGATCACATCAGCCCGATCCATGGTCATCCCATGGAAGCGGACGTCGACTGCACCGGCCAGCAGTTTGGCGCGAAGTTCATCGTCGCCGGGGATTTCGATGGCGACGCGCTGACTGAGCTCGCGGTGGCGCCCGACGCCGACGGCTCGCGCGGCAACGACTTCTGGGTGATGAAATACAACGTCGCCGGCGGCGCATGGCAGCACATGTCGCCAATCCCGAATCATCCGATGGACGCGGATTTCGACTGCAGTGGGACGCAGTTTGCCGCGAAGTTCGCCGTCGTCGCGGACTTCGACGGCGATGGCGCCGATGAGATCGCGATCGCCCCTGACACCGACGGCAGCCGCGGAAACGACCTGTGGGTGATGAAGTTCAATCGCGCGAGCGGCGTGTGGCAACACATGGCGCCGATTCCGAATCATCCGATGGACGCGGACATCGACTGCAGCGGCGCCCAGTTTGCGGCGAAGTTCGCGGTGGCCGGCGACTTCGATGGCGACGGCCGCGCCGAGCTCTTGATTGCGCCGGACACCGGCACGTCTCGCGGCAACGATTTGTGGGTCATGAAGTACGTCGGGACCTTTCCGCGCGGCGCGTGGCAGCACATGGCGCCGATTCCGAACCATCCGATGGACGCGGACATCGACTGCAGCGGCACCCAGTTTGCGGCGAAATTCGCCATCGTTGCGGACTTCGACGCCGACGGGACCGCCGAAGTCGCGATTGGTCTCGACGCGGGCGGATCGACCGGCAACGACTTCTGGGTCATGAAGTTCGTCGGGGAAGTACCCGGCGGTTCGTGGCGGCACATGGCGCCGATCCCGAACCACCCGGCCGACGCGGACATCGACTGCAGCGGCCGGGAATTTCCAGCGAAATTCGCGCTGGCCGCGGACTTCGATGCGGATTTGCGCGCCGAGCTCGTCGTCGTGCCCGACGCCGACGTGTCACGCGGCAACGATCTGTGGGTGATGAAGTACGTCGGCAAGTTTCCAACCGGCACGTGGCAGCACATGGCGCCGATTCCCAACCATCCGATGAATGCGGACATCGACTGCAGCGGCCGCGAGTTCGGCGTCAAGTTTGCGATCACCGGGGATTTCGACGCCGATCTGCGCGCCGAGCTCGTCGCCGTGCCGGATACGGGCACGTCGCGCGGCAACGACCTCTGGGTCTTGAAGTACGTCGGGCAGTTTCCGACAGGCACGTTTCGGCACATGGCGCCGATCCCGAACCATCCGATGGACGCCGACATCGACTGCAGCGGCACGCAATTCGCCGCCAAGATGGCGGTGGCGGCCGACTTCGATCGTGATGGCGCGGACGAGCTCGTCGTGGCGCCAGACGCCGACAATTCCGCGGGCAACGATCTCTGGGTGATGAAGTACAACGGCCAGTTTCCGGCTGGCAGCTTCGCGCACATGACCCCCATCCCGAACCACCCGGTGGACGCCGACATCGACTGTGCGTCGGTCGGTTTCGCGGCGAAGTCGATGCTCGTCGGCGTCTTCGACGGCGACGCGCCCGAGCTGATGGTCGCCCCGGACGCGGGAGGCTCGCGCGGGAACGATTTCTGGGTCCTGGGCTTCCCTGTTCAGACGGTAATCGTCGTGAACATGATCCCCAACGCGCTCAGCGGTGAAGCCGGGCAGGACAGCGAGCCGAATCTCACCGTCAATCCTGCGAACACGCAGCAGATGGCGGGATCGGCGTTTTCGAGTTCCGGCGGCCCCACAGCGCCCATCTACGTCTCGACCAACGGCGGCACGACCTGGGCGGTCAACAACATCGTGCCAAGTGCGGGGACGACGAGCGACATCACCCTGCGGTTCAGCTCGCTGACGAACAACCTGTACGGCGGCATCCTGCGACGGCCGGGCGCGGCCTTCACGCGCGACATCATCCGCACCAACGCGTTCACCGGCCCGACGGCGATGACCGTACTCACGACGCGAGCCAACGTCGATCAACCGTACGTCGAGGCCATCAGCGTGCAAACGGCGGCCGGCGCCGCCCCGGTCGACCGCGTGTTCGTCGGCAACGAGGATCGAGCGCTCCTTCCGCCGGGCGGTACCGGACGGACGGCGACGATTGATCTCTCGCAGAGCGCCGGCACGGCGCCACCGTCCGGTTTCGGCATCGCCCGCCTCGAGCAACGCACGACGTTGCGCAACGGTCCACCTGTCCGGCCCGCGATTCATCCGGACGGCACGATCTACGCGGTCTTCTACCGCTGGACCGCGACCGCGGCAGGGCCGGGAGGCTCGTTTACGTTTACCGCGGACGTCGTCGTCGTTCGCGACGACAATTGGGGCGCGAGCGCCACGCCGTTCGGCAGCTTGATCGATCCGAACGACAACATCGCCGGCGTCCGTGTCGTGACGGGCCGGACCGTGCCGTTCAACAATGCGTCCCAGGCGGCGTTCGGGCAGGAGCGATTCGTCGGATCGAACGTCTCGATCGCGGTCGATCCGCGCAACAGCAGCGTCGTCTACATCGCATGGGCCGATCGCGTGTCGACCAACGACTACACGCTGCACGTGCGGCGATCGAGCGACCGGGGCGCCACGTGGTCGGACGATGTGCGCACCGTGACGAACGCGACGAATCCCGCGCTGGCGATCAACAACACAGGCAAGGTCGCGTTTCTCTTTCAGCTGCTGGCGGGGCCCGCAACCGGTCAGACGTGGGACACGCACGTCGAGCTCACGACAGACGACTGGCGAAGCCCGGCGACCGATCTGCTGCTCTCGACCGCGTCAGCCACAACGCCCGCACAGCAATTCCTGCCGTACCTCGGCGACTACGTGCACGTCCTCGCGATTGGCCGCGTGTTCTACGGCATCTTCTCCGCGAACAACACGCCGAAACTCGCGAACTTTCCGAACGGCGTGAGCTACCAGCGGAACGCGAACTTCACGACGCAGACGTTGCTGAACGTCGATAACGCGACACCGGTTCCGATCTCGATCGATCCGTTTTTCTTCAGCGTGACGCCTCAGCCGAGAGGCTAGCGCGGTTCGAGTTGCGTGTCGGCGCGTTGAACACCGGCCGCGGGCGACGCCTCGCCGCACGGCCGGCGTCATGACGTCAGACTCGCGACTCACCCAGATCCATATCCATCGTCGCGGCGGCTTCGCGATTGAGGCCGCCCTCGCCGATGTTCGAGAGCTTGTCGTTCGCCGCCTTCTCCTCCTCGAGCGTCTGGTGCAGGATTCTTGCGACCTCTTCGTGACCCATCGCACGGGCCCACGCGATGACGTTGCCGTAGGCCGCCGTCTCGTAGTGCTCGACGCGCTGCGCGCCCGCGATGATGCCCGCGTCCTTCACGACGCCCTCGAAATCGGACTTCAGCAGCTGCTGACCCTCGTCGAGGATCCCGGAGATGCCGGCGCAGTGCTTGCGCTTGGCGGTCTCGCCGAGCACCTCGAACGCCCGTTCGAGTCGATTGACGTGCCCCTTCGTCTCCTCGAGATGGCCCTCGATCGCCTTTCGAAGCATCGGCGACGTGGCCGCCTGCGCGATCTTCGGCAGCGCCTTCACGAGCTGATGCTCCGCGTCGTAGAGGTCGCGGATCTCGTCGAGCATGAGGGTGTGGAGACTGTGATCGTGCTGCATGGTTGCGCTCCTTTTTCTGCTGGCCGCTGCTACTGGCAACTCGACGCGACCATCTTCAGGTTCGTCACCTGAAAGACGGGCACGACGCTCATGCCGGCCGCCGAGGCGTCAGCCGCCGATCGACCGGACGCCTTCGAGCCCTGCTTGTCCGTGACCACCTTCCCGGTGAGCTCGACCTTGTGATCCAGGTGGTCGGCGAGCTTGATCTTGCTGTCGGCTCGCAGGGTGATTTCCGTGGCCGACGTGGCGCCGGCCGCCGTGACCTTGTCCTCGCTCGTCATGGCGTTCTTGAGCGAGTTCGCATCAACGTGCGTCAGCTTGTACATCGGCGGCGGCGCGGGATTGCCGGGCGGCACGACCGTCGAGGATCCGCTCGCCGCCGGGCCGCGCTCGATGCAGCCCGTCAACGTCATCGGGCTCCTGGTCATGTCTTTCGCCTGCGTCGGTTTCGGCGTCTGTGGCGGCTTCGACGCGGTTTGCGCGCCCAGGCCGACCGCGAGTCCGGCCGCGAGGACGACGGCGATACTGAAGTGCGTGTTGCGCATGAGACGTGCTCCTTTACGAGTGCTGCTTGTGGCTGTCGTGTTTGGACTTGGTCTTCGTGGTCTGCCGGGGTCTGGTGCGATCTCGACGATCGTCGCGAGGCGGCTCGACGCGAGGCGCCTGATTCGGTCGCGGTGGCTCGTCTACGGCATCGCGATCCTCATCGACCTCGACATCCGACTCGTTGTCTTGTCCGGGCGCGGCGCCGACGTCCGCGCTCTTCGACCGCTGTTGCTGGTCTGAGTGCCGATTGCGCATGATTCGCCTCCTCCATGTAGGCAGCTGGGCAGAAGCCCGCCGCATTCCGCCTCTCTCGTGCACGGTCCGTTCCAGTTGGTTTTCAGGCTGAAGTCGCCATCGACGATGTGGCCCATCTCATCTGGGTAGTGCGCGGCCCAAGTTGGGCAACTGCCGCAGCGTGAAGCGGCCTTCGTCGGACGATGCGACCGGTATTCTTCTTGCACATTCATTGATCCGCAACGTGCGCGGCCGCTCCCCCACTCGGCGCACAGGCAAGGAAGGTGTGTATGCCGAGGCAACCAAACGTCGAGGACTGGGAGCGTCTGCTGTCGGTGGCCATCGGCGCAGGCTGGCTCGCGCACGCCGCCAGGCGCCGGCACCTCGTCGGCGCCGTCGGCGCGCTGGGATTGATCGCCCGCGGTGCCGCCGGATTCTGTCCAGTCAACGCCGCCATCGGCCGTGGCCGCCGGCGCGATGACACGCGACGCGCGCTTGGCGGGTCGCACGGCATCGGCGTCCGCGAGGTCGTGACGATCGAGTGCAGCGCTGACGACGTCTTCGCGTTCTGGAACCATCCCGATAACCTGCCGCGCTTCATGCGCAACGTCGAGCGCGTGCAGTTGCTCGACGACGGGCGATCGCACTGGGTCGTGCGCGGTCCGGCTGGCGTGACGCTCGAATGGGACGCGGAAATCATCAACGAGATCGACGGCGAGCTGATCGCGTGGCGATCGTTGCCGGGCGCGGACGTCGCGTCTGCCGGCTCCGTGCGCTTCCGGTCGCGCGGCCACCATCGCACCGAGGTGACCGTCGCGCTGCAGTACGAACCGCCCGGCGGCAAGACCGGCGCGACGCTCGCATGGCTCAGCGGCCAGTCACCGGCCGCGCAGCTCCGGGCGGATCTCCGCCGCCTCAAGCAGTTGATGGAAACCGGCGAGGTGCCGACCGTCAGCGGTCAGCCGGCCGGTGAGCGCAAGCCCGTGAGCCTGGCGAAATGGGTCGACGCATGAAGGCGCTCTGCTGGCACGCCGCGCACGACGTGCGCGTCGAGGACGTGCCCGATCCGGTGCTGCTCAATCCGCGCGACGCGATCGTCCGCGTGACGTCGACCGCGATCTGCGGCTCGGACCTGCATCTGTACGACGGTGTCATCCCGGCGATGTCGCGCGGCGACATCCTCGGACACGAGTTCATGGGCGAAGTGGTCGAGCTTGGCCCGAGCGTGTCCACGCTCGCCGTCGGCGACCGCGTCGTGGTGCCGTTCACCATTGCGTGCGGATCGTGCGGGCCGTGTCAGGCCGGGCTGTGGTCGCTCTGCGACAACTCGAACCCGAACGCGTGGATGGCTGAGAAGCTCTACGGTTATTCGGGCAGCGGCCTGTTCGGCTACTCCCATCTGTACGGCGGGTACGCCGGCGGCCAGGCCGAGTACGTGCGCGTGCCGTTTGCCGACGTCGGGCCGTTCAAGGTGCCGCCGCACGTCTCGGACGAACAAGTGCTGTTTCTCTCGGACATCCTGCCCACGGCATACATGGCCGCGGAAAACGCCGAAATCGAGCGCGGCGATGTCGTCGCGATCTGGGGCTGCGGCCCGGTCGGGCTGCTGGCGATCAAGAGCGCGTACCTGCTCGGCGCCGAGCGCGTGATCGCAATCGATCACGTGCCCCACCGCCTGCAGATCGCGCGCGATCAGTGCGCCGCCGAAACGCTCGACTTCGAGCAGCAGGACGTGATGGCGGAGCTTCGCCTGATGACCGCGGGCCGCGGCCCGGACGCGTGCATCGACGCCGTCGGGCTCGAAGCGCATGGTCACGGCTCGGCGGGCGCCGTCTACGACCGCGCCAAAACCGCCATGCACCTGGCGACCGATAGGCTCGAGGTCCTCCGGCAGGCGATCCTCGCGTGCGGCAAGGGCGGAACGGTCTCGATTCCCGGCGTGTACGGCGGCTTCCTCGACAAGGTCCCGATTGGCGCCGCGTTCGCGAAGGGGCTCACGTTGAAGATGGGTCAGACGCACGTGCACCGCTATCTGCCGGCGCTGATGCAGCTCATCGAGGACGACATCCTCGATCCGTCCTTCGTGATCAGCCACCGGCTGCCGCTCGACGACGCGCCGAGGGGCTACCAAATGTTTCTGGCGAAAGAAGACAACTGCACGAAGGTGGTCCTGCAGCCGTGAGGACCGCAATCGTGAGCACACGCACAAGGAGGACACACACAATGAAACGGATCTTTCTCTCTCTGCTCTGCGCCTCATTCGTGGCGGCCTGCTCGACCACCGCGAAGTCGCCTGACGTCGCGGACAACATCCGCAAGTCGCTCGACCAGAGCGGGCTCAAGGACGTGTCCGTGAGCCAGGACCGCGTCAAGGGCGTCGTCACGATTTCCGGCAAGCTCCCGTCCGAGGCCGACAAGGCCAGAGCCGAATCGATCGCCAAGGGCATCGCGGTCGGTCAGGTCGTCGCCGACGAGATCGTCGTGACGCCTCCCGGCAACGAATCGGACGCCAAGGACGTCAGCGCCGCGCTCGACTCGGGCATCGAACAAAACCTCAAGGCGGTCCTCATCGATAACAAGCTCGATGACGCGGTGAAGTACAAGGTCAAGGCCGGTTCGGTGACGCTCACTGGCACGGTGGATTCGCAGGCCAAGCGTACGCAGGCTGCGACGCTCGCGTCGCAGGTCCCCAACGTCAAGGAAGTGATCAACGAGCTGCAGATCAAGAATCAGAAGGCTACCGGCGGTCGGGGCCGTTAGCAGAACGCCATGCGCAAATATGTGTTCGCGTGGTTGCTCGGCGTGCCCGTCTCAGTGCTGGTCGTGATTTGGCTCGTGAGCCACGTCGCGTGTGGTCGCTGACGGTGTGAAAGTCGGGGCCACCGCGGTGGGCGCCAAGGCGCCTGATTGACGCCGTGCACCGGCCATATGGCCGGTGGCCGTCGTCTCGCCTCCGGCGACCACCGCCGTGGCCCGACACTTGCCACTGTGAGAATGTCATGACGGCGCAACGGCGTCATGTCGAACTCTACACGTCTACGTAAACTCGTACGGCTACGACACGCGGTCGACCTGTGGCGCGTCGAGGACGTCGCGCACGATCTTGCCGAGCACGGCGGGCGTGAACGGCTTGCGGATGAACGTCGCCCACGACGCGTTGATGCCTTCGCGTGCGCTCGGGTCGCTCGCGTGGCCTGACGTGAAGATGATCTTGAGGCCGCGCCTCCTGGCGCGCAGCCGGGTCGCGAGCTCACGTCCGCCCATCAGAGGCATGACGAGGTCCGTGACGACCACGTCAATCTCGTCCAGATGCCCCGCCGCGACGCGCATCGCCTCTTGCCCATTCTCCGCTTCGAGGACGCGGTAGCCGTACCGCGACAGCGCTTCGCGCGCCAGGCTTCTGACCGCGGCGTTGTCCTCGACGAGCAGCACGGTTTCAGAGCCCCGCTGCGGCGCCTCCACGCGGACGAGCGCGGGCGCCACGGATTTGGTTTGGTCGCCAGTCGTCGGCAGGGCCACGAAGAAGGTCGCACCGCGGCCGACCTCGCTCTCGACCCACACCTGCCCGCCACTCTGCGCCACGATGCCGTAGACCGTGGAGAGTCCAAGCCCGGTCCCCTTGCCCGCGTCCTTGGTCGTGAAGAACGGCTCGAAGACACGGCGGCGCACTTCGGGCGTCATGCCCTGCCCGTTGTCGCGCATCGTCAGCACGACGTGCTGGCCGGTGAGACATGGCGTCGCCGCGTGCCCGGTGACGCCGTCGGTCATGTGCGTGCCGATCGTGACTCGCCCGCCGTCGGGCATGGCATCGCGCGCATTCGCCGCCAGGTTGAGCAGCACCTGCTCGAGCTGACTGCGATCGGCGCGCACGAGCGCCACATCCGGCGCCAGATCGAGCGCCACCTCGACGTCCTCGCCCATCAGACGTCGCATCAGATTGTCGGTCTCGGACACCACGTCGTTGATGTTGAGGACGACCGGCTGCAGCACCTGCTTGCGGCTGAACGCCAGCAGCTCGCGCGTCAGCGCCGCGGCGCTGCGTCCGGCGCGCTCGATCTCCTGCACGTTGCCGCGGCACCGGTCTTCGGCGGGCAGCTTCTCGAGCACGAGCTCGGCGTAGCCGACGATGGCCGTGAGGAGGTTGTTGAAGTCGTGCGCGATGCCGCCGGCCAACCGGCCCACGGCTTCCATCTTCTGCGCGTGCCGCAGCTCGTCCTCGCGCTGCCGCAATGCCGCGGCGGCCTGATGGCGATCCGTGATGTCGCGGATGACCCCTGTGTAGAACACGTCGTGTCCGGTCTTCCACGTCGACAGCGACAGCTCGAGCGGCACTTCGCTGCCGTCCTTGCAGCGCCCGTGGAGCTCGACCATGTTGCCAATCCACGGACTGTGTCCGGACAACAGATTGGCGAACTCCGAGGCGTACCTCTCCTGGTCGCCCGGCGGGACGAGAAACAGGACGGACTGCCCGAGCGCTTCTCGCTCCTCGTAGCCGAACACGGCCTGCGCGCGAGGATTCCAGAAGACGATGTCGCCTCGGCTGTTGACCGAGATGATCGCGTCGTTCGCCGAGTCGGTCACCGAACGAAAACGCTGGTAGGAGTCGTAGAGCTCCTCGGCGCGATTCTTGGCCTCCTCGTGCCAGTGGCGCAGCGTCAGGGTCATCTGGTTGAACGCGTCGGCCATCCCGCGGGCTTCGGCGGGCCCTTCGACCGGCACGCGGCCTGCCCAGTCGCCGGTGGCGACGGTCCTGGCGACGACCGCCAGATCGCGGAGCGGACGCGTCATGCGGTGGCTGAACACGAGCGCGCCGCCAATCGCGACGGCGAAGACGAGCAGGCCCACGCCCATCAGCACCCACCGGATGCGATCGAGCGCGCGTTCTGTCGGCGTCCAGTCCTGCAGCAGCACCAGCGTGGCCTTCAGATCCGCGCCGCGGCCCGCGCGGAGCGGAAACACGCCGCCGACATACGAGGTGCCGCCAAGCTGGCGCAGTGTGGCGTCGACCCCCCCCATCGTCGATCGATTGGCCTCGAGCATCGACGCCAGCTCGGCCCGCGGCCCTGGCGGCAGGCTGCTCGCGCAGAGCCGGCCGTCGGCGCACACGAAATTGACGTCGGTGTGGGTGACGAGCGCCAGGGCGCGCGCCTCGGCGTCGTCGAGTTGATAGGCGGCCGTCAGCGTGCCCAGGACCTCCTCAGCGAACGCCGCGGGCTCAGAGATGATCAGGAAGAGCCCGTCGTCGAGCGTCGCAATTTCGCGCGTGGACCGTCCCGCTTTGGCCGCCGCAATCGACATGCCGAGCGCCCGAGACGTGTTGTGCGCGCGGGCGCCGCTCGTCTGGCCGATCCAGCTGCCGCCAGCGTCCGTGACGACGCAGAAGTTCGCGTCGAGTTTGCGGCAGTAGTCCTCGGCCATGTTGTCGATGGTCGCCGCATCGGCCGCCACGTCCGGGTTGGTCAGCGGCACGCGGAACATCGGCAGCTCCACCACCAGCCGCGTTTCGCTCGCCGCAAACTGCGCCCGGCTGTCGACCAGCCGGTCGAACGCGGCCCGTGTGTCGCGTAAGTCTTCGTTCGACCGCTGCAGCGAGTAGTTCGTGACGACGCGGTTGGTCGCCGCGAGCACGGTAAACAACGACGCGCCGGCTACGAGCATGACGCCCAGCAGCACGCGCGCCTCGAAGCGCCGATGCCACGCGATCGGAGGATGCGCTGTCGGGGACAAGTTAGAACCGCACCGAGCAGGTCACGCCAGCGTCGAGTGCGACGCGGCGCCCGTTGGAGAAACCTCCGGGCTGACCAATGAGGTTGACGGAGACCGCCAGGAACGAAGTCAGCCGAAGGCGCGTACCCACGGTGTAGCGGCGGAGGTACTCCGAGAACTCGCCGGCGTCGTAGTCGAGCCGTTCGGCCCGCGCCACTGCGGTGACGGGCCCCATGCCGAGAAGATGAAACGTCGCGTCCACGTAGCCGCCGTGCGTGGCGACACCCTCAAACGGGCGCCCGGCCAGCCACTCACCACGCACGAGCACGCCGTCACGCATCCACCTCGCATCGACACCACGAAAGACCATGTCGCCGTGAATGAAGGACCGTGTGTCGTTCGGCTGCGTGTGCAGGTAGCTCCCCCCGACGATGAGCGACCGGTAGTACCCCTGCGCGCGAACGACGGCGTCGAGCCCTGACTTCCTGGGCGTCGGACTCGCGTCCTGTGGCGCACCGAGACTCGTCTCGACGTACAGCGCCGGCCGGCCGACGAGCACATCCGCCCCAGCTTCGAGAAACTCGTTGGACATCGCCCAGTTTCCGCCGTAGCGAATGAGCGGCGCCCGCAGGAAACCGGTGTAGGCGTGATCGCTCCGCCCGTAGATCCCGAACGGCGTGCGGTAGCGGCCGGCCTTGACGCCGACCAGTGATGTGCCCGGTTTGAACATCTTCTCGAGGTACGTCTCGATCGGCCGCAGCGTGCGGTCGTACGCGTAGGCGGCGCCAAAAGCGTCCGACGCGGGGTCGGTCGTGCTTCCCACGGCCGCCTCGAGAAAAAAGCGCCAGTCCTGTTTATTGGCGCCGAAGAGTCGAATCTGAAGGCCGCCGGCGGCGACGCCTTCGGTCGAGCTGCCGGCGCTCACGTCGCTTTCGACGTGCACGACCGGCGCGCGCTGCGGGTCGTCGCCAGGCGCGAGAAGGAGGAGGAGCGCCGGCGCGAGGCTCAGGGCCATCTGACGTCGACGACGGTGCCGGCACCCACGGTGACAGACAGGTTCAGGATCTGGCCGCCCGGACGCCAGGCATGCGCCACATACGCACCGGCCGGCACGCCGGCAATCGCGAAACGGCCCGACTCATCGGAGACGGAGAAGTACGGTGTGTCGACGACCATCACGTACGCCGCCATCTGCGGATGAATGTTGCAGAAGATCCGGCTGAGCCCGGGTTGATCGAAGGGCACGTACTTCACGGCGCCAACCGGATACAGCCCCAGGTCGAAACGTTTGCCATCGTGGAACGAGAACACGTTGTGGAAGACCCGGTCGTCGTTGGGAAATTTCACGCGCGTGCCAACCTGCACGACCAACACGTGCGGAAAAAAACTTAGATCGCGCTGATCGAGGACGGCCTCGGCTTTGTGCGCTGACCGCGGGGCGCCGGGCGCATCGACCCAGACCACGGCGTCGCCGATCGCTTTGCCGGCGAGCGTCGTCGTTCCCGCCACGTCGAACGCGGCAGGCGACACTCCCAGCGCGAGGAGGCACACGAGGGACAAGGACGTGCGCGTCACGACCAGCTTTTGGCGGCGCAAATTGCATGCCGCGGTTCTTGATCGCTAGCGCTGGCGTGCGCCTCACGGCCGTATGCCTTCTGGTTACAGTTCTGTCAGTCGGCGACGCGCCGCCTCACGTCAATCGTTGGGGTAACATGCGCGGGCATGTCGGACGATCCACGCGCGACCGCGCCTCACGCCGGCAAGGTGCTCGTCGTCGACGATCTCGAGTCCAATTTGCGGCTGCTCGAACAACTGTTGAAAGCGCAGGGCTATGAAGTGCTCTGCGCGGGCGATGGCGACGAAGCGCTCGCGCTCGTCACGCTCGAGCAGCCCGACGTGATCGTCTCGGATGTGCGGATGCCCAAGCGCGACGGTTTCGAACTCTGCCGCGAGCTCAAGGCTTCGCCTTCGACGCGGCTCACGCCGGTCGTGCTGATGACCGGCAGTCAGGAAGTTGAAGATCGCGTGCGCGCCATCGAGGCCGGCGCCGACGACTTTCTCACCAAGCCGATTGATCGGCCCGAACTAAACGCGCGTGTGCGATCGCTGATCCGGCTCAAACGCTTTACAGACGATCTCGATTCGGCAGAAGCCGTACTGCGCAGCCTCGCGTTGATGGTCGAGGCGCGCGACGCCTACACGCAGGATCACTGCGAGCGGCTGGCGAAGTACGCCACCGAGCTTGGCGAGGCGCTGCAGCTGCCGGAGGACGATCTCGTCACGCTTGGGCGCGGCGGCTACTTCCACGACATCGGCAAGATCGCGCTGCCGGACGCGATCCTGCTCAAACCCACCGACCTCACCCCGGAAGAGTACGAGCGCGTCAAAGAACACCCGGTGATTGGCGACCGGCTGTGCGGGAATCTTCGGGTGCTCCACCGCGTCCGTCCGATCGTGCGGCACCACCACGAGCGGCTCGACGGCAGCGGCTATCCCGACGGACTGAGCGGCGATGCCGTGCCGCTCCTCGCGCAGATCATCAGCATCGTGGATCTCTACGACGCGATGACGACGACGAGGCCGTACCGGCAGGCGGTGTCGCACGCCGAAGCCATCGAAGAACTCAACAAGGAAGTCCGGCGCGGCTGGCGCCGGAGCGATCTGGTCGACGCGTTCGCCGCGCGCCTATCTCGCTCGTGACGCGAGCTTCCCGAGGATGGCGCGGCCGTCTGGCAGCTGACGGAGCGGGCCGAACCACGGCTCGACGGGCAGCGTCCAGCCGGCGGAGCCGGACGGCGCCTGATCGAGCAGACGCGTGAGCACCGCGATCGCGTCGGCCGGGCGCCCGCCCGCGACATGCGCGTAGGCGCGCGCCATCGCCGATTCGGTCGGTCGGCCACCGCGTTTGAGCTCCTCGATCGCCTGTTCGGCGCGGACGAACAGATCGTTGGCCCGCGCCGGCTGATCGGCATGCCGCGCGGCTTCCGCGAGGCCGATGAGCGACCGCGCGTGCTGCGGGAAGCGCGTCAGCGCCTGCTCGAACATCGCGGCCGCGCCCGCGGCGTCGCCCGTCTGCAGCCGCGCGAAGGCCAGGCCGTCGCAGGCGTCCATCGCGAACTCGTCCGCGAACAGACTGACACCCGCCTGCGCGAGCTCGCGATCGAACTCGCGAATCGCGCTTGATGCATCGCCGGACGCGAGCTCCACGAGCCCCAGCAGCCAGTGCAAACCGGTCGCGGGAAACCGGCCGGCGCCCGCCGAAGGCCGATCGGTCAGCGCCGCGCCGGCGCGCAGGACCTCGCGCGCGCGGGCCAGATCGCCGCGCGCGACGTGGACCATTGCCGCATGAAAGTACGCGTAGGCGAGCTGCGGGTACTGCGCGATGACCGAGTCGAGCGACAGCAGCCGCTCCTCCCCCCACGCGGCGGTGCCGAGCCGGAAGAGGTGGCGCCAGTTGCCGGGCTCGAGCGCCACCGCCCGGCGGCCGGCCGCGACGGCGTCCGCCGTCTGGTCGGCGCTCGCGAGCAGCAGCGCGAGGGCGGCGTGAGCTTCGGCGAGATTGGGATCGAGGTCGGAGGCCGCGCGCGCGTGGGCGATCGCGGCGACCAGCGCGTCGCGGTCGGGTGTGTTGCGCGCGCGCGAGGCCTGAAAGCGCCAGAAGTGCGCGTGCGCGAGTCCGACGTGGGCCAGCGCGTACTCGGGATCGAGGGCGAGCGCGCGCTCGAAGTCCGCCATCGCGGCCGGCACCTGCGCCGCCTCGAGCATCTCGAGCTTGAGCCGGCCCTCGGTGAGCGCGCGGTAGGCGTCGAGGCTCGCGGTCTCGCGCGCGCTGATGCGTTCGCGCGCGGCGGCGGTCACGCCGATCTGCAGTCCGGACGACAACTCGATCACCAGCCGGTCCTGCAGGTGAAACACGTCGGCCAGCGGACCGTCAGCCTTCGCCTGCGCCAGCGCGGCGAGCGTGGCGACCTCGATCACGCGCGCGGTGATCCGCAATTGATCGCCCGCGCGCTGAAAGCTGCCGACGACTGCCAGATCGAGGCCGCTCGCGCGCGCGGCATCGGCGTCCGCGCCCCCGGCCTGGCCGCGCGGGAGCAGCGTGCGATCGATCACCCGCAGCGCCCGAATCGCGCGGAGATCGTTGGTCACGGTCTCCGCGATGCCGGCCGAAAGCCACGCGACATCCGCATCGCCGGTCACGTTCGCAAAGTCCAGGACCGCGATCGATCGTGTCCCGGCCACGGCCGGAGGGCTCGAGCTGGCGCCGCCCGCCGCCGCCACGGGCGCCAGCGTGTCGACCACGCCGATGAACCGATAGCCGCGCCGCGGGACGGTCTCGACGTACCGCGGCGACGCGGGCTCGTCGCCGAGCGCCTGCCGGAGCTCCGACACAACCTGCGTGATGGCGTTGTCGGTCACCGCGACGCCCGGCCAGAGCGCGCGCAGCATGTCATCTTTGGTCACGAGCGTGCCCGGCCGCTCGGCGAACAGGAACAGCAGGTCGAGCGCCTTCGGCGACAGATCGATCGGATCGGCGCCCTTCAGCAGCCGGTACGCGGCGCCGTCGATTGAGTACGGGCCGAGCCGATAGGAGGTCGTGGGCACTGAAACCTGACTGGGGCCTTGGGCCTGAGCGTGGGGCCTAAAGCACGCCTTTGATCATTCCACCGTCGATCTGCAGCGACGCGCCGGTGATGTACTTCGCCGCGTCCGAGAAAAGGAACACCGCACCCGCCGCAAATTCCTCGGGCTTCCCGTAGCGGCCGAGCGGCATCGTCTGGGCCCACATCGCGCGCACGTCCTCAGGTGAGGCGCCGATCGCCTTGCCTCGAATCGCGTCGAGCTCGCGGACGCGATCCGTATCAATCCGCCCGGGCATGAGCTGATTGACGCGAATGTTATCGGCGGCCAGCTCGTTTGCCAGCGTCTTGGACAGCGCCGACACCGACGACCGCACGATGTTCGAGAGCGCGAGATTCGGCACCGGCTCCTTCACCGTCGTCGACGAGGCGACGACGATTGCGCCGCCGCCTCGGGATTTCATCGACGGCACGGCGAGCCGCACCATCCGCACGGCGCTCAGGACGAGCTGGTCGAACGTCGTCTTCCAGACCTCGTCGTCGAACGAGAGCGTAAGTCCGGCCGGGGGGCCGCCGGCGTTCACGTACAGCAGATCGACGCCGCCGAACTTCTCGATCGTCCTGGCGTGCCACGCGGTCAGCGATTCGACCGACTTCACGTCCGCGGCCATACCGAGCGTGTCCATGTACGTCTCGGCCGCGATCTTTTTCGCCGCCTCGCTGACGGAAGCCTCGTTGCGCGACGACACCGACACCTTCACGCCCTCGGCGGCGAGCGCACGAGCCACGGCATAGCCGAGCCCTTTGCTCGCGCCGGCCACCATCGCGACCTTTCCTTTCAGCCCAAGATCCATGACGCGCCTTCCTGTTTTGCGGTCCACGCCAGCACGGAATCGAGCGCCTTGCGGGTGCTCTCGTCGAGCGTCGGTCCCGGCGCCCGTGTGGCGGCGTCCGCCAGCACGCCCCGCCGCTTGAGAACTTCCTTGCGAATCGCCATGCCGATGCCTTCCTGGAACTCGAAGCGCATCAACGGCACGAACTTGTAGAAGGCGTTCGCGGCTTCGTCGATCTTTCCCGCGCGGTAGAGGGAGACGACCTTGACGAGCACTTCCGGGAACGCGAACCCCGTCATCACGCCTGCCGCGCCCGCCATGAGCTCTTCGAGCAGGAACACGCCGCCGAGGCCGCCGAGAATCGCGACCCTCGTTTCGCCGGCCGCCGCCAGGATGCGGGTCGTCTTGAACGGCGTCGGCGGATCTTCGAGCTTGATCGTGCGCGCGCTTGGCACCTCGCGCGCGATGCGGGCGAGCAGCGCCGCCTCCATCGCGAAGCCGGAGATCGGCGGATAGTCCTGCACGACGATCGGCAGATCGACCGCGGCGGCCAGCGCCTTGTAGTGGCTCACGACCGATTCGGTATTGAGCTTCAGCATGCGCGGCGGGCTCACCATCACGGCGGCGGCGCCGAGCGCCTTCGCTTCACGCGTGTACTCGATGCACGTGCGCACGCCGTCGGCCGACGCGCCGACGATGACCTTGGCGCGGCCGTCGGCGGCCTTGACCACAGCCTCGACGATCTGGCCTCGCTCGCGCTCGGTCAGCCGCGAGACCTCACCGGTCACGCCAAGCGCGGTCATGCCGTTCACGCCGGCCTTCACGACGAGATCGACGACGCGCGTGATGCTGGGCAGATCGACGTCGCCCGCGCCGGTGAACGGCGTCGGCAACACGGAATACACACCTTCGAACACGGGAGGACCTCCGGAGGCGGCCTCATACGAGGCCGGAACCTGAAGAATCTATCAGATGCGCCGCCGGGTACAATGCCCCTCGGCCGTCGTGAACGTACCCATCGTCATCGGCGTCGCCGGGGGATCCGGATCGGGCAAGTCCACGGTCGTCCGTCGTATCGTCGAGACGCTCGGCACCGCGGACGTCACCGTGCTCGAACACGACCGGTACTACCGCGACCATCCCGAGCTGCGGCTCGAGGAGCGCGCCGCGCTCAACTACGATCACCCCGATTCGCTCGAGACCAACCTGCTGGTCGAGCACGTCCAGACGCTGAAGGCCGGCCGGAGCGTGGACGTGCCCGTTTACGATTTTGCACGTCACGCGCGTCAGGCCACACGAGACAGACTTTCCCCCCGGACGGCTGTTATCATTGAGGGGATTTTGATCTTCGCGGACGCCGAGCTGCGCTCGTTGATGGATGTCAAAGTCTTCGTTGATACTGACGACGACACGCGGTTCATCCGGCGGTTACAGCGCGACGTGTCGGAGCGGGGGCGGACGGTGGACTCGGTCATCGACCAGTATCTGAGCACGGTCAAGCCGATGCACCTCGAGTTCGTCGAACCGAGCAAGCGCTACGCGGACGTGATCGTGCCCGAGGGCGGACACAACCAGGTGGCGATTGACATGCTGATGACGCTGATTCGGAGTCTCGCGTCGCGGTGAGCCAATGGCGGACACGTCGGTCATTCACCCAATCGGCCGGGAAGACGCGCGCGAGCCGGACACCCGTCCGGCCGTGACGCTCGATTCCTGGTCGCGTCACGACTGGTCGGACGGCCTGCAGATCGACCGGCTGGCACCGCTCGAGACGATCGAGGCACGCACGCGCAACAGCACCTACGAGCTCGTCATCCTGGACGGGCGCAACGGCGACGTCCTCGTCACCGGCGGACAGTTCTTCCGCACCAGCACGCGCGTTCGTCTGAACGGCTGCACGGCCGGGGGCTCATGCCTCAAATGGCGCGGCGTCTACTGCGGCTTCCGGCTCGAATTCCAAGTCGGCACCGAGGTCGTCGTCACGACGCGGGTTCAGTCGGTGGCGCGGATCGAGCGGGCACCTGTGCAAGCGCAGATCCACTAGGTGTTCCTGGGGGTTCCCAAGGGTTCCTGCGGGTTCCCAGGGGTTCTCAGGGGTGCCGCTTCGCGAGAATCTGAACCTCCAGGAACCCTTCGGAACCTCCGGGAACTCCGTTCTTCGATCTAGCGAATCACGTTCAATGTCACGTCAACCTTGATCACTTCCCCGCTGACCTTGTCGGCGGCCGTCGTGTACTGCGCGCTCTGTCCGTCCTTGAGAATCACGGCCATCGAGGAACTGAACGACTGAAACGCCGGCATCCCGGCGGCGCCTGTCGCCGGCTTGGTCGCATCGCTGAAGACCTGAGAGTCCTCAATGGCCAGGCCGACGGAGAAGCGGCCCTCTTCGAGCGATTCGGCGGTCGAATCGATCTTCGTACCGATCTCGCGGTAGGAGTAGCTGGCAATCGGTTGGCCGCCCGCTTGAGAGGTGATGTTCGCGGGCACAGCGACGCTGCCGCCCATCCTCAAGCTCGTGCCGCGCCGATCGTTCGCGTTCACCCAAAGCGTGAACGGCAGGCTGCCGGTCTTCTTTTCACCCTGATACCGTGAAATCACCACCGTGATCTTGAGCGGCGTCAGCACTTTGGGCGGCGGCGGGGCCGGCCTGTCCTGCGCCGCGATCGTTCCAACTGCGAGCACGGCCAGGACCGCCGTCGCCGCGGCCAACTGTCTCACACGGGTCATGACGTTCATCGGGCCCTCCCTGCATTGATCTCATGATTGCGAATGGTTGGCTGATTCGGTCGATCGCCGCCCTCGCCCAGCGGCTTCATGACCACGGGAGCGATCGCCACCGGTGCGGTCACGGCATCGCTGACGATCGGCGCATCGCCCGCGAGCGGCGGCTCGGCACCTGGGGTGTCCACTTCCTTCAACGCGCCGCTCGGTGTGACGCGCGCCCACACTCGGCGCAACATCTCTCCTTGATTGGTCAGGACCTCGAGCACAGGTTCGGCCGGCGCCGGCGAAGACGCCGCTCGGCGCTGCTGACGCTGCGGCGTCTCGCGTGGCACGGTCTGTTCCGCGGGAGCGATGGACGGCGACGATGCTCGGGCGGCTTCCGCGACTTGCGGCGCTTCCCCAGCCGGCGGCTGGAGCCCTGGCCGAGACTGTTGACGGGGCAGGAACACGAGCGCAAACGTCGCCGCCACGGCAGCGGCCAGGCCACCGATCGCCCACACCGGCCACATGCTCCGTCGCGCGGACTCGCCGCGCAGTCGCGCGCGCACGCCGTCCGCAAACTCGGGCGACGGCGTCACCGCGAGCGCCGTTTCCAGATCCTTGAGCACGTCGTCGGTGTGATGGTCGGTCATTGCAGCATCTCGCGCAGTTTTTCGCGCGCCTCGAACAATCGTGATTTGATCGTGCCTTCCGGCGCGTCCAGGAGCGTGGCGACGTCGTGCACGGTGTGGCCTTCGATCGCGCCCAGGACGACGACGATGCGCAGACGATCGGGCAGCGCGTCGATGGCCTGCCAGAGCCGCGCCGATCGATCTCGCTCGATCGCGTCGGGCTCGCCGCGCGTGGCGCTCGGCACGAGGCGCGCCGCGGAATCCTCGCGCGAGGCTCGGCGCTTCTGCGCGCGCTTGAAGTCGATCGCCAACCGCCACGTCATCCGGACGAGCCAGGCGCGGAAGCGCTCCCGGTCGCGGAGCTGATCGAATCGGCGGTACGCCCGCGCGAATGCGTCCTGCGCGACGTCCTCAGCGTCCTGTTTCTGACGGACGATGCTGTACGCGACGCGGAAGGCCAGCGTGGACGAATCGGCCAGCCTCACCTCGAACTCGCGCGCGAGGTCGCCCTCGACGGTCACGAGCCGGGTGGCCAGCGTCTCGACAAGCTCATGCATTCGCGCTCACCCAGCTAGACGCCGCGGCCGGCGGGATGGTTCGGCGGGGGCCCGCCGGCATTGGGCTATTGGGCTATTGGGCTATTGGGGCGTTCGAACGAAGCGCGAGGCCGCGCTCTTCCAATAGCCCAATAGCTCAATAACCCAATCGCCCAATGTCACCAGTTCTTCGCGGGCAGCGGCACCACTTGGAAGCTTTGCGGCTTCCCGACCGGAGTGACCTTGTCTCCGTCGAGACGACCGAGCGTCGCCGTGTAGCGGCCGAATGCCACCATGGGCGCGCCGCCGCCGCGACCACCGAAGCCGCCGCCAGGGCCGCCTGGGCCACCAGCCGGAGGCGGCGCTGCCGTGTTGGCGCCCGTCGAGATCGGCGCGCACGCGAGCGGGCCGCCGGCTCCTCGTCCGCCGCCACCACCACCGCCACCACCGCCGCCGCCACGACCGCCGGCCTGCGCGGGCTGCGTGACGCGGAGATTCCAGGTGACGCGATGCACGCCCGGCGTCTCGGATGTGTCAGGAAGGTCCATCCGGCACAAATCCTTGCCGCCTTCATCGGCAATCGTCAGCACGAGATTGCCTGAGCCTGCTGCCCCGACGTCATACGTGAACGTCGCGCCGTTTGGCGGATTCGGCGTCGTGTAGTTGCCCCACGCCGCCTGCGGATACGTCAGCTCGTCGAAGCCGTAGACGCGGCGCAGCGGGAAGAGCTCGGCGTCGCGCGCGAGCGCTTCCGGGCTCACGTCGCGGAGCGCGCTGTAGTCGTCGAGCACGTAGAATCCGCGGCCGAACGTCCCGAGCACGAGATCGTTCTCGCGCTTCTGAATCGCAAGGTCGCGCACCTGGATCGTCGGCAACCCGCCCTTGAGCTGCACCCAGTGCTGGCCGCCGTCGACGGTGAAGAACAACCCGAACTCCGCGCCGACGAACAGCAGGTTGCTGTTGACGTGATCCTGCACGATCGACCACGCGTCCATCCGGGTCGGCAAGTCGCCGGTGATCGACGTGAACGTCTTGCCGCGATCGTCGCTGCGCACGACGTACGGCTTGAAGTCGCCGCGCTGCCAGTTGTTGAGCGTCGCGAACACGACGTTCGCGTCGCGCGGAGATGCGCGCACGCTCGTCACGTAGATCCCGTCCGGGAAGCTCGCGAACTTGTCCGTCCGGCGCCACGTCTTACCGCCGTCCTCGGTGACCTGCACCAACCCGTCATCGGTGCCGACGTAGATCAGCCCTTCCATCAGCGGCGACTCGTCGATCGACACGATGTTGCTGAGCGGCGTCGTCGCGTTGTTGTAGGCGACGGTCTTGGTCGGGTCCGGGTCCCAGACCTTGCCCATGATTGGGATCACGCGCGGATCGAGATTGCGCGAGAGATTGGGGCTAATCGCCATCCAATGATCGCCGCGGTCGTCGCTGCGATAGACGCGGTTGCTGGCCCAGTAGAGCCGCGACGGCGAGAACGAACTGATGATGTATGGCGCGTCCCAGTTCGTGCTGTCGCCGCCGCCACCACCGCGTCCGCCGCCACGCCCGCCAGCCGCGTCCGGAGGCGGAGCCGCCGGCGCTGGTGGGTCGTTCGGATTGGGAATCACGTTCGCGCCGCCGGGACGAATCTGCTTGTTCTCGCCCGTCCGCTGATCGAGCCGCGCGATGCCGCCAGACTGACAGCTCGTGTACACGATGTTCGGGTTGCCCGGCTCGCTGCGCGACGTGAAGCCGTCGCAGCCGCCGATCATCCACCAGTCGCTCAGGCGCACGCCGACGCGGTTGATCGATCGCGACGGGCCGCACTGCGACTCGTTGTCCTGCGCGCCGCCACACACGTTGTAGAACGGCAGCGCGTCGTCGACCGAGACGCGATAGAACTGCGTGACCGGCAGGTTGTTGAAGTGGCGCCACGTCTTGCCTTCATCCCACGACTCGTAGGCGCCGCCGTCGTTGGCGACCATGATGTGTACCTTGTCCTTCGGATCGGCCCAGACGTCGTGAAAGTCGACGTGCACGCTCCCGAGATTGGGCACGCCGGACCACGAATGGCCGCCGTCGCGGCTCCACTCGAGATTCGTGTTCGCCGACCAGATGGTGTCGGGACGAATCGGATCGACGAAGATCTCCTGGTAGTAGCCCGGGTCGCCGCCGCAGTACGCGCCTTGCGCGCAGCCGCCCCGCCCGCCGCCTCGCCCGGCCGCGCCCGCCGCGCCACCACCGGCCGCGCCTGCCGCACCAGCACCCGCCGCACCGGCACCCGCCGCACCCGCGGGCGGCGTGGCTCCTCGCGCGGCGCCGGCCTCCGGCGCCGGAGCGCCCGGCTTCCCGTACGGCGCCCCCATGCGCTCGAAATTCGCGCCCGCGTCATCCGATCGGAAGAATCCGGACTCGCCCGTCAATCCGTTGAGGAGCGCATAGACGCGCGTCGGCTTGGCTTTCGGATCGACGCCGAGTGCGATCCGGCCGACGTCGCCTGTCGGCAGGCCCCTGGTGAGCTTCGTCCACGTCCCGCCGCCGTTCGTCGACTTGAAGAGTCCGCTCTCCGGTCCGCCGCCGATCATCTGGCCGACGGCGCGGCGGCGCTGCCACATCGACGCGTAGAGCACGTCGGGGTTGTTCGGATCAATGACGACCTCGTTGGCGCCCGTGTCGGCACTCACGGTCAACACGGCCTTCCACGTCTTGCCGCCGTCCGTTGTCTTGTAGACCCCGCGGTCGCCGCCGGCGGACCACAGCGGCCCCTGCACCGCGACGTAGACGACGTCGGAGTTTCGCGGATCGATCTTGATGTTGCCGATGTGCTCGGACGTCTCGAGCCCGACGCGCGTGAACGTTTCGCCGCCGTCGGTCGACTTGTAGAGGCCGTCTCCATACGTCGAGCTGCGCGGGTTCGAGTTCTCACCCGTGCCGAGCCAGACAATGTCCGAGTTCTTCGGATCGACGACGACACAACACAGGTTGAAGGAGCCGCCGTTGTCGAATACCGATCGCCACGTGTTGCCACGGTTGTCGCTTTTCCACAACCCGCCGACGGCGGAGGCCACGAAGTATCTCGTCGGGTTGTTCGGATCGACTTCGACGTCGGCCACGCGCCCCGTGCTGAGCGTCGGGCCGAGCCCGCGCAGCTCGAGGCCCTTGAAGACGTCGGCCGTCATCCGGTTTGCGCCCTGGCCCTGGCCGAAGCCAATCGTGACGGTCAGCATTAGACACGCGGAGAACACGACAACTTGCACGCGCTTCATAGGTGCCGCTCCAGACTCAGTTGTTCCGAAACTTCGAACTTCCAACTTCGAACTTCAAACTTTTCTGTCTAGTAATTCTTCGCCGGCAGCGCGAGCACGCGGAACGTCTGCGGCTTGCCGATCGCCGTCACCTGGTCGCCCGTCATCTTGCCGAGCGTCACGGTGTACCGTCCGGGCCCGGCGAGGGGCGCGTTGCCGCCAAAGCCGCCGCGGCCTCCTCCGCCCCCACCCGCGCCGGCGCCGCCAGCACCACCCCGTCCGGGCGGATTCGCGGCCTGCTGTGGCGGATCGCCACGCAGGTTCCAGACGACGCGGCGGAGGCCCGTCTCCTTCGAGACGTCCATCCGGCGGATCTGCTTGCCGCTGTCGTCGGTGATCGTCAGGACGAGCCGTGTCTCAGCCGGAAGCGCGCGTCCAACACTGTAGGTAATCACGGCGCCTACCGGCGGATTCGCCGCGACCCAGGTCGGCTCGGCGGCCTGCGCCTCGCCAATCGGATTGAACGAGTACGCGTCACGCAGCGGGTAGACGGCGGCCTCGGCGGCGAGCGACTCGGGCGTCATCTCGCGCAGCGGGCTGTAGTCGTCGAGAATCCAGAAGCCACGCCCGAAGGTGCCGAGCACGAGATCGTTCTCGCGCTTCTGCACGGCCATGTCGCGCACCTGGAAGGTCGGCGCGCCGCCCGCGAGCTGCGTCCAGTGGCCGCCAGCGTCGACGCTCGCGAACACGCCGAACTCCGTGCCGGCGAACAACAGGTTGCCGTTCACGTGGTCCTGAATCACGGCCCACACGTCGTGCCGATCCGGCAGGTTGCTCGCGATCGGCTTGAAGGTCTTGCCGCGATCGTCGCTCCTCAGCAGGTACGGCTTGTAGTCGCCGCGCTGCCAGTTGTTGAACGCGACGAAGACGACGTTCGAGTCGCGCGGCGAGGCGAACACGTCGCTCACGTACGTCCACTTCGGCACGCCCGGAAACTCTTCGACCTTGCGCCACGTCTTGCCGCCGTCCTCGGTCGTCTGCAGCAGGCCGTCGTCGGTCCCGACGTAGATCAGACCTTCGAGCAGCGGCGACTCGTCGATCGACACGATCGTGCTGAGCGCCGTCGTCGACGTGTGCAGCTCGACCGCGCAGCCGTCGAGCGGCCACACCTTGCCCATGACCGGCAGCGTGCGCCAATCGAGATTGCGCGTCAGATCTGGGCTGATGCGCGTCCAACTGTCGCCGCGGTCATCGGAGCGGTAGAGATAGTTGCTGCCCCAGTAGAGGCGCGTGTGCAGATGCGGGCTAATGATGTACGGCGCGTCCCAGTTCGCGCGATCGCCGCCGGGCGCGCCGAATCCACCACCGCCCCCGCGGCCGCCGGCTTGCGGCGGACCCGCGCAATCAGGATTCTGCTCGGGCGCCGCCGGCGCGCCGCCGGCCCGCTGCCCGCTCGCGCCTGCGCCCTGCGCCCCAGCGCCTTGCGCGCCCGCGCCGGCCGCGCCCTGCGCGCCGCCGACCGGTTCTTCCGTCGGCGCGGCGACGCCCCGCGGACGAATGTTCTTCGTCGCGCCCGTGCGCAGATCGTTGCGGAGAATGTTGCCGTCCTGCGACTGGCCGTAGACGGTGTTGGCATCCTCGGGATCCGAGCGGGTCTGGAATCCGTCGCCGCTGCTGACGTACACCCAGTCGGTCGGCCGGATGCCGAAGCGGTAGTTCGTGCGCGACGGACCGCACACCGAGAAGTTGTCCTGTGCGCCGCCGCAGACGTGGTAGAACGGCTGCGCTTCGTCGACCGACACACGATAGAACTGCGTGATCGGCAGGTTCGTGAAGAACCGCCAGTGCGCGCCTGCACCAACCCCCAGTTGATCCGCGTCGTAGGATTCGTAGAGTCCGCCGTCGCTCGTCACGATCACGTGGTTGCGATCGACCGGATCGAATGTCACGTCATGGAAATCGACGTGGACGTACTGCCCCGCCACGCCGACGCTCGCCATGTTCGGCACGGCGGTGAACGTCTTGCCGCCGTCACGGCTCCACTCGAGCGGCGTGTTGACGGACCAGATTGTGTCCGCGCGCCACGGATCGATGAAGATCTCGGAGTAGTAGGCCGGACCGCCGCCGGTGTAGCTCGACAGCTTCTTCCAGGTCGCGCCTTGATCGTCCGAGCGGTAGAAGCCCTTCTCCGTGTTCACCGCGCTGATGATCGCGAACACGCTCTTCGGCGTCCGCGGATCGGTCGCGAGCGCGATGCGGCCGACATCGCGCTTCGGCAAGCCGTTGGTCAGCTTGGTCCACGTCTTGCCGCCGTCCTTGCTCTTGAAGATGCCGCCGTCAGGCCCGCCGCCGATCATCTGACCGACGTTGCGCCGGCGCTGGTACGTGCCCGCATACATGACGTCCGGATTCTTCGGATCGAGCGCCACGTCGGTCACGCCCGTGTCCTTGTTGATCGTGAGCGACGGGGTCCAGGTCTTGCCGCCGTCGGCCGTCTTGTAGAGGCCGCGCTCGCCACCTTCGGAGAACAGCGGCCCCTGGGCGGCGACCCAGACGACGTTCGAATTGCGGGGATCGACGACGATGCGGCCGATGTGCTCGGACGTCTCGAGGCCGACGCGCGTCCACGTCTTGCCCGCGTCCGTGGACTTGTAGACGCCATCGCCGAAGTGCGCGCTGCGCTGGCTCGCGTTTTCGCCCGTGCCCAGCCAGAGGACGTTCGAGTCCTTCGGATCGATGACGATGCAGCACAGCGTGAACGATCCGTAGTGCTCGAAGATCGGCTCGAACGTGATGCCGCGGTTCACGGTCTTCCACACGCCGCCGAATGCCGACGCGATGTACCAGATGTTCGGATTCTTCGGATCGATCGCGACGTCCTGGATCCGGCCCGTGTGAATCGTGGGACCGATGTTCCGGAATTCCAGGGCCTTGAGCGTCTCGACCGGCAACGCGCCGGTATTGCCGCCGCCCTGACCGGACATCACACCCACGGCCGCGATCACGATCGCCGCTGCCACAACGCCGACAATTCGCTTCATGGGCGACAATACTATCGCAGCCGTCGCCCGGCCCCGTACTCCCCCAGAGCCGCGCGGCTTTTTGCGTTTGCCGCGCCGCTGACAGACACTGGTCGAACCATACTTCGATGGGGATGCGTCCGAAACCGGTCGTCGTCTCGCTGGTGCTCGCAACCGCCGCGGCCATGACCAGCGTGGTCCCGCATGCCCAGCCGGTCGGGCGCGTGGACCCGGGGCTCTTGACCGAGTTGCACTGGCGCCACATCGGCCCTTTCCGGGGCGGCCGCACAAAGGCCGCCGCTGGCATTCCGTCGCAACCGAACGTGTTCTACGTCGGCGCCGTGAACGGCGGCGTCTGGAAGACGACTGACGCCGGACGGACCTGGACGCCGATCTTCGACAGCCAGCCCACCGGATCGATCGGCGCCATCGCGATCGCGCCAAGCGATCCGCGCGTCATCTACGTCGGCAGCGGCGAAGGCCTCCAGCGCCCGGACCTCTCCGTCGGCGACGGCATCTACAAGTCGACCGACGCCGGCGCGACGTGGACCCACCTGGGCTTGAGGGACGGCCAGCAGATCCCGCAGATCATCGTCGACCCGCGCAATCCGAACCGGTTGTTCGTCGCGGTGCTTGGGCATCCGTACGGCCCCAACGAGGAGCGCGGCATCTACCGCTCGACCGACGGCGGGCAATCGTTTCAGAAGATCCTCTATAAGGATGCGGACACCGGCGGCGTTGATCTGGTGTTCGATCCGTCGACGAGCGAGACCGTCTACGCGGTGCTGTGGCAGGCGCGGCAAGGGCCGTGGGAAAACGGCGTGTTTACCGGGCCCGGCAGCGGCGTGTTCAAATCCACCGACGGCGGTACCACCTGGCGGCCAATCGTGAAGGGGCTGCCAACCTTCGCCGACGACGGGCTCGGCCGCATCGGGATCGCGGTGGCGCCCAGTCAACCCTCGCGCCTGTTCGCGACGGTCGAGGCGACCAGGCGAGGCGGATTGTACCGGTCGGACGACGCCGGCGAGACGTGGACCATCGTCAACAACGATCCCCGCGTGACCGAGCGCGGCAACGACTTCGCCGAGGTGAAAGTCGACCCGAAGAATCCCGACGTCGTCTACACCGCCAGCGTCGTCGCGTGGAAGTCCACGGATGGCGGCCGGACGTTTACGGGATGGCGCGGCGCACCGGGCGGCGACGACTACCACCGGCTCTGGATCAACCCGAACGATCCGAGCATCATTCTGGTCTGCAGCGATCAGGGCGCGATCGTCACGGTGAACGGCGGCGAGACGTGGAGCTCCTGGTACAACCAGCCGACGGCGCAGTTCTACCACGTGAGCACGGACAACGCGTTTCCGTACCGCGTCTGCGGCGGACAGCAGGAAAGCGGATCGGCGTGCGTCTCGAGCCGCGGGCCAACCGGACAGATCACCGTGCGCGAGTGGACGCCGGTCGGCGCGGAGGAGTACGGCTACATCGCGTCCGACCCCATGGATCCGGACGTGGTGTATGGCGGCAAGCTGACGCGATTCGATCGCCGGACGGGCCAGACGCAGGACGTCACGCCGCCGCGCGGTCCGAACTACCGCGCGCTCCGCACGGCGCCCGTGCTCTTCTCCCCCACCGAGCGCGGCCTGCTCTTCTTCGCGTCGAACACGCTGTGGAAGACGACGAACGGCGGCCAGAATTGGACGGAGATGAGCCCGGACCTCTCGCGCGAGACGTGGGAGGTACCGGCCTCGGTCGGCGTGTATCGAGGCTCGCCCGCGGCGCAACCGACGCGGCGCGGCGTCATCTACACCATCGCGCTCTCCACCATCGACCAGCGCATCGTGTGGGCCGGCACCGACGACGGCCTGATTCACCTCACGCGCGACTCGGGCGCGACGTGGAGCAACATCACGCCCGCGGCGCTGGGCTCGTGGGCGAAGGTCTCGATGCTCGAAGCCTCGCACTTCGACACGACGTCTGCCTACGCCGCCATCAACACGCTCCGGCTGGATGATCTGCGGCCCCACATCCTGCGGACGCGCGACAACGGCCGCACGTGGGTGGAGATCACCAACGGCCTGCCACCCGTCGGCGCGATCAACGCCGTCCATGAGGACTCGTACCGGCGCGGCCTGTTGTTCGCGGCCAGCGAGCTCGGCGTCTACGTGTCGTTCGACGATGGCGAGAACTGGCAGTCGCTGCGGCTCAACATGCCCGCGACCTCCGTGCGCGATCTCACCGTGAAGGACGCGGACCTCGTCGTCGGGACGCACGGGCGCGGCTTCTGGATCCTGGACGACATCGCGCCGCTGCGGCAGATCACGCCCGACATCACCAAGGCGCAGGCGTTTCTGTTCTGGCCGGCCCAAACGTATCGGGCGCGCTGGAACGTCAACACGGACACGCCGCTCCCACCGGACGAGCCGACCGCCGCGAATCCTCCGGATGGCGTCACGTTTTCGTATCTCCTCGGACCAGGCGTGACCGGCCCGATCAGCCTCGACATCGTCGAAGGCCTGACGGGCGAGGTCATCCGGCACTTTTCGAGCGACGACCCGCCAGACGTGCCCGTGTCCGGGCGCAACATCCCCGACTACTGGCTGCGCCCGGCCGCGACGCTCTCGACCGCGCCCGGCCTGCATCGATTCGTGTGGGACATGCGGTACGCGCCGCCGCCGGTTGACGCGTTCACATATCCAATCGCGGCCGTGCCGCACAACACGCCGAAGGAGCCGCAAGGCGTGCTGGTGATGCCTGACGTGTACCAGGCGCGGCTGACGGTCGGAGCGCGCATCTACCGGCAGCCGATCGTGCTGAAGATGGACCCACGCGTGAAGACCACGCGCGCGGATCTGCAGCTGCAGTTCAAGCTGTCGCGGTCGGTCGAGGCCGCCATTCGCGACACTGCGGCCGCTCGAAAGGACGTGCGGACGCGGCTCGGCACGGCCGGGCCGGACGCGGCGAGCCGGCTGCAGTCCGTGCGCGACGGGCTCGATGCCGCCGCCGCCCGCCTGCCCGATCTGTTTGTCACGCTCCAGGCCGCGGACGTGCGGCCCACGGCGGCCACCGAGGCCGTGGTCAACGATGCCTTGCAGCGCGTCGCCACCGCCCTCGCGGCTTATCACGCCTTGCAGTAGCCCGCACGCTTGACCCGGGCGTCCGACTCGCATCTACTGCTGACGCGCATGGCCATCTACCTCGGTGTCTTTCTGATCACGTTGTCAGGCCTGATTTTCGAAATTGGCCTCACCCGCATCTACTCGGCGACGATCTGGTACCACTTCGCGTTCGTCGCGATCTCCGTCGCGCTGCTCGGATGGGGCTTGGGCGGACTCGCGCTGCATCTGCTCAAGCGGTGGATCACGCCGACGCTGGAAAAGGCGGCCGTGCTGTCGGCGCTCTACGGGCTGAGCATCCCGATCGCGCTCGGGATCATCGTGATGTTCCCGTTCCGGCTGGAACGGCTGGGCTTGTACTTCATGACCCCGCTGCTGCCGTTCTTCCTCGCCGGCATGGCGCTGTCGATGGCGTTTCACCTGCGGCGCGACATCTCGGCGTCGTTGTACTTCGCCGATCTCGTCGGCGCCTCGCTCGGCGCGCTGGTCGTCACGTTTCTGCTGCAGGCGTTCGGGGGCGAGACGACGGTGCTCATCGCGGCGGTGCTGCCGCTCGTCGCCAGCGCGGCGTTTTCGCGCCGCGTGGCGCCGCTGGCGATCGTCGGCGCGGTCGTGCTCGGGGGCGTGGCGCTCACCAACGAGCGGTCGGAGCTGTTTCGCGTGACGCCGGGCGAGCTGAAGGCGATGCACCGGCACATGACCGAACTGCCGGCGGCGCACATCACGCAGACGGGATGGAACGCGTACTCGCGCATCGACGCCGTCGAGGGCTTCGAGCCGCCGTACCTCGCGCGGCTCTACATCGACTCCGACGCGTGGACGAACGTGCTGCAGTGGAACGGCGATCTCGAAGGCGTGCGGGATTACAGCACGTGGTACCGCGCGTTGCCGTTCAAGCTCGTGAAGCAGCCGCAAACGCTCATCATCGGGCCGGGCGGCGGATCGGACGTGCTGGTCGCGCTCGCGTCGGGCAGCACGAAGGTCACCGCCGTCGAGCTCAACCCGCTGATGCTGAAGTTCGTCCGCCACTACGGCGCGCGCGCGGGCAATCTGTACGATCGGCCGGACGTCGAGGTCGTGCAGAGCGAAGGCCGCACGTTCATCAGCCGCGCCGATAGACGCTTCGACGTCATCCTGCTGGGGTTCGTCGACTCGTGGGCGTCAGTCGCGTCGGGCGGCTTGTCGCTCTCGGAGAACTACCTGTACACGACGCAGGCGTTTCGCGGCTACTACGACCACCTGACAGACGACGGCGTGCTTGCGATTCTCCGATGGGACGCGGACATTCCACGGCTCGTGTCGAACTCGGTCGCGCTGCTGGGGGCCGACGAGGCCGCCAAGCGGATCGTCGTGTTAATCGAAAAGGAAGAGAACGGGCGCGCGGACCCGGCGCAGATGATCTTCATGCTGCGAAAGCGGCCCTTCACCCCCGAGGAAGCCGACGCGATCGTCAACACGTGGTCGATCGCGACGCCGCTGATCGTGCCGGGCCGGGTGGTTGCGCCGCCATTCGCGGGCCTGCTCTCAGGCAAGCAGACGCTCGCGGAGTACGCCGCCGCGTCGCCCCGGCGCGTGGATCCGGTGTTCGATGACAGTCCCTTCTACTTCGCGATCGAAAAACCGTGGGGCATGCCCTACTTGATGCGGCGAGGCTTGCTCGCGCTGGTCGTGCCGGTCGGCGCGATGCTCGTGCTGTTCGTCGCGTTCGGCAAACCGCGCGGCGAGGCGGTCGCGCCCTACGCGTCGTCGGTCGTCTACTTCGCGTCGCTTGGCGCGGGCTTCATCGCGATCGAGCTCACCCTGCTCCAGAATCTGACGCTGCTCGTCGGACACCCGATCTACACGCTGTCGGTGCTGCTCTTCACGCTGCTCGCGACGAGCGGCCTCGGCAGCTCGCTCAGCAAGCACGTGCCCACCCTGTGGGCGTGCGTCACGGTCGCGGTGCTCAGCACCGTCGGCGCCTTCGCGCTGCCGACGATCGTGCCGATGCTGCTGCCGCTCGGCCAGGCGACGCGCATCGCGATCGCGATGCTGTGCATCGCGCCGTTCGGGCTGCTGATGGGGATGCCATTCCCACAAGGGCTCCGCAAGACCGGCCACGGACCGCTCCCGGCGCCTCCGTTCTACTGGGGGCTGAACGGCGTCATGTCCGTGCTCGGGTCTGTCGGCACGGTGATCATCGCGCTGCTCAGTGGCTTCCACGTGGCGATGATCGCCGGAAGCGCTTGCTACCTGGTCGCGGCCGTCGCGTCGACGGGATTGCCGAAGTCGACGTAGCCGCGGGAGGCCAGCGCGGTGCGCGCCGCCTCAGCGTCCTGTGACCTGTTCGCGCGTCATCCGCGCCGCGAGCTGGTCTTTGGAGACCTGCAGCGCGTCCTCTGCCGTGATCCGGCCAAACAAGTCGAGCGTGCGCGCGACGACGCCCGTCCAGCCGGTCTGATGACTGGCGCCCAGGCCAGCGCCGTTGTCTCCGTGGAAGTACTCGTAGAACAGGACGTAGTCCTTCCAATGCGGATCCTCCTGGAACTTTCTGGCGCCTCCGAACACCGCACGCTGCCCATTCGCGTCGAGCGTGAAAAGACTGGAGAGCCTCCGCCCAATCTCGCGCGCCACCTCGAAGAGCGTCATCCGCGTGCCCGATCCGGTCGGGCATTCCACGGTGAACTCCTCGCCGTAGAACTGATGCAGATTCAGCAGGCCGCGGATGATCAGCGCGTTGACCGGCATCCAGACTGGCCCGCGCCAGTTGGAATTGCCGCCGAACATGCCGGTGTTGGACTCCGCCGGCAGGTATTGAACTGTGTATTCCTGCCCTCCTGTATGAAAGACGAAGGGATGGTCGAGGTGATCGCGCGACAGGGAGCGAATGCCGTACGGTCCCAGGAATTCGCGCTCGTCGAGCATGCGATGCAGAATGCGCGACACCTTGTCCCTGTTGCACACCGCCAGCAGCCGACGGCCGCCAAATCCTGCAAACCGCTCGTCGGCCGGCGCGATCTGCTCCACCACCTCAGGGTGGCGCTTCCTGAACAACTCGATGAGCTCGACGATGCGGGGATGCTGCTTGAGCACCGCGGGCTCGAACACGGTTGACGCGCAGAGCGGCAGCAGGCCGACCATCGAGCGGACCTTCAGTCGCATCGCTTCGCCATTCGGCAGGTGCAGCAGGTCGTAGAAGAATCCGTCCTCAGCGTCCCACATCTCGTCGTGCTGGTCGCCCATGCGATCCATGGCGTACGTGATCCAGAGGAAATGCTCGAGGAACCGATAGGCGATCTCGTCGTACACCGTATCCGTCTCGCTGAGGATGAGCGCGATTTCCAGCATGTTCTGACAGTAGAACGCCATCCATGCCGTGCCGTCGGCCTGATCCAGGTGCCCGCCGGTCGGCAGCTCGGCGCTGCGATCGAACACGCCGATGTTGTCGAGCCCGAGGAAGCCGCCGGCAAACACGTTGCGCCCTTGCGGGTCCTTGCGGTTGACCCACCAGTTGAAGTTCTGCATCAGGCCCTGGAAGGATCGCTCGAGGAAGCGAACGTCGGCCCGGCCGAGCTCCTTCTCGACGTTGTAGAGGAACAGCGTGGCCCACGCGTGCACCGGAGGATTGACGTCGCTGAAATTCCACTCGTACGCGGGGATCTGACCGTTCGGATGCGCGTACAGCGACCGCAGCATCAGCAGCAGCTGCTCTTTGGCGAAATCGAAGTCGACCAGTGACAGCGACAAGGTGTGGAACGCGAGGTCCCACGCCGCGTACCAGGGGTATTCCCACTTGTCGGGCATCGAGATGACGTCGCTGTTCAGCATGTGAAACCACGCGGCGTTTCTCGACTCGCGCGGCCCGGCATTCATCAGGGGATGCGCTCGGTGCTCGGTGAGCCAGCGATCCAGATCGAAGTAGTAGTACTGCTTGCTCCAGAGCATGCCGGCGAGGGCCTGCCGGTGCACGCGTCGCTCGTCTTCGCCGAGCGACCGCGGCGTGATGCGATCGTAGAATTCGTCGGCGTCCGCCAGCCGCGTCGCCATCAGGGCGTCGAATCCCTGGAACGACCGCGCCGACGCGTGTGCGCCGAGGCGAAGACGGACGACCCTGACGTCGCCGGCGGGCACATCGAGCATGTAGTGCGCGGCGGCTTTCGTCCCGGTCCGTGCCGGATTGACGAGGTCGCGCCGGCCAGAGACGACGAACTCGTGAAACGCGTCTTTGACGTACGGCGACCCGTTCGGCTGGGCCCACAACCGCGTGTTGTTCGTTTCGTTCTCGGTGAAGAGCAGCTCGGGCGCGCCCTCACAGCTCAAGACGCACTCACCGAGTTGCGGATGCGAGGCCTCGATGGCGGCGTCCCCTGCCTGGCGCAGCGTCGGCTTCGTCGCGTCGTTCTGCCACGCCCAGGTATTGCGGAACCACAGCGTCGGCAGCAGATGCAGCTGGGCGGACTCGGGACCGCGGTTGTGCACAGAGATCCGGATCAGCAGATCCTCCGGCTCGGCCTTGGCGTATTCGACGAACACATCGAAGTACCGGTCGTCGTCGAACACGCCGGTATCGAGCAGCTCGTATTCGAGCTCGTCGCGCGATCGGCCACGATTCGTGTCAACCAGGTCACGATACGGGAACTCGCGCTGCGGATACTTGTAGAGGTACTTCATGTAGGAGTGCGTGGGCGTGCTGTCGAGGTAGAAGTAGTACTCCTTCACGTCCTCGCCATGGTTGCCCTCGCTGTTGGTCAGGCCGAAAAGGCGCTCCTTGAGGATTGCGTCGCGACCGTTCCAGAGGGCCAGCGCGAAGCACAGTCGCTGCTGATCGTCCGAGATGCCCGCCAGTCCGTCTTCACCCCACCGGTAGGCGCGCGACCGGGACTGATCGTGATTGAAGTAGTCCCAGGCGTTGCCGTCCTCGCTGTAGTCCTCACGCACCGTGCCCCACTGGCGCTCGCTGAGGTAGGGTCCCCATTTCTTCCAGGGCACACCATGATCGCGTGCGTCGTTCAGGCGTCGTTGTTCGGTGCAATCGTCGACAGGAGGGATCGGAGACGTGGGTGGAGTAGGCATGACGGACTCCTGCCCCGAGGCTATCCCAGGCGAGCCGCCCAAGGGCAGCCGAGTTCGTAGCGGCGTGCCTCGCCTGCCCCGCCGTCCAGCCGGGACGCCGCGCCCGACCGTGAAGCTCGTTGGTACGTGGCCAACTTTTCGGGCCATGCCCCCGTCTAATACATCCGTGACGGATGCATCTGTCGCGGACACTGCGAGGCTCTTATGCCCGGCCCCCGGCCGTCGCTCGAGACATTGCTCCCGCTGACCCCGGCGGTCTTCCATATCCTCCTGGCGCTCGCCGACGCGGACCGCCACGGCTACGGCATCGCCAAGGAGATCGCGGCGCGCACGGACGATCAGGTGCGTCTTGGGCCCGGAACGCTCTACGGCACGCTGACGCGGATGGTCGAGGCGGGGCTGATCGGAGAGCGGCCACGCCCAGGCCGAGCCATCGCCGGAGACGAGCGGCGGCGGTACTACCGGATTACCAACCTGGGTCGAGACGTCGCCAAGGCGGAAGCCGCGCGTCTGGCCGCGCTCGTGGACGTGGCGCGCGCGAAAGCGCTCATCGCGCGGGAGCGATAACGTGACGCCCTCGGCATCCCGATCGGCCCAACTCCGCCGGCATGTCGCCCGACGCATCGCGGCCGTCTATCCGCGCCGGGCCGGTGATCGCCGTGAGATCGCCGACTTTCTCGAGAACGCCCTCGACGATGCCTGGCACGCGCGCGGCCTCGCGGGCGCGCTCGAGTGGACGGGCACGACGTTCGCCGATCTCGCCGGCACGTGGCTCGGCCGCAACGCGCCGCCACTTACCGCTCGTCCCGCCACACTTGGCCCGCACCCGCACGCGTCTTCAAGGAGCTCGTTCATGGATCGCTGGCTCGCCGAATTCCGCTACTCACTGCGCGTCCTCGCGCGCACGCCTGGCTTCACGATCGTCGCGATCCTGACGCTCGCGCTCGGCATCGGCGCGACCACCGCGGTCTACGCTGTCGCCGACGGCGCGATCCTTCGTCCGTTTCCGTACCCGGACATGGACCGCCTCATGCTGATCGGCGAGGTCGGCCCGAACGGGCAGCCGATGTCCGTGTCGTGGCCGAACTTCCAGGACTGGCAGACGCAGAACGACGTGTTTTCCGAAATTGGTTTGTACCGCAACCAAACTGTGACGTTGACCGGCGCGGGCGACCCCGAACGCCTGACCGGCAGCCTCGCGTCCTCCGGGATGTTTGCGGCCACCGGGATCTCGCCACTGATGGGTCAGATCTTTGGCCCGGCCGATGATCAGCCGGACGCGGCGCACACGGCCATCATCAGCGAGCGCTTCTGGCGCACGCACTTCGGCGCGCGCGCTGACATGGTCGGGCAAACGGTCACGTTCGACAACGAGCCGTACACGATCGCCGCCGTTATGCCCGCGAAGATGCGGTTTCCTGGCAGAACGACCGATGTCTGGCTGCCCCTCGGCCTCTCCGTTCGCGGGTTTCCGCCGCGTGGAGCGCACCCCGGCCTCCAGGCGATCGGTCGAGTGAAGCCTCGGGTCTCGCTCGAGCAGGCGCGCGCGGGAATGACGGCCGTCGCCAAGCGTCTGGCGGATCAGTATCCAGCCTCCAACAAGAACAACGGCATCAGCGTGTCGCCGTACTACGAGCTGATCGTGCAGAACATCCGTCCGGTCCTGTACGTGCTCCTCGCGGCCTGCGGACTGCTGCTCGTCATCGCGTGCACGAACCTCGCGAGCCTGATGCTGGCGCGCGCCGAGAGCCGGCAGCGTGAGCTGGCGGTCCGGGCGGCGCTGGGCGCCGGACGCGGCCGTCTGCTGCGCCAGTTGCTCGTGGAAGCCGTCATTCTCGCCGGCGTCGGCGGTGCCGTCGGCCTCGGGCTCGCGACCGTTGCGCTGCGCGCGTTCACGGCGATGCGTCCGACGAGCATCCCGCGCATCGACCTCCTGGCGGTCGACTGGCGGGTCGCCGTGTTCTCGATCGGTGTCACCGCGCTCACCGTCGCGCTCTTCGCGCTGCTTCCGGCGCTTCGGGCCTCGACGCCCGATCTGCAGACGAGCCTCAAGGACACGCGCGCGAGCGGCGGCCGCCGCACGGCGCGCCTGCGTCGCGCGTTGGTCACGGCCCAGGTCGCCGTCGCGGCCATGCTCCTCATCAGCGCGGGGCTCGTGCTCAAGAGCCTCGACCGGTTGATGGGCGTCGACCTCGGGTTCGATCCCGCTCAGGTCGTGACCATGCATCTCGCGCTGCCCAATGCGGCGTATCCCACACCCGACGCGTGGATCCAGTTTCATCTTGCGCTGCTCGATCGGCTCCAGGCCACGCCAGGCGTCGAGGCACTCGGACTGAACTCTGCAGTACCGCTCGAGGGCAGCGGCTCGGAATCGCCAGTGGTCAAGGAAGGCGACCCGCCACCATCGGTTGAGCATCCGCCGGCGATGTGCCTCTTCCAGGCCACCGGCGGCGAGTACTTCAAGGCGATGGGAATCGCGGTCGTGGCCGGGCGGACGTTCGACGCGCGTGACACGGCGACCAGCGCGCCGGTCGCAGTCGTGGACGAATCAGTGGTCGCCAGGGTCTTCAACGGCGAGAACCCGGTCGGACGACGCATCGCGTTCGAGTTCACCCAGCACCAAGGCCCGGCGTCCATGACGCCCGAGCGATCGATCTGGCGCGAGGTCATCGGCGTCGTGCGTCACGTCCAGCATTACGCCATCACGGGCGGGCCGCCGTACGTGCAGGTGTACGCGCCCTTCACGCAACTGCCGATCTGGACGCGCGAGCGGCGGCCCGCGATGGCGCTCGTCGCGCGGACGGCGAATGCGGAGACGCTCGTGCCGACGCTGCGCCGCGCGGTGCGCGATCTCGATCCGCACCTTCCGATCTACGGCGTCCAGACGATGACGGAGTACGTCAACCAGCAAGTCGAGCAGCCGCGCATGAGCGCGACGCTGCTCGGCGGCTTCGCGATTCTCGCACTCGTGCTCGCGGCGATCGGTGTCTACGGTGTCCTGTCCTACGTCGTTTCGCAGCGCACGCGCGAGATCGGTGTGCGGCTGGCGCTCGGAGCCGAGCGCGGCGAGATCGTGCGCCAGGTCGTCGGACAGGCGCTGATGCTCGCCGCGATCGGACTCGCCGTCGGCCTCGCGAGTGCCGTGGCGCTCACGCGACTGTTGCGGACGATGCTCTTCGAGGTGTCGCCAACGGATGCGACGACGTTCGGGACCGTCGCGATCGTGCTGGGCGTCGTCGCCGTGGCCGCCGGTCTGGTTCCGGCGCGGCGCGCGTCGAACGTGGATCCGCTCGTGGCGCTCAGAACTGAATAGTGGGAGTAGGATTTGGGATCGGAGGTGCGGCAATGCGCCATCAGGTCTCGTCCGTACTCGCCCTCGCGCTGCTCCTCGGGCTGCCGGCTGCCGGCAGCGCCGGACCGATCGTCCAGGACTTCTCCAACGAAGCGCGCAACATCTTCCCCCTGGTCGGCCAATCGTTCACCGCCGAGGACGTGCTCATCGGTGTGGTCGGCGCTTTCGTCGTGGACTTCACGTTCGGGACCATCGCCACCGACACGACGATCGACTACCAGCTCTACGCCGGTTTCGGCAACGGCGGCGCGCTGCTCGGCACGCGCACGTTTTCAGGATTGGCCGACGGGTTCGCCGGCTACGCCGACGTTTCGTTCGCGGGAATCCCGCTCGTGGTCGGATCGACGTACACCTTGTTCCTGACGAATGACACGACCCAGTGGGGCGTAGAATCCGCGTTCAGCGCGAACGGCGCGCTCTACCCGAACGGTACCGCGCTGCTGCCGCCCAACTTCGATCCCGGCGTGCCTCCGCGGGATCTCCGGTTCCACATCCTGCCCCAGACGGTTCCGGAACCGACAACCGTCGTGCTGTTCGCGCTGGGCCTGGCGACCTCGCGGGCGCGCCGGTGGCTATCGGTGTCGTCGCAGCGGAGATTGTCGCAGTTAGGCGTGAATAGGGCGGATCAAGTCAGGAGTTAGAGCCAGAAAGTAGAAATGCAGAGAGCACGGTTGTGACGATTTCGAACGAGGGACCGCGTGCAGTCGGAATTTCGAACTTCTGACTTCGAACTTCAAACTTGACGCGGTTCTATTCCCCGAACGTGATTCCCTGCGCCAGCGGCAACGCGTCCGACCAGTTGACCGTGTTCGTCTGCCGGCGCATGTAGGCTTTCCACGCGTCAGATCCCGACTCGCGGCCGCCGCCCGTTTCCTTCTCGCCGCCGAACGCGCCGCCGATTTCCGCGCCCGACGTGCCGATGTTGACGTTGGCGATGCCGCAGTCCGATCCGCGGGCGGAGAGGAACTCTTCGGCGCGGCGCATGCTCTCGGTGAAGATCGCGCTCGACAAACCCTGCGGCACGGCGTTGTGGAGCGCGATGGCGTCCTCGAAACGGTCGTACTCGAGCACGTAGAGGATCGGTGCGAAGGTCTCCTGCTTCACGATGCTGCTTTGCGAGGGCATGCGCACGATCGCCGGCTCGACGAAGCACGCGCCGAGATCCGGACGCGGCTTGCCGCCATAGACGACCTCGCCGCCCTGCGCGCGCGCGGCCTCGAGCGCGCCCGCCATCGCATCGACGGCGTCGTGATTGACGAGCGGCCCCATCAACGTGCCCTCAATCAAAGGATCACCAATCGGCACCTGTGCATAGGCGCGCGCCAGCCGTTCGACGAGCTCCGTCGAGATCGCGCGGTCGACGATGATCCGGCGTGTGGAGGTGCATCGCTGCCCGGCGGTCCCGACCGCGCCAAAGACGATGGCGCGCGTCGCCAGGTCGAGCTGCGCGTCCTTCGTGACGACGATCGCGTTGTTGCCGCCGAGCTCGAGAATCGTGCGGCCGAAGCGCGACGCGACCACCTCGGCCACGCGTCGTCCGACCGCGGTCGATCCCGTGAAGGAGACGAGCGGCAGCCGGTGGTCGGCGAGCATCCGCTCGCCCACGACCCGGCCCGGACCGACGAGCAACGAGAAGATTCCCGTGACGCCGTGGTCGGCCATCACCCGATTGGCGATGTGCTGCACCGCGACGGCGGTCAGCGGCGTCGGCTCGGCGGGTTTCCAGACGACGGGATCGCCGCAAACCGCGGCAATTGCGGCGTTCCAGGACCACACCGCGACGGGGAAATTGAACGCCGTAATCACACCCACGGGCCCGAGCGGATGCCACTGCTCCATCATCCGGTGGCCCGGGCGCTCGGACGTGAGCGTCAAACCATAGAGTTGGCGCGAGAGCCCGACCGCGAAGTCGCAGATGTCGATCATCTCCTGCACTTCGCCGTGGCCTTCCGTGCGGATCTTGCCCATCTCGAGCGTGACGAGGTCGCCGAGCGGGTCCTTGTATTCCCTCAGCGCATTGCCGAGATCGCGCACGAGCTCGCCGCGCTTGGGCGCCGGGCGCTCGCGCCACGTCTGAAAGGCTCGCGCGGCTTCCGCAATGACGGTGTCGGAGGCGGCAGCCGACGCCAGCCGCACGGACGCGATCGGCTCGCCACTCGCGGGGTTCATCGACACGAGCGGCGTGGCGTCAGCCTCGACGATCCATCCGTTCGGTCCCGAGCACGCGCCGGCGTTGACGGCCTCGACCTGAAGTTCCGTCAGGAGCGCCTGAATATTGGTCGCGGAACGGCGCTCGGCAGAGGTCTTGATCATTCTGGACTTCACGATAACACGCGTCGCTGATATCCTCCCGTCGTGCTGACCGCCGCCTGGGCGACGATCACCCTCGCGCTCTCGCTCCAAACGCCCGCTCCCCCGCCGGCACCGGATCCTGCGTCGTGGCCTGACGACAAGCCGTTCACGCAGCTGCTGCCGAATCTCTTGCAGGACTTCAAGGGGCTCGCATCGAAGGACAACGGCGTCATCGCGACGTTCGGTTCGATCGTGACGGCGGCGGTGCATCCCAGCGACGACAACGCCGCCGCGTGGGCAGAGAACGCCGGCGACTCTTCCCTCGCGAGCCTCGGCAACGTGATCGGCGACGGCTGGTTTCAAGCCGGCGGCGCGATTGCCACCTACGCAGTCGGCAAGCTGGCGCACGAGCCGAAGGTCACGCACGTCGGCAGCGATCTCGTGCGCGGGCAGCTTCTCAACGCACTGCTCACCTCGGCGATCAAGGTGACCGTCGATCGGACTCGGCCGAGCGGCGGGCACTACTCGTTCCCGTCGGGCCACTCGTCGGCGACGTTCACGTCAGCAGCCGTGCTGGAATCACATTTCGGATGGAAAGTCGGGGCCCCGGCCTACGCGGTCGGCGCCTTCGTCTCCTGGTGCCGCGTGCGCGACAACGCGCACTGGGTCAGCGACACCATCGCTGGCGCCACGCTCGGCATCATCGTCGGCGAAACCGTGACGCGCGGTCACCGCCAGCGCGACTGGCACGTCGTGCCGACGAAGACGCAGGGCGGGTTTGCCGTCTACGTGACACGAACCAAGTAGAGATCAAGTTTGAAGTTCGAAGTATCAAGTGCGAAGTTTCGGAGTGCCACTCGTGTATCTCTGCACTTCGAACTTCTGACTTCGAACTTCCAACTTGATCCGCGTCTGCCTACCCCGTCGCCCCAAATCCGCCGCGCGAGGGCGCGACGGGCTCGCGCTCTTCCCACTCCGCGCGCACGACCGGAATCAGCAGGCCCTGCGCGAGGCGATCGCCGCGCTTCACGGCGACGGGCGACGCGGTGAAGTTGAAGACCTCGATTTTGATCTCGTCCGCCGGCCCGCAGTAGTCCGAGTCGACGACACCGACGCCGTTGGCGACCATCAGCCCGCGCTTGAGCGGCGTGCTGCTGCGCGCGAACACGCCGAGCACGTGCCCCTTGGGGACCTCGATCACGAGGCCGGTCGGGACGAGCGCGACCTCACCGGACTGGACGACCATGTCGGCAGATGAGGCGAGATCGAACCCCGCGGCGCCAGTTGTCTGGTACGCCGGCAGCGGGATTGACGGATCGAGACGGTGGATCGATACCGGCACAGGCACGGTGTCGACGTTTCGTTGCCTCACCCAAAGCGCCATTACTGCCCGCCCCCCTTGCCCTGGCCCGCGGGAGGATTGACCGGTTTCTTGAAGAGCGGCGAGACGTCGCGCGTGCCCTTCTCGAGGAACGGCACACCGGTGTCCATCCACGACGGGCGCGGCTTGCCGAGCAAGTAGTAGTCGAAGAACTCGTCCATGTGGACGGTCCAGTACTTCATGTTGTCGCGGTTGCCCAACCCGTGCGCCTCGCCGTTGAAGGTGAACATGTAGGACTCTTTGCCGAGGCGGCGCATCGCGGTACTGAACTCGATGCCCTGCTGCCACGGCACGGCCGTGTCCGCGTCGTTGTGGATCGTGAGGTACGGCGTGTGGATGCGCTCGATCCAGAAGATCGGCGAGTTCTCGATGAACTGGAGCGGATCGTCCCACGGCGGCGCGCCGATGCGGCTCTGCGTCTTCTCGTACTGGAACTCGCGCACCATGCCCGTGCCCCAGCGGATGCCGCCGTACGCGCTGATCATGTTCGACACCGACGCGCCGGCCTCGACCGCGCGGAAGATGTTCGTCTGCGTGATCATGTAGGTGATCTGATACCCGCCCCACGAGTGGCCCTGGATGCCGATCCGCTTCGGATCGATGTAGCCCTGCGCGACGACGGTGTTGATCGCGGGAATGACGCACTTCATCGCGCTCGGCCCCGGGTAGCCGGTCTCGTAGACGATGTCCGGCTCGAGCACGACGTACCCGTTGCTGACGTAGCGCGTGATGTTGATGCTCGTGCCGACGTTCGGCGCCGAGTAGCTGTGCAGGCCGTTCGACAGCTCCTCGTAGATGTAGACCATCAACGGGTACTTCTTCGACGGGTCGAAGTTGTCGGGCCGGATGAGCCGCGCGTTCAGCACCTTGCCGTCGCCGTTGATGTACTTGATGTTCTCCGCCTTGCCCCAGACGAACTCCGCCTGCTGCGGGTTCGCGTTGGTCACCTTGCGCGGGCTGGAGAGGCTCATGTCGCTCGCCCACAGATCCGGGAACTCCGCGAACGTCTGCTCGGTGAACACGATGACGTCCGCGTTCTTGGCCTTGATGGGCGCGCCGAGGTTCTTGTCGACCATCATGATCTTCTCGGGCGCCGCCGTGCCCGTGAGATTCGTGCGGTAGTACCCCGACGCGCGAGTGTCGTCGTTGGTCGTCGCGAGCACCAGCGGCTTCGTCGCCGGGATCGGCTTCGCGCCTGCGCCGCCGCCACCGCGGCCTCCCCCGCCGCCGAACCCGCCAGCCACCTCCGCATCGATCGGGCGGTACCGGAACACGAGATGCTGCTTGCGGCCCTCGCCGTTGGTCACCATCCGCGCGCCGCTGCCGTCGGGCCGGATTTCCCAGATGTCGAACTCGTCATTGAGAAGCACCGACTTGTCGCCCTCGGTCCATCCGGCGATGCCGAGCGATGGCGGCGCATCAGGCGTGTCGTGGCTTTCGTCGAAGAACTTCACCGGCAGCGTGGCTGTCAGGTTGACGCGCGATCCGTCCGCCACCTTGTAGCTGAACCAGTTGCCCGTCTTCTCGTCGAAGTAGATCACGTAGTTCCCACCGGGCGAGAGCGTCGCGGCCGCGCCCCAGTGCTCGAGGATCTTCTTGCGCGTGCCGGTCTTCAGATCGACGAGGTAGACGTCGTTGTACGTCTGGTCCCACGAAATTTCCTGCTGATACGGCACGTCAGAGGTGCCGAGCGCGCGCACCGGATCGTCGCCGGCGTTGACGGTCGGCAGATCGGCGGTCGCCAGCTGCAGGAAGCGCTTGTCGGCCAGGTGCACGACCGCGCGGTAATTGCGCGAGCGGTCCTGGTTGGCGCGCACCTGCTGCATCGGCTGGATCTGCGGATCCTTGTAGCTCCAGAGATCGACCCGCGTCGGCGCGGGCGCGTTCTCGTCGCGCGGCGCCTTCGGCGCGGGCGCCGTGCCGAGATACAGCCGCGCGTTGTCCTCGCTGAAGCGCGGCGCGAAGTTGTCGCTCACGACGTACTCGGCCGTCATGCCCTTGGTCGTCGCGGACACGAGCTCAGCCGCCGCGGCGTCCCCGGTCTTCCAGTAGTAGAGCCGGTACGGCGACACTTTCTTGTCGTACTCGGCCTGGTCGCTCAGAAACGCCAGCTGCCTGCCGGCATCGTCGAAGGCCAGGCTCTTGTAGTTGCCCTTGCCGGTGTGCAGCGTGACGACCGAGTTGTCGCTCGTGTGGCGGATGAACGCGCCGTCCTTGCTGCCGTCGGCCGAGGACACCGTGTAGGCGAGCTGCGCGCCTGTCTTGTCCCACGCGAAGTCGACGACTTCGGGAATCGTCGTGTCCTGTCCCGTCGAGAGGTTGCGGACGATCAGATCGGTGCCCGCGTCCTTGCGCTTCTCGTTGGCGTTTGCCGCGCTCTCTCCCTCGGCGCCGGTCTGCGCTGCCGCTGGAGTCGCCGCGGGCGCTGCGGCGCCGGCGCGTCCGCCGCCGCCACCCGCGCGGCCGCCGCCACGACCGCCGCCGCGTCCGCCTCCCGCGCGCGCCTTGTGATAGGCGAGCCACGTCGAGGACTCTTCAGGCAACCGGAAGGTCGCGACTTGCTCGACCGTCGTCACCTGGCCGCCCGGCAGGCTCATGATGCCGAGTGAATTGCGCGAGGCGTCGCCGCCGGCGCCACCCGCGCGGCCACCCGCAGGGGCCGCCGCAGGCGTGGCCGCGCCCTGGCCTCGATTGGCGCGCTCGTCGTCGGCCTTGGTCGGCACGATCGTGAAGATCACGAACTTGCCGTCCGGCGTGAACGTCGGACTCGTGCCGCGCGGAGATTTCAGATCCTGATTCGTCTTGAGGTTGCGGACGACGAGTTCGCCGTCATCGCCGGGCGCGATCAGGGCGTATGCGAGCCACTGCCCGTCCTGCGACAGCCGCGTGCCTTGAATCGAGCGCCACGAGTCGACGATGTCGTAACTCAAGGGCCGCTTGGCCGGTGCTTGCGCGGCCAGCGGATTCCAGGACAAGACCACTGCCAGCGCGATGGCACTCGCACAGAACACGACGATGCGCCGCGAAGACTGCTGAGCCATTTCACCCTCCTACCGGGTTGCCGAATTATGATGGCAGCCGATGCCGACGCACAAGGCAAGAGTCCTCGCCGCGGGCCTGGTGCTCGCGAGCGCGGCGATCGCGGTCGGCGCCCGTCGGCCTGTCGTGAGCGCAGTCGACCGGCCGCGCGCGCGCGATCTCGGCATCGCTCCCGGCGCGGGCACGCCCGGGCCGCTCAACGCGATCACCGACGTCACTGGCCTGAAGGTTGGCCAGACGACGGTCATCGAGGGCGACACGGTCCGGACCGGCGTCACCGCCATCGTGCCGCACGGCGGCAACGTGTTCCGCGAGAAGGTGCCTGGCGCCGTGTTCGTCGGCAACGCGTTCGGCAAGCTTGCGGGATCGACGCAAGTGGACGAACTGGGCACGATCGAGACGCCGATCGTGCTGACGAATACGCTCGCCGTGGGCACCGCCGTCGAAGCGGTCGTGCGATGGACGCTCGATCAGGCCGGCAACGACAACGTGCGGTCGGTCAACGCGCTCGTCGGCGAGACGAACGACGGCACGCTCAACGACATTCGCGGGCTCCACGTCACGCGCGATCACGTCATGGCGGCGCTCAACAGCGCGAAGACGGGCGCGGTCGAAGAGGGCGCTGTGGGCGCCGGCGCGGGCACGATTGCCTTCGGCTGGAAGGGTGGCATCGGCACGTCATCGCGGATCGTGCGGCAACAGAACGAGTCCTGGACGGTCGGCGCGCTCGTGCAGACGAACTTCGGCGGACGGCTGACGATCGCGGGAGTGCCGGTCTGGCGCGAGCTCACGCCGAACGGCGCCAGCGGCGGAGCGCCGGCGGATGGGTCGTGCATGATCGTCGTCGCAACGGACGCGCCGCTCGACGCGCGCGATCTGAAGCGTCTGGCCGCGCGCGCGGTATTCGCGCTCGCTCGCACCGGGTCGACGTACTCCAACGGGAGCGGCGATTTCGCGATCGCGTTCTCGACCGCGGCCGCCAATCGCGCCACGGCCTCCACCGGCCCGCAGCCGCGCACGTTCCTCCCCACCGATGCGGTGTCGGGCCTCTTCGAAGCGGCCCTGGACGCGACCGAGGAAGCCGTCTACAACTCGCTGCTCAAGGCCACGGACACGACGGCGAATCGGCGGACGGTCCAGGCGCTTCCGATCGATCGCCTGAAAGACCTCCTCAAGAAGTACGGGCGCTAGTCCGCCGTCGCTCATGACCGCACCCGACTACGACGCGATCGTCATCGGCGCGGGCCCCGCGGGTTGCGCGGTGGCGCGGCTGCTGGCCGCGTGGAGACATCGCGTGTTGCTCGTCGATCGACCTGGCGGACAAAGCCGATTGCTGGCGGAGTCGATCCCGCCGAGCGCACAGAAGGTCCTCGCCGCGCTCGGCACGTTGCAGGCGATCGAAGACACGGGCTTCATGCCGTGGCGCGGCAACACGGTGTGGTGGGGCGACGACTCGCCGCGGATCGAGACCTTTCCGCTCGCGGCGGCTGGTTATCAAGTCGACCGGGCGCGATTCGACGCGTTGCTGCGGCGCCTCGCCGAACAATCGGGCGCCGAGGTGCGGACCGGGCTCGTCCGTGACGTGCAACTCGCCGGCGACACGGACGCGGACGAACGCGCGCGGCCGTCAGTCACGATCGAGACCCGCGGCGAAACAACGCACACCGCCGCGCGATTCATCCTGGATTGCAGCGGACGAACGGGGACCATCGCACGGCGCGGATTGCGGCACGTGGACTCGCCGGCGCGGACGGTGGCGCTCGCCGGTCGTTGGACGGACGAGCGCGGTTTCGGCGGCTTCGACAGCACGCACACGCTGGTGGCGTCGTACGCGGACGGCTGGGCGTGGTCGGTGGCGACGTCTCCCTCGGAGCGCCATGTCACGGTGATGGTCGACCCGGAGCGCACCGATCTCGCGCGCGGCGAATCGGCGCTCGAGGTCTATCGCACGGAGGTCGGGAAGGTCCGCGCGTTCGCGAGCCTGATCGCGGCGGCGCGGCTCAGCGACGGGCCGTGGGGCGCGGACGCGTCGCCCTACACGGCGCGCGAGTACTCCGGCCGCGATTTCCTCCTCGTCGGTGACGCCGGGTCGTTCATCGATCCGCTCTCGTCGTTCGGCGTGAAGAAGGCGCTGGCCTCCGCGTGGCTCGCCGCCGTCGCCACGCATACCGCGCTGACGTCTCCGGCGATGCGTGACGAGGCGTTCGGCTTCTTCGACCGGCGCGAGCGGGAGCTCGCGGCGAGCGCGACGAGACCGTCCGCGCGATTCGCGGCTGATGCCGCCGCCGGCACACCGCACCCGTTCTGGCTCGCGCGCGCGAACGAGATCAAGGACGACGAACTGGACGACGCGCCGGATCCGGCGGTCCTGGCGAACGATCTGGACGTCCTTGCCGCGTTCGAGGACCTCCGGCGACGGCCGGACGTTCGGTTGTCCCGAGGCCTCGACGTGCGCGTCGCGCCGCGAGCGGCGGTCCGCGGGCGCGAAATCGTCATGGACGATCACTTGTTCCTGCCGGCGTGGCCGGGCGGGCTGCGGTACCTGCGCAGCGTCGATCTCGTCGGGTTGACGGAACTGGCGCCGCACCACCGCGATGTGGGCGATCTTTACGCGGCGTTCGTGCAGGCGCACCGGGACGTCGCGCTCCCCGATTTTCTCGGCGCGCTGTCCGTGCTCATCGCGCGCGGTGCGCTGGTCCACGACGAGAAATAACCACGATGGCACGAAGGGGGAATGTGGCCGCCGCCGAACCTGGCCACGAGCGATCAAGCACGTAGATACCGTGGCCCTCTTTCTTCGTGCCTTCGTGTCCTTCGTGGTGAAACGTGGACAACCAATGCAGCGCGATTAACGCCTCGAACCCTCGCATTGCAGGCCGCCACCCGGTGTGGTACAACCGCGGCACACACGCGCATGAGGCGTCGTCTCGCCCTCGCATCGAGCTTGATCGTCCTGTTCGCCGCCGGCAGCATCCGCGTGATCGGCGCGCGCGACCGCGATCAACAAACACCGCCGGCCGCGGCGCCGACGCCCACGCCCTCACCCACGCCGAAGATCGATGAGGAAGACGGCACGCCCATCACGAGCGCCGCGGTGAAAGCCGCGTGCGGCGACTGTCATTCCGAAGACGCCAAGCATCGCTTCACCCGCATCTCGTACCGGCGGACGACGCCGGAGGGCTGGCAGGAGACAATCCGGCGCATGGTCTCGCTCAACAAGGCGAGCATCGAGCCCGACCAGGCGCGCGAGGTCGTGAAGTACCTGTCCGACCATCTCGGCCTTGCACCCGAAGAGGTCAAGCCCGCCGCGTTCGAAGTGGAGCGCCGCCTCATTGATTTCAAGTACACGGGCGACGCCGAAACCGAGCGCGTCTGCTCGAGCTGTCATTCGATCGGCCGCGTGATGCTGCAGCGCCGCTCCGCGCAGGAGTGGAGCCTGCTGATCAACATGCACCGCGGCTGGTACCCGCTCGTCGACTTCCAGGTGTTTCGTCGTCAGGGCCCGGCCGACACCGAACCGGGCGCCGACGGGCGGCCGCCGGACAGCCGGCATCCGTACGAAAAGGCCGTCGCGCATTTGAAGTCCGCGTTTCCATTGACGACACAGGAATGGACGGCGTGGTCCGCGACGATGCGGAGCCCGCAGCTCGCGGGCACGTGGGCGCTCAAGGGCTACGAGAACGGATCCGGGCCGTTCTACGGACAGATGACCATCACGGCGGGCGCGTCACCCGATGAGTTCACGACATCGACGTCGTTCACCTACCCGCGCAGCGGCAAGACCGTCACGCGCGCGGGCCGCGCGGTGATCTACACCGGCTTCCAGTGGCGCGGCCGGTCAACCGTCGGGGGCAACGACGCGACGTCGCTGCGCGAAGTGATGATGATCGATCGCGACTGGCGCACGTTGTCGGGCCGCTGGTTCACCGGCGGCTACGACGAGATCGGCGTCGACGTGCAGTTGACGCGCGTGAGCCGCGAGCCCGTCGTCCTCGGGCTGGATCGACCGTCGATCAAGGTCTCGAGCTCGGCGCAGGGCGTCCGGCTGTACGGCGCGAACCTCCCCGCCAACTTGAGCTCGAGCGACATCGACTTCGGACGTGGCGTGAGCGTCACGCGCGTCGTGAGCAGCACGCCGACGCTCGTCACGATGGACGTGACGGTCGCCGCCGACGCGCCGCCGGGCGCGCACGATCTCGTCGTCTCGGGCGTCGTCTCCCGAGCCGCCGTCGCGATCTACAGTCAGGTCGACTTCATCAAGGTCGCGCCGGGCTGGAACATGGCCCGCGTGGGCGGCGTCGTCTTCCCGAAGATGCTGGCGCAGTTCGAGGCGATCGCCTACAGCAACGGCCCTGACGGCAAGCCCGACACCAACGACGACATCGCGCTCGGCCCGGTGGACGCGACGTGGACCACCGAGGAATACATGACGACGTACGACGACGACGACGTGAAGTTCGTTGGCGAGATCGACGGCCGCAGCGGCGCGTTCACCCCGGCGCTCGACGGGCCGAATCCGGCGCGATCGGGCAACCGCAACAACGTCGGCGACGTGTGGGTCGTGGCGATCGTGCCGGCGCCGCCGGGCGCGTCGACGCAGACGCCGATGCGCGCGCGCGCGCACCTGGTCGTCACCGTGCCGCTCTTCATGCGGTGGGACTTCTTCACGGTGGGCGCCCGATGATCGCGCTGCAACCCGGCGATTGCCACGCGTTCGAAGCCGCCGGCCGCCGGTTCCTGTACCTGGCGCCGTCGGCGGCCGTGATGGCGATTGACGACGTCTCGGCGGCGGTGTTCGACACGATTGCCGCGCGCCCGCAATCGCGCGACGATCTCGTGTCCGCGCTGGCCGGCCGCCACGCCGCCGAGGACATCGACGACAGCGTCGCTGAGCTCGTGCGCGTGCGCGCGCTCGCCCGAGCCGAGCTGCCGCACCGGCCCGCGCCGAAGATCCTGCCGCTCACGCCGATCCCGCTGGCAACGATGGTGATGAACGTCACCAACCAATGCAACCTGAGCTGCGCCTATTGCTACGAGTACGGCGAGGACAAGATCGTCCAGACCGACAACGGCCGGCAGCCAAAGTGGATGAGCGAGGAGACGGCGCGCGAGAGCGTCGAGCTCCTGCTGCGCGAGTCGGGCACGGTCGCGCATCTGACGTTCTTCGGTGGCGAGACGCTGATGAACTTCAAGGTGCTCAAGACGACCGTGGACTACGCGCGAACGCGCGCCGCCGAGCTGAACAAGACGATCGACTTTTCGCTCACGACGAACGCGACGCTCCTCAAGCCCGAGATCATCGAGTTCCTCGCCGACAACGACTTCGGCGTGACAGTCTCGATCGACGGGCCGAAGGACCTGCAGAACAAATTCCGCGTGTTCCACGGCGGCGCCGGCAGCTACGAGATCGTCGCGCCGAAGATCAAAGCGCTGATCGCGCGTCATCGATCGCGGCCGATCGGCGCGCGCGTCACGCTCACACGCGACACGCTCGACGTCCGGCGCATCTATGATCACCTGACGAACGACCTTGGCTTCTGGGAAGTGGGCTTCGCGCCGGTGACCGCCGCGCCCGGCCGGCCGCACGCGTTCGGCGAAGACGGCTTCAACGACGTGCTCGCCCAGTTCCGCGATCTCGCGGCCGACTACCGCGACGCCGCGCTCGCCAGCCGCCATCACGGGTTCGGCAACGTGCACGAAACGCTCGGCGAGATTCACAAGGGCGCGAGCAAGGCGTGGCCGTGCGGCGCGGGCTTCGGGCTCCTCGGCGTGTCGACCGCTGGCGACATCGCGCTGTGCCATCGCTTCGCGGGCTCGGACGATCACAAGCTGGGCGACGTGCACAACGGGATCGATCGCGCAAAGCAAGCCGCGTTTCTCGACGCGCACCACGTCGCCAACAAGACCGACTGCGCGACGTGCTGGGCGCGCCCGGTGTGTGCCGGCGGCTGCTACCACGAGGCGCACACGCGCTACGGCACCACCGAGCGGCCGAACTTGCACTACTGTGAATGGATTCGCGGCTGGACGGATACCTGTCTCAAGATCTACGGCGAAATCGCGGAGGCCAATCCCGGCTTTTTCCGGCAATTCGAGGCGACGTATGAAGCACCTCAAGCCAGTTAACCAAAAGGCCCGCCGACTCACGAAGGCGGTGGAGGCGGGTCCCGCCGAAGCCCCGGCGGATGCCGGAGCGAAGGCGGACGTGATCGCGCTGCAGCAACGCCCCCCGCAGCAGCCCGCGGGCCCGCACATCCCGCTCGGCTGCGCGACGATTTTCTCGCCGGGCTGGGAAGTCGATCGCACGGGCGGCACGGCGGGACTCTGCCAGCCGGTCGAGCGCGATCTCTTCGACTGCCACTTCGGCTGCTACTGGCCCGCGCAGGTCCCGGACCAGCTCAACCACGCCCCGACGTGGACGGGCAAGTGCGCCGCCGCGCAAAAGGACTGGCGCAAGATCGACTTGATCTTCCCGTAACGGTGACCAACGTGACCGACGAGCGACGTCCGCGGCTGCCGTTTGCGCTTGGTGCGCTCGTGTGCGCGGGCGCGCTCGTGTCGCTCTCGAGTGGCCTGCACGGCCAGGCGCAGGCGCCGCGCACGCCGGCCGCGACGACGAAACCCGCGGCCGCGGGCAGCGAAGGCACGTTCTACATCGGCACATACGCCGGCAACATCGCGATCATCGACGAGGCGACCGAGAAAGCGATCGGCCAGATCCCGCTCAAGAACGGGATCCCCGGCGCCCTGCAGCCGTCCGACGATCGCACGCGCTTCTACGTCACCGACGCGACCCAGGAGAAAGTGGAGATCGTCGATCGCGTGAAGCGCGAGACGATCGACACGTTCACGCTGAGTCAGGACCGCACGAAGGCGCGCATCTGGAGCCTGCAACCCGACCCGCACGACAAGTATCTGATCCTGCAATATCGCAACTACACGCTCTTGAACGACCGCTGGGACATCGGGGCGATGACGCTCGCGCAGTACGACCTCGCGTCGCACAAGATCACGCGCACGATTCCCTGGCCGAAAAACCAGGAGCGCGACGGCGTCGGGATCATCTTCTCGCCGGACGGCAAGCTGATGTACATGTTCGGCGACGACATCCTGATCTACGAGACAACGAACTTCACCGAGGTCGACAAGTGGGATCTGTCGCGCCCCCTCGAGGAGGGCTCGGGACGTGTCAACCTCGGCGGCCTCGACCCGTTCAGCGACGAGCCCGGGTTCTACACCGGCCTGCTGACGATGAACGATCCGCTCCAGAACCGGCGGATCATGGGCATCGGCCGCGTCGACCTCGTCAAGAAGAAGATCGATTTTCATCCGGTGGGACCGGCGCAGGGGCTCGGCTTCACGGTCACGCGCGATCACAAGCGGGCGTACGGCCTGTTCCGTGACATCGGCGAGTACCAGTTCTGGACGTTCGACCTCGAGACCTACCGGGTGATCAACCGCACGCCGTTCCGCGGCCGCCCGCGCATGGCGCTGCGCGCGAGCAGCGACGGCAAGACGATCTACATCTACCAGGCCGGCAACACGATCGATCTCTACGACAGCACGACCTTCAAGCTGCTGCGGACGATCACGCTCGAGGGCGACATGACGCGGCTGCTGCTCTTCCCGCCGCCCGCCCGCGCCGGCGCCGCCCGCCACTGAGGCCGCGCCCGTGAACCGGCGGGCGTTCCAGTACATCGTTCCCTATTGGCGGCGGCTCCTCGTCGTGCTCGCGGTGAGCCTGGCGAGCACGGGCCTCTCGCTGTGGCTGCCGTACCTCACGAAGGCGCTCGTCGACGAGGCGCTCGTCGGTCGCAATCTCCCTGCGCTCACCCGCATCGTCGAGCTCTTCGTCGTCGTCGGGGCTGTCGGGTTCGTGCTCAACGTCGTGAGCGGGCTCCAGTACACGCGCGTGTCGGCGGAGATCCTCTTCGACATGCGGCGCGAGCTGTACGAGCACTTGCAGCGTCTGTCGCCGCGCTACTACGCGAGGACGCGGCTGGGCGACATCGTGTCGCGCATCAACAACGACATCAGCGAGATCCAGCGCGTCGCGGCGGAAGCGGCCCTCGCCTGGGTCGGGAACGTGCTGTTTCTGCTCGGCTCGGTGGCCGTGCTGATCTGGTTGGACTGGCGATTGTTTCTCGTCGGCATGGCGACGCTGCCCCTGAGCGCGTGGGCCCTCGCGATCTATCGCCGGCAGCTCGAAGCACGGTCCGCGGAGCTCCGCCAGCGCAGCGCGGACATCGGCAGCTTTCTGATCGAGACGCTCCAGGGTATGCGGACGGTCGTGACATCGAACGCCGGGCCGCGCGAGGTCGGACGGTTCACGCGGCTGAACGACGCGTTCATCGCGACGCTCATGGGCCTGCAGCGCGTGCACTACGTCGTCGGCAGCGTGCCGTCGGCGCTTCTGGCGGCGGGCACGGCGGCCGTCTTCTTCTACGGCGGCTGGCGCGTGGTGCAGGGCACGCTCACGCTGGGCTCGCTCGCGGCGTTCATGGCGTACCAGGCGCGCGTGGTCGCGCCGATGCAGGCGCTGATGGGCTTGTACGGCGCGCTCGCGACCGCGCGCGTGTCGTGGCGCCGCGTCTCGGAGATCCTCGACACGCCGGCTGAAGTGACCGAACAGCCGAACGCGACGCCGATCACGTCGGTGCGCGGCCGCCTCGAATTCGACGCCGTGTCGCTGTCGCACGGCCGCGGCAGCGCCGTGCTCGAGGGCGTCAGCTTCGTGGCCGAGCCCGGTGAGGTGCTCGCGATCGCCGGCGCGAGCGGCAGCGGCAAGTCGACGATCGCGGACCTGCTGCTGCGGTTGATCGATCCGGATGCCGGCGTCGTCCGGCTCGACGGCACGGACCTGCGCACCCTCCGGCTGGCCGATCTCCGGCGGCACGTACAAATCGTCGACCAGGATCCGACGCTCTTCCACACGTCGATCGACGAGAACGTGCGCTACAGCTGTCCGGACGCGACGGACGCCGAGGTTCGGCAGGCGCTCGAGACAGCCGGCATCGCGAGGTTCGTGGACGCGTTGCCGGACGGCGTGCGCACGATCGTGGGCGATCGCGGGCTGACGCTTTCCGCCGGCGAACGTCAGCGGATCGCACTGGCGCGCGCGTTTCTCGCCAACCCCTCGGTCCTCGTCCTCGACGAGCCGAGCGCGGCGCTCGACCCGGTCTCCGAACGGCACGTGATCGAGGGATTCCGCGGCCTCATGCGCGGCCGGACGACGGTCGTCATTTCGCACCGGCTCGAGATCGTGCGCGCGGCGGATCGCGTCGTCCTGCTCGACGGCGCGCGGGTCGTGGAGCGCGGGCAGCCGGCCGAGCTCGAGGCGCGCCGTGGCGCGTTTGCGACGCTCTTCGGGACGGACCGGCCGAGTCCCGTGTCCTCCTGATGTCGACGTTCAGGGTGTCGGTCTCGACGGCCGCGGGACGCACGGGCCGCGGCGTGCGCGTCGGGGTCGTCGACAGCGGTATTCACGCGACCCATCCGCACGTCCGTGGCATCACCGGTGGCGTGTCGATTGGAGACGAGGGCCCGACGGGCGGAGACGTCATCGATCGGCTCGGTCACGGCACCGCGGTCGCGGCGGCGATTCGCGAGAAAGCGCCGGACGCCGCGCTCATCGCGATCAAGGTCTTCGATCGATCGCTCGCGACGACGGGCAGCACGCTGGCGTCGGCAATTCGGTGGGCGGCGACAGAACGCGTCGCCCTTGTCAATCTCAGTCTCGGAACCACGAACCGCGATCACGAGCCGGCGCTCGCGAGCGCCATCGCCGAGGCGCGCGCCGCCCACGCCATCGTCGTCGCGGCGGCGCCGCAAGACGGCATGCACTGGCTGCCAGGGGCGATCGCTGATGTCGTCGGCGTCGAGCTGGACTGGGCATGCCCGCGCGAGGCGTGCGACGTCCATCTGCTGCCGGACGGCAGTGTGCGGCTCGCGGCGTCGGGGTTCCCGCGGCCGATTCCGGGCGTGCCGCCGGCCGAGAATCTCAAGGGCGCGAGCTTCGCGGTCGCCAACGCCACGGGCCTCCTGGCCCTCGCGATCGAGGATCGGCGCGTCGGATCGATCGCGGAGCTGATTCGCTGCCTGCAGGCGATCAGCGCGGACAATCAACGATGATCGGAGATCGATGATCTGGCAATCGAAGAACATCGATCGTCGATTTATCCATATCGGGCAATCGATTTCGTTGCCGATGTGGATGGATCGATCATCGATGTTCTTCGATTGCCAGATCCCAGATCATCGATTATCGATGTCCTGACCACTCGCGATCGCGAACAACCTCCGCGACCTCGATGTGGTACTCGGAGTACCACTGCTCGCGTCCCAGGCGCTGTGCGAGGCGATGCCGTTCGTGCTCGCGCCACCCGCGCAGCGTCTCATCGTCCTGCCAGTGGACGAGCGTCAACCGCTCGCCGTCTTCGGCCGTGAAGTGCTGGTAGTCGATGAAGCCGGGCATCGTCTTCGCCGTCGCGAGCATCTCAGCGGCCATGTCTTGATAACCAGGGCCCGCGTCGTCGCGCAGACGCGAGCGGAAGAGAATGATCAGCATGCGTCATTCTCTCATCGCACCGTTCGGCCGCGGGGATCAGTGCCGATGTTCCGCCGGCAGCCCGAGCTTGGCGATCGTGTCGCGTTCGAAATCGAACTCGATCAGCACCGCGGGCTGATCGCCGACGACCCAGCCGTCGTGACCGGGTTCGATCGAGACCACCGCCGGTGCGGCGAACTCGACGATGCAGCCGTCGCCGTACTCGATGTGGATCTCACCGTGGGCGAGGAATCCGACATGGCCGTGCATGCACAGCGCGCTGCCGACGACGGGTTTCATGTCCTTCGACCAGCGGAAGCCGGGCGGATAGATCATCCGCTTCACGCGCGCGTGGCCGGCGCGCACGACGTCGAGCTTGACGTGGCCGATGTCGCGGCTCTCGGCGCCGGGGATTGGGGCAAACAGCGGATCGGGCACACACACCTCCTCAGGTTCCGAGGGGTTCGAAAGGGTTCCCGGGGATGCCGGGAGGCTCAGTGCCGGAGCCTACCAGAGATGAAGCGTCGAGAGGACGCGGCGCCAGGTACTGACGGTCGCCTCGCGCTCGAACCGGTCGAGGGCGCCGATGGGGCGGTTCACCCAGTCACTGTCGCGCCGGCCGCCGCGCCAAACCTTCCGCCGATCGGGCGTCCGGCGGCGGTCGTAAGCGGGCGCGGGCGGGGGCACGTCGATCGCATCGCTCACGAGGTGCTTCATGTCCCGCCGTATCGGCCCGATCCGGGCAATTCGACAGTGCGGCCCGCCTTCGCCAGGGCCAGGGCAAGCCCGTAGTTACTTCTTTTCGATGATCGCCTTCAGCCGCCCGAGATCCGCCTCGATCATCGTCCGCATGCCGTGCTCGATCATCGAGGCAGGCACAAACCCCAGCGCGCTCGTCTCGCCGCGATTCGTGATTCGTGCGACCGATCCCGTGCCCGATCGCTGCACGGAGTACGACACGGTGCCGGTGAACGGCCCGTCGACGATTGTCAGCGTCAACGCGTGCGGAAAGTGAAAGGCCTCGACGGCCGTCGTCCACGCGACGTCCTGTCCGACAAACGTACCGGTGTGCCGCACGCGCGCGCCGGGTTTGATGCCCCGGTCGAGCAGGTCGACGGCGGTGACCGCGCTCATCCAGTCGGGCTCGCGCTGCGGATCGAACATCACGGACGCGACGTCGGTGGGCTCGGCGGCGATCTCGATTTCGTCGGTGACGTTGACAGCGGGCATGACGCTATTCAAACACAGGTGCCGGGCGGGCCACGTGTGCCAGAATCGCTGCCGTGCCCTCGACGCCGCCCTTCCGGCCGCCCAGCGAGTCCGTCGTCGATCGCTTCCTGCGCTACGTGCGCATCGACACGCAGTCGCAGGAAGGCGCGCCGACGGTGCCGAGTACCCCGGGCCAGTGGACGCTCGCGCGGCTGCTTGCCGCTGAGCTCGGCGGGCTCGGCGTGGAACGCGTACGGGTGAGCGAGACCTGCATCGTCTACGGGATGATTCCCGGCAACATCACCACCGCCGCACCCGTGGTCGGCTTCATCGCGCACGTGGACACGTCGCCGGCCGTCTCCGGCGCCCACGTCCATCCGGTCGTGCACGCGAACTATCAGGGCGGCGACATCGTGCTGCCCGCCGATCCCACACAGGTGATCAGCGTCGCGCGCAATCCCGTGCTGCGCGAGCTCGTCGGCGACGACATCATCACCACGGACGGCACGACGTTGCTTGGATCGGACGACAAGTCAGGCGTCGCGACGATCATGACGATGGTCGACGTGCTGCGACAGAATCCGGAGATCCCGCACGGCCCGATCGCGATTGCGTTCACGTCGGACGAAGAGATCGGCATCGGCATCAACACGTTCGACGTCGCCGGATTTGGCGCGTCGTTCGCCTACACGGTCGACGGCGACACGCTCGGCGAGATCAACCACGAGACGTGGAGCGCGCGCCTGGCGACGATCACGTTCCGCGGCGTCAGCACGCATCCGGGCACCGCCAAGGGGATGATGGTCAACGCCGCGTACGCGCTCGGCGATTTCCTGACGCGTTTGCCCGCGGGCATGCGGCCGGAAACCACCGAGGGACGCGTCGGCTTCGTGCATCCGTACGCCGGGACGATCGATGTCGAGACCTCGACGCTCAAAGTCATCCTGCGCGATTTCGACGTCGACGGCCCGAGCGGGCTCGACGCGAAGGAGCGGCTCGTCCGGCAGCTCGCGTCGGAGACCGAGGCGCGCTGCCCCGCCGTCAGCGTCACCGTCGAGGTCGTCGAGCAGTACCGGAACATGAACGAGGTCCTGAAGGACCATCCGAGGCTCGTCGAGCTCGCGCTCGAGGCCGCGCGCCGCGCGGGGCTTCAGCCGGCGACGAAGCCGATTCGCGGCGGCACCGACGGGTCGAAGCTGACCTTCCGCGGCCTCCCCTGCCCCAACATCTTCACCGGCGGCCACAACTTCCACAGCAAGCTCGAGTTCAATTCCCGGCGCGGGCTCGAAAAGACCACCGAGACGCTCGTGCAGCTCGTGAGGCTTTTCGCGGAAGGGTGAAGTGCGACCCTCGCCCTGATCTGGAGGTCTTCATGCGATCCGCATTTCCTGTCGTGTTCGGCCTGCTCGCGGCATGCTCGATCGCCGCGTCCGCCCAAGCGCCTGCCGGTCAGAACGCCGCGCCGCCACCGCTACCCAACTGCCCTGAGCTGGCGACGGCGTTGCGCACGGTCGCGGCCAACGACGCGCGGCTGCGCGACTGGGCGAATCTCGGGCGCTATCGCGAGGCCAACCGGGCGATGAAGAGCGTGGACGTCGTGTTCATGGGCGACTCGATCACGGACTCCTGGCAACAGCCGCGATTCGGCCCGTTCTTCTCGAACACGCGCTACCTCGATCGCGGCATCAGCGGCCAGACGACGCCGCAGATGCTCGTGCGGTTCCGGCCGGACGTGCTGGCGTTCACGCCGAAGGCGGTTGTGATTCTCGCCGGCACCAACGACATCGCCGGCAATACGGGACCGATGACCGACGACACGATCGAGGGGAATCTGGCGTCGATGAGCGAGCTGGCGGTGGCGAGCAAGATCAAGGTCGTGCTCGCGAGCATCACGCCGGTGAGCGAGTATCACCTCGCCAATCCCAACGCGATCCCGCAGACGAACCAGCGGCCGATGAGCCGCATTCGCGCGATCAACGAGTGGATCAAGTCGTACGCCGCGAAGCACGGCCACGTCTATCTCGACTACTTCTCCGCGATGACCGACAGCACCGGCCTGCTCAAGGCCGAGCTCAGCACCGACGACCTGCATCCGAACGCCGCCGGCTACGCCGTGATGGCGCCGCTCGCGCAGGCGGCGATCGAAAAGGCGCTGAAATGACGCCGGGAGTAGTTTCGGCCCGATCACCCAAAACTACTCCGGGCGTCATCTCAGCGCTTGGACCTGTCGTACCCGTCGTACCTGTGCTCTAGAACTCGAACCGCACGCCGATCTGCGCTTTGCGCGGCGCGTAGCTCGTGTTGTACCCGGTCAGCAGCAGAAACGACGTCGACGCCTGGTTCCCGGTGGACGGGTTCGCGAAGTTCACGTGGTTCGTCAGATTGAACACGTCTACCGACAGCTCGAGGCGGCGGTGCTGCTGCAGCGGGATCCGGTAGCCAAATCGCATATCCAGCGACATGAAGCCCGGCCCGTACGCGCCGTTCCGCTCCGATTTGTAGTTCTTGACGGTGTAGGCGTCCTCGCCCGTCCCACTGTAGGTACCGGCCGCGATCGGCTCGGCCTGAATGCCGTTCAGATCCGGGTCGATGTTGCCGTTGGTCAGCGAGAACGGGCGGCCGCTCAACGCGCGAAATACCCAGCTCAGATTCAACCCGTACGTCTTCGGCACGAGCACCGTGCCGCTGAACGTGAAGTTGTGCCGGGTGTCGAAGTCACTGGGCCCTTCGTTTCGCTCCAGGTGCATGTCGTCGCGAACCTGGAAGTTGCTGCCGGCGGCGCCGTTGCCCGACGTGTTGCCGCGCGCGCTGCCGTAGGTGTACGAGACCTGCGCGCTGTAGTTGTGGCTATAGCGCTTCCGCACCTGCATCATCAAGGCGTTGTAGTGCGTGCGGCCCGTGTTGACGAACTGCGTCACGGCGGCGGTGAACGGCGCGAAGCCCGGATACTTCTGGGCCAGCTCCGCGGTCGCCTCCGTCAACGTCGCACTGCCGACGCGCGTGAGCGTGGACGATGCCACGGTCGGGTTCGAGCGGACCTGGGGATTGAGGTTGAGCGCCATCAGCAGATCCTTGCCTTCGGAGTGAACGTAGTCGGCGCTGACGGCCAGGTCGGTCACAATCTCACGTTCGTAGCCAATCGAGAGTTCATCCGTGTAGGGCGTGCGCCGATCCGGGTTGTCCCACGTCGCACCCGTGTTACGGATCACCGATCCCGGTGGGAACATCTGATTGAGCAGGGTCTGGTTGATGACCGGGCCGTTGACCAGGAATGGATCAGTGGGGAACTGTCCGTTGCGGGGCCCGAGGTCCGGACCGGAGACCGGGAAGGTCGCGTTGAACGAGCTCGTGAACGGTGTGCCCGTGTACAGGCCGCCGACGACCTCGAAATGTGTCTTGTCATAGAACCGCCCGTAGCCGGCGCGGACGACGCCCTGCTTGTCGAGCGTGTAGGTCGCGCCGAGCCGCGGCGCCAGGTTGTTCTTGTCGGTCGGATACGAATCGACCAGCGGATCGTCGGTTTCCGGGATCGGGATTACTTCGAGCTCGTAACGCAGCCCGAGGCTCAAGGTCACGTGGTCGTTGAACCGCCATTTGTCCTGGGCGAAGAACGCGGTGTAATGGGACCGTTCGGTGAACGTGCTCGGGCCGCCGACGCGGATCGAGAAGCGATCCGGGTAGGTGGACGCGACCGCGGCATTGAACGCCGCGTTGCTGCGACCGAACGAGAACGTGCCATTCATGTTGCCCTGATTCGTGTTCCAGGCGTTCGTGTACTCGTACTGTCCGCCGAACTTCAGATCGTGGTCTCCGCGCCGGTGCGGCAGGAACCAGCCCAAAGTCTCCTCGAGCTGGATGCCGTCGTCGACGCGGGCCTGGGCGGTGTTGTCCTGCTGGTCGACATAGTCCTGGAAATTCAGCGTCACCGGGCACTGCGTCATGTCGCGGCCGTTGCCGTTGAAGCACGCGTTGGCGAACGCGACATTCTCACGCGTCCACGTCACCCGCAGCGTGCTCACCATGGTGTTGCTCAACACGCGGTTCAGCGAACCTGACAGCGTCTGGTCGACGTCGGACTCCTCGCGGGCCGCCGCCGGCGTGATCAGCGGCGGCGTGATGATCTGATTCGCCTGCGGTGAGGTCTCACGCAGCCAGCGGATGCCGTACGTCGTGTCAGCGTTGACCTGATGGTCGCCGCGGACGATCGTGTTCCACACACGATCCCTGGTCAGCTGCGTGCCGTTCAGGTCGGGCCGCGCCGCAATGTTGATCGTGTTCGGACGATTGATCAGGAACCGCTCGAGACTGCCAAAGAAGAAGATGCGGTTCTTCGCGATCGGTCCCCCGATCGTCCCGCCCCACCGTTGATAGACCGTGTCGGGCTTCGCCCCGCCGTGCTTCTCGTTGAAATAGTCGTTGGTCGACAGACTGGCGCCCTGGAAGAACCCGAACGCGCTGCCGCGGTATTGGTTGGTCCCCTGCTTGGTCACGGCGTTGATGATGCCGCCGGAGGTCCGCCCGTATTCCGCATCGTACTGGCTCGAGATGACCTGGAACTCCTGCACGGCCTCGATGGGAACGCGCGCCTGGCTGCCGGCGCGTTGACCAATGACGTCGTCGTTGTTGTTGCCGCCGTCGAGCATGTAGTTGCTGTTGCGGGGATCCTGGCCGTTCACCGAGATCGAGTCGGCGCCGAAGGACTCGGTGCTGATCGACGGCACGATGCCCGGCAGCAGCCCGACGAAGCCGATGAAGTTGCCGTTGACCGATGGCAGTTGCACGAGCGTTTCGGACGTGATGTTGCCGCCGATCTCCTTCGAGGTGATGTCCACGAGCGGCGAGGTCGCCGTGACGCTGACCGTCTCTTCGAACGAGCCCAGGGTCATCGCGACGTCGATCGAGGCCGTCTTTCCGACCTCCAGCCTGAGGTCCTTCCGCTCGACTTTCTTGAACCCCTGCAGCGCCGCCGTGAGTTTGTAGGTGCCAGGCACCAGACCGGACGCGATGAATGTTCCGTCCGGTCCCGACGTCGTGGTGCGGACCATTCCCGAGTCCTGGTTCGTGATCGTCAGCGTGACGCCTGGCAGGATCGCGCCCTGCGCATCGGTCACTTTGCCCCTCAGTTCGGTCGTGCCTTGCTGCGCGGACGCAGGGCCGGCGAGCAGCAGGGCTGCCAGCCCCCAGCCGATCAATGGACGCATCATGAGATCCCCCTCCGTGCCGTTGGGACGAACAACAGGCCACGGGGACGAATCTGGGAACGCTTGGGGAGCGATTCGCCCTGTGCGCTATCGAACGAAACGTAGAAAACTGGCCTGTTGAGACAAAAATCATACTCGAAGTCAGTACTAATTTCCTCGTCAGCGCAGGGCGGAATACTGCACACGGGAGGGATGAACACCGTTCATGGAGGGACGAGCCGCTGGCCGTGGGCCTCCAGCACGCGCATCGCTTCCGCGTTGACGAACAGGATTTCGCGGTGCTGGTCGGTCGGCACCTGCTCGCGCGAGAACCGGCATGCGGATGGACGCCCGCATGTTCGGATCGGCGCCGCGCGCGAGCAGCAGCTCGGTGAATCGCGCGTCGCCGGTCTTCGGCGGTCCTTTTGGATCAGCAGCGCGCGAGAGGCCAAGCGAGCGCGTCACACGAACGGAGCGGCGCGTCGAAGCGCGCGGCGAGTGAGTGTGTAACGGGTCCGGGGACGAAGTCCCCGAACCAAAGTTGATCCAGAAGCCCGCCTGCGGCACGACGGCTTCTCGGTCGCCGGACTCGGTCCTTCCCAGGCTGGCTTTGTCACCTAGGCCACGGGCTGGTCAACCACACGCCCGTCAAGGAGGTAGATGTGGCGCTTGGCCATCGCGATGTAGCGCGGATCGTGGGTCGCAATGCAGACCGTCGACCCGCCGGTATGCAGCTCCGACAGCATCGCCATCACGGCTTCCCCGCTCGCTGAATCGAGGTTGCCGGTCGGTTCGTCCGCCAGCACGATCGGCGGGCGACCGGCGATGGCGCGGGCGATCGCGACCAGTTGCTGGTGGCCGCCCGACAGCTGCGATGGGCGCTGCTTGGCGCGCGGGGTCAGCCCGACGCGGTCGAGCGCCGATGTCACGCGCGCGCGACGCTCCTCGGGGCTCGCACCGTGCAGTGTCAGCGGATATTCGACGTTCTCGTAGACGCTGAGATCGCCGATGAGATTGAAGCTCTGAAACACGAGCCCGATCTCCAGGTTGCGCGTCCGCGCCCGCTCGGCCGGTGTGAACTTGTCCGCGGCGCGTCCGTTCAACCAGTAGCGGCCGGACGTCGGCGTATCGAGCAGGCCGAGGATGGACAGGAACGTCGACTTCCCGCAGCCTGACGGCCCGGACACCGACACGTACTGACCGCGATCGATGTCGACCGTCACGTCACGCAAGGCGACGGCCGGCTCGTCGGCGTCACCTTCAAAGGTGCGTGTGACGCCTTCGAGCCGAATCAGCGGCCGATCGGCCGCCGGCGCCGTTTCGGACGTCGACCGCGCGTCCCGCTTCCACCACCCCATGGTCACGCTCCCGGCGGATTGGACGAGGATGGCGGACGGAATGTTGGCAAAACGCGGAAGACCCTTGATTGCTCTTGGCGGTGAGGCGTCGCGACACCTCCGGCCTTCGTGCCTCCGTGCCCTTCGAATTGCGCTTACTTGACCGGAATCGCCATCGGCTTGCCGGTCTCGAGCACGTAGGTCGACAGAACTCTGAGAGTCCCGGTACCGACGTTCTTCGCGTTGTGCACGGTGTTGGCCGGCACGAAGATGTAGTCGCCGGCCTTCAGCCGGCGCGGCGCCTTGCCATCTTCGGTGAGCTCAATCGTGCCTTCCAGGATGTAGCCGAACTCCTCGCCGGGGTGCATGTGACGGCCCGACTCGGCGCCCGGCTGAAAATCCGACCGCGACATCACGCCATGATGATCCTTCACGCTGAGCGTCTGATCCTGGAGCATCGTCCGCGTGAACCCTGGCGCCGGAGCCGCCGCCTGCTGCGCGGCCACCACGCCGAGCGCCGCGACGCTGGCCGCCACCACGAGCATCAAGATCGATTTCCGCATCGGTCGCCTCCTCCATTCGCTCCGGGGGCTTCGCCCCGCGGTCGTCATTTGTCGTGCGCGCCCTCGTAGAGCGCCTCGAGCGGCTCGAACCGCGCGCCCTTGTCGTCGCAGACGGCGTATCTCTGCTTGCCGTCCTCGTTGAACATCGAGACGCCGGCATGCTCGCCGCGTTTGTTGAGGATGTAGAAGTTGATGCCGAAGTTCGGGAGTCCGCGCGGATTGAGCAACCGCTTGTCGGCGGTGTTCTCTTTGATCCGCTTGAGTGCGGTCATGCCGGCGTCCTTTGGGTGCGCCCCGCGGCGCATCTCGTCGACGATCAGGAACGAGCACAGGTTGTAGAGATTGGCTTCGCCGCGACCCGTCGATCCGGCCGCCCCGACCGCGTTGTCCACGTAGAGCCCCGCGCCGAGAATCGGCGAATCGCCGAGGCGCCCCGGAATCTTGAATGCCATGCCGCTCGTCGTCGTCACGCCGCAGATGTCGCCGTTGGCGTTCACGCCGTTGCAGTTGATCGTGCCGTAGAGGTGGTTCTCGTTGATCAGGCCGGCCGTGATCATGTCGGTCGTGACCTGGCGAATCGCCGCCTCGCGCTCTTCCTTATCCTTGATGTAGTGCAGCGGGTCGGTGTCCTGTTTCCACTTCAGCCATTTGGCGCGCGAGTTGGGCGTGTTGAGATCGGCGACGATCTCGAAGCCGAGATTACGCGCGAACGTCGTGACGTCCTTGCCGACCAGCAGGTGGTGATCGGTGTGCTCCATCACGGCCTTGGCGACGAGCGACGCCAGCTTGACGTTTTCGCTCGCGCCGACGCCGCCGGCCTTCTTCTTCGGGCCGTGCATGCAGCAGGAATCGAGCTGCACGATGCCGTCGGCGTTCGGCAGGCCGCCGTAGCCGACGCTGTCGTCGAGCGGATCGAGCTCGACGATATTGACACCGGCGATGACGGCGTCGAGCACGTCCTGTCCCTTCATCACCATCTCGAACGCGGTCTCGACGCACGTCTTCGTCCCGCCGTTCTTGAATTGGTGGCCGTTGCCCGACGCGATGACGACCGGCCGCGTGCTGCCCTGCACGGTCACCGCCGGCCCCGAGGCACTGAGCGGCCGCGCCGCCGCCGCCGCGATGCCTGCCGCCGCTGACGTCGCCATGAAGGCGCGTCGATTGATCTTGGCCATGAATGCTCCATGAAAATATCGCTCCAGGCACCAGGCAATAGGCACTCGCGAGTGACAGCCGGGCAATGCTAGCGCCCAATGCCTCCGTGCTTTTCTGCCGAGTGCCTGATCTGCCAGCGGGCGTAGTCTACCGCTCCCGCCCGTAATCCGATACGATCGGACGCTACGCATGCGCAAGATTTCCATTGAGACCGTTCGCGCCGCCGTTCCTCGCGTCTATCCTGTCGTCACCCGGACGCCGCTCATTCGTCTGGATCCGTTGGCGAAGACGAGTCCGGAGATTTTCCTCAAGCTCGAGGTGTTTCAGCCGATCGGATCCTTCAAGATTCGCGGCGCGATGAACGCGGTCGCCCAGCTCACGCCCGCCCAGATGGCCGAGGGCGTCTGGACGGTGAGCGCGGGTAATGCCGCGCAAGGCGTCGCGCTCGCCGCTCGCGAGGCGGGCACGCGCGCGTCGGTCATGGTCATGGAGGGCGCGCCGGCCACAAAGCTCGCGGCCATCGAGCGGCTCGGCGCCACGATCGTCAAGGCGTCGTTCGACGAAGCGTGGAAAGCCGTCGAGGCGCACCAGTCGGATCGGATGACCGGCCGCATGGTGCACCCGTTCGACGACGATGATTTCATCAGCGGGAACGGGACGTGCGGGCTCGAGATTCTCGAGGATCTCCCGGACGTCGATGCCGTCGTCGCGCCGATGGGCGGCGGCGGTCTGCTCTCGGGCCTCGGCGTCGTCATGCGCGCGCTGCGGCCGACCGCCAGGATGTACGCGGCAGAGCCCGAGAACGCGGCGCCGCTTCAGACCTCGCTCGCGGCCGGCAAGGCCAGCCGGTTCCCGAACTGGAGCCGCTCATGGGTCGACGGCGCCGGCGGCCAGACCGTGCTGGACTCGATGTGGCCGGTCGTCTCGCAGTACGTGGACGAGTCGATCGTCGTCACGCTCGACGACGCCGCCCGCGCCATGAAGCTCGCGGCCGAGCGCTGTCATGTGATCGCCGAAGGCGCGGCCTGCTGCGCGATCGCCGCGGCGTTGTCTCCGAAGCTGCGCGAGCGCGGCCACAAGCGCGTTGTCGCCGTCGTCTCGGGCGGCAACATCGATCTCTCCCGCTTCGCGGGGCTCGTTCACGCCTGCTCTTGAGTTCCCCTCACGATGATTCCATCGCGTCTTTCAAGACTGCCTGAGCTCGCGTACGACCTCTGGTGGACGTGGAACCCGGCGCGCGACGTGTTTCGCCGCCTCGAGTACACGTTGTGGCGCGCGACCGCGCACAACCCGGTGATGATGCTGCAGCGGCTGTCGACCGCCGATCTCGAGCGCGCCGCCGCCGACCCCACGTTTCTTGCCGCGTACGACGCGGCGCTCGCGGCCATGGACGCCGATCACGCCGCCGCGACGTCGCGACGGACGTGGTGGAACGCCACGGTCGACGCCTCGCCGCAACAGGTCATCGCGTACTTCTGCGCCGAGTTCGCCTTGCATCAATCGCTGCCGATCTACGCGGGCGGCCTCGGCGTGCTCGCCGGCGACCACTGCAAGGAAGCCAGCGACCTTGGCGTGCCGATCGTGGGCATCGGGTTCATGTACCCGCAGGGCTATTTCCGCCAGCGCGTCACGACGGACGGCTGGCAGGAAGAGGTCTACGAGCAGCTCGACTGGACTCAGGCGCCTATCGTGGTCGCGCGCACGATCGACGCGAAGCCGTGCGTGATCCTGGTGCCGCTCGCCGAGCGGAGCGTGCTCGTCCAGGTGTGGGAGGTGCAGCTCGGCCGCGTCCGCCTGTTCCTGCTCGACACCGATCTGCCGCAGAACAGCCCGGCCGATCGCGAGCTCTCCGCGCGGCTGTACGGCGGCGGCAAGGACACGCGAGTCCAGCAGGAGATCATCCTCGGCTTCGGCGGCGTGCTCGCGCTTCGCGCGCTGGGTCTGCAGCCCGCGGCGTGGCACCTGAACGAGGGCCATGCGGCGTTCGTCGTGCTCCAGCGGATGCGCGACTTCCTCGCCGCCGGACTGACGTGGGACAACGCGCTCGCTGAAGTGCGGCGGACGACGGTCTTCACGACCCACACGCCGGTGCCCGCCGGACACGACGCCTTTCCGTTTCCACTCGTCGAGCAGCATCTCTCGGCGTGCTGGGGATCGATGAACGGCCACGGCGAGATGTTCATGGCGCTCGGCAGCTACGACAACGGCCAGGGGTTGCAGTTCAATATGACGGCGCTCGCCATGCGATCATCGGGCGCGATCAACGCGGTGAGCGATCTGCACGGCCGCGTGACGCGCGAGATGTTCGCGCCGCTCTGGCCCGACCGGCCGGCGGACCAGCGGCCCGTCGCCGCGATCACCAACGGCGTGCACGTACCCACGTGGGTCTCCGGCGAGATGGCGCGGCTCTTCGAGCGACACCTGAGCTCCGCGTGGCGCGATCAGTACGAGGACCCGACGTTCTGGTCGCGCATCCTCGATATCCCCGACGAGGATCTCTGGGCCGCGCGTCAGAACCTGCGCGCGTACATGTTCCAGTTCATCCGCGAGCGTGTCCGCCAGCGCTGGACCGGCAACGATCCCAGCGCCGCGCGCGTGATCGCCGGCGGCGCGATGCTCGATCCGCATGCGCTCACGATCGGCTTCGCGCGGCGCTTCACCGGCTACAAGCGCCCCGATCTCGTGTTCCGTGACGCCGATCGGCTCGCGCACCTCGTCAACGCGGCCGGCCGGCCCGTGCAGCTGATCTTCGCGGGCAAGGCGCATCCGGCCGACGATGCCGGGAAACATCATCTGCAGCGCGTGTTCCGGCACGCGCTCGATCCGCGATACGGCGGGCGCGTCGCATTCGTCGAGGACTACGATCTGCACGTCGCCCACCTGCTCGTGCAGGGCTGCGACGTCTGGCTCAACAATCCGCGCAAGCCGCTCGAGGCCAGCGGCACGAGCGGCATGAAGGCCGCGATGAACGGTGTGCTGCACTTGAGCATAGACGACGGGTGGTGGGCGGAAGGCTATACGGGGACGAACGGCTGGCGCATCTCCGGCGCGCCCGCGACGGCCGATGCCGATGATGCCGACGCCGCGGACGCCGAGGCGCTGTACCGCCTGCTCGAAGAAGACGTCGTGCCGAGTTTCTACGAGCGTGACTCACGCGGCATCCCGCGCCGCTGGATCGCCGCGGTCAAACAGGCCATGCTCACCATCACGCCGCGGTTCTCGTCGCGGCGGATGCTGAAGGAGTACGTCGAGCGCGCGTACGCGCCGGCGACGGCGATCTCCGCCAAGTAGGACGCACCGGCTATAATCGAAATCGATGGCGCGAAAGTTGGCCGAACCCGTCGGGTGCGCGTTGTGCGGCGCGAAGGAAGTGTCGGAGCCGCGTGGCGACGAGCGCTACTGCCGCGACTGCTGGGACAAGAAGATCGCGGTCGAGGACATCGTCGCGCGCGAGTTCACGCTCAAGCGGTACATCCGCGCGCACAGCGCCGAAAAACACCTCGTCTACCACTCCACGCAGAAGCGCCCCGTTGGCCAGCTACTCGTCGTCGACGACGGCTACGATCTGTTCCTGACGCTGCTGCTCTACCCGAACTTCGTGTGGGACGACGAGGCGTATCACCTCGAGAAGGATCCGGAGCATCGCACGTACGCGGAGATCCTGATCGATGTGGTCGCCGCCGACGTCATCGAGCCGTGGGGCGGCGGCAAGTGGCACCTGGACGTGTTTCGCTCGACCGCGCCCGAAGCCGAAGAATGGAACGGCGAGATCTGAGTCCGGCACACTCGGCCTGAGTGTCCGCTTAACATTCTTAACAACACGGCTCGACATCCGGCCCGGCTGTCCGCTACCGGGCGGGAGAAACTTTCGCCCCGACCCCGACGTCCTACAGATCAGAAAGCTATACTCGGCGGATGCAGCTCGATATTCCTGCAATTCAGAAAACGCTCGCGATGGAAACCGTGGACGGCTGGCTGCTGTACGACTTTCACGGCTCGAATCCGATCGCCACGGCGATGGCCGGCCTGACCGGCCAGCACACGACGCGGCGGTGGTACTACTTCATTCCGGCAACAGGCTCGCCGAAGAAACTGGTCCACGCGATTGAGCCGTTCGTGCTCGACGGGCTGCCAGGCGAGAAGACGGCCTATGCCGGCCGCCGGCAGCTGGAGCAAGGCGTGTCCGATTTGCTCCGTGGCGCCAAGGTCGTCGCCATGGAGTACTCACCCGAGTGCGCGATTCCGTACCTCTCGCGCGTCGACGCGGGCACGGTGGATTTCGTGCGCCGCCACGGCGTGCGGATCGTCTCGTCGGGCGACCTGGTGGGCCGCTTCGAGGCCGCCTGGGACGAGGCTGCGATTGCGACGCACCGCCAGGCGTCCGAGGTCCTCTACAGAGTCAAGGATCGCGCCTTCGAGTACGTCGGCGCGAAGCTGTCGGCCGGCGACGCGCTCACCGAGTACGAAGTGCAACAACAGATGTGCGCGTGGCTGACTGAGGGCGGCCTGGTCTATGACGCCGCGCCGATCGTCGCCGCGCAGGAAAACGCGGGCAACCCGCACTACTTCCCGTCGAAGGAGAAGTCGCGCGCGATTCGCGCGAACGAGCTGCTCCTGCTCGATCTGTGGGGCAAGCTCGATCAGCCGGGATCGGTGTATGCCGACATCGCGTGGAACGGATTCGCGGGCGACGCGCCGGAGGACATCGTCAAGGCGTTCGGCACGATCGTCGCCGGCCGCGATGCCGCGGTAACGAAGGTGCAGGATGCCGTCGCCGCCGGTGAGCCCGTCCATGGCTGGGAAGTGGATCGCGCCGCGCGCGACGTCATCACCGCCGCCGGCTACGGCCAGTACTTCATTCATCGTACGGGCCACAGCCTCGGCGAGGAAGTGCACGGCAATGGCGTGCACATGGACGACTACGAGACGCACGACGACCGGCGGCTCGTGACGGGGACGGGATTCACGATCGAGCCCGGGATCTACACGCCGACGTTCGGCATGCGGACCGAGATCAATATGGTCGTCCTGGAAGAGTCGGCGGAGGTCACGGGCCCCCGCCAGCAGATGTTGGTGAAGATTGCAACGCGCCGCTAACGCAGACGCGGCATCGCGACGATAGTTGAACACAGGAGAAATGAACATGTCAGGCAGGAAATCCACATTCTTTTACGGAGTACTCATCGCGCTCGCCTCACTCGTCGTCGGCATGGTCATTGCCTCCCGGCTCGACCTGACGCCGCGGTCGCTCGCCGGCACCGTCAGCGTTCCGGCGGCCAACAGCGCACCGCTCACGGGTCCGCTCGACGCGACCACGTTCAGAACGATCGCGCACAACACCGGCCCGGCGGTCGTGAGCATCGTCATCGAGAGCACGCGGCCGGCACGTTCGTTCGGCGACTTCTTCGGCCTCCCGGATCAACTTGGCGGCGGCCGGAATCGCGGCGGACAGGGTCAGGGCCAAGGTGAAGAAACGGTCCAGGGCGCCGGCAGCGGCTTCATCTTCGACGCCAAAGGCGGCTACATCCTCACCAATAACCACGTCGTCGAGGGCGCCAAGCGGATTGAGGTCTACCTCGACACGATGAACGAGCAACTCGAGCCGAGCGGCCTGGCGGCGAAAGTCGTCGGACGCGATGAGCTCACCGACACGGCCGTCATCCAGCTCACCGAGATGCCGAAGGAGCCGTTGACCGAAGCGAAGTTCGGCGATTCCGATCAACTCGCGCAAGGCGACTGGGTCATGGCGATCGGCAATCCGTTCGCGCTCTCGAACACCGTGACGGTCGGCGTCGTGAGCGCGGTCGGCCGCGACACGCCCGGCGCCGTCGCCGGACGTCCGCAGCAGATGATCCAGACGGACGCGGCGATCAACAAGGGCAACTCGGGCGGTCCGCTGCTCAACATCCGCGGCGAGGTCATCGGCATCAACACCCAGATCGTGACCGATCAGGGTCAGGGCAACCTCGGCATCGGCTTCGCGATCCCGATCAACCTGGTCCGCGACATCCTGCCAGGCCTGCGCGAAGGCAAGGTCGTGCGCGGCGTGCTCGGCGTCTCCGTCCTGCGCCAGCCGCTCACCAAGGATCTCGCGGCGAGCTACGGCCTGCCCGGCACGTCCGGCGCGGTCGTCGGCTCGGTGACCGCGGGCGGCCCGGCCGAACGAGCCGGCATCAAGCGCGACGACGTGATCACGCAGTTCAACGGCAAGGCCGTCAAGGACAACAGCGCGCTCGTCGACATGGTCATGCGGACCGCGCCGGGCACGACGGTGCCGGTCGAGATCTACCGCAACAAGAAGGCGATGACGCTGAACGTGAAGGTCGACGAGCTCAACCTCGCGCAGGAGCAGGAGACGATCGCGACCGGGGCCGGACGATCCGATCGCCCGCGCAACCCGCGCAACGAGCCGAAGGACACGGCGTTCGGCATGCAGCTCCGCGACATCACGCCGGCCATCTCGCGCGATCTCGGGCTGCCAGCCAATCGCACGGGCGCGGTCATCAGCTCAGTCGACCCGGCGGGCAGCGCGTTCCGCGCCGGGCTGCAGACGGGCGACGTGATCGTCGCGATCGACGGCAACCCGGTCACGAGCGTCGATCAGGTGAGCGCGATCCTCGACAAGGTCCCCGTGGCCCAGTCGGTGCGTGTCATCTACATGCGCGACGGACAAGAAGGCCTGGCGGTCATAAGAAAGCGGTAAGAGAGACTAAAGATCTGGAAACGAGTTGGGGTCGGGTCTTGCCGCCGATAGGCAGACCCGGCCCCTTTCTTTTGTTCGATGAAGTACGCTGACCGAGAGCCACACGGCGATGCCTGTCGAACACGAAGTCAAGCTGGCCTTTGACACCGTCGACGCCGCCCGACACACCGTCATGACGGCCGGCGGCCGGCTCGACATGGCCCGGCGGCTCCTCGATGATCGGTTGTTCGATACCGAAGACCAGACACTGCGGCAGAGCGGGCGCGCGCTGCGCATCCGGCGTGACGGCGACCGCGCATTCATCACCTTCAAGGGCCCGGTCCAACCCGGCGCGGTGAAGAGCCGGGAAGAGATCGAAACCCTCGTCGGCAGCGCGGACGTCGCGGAGGCGATCGTCCTGTCTCTCGGCTTCCGGCGCTGGTTCCGCGCGGAGAAGTATCGCGAGGAGTACCTGCTCGGCGAGGCGCGCGTCACGATTGACGAGACGCCGATCGGCGTGTTCGTGGAAATCGAAGCGCCGCCGGCGGCCATCGATGAGGCCGCCGCGCGGCTCGGACGCGGGCGCGACGACTACCGGCTCGACTCGTATCCGTCACTCTACGGGGCCTGGTGCCGGGCGCACGGCCGTCCATTCGCCGACATGACGTTCGAGGGCGTCCGCGATCGCGTTTAACATTGTGCGCGCATGCTTCCAGCGCTGATCCTCTCGGCGGGCATCGGCAGCCGCCTCGATCCTCTCACCCGTCTCATCGCCAAACCCGTGGTGCCGCTCGCGGGACGCACGCTGATCGAACGCGTGATCGGCTGGCTCACGGCCGGCGGCGTCACCGATGTCGTCATCAACCTGCACCACCGGCCCGAGACGATTGCCGCCGTCGTCGGCGACGGATCCGCGCTGGGTGTCCGCGTGCGGTACTCATGGGAGCCGTCGATTCTCGGATCGGCCGGCGGCCCGCGTCACGCGCTGCCCCTTCTCGACGCCGATACGTTTCTGATCGTCAACGGTGACACGCTCGTCGACTTTCCGCTGACGCCGATAATCGCGCAGCACGAAGCGCGCGGCGCGGACGTCACCGTCGCCGTGATTCCTAATCCGCGCCCGGACCACTATCACGGCATGGAACTGGATGGCGACGACCGCGTGAGCGGCTTTGTGCTCCGCACCGAGGGACGACCCAGCTGGCACTTCGTGGGCGTGCAGGTCGTGCGCGCGAGCGTGTTCGCGCCGCTCGCCGACAACGTCGCGGCCGAAACGGTCACGGGCGTCTATCGAAACCTGGTCGCCACGCGGCCGGGCGCGCTGCAGGGGTATCGCGCCACGACGACCTTCCTCGACGTCGGCACGCCGCGCGACTACCGCGACGCGGCGCTGCGGCTCGCCGGACCGGCGCCCAACGCGATCGAATCCGGCGCCACTTGCGCCGCCGATGCGCATCTCACCCGCACCGTCGTCTGGCCCGGCGCCCACGTCGGCCACGGTGCCACGCTCGACGACTGCGTCGTGACCACGGGCGCGCACGTGCCGAAGGACTTTCACTGCACCGGAGCCGTCCTGCTTCCGGGCTCAGCCGCCAGGGCAGGCGAGACTCTCGATAAGACAGGGAAGATCGCGGTGGTGGCGATCGTGTAGCCTGTCGTACCGGTCGTACCTGTCGTACCTGAATTACACTGCGTTTGTGTCCGCAGCCCAGATTCCGGCCCCCGTTGAGGGCTACCTGGCTCGTAACGGCGTGGCCGGCCCACATGTTGTCCCCCTGACTGGCGACGCGTCCGATCGGCGCTATTTCCGCATCCTGCCACGGCAAGGCGAGTCGTTCGTGCTCGCGGTCAACGCGGCGCCGTTCGAGTACGCCGCGCTCCCGTTCGTCAACGTTCACGACTTGTTTGCCGCAATGCCGGTGCCGGTGCCGAAGATCCTCGGCCATGCCGACGACCTCGGCGTTCTGGCGCTCGAGGATCTCGGAGACGTCACGTTGCAGGCGCACCTGGGCACCGGAGCGGCCGCCGCGCATGCCGCGCTCTACCGCCAGGCGGTCGGCTTCATCGACACGATCCAGCGGCGCGGAAAAGAGCTCGCGAGCTCCGCGTTCATTCCGTACGGCATTGCGTTCGACGTGGAGAAGCTCACGTGGGAGATGGACTTCTTCACCAAGCATTTCCTCGAGGCGTACCGGGGTGCCGGGCTCACCGACGGAAGCCGCGCGGCGCTGCGCCAGGAGCTGGCGTCGATCATCGCCGAGCTCGCGGCCGAGCCGCGCGTGCTGTGCCACCGCGACTATCACAGCCGCAACCTGATGCTGCACGACGGCCGTCTGTGCATCATCGACTTTCAGGACGCGCGCCTCGGGCCGGACACCTACGACCTCGTCTCGCTCCTGCGCGATTCCTATCTCGACCTGCCGGAACAGGTCGTCGAAGAGCTCATCGCGTACTTCCTCGCGCTCGGCGGCCGGACCGCCGACCACGCCGAATTCCGACGGCGCTTCGACCTCATGGCGCTCCAGCGCAACCTGAAAGCCCTCGGCACGTTCGGCTACCAGACGATTGCGCGCCGCAATCCCGTGTACATTCAGTACATTCCGCGCACGCTGCAGTACGCGCGCGAGAACGTCTTGAAATACTCGCGCTTCGATCGGCTGCGCGATCTGCTGGCGCTGTACCTCGAGGAGTTTCGCTGACCGTCATGCGGTTCGGCCTGTCCACGCACCTCTTTCACGGCGAGCGCCTCAGCCGTCAGCACTTCGAGGCGATGCGCGCGAACGGCTTCGACCTCGTCGAGGTGTTCGCCACGCGCACGCACATCGACTACCACGACACGCGCCACGTCGAGCAGGTGCGCGGTTGGCTCGACGACCTCGGCGTCACCGCCAACAGCGTGCACGGGCCGATCTGCGAGAGCTTCACGCATGGCGTCTGGGGCCGGTCCTACTCGAATGCGTCCACGCAGGCCGTGCGGCGAGACGAAGCCATCGCCGAGACGCGCGTGGCGTTCGATGCGGCGCGACGCCTCGGCGCCCTGTCACTCGTCGTGCACCTGGGCCTGCCGCGATTCCAGGACATTCCGCCCGGCGACAACGACCCAGGCGCCGTCCGGCGCAGCATTGAGGCGCTCGCCCAGGCCGCGGTCGACACCGGCGTCCGGCTGGCCCTCGAGGTCATGCCCAACGCCCTTTCCACGCCGGACGCGCTGCTCGATGTGCTCGACGAGCTCGAGATCGACGCGGGCATCTGCCTCGACTTCGGCCACGCGCATCTCGAGGGCGGCGCGCCCGAAGCCGCCGAGGTGCTCTCCGGCCAGGTGATCACCACGCACGTCCACGACAACAAGGGCCAGCTCGACAACCACCTCGTGCCATTCGACGGCACGATCGACTGGGCGGCCACGCTGATGGCGATGTCGAAGGTGGGATACACCGGCCCGCTCATCTTTGAAGTCGCCGACAACGGCGATGCCGCCGGCGTCCTCGCGCGCACCGTTCGCGCTCGGACCCGACTTCAGGCGATAATCGAGGACTTGGCCCAACCGATCGAGTTCGGGCCGTGACATTGGGTCATTGAGCGATTGGGTTATTGGGCGATTGCGTCATTCGCGATACGCCGGACTCAGCGCTCACGCCCCCAATAACCCAATTGCCCACTAACCCAATTGCCCAATTGATGCTCGCCTACATCGAAGACATCGCCAAGCACGACGGTCAGCCCGTGACCATTCGCGGCTGGCTCGCCGGCCGCCGGTCGAGCGGCAAGATCCACTTTCTCCAAGTCCGCGACGGATCCGGTTTCATCCAGGCCGTGATGTCCAAGGCCGCGGTCGGCGACGAGACGTTCGCGAGGGCGGATCACCTTTCGCAGGAATCCGCCGTCGTGGTGCACGGCACCGCGCGCGCGGACAAGCGCGCCCCGGGCGGCTACGAGATCGACGTCACGGGCCTCGAGGTCGCGAGCGAAGCGCACGACTTCCCGATCACGCCCAAGGAACACGGCGTCGACTTCCTGATGGATCGACGACATCTGTGGATCCGATCGGCGCGCCAGCAGGCGATCCTGCGCGTCCGCCACGAAGTGATCAACGCCGTGCGCGATTACTTCAATACGCGCGGCTTCATTCTGGCCGACACGCCGATCTTCACGCCGTCGGCCTGCGAGGGCACGACGACGCTCTTCCCCGTTCAGTACTTCGACGACGCGACGGCGTACCTCACGCAGAGCGGCCAGCTCTACAACGAGGCCAACGCGATGGCGCTCGGCCGGGTGTACTGCTTCGGGCCGACGTTCCGGGCGGAGAAATCGAAGACGCGCCGCCACCTCACCGAGTTCTGGATGGTCGAGCCGGAGGTCGCCTACGCGACGCTCGACGACGTCATCGAGCTCGCCGAAGGCCTCGTCGTCGAGGTCGTCGGGCGCGTGCTCGAACGGCGCGCGCGCGAGCTCAAAGCGCTCGAGCGAGACACGACGGCGCTCGCGAGCCTCTCGCGGCCGTTCGCGCGCATTACGTACGACGACGCCGTGAAGGTGCTCAAGGAGAAAGGCCTGCCGTTCGAGTGGGGCGGCGACTTCGGCAGTCCGGACGAAACCGCGCTCTCCGAGCACTTCAAGGGCCCGGTCTGCGTGACCGGCTATCCGTCCGAGATCAAAGCCTTCTACTTCAAGCCGCAGGAAGGCCGGCCCGAAGTCTCGCTCTCGGTCGACGTCCTCGCGCCCGAGGGCTACGGCGAGATCATCGGCGGCGGCCAGCGCATCGACGACTACGACCTGCTGCTCCGCCGCATCGAGGAGCACAAGCTGCCGAAGGAAGCGTTCGAGTGGTACCTCGATCTGCGGCGGTACGGCAGTGTCCCGCACGGCGGCTTCGGCATGGGCATCGAGCGCGTCGTCTCGTGGATCTGCGGGCTCGAACATCTGCGGGAAGCGATTCCGTATCCGCGTATGCTGTACAGGATTTATCCGTGATCAAGTGTGAAGTTCAAAGTTCGAAGTTTGAAGTTCCAGAGGATCACGCGGGCGACTCCACAACTTCGAACTTCATACTTCGCACTTCGAACTTGATCTTGTGGTTTTGACATGAAATTAGGTTTCGTCTCCCTCGGTTGCCCGAAAAACCTCGTCGACGGCGAGGTGATGCTCGGCCTCGCGCGCGACGCGGGGCACGAGATCACCGCGGATGCCGAAGACGCGGACGTGATCGTCGTCAACACCTGCGCTTTCATCGACAAGGCGAAAGAGGAATCCGTCAACGCCATCCTCGAAATGGCGCAGCTCAAGCGCGACGGCCGCGCGAAGCGCCTGGTCGTCACGGGCTGCCTCGGCGAACGGTACCGCGATCAACTCAAAGCGGAGATCCCTGAAATCGACGTCGTGCTTGGCACCGGTGACGTGCCTGAGATCGTCGGCGCGATTGGCGGAGCGGCGAGCGGCGCACGCTCGGGAGCGCCACTCCAACTCTTCAAATCACGCGACGAATTGCGGCGCGCGACCGGGAACCTCGTGGAACCTCCAGGAACCTCTGGGAACCACAAGGAACCGCCAACGTACCTCTACGATGCCTCCACTCCCCGCCTGTTGACGACGCCTCGTCACTACGCCTACGTGAAGGTTGCCGAAGGCTGCGACTACACGTGCGCGTTCTGCATCATCCCGACGCTCCGCGGCTCGTACCGCAGCCGCGACGTCGACTCGATCGTCGTCGAGGCCGAGCGGCTCGCGGCGCAGGGCGTGCGTGAGCTCCTGCTGATCTCGCAGGACACGACGTTCTTCGGCATCGATCGCGGCGAGCGCGGCGCGCTCGCACGCCTGCTGCGTCGGCTGAACCGCGTCGACGGCCTCGAATGGATCCGCCTGCTCTACCTCTATCCGACGACGATCACCGACGACGTGCTCGAGGCGATGGCGGAGTGCGAGAAGGTCTGCAAGTACATCGACCTGCCGCTCCAGCACGCCTCGGCCGACGTGCTGCGGCGCATGCGCCGTCCAGGCAATCGCGAGGCCTACGACAAGCTGCTCGCCCGCATTCGCCGGAAGGTCCCCGGCGTGACGCTGCGCACGACGTTCATCGTCGGCTTCCCGGGGGAGACGGAGCAGGACTTCGCCGAGTTGGTCGACTTCGTGCGCGAGACGGGCTTCGATCACGTCGGCGTCTTCACCTACTCGCACGAAGAAGGCACGCGCGCCGAGGCGATGGACGACGATGTGCCGGCTGAGGTGAAGGCCGCGCGCCGCGATGCGGTGATGACGCTGCAGAAACAGATCGTCGCGAAGAAGCACAAGGCGCGGATCGGCGAAACCGTGCGCGTGATGGTCGACGGCGCCTCGCCGGAGTCAGCGTTGGTGTTGCAGGGCCGGCTCGAGGGCCAGGCCCCCGACATCGACACCGTGGTTTATCTCTCCGACTGCGACGCGACCGAGCTCGAACTCGGTCAGGTGATCACCGCCAGGCTCACGGGCGCCCGCGACTACGATCTCGTCGCCTCGGTTATCCGCTAGAGCATTTTCGAGTTGCGTGTCGTGCTTCGGATTCGCCCGACTGCAAGCGAGCCGAGGGCGAGAGTCTGAAAAAACGGCGCGCAAGGGGCGACCGAAGGTTGGGTGACCGGGACCCAACCTGAGCTCTTCAGGACGAGCGCCCTGGAGCGCCGTTCTTCCGGCGCGTCGAGCCGGAGGGCGGAGCCGAAGTACGACACGCAACTCGAACCGCGCTAGCACCGACCTGAGCACGCCAGAAGGCGTCGAGGCTGACTGTGCTGTTCTGCACAGCCGGGTGGTGAGGGACGCGCTAGGCTGGAGCCAGGACTCCCTTCATGCCGATCACACTGGCGCCGATCGTTGGCTTCATCCTTCTCCTCTTTTTTTTCTGGTTCGTCAGATGCGTCAACATCCTCCGCGAGTACGAACGGGCGGTCGTCTTTCGGCTGGGCCGCGTGCTCAGAAAAGAGAAGGGCCCCGGGCTGGTGCTCATCATCTGGCCGATCGACAAGATCGTCAGAGTCTCGCTTCGCGTCGTCACGTGGGACGTGCCGCCGCAGGACGTGATCACCCGTGACAATGTCTCCCTGAAGGTGAACGCCGTCGTCTATTTCCGCGTGTTCAACGCGACGCGGGCGATCATCGAGGTCGAAACGTATCGCTACGCCGTGGAGCAGGCGGCCCAGACGAGCCTCCGATCGGTCCTCGGCGAGGTCGAGCTCGACGACCTGCTCTCGCAGCGGGAAAAGCTCAACGCGCGACTGCAGACGATCCTCGATGAACACACGGAAGCGTGGGGCGTCAAGGTGACGCAAGTCCAGGTCAAGCAAGTGGACCTGCCGCAGGAGATGCAGCGGGCCATCGCGAAGCAGGCCGAGGCCGAGCGCGAGCGCCGCGCCAAGATCATCGCTGCCGAGGGCGAGTTTCAAGCCTCCGAAAAGCTGGCCCAGGCCGCGGCGGTCCTCAACCGTGAGCCCGCCGCCATCACGCTGCGCTATCTCCAGACATTGATTGAAATCGGCACGGAAAAGAACACGACCATCGTGTTCCCCCTGCCGCTCGATCTGCTGGGTGGATTGGGCGCCGCGTTCCGTGGCGGCACGCCTCGTCAGGCGGACACCGCCGCGGGCCCGGCACTGCCATGAGAGTGACCCTCACATCCCCTGCACACGTGATCGTCGAGGCCACGTGCGCCTCGTGCCACCGTCTGTTGGACCTCGAGTGCGCGGGGCTCCAGGGGTTCTACGGCTATCAGACGTACAACGAGTACTTCTGTCCGCTCTGCGGCAAGCAGGGACATGCGCGGACACCGGGCGCGATCGTGTCGGTTCAACCGCGCGGCTGACCGCGTCGCGTGTCCCGAGTGGTGGTCCGGGGTATGTTCACTCGAGTTGACTGAAGACCAATCCCGACAGTCCGCCGTTGGGCTCCGCGCTATGCGATCCCGACGGTGCGGTGGCCAGCCGGTAACTGCCCTCGCCGGCGCGCTTGGCTTCGTACATCGCGGCGTCGGCGATCGCGACCAGCGTCGCAGGGTCCTGACCGTGATCGGGATACAGGCTCACGCCAATGCTCGCCGTGAGGTGGAGACCCGTCGAGTCGCCGCGGCGCGTCCCCGCGATTGCGAGCAGCAACTTCCTCGCGACCAGACCGGCAGCCTCCGCGCCCTCGATCTCTGAGAGCACGATCACGAACTCGTCCCCCCCGTAGCGGGTCACGGTGTCCGACTGACGGAGCGTGGCGGTGAGGCGCGCGCCAATTAATCGCAGGACGTCGTCGGCCGCCGCATGACCGAGGGAGTCGTTGACCGCTTTGAAGCCGTCGACGTCCAGGAACAGCACGGCCAGCGGCTTGCCGCGACGATGGGCCAAGGCGATCGCCGCAGTGAGCCGGTGGTTCAGCGACAAGCGGTTTGGCAGGCCCGTGAGCGCGTCATGCTGGGCGAGATGCGACATCTGCCGCGACGTTTCGAGGGCGACACCGACGTCGCGAAACACGATCACGGCGCCAGTGACCCGCCCAGCCTGGTCATAGATCGGTGCGGCTGAGTCCTCGATTTCGATTTCCCTGCCATCCGGTCTGACGAGGATGCAGTTCGCTGCGAGGCCCACCGTCTTGTTGAGCCGGATTGCCAACGTCATCGGGTTGGGCGCGACATCGCGCGTCCCGCGATCGATGAGGCGAAACACCTCCTCGACATGCCGCCCCACCGCCGCCTCCCGCGACCAGCCGGTCATCGTCTCGGCGGCCAGGTTGAGGTAGACGACGCGTCCCTCGGTGTCGGTGCTCAACACCGCATCCCCGATCGAGTTCAGTGTCGCTTCCGCCTGCTCGCGGTCGGCGACTCTCGTGGTCTCGTCGTGGCGCATATCTCGACGCATACCTGTACTACGGCCGCCGAAGGGACGGCTGTATAACTTTGCACACCTGTCCTAAAGATCAGGCCTTGGTCGCGCCTGGCGCTTGACGAGATCTTCCGGCGCGGCGCGAGGCGAGCGTGAGCTCGAGCTAGAGATCGTCTTTGGAGATGACCGCAGCGGCCAGCAGAGTGACTCGGCCTGCCCCACGGTCCAGTGTGACGGCCTGCCCTTCCCGGAGGTCGCTGAATTCAGTGCCGTGGCAGCCCGACTGGTGGAAGAAATACTCCAGACCGTCTTCAGCGGCGATGAACCCAAATCCTTTATCGCTCACAAGGCTTTTGACCCGGCCATTCACTATGGACATTTCCGCTTTCTCTGCTGCACGAAGCGATCCTAGACATCAGACGCGTCGCGGGCTGTATCCAATTGAACAGAACTCCACGTGACTTCGCGTACCGCGGTGCGCCAGAAGCTAATTGGACGCTGGATCTTTGATGTCCGGAATGCTCCGGAGGGCTTGCCTCATCTGTTCGACGAGTTTCATCTGTTCGAGCGTGGCCTGCAGGGCGTCAGCCGTTGCGCGCACGGCATCCATTGCGGCGTGACGAGCCTCCTCGCCTGCAGCGCGCGCTTCCTCGCCTGCGGCTCTGGCCATTTCGCCAGCCTCGCGCAGGCGCTCGCGGTCCTGTCGAACGGATTCGAGCGCCTCGCGATGCTGGTCGCGCACCTCGCGTGCTTCCTCTGCCAGTCGTCTGAAGTGTTCCGCCTCCGTTCGCGCCGACTCCGCGGCTATGCGATGACTTTCAGCCAGCTCGCGGTCGGGCGTGGGCGGAACAGGGGCGTTCATGGGGTGTGTCACCCTTTATCTTGCGGGACGTGTTAGCGAACCGCGGTCTTCCCCGACTCGTTGTGGGGTGCGTGCTTCTGGAGCACGTCCACGAATGCGCGGCCTGAGGCCGGGACTCGGACGGTCGTTCCCGTGATGATCGATCGCGCGCTCATCCGGTGCCCGTACACCTGTTCCGTCGCGTCGTCGTCCGGGCGGAGTGACGAACCCTCGAGCGAGACGCCAGCGAAAAGGCCGCGGGAGCGCGAGTAGCTGAGGATCTCAGCACGCATCGTCGCGTCGGTCGAGGCTTCGAGGTGTCGTCCCTTGGGTCCGGCCGACGCGGAGGCGTCGCCCCCGAGTTTGACCGTGCTCCCGAGCAGCGCTTCCACGCCGCGCGAGTTCATGACCATCAACACGACGTCCGTCGATTCCGCGCCGAGCTGCAGACCGACGCTGCCGCCTTCGATCGCGTACATCGCCGGCGATCCCCACGCGCCATTGAAGTTCTTGCCGGACCGACACACCATCGCGCCGCGACCGTAGTCGCCGCCGAGACCGAGCGCAACCTTCGTCATCGACGGGATGACGATGACGCATTCGGCTTTGTCCAGGACTTCCTGCGGAACGTTGTCCGGGACATTCAGGACCTCCGTCATGACCACGCCGCAGTTGGCGAGGCGGTTCTGTTCCTTGTTCTGATCGGTTTTCTTGACCTGTGCGCCAACCGTGACCGACGCGGCGGCCAGGCAGACCACGAGACTGAGAGAGCGATGAGACATGGTGGTACCTCTGCTTTCTTTGAAGATTGGGTAAGCGATGTTGTTCCCGGCGGCGACGCGGCTAGGCCAGGCGCCGGCCCTGGATCACTCGAAGAAGGACGACCACGATCGCCAGAACCAGCAGAATGTGGACGAACCCGCCCATCGTGGTCGACGTAACCATTCCGAGCAGCCACAGGACGACGAGAATGAGAGCGATTGCTTGCAGCATGGTGTTGTCCTCATGAGCACGTTACTCGTTCGCGGCCGGGCTGTCTGTCCACTTGAGGACGTCAGCATGTGCACTATGGAACAGCGCGCGCGACTCCGCCTCCGCTACCGTTGTAACTGTCGCAAACCGTCATGCCCGTCAAATTCACACAGAACGTTCTGATGCCGTGCTGGATCCTTGGATTCGGACTGGCGTTGCTCGTCGCCCCTCCGTTCGACGTGGCTGGCAGCCTTTCGCTGGTCGTCGTCGGGATCTTTGTCGTCCCCGCCCTCGTGCTGATTCCCTGCGGGGATCGTGCGACGGGCCCTCTCCCCTCATCGGCGAGGCCTCAAGACGACTACCGGTAAGGGCGGTAAGATGAGTCGGCGCCATGAAGGTCAAACCGGACATCAAATTCGACGCGCAAGCCTTTCTCGACTCGGCTGGCATCGACCGGCGGATCGTGGAGTACCGGCGAGGTGACGTCGTGTTTGCCCAGGGCGATCCCGGCGATCATGTGCTGTACATCCAGAAGGGCGCCGTGAAGCTGTCCGTGCTTTCCAAAGCGGGCCGACAGGCGGTCGTCGCGATGCTGGGCGCGGGCGAGTTCTTTGGCGAGGGCTGCCTGGCGGGCCAGCTCACGCGCATGGGCAGCGCGACCGCGACGATGGCTAGCACCGTGCTGCTCGTCGCCAGGGAGCAGATGGTGCGCCTTCTGCACGAACAGCATGCCCTGTCGGATCGATTCATCGCCCACATGCTGGCGCGCAACATCCGGATTGAAGAGGACTTGATCGACCAGTTGTTCAACTCGAGTGAGAAGCGGCTGGCCCGGACGCTCTTGCTGCTGGCGCGGTATGGAAAGCCCAATAAACCCGTGCGCGCGGTGCCGCCAATCTCCCAGGAGACGCTGGCGGAAATGGTCGGCACGACACGATCGCGCGTCAATTTCTTCATGAAGAAATTCGAGCGACTCGGATTCATCGATTACCGCGACGGGCTCAAGGTCAACAACTCGCTGCTCACCGTCGTGTTGCACGACTAGCGCGTCCTCGAGAACTCCGTTGATGCCCGCTCGCGACTCTGTGCACTTATGCACAGATCCCTGACGTGACCGCGTGTCATGCTCGGGCGCATGGCACGTGGAAAGACCCGCCGCCGAGCGACGAACGCTCCGCCGTTCGACGTCGAGGCGTTTCTCGATTCGTCGGGAGTCGCGAAGACCACGGTGACGTATGGCCGCGGCGAGAGCATCTTCGCGCAGGGCGACGCCGGCAACGAGGTCATGTACATTCGCACTGGCGGCGTCAAACTGTCGGTCGTGTCGAAGACTGGCCGAGAGGCGGTCGTGGCGATGCTCGGCCCCGGGGACTTCTTCGGCGAGGGGTGCCTGGCGGGGCAGCGACTCCGGATGGGCAGCGCCACGGCGATCACTCCGAGCGCAATCGCGTCCGTCCAGAAGGACAAGATGGCCCGGCTCCTCCACCGGCAGCACGCGATGTCCGACCGGTTCATCACGCACATGCTGTCGCGCAACATTCGGATTGAAGAGGACCTGATCGACCAGCTCTTCAACTCGAGCGAGAAACGGTTGGCGCGGACGCTGCTGCTGCTCGCCCGTTACGGGGAGTGGAACAAGCCCGCCCGGGTGGTCCCGACGATTTCCCAGGTCACCCTTGCCGAGATGGTCGGCACCACGCGCTCGCGGGTGAATTTCTTTCTCAACAAGTTCAGGAAGCTCGGTTTCATCGAATACTCCGCCGACCTCCCCATCACCATCAACAGCTCCCTTTTGAGCGTCGTTCTGCACGACTGAGGCGGCCCCGCCAGCCCCTGCGCCGTCTGATATACTTGTCGGTGGTCTTAGCGGGAAAGGCTTGCTAAGTGGGCCCGGGCCCACTTTTCGTGTTTTAGGGGAGGCAACGTGGCGCCGGTCCCCGAGGAAGCGCTGGCCCGGTTGCGGGCCGCGGCCGCACGTATCGCTGCCAGCTACGGACTCGAGATTTTCGACCTCCAGTTCCGCCGCGAGTCGATTGGCTGGGTGCTTCGGGTCATTCTCGACCGAAACGGCCCGGCGAGTACAGGCCCGGCTGACGACGGGGTCACGATCGACGACTGCCGGCACGTCAGCGTCGACTTGAGCGCGCTGCTCGACGTCGAGGAGGACCTGACGGCCGGCCTCGAGCAGAAGTACACGCTCGAGGTGTCGTCACCCGGGCTGGATCGTCCGCTGCGCGGCGAGGCCGACTACCGTCGGTTCACGGGGCGGCTGGCGAAGATCGTGACCAGCGCGCCCGTGGACGGCCAGTCGCATTTCGCGGGCCGCCTGTCGGGTGTCGACGACGGCGTCGTGCTCGTGGCCGAGGGCAAGCGCACGCACCGCGTGCCGCTCGCGGCCATCAGCCGGGCAAGATTGGAAGTGGAGTTTTAACCGATGGCAACGACCGAACTGCAGCAGATGATCGACGTCGTGGCGAAGGACAAGGGCATCGACCCGTCCATCGTCATCGGCGCCATCGAAGACGCGTACCTCGCGGCGTCGCGGAAGGTGTTCAAGGGCGACGAGGACCTGCGGACGCGCTTCAATCTCGAGACCGGCCAGGTCGAGCTCTACGCCGTTCGCCTGATCGTCGCCGAGGTCGCGAACTCCGCGAAGGAAATCTCGCTCGACGAGGCGCGCGGCCTCTACGGCGACGAAGCCGAAGTCGGGATGGAAATCGAGTTCCCGAAGGAAACGGAAAAGCTCGGCCGCATCGCCGCGCAGACCGCCAAGCAGGTCATCGCCCAGCGCGTGCGTGAAGCGGAGCGCGAGAAGATCCACGGCGAGTTCAGCCAGCGGATCGGCGAAGTCGTCAACGCGATGGTCAAGCGCTTCGAGAGCGGCGACATCATCGCGGAAATCGGCCGCGTCGAGGCGCAGATCCCGCGGAAGGAACAGTCGCGCGCGGAAAACTACGCGATCGGCGACCGCGTCCGCGCCGTGATCAAGGCCGTCACCAAGAATGCGAAGGGCCCGCAGGTCATTCTCTCGCGCACGGATCCGGCGCTGCTCATCAAGCTCTTCGAGCAGGAAGTGCCGGAGATCTACGACGGCACCGTCATGATCCGCGGCGCCGTCCGCGAGGCCGGCGATCGCGCGAAGGTCGCGGTGTACTCGCGCGAGCGCGACGTCGACCCGGTCGGCGCGTGCGTCGGCATGCGCGGCACGCGCGTGCAGGCGATCATCCGCGAGCTGCGCGGCGAGAAGATCGACATCGTCGAGTTCTCGGAAGATCCCGTCACGTTCGTAACCAAGGCCCTCTCCCCTGCCCGCGTCCAGCGCGTCACCATCGTCGACGACGAGCAGCGGGTCATGGAGGTCATGGTCGAGGATCGCCAGCTGTCGCTCGCGATCGGCAAGAAGGGCCAGAACGTCCGCCTCGCCGCGAAGCTGACCGGCTGGAAGATCGACATCAAGAGCGAGGAAGAGAAGCGCAAGGAAGTCGAATTGCAGCTCGCCGGAATCGACTTCGGCGGCGCCGGCGAGACCATCGGCGGCACGCTCGTACTGCCCGGCATCCACGACGAGGTCGTGGCTCAGCTGCGCGCGGCGGGGTACGACACGATCGACAAGGTGCTCGAGGCGACGCCCGAGCAACTGGCAGCGTTGCCGGACTTCGACGCCGAGACGATTGACGCCGTGCGCTCGGCCGCCGAGAGCGAGCGCGCCGCGGAGAGCGAGCGCGCCGCCGCCGCGCCGGCTTCATCCGAGGGGGAGGCGGACGGAGGGGAAAGTTAGAAGTCTGAAGTTCGAAGTATGAAGTTCGAACTTTCAACTTCGAACTTCAAACTTGATACGTCTTTCTCGAATCGAGGCATCTTTGTCCACTGTTCGCATCTACAAGGTCGCCGAGCTGCTGGGTCTGTCGAGCCAGGACGCGATGACCCTGCTCAAGCAGGACACCGGCATCGACGTGAAGAGCGCGTCGAGCTCGATCGAGGAAATCGTCGCGCGACAGTTCGTCGAGCGGCACGCGAAGAAGCGCAACATCGTGCTGCCGGGCGGCGCGCTGTTCGCCGACGCGCCGGCGGCCAAGAAGTCAGGCAAGGCCAAGGCCGCCCCGGAGCCTCAGCGCCCGGCGGCGCCGGCGTTGCGTCCGCGCCTCATCAAAACCATCAGACCTGCTGCCACACCGGAGATGACGGACGCCGACGTGGCGACGGCCGTCGCCGAGGCGGCGCCTGTCGTCGAGGCACCGCCTCCGGCGGACGTCGAGCCGCAGCCGCCGGCGACGACGGATGTGGCATACGAGCCGGAGACCGAAGTGGCCGCGACCGCGGTCGCCGTCGAGGCCCCAGCGGAGCATCATGCCCCGCCGGCGCGTCCCGCGGCGCCGCCGGCGCCCGCGCCGCCGCCCATGGTCGCGCGTCCCGCGGGCCGGCTCGTGCCGCCGACCCGCCGGCTGCGCATTGAAGATCCGTTGACGGGCGAGGCGCCCGCCGCGCGGCCCATTGCGCCGCGGCCGGTCGTGCGCCCGCAGCCGTCGCCGCCGGCGCCCACGCGGCCCGGCGTCGCGCCGTCCGAAGCGCGCCCGGGCGGCATGCGCCCCTCGTCGCCCGCGGCCCGCCCGCCGCTTGGCGGCCCGCGGCCGCTACCCTCACAGCCGATTCGTCCGAGCGCGCCCGGGGCGCCCGGCTCGCGCCCGCCCGGTGGCCCTCGCCCGCCGTTCCGTCCGGCCGGCCCGCGTCCGAGGACGCCGTACCGGCGCGAGGACCGCTCGAACGCGCCCATGGTGCAGGAAGCGCCACCGCCCATTACCAAGCTCATCACGCTGGCGGAAGGCATGAGCGTCCGCGATCTCGCGGACAAGCTCGAGGTCAAGGTCAAGGACGTCCTCAAGCGCCTCATCGATCGCCGGATGATGATGACGATCAACTCGACGCTCGACGCGGAGACCGCGCAGACGATCGCGCGCGATTTCGGCGCCGAAGTGTTGATGCGCAGCTTCGAGGAGGAGATCATCGAAGTCGAAGGCGAGACGTCCAAGCCGGAAGATCTCATGACGCGCGCCCCGGTCGTGACCGTCATGGGCCACGTCGACCACGGCAAGACGTCGCTCCTCGACGCGATTCGCGAGACGAAGGTCGCCGAGCGCGAAGCCGGCGGCATCACGCAGCACATCGGCGCGTACTCGGTCGAGATCAACGGCCGCCGGGTGGTCTTCCTCGACACGCCGGGTCACGAAGCGTTCACGATGATGCGCGCGCGCGGCGCCCGCGTCACCGACATCGTCGTGCTCGTGGTCGCGGCTGACGACGGCGTCATGCCGCAGACCAGAGAGGCGATCGATCACGCGAAGGCCGCGAACGTGCCGATCGTCGTCGCGATCAACAAGATCGACAAGGCCGACGCCAACCCCGAGCGCGTCAAGCGCGAGCTGTCGGATCTCGGGCTCATGCCTGAGGAGTGGGGCGGCACGACGGTCACCGTCGAAGTGTCCGCACGGCAGCGGAAGAACCTGGATCAGCTGCTCGAGATGATCCTGCTCGTCGCCGACCTTGCGGATCTGAAAGCCAATCCGGAGCGCAACGCGCAGGGCACGGTGCTCGAGTCGAAGCTCGATCGCGGGCGCGGCCCCGTCGCGTCGGTGCTCGTGCAGGATGGCACGCTCAGCGAAGGCGATCTCTTCATCGCGGGCACGGTCGACGGCAAGGTGCGCGCGCTGTTCGATCACCTCGGCCGCAAGGTCAAGAAGGCGGGACCGGCCACGCCGGTGGAAGTGCTCGGTCTGTCGTCGCTGCCGGCGCCGGGCGACACGTTCCAGGTCATCGACGATCCGATCAAGGCGCGTCAGGTCATCGCGTACCGCCAGGCGCAGGCCAAGGAAAAGGCGCTCGGGAGCAAGGGCGGCCGTCTCACGCTCGAGTCGCTGCAGCAGCAGATGGCCGAGGGCGGCATGAAGGAGCTCTCGATCATCATCAAGGCCGACGTGCAGGGCTCGGCGGAAGTGCTCGCCGACACCCTGACGAAGCTCAGCGACGACAAGGTCAAGATCCGGATCATCCACACCGGCGTCGGCGCCATCAATGAGTCGGACGTCCTGCTCGCGACGGCCTCCAACGCGATCATCATCGGCTTCAACGTGCGGCCGGATCGCAACGCCGCGGAAGTGGCCGAGCGCGAGAAGGTCGACATCCGCCAGCACTCGATCATCTACAACGTCACCGACGAGATGAAGAAGGCGATGACGGGCCTGCTCGAGCCGACGATCAAAGAGACGCGCCTCGGATCGGCCGAAGTGCGCCAGATCTTCAAGACGCCGAAGGTCGGCACCGTGGCCGGCTGCCTCGTGCTCGACGGCCGCATCGCGCGGGCCGGCGACGCGCAAGTACGGCTGCTGCGCGACAACGTCGTCGTCTGGCACGGCAAGATCGCCTCGCTCCGCCGCTTCAAGGACGACGTGAGCGAAGTCAAGGCCGGGATCGAGTGCGGCATCTCGCTCGAGCGGTTCAATGACGTCAAAGTGGGCGACGTCATTGAAGTGTTCACGGTCGAGCGGGTGGCGCAGACCGTGTAGGTACGGATCAAGTTTGAAGTTTGAAGTTCGAAGTTTGAAGTTTCGGCGTGAACTGAGAATCGCGAGCACAGCGTGCAGCACACTTCGAACTTCATACTTCGAACTTCCAACTTGATCCCATGACCGTGGCTCTCCTGTCCCTGGAGCTGTACCTGCCCATGTCGCAGTCTCTGAAGGACAAGCGCATGGTGTTGCGGCGGCTCAAGGATCGGCTTCCCGCATTCAACGTCGCGGTCGCCGAAGTGGCATATCAGGACGTGTGGCAGCGCGCCGGGCTGGGCGTGGTGACGGTGGCGTCGTCCGACGAGATGGCGGAGAAGACCATGCGATCGGTCGTCGACGAAATCGAGCGGTTGGAACCCGGCCTCATCACGCGCAGCCAGGTGGAGTATTTGCGCTGACATGCAGGGATCCCGTCCGGACCGCGTCGGAGAACAGATTCGCCAGGAGCTCAGTCAGCTCCTGTTGAGCGATGTCCACGATCCAGGCATCGGCCTCATCACGCTCACGCGCGTGAAGGTCTCGCCCGACCTGCAACTCGCGCGCGTGTACTACACGATCATGGGCGACGACCGCGCGCGCGAGGAAACCAGGCGCGCGCTCGGCCGCGCCACGCCGTTCCTCCGCCGCCAGATCGGCAGCCGGATTCGACTCCGTCGCGTGCCTGAATTGCAGTTTCAGTTCGATGAAAGCGTGGAAGCCCAGGATCGGCTCGAGCGCATTCTGCTCGAGCTCGAAGCCGAGCGGCAGGCCAGAAAACCCGAGGACCCTTCGTGAACGGCAGCGCGGTCGAAATTGCCGCCGCCCTCAAGGCGCGGCGGTCGTTCATTGTCACATCGCATGCCCGGCCGGACGGCGATTCCATCGGATCGGCGCTGGCGCTCACCTTCGCGCTCGAGGCGATCGGCAAGACCGTGCGCATCGTCGGCCACGACCCGGCGCCCGCGCCCTACCGCGCCTTTCCCGGCACCGATCGCATTGAGCTCGTCGAGCGCGTCGACTCGCCGGCCGACGCGGCGGTGATCCTCGAGTGCAGCGACGTGACGCGGCCCGACGTCGCCGGCCTCGATCGCTACTTCCTCGTCAACATCGACCACCACGTCGGCAACGGCATGTACGGGGCAGTGAACTGGTTCGATGTCGGAGCGGCGGCGTGCGGCGAGATGGTTGCCGACGTCATCGACGCGCTCGGCGTGCCCTGGTCGCAGGACATCGCGGCGAATCTGTACCTCGCGATCTCCACTGACACCGGCAGCTTCCGCTACGGACCGATTACGGCGCGCACGTTCGACGCGTGCCGGCGCATCGCCGAGACCGGCGTCGATCTCACGCGCCTCTCGCGCCAGATCTTCGACAGCTTCGGCGTCGGCCGCGTCAAGCTCATGGGCGCGCTGCTCAACGCCATGGAGCTCCATCACGGCGGCCGGATGGCGGTGCTCTACCTCGACGACGATCTCCTCGCCGAATCGCACGCGACGATGGACGACGTCGAAGGACTCGTGAATCTTCCGCTCGCGGCGCAGGAAGTCGTCACCGTCGCGCTCTTCAAGCGGCAGGCCGATGGCGCGTATCGCGTCAGTCTCCGATCGAAGGGTGATGTCGACGTACGCGCCGTCGCCGTGCGCTGGCATGGCGGCGGCCACAAGAACGCGGCGGGCTGCACGCTCACCGGCGATTACTCCACGCTCAAGCGGCAAATGGTCGACGCGGTCGGCGATGCGATCTCCGTCGATCAATAGCCCAATAACCCAATAACCCAATAGCCCAATGGATGGCGTGCTGCTCATCGACAAGCCGTCCGGCCCGACGTCGCACGATGTCGTCGCGCGACTGCGCCGCACCTCGGGCGAAAAGAGCATCGGGCACACGGGCACGCTCGACCCGCGCGCGACGGGGCTGCTGCCGCTCGTCATGGGCCGCGCGACGCGTCTGGCGTCGTTTCTGAGCGGTGGCGACAAGACCTACGTCGCGACGGTCCGTCTCGGCTTCGCGACCGACACCGATGACGCGGATGGACGGCCAATCGGCGAACCCGCGTCGGCGCTGCCGGATGACGCGGCGGTCGATCGCGCACTCTCGGCGTTTGCCGGGAGCCTCGAGCAGTTGCCGCCCTCGCACTCCGCCAAGAAGATCGGCGGGCGGAAGGCGTACGAGCTCGCCCGGCGCGAGGAACCGGTCACGCTCAAGCTGGTGACGGTGACCGTGCACGAGATCGCCCGCACCGGGCGCGAAGGCGACCAGGTGCATTTGATCGTGACGGCGTCAGCGGGTTTCTACGTGCGGGCGCTCGCGCGGGATCTGGGGGACCGGCTGGGGTGCGGCGCTCACCTGCTCGCCCTGCGACGGACCCACAGCGGGTCCTTCGATGTCGCGAACGCCGTGTCACTCGCGGACGCGGAGCGGCTGGGCCGGGACGTCGCCGCGAGGGTGCTGGCGCCCGCGGAGGCCCTTCCGGACCTCGCAGCGGTCCGCCCCAATGAGGCCGGCCTGCGGCGAGTCCTGCATGGCAATCCGCTCGGCCCAGAGCACTTGGAGGGCCGCTGGGTGCCGCCGGCGACGTCCCCGCTGCCGGTGAGAATCGTCGCATCAGACGGACGACTGATCGCGCTGGCCCGCTCGCGGGGCGGCGCTTTGCACCCGGTCGTCGTACTGGGATAACATTTGTACCTTGCGGCCACGGACGGTCGTGGTCGCTGTATGACGGCGGTCCGGTCACGCCCCCCAGCGCGCTCTGGATCGTTCGTGGAGGCACCGAGTGCTGACAAATGAACGTAAGGTTGAGCTAATCGGGAGCTATCGGACCCATACCGCTGATACCGGGTCCCCGGAAGTCCAAGTCGCGCTGCTCAGCGAGCGCATCAATTACCTCACCGAGCACTTCAAGACGCACGTGAAGGACCATCATTCACGCCGCGGCCTGCTGAAACTCGTCGGCCAGCGCCGGCGGTTGCTCGACTATCTGAAACGCAAGGATGCGGACCGGTACGCGGAGCTGATTCGCAAGCTCGGGATCCGCAAGTAGCGACCTCGAACGACGGCGTGCGCCGGCCGTGGACTGGCGCGAGGCCCTCTGCCTCTCACTTTTGACTGCCCCCTGACTTCATGATCCCCACAGCACATCGACGCGAAATCACGCTCGGCGCCCGCACCCTTTCCATCGAAACCGGCAAGCTGGCCAAACAGGCCGACGGCTCGGTCATCGTCCGATTGGGCGATACGATGGTCATCGTCACGGCCTGCCACGCGGCCAACCCGCGGGTCGGCATCGACTTTCTCCCGCTCACGGTGGACTACCGTGAGTACACCTACGCGTCGGGCCGGATCCCGGGCGGATTCTTCAAGCGCGAGGGCAAGCCGGCCGAGAAGGAAGTACTCACGAGCCGGCTGATCGATCGCCCCATCCGGCCGCTGTTCCCCGCCGGCTGGTTCTTCGAGACGCAGATCGTCGCGCTCCTCATCTCGGCCGACGCGGACAACGACTCGGATGTGCTCGCGATCACGGGAGCCTCGGCGGCCCTCTCGCTGTCGTCGATTCCATTCCAGAAGACGGTGGCCGGCGTGCGCGTCGGGCTCGTGGACGGGCAGTACGTCATCAACCCGACGTACGGCGAGCGCAAGCAGAGCAAGATCGACCTCGTCGTTGCCGGCACCGCTGACGCGATCATGATGGTCGAAGCGGGCGCGAAGGAAGCGACCGAGGAAGAGATGGTCGGCGCGCTCGACGCCGCCCACCAGGCGATCAAGAGAATCGCCGCCGCGATCGAGGAGCTGAAGGCCGCCGTCGGCAAGACGAAGAAGACCGTCGCGCCGAAGGAAATCCACCACGAGTTCTACCGCGAGGTGGAAGAGCGAGCGTACACGCCGCTGGCCGAGGCGATGCGGATCAAGGACAAGCTGGAGAATTACGAGCGCGTCGACGAAGTGCTCGACGCGCTGGTCGCCTCGATTCCGGAAGAGGAAGTGCAGCGCCGCTCCGACGCGAAGCACATCTTCAAAGAGCTCAAAGAGAAGGTCATGCGCGACGAGATCCTCGAGCGCGGCCAGCGCCTCGACGGGCGCCGCTTCGACGAGATCCGTCCGATCTGGATCGAGGTCGGCGTGCTGCCGCGCGTCCACGGCTCAGTCGTGTTCACGCGCGGCGAAACGCAGGCGCTCGTCAGCGCCACGCTCGGCACTGAAGACGACGCGCAGAAGATCGAGATGGTCGACGGCGAGACGTACAAGCACTTCATGCTGCACTACAACTTCCCGCCGTTCTCGGTGGGCGAAGTGCAGTTCCTGCGCGGGCCCGGCCGGCGCGAAGTCGGCCACGGCGCGCTCGCCGAGCGCTCGCTCGTGCCGCTGCTGCCTTCGGCCGAAGAGTTCCCCTACACGCTCCGCGTCGTCTCCGACATCCTCGAATCGAACGGCTCGTCGTCGATGGCGTCGGTGTGCGGCGGCGCGCTCGCGCTCATGGACGCCGGCGTCCCGCTCAAGGCCCCAGTCGCGGGCGTCGCGATGGGCCTCGTGATGGACGAGAAGACCGGCAAGTGGGCCGTGCTCTCGGACATCGCGGGCGCCGAGGACCATTACGGCGACATGGACTTCAAGGTCGCCGGCACGCGCACGGGCATCACCGCGCTGCAGATGGACATCAAGGTCGGCGGCATCACGATGGACATCATGCGCAAGGCGCTCGAACAGGCACGCAAGGGCCGGTTCGAGATCCTCGACAAGATGGCGGGCGTGCTCGAAGGCCCGCGCGCGAACATCTCGGCCTACGCGCCGCGCATCGTGACAATCCGCATCCCGACCGAGAAGATCCGCGACGTCATCGGACCGGGCGGCAAGACGATCCGCATGATCATCGAGAAGACGGGCGTCAAGATCGACGTCGAGGACGACGGCCGCGTGAACGTCGCATCGGCCGACGGGGCGGCGGCGCAGAAGGCCATCGGCATGATCCAGGAGCTGACGGCGACGCCCGAGCTCGACAAGAGCTACATGGGCCGCGTCGAGCGCATCACCGACTTCGGCGCGTTCATCGAGATCATGCCCGGCGTGGACGGACTGCTCCACGTCTCGGAGATCGCGAACTACCGCGTGAAGGACGTGCGCGACGAGCTCAAGGAGGGCGAGCAGATCATGGTCAAAGTGATCAACATCGACCCCTCCGGCAAGGTGCGGCTCAGCCGCAAGGTGCTGCTCGGGCCCGATGAGGGCACCGCGCCGCGCGATCCGCGTCCCGTCCCCGATCACCCGATCGAGGCCGGCGGGCACGGCGGACATCGCGACCACGGACACGACCGCGGGCCGCGCCGGGACCGAGGGCCACGACGCCATTGATGCTGTCAGATTGGTGATTCGTGATGACCAATCGCGAATCACCAATCGACCGATAGGCTGATTGGCGCTCCCCGACCGGCCGACCGGTCAACGCGTCAGAACCGTTAGGAGGGGCCGTGGTACGCCTGCCCGCCCGTCGCCGCCCGCACCTCGTCCATCTGCTGCTCTGCGGCCTGCTGATCGGGGCCGTCGCTGGCGGCGTGGCGGCCGCCGCGCAAAGCAAAACCGACATCGCGGTGGCGGCTTACAAATACGGGTACCGGATCTCCGGCTCGAGCAAGGCGGACATTCGGGCGCACGTCGGCGACCTGCTCCGGATTACGTTTTCCGCCGAAGACATCCCCCACAGCTTCACGATCGACGACGACCACTACCGCATCAGCCGGCGCGCCGAGCCCGGCAAGCCGCCGACCACCTTCGAATTCCTCGCCGACAAACCCGGAACGTTCGAGATCTACTGCAACCTGTCGAACGATCCGCGGTGCAGACGGGAGACGATCGGGAGACTGATCGTCGAAGAGAAGTAGGAGCGGTTCGGACGGGCTCGGCGGGTTCGGAGCCTCCAGCCGTCGTTCTGCACTTCGAACTTCTGACTTCTAACTTCGAACTTTGATCTGTCTGTACGCCTCCGCCATGGCTAGCCGTTCGGCCACCGTCGGATGGCGATGGAAGAGCCAGCGTGTGACGGTGCTCGGGCGCTCTTCGGAGAGGTGACGCGCGCCGAGCCGGCGGATCGCCGAGCTGAAAGCGTCGGTGCCGCCGGTGACGACGAGCGCAAAGAGATCGGCGCGACGCTCGTGACGGCGGGACTGCGCGTGCCGGAGCGGCGTCGCGGCCAGCCAGACGAGACCGGCGACGAGGGCGATGAGCGGGAGCATGGCGGGATCGCCGGGCCGGCCGGCGCCCGGCAGCCACGCCAGCACCGCGGCGGCGGCGCCGAGCCCGATCGAGAGCACGGCCGCGTCCACCGCGAGCGTTCGCAGCAGATCGTGGTACGCGTGATGCGCCAGCTCGTGCGCGACGACCACGGCGATCTCGGTGTCCGACCAGTCGCGCACGACGTCGGCGGAGATGAAGATGCGGCGCCGGCGGCCGATCCCGGTGACGAGCGCGGTCGTGCGGCCGGCGTCGGCCGCGCGCCATTCATCGATGCCGGCGACGTGCACCTTCGCGCGCGCGGCCATCTCCTTGAGCCGCGCGGCGAGCTCGGGCCGTGAGAGGGGCCGCACCTCGGCGAGGCGCGCGAGCGCCGCCGGCGCGCCCTGCAGCGCCGCGCCGAGCAGCACAGCGAGCACGACGCCCGCGATCGCCCACCAGAAGCTTCCGGCGATCCACGCTGATGCCGCGATCACCGCCCCGGCCGCCAGCGCCGCCGGCAGCGCGATCGCCGTCGCGTGCAGCTGCGCCGAGATTACGTCGTCCACGGCCGGCTGCTCCTGGCGCAGATGCCGGTCCACGTGAAGCCCCAGGTACAGCATCGACGGCAGCGCCGCCAGTTCCCAGAGCATCACCAGCAGCCCGACGAAGACGACGAGCGACACCGCCCCGGCCACCGGCGCGGCAAACGGCCGCGCGAGGGCATCCGACCAGCCGGCGATTACCGCCGCGGCGGGCGTGAACGCGAGGCCCGCCAGCATCAGCCCGCCCGACACGACCCCGGCGGCCTGCGCGCGGCGACGGAGACGCTGATAGCGGGAGGCTTTGGTCTCGTTCATTTGAGATCAGGCACTAGGCAAGAGAGCACGAAGGCATTAGGCACTGGCACCCGCTAGTGCCTCCGGGTCTTTCTGCCTGGTGCCTAGTGCCCAACAGGTCCTCATCCGCTAGTTCAACTGCAAACTGATCAACTTCGACACGCCGGGTTCTTCCATGGTGACGCCGTACAGCCGGTCGGCGATTTCCATCGTCTTGCGGTTGTGCGTGATGAGGATGAACTGCGTGTGATCGTTCATGCCCTGGAGCATCTCGACGAACCGACCGATGTTGGCGTCGTCGAGCGGCGCGTCGATCTCGTCGAGCAGGCAGAACGGGCTCGGGCGGTGCTTGAAGATCGCGAACATCAGAGCCATCGCGGTCAGCGCCTTTTCGCCGCCTGAGAGCAGCTGCACGTTCTGGAGGCGCTTGCCGGGCGGCTGCGCGATGATGTCGATGCCGCTTTCCGGATCGTTCTCGAGATCGATCAACACCAGCCCGGCGCGGCCGCCGCCGAAGAGCGTGGTGAACGTGACCTCGAAGTGCTTGTTGATCGATTCGAACGCCTCGGCGAAGCGCTCGCGCGTCGTCTTGTCGATCTTGCGGATGGCCTCGCCGGTCTGCGCGATCGAGTCGAGCAGGTCCTTGCGCTGGGTCGTGAGGAACGTGTGGCGCGCCTCGAGCTCGTCGAACTGCTCGATCGCCATCATGTTGACGGGGCCCAGCCGCTCGATCTTGCGGCGGAGGTCGGCGATCACGTCCTCGGGACTGACCGGACCGGATTCGTCGAGCTCGCGGTCGGCTGCCGCCGGCTCGCCCGCCGACTCGAGGGACGGTTCCGCCGGCGTGTCCTCTTCGTCCTCGTCGGGCGCGGCGACGGCCGCCACCCGGCGGGCCGGCGCGACGAGCTCGCCGGCCTCTTCCATGGCGGCGACGGCCGAGACGACCTCGTCGAGCGACTGCCCGACGGCCTCGAGGCATGCGGATGTCAGATGCGCGAGGTCGGAGGCCGCCGTGGCACGCGCGACCTCGGATTGCATCAGCGCCGTGCGCACGCCTTCGAGCGCCTGGCGCGCGCCGCGGATTTCGTGCTCGCGCGCCGAGAAGTCGGCCCGCAGCACGGTCACGCGCTCGTCGAGCGCGCGCACTTCCTGCTTGAGCACGTCCAGCACGCGCACGTCTTCGTCGAGCAGCGCCTCGGTCTGCCTGATCGACTGGCGCAGCTCGTCGCGCCGGCCGGCGTTGCGCGTGATGTCCTCGTGGCGCGCGGCGATGCGCCCTTCGAGATCGCGCGCGGCTTCGTCGAGCCGAACGACGTCGGTGTCCAGCGCCGAGGCCCGTTCGATGAGGCCCGCCTGAGCAGCGCGCGCTTCGGTGACCTGCCGGGTGCGGCCCTCTGCCACTTCTCGCACCTGCTGCAGCCGGGCCGCGACCTCACCCAGCCGGTCGGCGGCGCCGCGCTGCACGGTCTCGTGCATCGCGATCGCGGCGGTCGATTCCTCGCGCCGCCGTTCCGCCGCCTGCTCTTCTTCCTCGGCGCGGTGCCGCTCGGTGCGGACGACGTCGAGCCGGCGTGTCGTGCGCGCCAGCTCTTCGGCGGCGCTGGCGAGCTGCGCGTCGAAAAGCACCACCGCCTTTTCGTGCTGGTGCTGCGCGTCGACCGCCGCCGAAATCGTCGCCTCGCTCTCGACCACAGTTGCGTCGAGCGACGCGGCCTCGAGCGTCATGCGGTCGAGCTCGGCGGCCGCGATGGCGACTTGCTCGCGCAGCCGCTGTGCTTCACCGCGCGTCTCGAGGATGCCGCGCGCGTCCTGGTGCGACCCGCCCTCGACGAGGCCGCCGCCTCGAAACACTTCGCCCGCCATCGTCGCGACGGGCACCGTCACGCTCGACGCCAGTGCGGCCGCGACGTCGAACGACTGAACAATCAGCGCTTCCCCGACGACCCGGGACAGCGCGTCCGCGTACGGGCCGGTCGCGGTCGCGACGCTCGACAACGATCGAGCGGCCGACGGCACGGTGACCGCGACGGGCGCCGGCCGGCTCGCGAGATCGGCGAGGACCACGAAGCCGCAATGTCCGGCGCCGTGCTCGGCCGCCAGTGCCAGTGCGCCCTCGACGTCGGTCGTGTGATCGACGATGACGTGCTGGAGCAGATCGCTCAGCAGCGCGTCGACCGCGCGCTCGAACGATCGCTCGACTTGAAGGTGATCGGCGACCGCGCCGTGTTGGTTGACGGCGCCGCCGGCCTCGGCGAGCAGGAAGCGCGCGCCGTCCCCGAACGTCGCGCGGCTGGCGTTCAGCCGCTCGAGCGACTCGAGATGCGCTTCGTGTCCGGCGAGATCGCGCTGGCGCGCCGCAATCGCGTTCCCGAGGAACGTCCGCGACGCGCGGTGCGACGCGAGCGACGCTTCCGCCTCGACGCGCGCGGCGCCCGCGGCGGCCACGGCCTCGCGGGCGGCGGCGGCCGACGCAGCCGCCTGCTCGTGCCCCGCCTGGCTCCGCGACGCTTCGGCTTCGAGATCGCGCGCTTCGGCCTCGAAGCGTTCACGCTCCGCGGCCACCCGGTCGCGCACGGCGGCCGCATGATCGCGGGCCTGGCTCAACGCGCCCAGCGTCGTCGTCGCCGCCAGCGCCGCCGCGCGGGTCTCATCGCTCTCGCGCTCGGCCTCCTGGACGACGGCCAGCGCCTCGCGGTAGTCCGCTTCGCGCGCGTCGACTTCGCGGCCGGCGTCGTCGAGCGCCTTGCGCGCGCGCGCCGCGGCCTCGCGCTGAGCTTCGATCGCGAGCCTCGCCGGGTCGCGCCGCTCCACGAGATCGCGCACCTCGGCCGAGAGGGCCTCGGCCTGGCGGCCGAGGTCGTCGATCTGCTGCTTGTCGAATTCGATCTGCTGCTGGCGCCGGCCGATGTCGAGCTCGCGCGCGTGCGCGGATTCCCGCGCGTCGGTCGCGCCGGACTCGGCGCCCGTCAGTCCGAGGCGCACCGTCTCGAGCGCGGTCTCGAGCTCGGCGACGCGTCCGGCGGCCGCGGCTTCGCGGGCGCGCGCCTCCTCGAGGCGCTTCTCGGCCGCTTCGATGTCGCGCGCGAGCGCATTGTACTTGCGCGCGAACTGCACCTGCTCCCAGCGGCGCAGTTCTTCGCGCAGCCGCTTGTAGCGCCGCGCGCGCGCCGCCTGGCGCCGCAACGCCCCGCGCTGCTTCTCGACTTCGAAAACGATGTCGTCGATGCGCGTGAGATTCTGCTGGGCCGCCTCGAGCTTGAGCTCGGCCGCGCGCCGGCGCGACTTGTACTTCGTGACGCCCGCCGCTTCCTCGATCAGCGCGCGCCGCTCTCCCGGCCGCGACGAAAGGATCTGACCGATCTTGCCCTGCTCGATGACCGCGTAGGCCTTGACGCCCAGCCCCGAGTCCATCAGCAGGTCATGGATGTCGCGCAGCCGGCAGATCTCGCCGTCGATCAAATACTCGCTCTCGCCCGATCGATACAGCCGCCGCCCGATCTCGATGTCCTTGGTGACGATGGGCTGCTCGTCGAGCAGCGCGTCCATCGGCGTCGCCGTCGCGGTTGCAGATGCCATCGCCGCCTGCGCGACCTCGCTGAGCTTGAGGCGCACCTCGGCGGCGGCCGTCGGCTTGCGCGCGTCGCTGCCGCTGAAGATCACGTCTTCCATGCGCTCGCCGCGCAGGCTCTTGGCGCTCTGCTCGCCCAGCACCCACGTGATCGCGTCAACGACGTTGCTCTTGCCGCAGCCGTTGGGGCCGACGATGGCCGTGACGCCGTGATCGAAGCCGAGCTCGGCGCGATCGGGAAAGCTCTTGAATCCGGCGATGTGCAGTTTGGACAGTCTCATGCGTTTGCAAACCCGTACACACAAACAGCCGCTGCGGTCGACACCCGCGCGTCGACCGGCAAGCGGCTGGGAACGCTCGCTTCGGCGTCAATGCTCGCGCTTTAGCTACTTCCCGACTTGTTCGACTTCCTCGACTTCTCGAGCCTTACACGTGGACGTTTGCCCCGTTCGACGTCCGGTGGGCGCCAGTCTAGCAAGCACTATGGGTGGGGGCAAGGGTGTTTCGTGCCCCAATTAGTCCCCTGTGGCCGGAGGACGGCCAGGCTCGCGCGGCCTCGGTCAACTACCGCTCTCTTACTTCTTCGCGTTGAGCTCGAGCAGCTTCTTGGCCTCGTCGAAGTACTGGAGCGCGCCCTGCGCCTGCGGGTCGGTCTTGACGATCGTCCGGCGCGCCTCTTCGACGCCGAACAGGTCATTGTCCACTTCGTAGTGGATCACGGCCTTGATGAACGACCGGTCCGCGGCGAGCGCCGCGTCGTCGACCTTGACGTGCTCGGAGACGAGGAAGTCGCGGAACTCCGCGAGCATCGCGTCGGTCAGCTCCCATCCGGGCGTGACCTTGTGGGTCGCCGCGGATTTGGCCGCCGGCCGCGTGTCGCCTTCCTTGGTGAACTTCTCGGCGAAGCTCACGAACGCGCCGCGCACGAAGAGCGAGCGCGTGAAGGGCGTCACGTTGAAGCCCTCGATCGCGCCGCCGATGAAGTGATCCGGCTCGATCCCCCCGCCGCCGTACACCTTGCGCCCGCCGTCCGTGTATTTGAGCTCCGACGCGGCGTGCGGGTGGTTGGCGCTCTGGTCGCGCAGCGCGTAGGTGAGGTACTCGTCGAACGCGCCGTCCCACGGCCGCTGGATCAGTCGTCCGCTCGGCGTGTAGTAGTGCGCGGTCGTCAATGCGAGGCCCGCACCTTCAATTGAATAGACCGACTGGACGAGCGCCTTGCCGAACGTCGTCTCGCCGACGACGATGGCGCGATCGTGATCCTGCATCGACCCGGTGACGATTTCCGACGCGCTCGCGCTCTGCCGGCTCGTGAGCACGATGAGCGGCAGGTCCGTGTAGTCGCCCTCGACGACGGCGCGGTAGTTCTCGTCGGAGTTCTCGACGCGCCCTTTCGTGTAGACGATCATCTGCCCCTTGTGCAGGAAGTGATTCGCGACGGCGATGGCCTGGTTGAGCGGCCCGCCGCCGTTGTCGCGGATGTCGAGGAGCAGCCGCTGCATGCCCGCAGCCTTCAGCTTCTTGAGCGCGGCGCTGAGCTCGGTGTCGGTCGTCTCGGAGAACTCCTGGAGACGCACGTAGCCGGTGCCCGGCGCGATCATGAACGCCGTGCGCAACGAGGTGATGTTGATCTCGTCACGCTCGACCGTCAGATCGATCAGCTGATCGAGGCCGGCGCGGCGAATCGAGATGTCGACCTTGGTGCCCTTGGGCCCCTTGATGCGCTTGACGACCTGGTCGGTGCTCCAGCCCTTCGTGCTGTCCTTGTTGTCCTTGCACGTGCTGCTCTGCTTCGCGCCCGCGGCCGTCATCGCCGAGCCGTCGCCGGCCACGCACGGCACGAACGCGATGATGTCGCCGCGCCGGATTCCGGCGCGATAGGCGGGCGAGCCCTCGAACAGCTGCGTGACCGTGATGTCGCCGTCGATTGCGCCGATGCTGATGCCGATGCCGAAGTAATGCCCTTCCTGACGCTCGCGCATCTGCGCGTACGACTTCGGATCGAAGAACGTCGAGTGCGGATCGAGCGTCCGCAGCATGCCCTCGATCGAGCCGTAGATGAGCGGCGTCGTGTCGAGCGGCTCGACGTACTGACTCTCGACGACGGCGAGCGCGGCGGCATACGAGCGCGACCGCTCCGATTCGCGATCGGTCGCCGTCGCGAGGACCCGCGATCCGAGCAGCCCGCCGGTCAGCGCCGACAGCAGCACTACGGTGACAGCCACGCCAGTCGTTCGGTTGCGCATAGACATTCTCATCCTACCAGAGCGCGCGCCCCGGCCCGCGCTACGTTGCTTCGGTTTTCGGCTTCTTTTTGCCGAACATCCAGGCGACGCCAATGCTGACGATGTAGAGCACGATCATCGGCGCGGCAAAAATCGTCTGATTGACCGGGTCGCCCGACGGCGTCACGACGGCCGCGATGATGAAGATGATGAGCACGGCGTACTTGAACTGCTTCGCCATGAACTTCCACGTCACGATCCCGAAGCGTGCGAGGAAGAACACGAGGATCGGCATCTGGAACACGACGCCGAAGCCGAGCGCCATCTTGAAGTAGAACGACGCGACTTCCTTGAGCGTCGGGAAGAACGACACGTGCTCGTTTTCGAACGACGCGAAGAACTGGAACATCGACGGGAACGCGTACCGATGGGCGAACCACACGCCCGTACTGAAAAGCGTCGTCGCGAAGAACACGAACGGCAGCACGACCTTCTTCTCGCGCGTGTAGAGGCCAGGCGCAACGAACAGCCACAACTGCGAGAAGACGAACGGTGACGCGATCAGGAAGCCGGCGAGAATGGCGACCTTCATTTCGAGGATGAACGCGTCGGCCATCCCGGTGAAGATGAGCTTCCCGCCGAACCGCGCGAAGTACGCGGTCATGTACTCGTACAGCGAGTTGATGAACCAGAACGACACCGCGCAGCCGGCGGCGACGGCGTAGATCGAATAGAGAATGCGGCGGCGAAGCTCGTCGAGATGCTCGAGGAAGCTCATCCGCGAGCGATCGCCTTCGGGCGCCTCAGCGTCCTCGAAAGCGTCGCGCGTGGCGAGATCGGAAGTGTCAGGTGACATCACGACATCCGCGGCCCGGCGACGCGCCGCGGCACCCGGACAGTCCTACGAGCCGTGGTGCCCGCGGGCCACGGTTTCCGGCGCAGCGGGCGACGCCAGCACCGACGGGTCCGTCGGCGAGATCTCAACCGGCGCGGCGATGGCCGGCGGCGCGGCCTGCGTCGGCGCGGCAGACGCCGCAGCCGTGCGCCGCTCGTCGAGGCGGATTTCCTCGTCGAGCGTCGACCGGAGATCGTTCGACGCGCGTTTGAACTCCGCGATGCTCTTGCCGAGCGACCGGCCCAGCTCGGGCAGCTTCCGCGGACCGAACACAATCAACGCGACGACGAAAATAAGTATGAGTTCAGGGACGCCAATAGGACCCATAAAGACTCCTTGCCCGAGGCATTCGCCCATCAAGTATACCGCGAGCGCCCCACGAGGGGCCGTGGGGTCCGTAGGCCCTCCGGGACGAAAAGTGCCCTACTTGCGTTGACTTGGCGGCAACCGGGCGTTAATCTGGCTGGGTGTGCTGGGGGCTCCCCGGCGCACGGATCTGCAAGGTAGCGGAGGTATGTGTGCCTTCCGCTCGTCACGCTGGGTGGACCTCATGAGACGACTCTTCAACGTAAGTTTGCTGAGTACGGCCCTTGTGATTCCGACCTGGGTCTTCGCACAAACACCGCAGACGCCGCGACCCCAGCCGTCTTCAGGTGCGTCAACGGCGTCGGAAGAAGTCCGACCCGCGACCGCGACGACCTCGGGGGACACGGGCTTCTGGTTCGTGCCGACCGCGGAAGTGCTCCAACACAAGAAGTGGTCCGCGAGTTTCCAGCGGACCAACATGGATGACGGCCAGGGATTTGCGGATATCTCGACATTCCCCGCGACGTTCGGCGTGGGCCTCGGCGGACACGCTGAAGTGTTCGGCGCCTGGTCGCTTGTGACACGAATCGATCACGACACCCGGCCGCTCTTCTTCACCAGCACGGCAGCCGAGCAGAACACGGGCACCGGCGGCGGACTGATTCCGGGCTACCCACTCAACCGCGAGGGATTCGCAAGCCATATCGGTGAGTTCTGGGTCGGCGGCAAGTTCAACTTCATGTCGGAGCTCGACAAGAAGCCTGCGGCCGTGGCCGTGCGCGCGATGATCAAGTTTCCGACTGGGTCGAAGGAGCCCGCGGGCACCACCAGCGGCCAGACGGACTTCCTGTTCGACGGCATCGTCTCCAAGCGCGCAAAGAACGCCGAGGTCTCGGGCTACGCCGGCTACATCTTCCGCGGCAACCCGAGCGGCTACAACCTCACGAACGGGTTCCGCTGGGGCTTCGGCGCCGAGTTTCCGAACAAGGACAAGTTCGGCATCAAGATCGTCAGCGAGCTCTTCGGCGAGGCGTACTCCAACAAGACCATCACGGCGCCCCCCGGCCTGCTCGGCACCGACGGCTCGTTCGTGCCGCTGTCGACCTCGCTCAAGAATCCGGTGATTTGGGACATCGGCTTGACGTGGCAGGCGTCGAACGGCTTCTACCTCGGCACGGCGTGGAGCTGGAACCTGACGATGGACACCAGGGACCAGGCGATCCCGCTTGGGTTCACCGCGTCGCCCTACCAGAGCACGTCGAAGGACAACGCGGGATGGCAGTTCCGGATTGGCTTCCATCCTGGGGTCCGGAGCGCTGTGGTCGCAGGGCCGCCACCTCCGCCGCCACCGCCGCCACCGCCACCACCGCCTCCACCGCCGACGCCGACGAATCGCAACCCGACGGTGCGCGCCTCGTGCGATCCGTGCACGGTGGAAGTCGGTAAGACATCAACAGTCACCGCTGATGCGCAGGATCCGGATGGCGATCCGCTGACCTACCGCTGGACGACCGGCTCGGGCACGCTTTCGAGCCCGACGAACCGCCAGACGCCGTGGACCGCCCCGAACGTCGAGGGCCCGGTGCGCGTCACTGTCACGGTCAGCGACGGCAAGGGCGGCACGGCCACCGACACCGTCACGATCAACGTGATTCGTCCGGCGGCGAAGACGTACACCTTCGAGGACGTGCACTTCGACTTCGACCGGTTCACGCTCCGGCCGGATGCGCTGCGCGTGCTCGACGAGGCCGTCACCGCCATGCAGGCGGACCCGAACCTCAAGCTCACGATCGAGGGCCACACCTGCAACATCGGCACGGCCGAGTACAACCTGGCGCTCGGCGAACGCCGCGCTCAGGCCGTCAAGACCTACCTGACGGGCCGCGGCATCGCCGCCGACCGGTTGACGACGGTGAGCTACGGCGAAGAGCGGCCGAAGTTCGACAACTCGCGCGAAGAGACGCGCCGGTTGAACCGCCGCGCGGCGCTGGTTGTGAGACTGCAGCGCCCGTAACGCAATCGTCACACCCGTAAGTCCGAGGCCCGGGCGTCGCAAGACGCCCGGGCCTTTCTGCTTTCAGCTACTTCTCGACCACGGCCCGCGCGCTGGCGACGACGCGGCCGAATGCCGCGATGTGCGCGTCGAAGGTCGCCCGGCGCTCAGGCGCCATCGCGGCGAAGTAGTCGACGTACCCGCCCTTCGCCAGGGCCAGCATCGTCAAGTGGGTCGCATACGAGGCGGCGCTGGAAGCGTTCGTCGCCATCCGCGGCGCCTCGATCCGCAGCGCCTTGCTGACCTCGGCACGAACCTGGGCATAGCACTCGGGTGCGCAACGGCGAGCGCGCGCGAAGCCTTGTGGCTTGGCCGCGGCGTAGACGCTGCCGTCGTGACCGATCGCCACGATCGCCAGCACGCCGGGCTTGTCCAGTTGCCCCAGGTCCTGCTGGCTCAAGCTCGTATTGGCCGGGTGATTGTGCACGAGGACGATGCGGGCGCCCTCGCGCACGAGGTCGCCGTCGAATTCCGGCGTCACGACCACGGTGGCGTCGCTGCCGTCGAGCGCTCGCAGGATCTTGCCGTCGCCCGTGACGGCCAGCAGGCGTTCATGCACCTCGGTCCCCGCGGCGACGCCAAGCCGGGCCAACCAGCCGCGCGCGCCGGTGTCCCCCGTCAGGCGGAGGTCCGCCATGATGGCGGCAAGGGAGCGCGGCGGGCCCTGAGCCTCCGCGCGCGCGGCCGCGAGCGCGGCCGCCGAAAGCGCCAGAACCACCCGGACGACCGTGCCCGCTCCCGCCATGGCCCGCACCTCCCGGCCAGCCGGAGTGCTGGCCTAACCGGGAGATGCGCGAATGGCTCGGAGAAACCCGCACGCTTGGCGCGAAAGGCGCGGGAGGGGGCGGCAGTAAGATGCGGGGGCGTGGCTGAGCCGGCCGTCCCGATTACGGCGCTGCTGCTGGCCTGGGGGGCCGGCGACGAGCGCGCCCTCGAACAGCTCGTGCCGGTCGTCTATGCCGAGCTGCACCGGATGGCGCACCGCCATCTGCGACGCGAGCCGCACCAGTCGCTGCAGGCGACCTCGCTGGTCAACGAGCTCTACGTCCGGCTCGTCGACGCGCAGGCGGTGAAGTGGCACGACCGTGCCCACTTCTTCGCCATCTCGTCGCGGCTGATGCGGCGCATCCTGGTGGACGCGGCGCGGCGGCGCCACGTGCGGAAGCGCGGAGGCGGCGCGAATCCGGTCACGCTTGACGAAGCGCAGGTCGTCGCGCCCGGCCGCGGGCAGGATCTGATCGCGCTCGATGAGGCGCTCGACGCGCTCGCGGCGTTCGATCAGCGCAAGGCGCGCGTTGTCGAGATGCGGTTTTTTGCGGGGCTCAGCGTGCGGGAAATCGCGGCGGTGCTCGAGGTCTCCGAGGACACGGTCACGCGCGACTGGAACTTCGCGAAGACGTGGCTGCTGCGGGAGCTCAGCAAACGCTGAGCTCCCGCTGTTCTAGTAGGCTTTGGCGAACCAGGCTTTGACCTGGGAGGCGCCGTTGCACTTGACGCACTGCCCGGCCACGCGCGGCGATCCCATCGGGATGTTGCGGAGCGTCGCCTGCGTCTCGGCCTTGATCTGGGCCTCGCACTCCGCGCTGCCGCACCAGCTCGCGATGACGAAACCGGGCCGGCCTTCCATCGCGCTCTTGAACTCGTCCCAGCTCGACACTTCCGTCGTGTGTTCCTCACGGAACGCCCTCGCTCTCGCGAGCAGATTCGCCTGAATCTCCTCGAGCAGCGCGGGCACGCGCGTGGCGAGATCGGCCATCGGGATCGCGGCTTTCTCGCGAGTGTCCCGGCGCGCGGAGAACACCTGCGCCTTCTCGATGTCCTTCGGCCCGATTTCGAGGCGCAGCGGAACGCCGCGGAGCTCCCACTCGGCGAACTTCCAGCCGGGGGAGTTCTCCTCGTCGGCGTCGAGCTTGACGCGCACGCCCTTGGCGCGAAGATCGTTCGCGATCGCCTCGGCCTTGGGCAGCACGGTCTGCTTCCAGTCGCCGCGGGGAATGGGCACGATCACGACCTGGTGCGGCGCGATGTGCGGCGGCAGCACGAGGCCGCTGTCGTCACCGTGCGTCATGATGACGCCGCCGATCAGGCGCGTCGAGACGCCCCACGACGTCGTCCAGGCGTGCTGGAGCGTCTTGTCGCGTCCCTGGAACTGAATCTCGAACGCCTTGGCGAAGTTCTGCCCGAGGTTGTGCGACGTGCCCGCCTGCAGCGCGCGGCCGTCGCCCATCAGCGCTTCGATCGAATAGGTGCGCGACGCGCCGGCGAACTTCTCGCTGTCGCTCTTGAGGCCGTCGACCACGGGCATCGCGAGCTCGGTCTCGGCGAAGTCCTTGTAGAGCCCGAGAATCTTCAGTGTCTCTTCCTCGGCCTCGTCGGCCGTCTCGTGCGCCGTGTGTCCTTCCTGCCAGAGAAACTCGGTGGTGCGCAGGAACGGCCGCGTCACCTTCTCCCAGCGAACGACGTTCGCCCACTGGTTGATGAGCATGGGCAGATCGCGCCACGACTTGATCCACTTCGAGTACATCGTGCCGAACAGCACTTCGGACGTCGGCCGGACGATGAGCTTTTCTTCGAGATCTTCGTCGCCGCCCTTGGTCACCCAGGCGACCTGGGGCGCGAAGCCCTCGACGTGCTCCTTCTCCTTCATCAGGAGGCTCTCGGGAATGAAGAGCGGGAAGTACGCGTTGAGGTGGCCCGTCGCCTTGAACCGCGCATCGAGCAGGCGCTGGATGTGCTCCCACATCGCGTAGCCGTACGGACGAATGACCATGCAGCCCTTGACGGGCGAGTAGTCGGCCAGTTCGGCGCGGCGGACCACGTCGAGATACCAGCGCGAGAAGTCTTCCGAGCGCGGCGTGATCTCGGTGACGAACGAGCCTTTCTTATCCTTGTTGTCGGCCAACGGCGTCCTCAACGGTCAATGGGAACGTCCAGTCTATCCTGACAGGCCTGTTATCCTAGCTCCGCATGCCTCCCATTCGGATCGACGTCGATGGCACGCGCGCGCCGTACCAGGTGCTGATCGGGCGCGGGCTCGTGGCCGAGCTCAGCGGACTCCTGGGCGACCCGAACGCCGCCGGTGCGACGATCGTCGTCAGCTGCCCGCCGGTCTGGCGGCGTCACGGGGCCAGGCTGCGCGCGATCGTCGGACGGGCGAAGCCGATGCTCATCCCCGACGGCGAGCGCGCCAAGACGCTGGCCACGGTCGAGAAGATCTACGAGGCGATGATCCGCCGCCGGCTCGATCGGTCCGCCACGCTCGTCGCGTTTGGCGGCGGGGTCGTCGGCGACGTTGCCGGATTTGCGGCGGCGACCTACCTGCGCGGCATTCGGCTCGTACAGGTCCCGACGACGCTCCTCGCGCAGGTCGACAGCGCGATCGGGGGTAAGGTCGGTGTCAATCTGCCCGACGGCAAAAATCTCGTCGGATCGTTCCACGCGCCGGCAATCGTGGTCTGCGATCCCGACGTGCTTCGGACGCTCCCGCGCCGGGAGTTTCGCGCGGGACTGTACGAGGTCGTGAAGTACGGCGTAATCGCGTCGCGCTCGCTCTTCGAGCGCATGTCGGCGAACCTGCCCGCGATCTTCGCCCAGGACGCGGCGCTGATGTCTGATCTCATCGCGGAGTGCTGCCGCATCAAGGCGCGCGTCGTCGAGCTCGACGAGCGCGAAGCAGGCCCGCGCCGCGTGCTCAACTTCGGCCATACAGTCGGCCACGCACTCGAAGCGATCACGAGGTACCGGCGATTCCTCCACGGCGAGGCCATCGGCTACGGGATGGTGGCCGCGGCTCGCGTCTCTGCCGCGCGCGGTCTGCTCAGGTCCGACGAGGAGGCACGCCTGCAGGACGTCATCAAACGTATGGGCGCCCTGCCGAAGGTCAGCGATCTCTCCGTCCGCCCGGCCCTGGAAGCGATCACGCACGACAAGAAGGTCACGCGCGGCCGCCTGCACTTCGTGCTGGCGCGCGGTCTTGGCGCCACGGCCATCGTATCGGACGTGCAGCCCAAGGAGCTGGCGGACGCCATGCGAAGTCTCGGAATGAAGCGCTGAGATGAGATGGGGTCGGGTCTTGCTGGCGAAAGCCAGACCCGACCCCACCTCATCCGTTCAAAGCACCCAGCCGACTGAGAAGGCGCGTCGCTAACGCAACCAGCCTGGTGGAACGCCCAGCTTGCGCGCGTCGTCCTGCAGGGCGTCGATCGCCTTCTTGTCGTCCGCGATCTGCTTCTGCATACGATCGAGTTGCTCCGTCGCCTTGCGGCGTTCGTCGGAAATCCTTGCCCGCTGCGCCGGATCATCGCGATTCACGAAGTCGGTCGTGAGCGAGCTGATTCGGTTCTGGAGCGCGATCGCCAGGTTCTGGTCGTCGTCGAGCGTCTTGCGCGCGGACGCCACGCGGTCCCGCCACCACTGCTCGTCGTGCTTGGCGTCGTCAGGCTTGGCGCCCGGAGCAGTTGCGGACGACGCGTCGGCCGACGTCCCGGTACCGGGCGCCGGCGTCGGGGTGGCATCGGGAATGGGTATCAAGGCCGAGGCCGGCAGGTTGAGATTGGTCAGCTGCCGAGTGGTCTTCGGTGTGAGTTGCCGGCGCAGCGCCTCGCGCTGAGCCGCGTCAGCGAACGACGTGGGCGTTGCGTTCAGCCACGTAATCAAGGCCACAACGACTACAGGTGCTTGCCAGAGCGCATTCATCGAACCTCCCGCCAGGAGATGACACGAAGGCCGGGTTGTCCCGCGAGTACCCCGGCCCTGGTCACGGTTACGTCGAGCGTGCGCGTCCGCCCGCCCGATCCCACTGCCTCGCCGCGGATCATCAACACGTCGTTCGAATCCGCGACGGGATCGCCATCTGTTTCCGACACATCGTCAGCGACCCACACGACCAGGTACGCCGGACTTTCAATTGAGCTTCGGCCGGCCATGTCCGCCAGCCGGCCGCTCGCCACGAGCCGCCATTGAGGCGAATTCGGCCCGGCGAAACGGGCGTTCGTTGCGGCCTGCATGCGAGCGGTCAGAACTCGCAGGTCGAGCGTGCCGCCACTCGGCAACGCCGGCACCATCGTCTGGTCCAGGAACGTCGTCGTCTGCACGCCGGTGAGCAAGTCGTTCCACTGCGTCACGAGCCGAACCTCCTGCATGGCGCGCTCGACGGCGGCCTCGGCCGCATAGGTCAGCTCGCGCTCGGTCCGGAAGCTCGAAATGATCGCCGCCTCGGTGTTGGCCGTGACCGTCAGCGCGGCGCCGATCGCCGAGACGAGCACGGTCGAGAGGAGCACCGCTACAAGAGCCGATCCCCTCTGCCCTTCGCCGTCGAGATGTCTCGCGCGAGTGAGTGTCACGCTCATCGCCTCAGATTCAGGTTGCGCGGCGCGACGTCGAACGACAGCCGCACGTCCGGCAACGCCCGCCACGCGTCGGTCGAGAGGCCCGGATGCGCGAAGTCCGCGCCCTGCGCGCGAAAACTCGATTGCGTCGCTTCGACTCTCACGTTCACGTGAATGGATCGCACCCGAAGCAGGTCCGCGTCGAACCGCGCCCCGCCCGCTCCACACCACGGCCCGTCTGCAAACATCGACAGCGGAAGGGCCACAAGCGCCTGTCCACTGCTCGGCAACACCGACAATGCGGGATCGAGCTGGCCCGCGACGTCGTACAGACAATTCGCTGTGCCGAGAGATGGCTGGGGAGCCAGAGGCGGGTTGGGATCGCCGAAGTAGGAGAACGTGACACCGACGACCCCGTCCACCACGGGCACGTCGGACTGATCGCCGTCGTACTGACGCAACTGCCGTTGCGCCGGGTCGAAGTAGTAGGTCCGCGACACGGCTTCGGCGACGGCGTCGCCCGCCTGAAACGCGTGCGTCGCAGAGACATCGTGCGCGTCGAGCACGGCAATGGGCGCTTGCAGCTGCTGCACCGTAAACGTGCTGGCGTGTCCGAGCTTGTCGAAGACGAAAAGGTCGCTGCCGGCGGCCAGGCCACACAGCGCTGCGCTGGGACACCCCGGCATCTGCGTCGTCGTGAGAAGCGAAGGCGCCGAGGCCGTGAAGACGGTAACGGTCGTTTGCGCGACCGTGTCTGGCACATAACGGAGGGTGATCGCGTCAGCTCGAGCCGCGGTGAAGGCGTCGGCCTGCAAGAGTCCCATACGACGTGGCACGACGGGTGCGAAGGACTCCACGAGCGCGCCAGACCTTGGGCCGGCCGACAACCCGGCGCCGGCCCGCGCCAGTTCCTGGACCAGGACGTTCTCGATCACACGCGCCCGCTGCTGCAGGTCAACGGCCTCGGGAAGCGCCGGCGATAGCTTGCCGGCAGGCGTCGCGAGGGACACCACGGCGCCGGTGACCGACATGGTCAGCGCCGTCGCCATGACGACCTCGACGAGTGAGAAGCCTGCATCCCGTGTCATTCCTCGTCCTGCCTCGATGTTCGCGTCCTGACGGTCGCGAGGACCGCCTCGCCCGCCAGCCTCGGCCGCCTGGCCGGGCGCTGCGTGATTCGTCCGTCTCGCGCCACCGTAGTGACCAGCACTTGCAACGCCAGCGAATCGCCGCCGCTCGCCGGCAGCGCCGTCACGGCCCACCGGCGGATGAACGTCGCGCGCGGCGGAGGCGTGGCGCCGGTGCCTACCCATTGCCCGCCAGCGTCAAGAAAGTCCACGAAGCCCGCAACGTTCGTGCTGAGCGTCCCCACTGGCGACGGCGTCAACCCGAGCCCCCCGGCGACCGGCGGATCTCGCGTCAGGTCCGTCGTCGTGTCGTTCGATGCCGGACCTCCGTTGACGTCGTCGGCGTTCCACTCGAGCGCGCGCAGTTGCTCGAGCTTCTGCGACGCGAGCACAATCGCCGTCGATTCCAATCTCGCGTCGCGAATCGCACACGCCGCGAGCGTCACCATGCCGGCCGCGCCGATTACCGCCGGCACGACGACGATCATTGCGACGAGCACTTCGATCAGGCTGAAGCCGTCGTCTCGATTCCTCACGTACTGCTGGACCGTCATGCCGACCATCTAGAGCAACCGGCGATCCAGCTTCGCCCGCAAATTTCCTAAGAAATCGCGAACAGCCTTTCAGAAGCTGCGTACCCGCTCCCGCAGTCGATCGCAAAAATCGCGCGCTGCGCGTCTAAGGGTGGGCGCAAGGATTGTTCCAGTGAGGGGGTCGCCCGGATGGTGGAAATGGCCCGGCGATCAGGGCCCGGCGCGGCAGGAGACAAGCAGATTCGGCGGAAGGTTACGGAACTGTAAGACCTCGGGAGTCGTTTTCGGCGAAATGACGCCGGGAGTAGTCTTTGAGTGGGTCTAAAAACAACTACTCCCGGCGTCATTTCCAGGAAAACGACTCCCGAGGTCATTTCGCCTACGCATACAACCCCAGGTACCAACTCAAGAGCCGCTCGCCGACGATCGAGGCGATGTATGCCGCGATCGCGAGGAATGTGCCGAACGGCAGGCGCGTCTGCATCGATCGGCCCTGACGCATCGTGAGCAGCACGCCGACGGTCGCGCCCGTGAGGCTCGCGACGAACAGCACGACCCAGATCTGGCGCCAGCCGAGGAACGCGCCGATCATCGCGAGCATCTTGACGTCGCCGAGGCCCATCGCGTCGACGCCGCGGAGCTTCCGCCAGATCCAGCGCACGGCGAGCAGGATGCCGGCGCCGAGCGCCGCGCCGATCAGGCTCGCGACGAGGCCGGGCGGCGCAAACAGACTGAAAACCAGGCCCACGACGATGCCCGGCAGCGTGATGACGTTAGGCAGCCGCTGCGTGTCGTAGTCGGTCCCGAAGAGCACGATCAGCATCGCGGTGAACACGAGCCGCGACACGAGCAGGATCGGCTCGTCGGGGAACGCGATCGCCTGCAGCACGAACGCGACGGCCGTCGTGATCTCGACGAGCGGATAGCGCACGCTGATCGGCGCGCGACAGGCACGGCACTTCGCGCCGAGCGCGAGATAACTCAGCACGGGAATGTTGTCGTACCACTGGATCGGCGTGTTGCACTTCGGGCAATGCGACCCCGGACTGACGACCGACTCGCCGCGCGGCACCCGCGCGATGCAGACGTTCAGGAAGCTGCCGATCATCAGCCCGAACACGCCGACGAGGACGAGCAGCGGCAGCGTCACTTCTTCGGCAAGGTCTTCGGCAGCGGATTCAGTGCCGACGTTGGCGACAGCGACGCGACATGCGTCGCCGGGTCATACGCGTACGGCGTCCCGGTGGGATCGGGCGGCAGGCCGTTGAACCCGTACGCGTGCATCAGCTCCAGGAGGTCCGCTGGATACACGTGCGTTCGAGCGTTGAACTCGGCGACGCGCCGGTTCAGCTCGTCGACCTGGTCGAGCGCGTCGAGCTGCAGCAATCCCCGCTCGGCCGCCGCGCGCACGTAGCGCTCCTCCGACCCGCGCAGCTCGTTCAGCATCGTCCGCGCGCCCTGACGGTCTCCGCCTTCGAGGAGCGTGGTCGCCGCGAGCGGGCGAATCCACGCTGGTGAACCGGGCATCGCCGCGGCCTTCTCGAACCAACGCGCCGCCGCGACCTTGTCGCCGGTGTACCAGTATTGGATGAAGGCGATGTCGTGCGCATACTGCCAGCGGGTCGGGTTGTTCGCGAGGCCTTTCTCGAGCAGCGCGACGGCCTGGTCGCGCCGCGCGGGACCGTTCGGCGGATCGAGCGACAGAAAGATCGCGCCGAATCGGTACGCGATGTTGAAATGCGGATCGAGCGTTGTCGTCAGATCGAGCAGCGGCTGGAGAAGCGCGAAGCGCGTAGTCGTCTTTCGCTCGTTGCCGTAGTGCTGGATCGCGCGGATCCAGTAGATGTCCGAGGCGATCGCCTTGAACGAGAGCATCACGCGGCTGGCGACCTGGCCCGATCGCAGATACATCAACTGCTCGGCCGCGCCAGGCAGCGTGTAGGCCGTGTCGCGCGCGCGCAGCGTCAGCGCCGCCAGCGCCAGGCCGGCGACGACGATCGCGATCGCGACGACCCCGCCGGCGCGCGAGCTCATTTGAATTCGCGCCTCGAGAACAGCCCCACGGCCGCCGCCAGCGCGACGCCGATGTAGATCGCGGCGTACAGCAGCGTCTGCAGCACGAATCCCGCCGGCACGTGGATGCCGTGCACCACCTGCAGCTTGACGTCGAACGCCGAAAACGCCGGCACGACCCAGCCGATCGCGGACACGATGTGCGCCATGAAGGGCGCGTCGACGATGTCGCCGAAGTTGCGCAGGTCGTCGCTCTCGAGACCGGCCACGAAGAATCCCAGCGTGAAGACGACGGACCACAGCGCGCTCGACGAGAACGTCGAGAAGAACAGCGCGATCGCGGTGAGCAGCGCCATCTCGGCAAAAATCAGCAGCACCGAGATCAGCAGCCGCACGTCCATCGCCGGTGTGTCCCACGAATGCTGAATGTTGATCGGCGAGGTCCAGTTCATCCACGCGAGCATGACGTAGAGCGCGACGGTCATGGCGGCGATGTTCACCGCCAGCGTCAGCACCAACCCGCAGTACTTGCCGACGATGAACTCCCAGCGCGGCAGCGGCTTGGCGAGCAGGCTGTAGATGCTGCGCCGCTCGATCTCGCGCGCGACCAGGCCGACGCCGATGAACACCGTCATCAGCACGCCCGCCAGCTCGATCGTCGCGAGGCCCAGGTCCTTGATGATCTTGACGTCCTGCCCCGCCGTGATTTGCCCGATGAGCACGGACGCCGCGACCAGCAGCAGCGCAAACGCGCCGATCGCATACAGGACGCGATCGCGCACGGTTTCCTTGAACACGTGCACGGCGACAACGGCGATGCGGCGCACGGTCACGGGCGGACCTTCTGCCCTGGGGCCTGTGGCCTGATCCCTGGGGCCTGGGATCCGGGGCCTGGGCCCTCCGCCGTGCCCAGCGCTTTGAGGAACGCGTCTTCGAGCGTCGTGCCGAGCGGCGTCACGGACACGAGCGTCGCGCCGGCGCCAGCGAGGTCGCCGACGATCTGCTCCGGCCGCACGTCCGACCCGATTTCGAGGCTGTAGCGGCCGTCGGCAATCGCAGTGGCGCGCTTGATACGCGGGCCCAGGCGCGCGACCATCGCCTCCGGCAGCGCGGCCACGACGATCTCCCAGCCGCGACGGCTGTCTCCCGCGCCGGCCGCGAGCTCGGCCACGGTCCCCGCCGCGACGAGCCGGCCCTTCGCGAGAATGCCGACGCGGCTGCAGAGCTGCTCGGCGTCGGAGAGGATGTGCGAGCTGAAGAGCACCGTACGGCCCTCGTCGCGCAGCCGGAAGATCAGCTCGCGTACTTCGCGGCGGCCGATCGGATCGAGCCCGGACATCGGCTCGTCGAGCATGATGAACTCGGGATCGTTCACGAGCGCCTGGGCGAGCCCCACGCGCTGAACCATGCCCTTCGAGTACTCGCGCAGCAGCCTGCGCCGATCGGCGCCCAGGCCGACCAGGTCCAACACACGCGCCACACGCGCGCGGCGCGCCTCGCCCTGGTACCCGAACAGACCGGCGAAGTACGCAATGAGCTCCTCCGCGGTGAGGTGGTCGTAGAACGTCGGGTTTTCGGGAAGGAAGCCGAGCCGGCTGTGCGCGCTGACGTCGCCGGGCGGACGACCGAGCACTTCAGCCCGACCCGACGTCGGCTTGAGCAGGCCGATGAGCAGCTTGAGCGTCGTGCTTTTTCCAGCGCCATTGGGCCCGAGCAGGCCGAAGACGCCGCCCGAGGGAATTTCGAACGACAATGCGTCCAGCGCGCGGTGTGGCCGCGGACGCCAAAACCCGGTGGAAAAATCCTTCGACAGCTGGTCGGTGCGGACGACTGTCGGCATGCGCGGCTATTTGGCCGTGCCCTTGGCGATCTCCAGCTTGAGGGCCAACTCGAAGTACTCCGCCGGCAGGAAGTTGCCTCGTCCGTCCGCGGCTTTCACGCCGTTGACGTAGAACGTCGGCGTGCTGGCCAAGCTCAACGCTCCGCCATCGGCGACGTCGCGGCGGATGTCGGGCAGCTTCTTCGCGTACTCCGCCGCCCAGTTCGTGATGCCGAGCGCTTCGGTCGCGTGCTTTTGAATCGCGTCAGCGGCCGCCGTCCCGCCCTGCATGCCGAGCTCGACGAGGTGCTGTTGATTCGTGAACAGCCACTCGATCATCTCGTCGGCCTTGTTGCGGTCGCGCGCCATGCGGACGGCTGCCACCGCGGCGCACGAGCCCTGGTGCCCGCCCAGCGTCTGCGTCACGTTGAAGTTGCACTCGGAGTTCCAGGGCCAGTCCTTGACGATGTACTTCACGGCCCCGGGCGATTCCTTCGCGAGCCTGTCGAAAATCGGCTGGTAATACTGATGCGCGGCTTTGCACGCCGGGCACAGCCAGTCGTTGAACTTCACAACGACGACTTTGGCGCCGTCCGCCGGAATGCCGAGATCGACGCGCGGCTGCTGCCACCACGCGTTCGTGAACTGTTGCTTGATGTCCGCCGACGGCGCCGGCGCCTGAGCGGCCGCAGCGGTCGCCTGCCCCTCGCGCGGGAAGAACGCGACCGCCGTCGCGGCGCCCGCGATGTAGAGGAAGGCCACCGTCAGGAACAACGGACGTGCCGTCGCCGCGCGCAGGTCGCTGAACAACCGCGCCGGCAGCCGCGCCCAGCCCGTCGTCGTCTGCAACCCGGCCGTCACGAAGATGCCGATGACGCAGACGTACGTCCCCATGCAGAGGATGCAGCCCGTCTTGAGCACGACGAATGAGGCGTACCCGAGATAGAGAATGGCCGCGAGTCCGATCGTCGCGAGCGCAAAAATGTAGAGGCCAGTCGCACTCGATTGCTCCTTCGCCGCCGGTTTGTCGAAGCCCGCGAGGAGGGCGACGAGCCCAAACCAAATCACCCCGCCCAGCGCCACCGGCACGCCCCACACCGAGCCGAATCGGCTCAGGTAGACCTGCGTGCAATTGAAGTGGGCGCTGATGTCACAGGGACTGATGTACGTCGGGTCCGTCAGGACCCGGTAGTGCACCCACGCCGACGCACTGGCAAACGCCAGGCCGACGAGGGCAAACGTCAACACGATCCACCGGGCGCGGGGGGTCATAGGGAACAGTATAGGGCAGAGGCTGGGACCTCGAGAGCACTCGAAGTCCGGGACTTCGGGAGCACCTGAAGTCCGGACCTCCAGAGCACTTGAAGTCCGGGACCTCAGGTGCACTCTTAGCCCTGAAAAAACTTCGAGGTCCCGGGCCGGGTTTCCCCGGACCGCGGGACCTCGAAGACGAGTCTTAGTCGCGGCTTAGGAAGCCGGAACTACTGGATCGGCGTATCGCCGTTCGCCGTCGCGAAGGGCGACTGCGGAGCGGTGGCCGTGTTGTTCTGCCAGATCGTGTTGCCGGCGTTCACCGCGAACGAACGGGTGCCCGTCGTGCCGAACGTCTGGGGTACGCCCGAGGCATACCACGCCGTGATCGTCGCGGTGCCGTTGCAGTCGTTCGGGCCAGCCTGCGAGGCCTGGTCCGCCTGGAGCACGAAGTTGTACCCGCTCTTCATCGGGGGCTGGTTGTTCGGATCGCCGAGGTCCTGCGAAATGAAGGCCTCGGTCGTGTTCGGAGGCGGCGTGCCCAGGACGCCGTAGCCGCTCGCGTAGCCGCCCTGCCCGCACGATGCGGAGTAGGCGACCTGCGACGAGGTCGTGACTTTCAACGACGCGATGGCCGACGTCTCGTTACCCGTCATACGGGCACGCAGAAGCCCCGGCACTGCAATCGCGGCGATGATGCTGATGATCGCGACCACGATCAAAAGCTCGATTAGGGTGAATCCCTGCTCAGCTTTGCCTCTCATGTCAGTTGTTCTCCTCAAAGTTGCACTCACTCAAACCAAGCCACATCGCGGTCAAGCCGCCACAATTCGGCACTGCCGCCGGGGTCTTACCAAGCAACCCGAATACCAACTCGGCCGACCCTCCTGTAATCCCTTCTAACTTATTGCAGCAGAAGTAGTTAACTCGCCATTCTGCCCTGCTCTGCGCGGGGGGCGTCTCGAACCGCCCCACAGGAACCGCCGCCCAGTCCAACACTTTTGACAGCCCCGCCCTTCGTTTAGTCTCCAGCCTTCGCTAACCGTTCCCTGCGGTCGCAGCTACGGCTCGGCAGGCCAGGCGAAGGCTGTCCCGCCGAAGCCGCGAACACAGTGAGCGGTTGGCGAAGGCGGATCATCACTCTAGTGGTGCGTCGACAGCTGGTTGATGAGATCGAAGAGCGGCAGATACATCGAGATGACAATACCGCCGACGATGACGCCCAGGACGCAGATTAGCGCTGGTTCCAGAATCGTCAGCAAGCCGGCAATCGCGACGTCGACTTCTTCTTCGTAGAAGTCGGCGATCTTCGCGAGCATGGTGTCCAGCGCACCGGTGCTTTCGCCCGCGCCAATCATCTGGGCCACCATCGGCGGGAACACCCCGGTGGCGCGCAAGGGCTGCGCGATCGTTTCGCCGCGCTCGATCTTGGCCCGCACCTGGTTGATCGCCGACTCGATGATCGCGTTGCCCGATGTCTTGGCCGTGATGTCGAGGCCGTCGAGAATCGGCACGCCCGAGCTCATGAGTGTCGCGAGCGTCCGGCAGAATCGGGCGACCGCGATCTTCCTGAAGATCTTGCCGATGAGCGGCAGCTTCAGCATCCACCGGTCCACGCGCGTCCGCCCCGCCTCGGTCTTGTAGTAGCGCCGGAACATATACGCGAACATGAACCCGGCGGCGATCGCGAACGGCATGCCGATGATTGTCTTCTTGCTCAACCAGATGACGACGCGCGTCGCGAGCGGCAGCTTGGCCCCCAACCCTTCGAACAGCGCCGTGAACGTCGGGATGACCTTCCACAAGATGATGACGACGACAATCGCCGCGATCGAGAGCACGGCGACCGGGTAGATCATCGCCGACTTGACCTGCGACTTGAGCTTGGCCTGTTTCTCGATGAACACGGCCAGGCGCTTGAGGATGACGTCGAGAATACCGCCCGCCTCGCCCGCCGCAATCATGTGCGTGAAGAGCGCGTCGAACGCGTAGTCGCGCTTCTTCATCGAATCGGCCAGCGTCGCGCCGGCTTCGACGTCGGCGCGCGTGTTGGAGATCGCCGAGGCCAGCCGCTTGTCCGGCTCTTCCTTGCCGAGCAGCTCGAGGCACTGCACGAGCGGGAGACCCGCGTCGATCATGACGGAGAACTGCCGGGTGAACACGGCCAGGTTCCGATCGGGAACGCGCCGGTGCTTCTCTTCCTTGGGCGCGGCCATGCCGACCTTGGTGACCGTGATCTGCTCGCGCCGGAGCGCGGCCGTCAGCGCTTCGCCAGACTCCGCTTGACGTTCGCCGCCGACGACCTGGCCCGCACGAGTTCTTCCAACCCAGGCATACGTAGTCATTTAAGAACCTCCTGCCGCACTTGTGGACGCGGGCGTGCCCCTGCCAGCGCAGCGCCCGGCTGTCCGGCGCCACGTTCGAGAATGGTGATGAGCTCGTCCCGGTTCGACGACGTCGCAAACGCGTTGTCACGCGTGACGAGGCGCTTTTCGACCAGCCGCGCGAGCGCCTGGTTCATCGTCTGCATGCCGAATTTCTCCTGGCCGGTCTGCATCGTGCCGTAGATCTGGTGGATCTTGTCGTCTCGAATCAGGTTCCGGATGGCCGGGTTGGCGACCAGAATCTCGAGCGCCGCGACGCGGCCCGTTCCGCCGGACTTCGGCAGGAGCGCCTGACAGACGATGCCTTCGAGCACAAGCGAGAGCTGCGTGCGGATCTGCGCCTGCTGATGGGCCGGAAACGCGTCGATGATACGCGTGATGGTCTGCGCCGCCGAGTTGGTGTGCAGCGTGGCCATCGTCAAGTGACCGGTCTCCGCGAGTTTCATCGCGGCTTCCATCGTCTCCAGATCGCGCATTTCACCGACGAGGACCACGTCCGGGTCCTCGCGGAGGGCGGCGCGCAGGGCCATCGTGAAGCTCTGCGTGTCGGCGTGCAGCTCGCGCTGGTTCACCAGCGCCGTCTTGTGCTGGTGCAGGTATTCGATCGGGTCCTCGATCGTGAGGATGTGCGCGTGCCGCGACAGGTTGATCCGGTCGATCATCGCGGCGAGCGTGGTCGACTTACCGGAGCCCGTGGGTCCCGTGACGAGCACGAGGCCGCGCGGACGGTCGGCCAGCTCGGCGAGCACGGGCGGCAGACCCAGCTCGTCCAGCGCGCGGATGCGCTCGGGGATGAGACGGTAGACGGCGCCCACCGCGCCCTTCTGGTTGAACACGTTGCAACGAAAGCGGCCGACGCCGCGCAGACCGAAGGCGAGGTCGAGCTCCCACTGTTCCTCGAACTTCTTCTTCTGCGCGTCGGTGAGCACGCTGTAGGCCAGCGCTTTGGTCAGCTCGGGCGTCAGGTCGCCGTACTCGAGCCGCTTCAGCTCGCCGTCCACGCGCACCTGCGGCGGGCAGCCAATCGAGAGGTGCAAGTCCGACCCCCCGAGCTCCAGCGTCGCCTTCAGCAAGTCAGGCAGTGTCATCAGATCGTCTCCCGGACCACTTCTTCAATCGTGGTCATCCCTTCCGCTACCTTGCGCAGTCCGGCCTGACGCAAGGGCACCATCCCCTCGGCCGTGGCGCGCTTCTTCAAGTCGTGCACCGTGGCGTTGGCGACCACCATCTCGCGCAGCGGCTCGGTCATCTCCATGACCTCGAACAGACCAACGCGGCCCTTGTAGCCGGTGCCGCCGCAGCGCTCGCATCCGCGGCCCTGCGCGGCCGTGATGTGCGCCGCGTCGGTCGGGCCGTCCCAGCCGGCTTCGATGAGCTTGGCCATCGGCACCTTCACGGGCTGCTTGCACTGGTCGCAGCAGCGCCGGACGAGGCGCTGGGCGACGACGAGGTTGACGGCGTTGGCGACGAGAAACGGCTCGATGCCCATGTTCACCAGACGGTTCACGCTGCTCGGCGCGTCGTTGGTGTGCAGCGTCGAGAGCACGAGGTGGCCGGTGAGCGCGGCTTTCACGCCGATCGAGGCCGTCTCGCCGTCCCGGATTTCGCCGACGAGGATGATGTTGGGGTCCTGGCGCAGGAACGAGCGCAGGACGGCAGCAAAGTTCAAGCCGATGCTCTCGCGCACGAGCACCTGGTTGACGCCCATCATGTTGAATTCGACGGGGTCCTCGGCGGTCATGATGTTCACGCCAGGGATGTTGAGCTGCGAGATCGCCGAGTACAGGGTGTTCGTCTTACCGCTGCCGGTGGGGCCCGTGACGAGCACCATGCCCCACGGCTTCTTGATGGCGGTGTCGAACCTGACGAGCGCGTCGGGCGCAAAACCGAGCTTCGTCATGTCCAGCTGCAACTTGCCCGAATCGAGCAGTCGCATGACGACCTTCTCGCCGAAGAGCGTCGGCAGGCACGACACGCGGAAGTCGATCTCGCGCGGCTTGGTGCCATCGTTGAAGCGCGCCTTGATGCGGCCGTCCTGCGGCAGTCGCTTTTCGGCGATGTCCAGGCGCGCCATGATCTTGATGCGCGAGATGATCGGATCGCGATACTTGAGCGCCGGCGCCATTACGGCCTGCAGCACGCCGTCGATGCGGAACCGGATCCGCATGTCCTTCTCGTACGGCTCGACGTGGATGTCGCTCGCGCCCTTCTGAATCGCCGAGAGCATCAGCGCGTTCACGAGCCGGATGATCGGCGCTTCCCCGCTCTGCTTCTCCAGCGAGGCCGCGTCGATCTCCTCAGCGTCCCCGACCACCTCGACGAGGCTGTCGTCGCCGCTGCCGAAGTCCTCGAGGGCCCTCGAGACCAGGTCGGAGCTCTTGCCTCCTCCGCCGCCGCCGATCGAGCTGCTCGACCCATTCATCGACTTCCCGAAGTACTTCGCGACCGCGTCGCGGATCGCCGTCTCGGACGCCACCACCGGCTCGACGTGCAGCCCCGTGATGAACTTGACCTCGTCCATCGCGAAGATGTTCGTCGGGTCCGTCATCGCCAACGTCAACGTGGTGCCGTTGCGGCCGACCGGAATCAGATTGTGCTTGGTGGCGGTCTCACCGGGCACGAGGCGGACAATCGCCGGGTCGAGGTCGTATTCCGTCAGATTGATCGAGGGCACGCCGTACTGACGGCTCAGGATCGAGGTGATGTCTTCGTCGCGGAGAATGCCGAGCTTGACCAGACTGGCGGCGAGCCGGCCGCCGTTGGCCTTCTGATAGTTGAGCGCCTCCTGCAATTGCGCAGGTGTGACGCGCTTCTCACGAAGCAGGAGTTCCCCGAGACGAATGGCCATGTGTCGTCAGACACACGGCCGAGTCTCCTGAGGCGGCTAGCCGGCTCGGAATCCAATCCCGAAGCCGCGGTCTTCGTCACGCTGGCCGCGGCTGTAGTAGCCCTCGAGCCAGAACCGCGGTCGCAGCGACACGCTCAACCCGAGCGCGGTCACCGGCTGGGACTCACCCTTGAGGTCCCACCTCACGCCGCCACGCACGGCGACGCGCGAACCCAGGCGGCCTTCGCCGCCTAGAGCGATCATTCGACGAAGGCCGTCCCGGAGGTCGACCGTGTCCAGATCGACATCCATAGCAAGGGTCAGGCCAGCCGACGGAAGGAAGGCAACGCCTGCTCTCGTCAGCCTTTGCAGCTTGATTGCAGTTCCTGCAGCGCTGGTAAACTGCGGTTCCAGCAGATTTCGCCCGGTGACGCCGAGACGAACCTTTTTGAGATCGGCCATTAGCCCAATATCAAAATCGAAATGGTTCTCGCCGGGACCGTCGAGGCCCATGCCCTGATCCAGGGCGTCCTCGACTGTCGGGCCGCCAGATAGGCCTGTCGCGAAGCTCCCGCGCAGATACTTGAGCGTCGACCCGACGACCAGGCCGGGCACGATGGTCTGAACCAGGGTGGCACCCACCTGGAAGGTCTCCACCTTCTCGGAGACCACCTCGCCCCCCGGCCCCGCGGCCAACCAGGTCGACCGCAGTCGCCCGTACGAGACCCCCACGGGCCAGCTGGCGACGCTGGCAAACGTCCCGCTCCTGAGGGTGGGTCCGGGGCCCGGCGGGGCCTTCTGGTTACCGGTTTGAAATCGATTCCACTCAATTGTCGTCCCGAGCGGGCTCCCCACAACCAGCCCGGCAGGGTTCCAGTAGGCCGCGCTGGCGTCGTCGGCGACGGCCACGAAGGCGCCGGCCATCCCGAGGGCGCGGATCCCCACGGACTCGAAGACCAGCTGTGCATGCGCCCCGGCGGGCGTCAGGAGCGCGATGGCCAGCACCCCGGCGGTTAGGAAGACGGCCCGGCGGAACATGGGTAGGAGCCTATCAGGTGGGAGCAGCGGCCGGGAACCTTCCGGCTATCAATCTTCGTAAATCTGTTCGCGGCGGTACAATGGCAGGATTGTCGTCCGACCGGCGACCCGCCCGAGGTGGCCAGCCATGACCGAATTGACCGTGCCCGTACCGCAGGATGAAGGTGTGCTTGCCAGAGCGATTGGCATCCTCACCTCCCCGAAACGGACGTTCCAAGGCATTGTCCAAAACCCGCGCCCGGCCGCCATCCTGTTCCTGGCGACGGCCGTGATTGCGCTGGCGACGAGCTTGCCGCAGCTCACCGAGCGCGGCCGGCAGGCGGCATTGGACATGCAGGTCCAGCAGGTGGAGAAGTTCACCGGTCAGCCGGTGAGCGACGAGCAATACGCGCGCATGCAGACTGGGATGAAGTACAGCGCGTACTTCTCGCCCATCGCGATCTTCGTGTTCACGCCGGTTGTCGCGCTCGTCTTCGCGGGGATCTACTACCTGATCTTCAACGCGATCCTCGGGGGCACGGCCACCTACAAGCAGGTGACTGGCATCGTCACGCACTCGATGGTGATTAGCGCCGTGGGTTACGCTCTCGGCGCCATCGTGATGTACTTCAGGGGCACGGTGTCGGCGATGGGTCCGTTCAACCTGGGCGCGCTCGTGCCGATGCTCGACGAAAAGAGCTTCCTCGTTCAGTTCCTGAGCTTCATCGATCCGTTCAGAGTGTGGAGCATCATCGTCACGTCAATCGGGCTCGGCGTGCTGTACAAGCGCAAGAGCGGCAACATCGCGATCACGCTGCTCATTATCTATGCGATCTTTGCCTGCGGCTATGCCGCGTTCGCGAGTAGGTAAATCTGAATGTCTCGAAACAAGAAGATCCTGATCGGCCTCCTCGTCGTCGTCGTGCTTGGCGCGATCGCTTACGCGAACGTGGCGTTCTCGCGTTCGCCCGGCACGACGGTCAGCGCGGAGAAGATCGAGAAGCGCGATCTCGAATCGATCGTCTCCGCGAGCGGCACGATCCAGCCGATCCGGCAGGTCAACGTCGGCGCGCCGACAGCGGGCACGGTCGTCGAGCTCGACGTGCGTGAGGGGGACGTCGTCAAGAAGGGGCAGTTCCTCATGCAGATCGACCCGAGGAACCTGCAGATTCAGGTGGACAGCCAGAACGCGAGCCTCGCAGCCGCGCGCTCGCAGCTCGAGGAGTCGAGGCGATCGATCGAGAGTGCGCGTGCGGCGGTCGCGCAGTCACAGGCGGCCTTCCTGCGTCAGGAAGGCCTGATGAAGAACGGCCTCACGTCAAAGGAAGCCTATGAGGCGGCCGAGAACGACCTGAAGATGCGCCAGGCGTCTCTGGCGCAGGGCGAGCAGTCGATCAAGACCCAGGAGACGCGAATCACTCAGACAGAGTCGAACCTGCAGAACGCCCAGTACGACTTGAGCAAGATGCGTCTGACCTCGCCGATTGACGGCGTGGTCACGAAGCGCAGCGTGGACATGGGCGAGATGGTCGCCGGCAACCAGTTCCAGACGGTGGCGCTCATCACGATCGCGGACATGTCGGTCATCCAGGCCGAAATCGACGTGGACGAGACCGATATCCCCAGCGTCACGATCGGCCAGCCGGCGAAGGTGACGGTTGACGCGCTGCCGGACAAGACGTTTCGCGCCAAGGTCACGGAGGTCGGCAACAGCCCGATTGCGGCGTCCGCCGGATCGACGACGCGCGCGACGAACTTCAAGGTGACCGTGACGATCGACGGCCAGGTGCCGAACGTGCGCCCGGGCTTCACGTGCACGTCGACGATCACGACCGCCACGCGCCAGAAGGTGACGAGCGTCCCGATTCAGGCGATGACGCTGCGCGAGATGGTCCTCGATGAAGAAGGTCAGATCGTGCGCGAGCCGATCGCGGCTGGACGCAACGGCGCGGCGCCGCGGCGGCCGACGGCGGGGCCGGCGGAGCTCAAGCCGGGACAGATTCGCAAAGACGTCGAGGGCGTGTTCATCGTCCGCGACGGCCACGCCGTCTTCGTGCAAGTGAAGACCGGCATCTCCGGCGAGAAGTACTTCGAAGTACTCGACGGGTTGAAGGAAGGCGATCAAGTCATCACCGGACCGTTCCAGTCGGTGCGCACGATGAAGGACGGCGACGCCATCAAGATCGAGGCGGCCCGCCCGGGGGCGGCGACGCCAGTGAAGTAACCGCGCGCCGTTCGCGACGCGCGCAGAACGTCCATGCATCAGTTCTTCGAATCCGCGGGGATCGCCTTGTCGGCCATCTGGACCAACAAGCTGCGCTCCCTGCTCACCGTGCTCGGCAACATCGTCGCCGTGACGTCGATCATCGCCGTCGTGTCGCTAGTGCAGGGCCTGAACTCGAGCGTCAAGGACGCGATCCAGTCGGGCATCGGCGTCGACACGTTCACGGTGAGCCGCACGGGCATCACCCGCACTGACGACGAGCAGCTGCGCGCGCAGAGCAACCCGCGCGTCTCGCTCGACGACGCGGCGGCGATCCGGCGCGCGAGCCCGTCGGTCGCGCTCGTCATGGCGCAAGCGAACTCGTCGGCACAGTTGAAGTACCGCGGCGACACGCAGGACAGCGTGTCGATCCAGGGCGTGACCAAGGAATACGTGAGCCTGCCGACGACCAACGTTGAGGTCGGGCGGGTCCCGACGGCGGCCGAGTTCGACGCCGGGCGGCACGTGGCTGTGCTCGGGTACGACGTGGCCGACAAGCTCTTCGGTGCGCTCGATCCGATCGGCAAAGACGTCACGATCAACGGCATCCGCTTCGAGGTCCTAGGCGTCGCCACGAAGAAGGGATCGATTTTCGGCAACTCGCAGGACGAGTTCGCAGTGATTCCGCTCGACGCGTTTCAGCGGATCTTCGGCTCGCGGCAGTCGCTGCAGCTCACGGTGCGGCCGCGCGACCCGTCGCTCGTGCAGACGGCCATGGACGAGACCACGGTCGCGCTGCGCGTCGCGCGCCGACTGCGGCCCAAGCAGCCCGACAACTTCGGCCTGCTCTCGTCGGACACACTCCTCAACATCTACAACACCGCGACGTCCGGCATTTTTGCGGTGCTGATTGGCGTCGTGAGCCTCTCGCTCGTCGTCGGCGGCATCGTCATCATGAACATCATGCTGATGGTCGTCACCGAACGGACGCGCGAGATCGGCCTGCGCAAGTCGCTCGGCGCCAGGCGCCGCGACATCCTGTGGCAGATCCTGACCGAGTCGGTCACGCTCTCGACCTTCGGCGGCATGATGGGCACGGCGCTGGGCTTCCTCGTCGCCTGGGGCATCAGCAAGATCAGTCCCCTGCCGGCGATCGTCGAGGTGTGGTCGGTCGTGCTCGGCATCTCGATGACCGCGATCGTCGGGCTCTTCTTCGGCCTGTACCCGGCGATGCAGGCCTCGAAGCTCGACCCGATCGAAGCGCTGAGGCGGGAGTAACCGATGCGCTGGAGCCTCTTCGGCGAGATCTTCACGATGGCGTGGGACACGCTCCGCGGCAACAAGCTGCGGTCCGCGCTCACCGTGCTGGGCGTCGTCATCGGGATCACGTCGATCGTCGGGATGACGTCGCTCATCCGCGGATTCGATCAATCCTTCCGCGATCTGATCCGCGGCATCGGCCCCGACACGATCTTCATCGCGAAGTTCTCGGGCGTCAGCTTGAGCTCCGGCGCCAAGCTCCAGGATCTGCTGCGTCGCCCCAACGTCACGCCGGACGACGCCGACGCGATCGCGCGGCTGCCCTCGATCGAGCTCGTCGACATCAACCTCGGCGGCGGCGGGTTCGGCGCCGCCCAACAGCGCATCTACTACCGGGACCAGCACACCAAGCCGCTGATCGTGTTCGGCACGACCGAGAAGTTTCCGTTCGTGAATCGATTGGCGGTCGAAGAAGGCCGCTTCTTCACGACGGCGGAGGTCGAACACCGTCACAAGGTCGTCGTGCTCGGCCAGACCGCGTTCACGGCGCTGTTCCCGACGGAGGATCCGATCGGCAAGGTCGTGCGCGTCGGGCTCGAAGCGTACGAGGTGGTCGGCGTCATGGCGAAGCGGCCCAGCCCGGGCGGCTTCAACCTTGGCCAGGACGACTTCGTCATCGTGCCTCACACGGCCTACCAGAAGCAGTTCGGCATCCGCGCGAACGACGTGGCGCGCGGCCAGCTGCGCAGCGTGCAGCTCTCCGCCGTGCCGCGCGAGGGCGTGCCCCGGGAGCAAGCGCTTCGCGAAATCGAAACCACCATGCGCATCCGCCACAGCCTCCGGCTGGATCAGCCCAATGACTTCGACATGGTCACGCAGGACGCGATCCTGCAGGTGTGGGATCAGATCAGCCAGGGCGCGTTTCTCGCCCTCATCGTGCTGTCGTCGATCGCGCTCATGGTGGGCGGCATTGGCGTGATGAGCATCATGACGATGAGCGTCACCGAGCGCACGCGCGAGATCGGCGTGCGCAAGGCGCTCGGCGCGCGGCGCGTCGAGATCCTGTGGCAGTTCCTCCTGGAGGCAGTCTTCCTCACGTCGGCCGGCGGCCTGCTCGGCATCCTCATCGGCGCCGGCATCGGCCTGCTGGTTCATGCGGTCTCGGGCTTCCCAGTCTCGCTGCCCTGGTGGTCGTTTGCGATCGGCATCGGCTTCTCGGCCTTTGTCGGGGTATTTTTCGGCATGGTGCCCGCGATTCGCGCGTCGCGCCTGGACCCGATCGAGGCGCTTCGCTACGAGTAATCGGCAATCGCCGATCGGTGATCGGGCGATCGAAGATCATCTGCCGATTCGGACATCGACAACGATCAAGCGCCAGTCGAGGAACATCGACCATCGCGGATCGCAGGCGGTGTCACGGCGATTTCGGCCGATAGACCGACTGCGCGATGGCGATGGCCAATTCGCCCGCTGCCGATGCCCCGATCGCCCGACCTCGATGCCCCCGATACCCCGATGCTCTTCGATTGCCAGATTACCGATTGCCGATTGTCGATTGATATGATGCAGCCGTAATCGGAGGGCCCCGCTTATGAAGGTCTTTGACGCGACCGGCATCCGGAACGTGGCGCTCGTCGGACACAGCGGATCGGGGAAGACCCAGCTGGTCTCGGCGCTCCTGGTCGGGGCCGGCGCGATCACCAGGTTCGGGAAGGTCGACGAAGGCACGACGGTCACCGACTACGACGAGGAAGCGATTGCCCGCAAGCACACGCTCTCGGCCTCGCTCGCCTACCTCGAGTGGAACAAGACGAAGGTCAATCTCATCGATACGCCCGGCATGGGGAACTTCCTGTCCGAGGCGCTGGCGGCGCTGCGCGTCGCTGAAGCGGCCCTCGTGGTCGTCGACGCGGTGGGCGGCGTGCAGGTGTCGACCGAGAAGGCGTGGGAGGCGGCCGAGGAGCTCACGCTCCCGCGTCTGATCGCGGTCAACCGGCTCGACCGCGAGCGCGCGAGCCTCGATCGCACGCTCGACTCGATGCGCACCGTGCTCGGCCGCGCCTGCATGCCGGTGCAGCTCCCGATCGGCGAGGAAAAGGATTTCAAGGGCGTCGTCGATCTCGTGTCGATGAAGGCCTACACGTTCGCCGGCGACGAGTCCGGCAAGATGACGGAAGGCCCGGTGCCCGACGCGATGGCGGCGGCCGCGGGCGCGGCGCGCGACGCGCTCACCGAGATGGTGGCGGAAGCCGACGACGCGCTGATGGAGAAGTTCTTCGAGGCCGGCACGCTCACGCAGGACGAGCTCACCGCGGGCCTCGCGCGCGCGATTCGCGCCGCCAAGTTGTTCCCGGTCTTCTGCGTGTCGGGACTCAAGAACATCGGCATGCAGCCGCTCATGGACGCGCTCGTGACGTACGTCGCGCCGCCGTCCGAACGGGCGTTCTCCGGCAAGACCGCCAAGGGCGAGGAGACGACGCGCGCGGCCAAGGACACCGACCCGCTCGTCCTGTGGGTCTGGAAGACGATTGCGGATCCGTTCGCGGGCCGCATCACGCTCTTCCGCGTACTCTCCGGCGTCCTCAAGTCCGACGCGACGGTCCACAACGTCACGCGTGACCAGTCGGAACGTGTCGGCCACGTGCTCGTCATGCAGGGCAAGGCGCAGACGCACGTGCCCGAGCTCCACGCGGGCGATCTCGGCGCGGTCGCCAAGCTCAAGGACGTGCGCACGGGCGACACGCTCGGCGACAAAGCCGCGGGATTCACCGTCGCGCCTATGAAATACCCCGAGCCGGTGCTCGGCTACGCGATCGAGCCGAAGAGCCGCGGCGACGAGGACAAGATCGGCACGGCGATGCAGCGGCTCCGCGAAGAAGATCCGTCGATCAGCTACGACCGCGATCCGCAGACACACGAGCTCCTGCTCTCGGGCCAGGGCCAGCTGCACATCGAGGTGACGGTTGCCAAGCTGCGACGCCGGTTCGGCGTCGAGGTCAACCTCAAGCCGCAGCGCATCCCGTATCGCGAAACGATCACGGCGAAAGTCGAGGCGCACGGGCGTCACAAGAAGCAGACCGGCGGCCACGGTCAGTTCGGCGACTGCAAGATCACGATGGAGCCGCTCCCGCGCGGGAAGGACTTCGAGTTCGTGAACGACATCTTCGGCGGCTCGATTCCGCGGCAGTTCGTGCCCGCGGTCGAAAAGGGCATCCAGGAAGCGCGCGTCCGCGGCTTCATGACGACCTATCCCGTCGTCGACTTCCGCGTGACGGTCACCGATGGGTCGTACCACGACGTCGACTCGAGCGAAATGGCGTTCAAGCTGGCGGGCCGACTCGCGTTCCGCGACGCCATGTCGCGCGCGAAGCCGACGATCCTCGAGCCGATCATGAACGTCGAGGTGTACGCGCCGTCAGACTTCGCCGGCGACCTGATGGGCGACCTCAACAGCCGACGCGGCCGCATCGCGGGCATGGACACGCGCGGCGTCGCTACCGTCATCAAGGCGACGGTCCCGATGGCCGAGATGCTGACCTACGAGCAGACGCTCACGTCGACCACCGGCGGCCGCGGCTCGTACCACATGGAGTTCTCGCACTACGACGAGGTGCCGGGTCACCTGCACGGCAAAATCATCGCCGCGTCGAAGGCGGAGCGCGGCGAGGTGAAGGAAGAGGAAGAATAAGCGCGCGGCTGCCGTCGACGCTCGCCAAGAGTGATCGACCACGTAGGGCACGTAGGCTGGCCGTGTCCGGAGGTTCTTTCGTGCGCGCCCTTCGTGGTGAACGCTACTCGTGGACGCGCCGATAAAACAATTCAATTGCGGTTTCTCATGAGGGGATCGAGGATTGAATTGAGCATGCGACTCGTCAGCGCTGGCGCGCTCGTGGCGTGCCTGTGGACAGCGGCTGCGGCCGCGCGGCAGGACCCGCCGCCCCCACCCCCGACCCAGACGATCACGCCGACACCGGCCGCCACGGCCACCCCGGCGCCCACGCCGGCCCTGAGCTTCGAGGATTGGCTCAGCGAGCTACGTAGCGAAGCGCTCACGAAAGGGATCAGCCAGGCGACGCTCGACCAGGCGTTCAGCAGCCTGCAACCCGACCCGGTCATCATCGCGCGCGATCGCACGCAGCCCGAGCTCACGCAGAGCCTCGACGACTACGTCACGGCGCGGCTCAACCCGAAGACGCTCGCCCGCGCGGCCGAGGTCGCGAAGACCGAGAAGGACGTCATCGAGCGCGTGCACGCAACCTACGGGATCCCTGGACCGATCATGGTCGCCATCTGGGGCCTCGAGTCGAACTTCGGACAGTTCACCGGCGTGCGGCCCGTCATCACGGCGCTCGCCACGCTCGCCTACGACGGGCGCCGGCCCGCGCTCTTCCGCGCGGAGCTCTTCCAGGCCCTCACCATCGTCGATCGCGGCCTCGTCAGTCTTCCGGAGTTCATCGGATCGTGGGCCGGCGCGATCGGCCAGCCGCAGTTCATGCCGTCGAGCTTCCTGAAGTACGCGGTCGACTTCGACGGCAACGGCAAGATCGACATCTGGACGTCCCCCGCCGACGTGCTCGGATCGATGGCGAACTACCTCAAGACGGCGGGATGGACCGAGGGTGCGCGGTGGGGCCGCGAGGTGCGAATCTCGAAGACGGTGATGGCGAAGATCGAGAAGGCCGTGCCGATGCGATCGAGCGGCTGCCGCGCGCGCCGCGAGATGACTCAGGCGCGGCCCGTCAGCGACTGGCGCGAGCTCGGCGTCCTCGAGATGAACGGCGGCAAGCTGCCGGCCGCGTCGCTCTCCGCCTCGCTCGTGCGCGGCCAGAAGCGCAACTTCCTCGTCTATCAGAACTATCAGGCCATCATCGAGTACAACTGCTCGAACGCGTACGCCGTGAGCGTCGGACTGATCGCGGACAAGATCGCGCAAGAGATGCCCGTCAAGTAGTCGCAGTCTCTGCCACCTCTGCACGCCCAACGAGTGAACAATCTGCGACACTCGACGGCCCGCACGACGTTTCCCGAATCAAACGCGCTGGCGCGCCGCTTGCGACAGGGTTCGGCGGAAACGGCCGCCGGTTCTGGCGTAGACGACGCTAAAATGACCTTTATGACAGCTGGCCCGGGTTTCCACACAGCCGAGGAGCTGCTGGGGCTGCCGCGCGGAACGTGGCGGTACGAGCTCGTCGCGGGAGCGCTGCGCCGGATGTCACCGTCGGGATATCGCCACGGAACCGTCGTGGCCCGCGTGGGCAGCCGGCTGGGTCCGTTTGTCGAGCAGCACTGTCTGGGCGAGACCTGCGGAGCCGAGACCGGCTTCCTGCTGCGCCGCAATCCCGATACCGTCCGGGCACCGGATGCCGCGTTCATCAGCAACGAGACGCTTGCGTCGCTCGCCGGAGCAGTCGAGGGGTTCTTCCCGGGCGCGCCCGATCTGGCGATCGAAGTACGGTCGCCTTCCGACCGTGACGCCGACCTTGCCGGCAAGATTGCAGGTTGGCTCGACGCGGGCAGCCGCGCCGTGCTGGTGATCGATCCGCAGCGCGCGCGCGCCGCCGTCTACCGCCCGGGGAACCGGATGACGTCGTTCCTGCGCGATGACATCGTGGAACTGCCCGATCTGCTGCCAGGCTGGTCGCTGATTCTCGGGGAATTGTTCAGCTAGCTCGCGCGTTTAGCACCCTGGAGCGCTGTTTTTCCGGCTCGTCGAGCCGGAGGACGGATGCGAAGTACGACACGCAACTCGAAACGCGCTAGACGCTTGGGGAAGCGCGCTAGTTCCACTTCAAGCCCTTGAGCTGATCGAGATTGACGTTGCCGCCGCTGAGTACCGCCACGACCTTAGATCCGGCAGGCGCCTTGATGAGCCCGTGCAGCAGGGCGGCCACTGGCGCGGCCGCCGCGCCCTCCGGCACCAGCTTCGCGTGGTGCATCGTCCAGATGACCGCGTCGAAGATCTGCTCGTCGGGCAGCGCCACGACTTCCTCGACGTACTGACGCACGACGTCGAAGGTCTTTTCGCCCACGCGCTTCACGCGCAGCCCGTCGATGATGCAGTCCACGCGGTCGAGCGTGACCAGGTGGCCTTCCTCGACGCTGCGCTTCATCCCCGGCGCGCCGGACGACTCGACGCCGATGATCCTGATCTTCGGGTTGATGCTCTTGGCGGCCATCGTGATGCCGGAGATCAGCCCGCCGCCGCCGATCGGCACGACGATGACGTCGACGTCGGGCCAGTCGCGGACGAGCTCGAGCCCGACCGTGCCCTGCCCCATCATCAGCTGCTCGTCGTCGAAGGGATGGATGTACGTATAGCCGCGCTCGGCGACGAGCTGCTTCGCGCGCTCGTTCGCCTCGTCCCAGATCGATCCGTGGAGCACGACCTCGGCGCCGTACGCTTTCGTCGCCTGGATCTTCGACGGCGTCGCGTTCGCGGCCATGCAGACGACGGCGTGGATGCCGTGGATCTTCGCGGCGAGCGCGACGCCCTGCGCGTGGTTACCGGCCGACGAGCAGATCACGCCACGCTTCCTCTCGTCCTCCGACAGGAAGGTGAACTTGTTCAGCGGGCCACGAATCTTGTACGAGCCCGTGCGCTGGAAGAGCTCGGCTTTCAGTCTGACGTCGAAGCCGGTGGCCTCGCTCAGCATCCGCGAGGTGAGGAGCGGCGTGTGGTAGACGTGCGGCGTCATACGCGCCCGCGCCTCCTCGAAGGCGCGCGTCGAAGGCAGGGTCATCAGAGCCATCAGGGTTCGGATGATAGCACCCGCCGCGAGCGGCGCCTGCCGCACTTCGCGCGACGCGGTGCGGCTACTTCTGGAGCGTGAAGCTGCCCGTCGTGCGGATGACCCCGAGATTGGTGCTCTTGTCGCCCCGGGCGAACACGTCCCACTGTTCAGCCGTCGTCCCGGCAATCGTCGAGCCATTGACCGTGCCCGTGAACGTCCGCGACGCGAGGTACACGTCGCGCGGGTTGCCGTTGCAGGTCAGCTGAATCAGATTCGGCGTGCACGTGCCGCCAGTCATCGTCATCGAGTTCACGCCGGCGGTCCCGGTGTAGTTGCAGACCTGACCCGACCGGGTCGATGTCGTCGATGAGGCGAGGTTGACGCCCGTCTGCGCCGTGACGACGATCAGCGTGTCCTGGGTGTTGATGATCGGCTGCACTTCGTTGAGGCACTCGGGCCCGCCCGTCACGGCCATCACGTTCTCGCTGCCGTTCCACGTGCCGCTGACGTTGGAGACGCCGGAGCTCGGAGCGTTCTTGTCGTTGCATGCCGCCGCGATCGCGGCTATCGCGCACACCACCAGCCATCGACGCATCGCGTCCTCCTTGAGAGCGTGTGGGGGAGGTTGCAGTCGGCGAACGCCGGCTCGCGCTATGGGAAAGGTGCACAAGCGATGCCAGGAAGGAGCGGCATCGCGAGCAACGCGCGGGCGTGTCATACGCCCGCGCGCTGCTCAATGATGGTTTCTGAACTTCTAACTTCTGGCGTCGAGCTTCTAACTTGTCTAACTGCCGCCGGCCTTTCGCGGCGCCGTGCTCTTCTTCGGCGCGCCCTTGGCCTTCTTCTCGACTCGCCCGCCGCCGGGTGTCTCGTCCTTCTTGCCGCGCCCGAGCGCGCCGCGCAGGCGCTCGCCCATCGTCTTCTTCTTGGGCTTGTCGGGCGTCGCCTCGTCGGCCTTCTCGCCGGTCGCCGCGTTCGGATCGTACTCGCTGCCGAGCAGCTCGATCTGCGCCACGTCAGCGTTGTCGCCGCGACGGATGCCCAGGCGCAGGATGCGCGTGTAGCCGCCCGGCCGCTCGACGTAACGCGGTGCAATCGTCTCGAAGAGCTTCTCGACAACCTCGCGGTCGGCGATGTCGCGCGCGACCGCCCGGCGGGCGTTCACGCCGTGCGCGCTGCCCTCAGGCGCATCCAGGCTGCGCTTGGCGATCGTGATGATCCGCTCGACGAACGGCCGCAGCTCCTTGGCGCGCGGCACGGTCGTCTCCAGCCGCTCGTACTGCAGCAGCGCGGAGGCCTGGTTGCGGAGCATCGCGATGCGATGCTCCGTGACCCGGCCGAGTTTTCGATATGCCACTCGATGACGCATAGATGTCTCAGTTCTCGTGTATCGGGCTATTGGGTGATCGGGCTATATCGATTCAATAGCCCAATAGCCCAATAACCCAATTTCCCAATTCACTCATTCACTGGCGGTCGGTTGGTCGAGCCGCATCCCAAGACTCAAGCCCATCGTCGCCAGAATGTCCTTGATCTCGTTCAGCGACTTGCGGCCGAAGTTCTTCGTCTTGAGCATCTCGCCTTCGGTCTTCTGCACGAGCTCGCGAATCGTCCGGATGTTCGCGTTCTTCAGGCAGTTGTAGGACCGCACGGAGAGCTCGAGCTCTTCGACGCTCTTGTCGAGGTTCTCGTTGAGCGCCGAGCTCGGCGTGTCGCCGGCCGCGTCGAGCGGCTGGTCGCCAGCCTCATCGAGCCCCACGAAGATCGTGAAGTGATCGCGGATGAGCTTGGCCGCGAGCGACACCGCGTCACGCGGTGTGACGGCGCCGTTCGTCCACACTTCCAGCGTCAACTTGTCGTAGTCGGTCGTCTGGCCGATACGCGCGGCGTCGACGACGTAGTTGACCTTCTTGACCGGCGAGTGCACGGAGTCGATGGGGATCCAGCCGATGCCGAGGTCCTCGTCGAAGTTCCGGTCCGCCGACACGTACCCGCGGCCGCGCTTGATGCGCAGCTCCATCTCGAGCTTGCCCCCGTCGCTCACGGTCGCGATGTGGGCGTCCGGCTCGAGGATCTCGAGGTCGGCGTCGGCCTGGATGTCGCGCGCGCGCACTTCGCCCGCCTTGTTCGCGCGGAGCGTCAGTGTCTTCACCGAATCGCTGTGCAGCTTGATCGGGATCTGCTTCAGATTGAGGATGATGTCGGTCGCATCCTCGACGACGCCCTGAATCGGTGAGAACTCGTGGAGCACGCCCTCGATCTTGACTGCCGTCACCGCGGCGCCCTCAATCGACGAGAGCAGCACGCGTCGCATCGCATTGCCGACGGTCGTGCCGAACCCCCGCTCGAACGGCTGGGCGTAAAACCGCCCGAACCGATCGTTCAACGTCTCCCGCTCGAACTCCAACCGCTTCGGCCGCTGAAAACCTTTCCACAACATCGCGAACGTCCTTTCGCTTACTCCGCCTTCGCTCGGGCGTTCGCCCGAGCTACGGCGAGATCAGACCTGCTGAATACGTCACCGGCCTCCCGCCGCAGGTCTGAGGGGCTGCGGGCCGACGACGGAAAAACACAAGTTCGAAGGGTGAAGTCCGAAGTATGAACTTCGGATTGACCGCGTGATCCTCCGAAACTTCGAACTTCGAACTTCCTACTTGGAATACAACTCCACAATGAGCTGCTCCTGCACGGGCAGATTGATCTGCTCGCGCGTCGGCAGCTGGGATACACGGCCCGAGAGGCCCGTCGGCTCGAGTGCGAGCCATTCAGGAATCCCGCGGCCTTTGACTTCCTCGGCGGCGTGCTGAATCGTCGGGTTCTCCCCGCTCGACGCGCGTACCGCGACGACGTCGCCCATCCGAACCGAGTAGGACGGGATGTCGACCTTCTTGCCGTTGACCGTGAAGTGGCCGTGGCGCACGAGCTGGCGCGCCTGCGGCCGCGACGTCGCGAAGCCGAGCCGGTAGACGACGTTGTCCAGCCGGCGCTCCAGCATCTGGAGCAGCAGCTCGCCCGTGATGCCCTTCGTGCGGTCGGCGGCTTCGAAGTAGCGGCGGAACTGGTTCTCGAGCACGCCGTACGTGCGCTTGACCTTCTGCTTCTCGCGCAGCTGCACGCCATAGCCGACCATCTTCGCCTTGCGCGCGCGCCCGTGCTGACCCGGCGGCACGTTCCGCTTTTCAATCGCGCACTTGTCCGTGTAGCACCGCTCGCCCTTGAGGAAGAGCTTCATGCCCTCGCGCCGGCACAGCCGGCACACCGGTCCGATATACCTTGCCATTACACTCGTCTCCGCTTCGGTGGCCTGCACCCGTTATGTGGAATTGGCGTGACGTCGCGGATCGACTTCACGTCGATGCCGACGGTCTGGAGCGCGCGGATCGCCGATTCTCGGCCCGCGCCCGGTCCCTTCACGCGCACTTCGACGGACCGCAGCCCGTACGTCTTCGCGGCGTTGCCCGCAGCCATCGCAGCCTGCGTCGCCGCGAACGGTGTGCCCTTGCGCGAGCCCTTGAAGCCGATGCCCCCGGCGCTCGACCAGGCGATGACGTTCCCGTCCGTGTCGGTGATCGTCACGGTCGTGTTGTTGAACGACGCGTGGATGTGCGCGAAGCCGTGATGGACCACGCGCTTCTCGCCGCGCTTCTTGAACGTCTTCTTCTTTTTCGTCGACGCCTTGCCGGGCTCAGCGCCCGGCACGGCCGCGGCGTCCGCCTGCGGTTTTTCCTTCGCCATTAGACTTCCACCTTCTTCTTGGCAATCGTGCCCTTCCGCGGGCCCTTCCGCGTCCGCGAGTTGGTCCGCGTGCGCTGGCCGCGCACCGGGAGATTGCGGCGGTGCCGCGACCCGCGGTAGCTGCCGATCTCGACGAGCCGCTTGATGTTCATCGAGATTTCCTTGCGCAGGTCGCCTTCGACGCGGCCCTGCTCCTCGATGACGCGGCTGATCTTCCGGACGTCCTCTTCCGACAGGTCCTTCACGCGGATGTCCGTGCTCACGCCCGCCGCGCCGAGGATGTCGTTCGACCGCTTCCGGCCGATGCCGTAGATGTACGTAAGTCCGATCTCGACGCGCTTGGTCCGCGGAAGATCGACGCCTGCGATGCGAGCCATATGTGTTCTACCCCTGCCGCTGCTTGTGCTTCTGATTCGGGCAGATCACGCGCACGACGCCCTGCCGGCGCACGATCTTGCACTTGTCACAAATCCGTTTGACTGACGCTCGGACCTTCATAATCGCTTCACAATCCTTCCTCGCGTCGTATCGCGAGCGGTCAGCGTCACGCTGACCCGATCTCCCACGACGAGCCTGACGAAGTTCCGTCCGGCTCCCCCCGGCGCATGCGCCGTGATCTCGTGCCCCGAGTCCATCTGGACCCGATACAGCGCGCGTGGCAGCACCTCGCGCACCGTGCCCGCGACGACCTCGGGAGTCTTTTTCTCGTCACTCACGTGAAAAAGACTCCCGAGGTCTTTTTCGTCTATCGCGCGGCCGCCGGCGCGGACTGTCGCGCCGTGAGCACCAGCGGTCCGTTCGCCGTGACCGCCACCGTGTGCTCGAAATGCGCCGCGAGACTCCCATCGCGCGTCACCGCGGTCCAGCCATCGGCCAGGACCCGAGTTTCGGGCCGGCCCATCGCGACCATCGGCTCGATCGCCAGCACCATGCCCTCCGCCAGCTTCGGCCCGCGGCCGGGCTGCCCGTAGTTGGGGATCTGCGGCTCTTCGTGCAGCTTCTCCCCGATGCCGTGCCCGACGAATTCGCGCACGACCGAAAACCCGTGCGACTCGACCCAGCCTTGAATCGCGTGGCCGATGTCCGACAACCGGCCGCCAACCTGCGCCTGACGAATGCCGCGTTCGAGCGCTTCGTTCGTCACGCGCAACAACTGGTGCGTGGCGTCGGGCACCTCGCCCACCGCGACCGTGACCGCCGAGTCGCCGTAAAACCCGTCCAGCTTCACGCCGATGTCGAGCGACACGATGTCGCCAGGCCGCAGTGCGCGTCCCGCCGACGGAATCCCATGCACGACTTCCTCGTTGACCGACGCGCAGAGCGTCGCGGGATACCCGCGGTAGCCCTTGAACGCCGGCTCGGCGCCGCCCTCGCGCACCAGCGTCTCGGCGAGTCGATCGAGACTCGCCGTGGTCACACCCGGCGTGACCGCGGCCTCGAGCTTGGTCAGCACCTCGGCGACGAACTGATTCGCCCGGCGCATCCGCTCGATCTCCGCCGCGGACCGGCACACGATCATCGCGTGTCTCCCAGCACGGACGCGACGGCCGCGGCGATGTCCGCGGCCACGGCCGACTCCCCCTGGTCACCGTCCACCGACCGGAACGTCGGATAACGGCGGTAGTACTCGACGAGCGGCTGCGTGGCGCGCATGAACACGCGCAGGCGCTCGCGGACAACGTCGGGCCGGTCATCGGGCCGCTGAATCAGCGTCCCGCCGCATTTCGCGCATTCCTTCGCGCCGGGCGCGCCCAGCCAGCCGCACGAACTGCAAATCATTCGGCCGCTCAACCGCTCGACCAGCTTCTCCTCGGGCACCTCGACGTCCACGATCACGAGCGGCGCCTGGTCGTCGACCAACCCGTCGAGGGCCACCGCCTGCGCCACCGTGCGCGGAAACCCGTCGAGCACGTACCCGGGCCTGACGTCCGGCCGCGCCAGCCGCTCGGTGATGACGCCGATCATCACGTCATCGCCGACGAGACGGCCGGAGTCCATGACCGCCTTGGCGGCGCGACCGAGCGCCGAGCCCGCTTGCACCGCATCCCGGAGGATGTCGCCCGTCGAGATGCGGGGAATCCCGCGCTCGCGTGCGAATCGCTCCGCTTGCGTCCCCTTCCCTGCGCCGGGGGGCCCGAGGATCAGCAAACGCACCGGCACTCGGACTTACCCGCGCCGCCCACGAATGCGCGTCTTCTTCATGAAGCCGTCGTAATGGCGCATGATGAGCTGCGACTCGACCTGCTGGACCGTGTCCATCGCGACGCCGACGATGATCAAGAGCGACGTGCCGCCGAAGTAGAACCGGACGTTCAAGCCCTCCGTGATGAATCGCGGCGTCACCGAATCCAGCCAGTCGCCGATGAACGGAATCGGCTGCACCTTGAAACCGGTCAACATGAACTCCGGCAGGAGCGCGATCATGGCGAGGTAGATCGCCCCGGCCAGCGTCACGCGTGCCAGAATGCCGTCGATGTGCTCGGCCGTGCGCTTGCCCGGCCGGATGCCCGGCACGAACCCGCCGTACTTCCGCATGTTCTCCGCCACGTCATCCGGATTGAAGATGATCGCGGTGTAGAAGTACGCGAAGAAGATGATCAGCGCGACGTAGAGCAGGTTGTAGAGCGGATACCCGATCGACAACTGCGTGATCGCCCGGTCCACGAACCCGTTGGCCGCGAACATCGGCTTGAGGGTCTGCGGAAACGCGAGGATCGACGACGCGAAGATCACCGGCATGACGCCGCCCGTGTTCACCTTCAGCGGAATGTGCGTGCTGGCCCCGCCGTACATCCGGCGGCCGACCATGCGCCGCGCGTACTGCACGGTCACGCGACGATACCCGCGTTCCACGAACACGACGGCGCCGACGACGGCCACCATCAGCACGATCAGCAGCACGAGCCGCAGCGGGCCCATTTCTCCCGTCTGCAACTGGCTCAAGGTCTGCACCGCGCCGTGGGGCAAGCCCACGACGATGCCGGCGTAGATCAGGAGCGACATGCCGTTGCCGATGCCGCGCTCGGTGATCTGCTCGCCGATCCACATGACCAGGACCGATCCGGTCGTCAGCGTCAGCACCGTCATGAGCCGGAAGGCCCAGCCGGGCTCGTAGACGAGCGGCAACCCGCCCGTCACGCGCGTGGTGTTCTCGAGATAGAACGCGATCCCGAGCGACTGCACCACGCTCAACAGAATCGTTCCGTACCGCGTGTACTGCGTGATCTTGCGGCGGCCGAGCTCGCCCTCTTTCGAGAGGCGCTCGAGGTACGGCCAGACCACCGTCAAGAGCTGCAGGATGATCGAGGCACTGATATACGGCATCACGCCGAGCGCGAATACCGTCATTTTCGACAGGTTCTGTCCCGAGAACATGTCGTACAGCCCGAACAGGTTGCTCCTCGCCTGCTCGGTCAGGATGCTCAACGCCTGGGCGTTGATGCCCGGCGTTGGGATATGCCCGCCGACCCGGTAGATCGCCAGCAAGCCAAAGGTAAAGAGCACCCGCTTGCGCAGCTCCGGAATCGCGAAGATGTTCTTCAGACTATCCATAGTGGATGCAATCTGAAGTGGTCAGGCGGCGTGGCACGGAAGGACCGCAGGCGGGACCCCGCCTGCGACGTCGCACCACCCCGCGTCACCACTTCATCACTGACGCTCACTCTCACTTCCCGACTTCTTCGACTTCTTCGACTTCTCCGACTTCTCCGACTTCTCCGACTTCTCCGACCTCTCCGACTTCTCCGACTTCTCCGACTTCACGACCTCCTGACTATCCGCCTTCACCTCCGACTTCACGGCTTTCTGAGCTTCCGGCTTCTCGACCTTCGGCGTCTCGTCCACCGGCTCGAGCCGCTCGACGCTGCCGCCCGCCTTCGCGATCTTCTCCGCGGCCGATCCGCTGAAGCGATGCGCGCGCACGGTGAGCGCCTTCGAGATCTCGCCGCGGCCGAGCACCTTGATCGGCGCGCGAGCCTGCCGGACGAGGCCGCGCTCGCGCAGCAGCTCCGGCGTCACCGCCGATCCGGCTTCGAACACTTCGGCCAGCGTGTCGAGATTCACCACCGCGTACTCGACGCGGAAGATGTTGGTGAAGCCGCGCTTCGGCACGCGGCGATGGAGCGGCATCTGGCCGCCCTCGAAACCGCGCTTGAAGCGGAAGCCCGATCGGGACTTCGCGCCCTTGCTGCCGCGCGACGCCGTCTTGCCGTGACCGCTGCCCGGCCCGCGGCCGACCCGCTTCCTCGCGTGCTTGGCGCCCTTGGGCGGGCGCAGATTCGACAACGACATAAGTCCTCGCTACTCGGTGACGGTCACCAGGTGCCGCACCTTCAGAATCAATCCGCGGGTGCCCGGCGTGTCCGGCACCTCGACGGTATGGCGGATGCGCCGCAGCCCGAGCCCGCGCAGCGCGAGCGTCTGCTTGCGGTCGAAGCCGATGCCGCTGCGCAACTGCGTGACCTTGAGGGACTTCGCTTTCGCCTTCTGCGGTGCCTTCGCCATTACGTGTACAGCTCCTCGAGATCCTTGCCGCGCAGCCGCGCTACCGTCGCGGGATCCCGCAGTTCGCTCAACGCGACGAACGTCGCGCGCACGACGTTGTGCGCGTTCGCGGAGCCGAGTGACTTGGTCAGCACGTTGTTGATGCCGGCCGACTCGACGACGGCGCGCACGGCGCCGCCGGCGATGATGCCCGTGCCATCCGGCGCCGGCTTGAGCAGCACCGATCCGGCGCCGAAGTTGCCCAGCACCGGGTGCGGAATCGTCGATCCCTTCATCGGGACGCGCACCAGCACCTTCTTCGCGGCTTCGATCGCCTTCTTGATCGCGGACGGCACTTCCTTCGCCTTGCCGATCCCGAACCCGACCACGCCGTGCCCGTCGCCCACGACGACGAGCGCGCTGAAGCTCAGGTTCTTGCCGCCCTTGACGACCTTCGTCACGCGGCTGATGGACACGACGGTGTCCTTCAGCTCGAGTTCGCCCGCGTCGATTCGCTCACCAGAACGCGCCACTTAGAACTCCAATCCAGCTTTACGCGCCGCGTCCGCGATCGCGCGAATCCGGCCGTGATACAGGTTGCCGCCTCGGTCGAACACGACGCGCGTGATGCCTTTTTCCTTGAGCCGCTCGGCGATGACCTGGCCAATCGCTTCCGCGCCCGCCAGGTTGCCGCCGCGCACCTTGCCGCTGAACGTCGTCTTCAGCGACGCCTCCGTGCTCCCGGCCGACGCGACCGTCGTGCCGGCCATGTCGTCGATGACCTGCGCGTAGATGTGCGCCGTCGAACGGAACACCGAGAGCCGCGGCCGCTCGGCCGTGCCCATGATCCGCTTGCGCTGCCGCATCTGGATCCGCTCGCGACGATCCTTCTTCGTGCGTATCTTCATGACATCGTCTCTTCGTATTGGGCTATTGGGGTTATTGGGTTATTGAGAGATTGGGCGCGACGCCTCAATAGCCCAATGACTCAATAGCCCAATAGCCCGATCACTACGCTCCGGTCTTGCCGACCTTCTTCTTCAGCACTTCGCCCGTGTACCGCACGCCCTTCTGCTTGTACGGATCCGGCTTGCGCATCCGACGGATATCCGACGCGACCTGGCCCACGAGCTGCCGGTCGATGCCCGTGACGGTCACGTGCGTCTGCTTGTCGATCACGATGTCGATCCCCGCCGGAATGTCGAAGACCACCGGATGCGAATAGCCGAGGGCGAACACCACCTGCTTGCCCTTGACCTCCGCGCGGTAGCCGACGCCGACGATGTCGAGCTCTTTCTTGAAGCCCTCGGTCACGCCCTGGACCGCGTTCGCCATCAAACTGCGCGCGAGCCCGTGGTACTTGCTGAGGTCCGGATCCTGGCGCACCGTTTCGGCGAGCAACTCGGCGCCGGCCACCCGGAACTTCACGCCTGGCGGCACGCGCTGCTTCAGGGTGCCTTTCGGCCCCTTGATCTCGACGACCTCGGGCTGGACGGTCACCGTCACGCCCTTGGGCACGGCGATTGGTTTCTTTCCTACTCTCGACATCTTCTATTCTCCGCTCACCGGGGCTACCAGACGTTGCAGAGCACTTCGCCGCCGACGCCGGCCTTCACGGCCTCGCGGCCGGTCATCACGCCGCGCGACGTCGTCAGAATGCTCGTCCCGAGGCCGCCCATGACGGTCGGCACGCTGCTGCGATCGAGATAGACGCGGCGGCCGGGCCGGCTGACGCGCTCGAGCCCCGAAATCACCTGCTCGCCGCGCGGACCGTACTTCAGGAAGATCCGGATGACCGGACGAGCGACTTCTCCGCCGGCCTCGATCAACTTGAAGCTCTGGATGTAGCCTTCCTGCTCCAGGATCCGGGCGATCTCCGTCTTGAACCGCGACGCGGGGATCTCGACGCGCTGATGGCGCGCATTCACGGCGTTGCGAATCCGGGTGATCATGTCTGCGATCGGATCAGTCATATCTCTCTAAACCCTTGTATTGGGCAATTGGACTATTGGGTGATTGGCAATAGCTCAATTGCTCGATAGCGCAATCCCTACCAGCTGCTCTTGATGACTCCAGCCACTTCGCCTCTGAGCGCGAGCTCGCGGAAGCAGAGGCGGCACAGCGCGAACTTGCGCAGATACGCGCGCGGACGCCCGCACCGGCGGCACCGGTTGCGATGACGAATCGCAAACTTCGGCTTGCGCTGGTCTTTGACGATCTTGGCTGTTGTCGCCATCTTCTGTGTGCTCCCTAGTTCTGTCTGAACGGCATGCCGATCAGCTGCAGCAGCCGCCGCGCTTCCTCATCGGTCCTCGCCGTCGTCACGACCGAGATGTTCATGCCGCGGCCCTTGTCGACCTTCATGTAGTCGATCTCGGGAAACATCATCTGGTCGCGCAGGCCCAGCGTGTAGTTGCCGCGGCCGTCGAAGCCCTTGCCCGACACGCCGCGGAAGTCGCGCACGCGCGGCAGGGCGATCGCGATCAGCCGGTCGAGGAACTCGTACATCCGCTCCCCGCGCAGCGTGACCATCGCGCCGATCGGCATGTTGCGGCGCACCTTGAACTGCGAGATCGACTTCTTGGCGCGCGTGATCGAGGCCTTCTGGCCGGTGATCTTGCCGAGCTCTTCGGCGCCCGTGTCCACGATCTTCGCGTTCTGCGTCCCCTCGCCGAGGCCCATGTTCACGACGACCTTCACGAGACGCGGCACGGCCATCACGTTCGTGTAGCCGAACTCCTTGCGGAGGGCCGGCACGACCTCGCCCTCGTACTTCGATCTCAGCCGGTTGATCGTCTTCGCGCCGCTCATTTGTCCACCACTCCATTGCACTTGCGGCACACGCGCACGCGGTGCCCGTCGTCGAGCCGCTTGCTGCCGATCCGGGTCGGCGCACCGCACTCCGGGCAGACGAGCTGGACGTTCGACGCGTGCACGGACGCCTCGCGCTGGATGATGCCGCCCTTGACGTTGCGCTGGGGGTTCGCCTTCGTGTGGCGCTTGATGAAGTTCACGCCCTCGACGATCACCCGCGACTTGTCCGGCATCACGCGAAGCACGCGCCCGCGCTTGCCGCGGTCCCGTCCCGTGAGGACGACCACGTTGTCGTTTTTCCGAATTGGTGCAGCCAGTCGATACATAGCGTTCCTCGATCGTCCGCTAAAGCACTTCAGGCGCGAGCGAGATGATCTTCATGAATCTCCGCTCTCTGAGCTCCCGCGCCACCGGGCCGAACACGCGCGTGCCGATCGGCTCGCCCTCGTTGCTGATGAGCACCGCGGCGTTGCGATCGAACCGGATGTAGCTGCCGTCCTTGCGGCGCAGCTCCTTGCGCGTCCGCACGATCACGGCCTTGACGACCTGGCCCTTCTTGACCGTCGCGTCCGGCGTGGCCTCTTTCACCGAGGCCGTGACGATGTCGCCGATCGAGGCGAATCGCCCGGTCGATCCGCCGATCGGGTTGATGACGGCGATCTTGCGCGCGCCGGAGTTGTCGGCGACGTCAAGAATCGAGCGCATCTGAATCATGGTCAGCTCCTCACGTACTCAGTCGTACTCACTCAGTCGGTCAGACCGTCCTGGCCTTCTCGACGATCCGCGTCACCACCCACCGCTTGCGGCGGCTGAGCGGACGCGATGGCACGAGGGCGACGCGGTCGCCGACCTTCGCTTCGTTCTTCTCATCGTGCGCCATGAACTGTGACGTCAGCCGCTGCTGTTTGCCGTACATCCCGTGGCGCACCTGACGCTCGATCGTCACGGTGACGCTCTTGTCCATCTTGTCGCTGACGACGACGCCCACAATCTCTGCTCTCGCCATACGCCTAGTCCTTGATCCCCTTCTCGCCGAGCACCGTCTTGACCCGCGCGAGCTCCTTGCGAAGCGGGCGCATCTTGTTGCCCGACTCGGCCTGCCCCATCGACCGCTGGATGCGCAGTCGGAATACCTGATCGTCGAGATCGCGCACGCGCTGGCGGAGATCCTCCACCGTGAGCCCGCGCAAATCCGTCAGCTGCTCGGCTACCTTCATACCTGCTCCTGCCCGAAGCGCTGCGCGAACCGCGTCTTCATCGGCAGCTTGGCCGACGCCAGCCGCATTGCGGCACGGGCCTCGGTGGCCGTGACGCCTTCCATCTCGAAGAGGATCCGGCCCGGCTTGATGACCGCCACCCACGCCTCGGGCGCGCCCTTGCCCTTGCCCATGCGTGTTTCCTGGGGCTTCTTGGTGATGGGCTTGTCGGGAAACACGCGAATCCAGACCTTGCCGCCGCGCTTGATGCCGCGCGTGAGCGCCACGCGCGCTGCCTCGATCTGCCGGTCCGTCAGCCAGCACGGCTCGAGCGACATCAGACCGAAGTCGCCGAACGATACGGTCGATCCACGCCACGCCAGCCCGCGCATCCGGCCGCGCTGCTGCTTCCGGTACTTGACCTTCTTCGGCATCAACATAGCTATTGCCTCATGCGATCGCGATCGCCACGATCCGGGCGATCGCCGGACGCGCGCCGCGGCTGCCGGTACTCTTCCTCGCGGCCCACACGCGGCGAGAGGCGCTCACCCTTGTAGAGCCACACCTTGACGCCAATCGCGCCGTAGGTCGTGAACGCCTCCGCGAAGCCGTAGTCGATGTCCGCGCGCAGCGTCTGCAGCGGGAGCTGCCCGTGCAGATACCACTCGGACCGCGCGATTTCCGCGCCGTTCAACCGGCCGGAGACGCGCACCTTGATCCCGCGCGCGCCGAAGCGCAGCGCCGATTCGACCGCCTTGCGCATCGCGCGGCGGAACGCCACGCGCTTCTCGAGCTGCATCGCCACCGACTCGGCGATGAGCTGCGAATCGAGCTCCGGCTTCTGGATCTCGAGGATGTTGATGAAGACGTCGCGCCCGGTGACCTTCTGCAGCTCCTGCCGCAGCTTGTCCACCTCGGTGCCCTTGCGGCCGATGATGATGCCCGGCCGCGAGGTGTGGATGTCGATCTTCAGCCGACTGGCGGCGCGCTCGATGTCGATGCGCGCAACGCCCGCGTGCGCGAAGCGCTGCTTGAGCTCGTCACGCAGCTTGAGGTCCTCGTGCAGGAGCTTGGCGTAGTCCTTGTCGGCAAACCAGCGCGACCGCCAGGTCTTGTTGAACCCCAGCCGGAATCCATACGGGTGAACTTTTTGGCCCATCGTGATCCTTCAGTGAACTAGTCCGCTGCCTGGTCCTTGTCAGCCTTGCCCGTCGTCTCGGGCGCGGCCTTGGCCGTCTTCGCCTTCGGAGCGCGGCTCGTCGACTTTGGCGCGCGCACGGCGGCGACCTTGCCCGGCCGTTCCGCGACGCCCACGGTGAGATGCGCAGTGCGCTTCACGACGCGAAACGCGCGGCCCATCGGAGCCGGACGAATGCGTTTCATGCTCGGGCCCTGATTGGCCCACGCCTCGACGACAAACAGCCGATCGACGTCGCCGCTGAAGCCTTCCTGCTGCTGCGCGTTCGCAATCGCCGATCGCAGGACCTTCTCGATGTCGCGGGCCACCATCTTCGGCGAGAACTTGAGCGCCGCGAGCGCCTTCGTGACGTCGCGGCCTCGAATCTGGTCGAGGACGAGCCCGGCCTTCTGCGCCGAGGTGCGAATGTAGCGCGACGTGGCGCGACCTTCGATCATCACGCACCGCCCTTCGCCGGCGCCGCGCCGCCCGCCGCACCGCCGCCGGCCGGAGCCGCGCCGCCGCCGCCACCGCCGGCGCCGGTCGGGGCCGCCGAGGCCGCCGCGGCCGCCATCTGCGCCGCTTTCTCGGCCTTGGTCGTGTGGCCCTTGAAGAAGCGCGTCGGCGCGAACTCGCCGAGCTTCTGCCCGACCATGTTCTCGGTGATGAACACCGGGATGAACTTCTTCCCGTTGTGGACCGCAATCGTGTGCCCGATCATCTCGGGGATGACCGTTGAACGACGCGACCAGGTCTTGATCACCTTCTTCTCGCTCTCGCGGCTCATCGCCTCGACTTTCTCGAGGAGGTGCACGTCGACGAACGGTCCCTTTTTGAGTGATCTGCCCATCTCGTCCTCTTACTTCTTCCGCCGCTCAATGATGAAGCGGCTGGAGTCCTTACGCCGGCGCGTCTTGAAGCCCTTCGTGGGCTGGCCCCACGGAGACACCGGATGGCGTCCGCCAGACGACTTGCCTTCGCCACCGCCCAGCGGGTGATCGACCGGGTTCATCGCGACGCCGCGCACGTGCGGCCGCTTGCCCAGCCACCGGTTGCGCCCGGCCTTGCCGATCGACACGTTCTCGTGATCGATGTTGCCGACCTGGCCCACGGTCGCATGGTTCTCGATGCTGATCAGCCGGCCCTCGCCCGACGGCATCTTGACCGTGGCGTAGAGCCCTTCCTTGGCGATCAACTGCACGGCCGATCCGGCCGACCGCGCGATCTGTCCGCCCTTGCCGCGCTTCAGCTCGACGTTGTGAATCATCGTGCCGAGCGGAATGTTCTTGAGCGGCAGGCAGTTGCCCGGGAGGATGTCCACGTTCTCGCCCGCGAGGACCGCATCGCCGACCTTCAGCCCGACCGGATGCAGGATGTACCGCTTCTCGCCGTCGGCATACGTCACGAGCGCGATGCGCGCCGTGCGGTTCGGGTCGTACTCGATCGTCGAGACCTTGCCCGGGATGTTGAGCTTGTCGCGCTTGAAGTCGATGATGCGGTAGTTCCGCTTGTGCCCGCCGCCGCGCCACCAGGACGTCAGCTGACCGCGATTATTGCGGCCGCCGGACTGCTCGAGCGTCTCGACGAGCGGCTTGTGCGGCCGATCCGTCGTGATCTCCTCGAACGTCTGCACGCTCTGGAAGCGCCGGCCGGCCGACGTGGGCTTGTAGTTGCGGATCCCCATGGTCTAGGCCCCTTCCATGAATTCCGGCATCTTCTGGCCTTCCTTGAGGCGCACCCACGCTTTCTTGCGATCGGGGCGCTGCCCGGCGAACCGGCCTTGCCGCTTGAACTTGCCGTGGCCGATCTGCGTGCGGACCGATTCGACTTTCGATCCGAACAGCTTCTCGACGGCGCGCTTGATGTCGATCTTGGTCGCGTCGGTCGCGACCTCGAGCACCATCACCAGGCTGCCTTCACGCGCCCGCGTCGTCTTCTCCGTGACGATGGGACGCCGGATGACGTCGGTGACTTTCATCCGAGCACCTCCTGCAACCGCTCGACGGCGGCGCGGGTCGCGATGATGCGCGTCGTGTTCATGACGTCGCGCGCCGTCAGCTTGCCGCTCGCCACGAGCGTGACGCCGGCGATATTGCGCGCCGACGCGTTGAAGTTGTCGTCGAGCTTCACGTCGACGACGAGCGTTTTCGAGGTCGCGCCGAGCTTCTTGAGGAGCTCGACCGCCGGCTTCGTCTTCTTCTCCGCCGCCTTCAGCTCATCGACGACGACCACGACGCCTTCCTTGAGCTTGGCCGCGAGCGCCGCACGAAGCGCGCCGCGCTCGACCTTCTTCGGGATCGAGTAGTTGTAGCTGCGCGGCTGCGGACCGAACACGGTGCCGCCGTGGCGCCAGAGCGGCGTGCGGGACGATCCGACCTGCGGACGTCCGGTGCCCTTCTGCGCGTACGGCTTCTTGCCGGTGCCGCTGACCAGCGCGCGGTTCTTGGTCATGTGCGTGCCGCGGCGCTCGGACGCGTTCTGCCGGACGACCGACTCCCAGATCACGTCGGTCTTGATTGCGCCGGCAAACACCGCGTCGTCGAGATTGACCGATCCGACGGTTTCGCTGTTCGCGTTGATGACGTTGAGTTTCATCGTTATCTACTCGCTCGCGGGGCCCCACCCCCGCTCGCTCTCGCTCCGCACCGCGCCTGGCCGGCGCGGGCTTCGCGGTATCTACTTCTTGCCCTTCTTCGGCTTCTCGATCTGCGGCTTCGGATCCGGCTTGCGCGCGACCGCGCGCCGCACGATGACCACGCCGCCGGGCGCGCCCGGGACCGCGCCCCGCAGCACGAGCAGATGCTCGTCGGCGTTCACGCTCACGACCTTCAGATTGCGCGTCGTGATGCGGGCGCCGCCCATTCGACCCGCCGCGCGCATGCCCTTGACAACGCGCGAGGGGAACGACGAGGCGCCGATCGACCCGGGGGCTCGATGGAACATCGAACCGTGCGAAGCGCCGCCACCGGCGAAGTGATGCCGCTTCATGACGCCCTGAAACCCCTTACCGCGGCCCGTGCCGATGACGTCGACGCGCTCACCAGCGGCGAAGATGTTGCACAGCACCTGATCGCCCGCCTTGACGGCGTCGCCGCCCGCCGCGATCTTCACTTCGCGGCGCACGCGCGTCACCGGCACGCCGGCCGACTTGTAATGGCCGGTCATCGGTTTGTTGGCCTTCGGCGCGGTCGGATCGACCAGGCCGAGCTGCACGGACTCGTACCCGTCCGTCTGCGCGGTCTTCGCCTGGACGACCACGCACGGCCCGGCCTTGATCACCGTGGCCGGCACCACGGTGCCGTCCGCCTCGAAGACCTGGGTCATGCCGACCTTACGTCCAATGATTCCTGTCACCATCTGCGTGATCCTTGTCAGGCACCAGGCGTCAGGCCTCAGGCCCCGGGCTGCGAGCGCCTCGGGGGCTTGGGCCTATGCCCTGGGGCCCCTACTTGTGCTCTTTCCCAAACGCCTTGATCTCGACGTCCACGCCCGCCGGCAGATCGAGCTTCATCAACGCGTCGACGGTTTGCGCCGTCGGCTCGAAGATATCGATCAACCGCTTGTGCGTGCGGATCTCGAACTGCTCGCGCGACTTCTTGTCGACGTGCGGCGACCGGAGGACCGTCCACTTGTTCTTCTCGGTCGGCAGCGGCACGGGCCCGGCGAGCCTCGCCCCTGTGCGCTTGGCCGTGTCGACGATTTCGGTCGTCGACTGATCGAGCACGCGGTAGTCGTAGGCCTTCAGGCGGATCCGAATCTTTTCGCTAAATGCAGCCATAACCGTCCGTTCGCATTGGGTTATTGGGATATTGGGCTATTGGGTCATTGGAAAACCTCATAGCCGTAATCCCCTCAATAGCCCAATAACCCAATTGCCCAATTTCCCAATGGTGCCGGCCTCATCGGCCCTGCACCTTGGCGACGACTTCCTCGCTCACCGACGCGGGCGCCGGTTCGTACCGATCGAAGTGCATCGAGTACGATCCGCGGCCCTGCGTGCTCGAGCGCAGATCGGTCGCGTAACCGAACATCTCCGACAGCGGCACGCGCGAGTTGATCACCTGCGATCCGCCGCGCACTTCCATCTGCTGGATGTGACCGCGCCGGCTGGTGAGGTCGCCGATGACGTCACCCATGTACTCCTCGGGGACGACCACCTCGACGCGCATCACCGGCTCGAGCAGCACGGGATGGGCTTTCTTGGCCGCGTCCTTGAACGCCATCGATCCGGCGATCTTGAACGCCATTTCCGACGAGTCGACGTCGTGGTACGAGCCGTCGTACAGCTCGATCTTCACGTCGTCCATCGGGTAGCCGGCAAGGACGCCCGTCGTCATGGCCTCGCGGATACCCTGATCGATCGGCTTGATGAATTCCTTCGGAATCTTGCCGCCGACGATCTCGTTCTCGAACGAATAGCCTTCGCCCGGCTTGCGCGGGATGAGGCGAATCTTCGCGTGGCCGTACTGGCCGCGGCCGCCGGTCTGCTTGATGTACCGGCCCTCGCCTTCCGACGCCTTCGTGACCGTTTCCTTGTAGGCGACCTGGGGCTTGCCGACGGATGCCTCCACACTGAACTCGCGCTTGAGGCGGTCGACGATGATCTCGAGGTGCAGCTCGCCCATGCCGGCGATGACGGTCTGCGCCGTATCCTGGTCCGTCTTGACGCGGAACGTGGGGTCCTCGGCCATCAGCTTGCCGAGGCCGGTCGCGAGCTTCTCCTGGTCGGCCTTCGTCTTCGGCTCGATGGCGAGCGAGATGACGGGCTCCGGGAAATCCATCGCTTCGAGGATGACGGGCTTCTTCTCGTCGCAGATCGTGTCGCCCGTCGAGACCGACTTCAGGCCAACAGCCGCGGCGATGTCGCCCGCGTAGACCTCTTTGATCTCTTCGCGCTTGTTCGCGTGCATCTTCAAGAGGCGCCCGATGCGCTCGTGCCGCTGCTTGGTCGCGTTGTACACGGACATTCCCGACGTCATGACGCCGGAGTAGACGCGAATAAAGGTGAGCTGACCGACGAACGGGTCGGTCATGATCTTGAACGCCAACCCCGCGAACGGCGCGTCATCGGACGCCGGCCGCTCGGTCGTCGCGCCCGTCGTGCCGTTCGGATCGATGCCGATCATCGCCGGAATCTCGAGCGGCGACGGCAGGTAGTCCACGACCGCGTCGAGCAGCGGCTGCACGCCCTTGTTCTTGAACGCCGAGCCGCAAATCACGACAACGAACGCCGGGCCTTCGTGACGCACCGATTCGACGACGCGCTTGCGCAGCGCCGCCTTGATCCGATCCTCCGGCACCTCCTGCCCGTGCAGGTACATCTCGAGGATCTGATCGTCGACTTCGCTGACCTTTTCGATGAGCTGTTCGCGGTAGGCGTGCGCCTCAGCCTGGAGCTCGGCCGGGATGTCCTCGACGACGTAGTCGGCGCCCAGCGTCTCGTCTTTCCAGCGAATCGCCTTCATCTTGACGACGTCGACGATGCCCTCGAACTTGTCCTCGCTGCCGATCGGGAACTGAATGGCGACCGGATTGCCCTGCAGCTTGCTCTTGATCTGCTCGAAGGTCCGCTCGAAGTTCGCGCCGATGCGGTCCATCTTGTTGACGAAGCAGATACGCGGGACGCGGTACTTGTCGGCCTGGCGCCACACGGTCTCGGACTGCGGCTCGACGCCGGCCACCGAGTCGAACACGGCCACGGCGCCGTCGAGCACGCGGAGGGATCGCTCGACCTCCGCGGTGAAGTCCACGTGGCCGGGGGTGTCGATGATGTTGATGCGGATGTCGCGCCACGTGCAGGTCGTGGCCGCGGACGTAATCGTAATCCCGCGCTCCTGCTCCTGCTCCATCCAGTCCATCACGGCCGTACCTTCATGCACCTCACCGATCTTGTAGGTGATGCCCGTGTAGAAGAGGATGCGTTCGGTCGTGGTCGTCTTGCCGGCATCGATGTGGGCCATGATGCCGATGTTGCGAACACGATTCAGCGGAACGGTGCGAGGCATGATTTACCAGCGATAGTGCGCAAAGGCCTTGTTGGCTTCCGCCATGCGGTGCGTGTCTTCGCGCTTCTTGACCGCGCCACCGCGCAGGTTGGCGGCGTCGAGAAACTCCATCGCCAGCTTTTCCTGCATCGTCTTGCCGTCGCCACGCTCACGCGCGTAGCCAGCGACCCAGCGAATCGCGAGCGACAGCCGGCGGTTCGGATTCACCTCGACCGGCACCTGATAGTTCGATCCGCCGACGCGCCGCGACTTCACTTCGAGACTCGGCTTGACGTTCTCGATCGCCTTCTTGAAGACCTTCAAGGGATCGTCCGCCGCTTTCTCCTTCACGATGTCGAGCGCCTGGTACATGATGCGCTCGGCCGTGGAGCGCTTGCCGCCCCGCATGATCGTGCTGATGAACTTCGTCACGAGCGGACTGTTGTAGATCGGGTCCGCCGGGGTCTCACGCTTGGCAATTTCTCGACGTCGTGGCATAGATGTCTACTTTTCTTACTTGCTCGCGGGGCCCCACCCCCGCTCGCCCGCGCTCCGGCGCTCGCTTCGCTCGCTCTCCTCGCGCGGTCTTCTCCGACCCTCGGCCTGCGGCCTCAGGTCCCTAAGCCTTCTTGGGCCTCTTGGCCCCGTACTTCGAACGTCCCTGCATGCGGCCCGCGACGCCGACGGCGTCGAGCGTGCCGCGAACCACGTGATACCGCACGCCCGGCAGGTCCTTCACGCGGCCGCCGCGGATGAGCACCAGCGAGTGCTCCTGCAGGTTGTGGCCGACGCCCGGGATGTACGTCGTGACTTCGATGCCATTCGTCAGGCGCACGCGCGCGACTTTGCGAAGGGCCGAGTTCGGTTTCTTCGGCGTCTGCGTGAACACGCGCACACACACCCCGCGCTTCTGCGGGCTGTTCTGCAACGCCGGACTCTTCGTCTTGGCCAGGACCGCTTCGCGGCCGCGGCGCACCAACTGGCTAATCGTCGGCATACAGTCTCAACAAAAGAAACAAATGGATCGGCGGCGCGCTTTCGCGACGCGATTCCGCGTCTCGAGCCTAGGAGCCGAAGCTCGGCACCCGAGACAAACCCCTATTGCTGTTCGCTCAGCATGGCGATCGGAGGGCAACGCCATGAGCGTCGCGTCGATCGCACGGAAACCACCAGGAAGCGGGCCGCTTCGGCTGGGAGCGGGCCTAGATAGGGTGTCCTAGACCCGAATAACCTTGCGAGGTTATCACGCGCACGAAAACGTGGTCAAGGTACAGGAAGACTTCCCACAGCGTTTGGTCATCTGACCAACCTGTCCCCTCCCGCTGTGCAACCCCGCGTTTCTGCCGCCATCGCGCCCAAGCTCGACACAAATCCCCCACCGCGTCCGTACCCGATCCCGCCACTCGAAGACCGGATGAACGTGCTGTTCGTATCGAGCGGCAGGGTCGCCACGCTGCGGCAGAAAGCGTCCCATTTGGCGTCCTGATAGAGATACTGCTCCACGTTCGAGAGGTAGAACGCCGCGACGGTCGCGCCCCGCGCCTTAAGATACGTCCCGATCGCGCGAATCGCCTTCGGCCCCCCGAAGTCCCCGACCACGGGCACGACGAGATTGCGCGACTCGAGGTCCTTCAGCAGCTGGAAGCCCTCTTCGGTCGCCAGGTAACTGCGGCTGACGCCGGCGGCATCCGTCGCTGTCATCAGATCGGCGTACGACGGACTGGACCGGACGTAGAACCCGTTCGAGTAGAACGCCTGATAGACCGCTTCGAGGCCGGCCAGATCGTCGGCGGTCAGCGGCAGCGCGTGCGTCTTCGTCAGATGCTGCTCGATGGCCTTCAGGTGCTGCCCGTAGAGCGTCTGGCTGGTTTGCGACGCGGCGAAAGCGGAGAACAACTCCGCGGCGGTGGACTTGGCCGACACGCCCGCCGGCACCGGCTTCGAGAACAGCATGGAGACGAACGCGGGGCGGTCCTTCGAGAGCTCGAAGATCGCCTTGTACATCAGCTGCAAATCGAGGTTGCCCCGGCGGATGTCGAAGATCACGGCGAACCGCGGCCGCGTCGCGACCATGTACGTGTAGTTCTGCTCGGGTCCCACGCCCAGATACACGTTGCCAGGCTTCGTCCGCGCAACGAGATCCGGAATGACGTACTGAAACCACAATTCGTTCGAAGTGAGGTTGGTGATGTTCTCGCCGCGGAAGTAGCCGCCCCCTTCCGACGCGCTCTGACTGAGCGCCCAGAAGTCGGCATCCGACAAACGCTCGGGCAGACTCGGCCGCGGCGCCTGGGCCGCGAGCCCCGCGGCAATCGCCGCGACGAAAGCGACGACCAGGACTCGACGGACGCGGCGCGCGATCACTCGCTGCCGCCCTTGACCTTCTCGAGCGACACCGCCAGCGCTTCAGCCGCCGTGACGACGACGGTGTCGCCCAGGCGAGGCTTCTCGAGGATCTTGGGGTCGGCGACGCGAACGGTCACATACCGGCCGCCGGGCCCTTTGAGCGTAACGGTCTGCGTCGGCCGGTCCAATACCTCGACCGTCGCGACAATGCGGATCGCCCGCACGGCCACAGCTCCCGGCGCCGAGGTCGCAGGCGCGCGGCCGGCCTCGTCAATCACCTTGAACGGCTCGGCCTTCTCGGCAGCAGTCGGCTCGCGAAGCTCGGCCGCGATCCCGATGTAGTACTTCACCGTCACATCGTCGCCGACCTTCACCTCGTTGAGCCGCTGCACTTGATCGCTCACCACGATCGTCTCGATGTTGCCGAGCGGTCCTTTCAGCGTGACCTCGCGCTTGGCGACATCGATCGCCTGAACTTTCGCGGTCACCGTGACGAGTTGATCGACTGTCTTCACTGGAGGACTCGGCGTCCCCTGCGCGAGTATCGGAGCGACGAAGAGCGCGCTGGCGAGAGCGCCGCTCAACCCGAATTGGGCAAGTCGTGACCTCATAGTTGGCCTCTCCGCCAGAGTTTTAGCCACGGCACGTGCACGGGTCAACGGGAATCGAATTTGCAGTAACGACCCGTGGAGGTCGTATGTCGACACGTTCACGCAATTGGTGTCTGCGCACGGCCGGCGCATGGGCGTTCGGGATCGCGATCTCGCTTTCAGCCTGCGCGCCGACCACCGAGCACGTCTACGTCTCGCAGCGTCCGCCGGCGCCGGTGTACGAAGTTCGCGGTGTGCCTCCTGGTCCAGGCTACGTCTGGGTCGAGGGATATCACCGCTGGGATGGACGCGCGTACGTCTGGGTGCCGGGCCGATGGGACCGCGGTCCACAGGCACGCGCCGTGTGGGTGCCGGGCCGCTGGGTGCAAGACAAGCACGGGTGGTACTACGTGCAAGGACACTGGCGATAACGGTCGTTCCAAGGTTCGGCGGTTCCGGCCTGCCAGGGTGCGGAGCACGCAGATGATTTAAGATGCGCGGAAGATGATCGCCGATCGCATCTTCCGTTTCGTCTCCGCAACGTTCGCGGCAGTCCTGTTGGCCGCCGCGGCGGTCGGGGCCAACCAGAGCGCCTCGTCTGGCCTGCGCGTGGAGATCAGCTTCGCGGCCGCCGCGCGAAGCACGTCCGTCACCGGACGCGTCTACGTCGCGATCAGCCGCGTGAACGATCGGCAGACGCCGATTCAGCAGGCCGATTCGACTGGCGCGCCGCTCTTCGGCAAGAACGTCGACAGCCTCGCACCGGGCGCCTCCGCGATCATTGCCGGCGACGACCTCGGGCATCCGGTCGCGAGCTTGCGTGATATCCCCGCCGGTGACTACTGGATCCAGCCGTTCGTCAACGTCTACACGGAATTCAAGCGCGCCGACGGCCACACCGTGTGGCTCCACATGGATCAGTGGGAGGGCCAGAACTGGCGCCGCTCGCCGGGGAACCTGTACGGCGATCCCGTGCAGATGCACTTCGATCCCGCATCGTCAGCGCCGATCCGCCTCGTCGCCGACAAGGTCATTCCGCCGGTGCAGGCGCCGCCGGACACGGACACGGTCAAGCGCATCAAGATCCAGAGCCAGATTCTGAGCAAGTGGTGGGGCCAGCCGATCTACCTCGGCGCGACGATCACGCTGCCGAAAGACTACGCGTCGCATCCCGACGTGAAGTACCCCGTGATCTACTCGCAAGGGCACTTTTCGCTGAACGCGCCGGGCGGCGGAGGTGGCGGCGGACGAGGAGGCGGCCAGGGCGCGGCGCCCTCGACGGACGGACCGGCACCGCGCGTCATCTGGGTCTCGCTGCAGCACCCGTCGCCGTACTACGACGACTCGTACGGCGTGAACTCCGAAAACAATGGGCCGTACGGCGACGCGATCATGCAAGAGCTGCTGCCGGCCATCGAATCGCAGTTCCGGATCATCCGCCAGCCGTGGGCGCGGATGCTGACCGGCGGATCGACCGGCGGCTGGATCGCGCTCGCTCATCAGGTCTTCTATCCGGACTTCTACGGCGGCTCGTTCGCGCTCTGCCCGGACGGCGTCGACTTCCGCTATCACCAGATCGTGAACGTCTACGACGACGCGAACGCGTACTGGGTAGATCGCGGGTGGACCAAGCTCGAGCGCCCCGACACCCGCCGGCCGGACGGCAACATCACGGCCATGATGAAGGACGAGAACTGGTTCGAGCTCGTACAGGGCGACCGCTCGCGCTCCGGCGGCCAATGGGACATCTGGGAAGCCACGTACTCACCCGTCGGCACTGACGGGTACCCGAAGCGTATCTGGGACAAGAAGACGGGCGTCATCGACAAGGACGTCGCAAAGTACTGGAAGGACCACTACGATCTGCGCAACATCCTCGAGACCAACTGGACGACGCTCGGGCCCAAAGTCGCCAACAAGATCAACGTCTATGTCGGCGACGCGGACACCTACTACCTCAACATGGGCGTCCACATGCTCGAGGATTTCCTGAAAAAGGCCGACGACCCGAAGTGGACCGGCGAAATCATCTTTCAGCCGATGGCGCCGCACTGCTGGGGCCCGCGCGGATCGGAGCTCTTCGACAAGATCATCGCCCAGATCGACAAATACGCGCCGGCGGGAGCCGACCTCAAGAGCTGGCGGTACTGACGGTCATCGCAGATCGGCAATCGAGGATCTCGCGATCGCACACCATCGTTCCATCGATTCATCCGAATCGATGTGCCGACCATCGCAAGCCATCGAGGAATGGGCGCGGCCCCGTGGCGGCAAATCGGCGATAACTTTCTATCGCGCGATCTCAGATCGCCGATCTGCGACGATCTCGCTCACTTCGATCGCACGTTCACGTCGAAGTACGTGTTGATTTTCCCGGAGAGGAATTCGCGCACGAAGGTCCGAATCGGATCGAGCGCGCTGGCGCGGCCGTCGGGGCCGATGCCGCCGCCGCGAAAGCCGAAGCGCGTCGAGACCGATCGAATGAAGGTGCTCTTCTCGTCGACCGGCAGCGTCGCGACGTTGCGCGCGAACTCGTCGAACAGCCCGTCCTGGAAGAGATACTGCTCGACGTTCGACACGTAATAGGCGGTGACGACGGCGCCGTGATCACGGATGTAGCGCCCCACCGCGCGCAGCGCCTTCGGGCCGGCGAAATCACCCACGACGGGCACGATCAGGTTCTTTTCCTCGAAGGCCTTCAGCCACTTGAAGCTCTCCTCGGTCGCCAGATAGCTGCGGTTGACGCCCTCCATGTCGGTCTGGAGCATCAACTCCTCGTAGCTGGGAAAGTTGCCGCCAAACCCGCCGCTGCGGCCGACGAACCCCCGCGATCCGACCCCGGCCGGAAACGACGAGTACCGGATGTTCGGACCGTCCCAGAAGAACGAGAAATAGATCCCCTCGATCTGCTGCAGGTCTTCGGCCGAGAGCGCGAAGCCGTGCCGCTTGGTGAGCTGCGCTTCGATATCGGTGAGGTTCTGCCGGTACAGTCCCTCGGTCGTTGCGATCTGATCGAACGCGCGGAACAAGTCCGCGACCGACGACTTCGGCCCGACGTTGGCCGGCCGCTTCCTCGCGAACAGCCGCGAGAGAAACTCCGCGCGATCCGCCGACAGCTCGATGATCGCCTTGTACATCAGGTGCTCGAGCAGGTTGCCGCGCCGGATGTCGACGATGAACGCGATCGCGGGCCGCGTCGCGAGCATGTAGGTGAAGTTCTGATCCGGCGCGACGCCGAGGTACACGCCGCCGGGCTTCGCCGACTGCTGGAGCGCCGGCACCACGTACTGGAAGGTGTGCTCGTTCGAGACGAGATTCTCCGATCGGAAGAACCCGTTCGGCTCGGACAACGTCGTGCTGAGCGTCCAGAACTCCTGGTCGGTGAGCCGCGCCGGGAGCGGCTCGACCGGCGTGCCGGCGCGCTGCTCGCGCGTGAGCGGCATGACGCCGGGGCTCGCAATGAGCACGAGCAGCGGCACGAGCACCCACGGCTTCAGCGCGCGGAGCGGCCGGCTCGGGAACGAAGCGTCCATGGGAAAATCTTAGCGCTAGCGGGACCGCCAGAGCACGTCGGAATACGCCCGAATCTTGCCGTCGCGGAAGTCCTTGAGCAGCCCCGGCATCGAATCGAGCAGCATGACCGCCCGCGAGGCGTACGCCGACGAACACCCGTTGAAGCACGAGCGCACGAACGTGCTGGATTCGTCGAGCGGCAGCGCCTCGACGTTGTGGACGAAGTCCGCCCAGATCCCGTCGCCGAACAGATACTGTTCGACGTTGGACAAGTAAAAAACCGACACCGACGCCTCGTGCGCCTTGAGATACGCCCCGACGGCGCGCAGTGCCTTCGGCCCGGCGAAGTTGCCGACGATCGGCACGAGCAGATTCCGCTCCTCAAATGTCTTCAGCGCCCGGAAGCTGGCTTCGCTGCCGAGATACGCCCGGTTCTGCCCCGCGCCGTCCGTGGCGACCTGGAGATCCGCGTAGGTCGGATAGCGCATCATGCCGCGGCCCGAGAACGATCCCTGCGCGTAGGCCAGCCCCGGCCCGGCGCCGAAGAAGTTCTGGAAGACGTACTCGATGCCCGACAGGTCCTCCGCCGTCAGCTTGAAGCCGTGCTTCTTCACGAGCACGTCGCGGATCGCCTGGAGGTTCTCATCGTAGAGCGCGCGGTTCGGTTCAACCTTGCCGAACGCGTCGAACAACTCTTCGGCGGTCGAGGCGGCGTCGAGCCCTGCGGGGCGCTTGCGTGAAAACAGCCGCGACAGGAACTCCGCGCGATCCGCCGACAGCTCGATGACCGCCTTGTACATCAGGTGCTGCTGCAGATTGCCGCGCCGGATGTCGGTGATGAAGGCGATGTGCGGCTCGAGGGCCGCGATGTACGTGAAGTTCTGGTCGGGACCGACGCCCAGGTACACGCCGCCGGGCTTCACGATCTTCGTGAGCGTCGGCAGCACGAACTGGAGCGTGTCCTCGTTCGAGACGAGGTTGTCGGACCGGAAGTACCCGCCGGGCTCTGAGAAATCGTCGATCAGGCGCCAGAACTCCTGATCGCTGAGGTGGGTCGGCAGCTCGGCGCGCGCCGCGACGTACGCCCGGCCCGGCGCTGCGCTCAGGACGAGCGCCAGCGTGAGCGAGACGAACGCGAGGCCGCGCCGAATCATCGAGGCGTTCTGACGCCGGACGCGGGCGGCCGGCCGGTGCCGCAACCGCGCGTCTCTTCACGCATCGAGCCGAGATAGCTCATGAGGCCGCCGCCGCCGTAGCCGCGCCCGCCGCCCCCCGCGGAGCGGATGAACGTGCTGTGGTCGTCGAGCGGAAGGCTCGCGACGTTGGCGCAGAACTGCGGCCAGATGCCGTCCTGGTTCAGGTACTGCTCGACGTTCGAGAGATAGAACGCCACGACCGTCGCCTGGTGCTCCTTGAGGTACTTGCCGACCGTGCGCAGCGACTTCGGCCCGCCGAAGTTGCCGACGACCGGCACGATGAGATTCCGCTCCTCGAGATCCTTGAGCACCTGGAAGTTCTCTTCCGACCCCAGGAAGCTGCGGTTCAGGCCCGCCCCGTCGGTCTGCATCATCAGGTCGGCGTAGTTGACCATCGTGCCGCCCCGCCCGCCGCCGGTCGACGACGAGTTGTAGTTGATGCTCGGACCGAACCAGTAGAAGTTGTAGTAGACGTTGTCGGCGATCCCCTGCAGATCCGCCTGCGAGAGCGGCAGCGCGTGCTTCTTGGTCAGCAGATCCTGAATGTCCTTCACGTTCTGGCGGTAGGCCGACTCGGGACTCGTCTGCACGTCCCAGAACGCGTTCATCAGCTCGGCGCCGGTCGACTTCGTCGTGAGCCCTTCGGGCCGCTTCTTCGAGAACAGCCGCGAGACGAACTCCGCGCGATCCGCCGACAGCTCGAAGAGCGCCTTGTACATCAGCTGCTCGTGCAGGTTGCCGCGACGGATGTCCGTGATGAACACCATCTTCGGTTTGAGCGCCGCGATGTACGTGAAGTTCTGCTCGGGCCCGACGCCCAGGTAGGCGTTGCCGCCGCCCTTGGTGCGCTGAAGTAGATCGGGAATGACCGTCTGGAACCAGATCTCGTTCGAGAGCAGGTTATCCGACCGGAAGAACCCGTCCGGCTCGGAGAAGTCCTCGACCATCTTCCAGAATTCCTGATCGCTCAGCCGCTGCGGCAGCGTATCGGCCGCCGCTCGAAGCGGCGCCGGCACAGCCACGAATCCGAGAGCGAGAACGAACGCGAGACTCGCGACGACGAGCGATCGATACTTGGTCATAGTGTGTGAGCCGTGATTTTACACCGGTCAGCGGCCTTGAGCCCGTTGCACTGCGTCACGAATCGCCTGCATCGTCGCTGCCGACCCTGTGAAGAGCCCCTCAGGGAAGCGCGCGTAGGCGAGCATCTCGGAGTAGATCGGTCCGCTTTGATACAGGTTGAGGCCCATCCCGGCCAGGAACTGCAGCCGCAGGTTCCGGTCGTGGTTGATTTGCGCGTCCTTGAGCCAGGGCGCGAGGTCCTTCGCGTTGCCGGCGTAGGTCGAGAACAAATCGATCGCCGAGTTGAACCCGATCTCGCGGAGTGACTGCGCGACCTGCGCGTACTGCGGGCTCTGCAGCTTGGCTTCCATCGCGTCGAGATCGATCTTGCTCGGCTCGACCTGCCCCATGACGACCAGGTCGTAGCCCTGGCCGTTGTTCGTGTTGCCCCACACGACGCCGTTCGGGAACGCCTCCATGAACGTGCCGATCTCGCTCTTCACCGCCGCGGTGTTGCTCTCGTAGAGCTGGACGAAGAGCGTGACGACGCCGCCGGGATTCAGGTGCTGCTTGACGACGTCGAAGAACTCCTTCGTGTAGAGCGTCGCGGCGCCTTTGACCCACGGATCGAGCGGATCCGACGTCACGGCGTCGAATTTTTCCTTCGTCGTGAGCAGGAAGTGCCGCGCGTCGTCGATGTGCACCGTGACCTTCGGGTTCTCGACGACGTTGTAGTTGTTCGCGGCGAAGTACTTGTCGACCGACGCGGGCACCAGCGGCTCGATCTCCGCGATCGTGACGTGCTCGACGTTCGGGCCGATCGACACCGCGCCCGCCGTGACGCCCGCGCCGCAGCCGATGACGAGGATGTTCTTCGGCGCGTTCGGAATCAGGTGCGTGATGTGGCCGAGCATGCGCTGCAGCCGCATGTCCTGCGGTTCGCTCGACGCCTGCACCTTGCCGGCGTTGTGGTAGTTGCGCACGCCGCTCGGCAGCTCCGACACCGCGACGAACGCGTTCAACCCTTCACCGACGTACAGGATGTTGCTGAGGCCGACCCACGTCGCGGAGTAGCGCCCGTACGCGACGAGCAGCCCCGGAACGTCGGGGATCCAGCGCGCGAGCAGGCCAGCGCCGCCGGTGGCGAGCACCAACGCGATGATGCCGACCGACTGGTAGTTGTTCTTGCCGGGTTCACCCGCGACAGCCGGCGCCAGCATCAACAGGGCCGAGAGCGCGCACAACACGATCAGGAGCTGCTCGGTGTGCTGCGTATGCAGCCAGACGACGAGCAGCAAACTGGCCGTGAGCGCGCCGATGATCGCGCCGACGGTGTTCGCCGCGTAGACGCCACCGACGAGGCGCGCGGGATCTTGGCCGGGCATCGCCACCGACGCGAGCGCCAGCGGGAAGCTCGCGCCCCAGAGGATCGCGCCGGGCAACACGACCCAGAAGCAGCGCGCGAGGTCGAGCTGGAACTGGAAGGTCGGCGCCGTGGCAATCTGCGGATTGATCGGCCAGTACGGCAGCGAGTCCGACAGCATGTACGCGGCCCAGGCGATCGCCGCGCACAGCAGCATCTGGCACCAGCCGAGCGCGACGCGCGGACGCTTGACGTCGCGCGCGATCGCCGACCCGATGCTGCTCCCGATGCCCAACCCGACGAGGAACACCGCGAGAATCAACGAGAACGTGTACGTCGTCGCGCCGAAGACGAGCGACAACAACCGCGTCCAGATGACTTCCGCCGAGAGCGCCGTGAGACCCGAAATCGCAATGGCCAGGTACACGAGCCGCGCGCCTGGCGCCTCCTCGGCCGTGGCACCCGCCTTCTCGACCGGCTCGTAGGGCGTGAGCTTCGCGAGCAGCAACGCCAACGTCGCGACCGTGACGTTGATCAGCGCCGCGATGTACGTCGTCACGTTCATGTCGAAGAGCCGCAGCAGGTAGAAGCCCGCAAGCAGGCTGCCGATGACCGCGCCGCCGATGTTGCCACCGTAGAAAAAGCCGAGCCACGACACGCCCTTGGGCGACGTCTCGACCCATCGCGCCACGGCCGGCAGCGTGGCGCCCATCAAGAGCGTCGGCGGCAGCAGGCAGATGGCGGCGACGACCGCGCGGAGGATGAGCCCGACGAACCCCGAGCCGCCGACGGCCGTGTACACGGTGTTCACGATCGGCATGCTGAACAGCAGAACCAACCCGAACGCGCCGATGGCCAGCTCGAGCATCGCGTAGACGCGCAAGGGGTGTTGCTTGTTGTCGATGTAGCGCGGCAGCAGATAACTGCCCAGGCACATCCCGCCCATGAACGTTCCGAGCAGGACGCCGAGCGACACGGCGGACGAGCCGATCGAGAGCGACAACAGCTGAAACCAGACGATTTCGTAGATGAGGGCCGCACAGCCGCTCCCGACGAACAGCAGCAGCATCAACGGGAGGTACCGGCGCGACGAGTCTTGAACGGGCATGGATCGAGCGGTCATCGTCTGGGGATCCTATAACAGGGTTCCGAGGTTCCGAGGTGCTTGTGTCCTGAGGCCTGTCGCAGGACGCGTCTTGTTGGCTTTTTACGACACTGGGCCGGGGTTTGTGTCAGACGACTGACGCGCGGTCGGTTTCCGGCGCAGACCGTCGAGGACGATGCCGTACACGACCTCGTCGAGGTAACGGCCGTCTTTGTGCGCGTGTGAGCGCAGGACGCCCTCCCGCTGGAACCCGCATTTTTCCAGCACGCGCATTGAGGCCCGGTTCGTCTCGAACACCTGCGCGAACAGCCGGGCCAACCCGAAGGTCTGCGCTACCCAGGGCAAGAATTGACTGACCGATGCCGTCGCGAGGCCCCGGCGCCACCAGGCGCGGCCGAGCCAATAGCCGATCTCACCAGCATGCCGGTTGACGTCCGCACCGAGAACGACGCCGATGCCGCCGATGGCCGCACCGCCAACGTCAATCGCGAGCGCCGTTGGCGGATCCTCGGCCGATGCCACCGCCAGCCAGACGCGGCCGGCCTCGATCGTGTATGGATGCGGAAACCGGTCTCGCAGCATGAGCCAGACCTCGCGATCGTCGGCGTGGCGGACCAGCGACTCGAGATCGTTGACGTGCCAAGGACGAAGCACGCAGGGACCGCAGTCGATCAGCATGATTCCGGGCTTCCGAGGTTCCGCGGTTCTGAACCTGCCGACCCCGACGAACCTTTCAAGTAATCCTCTTGAGCAGCTGTATCTGCCCTGCGTGATACAGATCGTGCGCCGCGATCCCCGTGACGAGATCGGCAATCGTGTAGCGGCCCTTGCCGCGCCTGGTGAGATCCCGGGGTGCGAGATCGGCGACGGCCTCACGCAGTTGCGCGTGCGTGCGATCGAGGCGCGCGATGTCCTCGCGCCACACGCGCGCCTCGGCGCCGTGCCGCGGAAACCAATTCGATCCCGCCAGCTCGAACGAGCCGCGCTTCGCGCCGGTGAGCAGCCGCCACACCGCATACTTCCAGTAGGCGCAGTGCACGGCGATCTCCTGAATGTTGTGGCGCCCGGGGCGCGGGCGCCGCGCCGCGGCGGCCGGCGAGACGCCGCGAATCGATCCGCGCAGGTTGGTCCCGTGCCACGACGGACGGTTGTACGCCTGGTCGAGCGCCCTCAGCAGCTGCGCCAGCTGTCGATCGATCGTCGCCATCACCTGTCCTTCGGCGGCTGCCAGAGCTCGATCCGATGGCCTTCGGGGTCCATCACCCACCCGAACCGTCCGAATTCCGATTCCTCGATCCGCGGATCGACCTCGACGCCTTCCGCCTTGAGCGCGGCCAGTACCTCGTCGAGGTTGTCGACCCGGTAGTTAATCATGAACGGCGCCTGGCTCGGATGGAAGTACGTGCTCTTCGCGTCGAAGACCGACCAGACCGTCGAGCCTGCCCGCGCGGGATCCTGCTTCTCGCGCCACTCGAATGTCGTGCCGCCCCACGACTGGACGTCGATGCCGAGCCGATCGCGGTACCACTCGAGCAGCCGCGCCTTGTCGCGCGCCTTGAAAGACACGCCGCCGAGACCGGTGACTCTTCGCATGGCGCTGTCCTCGAACGTTTTGCGGTTATCGGACGCGAAAGACGAGATCGCGTCGCACCGGGGGCCCGCCCGCAGGCGTCGCGGTGAGGCTCACCAGGTGCGGTCCGTGCTCGAGCTGGCCGAGCGGCAGATCGAACTGATAGCCGGCGGACCGTCCGGCGCCGAAGGCGTCGGCGGCAAGGGTCGCCGCGGTGTCCATCAGTTTGCGGTCGTTGACGTCGAACACCTGCACGGTGATGTCGACGGATCGCAACGGCGCGTCGCCGCCTTGAAACACACGGACGAATCCGGCGATGTTGTCGCCCGCGCCGAAGTCGCGTGCGGCGGTCGGAATGATCGGCAGCACGCCCACGAGCGCGTCCGTCCTCGGCACGGGTGCGCCCTTGCCCCCGAGCGCCATCGCGGACAACGACAGCGGCGCGCGCGTGTAGTCCGGTACGTCGATGTCTGCGTACACCGTCCCGCTCTTGTCCACCGCCTTGCTCGTCGCGTTCAGCCGAAGCTGGTACCGGCCCGGAGCGAGCGGCAGCTTCCAGTACAGGTCGTAGCGGAGCTCGTCGCCGGTGGACGGCAGAAGCGTGAGCTCGGTTTTCTCGAGCACGGGCGGCCCCGCGCGCCCTTCGCTGTCGTACAGATTGCGCACGACGGTCACGGCTTCCGGGACCGGCCCGCGCGGCGACGGCACGCGGACGCTGAGCACGACGGCGACGTCGGCATCGCGTCCGTGCCCGCTGAGCGACACAGGCACCGCCGCCGCGCGCAACGGCAGCGCGGGCGAATTCATCAGGCCGACGAGCCCGAGATCGTTCACCGCCGGCGTGTCCTTCGAATCGCGCGCTGCGCCGGCGTCCTTCGGCGCGAAGTACCCGGACCGCGTCCGCACCGTCGATCCCGGACGTTTGACCTTCACCTCGACCTTGCGGTACTTGCCGTCGGGCTTGCCGTTCGACGTCTGGTAGCCCAGGAGGTAGTACGACGAGGCCTCCGTGAAGATGCGATCGATGCCGGTCTCGATCTCGTCCGAGTTGACCGTGGCGGACGCACCGGTGTAGCCCGCCATGATCTCCAGAAAATCGCGCCGCAGCCTTGCCAGGCTGCGTGCCGTGGGATCGGATACCGTCATCGGCGCCGGCCGTCCAGCACGCCGAATCGGATCCTGCAGGTAGCGCTCGTAGCCGCCGTACCCGCCGGGATCGATGCTGTAGATGTTGACGTTGGCGCGCGAGGCCCGCGCGAAGACTTCGAGCATCCGTTCCTTCTGCTCGAGCGGACAGTCGCGCGTCGCGGCGAAGTCAATCGGCGCGCCCGTGCTGATGAACACCACCGTCTTGCGGCGATTGGGCACCGTCGCGAGGCGCGCGACCACGGTCTCGAACATCGGCACGGTCAACTGGCGGCGCTCACAATTGGTGCGGTTGAACAGCGAGCTCGATCGTTGTTGATCACCGCCGCGTGACGAGGCCGGCCCGACGAACGTGTTGCTGCCCGGCGGCGTCCACTCGGGCTCACGCGGATCGAAGCGATCAACCGCGGCGACGAGCTTTTCCTTGTCGCTCGTGAAGTCCTCCGTGCGGCCGCCGTCGCGCGGGAAGACGACCGCGCCCACATCGGACGGGCCCAGCCGATCGATGACGTCGCGCGCGATGCCGCGCGCCGCCATGATGATGTCCAGGTCGTCCCACGGAACGTTCACGTCGTCGAGCACGATCGCGAACAGACGGCCATCGCCGATCTGATCAGCGAGGTCGTTGTTCGCGACGTCGGTCGCCACGTGCCGCATCCACGCGGTCGGCGCCGGGTCGTTCGCGGCGGCGTCGATCTCCGCGACCGCGACCACGCGCTGCGGCTTCCCTTCCTCGACGACGGTGAAGTCTTCGCTCGTGAGGCCGTGAATCGGCTTGCGGTCCTTGTCGAGCACCGAGACGTCGAGACGGATGACGTCTGCGCCGACACGGAAAATCGGTTGCTGCGCGGGTGGCTCGGGTTGCTGTTGAGGGGTCTGCGGCGGGGCCGGCGGCGGGGCCTGCTGCGCGGACACCGTCAGCACAATCGACGCGATCGCAGCAGCAGAGAGCGCGACAGCGAAACGGAACATCGGTGGCGTGGGGCCTTCAGTCGATGATCGTGAACGTCGGGCTGGAAGTCAATTGGAGATGCGCCAAGGGCGAGGTACGGCGTGCTGAGTGCCATCGACCATCGATGGGCGTCGATGATCGATGGCGATTCCCGATATTCCGATATCGATATTCGGATGACCCGATGATCTTCGATTGCCGATCACCGATCATCGATCACCGATGCTCTACAGCGTCGGGTGTTTCGTGTGCCAGTTCGTGCGCATCTGGTACTGATGGGCGACCGACAGGATCTTGTCGTCGTTGTACAGGTTGCCCGCGATCACCGCGCAGATCGGTTGCGGCTTGCCCGGCTCGGCCGGCGGCGTCTGCGGCGCCGGCGGCGGTGTAGCGGCTGCCGCGGCTGCTGGATCGCCCGGCGCGCCCGCACGTCCGCCGCCACCGCCTCGACCTTGCTGCGGTACGTCGAACTTGTACGGCACGACGACGCACGGATGCCCGGTCGAGGCGTGCAGGCCGACGTCGAAGCCGCCGCCGGGAACGTACATGTCCAGATCCTTCAACAGGGTCTGCATCTGGCTGATGAGCTCGTACCGGCGCCGCTGCTGGTTGATGAAGTCGAATGCGCGCGGGAACCGGCCGTTCGTCCACCGCGTCAGCGCGGCCATGCCCGTCGGATTGCCGGCGTCACCGCGACCACCACCTCCCCGGCCGCCGCCCGCGCCTGGCGCGCCCGCGGCTCCGCCGGCGCCCGCCGCGCCACCCGCGGCACCACCGCCCGCCGCGCCCGCCGCGCCCGCCGCGCCTGCCGCGCCGCCGCCCGCTCCCGCTGCCGGATCGCCGGCCGCGCGTCCGCGCCCGGCGCCGCCGCCGGCGCCACCGCCACGCTGCGGCTCGGGGATCGTCGCGAGATCGATGTTCAGTTCCTTCGCCTTCCAGATCACGTACGAATCGAACGCCGCCGCCGACTCGACGCCGAGCCCGCCGCCGCCGGCGCCTGGCCGCGCGGCCAGGTCCGTAAACTTCGCGCCCATCTCACGCAGCGTGTCGACGAACTCCTTGGGCGCGCCCGGATCCAGGCCGATCCGCAACGAGGAGATCTTGATGTTGCGATCGAACTCGAACGGCATCATGACCGTCGACGGATCGCGCGGATCGACGCCGTGAATGGCGTTGAACACCATGGCGCAATCCTCGACCGTGCGGCAGATCGGCCCGACGCGGTCCTGCGACCAGGCGAGCACCATGCCGCCCGTGCGGCTCACGCGGCCGTACGTCGGGCGCAGCGCGCTCAGGCCGCACTCGCGCGCGGGCGAGACGATCGATCCCGACGTCTCCGTGCCGATGCCGAACGCCACACAGCCCGCCGCCGTCGCCGACGAGGGCCCGGCGGACGATCCGCTCGATCCGCGCCGGATGTCCCACGGATTGTTCGTGCGGCCGCGATACCACTGATCGCCCTGTGCGAAGAGCCCCGTCGCGAGCTTGGCGATCAGCACCGCGCCCGCGTTGCGCAAGCGGACGACAACTTCGGCGTCCTCGTCGATGATGCGGTTCTCGAAGTCCTTCGATCCCCATGTCGTCCGCACGCCCTTGGTCGAGAAGAGATCCTTCACGCCGTACGGAATGCCGTGCAGCGGGCCCTTGTAGCGGCCGGCGACGAGATCGGCGTCGGCGCGCGCCGCTTCGGCGAGCGCCTGCTCGCGCATGATCGTCACCGCGCACAGCAGCGTGGGATCGAGGCGCTCGATGCGATCGAGATAGATCTTCGTCAGCTGCACGGAGGTGATCTTCTTCTCCTTGATCAACGCCGACAGCCGATGTGCGGGCAGGAACGCAATCTCGTCCGCGGAGGTCGGCACGGTGCCGGCCCACTTCGCGGGCACGAAGGCCGCGCGCTCGAACGCGGCGGCGCCGCGCTCGCGCACGATCTTCTCCATCAGCGCGCCGGTCCCGGCCGGATAGGGCTGGAAGGTCCACGACAGGTTGTCGCCGTTGCCGAGCGGCGTCTGCGGAGGCGGTGCGGCCTGCGGCTGGCCGGCCGCCGGCGCCGCGCCCTGGGCCGCCGCTTCGGCGCCGAGGCCGAAGACTCCCGCGGCAGCGGTCACGAGCGACATGAAGACGAACTGACGACGATCGACGCCGGTGAGCGACCGATCGTCGGCGGTCAACTCCGCATCGGCCTGTGCCTGATCAAGAAGATCCAACTCGTCTCGGAAGTTCATAGGGCCCCCGCGAAGCTAGGAAATGAAAGAAAGCGCCTAATCATACGACAGGCTTCCGCGCCAGCGCGTAGACGACGTTCGCCTCCACCTCTCGCAGGCCCGATTGCGCGATGTAGGCCATATTGGCCGCGCGGACGTGGTCGCGGGCGGCGGCGTCCAGTTGGTCGACGGTTCCCCGGTACCCGGAACCGAGCACCGCGGCCCACCACGCGTCCGGCGTGGGAATCTCGTGGCGGCCGGCCTCGGCCACCACCTCGATGTGTTCCGCGCCGCCCTGTTCGAGGAGCGCGCGCACGGCGACAGGCTCGCTGATCCGATCCCACGGATGGAAGCCTTTGTGCAGGTCCGGCCGCACCTCGCACACCGCGTCCCAGAACGCCGTCGAGGCGGGTTCGAACCACCGCGGTCCCCATGTCGTGACGGCCAACACACCGCCGGGGCGGACCATCCGCCACAGCGCGCGCACCGCGGCGATCATGTCGGGCACGAAGAAGATGCCGAACACGCAGACGACCGCGTCGAACGGCGGCTCGTCGAGCGCGAGCATGTCGCCGGCGCGAAACTCGACGTTGTGGAGCCCGCACGCGCTCGCCTTGGCGCGCGCCAGCGCGAGCAGATTCTCCGCGAGATCGACGCCGATCACGTGGCCGTCAGGGCCGACGACCCCTGCCGCGGGAATCGCTGACGCCCCGCTGCCGCAGCAGACATCGAGCACGCGTTGTCCCTGGCGCAAGGGCAGCCGATCGATCGTGCGCCGGCCAAATCGCTCCCAGAACGTGTTCGAGGGATCGTCAAAGCGATCAGCCGCGGCGTTGTAAGTCGTCGCGGCCCTGTCCCTCGCATCCGGCGGTATCGTCATCCGGCCCCGGGGGAATTGTACGCATGACGGCTCAGCCTTGAAGGAAGTCGACGAATTTCCGTTCGGCCGATCTGACCGCCGTCTGTTCCGCCCTCGTCAGCGGTCCGAACAGGTCGACGCTCACGACTACGGCCTTCCTCTCGAAGCGCCGTTTCCACGTGCCGGCCACGCGGCCGTTGACGATGACGATGGCCGTCAGTGCGCCGCCCATCGCTCGGAGCCGCGTCGCGTGTGCGTCAGTAATGATCGCGCGGCGATCTTTGTAGCCGGAGATGTACTCGTCGTAGATCGACAGAAGATGCGCGGTCGGCGTGCGCATCGATGCCTGCCCTGCGGGGCGCGACGCGAACCAGTGCGTCCGTCCCTCGATCGCGTCGCACGCGAGCGTGCGGCCAGCGCCCTCGAGGCCCTGGCGCGCGTCGGCGAGCGTGAGGCCGGACCACTTCGCGAAGTCGTGCGGCGTCGCGGGCCCGCGGCTCGTGAAGAACCGTCGCGCCAGCTCGACGAGCGCATCGCGGCGATCGACGGCCTTCGCGGGCGGGACGCGCTCATCCAGCAGCGCGTAGGTGAACTGCTTGCCCTGTCGCGGGCCGCTGCACACGACCCCGTCGAGCTCAGCATGCATCAGCAGGTAGCTCATTCGCATCTCACCGCTGACCCGCACGCCGGACTTCTGAAGCGCCGCACGCAACTCGTCACGCTGGCAATTGCGATGCCCGCGGAGCGCCCGCACGAGCACGGCGCGGCTCCGCCGGACGACGTCCCGGTCGATCTCGACCTTCCGGTAGAGGGACGCGTTGACCTGTTGGACGCGCGGCGCCGTGAGCGCCAACAGCCAGCGAATGTCGGCCGGCGTGACGAAATGCCACGTCGGCCGCAGGACGTGGGTCCGCAGGATCGCCCCATCCGCGAACGCCTGCTCGACCTCGTCATCGGTCGCGCCCGGGACGCGAAGGCCCAGCGCCCATTTCGCGAGGGCGTAGTCCTGCGCCTGCACGGCACCCAACCACGTCACCGCGTCGGCGATTCTCCGAAAGCCGTCGCCGACCAGCCGCTGGCTCCGCAAGCGGCGCTGCGGAATAGACGACAGCAGCACGTTCGCAGTCAGTCCCGGGTCACGGCCGTGAGGTTCATCGTGAGCAGAATCCCTGGCTTCGGCAAATCGCTCACGCCGATGACGGTGCGGGCCGGTCGATGGGCGCCCATGACGTCGACGTAGGCGCGATTCATCTCGTCGAAGTCACGGATGTTCTTGAGAAACACGTTCACGTGCACCACGCAGTCGAGATCCGACCCCGCCGACCGGAGCATTACGCGAAAGGACTCGAGAATCTGGCGCGCCTGCGCGTACACGTCCGGACCGGCGAGCTCGCCGGTCGCGGGATTGACGCCGGCCGTACCGCCGATGGCGATGTGCGGCCCGACCTTGGCGATATGACTGTAGGGCCCGATCGGCGCCGGCGTGTTCGGGGGCGTCGACGTCTCGACTCGCTTCGTCATGAAGGCTCCGCTGGCAACGGCAGCACGAAGCGCACGTACCGTACGCCGTAGCGCTTCGGCCGGGCGCTGACCGGCGCGTGCATCGATCGCGCCACCTCATCGCCCCGTGGCAGAATAGCACCGTGTCCAGTCAGCAGGAGTGGGGGGCGTTCGCGGCGACCGCGCATCCCGACGACATCCGCGAGAAGATCCTCACGGGGTTCAAGGCCGGCAAGCCGTTCACGGCGCACACGCCGACGATCGCTCTGCCTCCCGGCCTCGATCGTGTGCTCGATTTCGGCTGCGGTCTCGGCCGGAACTTTCCCTATCTGACGAGCATCGCCCGCAGCGTCACCGGCTTCGATCTCCCGCCGATGATCGCGCGATGCCGCACGCTCGCGACGCAGAAGGTCGATCGGCTCGACGACGACTGGACGCGCCTGCGTGACGAACGTTTCGATCTCGTCTTCGCGTCGCTCGTGCTCCAGCACATCGAAACCGACGCGTGCGTGTCGTATCTGCACGACTTCGCGCGGATGGCGCCAGCGGTCAACCTGTTCACGCGCACCGACGGCGACTTTGGCCGCAACGTGCTGGACCTGGTGGCCGAGACGGGCGCGTACGACTGTGGCCCGTGCATCGAGGTCGAGCAGGATCCCCACACGAGCCAGTTGGTCGTCGTCGGCCAGGCGGCGTTTGACGATGCGCGGCGCGACACGGCCTCGCGCCACTACGAAGTGCTCTTGCGAAGCAGAGTGACGTGAGCGGCCGCCCGGCCGCCCGCGACGTGCCCCGCGCACTCGTACCCGAGTTCGCGTAGGTCCAGTCCGCTCAACAAGTGCTCGCCGGTGCCGAGCAGCACCGGGGAAATCGTCAACTGCAGCTCGTCGATGAGCCTCGCCTGCAGGTACTGCCGAATGGTGGCCACGCCGCCGCCGAGGCGCACGTCGCGTCCGCCGGCGTTTGCCCTGGCTTGCGCGAGCGCGCTCTCGATGCCGTCCGTGACGAACCGGAACTCCGTCCCTCCGGCCATCGCGAGCGGCGCGCGCGCGTGGTGCGTCAACACGAACACCGGTGTGTGGTACGGCGGCTCCTCGCCCCACCAGCCTCGCCAGTGGTCGTCGGGCCAGGGACCGCGCACGGGCCCGAACATGTTGCGCCCGAGAATCCATGCACCGATGCCATCGAACGCCCGCGACGCCACGTCGTCATCGACGCCCGTCTCGCCACCCGGCTCAGCGTGCATGCTCCGCCACGTGCGCGTCTGGAAGAACCAGTCGAAGATCTCGGGCCCGCCAACGCCGAGCGGATGCTGAAGATCCTGATGCGGACCAGCGCCGAAGCCGTCGAGCGAGAGTGAAAAACAGCGGACGAGGAGCCGCGACATCGGCTCAGTTCCCCGCCGGTTCGTGCAAGAGCATCCAGGACGTCCCGAAGCGGTCGCGCAGCATCGCGAAGCGCTTCGCGAAAAACGTCTCCTCCATTTTCATGAAGATCTCGCCGCGGTAGGTCAGCAGCTCGTAAATCCGCTCCGACTCCTCGACGCTGTCGAGGATCAGCGTGAGATACGCGCTGCGCATCGGCTGGAAGCGATCCGGCGGAATGTCGGCGCCCATCAGCACGCTGTCGCCGAGGTCGAGGCGCGCGTGAAGCACGGCCTGCTTCCAGCTGGCTGGCACCTTGCTCGCGTCCGGCTGTTCGCCGTGTGTCGTGAGCATCGTGATCTTGGCGCCGAGATGCTGCTGGTAGAACTCGAAGGCCTGGCGGCAGTTGCCGCCGTAGTTGACGTAGGTGTACAGCTTCATCGTCTTGTCGTTCCTCCGGAAACGCTCGCGATTGACGCACGCTAACGCGCTTCGTAGCTCACGTTCTGCCCTGTCCGTCCATTCGTCACACGAAACGACCCATCGTTCTTCGCGCTGACCTTGATCCAGTGCGCGGTAGTCTCGTCGAGATTGGCGAGACGGCCGTCCGGAGCATTCGCGGCGCCGTCGAGCACGGAGCGATGCAGCTGCCAGCTGTCAACCCCCGCCACGTCGCGCAGCATCGCGAGCATCTCCGGACCGGCGCCTTTCCTCGCGCCGTTGTCGAGCACAGCGATCCGCGGCTTGAAGGCGGCCAGCGTGGCCGGATCGGCGGCGTCCGCCCCGCCGTGATGCGCCACCAGGTACACGTCCACCGGTCCGATGAGATCGCGCGGACACGCGAGATCGAACAGCGGGGCGCCTGTGAGATCCCCGACGTCCAGGAATCGAAATCTGCCGAACTGTATTAGCACGCCGGTCGACCGCGGATTCTCGACGATTTCCTGCGCCGCGCGGGCGGAGTTCCCGCATGCGGGATTCCGGCCGCCAGCGCCCGTCAGCGGCTCGGCGATCGTCCTTCCGCCGCTGCTCACGACGACTGCGTCGACGCCGCTCACGGGCAGACGATCGCCGACATTGGGCGTCAGATGCCGGCCCTTTGCGCGCGCGGCCTGGTAGTCCTGGAACAGCGCCAGCGTACCCGGGACGTTCTGCTCCGCCTCGGCCGGCACGTCGCCGTGGTCAATGAACGTGCCGATTGGGAGCCGCTGCGCAAGCTCCATGACGCCGCCGAAGTGGTCCCCGTGGAAGTGCGTGACCAACAGATAGTCGATTCGCGACAGACCGGCCTGTCGCGCCGCCTCGGCAATCCTGACGGGATCGCGCGGGCTCACGGCGTCGCCGGGTCGCGATTGGAACGTTCCGGTACCAGGAAACCCCGCATCGATGAGCAGCGATTGTCCCGCCGGCGTGACCAACAGCGTCGACTGACCACCCTCGACGTCGATGAAGTAGATGTCGAGCGTGTCCGGCGGCGCGCCCGTGGCCGCGGCAGTCGCCAGGATCGTCGTCGTGACGAGGCTGAGGAAGATGTGCTTCACGGTTGTCCGGGGACGAAACGCAGCCGACCTAGGACGTCGTCCCGGTGCCCTCAAGCAGAATCGCGGCGAGCGCATCGCGCTGGCCGGGCGTGGCGGTCATCTTGCCGATCAATCCGTACATGGTCGTCTCACCATACACGAATCAGGAGAAACCGCCCAGCGGCCATCGTGAATCCGAAGATCGCCGCACCCCAAAACGTCGCCAGGATCGTGGTGTCTTTGCCCGCAGCGCGCCGGTTGTCACCGACCGCTCTCATCAGCGCACCGGAGACCAGCGGGGCCACGACGAGGCTGAGTCCCGGAAACGGACCGGGCCGCAGAATCGGCTGTCGGAACAAAGCGTAGCTCGTGCCACCACATACCGCGCCGATGATCGCGGCGCCGACGATCGCGAGGGTTGGGCTCGCTTCGCGAGTGCCTTTTAGCGCATGGCCGATGCTCTCGACACCAAGCGTGAGCAGAAACTCGCCGCAGGCTTCCAGCACGACCTGCAGCAGGAACTCGAAGAGGAATTCGAGCAAGGCGTGACGCCGACCGAGCTGACCGTTCGCGTTACTTGAGTCCCGCCACGCCGCCCACCCAGTCGCGCAGCCGATCGAACGACTGCGCGCCCAGACGGCGATCGATCAGCACGCCGTCCTTGAACAGCAGCGTCGTCGGCATTTGATTGCGCGCTTCCGTCAGGAGCAGGCCCTGGCCCGAGAGCGTGAGGCGCGGAACGGTGACGTGAAAGTCCGCGAGCTGTCGCGTGACGTCAGCTTCCGCACTGCCGGGATCGGCGGCCGCCATCACGGCGAGCCCGGGAATTCGGGCGGACAGATACTCGCGCGCTTGCTCGAGCTCGCCGAACGCCTCGCGGCTGTGAGCGCTCCACGGCGCCCAGATCATGACGATCGCGAACTGGCTCTGCGGCACCGGCGTCTCGGGGAAAATCTCGGACCACCTGCGCTCGGCGGGCAGCGGCTGAGGCGCCGGCGGCAGCGGTTCTGCCGCAACGTCCAGTACGCCCTTGGCCAGCATGAAGCCGCGATAGTCGGCACCGTCGTACCTGAAGCAGAGGCGGCCATCCTGCGTCCAGCTCGGAAACAGCGCCGAGCCGTCCAGGCCAGGAAGCGTCCGCACGGTGCGCTTCTCGACGTCGACGATCTTGATCTCGTAGCCGTCGCCAGTCTTCTTCAGCGCGTGAAACGCGATGTAGCGTCCGTCCCACGAGAAATCCGCCTTCGCGCCCTGGATGCCCGTGTCAAACACATCGTCGCAGTTGTCGAGGCCGCGCACGACGACGTTGCCCTTGACGAAGGTCGTGATCCGGCGGCCGTCCTTGGAAATGAGCGGTCGCTCGCCTGTGCCGATCCCCGGACATGACGACACCTTCTTTGAGGGCAGGACGGCCTTGTCCTGATCGAGGTAGTAGTAATTGCTCTCGATCGTGAGGATGAGATCCTTGCCGTCGCGCGTGGCCCAGCTGTAGTAGTCGCCGAGCCCCGCGGCGCCGGGACTGATGTTTTTGGCGCCCGTGTCGACGTTCCGCACGGTCACGCCCATGTCGCCCGAGTAGATGATCTTCGTACCGTCGAGCGACCAGTACGCGTCGATCCCGGATTCGTTGAAGAGCACCGTTTTCGTCGTCAGATCGACGAGCGTTTCCGTCCAGATCCGCGGAGCGCCCGGGCGCGCCGGAAGCTGCGACGCGTAGATCAGCCGGCGGCCGTCCGGCGAAATGCGCGCGTAGGCGAACACGCCCTCCGTCGGCTTGAGCGTATGCACTTGGGTGTACACCGGCGCTGCCTGCGGCGGAGCCGGCGCGGCCGAAACGCTGACCGCAAGCACCGCGAGCAGCGGCACACAACGCGTTGACTTCGACACGGCTCTGAATCCTGTACGCATGATGATCACCTGACGCGCGGGGCCGACAAATCCATCGTCAGCACCGCCGGTGGGACGCTCTCCCAGAGAAGATAGACGAGCTGGCGGCCGTCGGCGGACACGGCCAACTCAGGCGGCGCGAACTGAGGGGAGTACGTGAACAGCTTCCGCGCGATCTGCGTGCTGGCCGACACCAGGTATACGCCAGACTCGCCGTCCGGCCGTCGCGCTTCGACGACGATGAGATCGTTGCCGCCGCGCAGCATCCGCGGATTGTTCCCGCCAGCAGCCACGAACGGGAGCGGGATCGACTTGCGCGCCGATCCGTCGACGCGAACCAGCTCCAACACGGTCCCTGGCGTGCTCTCCCCCGGCGACGGATTCCGTCGCTGGATCAGCCATTGCCCGTCGGACGAGAGCAGCGCTGGCGGATCGCTGGGCCGGGACGACAGGACGTCGCGTTCGGCGCCGGCGCCGCTCAGGCGGACCAGGTGATAGCCGGCCTGCACATTCGACATGACGACCGCGCTCGTGTCGTCGATCGCGATGCCCGTGCTCGGCGCGGGGCCGAGTGGATACTCTTTGAGCAGCGTTCCCTGGCCATCGAGGTCGACGGTACGAAACGACACGCGTCGGGTGTCGCTGTCGGGCCTGCCAGAAGTTTCGGTGAGTACGAGGCGGCGCGAGTCGGCCAACCACCGGAGCGCGATGGATTGATTCGGGGTGAACTCGTAGAGCTGTCTGGTCTGGCCGGTCGCGACCTCGACGACACCGACGTGAGCTGTCGGGCCGTCGCTGGAGCCGATGTAGGCGATCCAACGTTGATCCGGCGACCAGGCCGTGTTGCTGGCGAAGATCTCGGAGAGCGGCCACGTCCGCTGCGGCGAGCCGTCGCTGTTCCGAATCCGCAGCTCGGCGTGTGGAGGCACTCGCGCCATCGTAGCCATGCGCGTGCCGTCCGGCGACCACGAGGGATCGAGCAGCACATCGGCGCCATCCTCGACGACCCGAGACTGCCCGTCGGCGAGCGACATCGTGCGCAGCCGCCTGAGGTTGCCACTCGAGGAGAGGACCACGGTCGAGCCCTGGAGCCAGCCCGACGGGCTCTGCGTGGGTGGTAGCGTCACGGTGTCGCGCTTCGTGCCGTCGGCGTTCGCCACCACCCATCGACGGATGGAACCCGTCGCGCTCGGATCCTGATACATCAAGGTCGTGCCGTCGGGCGAGAGACCGGGCGACAAGCCTCGCGCGGTCGCGATCGTCGTCACCTCGCCGCCGGCAATCGCGACGCGCCGGATCGTGCCGGGCGGCTGCCGCAGATCGGCCTTGAGCGGCAGACAGCTCCACTCAGGAACGCATGCGACCGGCGGATTGACACCGAGGTAGAGCGTCTTCCCGTCTGGCGTCCAACGAATGTTCGCGAGGCTCGACGGAATCGCCGCCGCGACCACGCGCTCCGTGCCGCCGGCAGTGGACGCGACGACAACGCTCTGCCCCACGCCGGTCGCATCGTCGCGCACGAACGCGACGAGCTTGCCGTCGGGAGAAATCGACGGCAGGCTTGCCTGCTGGGCGCTGAGCTTACGTTCCGCGCCGCTGGCCGCACCGGTGGCGGGATTGAGCGGCAGCACCCACACGAACTGATCGCCGCGACGGTCGCCGCCCTTCGTGTACGCCAGCGCGTCGCCGGCGGGCGACACGTTGAGGTCCCACAGCGGGCCGGCAGTGAGGCGGGCGCTCGTCTTGCGCGTCCGATCGAACAGCCAGGCCTCACCTGCGCTGTTGACGAAGTAGGTGCGCTGTCCGTCAGCGGACAGTGCAAACTGATCGACTTTGGGGTTCCTCGGAAACGCGTCGGTGAGCTCGCGCATCTCGGGCCGCTGGGCCGGCGATTGGGCCGCGAGCGAAAGGCCGCACACGACTGAGGCCGTCAGCACGGCCGACGCGAATCTCATGGGAATCGAATGAGGATGGCACGAACAACGGTCGATGGCAACGGCACCGAGGGTGGCTGCCTGTCAGGACACTTGACGGGATGCAGCTGGTGAAAGCGCTCGCGGTCCTGGAGGATCACGGTGTCCCGCTGGCGCGCGACTTCTGGAGCTCGCTTACCCTCGCGCGTGATGCTTTGTGCAGTCGCACGGCCCAAACGATGAGCAGGACCATTGCGGTCAGATCGGCCGCGATCAGGATGGCGTCCGGCACAACTCCCCAGAGAAAGTGAGAGACACCGCCGATGATGCCCATGGCGCCAGCAGGCGCAATCAGTTCCCCGGTGCGGCCGCGCGCCCGCCAGCCTGCGACGAAGGTAACGGCGCCGCCAATCATCGAGATCCAGGCGAGCCAGTTGCCGATCACGGCGGGATCAGTCGGCGTCATTTGGCGTTCCGCAGTTGACCAGCCACGGCATGCCGAACCGATCGATGAGCATGCCGAACCGCGCGGCCCAGAACGTTTTCTCGAGCGGGAGCACGACACTCCCGCGCGTTGAGAGGCGCTCGAAGATCCGCTCGGCCTCGCCTGCGTCGTCCAGGTGCAGTGACAACGAGAATCCCTTCGGAGACTCGTAGCGCTCGGGCGCAACGTCGCCGCCCATGAACACCTGGCCGCCGACCGTCACGCTGCCGTGCATGATCTTGTTCTGCCAGTCGGCCGGAACGTCGTTGGCCATGGGCGAGCCCGCATAGCGGAAGAGTTGCCCGACCGTGCCACCCAGACATTCCGCGTAGAACGTAAACGCGGCTTCGCAGTCGCCGCGAAAGCTCAAGTAGGCATTCATCTGCATGGCCGAGGCCTCACAGCAAGGATCAATGGAGGGCGGAGTATACACCTGGCGTCAGCGGTCGCCAGTGACGCGGGTACAGACGACGGGCGCGCCCCGTAGCCCTCAGGCCACGAGGGCGCGCCCTCGGTGCGGACCCCGGCTGGGGAAGGGTCGATCACCTACGGCCGGTTGTCGCGGTCCTCCACCGGTGCCGGCGCTGGCACCGGTGCGTTTGCCGACACGCCCCACGCTTCCAGCTCCATCACGCGGCTGTAGTTGCCAAGCGAAAACGTCACGAGCACACGGATCTTTGACGTCGTGATCGGCGCAAACAGCAGCTGACGCCAGACCAGATTGTTGTTCGTGATCGCGCCGCCCGGCACAGTCACCCACGTCGACCCGTCCCAGTACTGCACCTGGAACGTCCTCAACCCGAAGGACGCGAACGTCATCGTCTTCGTCGGCTCGAGCGGCGAATTGAAACTATCCTGCATGGAGAAGACATTGATCTCGTCGATGGTCTTCAACCCGTTGAAGTCCACCTCGAGCCAGTCCGGCCACACGCTCTGCGTGTTGTCGCACCATCCACCGCCCGCGCCCCAGTTCAAGCCCTTTCGGTCGCCGTTGATCGCCGCAGCCGCTGGATAATTCGCATTGAAGATCGTCGACGCCAACGCGACGCCGCCGTTTGCCGCCAGAGCCTGGTTCATCCGTACCGGCACGTTCACCGTCACCTGCACGGCGGCCGAGGACATGGTCGCGCCGTTGTCATCGGTCGCGATGGCCGTGAGCGTGTAGGAGCCAGCGGCGACGCCGTTCCAGGCGAAGCTGTACGGGCTCGTCGTATCCGTCCCAAGGAGCGCGCCGTTCACGTAGAACGCCACCTGCGTCACGCTGCCGTCGTTGTCACCGGCGTTGGCGTCGATCGCGATGTTCACTGGCGCCGTGAACATGGCACCGTCCATCGGCGCCGTGATGCTCACGGACGGCGGCTGGTTGGCGACGACCGTCAGCAGGACGTCAGCTGAGGTCGTCGTGGCCCCGTCGTCGTCTGTCGCCACGGCCGTCATGTGGTACGAGCCCGGACCGATGCCGTTCCAGGGGACGCCGTACGGGCTCGTGGTATCGGTCGCGATGAGCATGCCGTTCTGGTAAAAGGCGACCTGCGTCACGTGGCCGTCGGCGTCGCTGGCGCTGGCGTCGATCGTGATGTTGGCCGGCGCCTTGATCGGACCGGTCGTCGACAACGAGAGCGTGACGGCTGGTGGCTTGTTGCTCACGACAGTGACCGGCACGTCGGCCGAGGTCGTGGTTGCTCCGTCATCGTCGGTGGCGACGGCAGTCAGGTGATACGTCCCAGCGGCCACGCCGTTCCATGTGACGCTGTACGGACTGGTCGTATCGGTCGCGATGAGCGTGCCGTTCTGGTAGAAGGCGACCTGCGTCACGTGACCGTCGTCGTCGGTGGCACTCGCGTCGATGGTGAGGCTGGCCGGGGCCTTGAACGGACCTGTCGCCCCCAACGACAGCGTCACCGCTGGCGGCTTGTTGTTGACCACAGTGACCGGCACGTCGACCGACGTCGTCGTGGCGCCGTCGTCATCGGTCGCGATGGCCGTCAGCGTGTAGGAGCCGGCCGCGACGCCGTTCCACGAAACGCTGTACGGACTGCTGGTGTCCGCCGCGATCAATGTGCCGTTCTGGTAGAAGGCCACCTGCGTCACGTGGCCGTCGTCGTCGCTGGCGCTGGCGTTGATCGTGACATTCGCCGGCGCTTTGAACGGGCCGGCGGCCGGCAGCGAAAGCGTCACCACCGGCGGTTTGTTCGTCGCGACCGTGATGTGCGCCTCAGCCGATGTCGTCGTAGCGCCGTCGTCATCGGTGGCGACGGCCGTCAGCGTGTACGAGCCAGCAGCCGCGCCGTTCCACGTGACGCTATACGGGCTCGTCGTGTCTGTCCCGATGAGCGTGCCGTTTTCGTAGAACGCCACCTGCGTCACGTGGCCGTCGTCGTCGCTGGCGCTGGCGTTGATCGTGACGTTCGCCGGTGCTTTGAACGGACCGGCGGCCGGCAGCGAGAGCGTTACGGCCGGCGGTTTGTTCGCGACGACGGTGACATGCACGTCGTTCGACGTCGCGGTCGCGCCGTCGTTGTCGGTCGCCACGGCCGTCAGGTGATAGGAGCCAGCGGCCATGCCATTCCACGTCACGCTGTACGGGCTGCTGGTGTCGGTGCCGATTAGAGTGCCGTTCGCAAAGAACGTCACCTGCGCCACGCTGCCGTCGTTGTCACCGGCATTGGCGCTGATCGTGACGGTCGCCGACGCCTTGACACTAATCTCGCTCGCTGGCGCGGTGAGGCTCACCGTTGGCGGCTGGTTGGCCGCGACCGTGATGATCATTTCCGCCGATGTTCCGGTGGCGCCGTCGTCGTCGGTCGCGACGGCCGTCACGTGGTAGGTCCCCGCGGTCACGCCGTTCCATGCCACGCTGTACGGGCTCGCGGTGTCGGTCCCGACGAGCGCGCCGTTCGCGTAGAACGCTACCTGTGTTACGTTGCCGTCCTCATCGCTGGCGCTCGCATCGATCGTGATGTCCGCCGGCGATTTGATCGTCCCACCGGCCGCGGACCGCCCCAGACTCACGATCGGCGGCTTGTTCGACACGACGGAGAAATGCACTTCGGACGACGTCGCGCTGCCGTAGAGATTGTCGACGGCCACGGCGGTCAGCGTGTAGTCGCCGAGCGGAAGCTCACTCAAGGTGATCGTGTACGGGCTTGCCGAGGCCTTGTTCGCGTACTGCCCGTTCACGTAGAACACGACCTGCCGGATCGTGCCGTCGCTGTCGTTCGCGACCGCTTCGACGGTGACCGTCGCAGGAGTTTTCAGCGTCGCGCCTTCGTGCGGATTGACGATCGCGACGGTCGGGCGCGCGTTGTTCGCTGGACTGACGGCGTGCGCCGCCCGGTTCGCGCTCAGCCGCCCGCCAGACACGACGATCCCGTTCCAAGCCGGAAGCTTGTCGACGGTGCCGAGCAGGATGCCCTTGATGTCGGCGACCGACAGATTCGGATTCATCTGCGCCAAGAGCGCGGCGACGCCCGCGACGTGCGGCGTGGCCACGCTGGTGCCCGACATCGCCCGAAACCCGGTGCCCAGCCAGGTGCTGACGATGTTTTCGCCCGGCGCGGCCAGATCCACCGACGTCACGCCGTAGTTGCTGAAGGGCGAGCGATCGTCGCTCTGATTGGACGACGCCACGGAGACGATGCTCGGCGACGAATAACTGGCGGGATCGAACGCCCAGACGTCATTGTCGGTGCCCGCGTTGCCCGCGCCGAAGACGTTGAGGATGCCGGCGTCTCCAGTCGCATCGATGGCCGCGCGCAGAATCGTCGACGGCGGATCCGATCCGCGATTCTGCCCCCAGCTGTTGCTCGTCACGCGGATGTTCTCACCGCGCGTCTTGAGAGTGACGATGTAGTTCAGACACTCGATCGCGCCGGCGTCCGAACCGGTTCCGGATTTGTCGAGGAACTTGCACGCGAGCACCTTGGTGTTCCAACTGACGCCGACGACGCCGAGGGCGTTGTTGCCGACCGCCGCGATCGTCCCGGCGATGTGCGTGCCGTGGCCCGAGTCGTCCACCGGATCAGAGGTGTGCGAGGCCGTGTTGATGCCGAATACGTCATCGACGTAGCCGTCATTGTCGTCGTCGATGCCGTTGCCCGGAATCTCGAGCGGGTTGCGCCAGACGTTGGGCGCAAGGTCCGGATGGGCGTAGTTGATGCCGGTGTCGAGACTCGCGACGATCACGCTGCCGTCGCCCGGAGTGAAGTTGGTCCACACCGGCTGCACGCGGATCTTCTGCAGCCCCCAGAGGCTGCCGTCGAGCCAGAGCGGATCGGTTGGTGGTGGCGCGGTTTGGATGGCGTGGCGGACGTAGTTCGGCTCGGCGAGATCGACGCCACGCTTGTTGCGATACGACTGCAGCGCCGCCCGCAAAGGCTGACCCGGCGGCAGCTGGACGAGGTCGATCCCGAGCGCCTCAAACTTGCGGATGCGCGCGCCCGCCATGCCGCGGAGCACGTCGTCGCGCTGCGGGCCGGGCGTTGTGGTGCTGAACTTCACGAGAATCTGGCCCGGAACGTACTCGCTCACAGGCTCCTGTTGCTTCTGCGCGCTGACTCCCGCGCAGAGCAGCCACATCGCCGCCCCCAGCACCAATCGCGTCGACCACTTCCCCATCGCCCGCTCCCTCATCTGCGCGGAGACCATCGGTCCCGCCTCCGTCGCACTTGTTTGTGGGGTTACGCTTCCGTCGTCCGAACTGCCCGCGCCGCCATCAGCCTCATGAGCACGCGGTGTGCCGGGGTCGAATCCCCGTAACCGACAGCGTCTAAAGAGACAACGATCCTGTCTCGGCGATTCTGGTGAGTGGGGGCGTCGAGATCTTTCCCTGCGGCCCTTTCAGGTTTGTCGTTGGCCGCTCGCCCGAATGACAGGAATGAACGCGGAGCGTGGAATTCTGCCGCCGTCTATGGTTTGCCGAAGTGTGTCACCGCGCCCGGCGCGAGCCACCGCACTCGAGCGTCGAGACCAGCCGCGCGGAATGCGCTCTCAATCTCACCTCGGCCTTCGGTGAAATGCTCCCAGCCCTCGAAGTGCAAGGGCACGATTGATGCGTGCGGCCAGCGCCGCGCCAGCTCCACGGCCTCCGCCGCCGTGAACGTCAGCGCATGCGGTCCGGCGACGGTGACCTGGGCCGCGCCCAGGTTGAGCAGCGCCGCGTCGATGCGAAACCGGCGGCCGATCTCCTCCACTCCTTCGAACCACACCGTGTCGCCGGAGAAGTACACGGCCGCCCCATCAGCCTCGAGGACAAACCCCAGCACCGGCCCGCGGTCGCCGCCGGCCGGTCCGTGACGCGCGGGGACCGCGGTGAGCTGCACCGTTCCGCCGGACGCCGTCGGGCACGCGATCGATTGCCACGGCGTGAGGCCGCGGGCCGTACCGCCAAGCCGCTCCGCGCCCGTCACGGTCGTGTAGATCACGGGCACGCTCGCCAGGAATCGGCGTCCCGCCATGTCGAGATTGTCGGCGTGGTGATCGTGGCTCAGCAGCACCGCATCGACGGCGCCGAGATCCGCCGCGGCCACCGCGGGTGATTGCGTTTTGCGCAACGTGTACGCTGCCGCTGGGTACTCGGTGCCTGCGGGATCGAACGTTGGATCGGTCACCAGGCGGAGTCCGCCGAACTCCACGAGCGCGGTCGGCCCCCCGAGATAGGTGATACACAGCTCCATGGCTCGCCTTCTACTCTTCCTCGAGGCTCTGGCCAGCCTCCAGCGAAGCGCTGAGGCCGATCAGCGCAACCAGGCTCGGATCACGTCCTTGTCCATCGTCTCGACCAACGCGCGATTGGCGCGGCACCCGGAAGGGCTCGGCGAGTTGGCCTCGAGGTTGTACTTGTCGGCGGTGTTGAAGCAGCACGTGCGCGCGAGATCGCGGGCGCACGGACTCAGGATCCGCCGAGGCGATGGTCGAAGCTGTACTTGAGCGAGAACAAAACGCGATAGTCGTTGACCGAAAATCCGTCGGACTTGTTCTCGCGGCGGGCCCACTGGAACTCCGGGCCGGCGACGAAGTTGCTTGCCGGTCTGCACAACAGGTTGGCGCTGGCGTACTGACCCGCCTTGAACGCCGCGGGCGCCTGGCCGTCGCTGTTCGACTCGTTGACGCTCGAATAACCCGCTGATGTGGACCACGTGTCCGACCACTTGTGATCGACGTACGCGACGACGGTGAAGACCGGGATGGCCTCGCCGACGACGGGCCTGGTCGGGACGCCGGGGTTCGCCTTGGCGGCGACGTCGATCGGCGCGTCGTTGAGGTAGTTTCCGATGCCGGCTCCGAACACCGTCTGGAGCCGCAGCGTGTCGTGGTCGGACGCTTTGAGATTCGAGCTGATGCTGACGCCCCATCCCCAGACATGGCCGCTGAGATCAAACGGGTCGTTGGGCGTGCTGTCGTCGTACCCGATATACCGAAGCACGCCGCCGGCCTGGACGTAGCCCCAATCGCCGCCCAGGCGATAGTGACCGGTCACATCTGGCATTGGAAACCGGAGGGCGACATTGGACAGCTCGACGTGATCGGCGTAGGTGCCGGCATCCCCAGCGGCGCCCGGCTTTTCAATGGCGAGCGTCAGGTTCGACTTGCCTTTCGCATACGGCTGCCAGAACACCTGCGGGTTGCGAAGCAGGAGCATGCCGTTCGGGGACCAGTAATACAGAATGTCGGGAAAGACGTCTCCGTCCATGAACTGGCTGTTGGTCTGGCCCGCACCCAGTTGCTTCCACTGGCCGTACGCGTGGCGGAGACGGATCGTGGTCTGACCCGCGTCTGTGCCGACCCCAAACATATCGAACTCGAAGACCGCGGTGACGTCTCCGTTCGACGTCGGCAGCGTGCCTTGGACTCCGAACCGGCTCTGCCTGGCGGTCAGGTAGAAGTTCCCATCCTCGCCGAACTGCTTCGGCGCGCTTGGCAGCGTCGACGGGCGGGTGATGTCGAACGCGCTCGGCTTGTTCTGTTTGAAGTCGGCGATCGCGTCAGCTTGAGCGAAGCCGTAGATTCTGAGCGTTGGCGGCTTGTCCTGAACCGACGGGCCCACCGTCAGCCGGCTGCACACGAGGGCGACGATGAGTCCGCTCACCCACGACACGATGGCTCCCAGGTCGGTTTCACTCGGTGAAGGCATTGCAATGATACACAAGGCGTCGCCCCGCGAGTGAGTTCATCGCCCAGAACCTCCGAAATATCGGGGCCGCCAGAATTCTTCTCGTGAACCACACCGATCACCGGCACGTTTTGCTACCATCGAACAAATTTCAATTCGTCCGGCGCGCGCCGTGAAAGGGTGGACCTCATGGATCGCTCAACACCCGTCAACCGCAGAGAGTGGCTGAAGACCGCGCTGGGCGGCGGCGTCGGTCTGGCGCTCGGCGGCGTCCTCGACGTGACCGCGGTACGAGCCGCGACGAGCGAGCTGAAGCTCGCCAACATCAGCGAGTTCACGACATCCTGCAACTTCTGCTCGTGCGGATGCGGCATGATCGCCGCCGTCCGCGACGGCAAGCTCATCGCGATGGAGGGCGACTACGACCACATCGTGAATCGCGGGTCGTTGTGCGTCAAAGGCATTTCCATGTTCGCGACGCACGCCTCCCCCAGCCGGCTCACGACACCTCGCTACCGCGCACCAGGCAGCGACCACTGGGAAGACATCTCGTGGGACGACGCCATCGCGCGCGTCGCGCAGAAGGTTCGGAAGACGCGCGACGCGACGTGGATCGCGACCGAGAGGGTCGGCGACAAGGACGTGCCCGTCAATCGGACCGACGCGATCGGCTTCATGGGCGGCGCCCAGAACACGAATGAAGAGTGTTACCTCTTCCAGAAGGCGGCCCGTCTGCTCGGCCTGTCGTACGTCGAGCACCAGGCCCGACTTTGACATAGCCCCACGGTCCCCGGTCTGGGGGCCTCGTTCGGCAGAGGAGCAATGACCAACCACTGGGTCGACTTGCAGAACTGCAAGACGATCCTCGTGGAAGGCAGCAACGTCGCCGAGAACCACCCGATGGCCTTCAAGTGGATTCGGAAGGCCCAGGAAAACGGGGCGACGATCATCCACGTCGATCCGCGATACACGCGAACCTCGTCGGCGGCCGACGTCTACGCGCGCATCCGGCCCGGCACCGACGCGGCGTTCCAGAACACGATGATCAACCACATCATCGTGAACAAGCTGTACGACGAGGACTACGTCCTCACTCACACGAACGCCCTCTTCCTTGGCGACGAGGCGTTCGACTTCAAGGATGGGGTCTTCAGCGGGTACGACGCGGAACACCACAAATACGACACCAGGACCTGGGGGTACCAGCTCGACGCGAAGGGCAAGCCGCGTGTCGCGAAGAACCTCGACGATCCGCACTGCGTCTTCTCGCGCCTGAAGACGTTCGTCTCGCGGTACACGCTGGAGATGGGCGAACGGATCACCGGCATTCCGGCCGATCAGATCCGGCAGATTGCGGAAACCATGGCGAAGAACCGGCCCGGGGCCATCCTCTACGCGCTCGGAATGACGCAGCACACGACCGGCGTCCAGGGAATCCGGTCGTTCACGATCCTGCAACTCCTGCTCGGCAACATCGGCAAGCCGGGCGGCGGCGTCAACGCACTGCGCGGCGAGCCGAACGTGCAGGGCGCGTGCGACATGGCGGTGCTCTACAACTACATGCCGGGCTATCTCAACTCGGCGTCGAACGCCGAGCCGACGATCTACGACTACGTGCGCAAGAACGGAATCGCCGACAGCCGCTACCTCGTCAACACGCTCAAGGCGTTCTTCGGAGAGGCGGCCACCAAAGAGAACGACTATGCCTACGGCTGGCTGCCCAAGCGCGACGCGGCCAAGGACTACGGCACGCTGCCGATGTTCGAGGACGCCCTCGCCGGCAAGCTGAAGCTCCTCTGGATTGTCGGCCAGAATCCCGCGGTCACGTTGCCCAACCTCAACCTGATGTTCGACGCCATGGCGAAGCTCGAGACGCTCGTGGTCCAGGAAATCTGGGAGACCGAGACCGCGACGTTCTGGCGCCGGCCCGGCGTCGATCCGAAATCGATCTCGACCGAGGTGATCCTGCTGCCGGCATCGTTCTTCATGGAGAAGAACGGTACCATCAGCAACTCTGGCGGCATGGTGCAATGGCGCCACTCCGCCGTGAAGCCGCCGGGGCAGGCGAAGCCCGACGGCGAGATCGTCGACAAGGTTTTTCGCGCGGTGCGCGATCTCGTCAAGGACTCGCAGGAGCCGAGGGACGAGATCATCCGCAAGGCCTTCTGGACCTACACCACGGCCGAGGATGTCTTGCGCGAGATCAATGGCTACGCCCTGCGCGACAACCCGGAGACGGGACTCAAGAAGGGCGATCTCATCCGCAAGGTCAGCGACCTTCGAGCCGACGGGTCCACCTCCTCCGGCGCCTGGATCTATGCGGGCGTCTTTGCCAACGGCGAGAATCTCTCGAAGCGACGCGACTCGAAAACGGATCCGGGCGGCCTCGGCCTCTATCCGGGCTTCGGGTGGACCTGGCCCAACAACATGCGCATTCTCTACAACCGCGCATCGTGCGACCGGCATGGCAAGCCCTATCCGGGCTCGAAACCCATCACCTGGTGGGACGAGCAGGCGAAGCGCTGGACTGGATACGACGTACCGGATGTGCCCGTCCCGACCGACGGACCAGACACACCAAACGGCCAGCGGGCCTTCCACCTGGGCGCGGAGGGCGTCGGTCGCCTCTTCGCGGCCGTCTATTCGGACCCCGACGAGAAGAATCCCGGGTATCCGCGCGACGTGGCCTACGTGCCGAAAGACGGCCCGCTGCCGGAGATGTACGAGCCCGTCGAGAGCCCGGTGGAAAACGTCCTGCACCCGAGCGTCAAGAGCAACCCGATGCTCAAGTATCCGCGCGTGGCGACGCATCAACCGATCGGCACCGTTGACAAGTTCCCGTACGTGCTGATGACGTCGACGGTCGCGGAACACTGGTGCGCGGGCTCGACGACGCGGAACATCCCCTGGCTCAACGAGCTCGTTCCCGAACCGACGCTGGAGCTGCCGGTCGCCCTCGCAGAAAAGCTCGCCGTGAAATCTGGCGATTGGGTTCGCGTCTCGTCGGCGCGCGGTGAGCTCGAGGTCAAGGCTCTCGTCACCCATCGCATGAAGGCGTTGAAAATCGGCGACCACGAGGTCACCGTCGTCTGGATGCCGTACAACTGGGGCTTCCAGGGGCTGTCGACCGGCCCGAGCGTCAACCACCTCACGATCGACGCCTCGGATCCCGGCGCAGGGACCCAGGAAACGAAAGCCTGCCTCGTCAATGTCGTGAAGGCGCGTGCGGCCGTGGTCTCACGTCCCGGTCCGCGCGGGAGAAAGCCATGACGCCAGAGCCGGCGGCGACGCCAATCAAGACCCGGTCCACGCTCGTCGACATCACCAATTGCATCGGATGCCGCGCGTGCCAGGTGGCCTGCAAGCAGTGGAACGATCGCCCGGGTGAGGAGACCACGCTCGAGCCGGACCTCGGATTTCAGAATCCGGTCGTCTTGAGCGCGAAGACGCTCACGCTGATCAAGTACGACGAGATTCCCGACGAACAGGCGCCTGGCGGCCTGCGCCTCGTCAACTCGATGTGGCGTTGTCTGCACTGTCTCGAGCCGGCGTGCGTGTCGTCGTGCCCGACCACTGCGCTCGAGCGCAAGTCCGACGGCCCAGTCGTCTACAGCGAAGACAAGTGCATCGGCTGCCGATATTGCATGTGGGCGTGCCCGTGGGGCGTGCCCTCGGCCGACTGGGACACGCGCTCGCCGAAGATTCACAAGTGCACGCACTGCGCGGATCGCTGCGATCAACCGGTGCCGGCGGCCCGGAACGACCAGCCGCTGACCTATGAAGAAGGCCAGACGTTCCTCAACTCCGTCCAGGTGCCCGCATGCGTGAAGGCGTGTCCGGCTGACGCGCTCGTCTACGGCGACCGCGACGAAATGCTCGCGGAAGCGCGGCGGCGCATGGCCGCGCGTCCCGGGAGGTACGTCGACCACATCTACGGAGAAAAGGAAGCCGGCGGAACGAGCGTGCTCTATTTGTCGGCCGTGCCGTTCGAGAAACTCGGATTCCCGGATGTCGGTGAGAAATCGTATCCGGGCTTCTCCAAGACGGCGCTCCACGCCGTACCGCCGGCGGTCATGGCCGTCGGCGCGCTGCTGGGCGGGACATTTGCGTTCCTGAGACGCCGCACCGCCGCGATCGCGAAGCAGAAGGCCGGCTCAGGGTACGCGGGCAACCATCATCCGGTGTTCGAGCCGCTCAGGCAGCCGATCTGGACACCGTTCAACCTCGCCATGCTCGCGCTGATGGCCTTCGGCGCCATCTCGTTCGTGTCGAGATTCGTGCTCGGCCTTGGCAGCAGCACGCAGCTCTCCGACACGTACGCGTGGGGACTGTGGATCGTCTTCGATCTCGTCTGGATCGCGATTGCCGCGGGCGCGTTTGCGACGGCGGGGTTGATCTACGTCTTCCAGCGCAAAGATCTGTACTCCATGGGCCGGGCGGCCGTGCTCATGGGGTTGCTCAGCTACTCGTTCGTGATGGTCACGCTGCTCGCTGATTTGGGCCAGCCGCTGCATGCCTACCAGCTCGCGATTCAGGCGCCCCCACAGTCGGCGATGTTCGAGGTGTCGTGGTGCGTCGGTCTGTACGTCAGCGTGCTCCTGATCGAGTTCCTGCCCGTGCCATTCGAGCATTGGGGCTGGACGCGCGCGATGGCGATCTGGAAGCGCTGGGAGGGCGCGTACGTCGCGTTCGCCGTGACGTTGTTCGTCTACGTCCTTTCTCGCAACGTGATGTACGCGGCTGTCGCAGCCGCGATCTTCTCGGCGCTCGCGTGGGCATTCAGACCGAAGGGCGATACGGTCGAGCCCGTCATGCTCGCCATCGCGGCCGTCACGCTCTCGACGATGCATCAGAGCTCGCTCGGGTCGCTGTTCCTGCTCATGCGCGGCACGCTCGCTCCGCAGTGGTGGTCCCCCGTGCTGCCGGTGTCGTTCTTCTTGTCCGCGATCGCCGCCGGCACCGGGCTCGTGATCTTGATCGAGATGTGGATCGCTCGGGCCTGGAAGCGCGATCTGCGCATCACCCAGCTCGCCGCGGTTGGACAGATCACGTTCTGGTCGCTGCTCGTCTACTTCGCGTTCCGGCTCGGCGATATGGCCGTGCGCGGTCAATTCGCCGGCGCGTTCACGGGAGGTACGGGCGCGCTCTTCACCGCCGAGTTGGTGCTTGGCGGCCTCGTGCCGCTGGCCCTGCTGGCCCGCAAAGCGCAGCGAGAGCAGCCGTCGATGCTGCTCGCCGGCGCGCTCCTCACGACTCTCGGCGTCATCTTCAACCGCGTGAACGTCGTCCTCTTCGCAATGAACCTGAGGGGGTCGATGCCGCAGGTGTCGCCGGAAACCTACTCGCCGACGCTCGTCGAATGGGGACTGTCGATCGGACTGTTCGCCGCGGCCATCTTTCTCTTTGGCCTGGCGGCGCGACTAATGCCGGTCCTGCCAAGGGACCCGACCGCACAGCGCGCGGCGCTGTGATGACGCTCGCGGAGTGGCTGGCGAGGCACCCGTATCTCCAGCCAGTGGCCGACCTGCATGCGCGTGTGGATGCCGCGCTCGCTACGATCGCCATTCCCGCGGCCGCGATTCCGGACTGGACGGCCTACGTCGAAGACTTTCATGCCGGGAGTCCGCTACTCCAAGGCTCGCAGGCGTCGATCGATCTCGCGCCCGTGGACACCGCGCTTCACGCGCTCCTCGATGCGCTGTCGGCGACGCCACTGGCCGAACGAAGTCAGGACGCGGGATGGCAGCGCTTCCTCCGATCGAGGATTCTGACGAGATATGTCGGCGAATTGGTGCGGGCGTTCGAGGCGTGGCGCGATGAAGACCGCTGGCTGCGCAATATCTGCCCGATGTGCGGATCGGGTCCGGCCATGGCGCAGCTCGTCGGGACGGATCCCGGCCGGCTCCGCGTCCTCTCGTGCGGGTGCTGCCGAACGCGTTGGCGATACCGGCGAACCGGGTGTCCGTTCTGCGAGAATCGCGACGACCACCGGCTGACGGCCCTGGACGTCGAGGGGGAAGGTGGGCTGCGCCTCGACTACTGCGAGGCGTGCCGAGGCTACCTGAAGACCTACAACGGCACAGGCAGCGAGGGCGTTCTCCTCGCAGACTGGACGTCCCTGCACCTCGACGTCCTCGCCCGCGATCGCGGTCTCGAGCGGCGAGCCGCCTCGTTGTACGACCTTCCGACGGCGTGAGTTCGAGGAGCGCGTGATGTCGACAAGCGACAAGGCTGGCGAATCTCCGGTCACGGTGAGCCTGGCTGACGAAGACGCGGTCCGGCGCATCGTCTCGGGCGCGATCTTCGATCTTTGGCGGATCGTCAACGACCTCACCAAGCTCAGGCCGTCGGCGCGCGAGCGGTACCGCGTCGCGATCTTCGGTTCGGCGCGCGCGCAACCGGGCACGCCCGTGTACGACGAGGTCAAGCGCATCGCCGCGGCGATCGCCGCGATGGGTTGCGACGTCGTCACCGGCGGCGGTCCGGGGCTGATGCAGGCCGCCAACGAGGGCGCGGCGAGCGTCGGGCGCGAGACCTCGATCGGCATCCGAATCGAGCTGCCGTTCGAGCAGAGCGCCAATCCGTACGTCCAGCACGCGTTCGAGCATCAGACGTTCTTCACGCGCCTGCATCATTTCGTCGTCGCGTCGGACGCGTTCGTCGTCGTGCCCGGTGGCATCGGCACCGTGCTGGAGATGCTGATGATCTGGCAACTGCTCCAGGTGGGTCACGTCGAGAAGGCGCCGCTCGTCCTCGTGGGAAAGATGTGGCGGGGGCTCGTCGATTGGGCCTCGACGAGCATGCTCGATCCGCGGCTACAGCTGGCCAGCCCCGGGGATTTTCACATTCCGGTGTGCGTGGATACGGCGGACGAGGCGATCGCGGCGATTCGCGCGCCGCACGCGGCATGGCAGGCGCAGCGGCCGTGAGACGATACACGGCATGACAAGCGCCGAACACGCGGAGGCGATCCGCCGGCGGGTCGCGACGATCCCGATCGCCGAGACGCTCCAGATGCGGGACCTCGAGCTCTCAGACGGCGTCTGCCAGCTCGTCGTGCCGCGGCAGCGGCGCTACGACGGCGTATTCGAGTCCTTCCACGGTGGATTGCTCATGACCGCCGCCGACTCGGCCGCGTGTTTCGCCATTCTGACGCTGACGAGCGCGGACCAACTGCTCACGACGACGGACATGAACATCCGCTTTCTTGCTCCGTGCCTGACGGACGTCCGGGTCACGGCCCGTGTGATCAAACGCGGGCGGCTCCTGTGTCCTGTCGCGGTCGATCTGGTTGACGCCGACGGCAAGCTCGTGGCGGTGGCGCAGGTCACCTACATGCTGCTGGATCGCATGCCGGCGCGTCCTTCGTCGTAGCTCAACCGTCCGGCTTGAGACACTCCAGCCCGCTCAGTCACTCGCCTGCAACAATCGGCGGAGAGTTCCTCTTTGCCGAGCCGAACGTCGGACCGCAAAGCCGTCCACTCGGGCCGCCCCAAATCGTCACGAAGAATGGCCAGACGGTCACCTTCAAGAACGCGCCAGGCAGCGCCGTCTACGTCCTGGCGATCTACGCTGAGAAGAGTCCCTACGATGGCCGTAGCGGACCGCCACCGACCGGCACTCCGATCGGCATGTACTCAAAAGATGGCAAGGCGCCGACCGCGGTGACGCCGGGGCCGAAGACGGCGATCAAGCTGACCTTCAACGACGCGAAGCGCTGGGGTCAGTAGTCAGCGCGACTTGAGGTACTCGACGAGGTCGTGCTGCTGTTCCGTCGTCAGACGCAGCGAGCGCGCGGTGTTGTAGTGCGCGACGACATCGGCAAGCGTCGCCGCGCTGCCGTCGTGAAAGTACGGCGCGTGCTGCCACAACGCCCGCAACGGCGTCGTGCGATACGCCTTCTCGGCCGTCCGGGCGGCGTACGCGCCATCCATACCTGTTTCGGCGGGCGCGTGCAGTTTTCCGCGGTTGTTGTCGGTGCCGGACCCATCCACATGACAAGCGGCGCACGCCCGGGTGAACACGGCCTCCCCGCGTTTGGCGGCTGCCGCGTCAAAGCTTCCGGCCGGAGGCGCAGGTGCCGGAATGCTGTGCTGGTACGCACGCAGTGCGGCGAGTTTAGGCGTCACCAGGTCGGGCGAGTGTTTGACGTCGATCCCTAACCGTTTGTCGGAGAAGTTGCCCTGCCCGCCCATCTGGGTGACGGCGACATAGGCATTCCAATAGGAGATCGGTCCCTCCGCCGTGTACGTCTCGTTCTTGATGTCAGCGAGGCCGTACGCCGGTGGGATGACCAGCGGGGTGTTCTTGCCGTCCAGGTTGTAGCGCGGATCGTACTTGCCCGGACCCCACGAGTTGTAAATCGCCTTCTTGTCCGCTGCGAGGACGGGCGAGAGCGCGATGATGGCGCCGACGTTCAGATCGTGGTTCGGCCAGCCGTCTCGTCGTTGGCCAATGCCCTTCATGATCGAGTCGTCCACCGACGAATGGCACAGCGCACACGTCACGCCAAGTCGCGTGATGTGGTTGTTGGCGTCTACGGTCGCCTGCAGTCCCACGACGGCGTTCATCTTGAGCAACGCAACCGTTGTCGCCGGGCTCTTGAGATCGACCTGACCGAGAATCCCCGGAGGGAGCACGGAGGCGTCCACCTTCAGTCCAACGCTGAGCGCAGTCGTCGGATCGACGTTCTTCTCGACGACCTGATTCATGTGGAGCGTGTCGGTCCAGAGTTGCTCGTCCCCAAAGGTGTCGAATCGGAAGATGCGCTGACCCTCGGCGACGAGCCCGCCGGACGCCTGTGCTGTCGGCTCGACCGGCGTGTTCCCTGGGAAGGTGGAACGTCCCACCACAGCGGCGCCCGTCGTCAGAAAGACAAAGACCACGATCGCTATGTGCTTTCGACCTGCCATAGCTCTCTCCTTGCCGAGTAATCGGCCACTCTGAGGGTTTCAGCCTGTACAGAGTGCGGCCGCCCGAAAAGGTTCCCGCCGGCGCATCGCGATGGTTGTTGTGGGTTTACTCGCCGCGTCACACGCGCCGCGCGCGCAGACGCAGAAACACGAAATCGCTACGTTCTTGAGTGGGGCGAACCCGAACTGACCGAAGGCGACGCTGGCGCATTCGACGCGGTCTACGCGCACATCCTGAGGATGGCCGACGCCCTGTCCGATGACATCATCAGGCAGTTTCCAGAAAAGTTCTGAGTCATCGCTGGTGAGCCAGGACGATCGTCACCATTCGCGTGTCCACGCTGCCACAGCCACACGCGGATTGCGTGCCCGTGACGACGATGGACTGCTCGACCGCCTGAAAGCCCGGCGCGCTGACCCGCACGTCATACGTTCCAGCGCCACCGCCGACGATGCACATGTTCTGCAGCGAGCTCGTATTGCACTTGAGCGCCGGTGTGATCGATACGGCCCCAGACACCTCGGCCGACGCTCCCGTAATCGGTTCGCCAGCGGCGGACGTCACACTGATGATGATGGCGGTCGGCAACGCACACGGCGGGTGCACACACTCCGGTGAAGAACAACGGCTCGCCACGAGGGCAATCATCGTCACCACGCAAACGAGCGCCGTTCGCGATCGCGTGACCATGCGACATTTGACCACGGTCTGACTTCCCAGTGTTGAGGATCTCTTGATGTTTCTCTGAATCCTGCGCTCACGCCGGAGGCTGAGCCAGCCCTCGTCCACGTTCCATCGCCGCGACGAAATCCCTGGCGCCCGAGCCCCACCGGGAGATGGCCTTGAGGGCGTCCGTAAACGGGATGTCAAGGGCGTGCACTCGACTCCGATCGACCACGTACACGGCGCCGGCAAGCGGCGTGGGGATCGACGGCACGAAGATCGTGTACCGCCCGTCCTCGAATTCCTCGATGATGAACGCCAGAAGCAGGCCCTCGTCGGTTTTGAACAGTGCCGGCCTCCAGATGTTCTCGCGGCTCTTCCCCGCCATCTGCTGAGTGAGGCTCCGGAGCAGCGCGTAGCCGGGAATTCTCTCGAAGAACGCTCGCTCGATCTGATTGCGAGCCGCCTGTCCGGGCCGAGTGCCCACGGCGACGCCGACGAGGAAGCAGATGCCGAGAATGAGAAGAAGCGACATCGCGGTCTCGGCTGGTACCCAGTCCGGCAGCAACAGCGCGAGCGGACGTACGAGCCCGACCACCGACTTCATGCCTTTGAGCAGCAGGAGGACGGCCAGGTAGATGGGAACGACGATGAGCAGGCCGGAAAAGAACGCTCGCGTGGCGAATACCAGTGCTTGCTTCATAGCGACCACCCCACTGTCGGGAGTGTACAGCCGGCGGGTCAGGCCTCGGCAATCGCGGCGATCGACACCTTGAGTCCTGGCATTCTGACGGGAAGCTTGGCGCCCTGACGAGCGGGCGGATCCGACGGAAACCATCGGAGCCACTCTTCATTCATGCCGGCAAAATCGTCCTCGTCCGCGAGCACTACGGTGACGCTGACGATCTTCTCGAGTGCACTGCCGGCCTCCTCGAGGATGGCGGCGATGTTGGTCAGACACTGACGCGTCTGCTCCTGAATCGTCGAGCCCGTGATCTGCCCAGTGGCTGGATCATTTGGCGCGGTCCCGGACACGAAGACCAGCCCCGCGGCCTTGACCGCCTGGCTGTACGTGGCCGGCGGCCTGGCGGCTTTGGGCGTGAACACTATCTGACGAGGCATATCATCTCCTTGGCCGGCGCCGGCACAGCGGGGCGATCGGTACCCACGCCAAGATGGGCGTCGGCCGGATGGAACATGTCAGACGGTGGCGAGGGAGTCGAGCTATTCGCTGCGCAGCGCCGCCAGCGCGAATGGTTGGCCGGACCAGCGCGCGTCTGAGCGCAAAAACAATCGGGCGACCGGTGTGTGCCGGCCGCCCGCCTGGTATGAACGAATGAAGCGCGAGACGCTTACTTCTTGCGGCGGAGACTGCGCGCGCCGAACGTGAGGCCGGCGCCAAGAAGGGCAAGCGACATCGGTTCCGGCACGGCCGCCGGATTCACCTCGGCGTCACCAAGGCCCTTCACGCCATAAAGGTTGACGTGGTCCAGGCTCTGGCCGCCAGGGGTGATCGTCCAGCTGCCGTTGGACGTGTTGGGCACGAGCTCGAAGGCTGCCCAATCCGGACTGTCATTGCCCACTATCGCGAACTGGAACGCGAGCACAACGCGGCTGTACGTGCTCCACATCGCCGGGGCGAACCCGAATTGACCGGACGAGCTGGTCCCGGTGAGCGTAAGCGCGCTCGGATCGGTTCCGGCCGTCGAGTTTTCGGAGCTGTCCAGCAATGTCCAAGTCACGGCGTCGAACACCGCCGTGGAATTGGCGCTGTTGAGCGTGCCATTACCGTTCCCCGACTGGAGGCAGACCGACCCGAGGGGGTCGAGCTGGACCTGACGATCGCCGCCAGTGCTGGGGCAGGAGACGGTGCTGGCCTGAGCCGAGGTCGCAACCCCGAGCACCACCGGCGCCGCCATGATGAGAATGAGACATACCTTCCGCACGTTTTTTTGACTCCTCGTCACTTCTTGCTGAATTGTCCCGAAACCACGTCCGGGTCAGCCTTGAGCGACCGTGTTCAATCGCGCCACATGAACGTGGCGGTTTCACCGGATCGTGCGAAATCGGTGCCTCAAAGGAAGGCTCAGGGTTCAGGGCGGGCTGTCGTGCGGATGGTCTTCTGATTTCAGCGACTTACGACGATCTGTCAGTCAGCCGGGTTAACCGGGGCGAGTAGGATATTTGCCCCTGGCCAGAGGAAGAGCCTGGCCCTGACCAGACGGACTGTCGCCACCAGCGCGCGCGGAGGTCAGTTGAGTCGCGCGCGAGCCGTCAACGCCGGCCGGCCAATCGCGACATACGCGGCCGCACCGATGCTCGCCGCAATCAGCACCAGCACGAACGCACCGCCTCCGGTGTTTTGCGCGAACCCGCCGCGCAGGAGCGAGATCCAGTTGAGATCGTCCGCCTTGTACACCTCGCCCATGCCGCCCGCGCCAACCAGGCTCACGATGCGATAACGGCCGGCGAGGATCGTGCCGGTGACGAAGCGACCGGCGCTCGGGGAGAGAGGGGACGAAAGAGGTGTGGCTCCGCGGGAACCCAGCGACGTCCGGGTCAGGTCATCGGTCACGGGCAGAGTGAATCATACGCGGTGGTATCCCGAATGCGGATCAGGCCGCCCCGTGCCCACTATCGGCAGGCGATTACCCCTTTCGCGGCGAAATGGCCGCCTTCGCGCTGGTGCGAAAGTTGCTCACCCCAGACCATGGCCACCAACACACCCTCGACCCGTCGAGATCAGGCCGACCCCTCCGAGAAGTGCGCGCACCCAAGTTGCGCTTGCCTACTCCTTCCGGATCGGCCGTTTGGGAAGTATTGCGGCGAACACTGCGAGGACGCCGGCGACATGAGTGAGCTCCGCTGCGAGTGCGGTCATGAGATGTGTGCCGGCGGTGCGGCGCCGCCGCCGTCTCGCTAGGCCGCGCTGATCAGCGCACTCGGTCGGCCAGCCACAGCGCCGTACAAACGAAAAGGGCGCGCCTGTTGCCAGGCGCGCCCTCGATTGCCCGATTTGCCGATGGCTTACTCGTCGTCCTTGAAGTTCATGTCCAAGTCCGCGTAGTCGTCCATCTCCCGCTGAGCCTCGAGCTCCTCGGGTGACGGCGGCGGCGGTGGCGGCGGCTCGTCCGCCGGAATCGTCACGTGCTTGTACCACTCGAAGCCCGTGCCGGCCGGGATGAGCCGGCCCATCGTGACGTTCTCCTTCAGACCGCGCAGGTAGTCGATCTTCCCGCTGATCGACGCCTCGGTCAGCACGCGCGTCGTTTCCTGGAAGGACGCCGCGGAGATGAACGAGTCGGTCGAGAGCGAGGCCTTCGTGATGCCGAGGAGCAGCGGCCGGCCCTTTGCCGGCAGGCCCGTTTCGGCGAGCACGCGCTCGTTCTCTTCCTGGAAGCGGAACTTGTCCACCTGCTCTTCGATCAGGAACTCGGTGTCGCCGACCTCCTCGATCTTCACCCACCGCATCATCTGCCGGACGATGACCTCGATGTGCTTGTCGTTGATGCCGACGCCCTGCAGCCGATAGACCTCCTGGATTTCGTTGACCAGGTAGGCGTGCAGTTCCTTTTCGCCCAGGACCGCGAGGATGTCGTGCGGGTTGCGCGGCCCATCCATGAGCGGCTCGCCCGCACGGACGCGGTCGCCCTCCTGGACGTTCACGTGCACGCCGCGCGGCAGCGAGTACTCGCGCGCTTCCGCGCCCTCGTCTGGAACCACGAGAATCTTGCGCAGTCCCTTGACGATGCCGCCGTGACGCACGGTGCCGTCGATTTCCGAGATGACCGCCGTCTCGCGCGGCTTGCGCGCCTCGAAGAGCTCGACCACGCGCGGCAGACCGCCCGTGATGTCCTTCGTCTTCGTCGTCTCGCGCGGGATCTTCGCGAGCACGTCGCCGGGATGCACGGCCTCGGCGCTGGCGACCATCAAGTGCGCGTTCGACGGCATGTGGTACTTGTTCACCACCTGGCCGTCGGGGCCCACGACTTCGATCGCCGGCTGCTTCTTCTCATCCGGCGAGTCGACGATGATGAGGCGCGAGAGGCCCGTGATCTCGTCCACTTCCTCGTGGACCGTCACCTTGTCGATGATGTCCTTGAAGCGGACCGTGCCGCCGCCCTCGGTCAGGATCGAGAACGTGTACGGATCCCACTCGACGAGGATCTGCCCCTTCTCGACGTGCTGGCCCTCGCGAACCTTCAGGTGCGCGCCGTAGACCACCGAGTACCGCTCGCGGACGACGCCCTTGTCGTCGACGATGTTGATCGAACCGCTGCGGTTCATGACGATGAGCGGCCGCGTCCCCTTGGTGGCGGTGTCCTTCGTCTCCTCGCGCCCTTCGACGGCGAGCAGGCCCTCGAACTTCACCTTGCCCTTGTGCCTCGCTTCGAGGGTGGACTGCTCGGAGACGCGGGAGGCCGTGCCGCCGATGTGGAACGTCCGCATCGTGAGCTGCGTGCCGGGCTCGCCGATCGACTGCGCGGCAATGACACCGACCGCCAGGCCGAGCTCGACGAGCCGGCCGGTGGACAAATCGCGTCCGTAGCACTTCGCGCACACGCCGCGGCGCGACGCGCACGTCAGCACCGAGCGGATCTTCACGCGTTCGATACCCGCGTCTTCGACCGCGTCCGCGAGCTTCTCGTCGATCTCGCCGGCGGCCGGAACGATCACCTCGCCTGAGGCCGGATCGGCGATCGCCTCGAGCGCCACGCGCCCGATGATGCGGTCGCTCAGCCGCTCGACGATCTCACCGCCCGAATCGACGATCGAGCGCGCCTCGATGCCGTCGAGCGTGCCGCAGTCGATCTCCGAGATGATCACGTCCTGCGCGACGTCGACCAGACGGCGCGTGAGGTAGCCCGAGTCGGCCGTCTTGAGCGCGGTGTCCGCCAGGCCCTTGCGGGCGCCGTGCGTCGAGATGAAGTACTGCAACACGGTCAGCCCTTCACGAAAGTTCGACTTGATCGGCGTCTCGATGATTTCGCCGGACGGCTTGGCCATCAGGCCGCGCATGCCCGCGAGCTGGCGGATCTGCTGCTTCGATCCGCGCGCGCCCGAGTCGGCCATGATGTAGACCGGGTTGAAGCTCCGGCCCGACTTGTCGAGCGCTTCCATCTCGCCGAACATCTCGTCGGCGATCTTTTCAGTCACTTCCGACCAGATGGCGATGACCTTGTTATAACGCTCGCCATTGGTGATCGCGCCGTCCTGGTACTGACCTTCGACCTTGATGACCTCGTGTTCAGCCTGCTGGACGAACTCGACCTTCTTCTCCGGGATGACGAGGTCGTCGATGCCGATCGAGATTCCCGAGCGGGTCGCGTACGTGAACCCGACGTTCTTCAGACTGTCGAGCATCTCGACGGTTTTCTCGAGCCCATACTTGAGGTAGCAGTACCGGACCGAGTTCTGCAGCCCCTTCTTCTTCATCAGGCCGTTGATGTAGGGCATTTCTTTCGGCATGGCGGCGTTGAGGATCACGCGGCCGACCGTCGTGTTGATGATCCGGTTGTCGACGGCCTGCTCTTCAGCCTCCATCACGTCCTGCGAATCCCGCGCGGTCGTCAAATCCACGAGCCGGCCCGTGTAGCGGAGGCGGATCGGCGACAGCGTCTCGACTTCGCCCGCGTCGAGCGCGAGCAGCACGTCGTCGACCGACGAGAACGCCCGGCCTTCGCCCTTCGCGCCCGTCTTGCTCTTCGTCAGGTAATAGCACCCGAGCACGATGTCCTGCGACGGAATCGCGATGGGCTGGCCCGACGCCGGTGACAGGATGTTGTTCGACGACATCATCAGCACCGAGGCTTCGATCTGCGCCTCGGGTGCGAGCGGAATGTGCACGGCCATCTGGTCGCCGTCGAAGTCCGCGTTGAACGCGGTGCAGACGAGCGGATGGATGCGGATCGCCTTGCCCTCGACGAGCACCGGCTCGAACGCCTGGATGCCCAGCCGATGCAGCGTCGGCGCGCGGTTCAGCAGCACGGGATGCTCGCGGATGACTTCCTCGAGGATGTCCCACACCTCCGACCGCTGCTGCTCGACCATCTCCTTCGCCTGCTTGATGGTCGAGACCAGGCCGCGCTCTTCGAGCTTGTTGTAGATGAACGGCTTGAACAGCTCGAGCGCCATCTTCTTCGGCAGCCCGCACTGATGCAGCTTCAGCTCCGGTCCGACGACGATGACCGAACGGCCCGAGTAGTCGACGCGCTTGCCGAGCAGGTTCTGACGGAACCGGCCCTGCTTGCCCTTGAGCGTGTCGGACAGCGACTTGAGCGGACGGTTGTTGGCTCCGCGCAACACGCGGCCGCGACGGCCGTTGTCGAAGAGCGCGTCCACGGCTTCCTGGAGCATGCGCTTCTCGTTGCGGATGATGACGTCCGGCGCCTTGAGCTCGATCAGCTTCTTCAACCGGTTGTTGCGGTTGATCACGCGCCGGTACAAATCGTTCAGGTCCGAGGTCGCGAACCGGCCGCCGTCGAGCGGCACGAGCGGCCGCAGCTCCGGCGGGATGACCGGGACGACGTCGAGGATCATCCACTCCGGCTTGTTGTTCGACCGGCGGAACGAGTCGACGACCTTCAGGCGCTTCGCGTGCTTGAGCTTCTTCTGCGCCGACGTCTCGTTGCGCATCTTCTCGCGCAGCTCGGCGGCGAGCCGCTCGACGTTCACGCGCCGCAGCATCTCCTTGATCGCCTCGGCGCCCATCTGGGCCTTGAACTTGAAGCCGAGACGCTCGCGCTCCTGCCGGAACTGCTCTTCGGTGAGCAGCTGCTTCTCCTTCAGGTCCGTGTCGCCCGCGTCGATGACGACGTAGGCCTCGAAGTACAGGATGCGCTCGAGGTCACGGAGCGAGATGTCGAGCAGGTGCCCGATACGGCTCGGCAGGCCCTTGAAGAACCACACGTGGCTCACGGGCGTCGCGAGCGCGATGTGGCCGAGCCGCTCGCGCCGGACCTTCGCCTGCGTGACTTCGACGCCGCACTTGTCGCAGATCACGCCGCGGTGCTTCATGCGCTTGTACTTGCCGCAGAGGCACTCCCAGTCGGTGACCGGGCCGAAGATCTTCGCGCAGAACAGGCCGTCGCGCTCCGGCTTGAACGTCCGGTAGTTGATCGTCTCCGGCTTGGTCACCTCGCCGTGCGACCACTGCAGGATGCGATCGGGCGACGCGAGGCTGATGCGGATCGCGTCGAAATCGGACGTGAGCTGACCTTTGTCGTGCAGGTTTGGTCTCATCGATTGATCCTTGCGTTTTAGGCCCCGACCGGCGCCGTAGGCGTCGGCTCGGGCTCCGCTTCGGCCGGCACTTCAGCCGCCGGGCGCGGTTTCGTGCGCATCAGCTCGACGTCCAGGCACAAGGCCTGCAACTCGCGGATGAGCACGTTGAACGACTCGGGCAGGCCGGGCTGGAACGACGCGTCGCCCTTGACGATCGCCTCGTAGATCTTCGCCCGTCCCGTCACGTCGTCGGATTTGGCCGTGAGCAGCTCCTGGAGGATGTGCGCCGCGCCATAGGCCTCGAGCGCCCAGACCTCCATTTCGCCGAAGCGCTGTCCGCCGAACTGCGCCTTGCCGCCGAGCGGCTGCTGCGTGATGAGCGAGTACGGCCCGATCGAGCGCGCGTGGATCTTGTCGTCGACCAGGTGCGACAGCTTGAGCATGTAGATGTAGCCCACCGTCACGTCCTGCTCGAAC
>Ga0163163_10000014_pt1 | contig 231615 bp, 181 predicted proteins | sample S65metaG_FD_119766 | JGI IMG/M metagenome (GOLD analysis project Ga0163163, IMG submission 119766) | Switchgrass rhizosphere microbial communities from Kellogg Biological Station, Michigan, USA - S6-5 metaG | ecosystem: Host-associated > Plants > Roots > Rhizosphere > Soil | place: USA...
CGAGCGATGGCCGCCCGCTGTTGTTGTCCCCCCGAGAGTTGACTGGGCCGATGCCTGGCGCGATTGGCCAGATCGACCGCCTCCAGCGCTGCCCCTGCCTTCTCCTTGCGTTGCTTCGAAGAAATCCCGCTATAGATCATTGGAAGCTCCACGTTTTGCAACACCGTCAGCTTTGGCAACAGGTTGAAGAACTGAAACACAAAACCAATCTTACGGTTACGGATAGCCGCAAGCTGACGAGCGGACGCATCCTGAATCATCGTGCCATCCAAACGTATGGTCCCTTTAGAAGGACTATCCAGACAGCCAAGGATATGCATCAGGGTGGATTTTCCGCTGCCTGACGGGCCAATAATCGAAATAAATTCACCGGAGTCGATATCCAGCGTGACATCATCCAGTGCACGGATCTCCTCGCCTCCCAACCGGTAAATCTTGCTAACGTTTCGAAGTTCGACCAAAGGCATGGAAGAAAAGCTCGATCAAATTGGCTATGTAATCTCTTAACGGGCAGTCGTGCCTTCTCGCCGAGGCGAGATTTCGGCGCGAGGCTTAACTTTGACACCGCCATCCGAAGACGTGCCCGTATTGCCTGGTGAAGCGGCGTTAGTTGGTCCAACGGGAAGGACCGGAGGTTTTGCAGCGATTCCTCCAGTTCCGCCTGGGCGTTTACCGGCGATTTGCTGTGCCTTTTTCTCACGCTCCGCTTTCGGCAATTCCAGGGACACAACTTCACCTGCAGAAAGCCCATCCTGAATTTCCGCGAAAAAGAAATCTGAGACACCTACTTTGACGTTCCGCTTTTCAAACTCATCGCCTTTTTGCACATAAACGAAACGCTCCATTTGGCTCGTTTCCGCATTTTTTTCGGTGAAAACGGCGGACAATGGGACGGCGGTTACGTTGTCCGCGGAAGCAACCGGAATTTTCACGTTGGCAGTCATCCCAGGACGCACGCGGGGATCAACATTCTTAAGCACGATGCGCGCACCGAATCCCTTGATGTTGTTTTTGATAGTGGCCTGTGGTGAAACGCGTTCGACGGTGCCGGTTACCTTCAATCCAGCTACTGCTTCGATGGTCACTTCCACCGTTTCGTTTGCTTTGAGGCGTGGCACATCCGCCTGGTTCACCTGCGCATAAATGATCATCGAGTTTAGATCGGCTATGGTGAGCACTTCCGTGCCGCTATTGAACCCCCCTGAACCGGAAACCGCCTGACCAATCGAAACCGGCCGGGTCAAAATTGTGCAATCAAAAGGTGCGCGCACCTCGGTTTTAGTCAGGCGTTCTTCCGTGATTGCAAGATCCCGTTGCGAGCGTTCCAGTGCGTTTTTTGCCAGATCAAACCCGGTCTTGGTGTCATCGTAGACTTCCTGCGATATCAGTTTGTCGGCCAATAATTTCTGCGCGCGCTTATAGTCGCGCTGTGCCTTTTCCAGTTCAAGTTTCGCCTTGTCAATGTCCGTTAAGTTCGAGGAACGCTGCTGCTGAAGTTCCTTGTCGTCGAGTTTGAATAAAAGGTTGCCCTTCTTAACTGTGTCTCCAATGTCAACCGGCAGTTCCTCAATTTTTCCATTGATTTCAGGCCGGACGGAAACCTGTTCGGCCGGACCTATCTCGCCGGCTGCATTGACGGCAAAGTTGATATCGCGCAGTTCGACGGTAGCGGTTGTGGTACGGTCCGTGGACGCCGTAGAGCCCTTTTCCTTCTGCCAATTCTTCCAAAGCGAGTAGCCTCCGAAGCCCGCTCCGAGTAACACTGCCAATACTACCCATTTTTTCATCGTAATTGAGGTCGAAAGCAAAGCTAGCGCTTCATTGGCGTAGCTGCCAGCTTATTTGAGACGATCGCGCGCGATAAGTGACCCACCATTAGACGAAAAACGCACTTATGCATTCAAAATCTTCTCTCGTTTCTCCCGTTTTTTAGCTGAATAGTCAGTTTCGAAAGAAATCCTGTTCGGCTTTACGTCGCCCTGGCCCAGCGCTTCGGGCCGTCACAAAAATAATTCCTTTTTCCTGTTGCGTTGCCAGGACCGCAACATAGTATCGCGCTGTTCCCTCCTGAAGGACTTCGGGAGGAGCCCCGCCGAATCGGATCACAGTTTGGATTCGATATTCCTCCGGCTCGAAATGAAATCCGCTCGCAAAAGCCCACTGTGTGGTGGGTTTTGATTTGCAGCGATTCAGATTAACCAAGTCGTAGTTGGCCGCCTGTTACGCTTGCGTCACATGCGGCCGTAGAGAGCATGAGGTGCAAAGTGAAGGTAACTACCAATCAAGTGAGGTTCGTATTAATTGTTGTGTTCAGTTTGAATCAATCAGTGGCATTGAGCCGCTCGAGAAGTCTTCTTTTGTTGGGAGATCGAGCGGTGCTGGATCCTCCAGAAGTAGAATTCCATATTGGACTGGATCGCATCAAACTTCCTCCTCCAGAATTTCATGCGAGCCAAACCAGCGCACCATACCTGACAGAGGACACAAACATTCCAGAGCTGAACGATTTGCGCGAGGCTTTGCGTAAAGCAGGCAAATCGGACGCGGACATAGAGAATATTGTCCTGCGAGTGTTTACGGAACGAAGAAAGGTGCAAAGTTTCGAGGTGACCTATGAGAAGTGGAAATTTTCAGGAGGGAGAGAGCGGGAGCCGGGCGCAAAGGAGGTTGCCGGAAAACCACAGCCGCCATTCCCCAAAATTAATCCGGTGCAGGAACTCCCGGATGAATTCGCTGACTACTTAGGCGCTACTGTGGCCTGGCGGAATCCAGACATTAAGGACAAGAGCGGGGCCCGCGAGGCATGGCTCCGTATTCTGAGTGCGCCCCGAGAAAAACGGCATTTCAGATCCACCTGGGCTGCTTACATGCTGGGCAGGTCCTGCGAAAAAGAGTCTCCCGAGAAAGCAATTGAGTATTACCAAAAAGTACGAGCACTAGCTCACACCGGGTTTGCAGATAGCTTGGGCCTGGCCGCAGAGAGCTTCGGCTGGGAAGCGCGCATGTATCTAAACCAGACCAATTACGAACGGGCAGCGGAGTTGTATTTAGAACAATTGGCCACCGGAGACAATTCAGCGAGAGGTTCATTACTAGTCGTTGTGGAATCTCTGGCGTTTACCAGCACAAATCTGTTCAATGTTTTCGCCCGGCATCCAAAACTCTCTCGTGTGATGACTGGACACTTCATTTCCGCTGAAGGCGAAGTGAGTTCCGATCGGCAATCTGGAATTGTTGATGCCTGGCTTACGGCGGCGAGAGATGCTTCTCGAACGGATCCAGACACGTCCGAGGAACTGGCCCTTGCTGCTTACAAAAACAATGATTGGGAAACGGCACAATACTGGATTGATCATTCGGACTCATCTCCGACAGCCCAGTGGCTGCAAGCGAAACTATTTCTGCGCTCAGGCAAGACGAACGAGGCTCTGAGATACCTGGAGAAAGCTCAACGGTTGTTTTCAACCGAATCCCGGGAGACGAACGCTGTGGTTGAGTTAAAAGACATCTTGAGCACGTATGGAGTGCCTGGCACTAATCGAATCAGGGGCGAGCTTGGAATGTTGTATCTTGCGCGGGGAAATTATTCCGAATCTCTGGATTGGTTTATGCGAGGCGGCTTTTGGCTAGACGCGGCTTATGTAGCGGAGCGGATGCTTACGGTAGATGAGCTGAAGGCTTACGTCGATCGCTATTGGCCGGCAGTTAAAAAGCAAAAGAAGGCTGAAAGCGAGGACACTATTGTACAGAAGGATGTATCCGAGGAGCTGCGATATCTTTTGGCACGCAGGCTAACCCGGGAACTCCGCGGCAACGAAGCTCGCGAATACTATCCCGTGGAATGGCGCGCTCGTTTCGATGCCCTTGCGGACGTTCTCGTCCGGGGATGGAACGAGTCTCTTCCCGTGGAGCGACGGGCGGCAGCGCTCCTTGCCGCCGGTTGGATCACCCGTACAAATGGAATGGAGTTGATAGGGACGGAACTTAATCCTGACTGCCACGTCTATGATGGCGACTATGAAACGACTTTGACTGCCAGCTCGCGAACCAATAAAGACTTCACATTATTTCCAGCCTCCTCCGACGAGCAGCGACGTTACGTGCAGCACAACGCCGATCCGGAAGTGCGCTTTCACTACCGGTATCAAGCAGCTTTTCTAGGATGGGAAGCTGCGCGATTGCTGCCGAATAATTCGGAAGAAACCGCCCGCACACTCTCCGTGGCAGGCTCGTGGATAAAAGCTCTAAATCCTGAGACAGCCGACCTTTTTTACAAATCTCTCGTCCGACGTTGCCGCAAAACGCCCATTGGCTCCGAGGCCGCTCGGATTCGATGGTTTCCAAGATTCGATGAAAAGGGCCAGGTCATCCCACGAATCTCCCGCTTTGAATCCATGCAACTGCCGGCAGAAAGGATAAATCCACCGCCAAACGATACAAAATGGGGCGAGCGTGCGCTTGAATATCCGACTCCCGGAATCGAGTTTATCCTTCACTCGGGCGATACCTTGCAAGACATTGCCGAGGCAGCCAGCGCCCTGGGGCAACCCTTGACAGCGCAACAGATTCTGGACGCTAATCCTGGATTGGACGCTGCGCGTTTGATGGTGGGTCAGCGAATCTTCATACCAGTCCATTAAACCTGACGGCAGTCGCCGGAGCGTGGAGCTCGACTCTGCGCTCCGCTTCACTCAATTATCGCGCTATGATGATTGCCTCGTGCCGGCGGGCGGGGTAGCTTTGATCAGCTTCCAATGAACGCAACCGCAATCACGCCTCCAGAGTCGCCCGCTTCAGTGCGAGAAATCGTTTCGCTAAACCCTGCCACATTGAAAGAGCTGGGACGCGCACCAATCTTTACCGGCCAGCAAATCCAGTCGGCGGTGGCAAAGGCAAGAGCTGCCCAACCCGGTTGGGCAGCCCTTTCGTTTAAAGAACGAGCCCAATACATTTTAAAGGCAAAGGACATTTTGTTGAATCGTCAGGATGAGATTTGCGAACTGATCTCAAGCGAAACCGGAAAACCTGTGATCGAGGCGCTTTCAAGCGAGGTGCTGCCGATAGCCAATCTGATGGACTATTTTGCGCGGAAAGCAGCGAAGCTTCTGCGTGACGAAAGCCTCTCACTTTCTGTGTTTCGTAACAAAAAATCACGAATTCATTATTTACCGCTGGGGGTGGTGGGGATTATCTCACCGTGGAATTATCCATTTTCGATTCCTGCAGGAGAAGTGATCATGGGTTTGATGGCTGGGAATGCCATCATTTTGAAGCCATCGGAATACACCCCTATGGTTGGACTCTGGATTGGCAAACTGTTTGAAGATGCGGGTTTGCCTGGAGGCATCCTGCAAGTGATCACCGGCGATGGCACGACTGGCGCCGTCCTGGTGGACTCGGCGATCGATAAGATCTTTTTCACCGGCAGTGTGCGAACAGGTCGAAAGATCGCCGAAGCGGCCGCCAGGCGCCTTATACCGTGCGTCCTCGAATTGGGTGGGAAAGACGCGATGATCGTTTGCGCCGATGCTCCGCTGGAACGCACGATTAATGGCGCATTATGGGGCGCATTCACCAATTGCGGCCAAGCCTGTGCTTCAGTTGAACGCCTGTATGTTGTGGAAACTATCGCCGATCGTTTCATCAATGCGTTGGTGGAAAAAACCAGACACCTGCGTGTTGGCACTGACGGGCCGGAACAGAAGGACGTTGGCCCGCTCAACAATCAGAGGCAACTCGACATTGTAACTGAACAAGTCAATGACGCAGTGGGACGTGGCGCGAAAGTACTAGTTGGCGGACATCGTATCCAGACTCTTCCAGGCTATTTTTTCGAGCCAACAGTTTTGGTCAATGTCGATGATTCAATGCGAGTCATGAAGGAGGAAACGTTCGGGCCGGTTTTGCCGCTTATCGTGGTAAAGGATGAGGCAGAAGCTATCCGCGAAGCCAATCGTTCCAATTATGGTTTGCTCGCGAGTGTTTGGACGAAAGATACAGCGAAAGGTAAACGGATAGCCTCCCAAATTGAAGCTGGGACAATTATTATCAACGATGTCATCTACACCCACAGCGCGGCGGAAACGCCCTGGTTCGGCGTCAAGGAGAGTGGCCTTGGAGTCACACACTCCAAACATGGCTTGCGTGAATTCGTTCGCATGAAACACATCAACTGGGACGTGATGCCGCTGAAAACCAACTTGTGGTGGTTTCCCTATTCCGAAAAGCAGAAGCGCGCGTTAAGTTCGCTGATGAAGGTTCTTCACAAGTGGGGATTGAAAAAATGGGTATGACCAGTTAGGACTGGGCTGCACCATATCAGAAGTTACGGGTTTAGTGTCGCCTTTCACTTTGGTTTGGGATACGTCAGAGCGGTTTGATGAGAGAATCGCCATTCAATAATCCGGACGAGCTGCACCTCTTTTACGAGGATTTGGTGCGAAAATTACGCGATCGAGGAGTACTCTGCGGAATTACCAGTGGGCTGGCATGTGTCCACTATGGGGTAGCTGAAACAACAAAGGACTGTGACTTGCTATGTCATCCTGTTTCATTTCTTGAACTGCTGGAATTGTTGAACGCAACGCCTATTTCGGGCGTGGCTTGCCAATACCGCGGCAACATCAGCCCCCCCCTTGATGCAAGATGGCATAGAGGTGGCTGGACAAGTCACTTCGAGTGGGATTTAACGCCAACCACTGTGACACTTGATGTATTCGGCCACGCGTTGCGCGAATCGAAACCATGGCCCGAGCAAGTCATGGGCTTGTACGCGTCCGCAGAAACGGTCGCGGAAATGAAACGGACTAATCGTGACAAAGATTGGGGCTTTATAACGGCGCTCGGCGTGCGCATGATCGAAGCCGATGATGAACGAGGATGGCTGCACATTTTTAAGCCCGAGACTTTGGTTGACTTGCTTAATGAGCATCAGTGTCCCCCCAGTTTGGCATCGGTCCGTCCGGCTCTAAAATTGGCCGCAGAGGGTGATCCGCGAGTTGCCGGGGCTCTTAATGCGGAACGGAGGCTCTGGGAGGAACTGGATCGTCGTCGCATTCGCATTTTAGAGCAACATTTGCGACCTTATGTTTCCGCCGTTCGCAAAGCACGATATGGACGGAACCTTTCGCTCCTGGAGGAACATTCCATGCGCGTAGAGATGGCCCAAAACCACCTGCCACAAAATCCCATAAAAGATTACGGCATAAGCAAGTACATCGAGGAGGTGCGAATTTCTTTGGTCGATCAGCAAATGATTCCTGCAAGCGCATTGACTTGGCTGCCTGATGTGATGATATATTTCCAGTGGCTGAACAAATGAAACGGGCTCCACTGACTTATCGAAAATCGCCCTTCTCCAAAGAGCAACTGACACGCATGCGCAAGATTGAGCGCGAGTTCCACGAACGCGCTTTTGGTGAAGAGTTGGCCAAAGTAAATTTGGATATGACCATTGAAGAGCGCCACCAGTACCTCGCCTGGATGCGGAAGCTGGCTCGCAAACATGGCGTACCGCCAGAGGGTAGCGCCTTTCGTTTTGATCACTTGGAAGAGAACGGTAAGCCCTTATGAAATGCTGTTATTTGAGGACAGGTTACCTCCGTTTTCTCACCGTTTTTTGCGCGTTCTTAGTATGCAGAGGTGCGGTCGGAGCTGAGGTTTCTGATCGTGTCGTCGTCATGATCAGTGTGGATGGCCTGGCTGGTTTTTATTTCGATGATTCCAAAGCGGAAATGCCGAACATCCGGGCGCTTGCCGCTGCGGGAGCCCGCTCCGGACAAATGAAGTGTTCGACCCCTACGGTGACTTGGCCCAATCATACGACTCTGGTGACCGGTGTAAATCCGGCGCGCCACGGGGTGGTGGGAAACAATTATTTTGATCGTGGAACTGGCAAGAGAATCAGATTGCTCTCAGACCCGGTCTATGACAAGGACCAGATTGTCAAAGTCCCCACGATTTATGATTTAGCGAAAGATAAACACCTAAAGACTGCGGCGATTCGCTGGCCAGCAACCCGCAATGCGTCCACCCTGGACTGGACCATTCCAGACATGGCGACAGGCAAGCCAACACTGAACTTTACCACTCCGGCCCTGAAAGAGGCTTGCGCCCGCGCTGGTATTCCCTTTGGGGGTACAAATGCCAGCACCAATCTCTCGCTGGAAGTAATTTACACGCGCGTTTTTAACATGACGCTTCATGACCTGCGCCCAAATCTCGCTTTGCTTCACATTCTTGAGGTAGATCACATTCAGCACTCCAAAGGTCCACGTACTCCGGAAGCGTATGCCGCAATTAAGGACGCCGATGATCAGGTGGGAGAGATATGGGCGCAACTCACACGCGATTTTCCAGATCGGGCAACGTTATTTGTTGTCTCGGATCATGGCTTTTCCCCGATCCGACGTACGCTTTTGCCCAGTGTTATATTGCGGAAGGAAGGCTTGGTGGAATCGATGACCAACGGCCCGGTCCAGATCGTCGGACAGGGAGGCGCCGCCATGGTGTATGTGCTCGATAAAGAGCGACGAAAGGAGCTCATTTCTCAAATTCGCAAGTCTTTGCGTAGTCTAGATGGGATATCGAAAATAATCGGTGTGGAAGATTTTAAGGCCTACGGAGTTGCTGACCCGAAAGACGATCCCAACGCACCGGACCTGATCTTATTTGCAGAAGAGGGTTCGGTTTTCAGCGATACCGCAGATGGAGATTTACCATTCATCGAGAAGCCCGAGCGCGGCGGCAGCCATGGGCACGATCCAAACCTGCCTCATTTAAAAGCGATTTTTGTGGCTTGGGGCGCGGGAATAAAACCGGGTGTGACCCTCGGCGAAATTTCGAACCTCGATGTTGCACCGACAATCGCGAAGCTGTTGGATTTTTCAATCCCCAAGGCGGAGGGAAAGCCGTTGAAAGCTGCGCTTGTGGCAAATTAGATCGAAAACGAGGACTACAATGGTGACACTGGAGCGCGGGACGTCCCGGGACGTCCCGGCCCGCAACACGCCGGGAGTCAAAACCTGTGCGCAGGATTTCAAGTGAACGCCCTTCATTAGCCGATGCCGCCGGTTGTTGTTATGGGCGAATCCAGTCGAATCCGCAACAACCAGTATTGGGCAAAACGCCTTCCCTACTTTATTTCTCCGCCCGGGTTTGCTCGCGCGGGATCTCTTTTCCTGTCTTCGGATCGACTTGGAGGTTCAACTGTTCCTCATTGGCCGTATAGAAAAAGAATCCTTGCATCATTTCATCATGGGTTTGCGGCCCATTGGTGACCGTAGCGCCAGGATTTGGATTGAACGGGTTGAACCGCGAATTATCAAAGTGGGAACTGCACTCGATTTTAGTCCCCTTGGGGAACTGATGCCCGCCAGCCCACACATAGCTTAGTTGCCAGTCGAAACTGTAATTGGGCAACACCAGCAGCGTTTCGCTCTTGCCGTCCGGATAATGCGCAAAAAATGAACTGTCTTTTCCCCGTAAATGCATGTGACTAAAAAGCCCGATGCCGGTCGCGTCGCATTCGAGTTCTTTTTGGGCGGCCACTGGCCACGCAGGCTCGCCCGGGGGAATCTTGAATTTGTAGTCGCCGATGATTTTGTAACGCACTTGTTTCTGGATCGGCTCTTTTGCGAAACGCAACCCGACCGAGATCTGGTCGGTCTCTTCTTTTCCGGTGGTCACATAATGAATCTGGTAAATCAGACTCACGCCCTTCGGGATTTTCATTGCCATCCCTGAATTAAGATCGACGTTTAGACCTCCCGGAACTTTTCCCGTCAAGAAATTATGATCTTCGTCCCAGCCTTTGCTCATTGAAACGAAAGCGAGGTTGGCATGGTGAACCACCCGAGGATTGCTCGGCATAATCTGGATGCCCTGGACCCAGGTGTCGTGAGGAAAAACATAAGGCAGGACCACGTAACGGTAAGGAATGTACCCGGTGGCAGGCAGCTTTTCCTCTTTAGATGCCGTAATAACCAGGTCCGGTTCGCCAATCGCCCATTTCGTGTCCGAAAATACCGGGGGTTTCGGCGCAGTTGAAAGATCGCCCGCCGCCTTATCTCCCAGTGCCCATTGGACGATCGTCTCTCGCTCCTCAGAGGTCAGGCTACGCTCGTTAACGAACTTTCCAAAAGCCGGATGCGCAAACCACGGAGGCATCCGTTGCTCCGACACGACCTCGGCAATTGTCCGGGCCTTGGCGGCGGCTTTTTCGTACGTGGTCAAAGCAAAGGGCGCTTCGGTCCCAGGCCGGTGACATTGAACACAATGTTTGTTGAGCAGCGGCGCAACATCTTTTGCAAACGTTAACGCTCGATTGGGGCGAGCAGGCCCTCGAAAATTAATCGCACAACCATCGACGGTTGTCTCCTTTACCCGCACTTTGCGTCCCGCCAAAACGTCTTCAATGGCTTCTTTTAAATCCGCTCGATCGGGCGCAGGCTTAACCCCGCTCAAGCGGTACTGATTGTCGACTCTGCCTCGATAGCGGATCCTCTTCTCAGAATCGAGTATCACAACTTGCGCGGTTCGGTCGGCGCCTAAGGCACGCGCGCATTCACCATCAAAATCCTTCACGAAAGGGAATTCGGATTCATACTTGAGCGCCTCGTAAGCGACCTCCTTAATGCCATCGTCACTCCCAACATTGACCGCCACAAATTGAACGCCTTTGTCCTTATACTGGGAGGAAAGCTCTTTGAGCCGCGGCATGTACCGCTGGACCATGGGACATTCCGCTGTCGTAAACGCCAACACATAAACCTTTGCCTGACCCAAATCTTCAAGTGTCCTCGGCAAGAAGTGGATGTCTTTAAAGGTAACTTTTTCAACCTGCGAACCAATCGAAGGTTTTTTGGTCCGCGCAGCAACGCTGGCAACAGCAAGCAAAGTGCACGCTGTCAAAACCATAATATTTTGTCGGTTTAATCTCATAAGCACGCATTGATTCCCGTTGAGAACACGCGGATTGTATATTGGTTTTTTGCAGTTTATCACAAATCCACCTCTGGCAAAAGTTAAAAGAACTCCTCAAAAGGCCGTGATCGCATTCCAGATAAAAGCGCAGGCAGACGTTGCTTTCCCACTTCCACGCTTGACTCTTATACAGAGATGCTATGTTAACTAGCCTTGTGTCGCACCTGGGAACTCAGGGCGCTGATTCATTTACGGAAAAAACCAACTCGGAAAATTATGCCATACGAAGTACCTCCCCTACCTTACGCAAAAGACGCGCTCGAGCCACACATAGACGCGCAAACCATGGAGATTCACCACGACAAACATCATGCGGCTTATGTGACCAACGTCAACAAAGCCCTGGCAGGCAAAGCGGATTTGGAGAAGAAATCAGTCGAAGAGCTGATTCGCAATTTGGACTCTGTCCCGGCCGATATTAAGGGCGCTGTGCGTAATAATGGCGGCGGCCACGCCAATCATTCCATGTTCTGGAAATGGATTGGACCGAAAGCTGGCGGCACTCCTACCGGCAAATTAGCCGATGACATCAAATCGACCTTCGGCAGCTTTGATGCTTTCAAGGAAAAATTCGAAGCAGCAGGACTCGGCCGTTTTGGAAGCGGGTGGGCATGGCTTGTCGTGAATAACGGAAAGCTCGAAATCGTTTCTACCGCCAACCAGGATAATCCAATCATGGGCAAGGCAATTTCTGGCGTGGAAGGCAACCCGATTTTGGGATGCGATGTATGGGAACACGCCTATTACCTCAAGTATCAGAATCGCCGCGCTGATTATCTCAAAGCCTTTTGGAACGTGGTGAACTGGACAGAAGTTTCAAAACTATACGAGGCGAAGGGCTAAAGCGTTCTGCTCATTCGGATTTCGTCATTCGCTCAACCTGCTGCTTTGCCTCCTGATAATCAGGCCTGAGGCGCATCGCTTCCTTGAGGTGAATAACGGCTTCTGCGCGACGTCCCTGTCGGGCCAGAGCCATGCCCAGGTTGAAATGCGCTTCAGGGTTGTCCGCATTTAATTGGATGGCTCGTTGGTAGCGCACAATGGCTTCATCTAAAAGGCCTTGCTGGGCCAGGACATTCCCAAGATTGTTGTTCGCCTGAGCGTCGTCCGGTTTGAGCCGTAACGATTCCTGGTATTCCTGGGTTGCCTCTTTGAATTTCTGTTGCGCCGCCAAGGCGTTCCCAAGGTTGCTATGGGCACCAGCATCGTTTGGCTTTTGGCGGATTGCTTGTTTGAAGTGGTTGATTCCTTCATCCAATCTTCCCTTCATTGCCAACGCGATTCCCAGATTATTGTGCGCATCCACGTGATTAGGTTGCTGCCTCAAGACAATCTCGTATTGTTCCATGGCCTGGTCGATTTCGCCTAAATCGGCCAGAGCATTTCCGAGATTATTATGGACCTCGACATGATTTGGGCGAACGCGCAACGCGGCCTGGTAGTAAGGAAGGGCTTCGCGTGGCTTTTTCTGACCTGCCAGGGCATAACCCATATTATTGAGGGCATCTTCGTAACCAGGGTTGATCTCCAAGGATTTGCGGTAATTCTCCATCGCATCAAGTATCTTGCCCTGGTGCGACAAATAAAAACCAAGGTTGTTATAGGCCAAATAATTACCTTTGGTCACTTCCACCGCATGTGAAAACAAGGCCTCGCTGTTGCGCCAGTATTGCACTTGTTTGAAAGTCAGCGAGGCACAAGCGAGCAACGATAGGAATGTTGCTAGAACTCCAGCCTTGAACCACGTCCCAGGGACCCTTTTCAATTCCTCCTGCACGTTCAGGATATCCGCAGTTCCCCATACCAACACGATGAAAAACCCAATCGATGGTATGTACGTGTATCGATCCGCCATCGATTGAACGCCAACCTGGACCAGTCCGATAACTGGGACTAAGGTGCCCACAAACCAAAACCAGCCGATTGGAAGATAGGGCCGTCTTCTCCACAAAAGCAGAACCGCTCCCGAAATCAGTACGAGTAATAAGGCAGAGCCAATGACCTGGATGGCTGGCCAATCTCCAGGATGTGGATAAAGCACCGATAATTTGTGTGGCCAGACCATCTTGCCCAAATATCGCGCATAGGAAACGAGCGCATTTTCCAAACGGGCAATCCAGGAAATGCTTGTCGAAACAGCTCCTCCTTTTTGTTGGGCCAGGAAAGTGACATAGCTTGAAAGGAAGCTAAGGACAAAGAATGGAACTTTTTCCAACAGAAGCATGACGACTTTCGAAGGTAAGCTGGCTCTGGCGTTTTCTGTCTGCGGGTTTGTGCTTGGTTTATCAGAACTGCCATCGTTCATCGACCACCTTCCAAGCGGCCAATAATCTAGCAAAAGCAGAACAAACGGCAACGTCACCAACATGGGCTTGCTCATCAAACCCAAGGCAAATAAAACCAACGAAAGAACGTAAAAGCAGGAAGCTGGAACTTTTGAAGGGAATGTTGAAGGTATTTTGGAGGCACCTGATTGAATCCCTTTTATCCGAGCATGTGACCTCCTTTCTACATAAGCCGAATAGGAGAAAATTGTAAGCATCCAAAACATGCCGCTGAGGACGTCCTTGCGCTCCGAAACCCACGCTACTGATTCCACGTGCATCGGATGCAAGGCAAACAAACCGGCGACGATGGCGCTACGCCACAAGGCGCCAGTCAACTTTCGAAGGAGCAAAAATAACAATACGGTATTCCCGATATGAAAGCCAAGGCTCACGAGGTGATGTGCTCCGGCGTGGTCCCGAAATACCTGCCAATCGATCATGTGCGACAACCATGTCAGTGGATGCCAGTTGCTGGCGTGACTGGTCTTTAATGCCCATGCAATATTGCTCCAAGACACGGCGCTTCGCACATGGGCATTCGCGGTGACATAATCAGGATCGTCGTAATTGACAAAATCGTTCCAGGCGATTGGGAGGAAAACAACGAATGTGCTCAGGGCTAACGCTACCGACAAAAAGGCAGGATGCTTGATTAACTCTCTGAAGCTCCCCGCATTTGTGGCATTCCCGTCAACCTTTGGAGCGAATTTTCCCGCAGCGGGCATGTGTCGCCCATAGTCTAACAAGCAAGGCTCGACGCAAAAGTCAAAAGTGCAGTTGATTCACTTTCGCAAACCGCGCTTGTAGGGAAAATTGAGGCGCACGCTCGAATCACGTTGATTCCATCAGAGGGCACATGTTACCTCTTGGTGTGTGATCGCGAAACGTGTCATTCCATGCCTGGACGTTCATGACGGCCAGGTTACCCGCGGTGTTCAGTTTGGCAAAGCTGAAGCAGGCGAGTTGCGTAACGTAGGCGATCCGGTTGAACTGGCCATGCGCTACAACGAGCAAGGGGCCGATGAAATGGTATTTTTTGACATTACCGCGAGTGCTCATGGCCGAACTACAATGGTGAACGTGATCGAGCGAACCGCGGACCAATGCTTTATGCCCCTGACGGTGGGTGGTGGTCTGCGCTCGGTCGATGATATGTACACCATGCTGAGGGCTGGCGCAGATAAGATCAGCATTAACTCGTCGGCTTTGGCGAATCCGGAGCTCATTCGCCATGGAGCCGAAAAGTTCGGCAGCCAATGCATCGTTGTCTCAATTGATGCGAAAAGAACGGGGCCTGAGCGTTGGGAAGTCTTTTCTCATGGCGGTCGAAAAGCCACGGGGTTGGAAGCCGAGGAATGGGCACGCCAGGTGGTCGCGCTGGGCGCAGGTGAGATCGTTCTGAACAGCATTGATGCCGATGGGACGCAGGGAGGCTTTGACCTTAGAATCACGCGGCGCATCAGCGAAGCGGTTGGTGTGCCCGTCGTCGCCAGCGGCGGCGCCGGCAAATTGCAACATATGGCCGATGTCCTGTTGGAGGGCAAGGCGGATGCGGTGCTTGCCGCCAGCATTTTTCATTTCGGACAGCACACGGTTGGGGACGTCAAACGTTTCCTCGCAAAGCAGAAAATTAGTGTTCGGCTGTAATAAAAGGGGAATTCAACAACCGTTGTGTATTGTTACTGCGAATGGCGATAAATGAACTGAATTTGCATTTCGGACGGAGTCGTGTTTTACTTGCTGCCACAGTGTGAAGAGCACGGCGTGGAGGCCGATATCGATGGGGCTGTTGGAGAAATCTCCAAGGCTAAAAAATCGCTGCTGCTTACTTACATGAGAATTTTGGTTGATGAATATTTACGACGCATTGAAGTTTGACCAAAACGGGTTAATCCCCGCGATTATTCAGGAACAGGGGACGGGCCGGGTGCTGATGATGGCCTGGATGAATCGCGCCTCGCTCGAAAAGACTATCGAAACTGGCAAGACCCATTTTTGGAGCCGTTCACGCCAGCAATTTTGGATGAAAGGAGAAAGCAGCGGCCATACACAAACCGTAAAACACATCGCCCTGGATTGTGACGCGGATACGCTCCTGGTGCAGGTTGAGCAGCGCGGTGAGGCTTGCCACGAAGGGTATCACTCCTGTTTTTTTCGGTCGGTCGGCAAAAATGGGAAGGGCCTCTCGATCACCGAGCCGCAGATGAAAACACCCAGTCAAATCTACGGCGAAAAGAAATAAATGGATGATTTCTTGCCATTTCCCAGCCGGCAATACTTCCTCATGCTTTTGTTGTTGCTGATTGCGCGAGGCATGGACGTATTGAGCACATGGGTTGCCACCCCAACTCTTATCCTGGAAGGAAATCCTATAGCCAAGACTCTTGGCTGGCGGTGGGGTCTTCCCATCAACATCGCAATTTGTTCGCTCCTCGCGTTTTGGCCGTTGCCCGCCATCGTGATTAGCACCACCAGTGTTTTGGTCGCCGCGCGCAACTTTCAATCGGCCTGGCTCATGAGATCTCTAGGGGAACACGCCTATCGCGATTGGCATATTGAACGCATTCAGGAAACGCGCGTGACACTCTATCTTTTCTGTCTGGCGGGCAACACGCTCTTGACTGCGGCTGTTGGGGCAGCAGTGATTTATTTCAGCAACCATGTGGTCCTCTTTGCCATCGGCATAGGGGTTATCGCTTATGCCGGAGCAGTCGCTTTCTACACCTTGCTTGCGATGTGGCGAATGCGCCGCGCCACATTGCGCCATTTGCAGAGGCAAAAGACTCCTGTTTTTCAGGAGGACAGGAAAGCTGCGCGCGCGGAAGAACTTGCTGGTTTGGGAGTGCGCGATGCTGCGCAGTTGGGAGGCAAATGACGCTGCAGGAGGCTAAGAAAACGCCGCCGTTCCCCTGCTCTCGCCCCAGTTCGGCATTTTGCTCGCATGCATTCTCCCGTGTGCTTCGAGAAGTCTGACGTGTACTCGCCAACCTTAGAACAATTCCTCAAGTTAGCCACGCAGGGCAATCTCATCCCCGTGACCCGCCGTCTGCTCGCCGATATCGAAACACCGCTGTCGGCCTACCGCAAAATACGCGGCCCAGGCGAATCGTTTCTTTTCGAATCAGTGGAAGGCGGCGAACATCTTGGCCGTTATTCCTTTGTCGGATGCAACCCGCGGGCCATCGTTCGCCAGGATCAGGATAAAGTCCAGGTGTTGGAATATGGGAAAGTGATGGAAACGCATTCGATCGGTCGTAACGACGCTGCTTCCATTCGCGATGGGCTGCAAGTCGTGGAAGGTGTGATGAAAAAATACCGGCCGGTCCCGGTGCCGGGTCTGCCCCGCTTCTCTGGCGGAGCGGTGGGCTTCATCGGCTACGAATTCATCCATGATGTCGAACCGGTCGTTCCTCGTCCCGCTAACGACGAACTCCAAACTCCAGTCATGTATTTTCTTATCGCAGATCAACTGCTGATTTTTGATCGCGTGGCGCAAACGTTGATGGTCCTGGTGAACGCTGTTCTCGATGATTTTGCCAACCCAGAAGAAGCATACGAAAATGCGACCGGCGAAATCGAAAGGCTGGTCTCTTTGCTCGAGCAGCCTGCTCCACACCAACCGGCAACGCTTCCCGATGAAGTGCCTTCGGCCGAGTTCGATTCGAACGTCTCGAAAGAAAAGTTTTTCGATAACGTCCTCAAGGCCAAAAAATATATTACTGCGGGGGATATTATTCAGGTGGTCGGCTCGCAGCGATTCTCGACTCCAGTAAAAACCTCGCCTCTGGATATTTATCGGGCCGCGCGCTCGATTAATCCGTCCCCTTACATGTTTCTGCTCGAACTGAATGGCTTTGCGCTGGTGGGCGCTTCTCCAGAAATCCATGTTCGGTGTGAAGATGGACAAGTCGAGATTCGGCCCATTGCCGGAACACGGCGCAGAGGCAAGGACCCAGCCGAGGACAAGTCCCTGGAGACCGAACTTCTGGCAGACCCAAAGGAGCGCGCGGAACATGTGATGCTGGTGGACCTGGCCCGCAACGATCTGGGCCGCGTATGCAATTTTGGTAGTGTGCAGGTGAAAAACATGATGAGTATCGAACGTTACAGTCACGTGATGCACATTGTTTCGCAGGTCGAAGGACGTTTGCTTGCCGAAAAAACTGCCTATGACCTGATGCGTGCAACCTTCCCCGCAGGAACGCTCTCAGGTGCCCCTAAGATCCGCGCCATGCAAATCATTTCCGAATTGGAACAGAACACTCGTGGACCGTATGGAGGGTGCGTAGGATACTTTTCTTTCAACGGAAATCTCGATTTTTGCATCACCATTCGCACGGCTCTCATTAAGGATGGCAAAGCCTTTGTCCAGGCCGGAGGCGGTTGGGTCAATGATTCCACGGCCGAAAATGAATACCAGGAGACGGTTAACAAAGCGAAAGCGATGCTCAAGGCAGTGTCCCTGGCTGAGAGTTTTACTGCGAGCTGACGGGGCAAAGAGCCCGTTCGGAAACTCCGGGGGGACCATGAGACATGACATTTCCGATGAAGTAAGTCGTCGCGTTCTCGCTGTTCAGATGGAGCTTTAATGACCTCTTTCGCATCATCCAACAAGAATGCCTGAGTAGGGAGTTTGAGCGCTTCCATCACGAACTCGCTGGGGCCATGACTAAACTTTACTTGATCCCATACCGGAATCCTAATTCCCGACCAAACGACTCGCCGAGCAGGCTACAAAAACACGCCGTCGCCGTTAGCCCCTGCCACGATCGCAAATTGGAATTTTTGTCCGGCGCTCTATACGTTTGCCAATTTTGATGTATGATAATTATGTGTGAAGCCGAATGCCCAAGGGTGCCGCTGGCTGATCGCGGGCCGGCTTTAATGAAAGGAATACTATGATTGTCATGGATGAGAGGCCGGAACTCAAAGTTCGTTCTGAGTATCAATCTGAACTGCAGGTGGACCGAACGGACATTTCGTTTTATGATCTGGACGGAGACAAGGTGCGGATTCAGGTGACCGTGCATAATACAGGCGAACATCGTTCGGCTCCGACACCGTTGAGGCTGGAATCTGCCCCACTGGGAGCGTTTGTTGCCTGGCGACCGTTGGGTCGCTTAATGGTGCCCGCGCTGGAACCTGGCGAGTCCCGTAAAGTGACCATGGATGTGGCCCGCCCGCGTCCTACTCCGCTGGGGGATTTCAACCGCGTCCCACCAAAAAGACTGGTCACGGCCATAAACTCGACCGACCAACCCTCGAAACGGCCGGGGAGCGGATTTGTGGCGCTCCTGAATCTGCTTCGTCAAAAACCAGCACCTCGCCCTTTAGATAAGGATTTGTCTCGAAACGCTCAGTTGGCGCCCGATCTTTACGAACTAGCCGGACGGGGTCAGCCGCATTGGGCGGGGAATATCAATGTATTTGTCGGCAACTGTCCGGTCGAACGACATTTGGCGAAAGCGCTGAGGGTCTTTCCTGGACGCACCAACCTGGCGATGTTTGTGGTGGGGGAGCCGGGCAGCTATGATGCTTACGCATTTGAACTCTTAGGGTTGGCCCGGGATTGGAAAGCTGACTTGTACAATGCCACCAACAATAGCACCCTCCTGCCGAATCCCGTGGACCTGCCGATTGAAGAAACAACACAATGGGTGGAGTCGGATGGAACTCTGCTAGTGATGCTGGCTGCTTATCCCCCGGTGGACTGTCGGACAGGCAATCTGGAAGTGCACGTCACGCGTCGGTCCAGCGGAACAACAGCTATTGTGGAATTCAACCTGGATCCTGCCGCGCAAGGGACAGGTTGCTATTTCGTTTAGCAGTGAGGGGAGTTCCCAGCGTGACCATGCAGATGGGAGTGCGCCCGTCTTCGGGCGCAGCAACTTGCCCAAGGGAACTGCGGTTCCGAGTTCGCTAACCACGACTGGTCGAACATTGCTGTGCCCGAGGACGGGCACGCTCCGATGAAACGAGCCAGTTTCTGCACCTGGGTGTCCCTGTTCTTGGTTTTCAAATCCTAGTGGCATTGCCCGAGGACGGCGCACCGGCTACGTCATCCCAGGTTAGAATTCCCCAAGGATTGGACCTATGAAGGTTTCGCCACCGCAACTTGTATCACGACACATTGTGGACCGACTTATTGCCGCGGCATGATCCGAAAAACATTGTTTGCGAGCTTGGCAAGACGTTAACCTCGGGGTGTTAGAAATGAAAACGTTTGCCGAACTTAACTTCCCTGGACGCCTTGTCGCGGTCGAAGGCCTTGATGGCTCTGGTAAATCCACTCAGATTTATTTGCTCAAGAGATGGCTCGAGTTGCAGGGCCTCAAGGTTTATTTCAGCGAATGGAACTCGTCAGAGCTGGTGAAAACCGCGACCAGTAAAGGTAAAAAGCGCGAACTGCTGACTCCCACCACTTTCAGCCTGATTCACGCAACCGATTTCGCGGATCGTTACGAGCGTTATTTGGTCCCAATGGTTCGCGCGGGATACCTGGTGCTCTGTGATCGCTACATTTTTACAGCGTTCGCGCGAGACGTCGTGCGCGGTTGCGTTCCCGAATGGGTGCGTGGCATCTACAGCTTCGCGGCCTTACCCGACCTCACCTTCTTTTTCAAAGCCGACCTGGAGGTGTCCCTTCAGCGGATTCTCGATGGACGGCCACAGTTAAAATATTTCGAAGCAGGCATGGACCTGCGGCTTTCCAGCGATCCTTACGAGAGCTTTCGCATCTTTCAGGGCAGAATATTGGAACAGTACCTGGCCATGAGCACTGAGTTTAATTTTTTGGTGATGGATGCCAACGATTCGGTGGAGCGTCAGCAGGCCATTGTGCGCGAACTGGTGGCCCAACGGCTCAACATCCAGCAGTTCCGCCGTGCAGATAAGAGTGTCCCCCAACCACGGCCAGCCAAATCTTCCAAGCGGTTCAAGCACGAGATTCCCGCAGAATGAAGGTTAACAATCGAAACAAAATTGTTGTTCCCCGCCGGCGTGAACGCCGCTATTACGGACATGGCATCCCGGGGGTGGATATCGCCGAATTGGCGGGCAAACTAATTGTGGTTGAAGGAGCAGACGGTTCCGGACGCTCAACCCAAATTGCCATGCTCGTGGAATGGCTCGAAGGTTGCGGCCACGCCACCGTCCAGGTAGGTCTCAAACGCTCGACCCTGGTCAGCGAGGAACTGGAAAAAGCGCAGGAGGGGAATATTCTCAGCCGCACAACTTTAAGTTTGTTCTACGCGACCGACTTTGCGGACCAACTTGAAAATATTATCTTACCCGCCCTGAAAGCCGGCTTCATCGTTTTATCGGATCGTTACATCTACACTTTGATGGCGCGCGACATGGTGCGTGGCATGGATGAAACCTGGTTGAAAAATCTTTATGGACTCGCCCCTGAACCTGATGCCGTTTTTTATCTCCAGGTTCCACCGGATGAACTGGTCCAACGCACTTTCGAAAAGAACGCCGCCCTGGACTATTGGGAAAGTGGGATGGATATAGGCCTTTCTCGCGATATGTTCGACAGCTTTATGAAATATCAAACGGCGATGGAAAAAACATTCCGTCATCTGCAACAGACTTATGGATTTACCATCGTGGATGGAAACCGCTCGGCTGAAGCGATCAGCTCGGATCTGAGGAAGAAGATCGATGCGGTGCTCGCGGGAAAATAGCATGCCAGATTTCCGGTTTGAACCTCCCTATGAGTGAAACGAATAAAGAAAACTACGTTGTTGGTGTTGATTTGGGTGGCACAAAAATCCTTGCTGGGCTCTTTGACAGCTCTCTTGAATGTGTCGGCACCGCTAAGGTCAGCACCAAAGCCCAGCGTGGTCTGGATACGGTTCTCTCACGCATTGAGCGTTGCGTCAAAGACGCGGTCGATGAGGCCGACCTCAGTCTTAAACAGGTCCTTGGTGTAGGCATCGGTGCTCCAGGCGCTGTCGATTTTGAAACCGGGACGGTGCTGTTCGCTCCCAATTTGGAAGGCTGGAAGGAAGTGCCTCTGAAGAAGGAACTCGAAAAGCGGCTTGGCCTGCCGGTTTTCGTGGAAAACGACGGCAACATTGCGGTGCTGGGTGTTCATGTCGCAGAGCTCAAAGCCAAGCCCCACAATGTCGTTGGGATTTTCGTCGGAACAGGCATTGGTGGCGGGATCATTATCAACAACGAACTTTTTAGCGGATTCAACCATACGGCAGGTGAAATCGGCCACATGATCATTGATATCAACGGACCGAAATGCGGCTGCGGAAGCCGGGGTTGCTTCGAAGCATTGGCCAGCCGAACGGCGATCTTTCAACGAATCAAAGCGGGAATTAGAGATGGCGAAAAAACGCTTCTGACAGAAATGCTCGGTGAAAATCTCGAAGATTTGCGCAGCGGCGACTTGCGGAAAGCAATTCGGCGCGGGGACAAATTTATTTCGAAAATAATCGAGCAAGTGGCGGAGTGCATCGGGATCGGTGTGGCTAATTTGGTTAATATTTTGGCGCCCGAAGTGGTGGTCCTCGGAGGAGGAGTAATGGAAGCGTTGGCAGACGAGATGACGGGAGTTATTCTAAAAACGACCAAAGAGCATGCGATGCCGGGCACGTTGAAAAACGTCGAGATTATCGTCTCCAAACTGGGGGACAGCGCCGGTATCACTGGCGCGGCGGTGTTGGCGCGGCGGGAGGCAAAATAATCGCGGCATCGCATGGCTATCGCCGATCTACGAAGAGAATATCTCCAGGGTGAACTTCGTCGTAAGGATCTCTCACCTGACCCTCTGGAGCAGTTTCAGAGATGGTTCAAGGATGCGGCTGGATCTCGCGGAGAAGGCCGTGTCCGGAAATTTCTCGTGGGATTCTATAAGTCGTTGATGATGCTGGGAGGAGCGCAGCCGCCAGATATCAGCGCGATGACGCTGGCCACGGCGGACAAATCCGGACGGCCATCCGCCCGCATGGTCTTGTTGAAGGGCGTGGACCAAAGAGGGTTTATTTTTTTCACGAATTACGACAGCCGCAAAGGGGAGGAGCTTATGAAAAATCCCCAGGCAGCACTGGTGTTTTATTGGCCGGAGTTGGAACGACAGGTGTGTGTGGCGGGCCGGGTGGAAAAAGTTCCTGAAGCGGAATCCGATGCCTACTTTCGAAGCCGTCCTTGGGGAAGCCGCCTCGGGACGTGGGTGTCTCGGCAGAGCCAGATTGTACGGGATCGAGTCGAATTGGAACAGAAGTGGAAAGAACTGGAAACGCGCTACGCGAGAGAAGAAGTGCCACGGCCTCCGTACTGGGGAGGTTATGTGCTCGTTCCAGACCGGATTGAGTTTTGGCAAGGCGGTGCAAACCGGCTTCACGATCGACTCCAATATTCACGCCAGCCAGACAATCGGTGGATTATCGAAAGATTATCTCCGTGAGAGCTTCTCTCAAGGAATCAAGGCGGCGGTAGGTATACGAAACGTCTTCGCCCCAGCCTTCCCCTCCCGAGGAGGAGAGGGAGAAGACCACGCGGGGTTCGATTCATGGTCCAATGCACGATTCGAAAATCTTGGACGCACCCGTGAGTTGGAGGGAAATGGCCTCGTCTCTATTCGACGGCAGCTTCTTCCTGCTGTTCACTGATTACCGGAGCGATTGCTTGTAACTTGTCGTTTTCCGCGAGATCAATCAGTTTCACCCCCTGAGTGTTGCGCCCCGCTTCACGAATGTCCTTTACGAACGTGCGCACCATCTGGCCCGCAGACGTGATTACCATCATTTCATCAACTTCGCGCACCGTTAAGGCGCCAACTACCCGCCCGGTCTTATCGTTGGTTTTCATGGTGATAATACCCTTCCCACCGCGAGACTGAACCCGGTATTCGTCGAACGGAGTGCGTTTGCCAATCCCATTCTCGCCGGCAACCAGCAAGGTTGCATCAGCAACTACAGTAGCAAGCGCGACTACCGCGTCCTCCCGATCGAGGGTAATGCCGCGCACGCCAGAAGCAGGACGGCCCATGCAACGGACGTCGTCCTCGGAAAAACGAATGCTCATCCCTTCCCGGGTGATCAGAACGACCTGGTCCTGCCCGGAAGTGGATTTGACATCGATCAAATTATCCCCAGGGTCGATTCCAATGGCGATGATCCCGCCTTTACGAACATTGGCAAAGTCCGCCAGCGCCGTCTTCTTCACGGTGCCTTGGCGAGTGGCGAAGAAAACAAAGCCCGGCTCCTGCCAGGTCGTATCCTCACGATTCGGTCCTGTTTTGGAGCCAATGCGAATCAGCGCCGCAATCGTTTCGCCATGCTTAAGTTCGAGCAGGTTAGCAATGCTACGGCCTTTTGACGCCCGGCCCATGTCCGGGACCTCGTGAACACGCTCGACATAGACACGCCCAGTGTTAGTAAAGAACATCAGGTAGTCATGCGTGCTGGCTGTGAAGAGGTGTTCGATAAAATCTTTATCCTCCTCCCCTGCCCCTTCACGAGTGGTCATTCCGATGACCCCCTTGCCTCCACGACGCTGTGCCCGATACGAACTTATGTTGGTGCGTTTGAGCAGGCCGCTGTGGGTCAGCGTGATGATCACACCTTCGTTCGCGATGAGATCCTCAATAGCCATCTCGCCCTCTTCAGGCATCAGCTCCGTTTGACGAGGAGAAGCATATTTTTCTTTGATAGAGAGAAGTTCGCTCTTGATGATAGCCAGCACGCGGGCTTCCTTTGCCAGGATATCCAATAAATCCTTAATGCGAATCAGCAGCTCGTCATATTCTTTCTGCACCTTGCCGATTTCCAGGCCAGTGAGTTGATAAAGGCGTAGCTCAAGAATTGCGTTCGCTTGCCCTTCGCTGAACATATACCGTCCATTCGTCAGGCGGGCTTCGCTGCGAATGATTATGCCAAATTTCTCCACCTGCACGCGGGCAAACTCAAAGGCCAGCAACTTGATTTTTGCCTCCTCGCGCGTGGCGGAACTCCGGATAATGCGAATGAATTCGTCGAGGTTAGCCAGGGCGATGAGGTATGCTTCCAATTGCTCGGCGCGCTCCTCTGCCTGGCGCAATTGAAATTTAGTGCGTCGAACAATAACCTCGCGCCGGTGCTCGATGTAACAGTTGATCAGTTCCTTCAGACCGAGGGTTTTGGGCCGGCCATGATCAATAGCTAAGGCATTAACGGCGAAGCTCGATTCCAGGGCGGTATGCTTGTAAAGGTTGTTAATGACCACTTTGGGAATGGCATCACGCTTGACCTCGATGACCACCCGTGTGTTCTCGTCCGATTCATCACGCACCGCGGTGATATCTGAAATGATCTTCTCATTGACCAGTTCAGCAATCCGCTCGACAAGAACCGCCCGATTTACGTTATACGGAATCTCGGTGATTATGATCTGTTCCCGGCCGCCTTTAAGCTCCTCCAGCCCCACCTTGCCGCGCACTTTCAGGCTCCCTCGCCCGGCTTTAAAATAGTCGTGAATGCCTTCGAGCCCGCAAATGGTGCAACCGGTAGGAAAATCCGGGCCCTTGATGTGGACCATCAATTCTTTGAGGGTGATGGCCGGATTGTCGATCTGAGCGCAAACTCCATCCACAATTTCTCCCAAATTATGGGGAGGAATGTTCGTAGCCATACCTACGGCAATTCCTGTGCCGCCATTCACCAGAAGATTTGGGAAAGCGGCCGGGAAAACAGTCGGTTCTGTTTTGCTCTCATCATAATTGGGAACAAAATCGACGGTGTCCTGGTCCATGTCGTCCATCAGGACGGCGCCCAGCGAGGCCAGCCGTGCTTCGGTATACCGCATGGACGCAGGGGGATCTCCTTCTACCGATCCGAAGTTTCCCTGCCCATCCACCAGCCTCTCGCGCATTGCCCAGGGTTGAGCCATGTGAACCAAAGTCGGGTAAATGGCCTGATCACCATGAGGATGATAATTACCCATCGTTTCCCCCACGATCTTTGCGCACTTGATGTGCTTGCGATTGGGCATCACGCCCAGCTCGTTCATCGCGAAGAGGATACGGCGTTGAGAAGGCTTGAGTCCGTCTCGGACGTCCGGTAATGCCCGCGAGATGATCACCGACATGGAATAATCAAGAAACGAGTTCTTGATCTCGTCCGCCACGTTGATTTGAACTATTTTCTCGTTGGGCGTGTAAGGCGAAGAACCGCCGCCAGGCGTAGGCGTGTTCCCTGTCTTGCCGGGTTCTGCCGGGTCATTCGGTTGGGTTTCGTCGTTCTCGTCGGCCATAATCAGTTAACAATAATCAAAGGTTCTTTGCGGGTCAGTTGCTCGGCGGACGCCGAACCACAACACATTTACTGGCAATGAAAGCTCGTGGAGGCTCACGAGCTAGACATCAAGATTCCGCACATTAAGCGCATTATCCTCAATAAACTGTCGGCGAGGTTCGACCTCTTCCCCCATCAGGCGGGTAAACATTTCCTCCGCTTCAATGGCGTCAGTGAGATCAATGCGAAGCAATTTGCGGCGGGCCGGGTTCATGGTGGTTTCGAACAATTCTTTTGGGTTCATCTCGCCCAAACCCTTAAAGCGTTTTATAGACAACCCGCGCCGCCCAACTTCTTTGATGCCCGAGAGGATTTCCGCTATTGAAAAGAGGGGTTTGACCTGCTGCTTTTCCCCCTCGCCCTCAATGAGTTCAAATAGCGGCTTATCCTGAGCGGAGTAATGGTCGATATTGAGTCCTTTGCGTCCCAGCTTATCCAGTAATTCTTTAATAGCGTGGCTTTCATACAGTTCTTCGTGTCGCGCCCTGCGGGTTGAACCATTTTTGGATTTCTCAATGACCGAGGTATCGCTCTCCTTTTCACCGGAAAGATACAGGTTCAAATCCGAGTTTTCACGTCCGAACTTTGCCAAATCTTCCCGAGTCAGAAAGTAATGCACTGTTTCCTCGTTGCCTTCTCTGACTTTGATCAAGTGTTGAGGCAGTTCGTGGGTCGCTGGTTCCCGGTGTTCGAGGTAAATTGTGAAATCGCCTCCTTTGCGGCGGAGCCCACTGGCATACTTATCCAAAGCCTCCAACAATTCGAGAATTTCGCTAAGTTGATTTTGCGAGAATTCTTTCTCGTCCTGAAGGTTGCGCAGTCGAACTTCATCGGAACCGAGCTGCACCAGGATCTTGTTTAACTGCGCATCATCATCCACGTACTCGACGCGTTTCTTGCGGGCGATTTGATAAAGCGGCGGCTGAGCAATATACATGTACCCCCGTTTGACCAACTCCGGCATCTGCCGATAGAAAAAGGTCAGCAACAAGGTCCGAATATGCGAGCCGTCGACATCGGCATCGGTCATGATGATAATTTTATGATAGCGCAGCTTGGTCAGGTCAAAGGCGCCCTCACTGTCGCCATCGCCAATCCCTGTCCCGACCGCGGTAATCATCGTGCGAATTTCGGTGTTTTGAAGGACTTTGTCCAAACGCGCTTTTTCAACATTAATGAGCTTGCCTCGAATGGGCAAAATCGCCTGGAATTTGCGGTCGCGTCCTTGCTTTGCTGAGCCACCGGCGGAGTCACCTTCGACGATGTACAGTTCAGTATTTGCGGGATCACGATCGGAACAATCCGCCAGTTTGCCCGGTAAACCCCCACCAGTCATAGCGGATTTACGGACAGCTTCACGCGCTTTTCTAGCCGCTTCTCGAGCCCGAGCCGCGTTCAAACCTTTATCCACGACCCTCTTGGCGACTGAAGGATTCGCATCGAAATGCGACATCAGCCCATCATAGGTTATTGAGCTAACAATTCCCTCGACCTCGGTGGAAAGCAGTTTTTCCTTGGGCTGATTATTGAATTTGGGATCGGGATGCTTTACCGAAATAATCGCTACCAGTCCTTCGAGGAGGTCGTCCCCTGTCACGGTGGGGTCTTTCTCCTTCAAGAGGCTGTTTTGCTTCGCATACTGATTTACGGCTCGAGTTAAGGCCGAACGAAACCCGGCCTGGTGCGTACCGCCGTCGGGATTATGGACGGTATTGGTATAAGCCAATACCTGGGTGTTGTAGCTATCATTATATTGAAGCACCAGGTCCAGGGTAATATCCGCTTTTCGAGTCGCTCCATTTTGCATGTACTCGTGAGGTCGCCTCCCGGAAAATGTGATGGGTTTAGGGTGCAAGGCCTGCTTGCCTTTGCCAAGTTGCTTAACAAACTCAAGGATCCCGTCCTTATAATAAAACAGCTCTCGCTTCCCATCGGCAAGTCGTTCGTCCAGAAAACTGATTTGCAAGCCTGAATTCAAGAAGGCCAACTCGCGCAATCGTTGGGTGATCCGATCGGGTTTGAACTCTGTGGTGTCCTGAAAGATCTCAGTATCAGGTTTGAAGGTGATTAGCGTTCCCGTCCCGCTCGCTTTGCCAATGACCTCCAGTTTTTTGGTCGTCTTGCCCCGCTCAAATTCCATGTGGTGCACCTGGCCTTCCCGAGAAACTTCGACCGAGAACCATTCGGAAACAGCGTTTACGCACTTGGCCCCCACGCCATGTGTTCCTCCAGAATAAGTGTAACCGCCCTGGCCATACTTCCCGCCGGAATGCAATGTGGTCAGAACCAATTCAACTCCTGGAATCTTATACTCCGGGTGCATATCCACAGGGATGCCTCGACCGTTGTCCCGTATTGAAATCGACCCGTCCACATGAACGGTTACATCAATATGATCGCAAAACCCGGCGAGGTACTCATCTACTGAATTGTCCAGAACCTCCGTAACGCAATGATGCAAGGCCCGTTCATCGGTTCCGCCGATGTACATCCCAGGCTTTTTCCTGACTGCTTCCAATCCCTCCAACTTTCCGAGTTGGGCAGCCCCGTAGAGAGCATGGGATTCCGGCGAAACCTTTAGTTTTTCCTCAGCTTCCAGCACATTTTCCTCAGGCATAAAATCAATCCAATCAGTGTTCCAGGACCATCCGGTTAGGAGATCAATAATTTAGAAAAAAAAGCTAACAAACACAACCATTATTTCGGTATAAAACAGGGCAAAAAACACCATTAGTTGTAGCTTAATTGGCGCCACGCTCCAATATATAGGGCTTTGGGATGTATGGCAAAATTCGGCTGTGGCAGTCCAATTTTATGACGGCATTTGCCAGAATCGGACTGAAACATTGAAGGAAATTCCGGTGCAGGAATTGCCTATCAAGTCCCTTTTACCAGCCTCAAATAGACAATGTCGAATCAGCCTGTTACTTTCGAAATCAGATTATGAGTAACACGAACGTGACTGAAGCACCGCCACCAACCAGCGTCCCTTCCAGACCATCTGATTTCATTCGTGAGGTGGTCGCACAGCACGTCGATCAAAAAAAATATCCTCAGATCAAAACACGCTTTCCGCCGGAACCGAATGGGTATCTTCATATCGGCCATGCCAAATCCATTTGCCTGAACTTTGGGATCGCTCGTGAATTCGGAGGCATTTGCAATTTGCGTTACGACGATACCAACCCCACCAAGGAAGAGGTAGAGTACGTGGATTCAATTTATGAGGACGTTTCCTGGTTGATCAGCGGTTGGGCGGAGAACGAGCTTGGCCTGAAATCCAAAGGCGCCACACCTGCAACCCAAACTGTAAACGGCCGGGAAGATTTTCACCTACCGGCATCGCGCGATGTCCGGTCTGGCAATTCCCTCGAGCCGTTCTATGCCTCAGACTATTTCGAGCAACTATTCCATTACGCTCTGCAACTGATCAAAAAGGGACTGGCGTACGTATGCGATCTTTCACCCGAGGACACAGACAAATACCGAGGCGCGCCGGATCGGCCAGGCAGGAACAGCCCCTGGCGGGACCGTTCCATTGCCGAAAACCTCGATCTGTTCACACGGATGAAGAATGGAGAGTTTCCCGACGCTGCACGAACGCTTCGGGCAAAAATCGACATGAGCTCGCCCAACGTCTGGCTGCGCGATCCACTTCTATATCGCATTCGGCACGCGTCGCATCATCACACCGGGAACCGATGGTGCATTTATCCCATGTACGACTTCGCACATTGTCTGAGTGATTATATCGAGGGGATTACTCACTCGATTTGCACGTTGGAATTTGAGGTGCATCGGCCGTTGTACAATTGGCTTCTTGAGAATTTGGATCTGCCTCGTCCGCTGCCCCGCCAATACGAGTTTGCCAGGCTTAGCCTTGGATACACGGTCATGAGCAAACGAAAACTGATGCAATTGGTAAACGAGAAACTGGTCCGCGGTTGGGATGATCCGCGCATGCCGACCATTTCCGGTTTGCGCCGGCGGGGGGTTACTCCCAAAGCTCTACGCGATTTTGCTTACAACATTGGGATTACCAAATACAACGCGTTGACCGATGTGGCGCTTCTTGAATATGCCATTCGCGAAGATTTAAACAAAACCGCGCAGCGGCGGCTGGCAGTTCTGCGGCCAATCAAAGTTGTTATTGCAAACTATCCTGAAGGAAAGACCGAAGAATTGAACGCGGTGAATAATCCCGAAGATCCAGCGGGTGGAACGCGCAAAGTTTCTTTTAGCCGCGAGTTGTTCATTGAGCGGGACGATTTTATGGAGACGCCGCCTCCAAAATATTTCCGCCTCCGGCCCGGCGGTGAGGTACGGCTGAAATATGGCTACATCATTCGTTGCGATGAGGTGTTGAAAGATGCCGCGGGGAACGTAACCGAACTGCGGTGCACAGCCGATCTGGACAGTAAAACTGGCGGCGCGACCGCCGGGCGCAAGGTAAAGGGCACGATTCATTGGGTAAGTGCTGCCCACTCTATCGATGCGGAAGTGCGTTTATATGAGCGCCTCTTCATCGTCCCTGAACCGGACGCCGAGGGTGATTTCAAAAAGCACCTCAACCCACACTCCCTTGAAGTAGTGACCGCCAAATGCGAAGCCGGTCTCAAAGATGCCGAACCAACTAAACGGTATCAATTCGAGCGCCTGGGCTATTTCACACTGGATAAGGAAAGCCCTCCAGAACGCCTTGTATTTAATCGCACCATTACTCTGCGGGATGCCTGGGCTAAAGAGACGCTGAAATCCTGACGAGTAGGCGTGAAAGATAGCGCGATATCGTTCCCGCAGAAAATTGATACTATCCGCGAGTAACAACGCGGCGGCCACCCAACAACCTGGCGGGGAAAAACAAAATCGCCCGAATGAGAGCGAGCATGGCCTCAACGACCATTCCCAGCAGCCGAAATGGTATCGACAGTAACCAGACGATCGGCAAGAGGACCACGAGCACCAGCAACAATGGCCAACAAAGGACCCACAAAATTCCACAGCCAACCAGCAGCAGAAGAATGTTCATATCGCACTAGCATACGACGAAATCCCGCAAGGTCAATCCACTTGAGCCAGGATATATCTTGCCTAAATGGGGATGTCGTGCTTTGTTAGCCGATAATTATAAAGCACGTAATTCCCTATCCAATGAAATCAACTCTCTTGTCTGTACTACTCGGAATATCGGTGTTGCTAACGAATTATCGGTGCGTCGGAGCCGAAAAATCCGATGCAGCCAATGAACTGAAAGAGCTGATTACACGTCTGCAGGACAAACTCAAAGATGGCAAAAAGACCGAGGCCGACCTGGCCGAAGAGGTCAAGGCATTTGATGAATTGCTCGCCAAGCACAAAGGTGAAAAGACCGATGAGGTCGCTCAGATTCTTTTCATGAAAGGGATGTTGTACTTGCAAGTATTTGATAATCCGGCAAAGGGAATTGCCGCCATCGAACAAATCAAACGTGATTTTCCCGATACACAGCAAGGGAAAAACGCCGATCAAGTGCTGGCCTCGATCAAAGAACAGGAAGAGTCCAACAAAATCTCACGATCACTGGTGGAAGGAGCGAAGTTCCCTGACTTTGACGAAAAAGACGTTGAGGGTAATCCGCTCTCGATTGGCAAATATAAAGGGAAAGTTGTCATGGTGGATTTCTGGGCTACCTGGTGTGGACCATGCGTACAGGAGTTGCCTAATGTGTTGGAGACTTACAAAAAGCATCACCAGGAAGGCTTCGAAATCATCGGTGTCAGTCTCGATAAGGAAAAAGGTAAACTGACGAGCTTCACCGAAGCTCGGAAAATGACTTGGCAGCAGTTTTTCGATGGAAAGGGCTGGGGCAACAGACTGGCAGTCAAATATGGGGTCCATAGTATCCCCATGACTTACCTGCTGGATTGTGAGGGGAAAATCATCGGCAAAAGTTTGCGCGGCGAGCAACTTGAAGACGCCGTCGTTGCGGCAATCGCTAAAAAATGCAAGTGACCGGAGAAACCTCGCAGCGTGGCGAGGTTAAGGTTGGCCTATTCCAAATTGGTTGCCGGCTCGCACTGGCATCCCGTTGGCAAAATCAACCTCCAACAGTTTCTCACTTTGCACTGCCGCTCCAGTTTCGTCGGTTAAGCCTGCCAGGATCTTGTGGGTTTTGACTTCGATCACATCGCCGGTGGAAGAATAACCATAGCGCCCATCGATGCTAAAGCTTACCCACCCAGGCTGATCTCTCAGGGAAATGCTTTCGATCTTTTTCGGCGGGCTCAGCTTATTATCGTAAATGTGCAGACGGCTGTTGAAAGCATCCGTGAGCCACAACTCCCGTTCGTCCGGAGTTAGAGCGATGCCGTGACTTGGGCAACCATGCCGCTTCGTCGGCCCTTTGGAAAAGCCTTCAACCTCGATCCGATGCAACACTTTTCCAGTGCGCAAATCTCCAATTTCAAATCCCAATAATTCATTTACGTTTACATAACAAAGCGTTTGAGCCCCGTTGATGGTAAAGGGCCGAATCACATTTCCAAAAGGTCCGATTTCCCGAACAACCTCATTTTTTGTTGTGTCGGCAACGCGAAGTAATGGAGATTTTAGCCCGGCCAGATAGGCGAACTTTCCATCGGGACCGATGATGGTATTGTGGGAGCCAGAGTTCGTGACGATTTTCTTTCTGACCGTCCCATCAAGGGCATCGACTACATGCCAATGCTCTTTTTCGAGTGACGGCAAATAGATAAAGAGTCCGTCGGGCGATAGCGCCAGACGGTCGCATCCGCCTTCATACGCTTTTTCCCAAAGCAGCTTTTCTGAAACCAGATTAAAAGAAAGGAGTGTCCGGGTCGTGGTTACATAGAGTCTCTGGGTTTTAGCGCAGCACGCTATTCCTTTCACATTGAGTGGATGCCCCTTTTCGTCAAGGCCGCCTGAAGGGAATCGTTTGACGAACTGATGACTGTTATTGATGTCAAAAACTAAAATTCCATGGCCGCCATATTCGAGGTAGTCGCGGATGCCGGGCACTGCTACGTACAATAGCTTCCGTTCAGATAGCTTTTCTGCCGCACTGGAATTCTGGCGATCGCCCAGGCAAAATAGTCCAACGAAAAGAAACGTGAAGACTTTCAGATTCTGGATTTGCATAAGAAATTGATTGGAAACGAGAATTTATAGCGGCTTGAAAGAGAAAAGCTGTGCGCCGTACGCCGGCAGATCCAGGTAAAGTCCCCGTTCATCCAACTCTGAGCCGGATCGTTCGTACTGTTCCGTACCCAAAAGGTCCTGCATGGACCAGTGGGCAGGGGCCAGTTCATTAATGCTTAACTTTACATAGCATTGGCTGCGATTTGGGGCAAGATTCACCACGACTAAAAGAAAGGTTAAGGGGCTTTTCTGCCATTGAATGACGATCATATTCCCAGCCGTGAAATTCTCGGGCCAGGCTGGAATAGTCCGGAGTATCCTGGCGTTCCCTTCTCCGACGTCGCTTTGTTTAAGGACAGGCAGGATTTGCTCGTAAATGGCTTCTACCTCAGGTTTAGGCTCTTCCCTAATGCACCGTCCTAATTGGACAGGAACACGCTGCCGCGCTCCAGTGAGTTGGCCCTGATGCAAAAAACGCATCCCGGGCAGGCCCAGCACAAGTAGCGCAGCGGCGCGATGCTCCGCCGGGGATAGAATGGAAGCAATCCGTGGTTCATCGTGGTTTTCCAGAAAATGCGCGCTTTTGGCTACCAGTTCCAAGGGACTCCCTAACAAATGTTCTCGTACCCCGGTTGCATCGCGACTCACCAGACGGTCATAAAGGGTCTTATCGTAGGTATAATCGAATCCTAGCGTCAGCAACCGCGATTCTGTGCCCCAATATGCCTCCGCCAAAAAAAGAAATTCGGGATGTTCAGATTTAATAGCGGGAATGGCTGCCTGCCAAAACTCCGCCGCCGTTGCGGCGCCACGAGTTGGAAATCGACCCCAGGTCTTCGCAAAAACATCCTGGAGTAATAACATTGCCATATCGCAGCGCACACCATCACAACGCGCGGCCAAGGACCGCAGCAATTCAATCATTGCCATCTGTGTTTTCTCGCGGCGATAATCAATCTGGACAGTGTCGGTCCAGGCGGAAAAATACGGATCTTTCCCGTGAGCCAGCCAGAAAATGCCAACCTCAGTCTTTTGCTCAAAGGTATCAGCCACGTGGGTTGAGCTTTGCACAAATAACTCGGGTTGGGAACGCAACCAGGAATGATCGACTCCTAGATGGTTCGGAACGAAATCCAAAAGCAGCCTCATCCCGAACTCATGAAGTTTATTGCGAAAGCTTTCGAGTGCTTCATCTCCTCCCAAGGCCTTGGCGATGTGGTAATCAGCGACGGCGTAAGGGGAACCCGCAATATCAACCTCGGTCCAGTCGGGCACTGTTTCGGAGTAGCTCTGTCGTAACGCAGGATGAGCCAAAGCTTGAGCTTGGGCCAGTGGACCGGTGCTCCATGCTCCCATCAGCCAGATATGCGTAAACCCATATTTCTTCCATTGCTCAAATTCGGTTAAAGGCACACTTTCCAGGGTAATAGGACGGCCAACGGCCTGCGAGAGCTCTCGAAGCCAACAACGCGTATTGATTTCGTAAAGAACGGGAAACATTCTCAGCGCATCCCTTGATTCATGTTGCAAGAAACCTCCCAAACGAAAAGGCACTTTGGGAAGCGTTTCGGGGCGAGATCGGTTGACGCATGTCCGGCATAACTTTTGACTTTCCCATAGCCAACCGCAATCCAAAAGCAGCCTCTTTCAATTCTGAGACCATCATGCGCCTGGGATTCGGATGGAATTTCGAATAAGGCATGCTACTTTTGCTATGTATGGGACCAGATGCAACCGCACGACGCCGATGGTTTGGAGGAATTGTTCTAACCACTGCTCTGGTGATGTTGGTCTGCGGTAAAACTAACGTGCCGTCAACTGACCTCGCGAAGATTTTGTTCATACTCTATTGGCTGATTTGCTTTGTTTTGACTGGATTGGCCGCAATTATTGCACTTCGTGATCTTCAGGAACTTCAGCGGCGCACGCGGCAGCAACAGAAAGAGCTACTCGACACCGCACTTAAGGAAATAGAGAGCGAAGCTCGATCCAGGGAGGGTAGTCCATCACGACAGGGTAGTTCACCAGGCTAAGTCTTTCGCAAAAGGCCAGTTGGGGAAGCTGGCCAAGGGTTGTGCCGACTGCTGTCTTGTCGGAAAGAACACCGACGGCAAATTCTTGCATCCAGAAACGTTTCTAGTTGAATTCTGAACAGTTCTTTGGTTTAGTTGCATAAGCGGAATGCGCGTGTATGAAATCCGTTGGTCTCATTGCGATACCGGAACGGCTCTCGGAACCGCAACGCTGCGCTCTGTTAAGCCTCCTGACGGATGACGACCCCGCTATCTACCGAACCGTTCGCGCAAAAATACTCTCTTTCGGGCCGGAAGCTGCCGCGTGGCTTCGGCCCCACATGCTGAGCCGCGAACCGGCTCTTCGACGACGCTCCCAGGAAATTGTGCGGCATTTTGACCGGCAAGCTGCCGATGACGAATTTCTTTCCTTCTGCCTCAAAAATGGCGAGGAACTTGCCATCGAGCAAGGAACCTGGTTACTGGCTCGGACCCAATACCCGGACATTAACGTAGAAGGATACGAAGCGCTGCTGGATAGTTTCGCCGGCGATCTGCGGGAGCGGCTGGACTTTGGACGCGAACCCAAGCAAATCCTGAGCGCGATCAATCATTATTTCTTCCAGGAACTTGGATTCAGCGGCAACGAGCAGAATTACTACGATCCAGACAACAGCTATTTAAATCGAGTTCTCGATCGTCGCACTGGCAACCCCATCAGTTTATGCCTGGTTTATCTATTAATCGCCCGCAGACTTCGGCTGCCGGTTGCCGGTGTCGGCTTGCCGGGACATTTCATCTGTCGCTATCAATCCAGCGCTGCTGAAATTTATGTCGATGTCTTTCAGCGAGGCGCTTGTCTCACGAAGGCCGACTGCGTTCAATATTTACTTCGAGGCAATTATAGCGTGCGCGAGCAGTACCTTACCCCTGTGAGTCCAAGGCGGTTGTTGCTGCGAATTTGCAGCAACCTCTATCAAATTTACCGGCAGGTGGAGTCGCCGGAGGAAGCGACGCGAGTTCAACGGTACGTAGTTGCCCTTGCTAAATAGCTGGATCTCTCAATCCGGCAATCCCCTCCATTGCCGTTGCGCGATATAAGGGTCCAGCCGCACCAAAACGAAATAAGCCCAACGTTGTTTCACCCGTCGCCAAAATGACCTGGCTCGGCGCCATTCCTCCCTGGTTACTTGCCGGCAATGCTGAAGATTCTTTTCAAAAATCGCTCGTGCTTGGTCAGTCACATGGTTGGTGTTAAATCGGATAAGCAGCTCATAATTGATGTTCAAGCTCCTTTGATCCAGGTTGGCGGAGCCGGAATATACGACGTCATCTACAATGAACAACTTCGCGTGAAGTATTTGAGGCTGGTATTCGTAAATTTCAACACCTGCTCTTAACAAGCGACGATACAGACTTTGGGCTGCCAATTGCGACAGGAGCACGTCAGATTTGCCCGCAAGAATTAATTGGACCCGGCCTCCTAGCCGCGCAACCCGCATGAGCGCATGACGGATCCTCCAGGTCGGCAGGAAGTAAGCGGAAATAATCTTAACATCCCGGGCATGGCTCAGGTCGCCGAGCATCGCCCCTTTAATTGGACTCCGCTCCCGGCCAGGACCACTGAGTAACAGTTCTTCCTCGCGAGCGCGAATGCTTTTCCTGGCCCCAAATTTGCGGAACCGCATGAATCGTTTATGCCGAAAATCTGCCAGGGCAAACATTTCATCGAAAGCGGCTGCCAGCTCAGAAATAATTTCACCCTCCAGTTTTAAGCCAAGATCGCACCATCCTTTTGTGACACCGTCTCCATCGTACTCCTGGGCAATATTGAATCCGCCGACAAAACCGACTTCGTCGTCACAGATGAGTAATTTACGGTGATCGCGAATGGTTATCCGATGAAGACTCAGCGGATTAAAAAGACGCGCTTGACCGCCTGCAGTTCGAAGAGGGTCCCAGAATGTGCTCGGCAGTCGAAAAGAACCCAGGGCATCCACGAGGATACGAACAAGGACTCCGCGCTGCTGAGCCCGGACCAGTGCATCTAAAAAACGCGTGGCTAGCTCTCCGGGCTCATAAATATAGATTTCCAGCCGAACGGATTTCCGCGCCTGATCAATGGCTTGGAGCATCGGGGGAAAGATTTGGCCGCCCGAAGACAGCCATTGGAACCCTGAGGTTGCGACCGAGTCCATCCCTAATAGCTAATGGACGCGAGCCGAATAGACAACGACGGAGAGGTGGTCATACGATTAAAAGTTCCCGGCACAAAATCGGAGCGTGCCCGTCCCCGGGAACCGCAACTTTCGGCCAGTCGTTGTTAGCGAATTCGAACGCGGTTGTCTGTTAGGCAAGTTGCGCGCCGGGACGGGAAGCTCCGTGACCGACAGTTTTAATCGCACCCGAGCTAACCCTATTATTTCGCTCCCTGATCAACCCATGCGCGAAGCAGGCCGACTTGTTGAGCCGTCAGCGGTTTGGGTGGAGGGCCAAAGCGGCCGCCACCTGGTGGTGAGCCGCCAGGATTCTGACCCGGAGTTCGAGGAGTGCCTTGCCCAGTACCTCCACCGTCGCCACCTCCGGGACCACCAGGACCGCGTCCGCCTGGTCCACGCTTAGGCGGCATTGCGGTTTCCTCGTCGATTTGAGCCGCTGCGATCACTAACAAACTCTTCTTGCTGTCTCCGGGCGTCACTACCTTACCGTCCTCCCCTCCATGTAATACACCTTCGAGACTGTTGAGTTTTAGTCCACCTTTAGCCCTTTGATCCCCATGACAACGAAAACAGGACGCTTCCAATATGGGCCGAATATCCTTGGCGTAGGTCACGCCTTTAACTTCAGCCGCTGGCGGCAGTTTGCTCACATCAACTTTGCTGAGGTCCGGGCTGTCCGCAGCAACGGCCACGTATCCGTAAACCATCAGTGACCCAATTATGGAAGTGCCAAATATGTTCATAAATTCCAGAGGGCGTTAGCAAATCCCGTAAAGAATGACAAGACACAAAGGCTTGGTGCGCAAACGGTGATGGAGTGTTGGAGGTTGATAAAATGTTAAGAATGAAACCACTACCTTTATTTTGCAGCTCCGATGCAGAACAAATGCCGATCTCCGCGCAAAAAGATCTGCCCACCGCTTATTGCAGGCGAAGCGAAGCAGTTTTCTCCAATTTCATTCTCGGCCAAAAGGACGAATTCAGAGCCGCTTTTTACGACACTCATTACTCCTCGATCGTTGAGGAAATAAATACACTTTTGGGCGGAGACCAACGAGGCGTGTTCCTCGCCCAGGCGTTCAGCCCACGCTAATTCTCCGGTTTTGGCATTGAAGCAGTGGCCTACGCCGGAATCCGATATTACATAAAAATAATTCTGCTCGAGAATTGGAGAGGGCACGTAAGCTGCTCCCCTGGTCGTGCGCCAAACGATATGAGTCTGACTCACATTGCCTTTTCCGTCCGGACGAATCGCTAGAATATGGTGAGCGGGAAATCCGGCCGTAATGTAGAACCAGCCCGTGCTTTCATTATAAACAGGCGAGGCCACAAATTGTTCGGTTGGGCCGTCGATTATCCAATGCCGATTCCCAGTATCCGGATCATAGCTGGCAACACATTTATTCCCGGACAAAACCATTTGAGTGCGACCCGCCGAATCTCGAATGATAGGAACGCAGTAACTGCGCGTCCGGTTCTCGCGCGGTGTTTTCCAGAGAACTCGTCCATCTTTTCGGCTTAGGGCGATCAAATAGGAGTCGCCATCATGGTCCCCATTTAGAATCACCTTGTCTCGATACAAAACAGGCGAGCTGCAAAACCCATGGTGACTCAAAAATGGACCAGGGTGTGTGGACCAGCGCTCCTTTCCTTCCAAATCGTAAGCGGTAACATACATTTTACCGTTGTCCAAAAACGAGGCATAGACCAACTCCCCATCTGTCGCGGGCGTGCTCGAGGCGAAGCTGTTGAGCTTGTGTTTCTCTTCCAGCGGGGCAACCAGTACAACTCGCTTCCAGAGCAATTTTCCGGAATGCCTAATCAAGGCAAAGCAACAAGCGCTCATTTGTTTCCCGCAGAGCCGTGACCGTTAGGACAAGGTTGCCATACACAATAACCGAAGCATGTCCAAAACCGGGCAGGTCGCTTTTCCATGCAACATTGCTCGTGCTACTCCAATGGAGGGGCACAGAGGTTTCTAAACTTGTTCCATCACCCCTCGGCCCGCGCCAACATGGCCAATTCTCACAAAAAGCGGGAAAAGAAACGCTAAAAAGAATGATTAAAATAGCGTTCTTCAGCCAATTTAGAAATAAAGAAGGCTCGGCCATTGGAGCGAGGTTATTTACAAATCGTTGTTCAGGCCAGCAGTTCAGTCTGTCTATCGAAAAAAAATCGAGATATTTGACGCGCCAGTACCTGCACGATTATTGTAAGGATTATGACCAGTTTTGCATTTCGCAAAATGATGCTGGGTGGAGCAGCCCTGACTTGTTATTTAACGAGCGTTTTTCTGGCGTCTTCTGCACAGTTGCCAACTCCGCTGCCATCGGCAACCAATGTTTTGCAGCGTGTGCTCGAACGGGCTTCGCAGGTCGCGCAAGGTGAAACCGGTCCAAAGCTTACTTACTCGAAGCGCTCGATAACCCAAGAGTTGAACTCACACGGTGGCGTGGTCAGTTCCACTGAGAAAAAGTATAACGTTGTGCTGATTCAAGGCTGGCCTTTTGAAAGGTTGATTCAGATTCAGGGAAAACAATTATCAGAAGCGGATCTACGTAAAGAACAAGAACGGGAACAGGCGTTCCGCAACAAGATCGCTGGTCGCGAACTCAAACAGCGAAAAGATAGAAAAGAAGCCTGGATTACGCCCGAACTCCTTGCCCGATATCATTTCACGGTAGTCAGCAATGATATCTGTCGAAATCGGAAAGCCTTCGTTTTGGCATTCAAGCCAAAGCCGGGCAACCCCGAAGAAACTATCGAGGATAAGATTTGCAATAGATTCGCTGGCCTGCTTTGGGTCGATAGCGAGGATGCTGAGATTGCCCGGCTCGAGGTGCATCTAACGGATGACCTTTCATTAGGTTGGCTTGGAATGCTGGGTTCTTTGAAAGAGTGCAACCTCACCGCTCAACGGCAACGGATGCCGGAAGGCACTTGGGTGAATACAAAGCATGTTTTGCACATCGTCGGTCGAAAACTCGTCAGCACAATGCGATACCGGTCGATTGAGGAGTCCAGCGACTTTCGCCCAGGCACATAAACGGCATAATCCGCTCTGGAATTGAATTCTGCGCAAGTTAGTGAGCAATTTTTGCGCAGCCCAGAACGAATCGGGTGCAAATCTGTCGAAACAAACCAGGCATTTCATGTGTTAATAACATGAGCAACGGGTTTTGGCTCTAGTCTTGCTGTATAGAAACAGCTCAAGTGGCATTTGCTATTTGAAGAAACCCCGAACCCGGACGTCAAAAATGAAGAGAATGAAACCAAATGACTTTGGTCAAAAGACAGCTCTCGCGGATACAACCGGCAGGCCGGCTTCAGGCCTGCGCTTAAACTTTCGTAATGCGCCCTTGAGAACCGTATTGAATTACCTGCGCGATGCGACAGATCTGTCGATCGAGGTTGAACCCAATGTCGAGGTGGAACGAACCATCAATCTTTGGAACGATGAGCCTCTCAGCAAAGAGGATTCGCTTCTGCTTCTCAAACAAGCTCTAAACGAAAAAGGCTTCGTCGCAATTCAAAAGGGGTCCATGCTGGCCATCATCAGAGATGAGGATGCAAAAAAATACTGTATTCCGCTGCCAACATTTGCCTATACCGCTGTTGAGTAAAAAACCGTTACCGCTTTTCCATTTCCACTTTAAGGGTTAGGTCCGAACCGGAAATTACTCTCAGTTCTCGCCGGTAATCTTTGAATCCTGCTTTCTTGACTTCGACAACATGAAGTCCTTCGGGAAGCTTAAGCTTCGCTGGCGGATTGCCCACGAACGAGCCGTCAACGAATACTTCAGAACGCGCTTCCTCAGTCATCACCATGACATAACCATCTTTTGCAGTTTCTGAACCAGATGTCGTTGGGACGGCAGCGCTCCCTGGCTGCTCCGACTTTTTACCAGGATGGAATTCGCTCGCCAACCGTTGGGCCTCGGCGACCTGATCTTTGGTTAAGTTAGACTCTATTGTAGCCAAACTCACTTTGATATCCAGGGCATGCTGATCATCCTGGGCCGCCGCAAGAGCGAACCATTTATAAGCCTGGACATAGTCCTTGGCCACGGCCTCGCCCTTCTGATAGCAAGCGCCGAGCCTGGCTTGGGCAGCAGGAAGCCCTTCCTCAGCGGCACTTCGAATCCATTTGATCCCCTCTTCAATATTCCTTGGTACCCCCGTTCCTTGAAAGTAACAGTTTCCGACTTGAAATTCTGCTTCTACGGATCCTTGACCAGCGGCTTTGCGGAACCACTCGACCGCAGCGGTGCCGCTTTCCGGAAGACCGCGACCGGTTAGGTGGCACAGTCCGATTTCATATTGAGCCTCAATCAACCCTTGTTCGGCGGCACTTCGAAACCATTTAGCCGCTTCTGCTTGGTTCATCTTTACTCCTTCACCGTGGGCATAGTCCAATCCAACCTGATATTGAGCCGGAGCATAACCCTGGTCCGCGGCTTTGCGATGCCATTTGGCTGCTTTGGCAAGGTCTCTATACACCCGTGCGCCCGAGGCGTAAATCATTCCCAACTCAAGCTGAGCATGGGGGTCTCCTTTTTCTGCGCTCTCTTTGATTCGCGCTACGGCTTGCCGGTCTGCTTCTGTTTGTCCCGCTCGAACAGCAAATGTGCCACTCAACAATAAGAGCAAAGCTGTTATTACCACCCGATGCATTATCATGCGCTCAGAGTACGCGTTTAAGCGAGAGCGGCAAGCCCGGCACTTGACTTTCTGTGACAGTTACTCCTAAATTCGTCTCAATGAACCCCGGAGGCTATCGGTTGAATGCGTTCCGTAGCGTCATTTTCGCGGCTTTCGCCTGGGGAACCTTCCAAGCTTGCGCAGGTCTTGCCTCCTTTCCATTGTCGGCTAATCAACAGGGTTATGTGCTTTGCCTGGAAAAGCCCAATCTTGTTTACGATGCATATTTGCCACCCTCTTACTCAACCAACGGCCCCGCATTGCCCATCCTCTACACTTTCAACCCTGATGGCAGTGGAATGGTACCAAGCTTCAAAGCGGTCTGCAGTAATCTGAACATCATTTGCATCGGGATCATGGGGAGCCAAAACAATGGCACGACCGCGGCGTTTATGCGGGAATCAGCCGCCGTTTCACGCGATATCAGGCGCAGGGTGCTCTTTGATCCCACTGCGGAGTTTGGCGGCGGGTTTTCAGGCGGTGGCTTAGCTGCCTATGTATTCAGCCGGTTCCGAGCTCAACACGTCGCTGGCGTATTTACGATGGCTGGATGGCTGGGACGCGGCGGCGGTTATCCCACCTACCAAACCACGGACCGGGTGTTAACAAATCTGCTGGTCTGCCGGGCTCGGGGGAGCACAGATGGAGGAAACTGGGTGATGGTGCCCGACAGCAACTATCTCGCTTCTTGCGGCGCGGTTATTCACGACGAACTTTTTGCAGGTCAACATGAAGTTGCTCCCGACGCAGTAAAATCCAATTGTCTTGCCTGGCTGGTCAGCCAGCGGATTCCCGCGGGTCCAAACGATCAGTCCAATGCCAGCATTCAGGCTGTGGACTGGCGCGCGCGCATGGCCACCGGCCAGCAAGAAATCGTCTTGCGTGAGTGTGTAGCCGCGCTCATGAGATATCCACGTTCCTGGATTGCCCTGGAGGCTCAGTTGGTGTTGGACGATTTGATGACCGACGAACGTTCCTTCCGATCTTTGGCGGTGGGCGATCTAGCTGCAGGCGATTTTGCCTCGGATCTTTTCTATTACATGGCCCGTGGGGCTGGCGATCTGCTGTCTTACGTGCCTTTAGTGACAAACCTCTTTGACGGTCCACGGTACCGATCGGCGATGAAGGCGATGACAGGCATCTCCGGTACTAACGGAGATCGCGCTGGAGATATCCGCGCCTTGCTGCTGAAGCATAGTTATCCGGCGCCAATCCTTCGATGCTCGGTCGATACAGCGCTGGGCCAAATGGATCTCTCGTTGACCAAAGACACACCGGGGTTGGATTACTTTCTGGAGGGCAACACCGATATCGGAACAAATTTGTGGCAACAACTGGTTTTCCCAATCGTTGACACGAGCACATCCTTGTCCACGAGATTCGATTTGGCGCCCGACTCCAATCATAGTTTCTACCGAGTCCGGACGTCGCCCTCAGCCGGCGTATCTCCGCCTTGGCCGGGGGATTGGTGAAATAAGCGAAATAACTGGAAAAAGTCCGAATTTCTGTGACTTTGTGAGGTATATGTTCGTGGGACTCAGGTTTACTTGCTTAATGGGGGTTCTGTTAGTCGCGGCGGGGTCTTCTGCTTCTGCAGCGAATACTCAGGCGCGACTGATTTTAGCGCAAGAGACAGCCAGGCCTGGTGACACCGTGCTAGTGGGAATCCATCTGCACATGAATCCAGGCTGGCACACTTACTGGAAAAATTCCGGCCAATCTGGCCTGCCTACCACAGTCGACTGGCAATTGCCCCAGGGAGTCAGCGCGGAACCAATTCAGTGGCCGGCTCCAAAGAAAGTGCCGGAAAAGGAACTGACTACCTATGTTTACGAAGATGATGTTGTCCTGCTCGTGCCTTTGAAGTTCTCGAGAGAGCTTGCGCAGGGACCTCTTCAACTTAAAGCGAGAGTGGATTGGCTCGAATGCAACACCAAATGCATCAGCGAACATGCGACGATTCAAGCAACCCTTACGCTGGGAACTGCGGCCAAGCCGTCGAGTGATGCTCCTCTGCTTGAAACGTGGCGTTCGAAGTTGCCTAAACCTTCCAGCCTGGTATCTCCCCTAGCCTGGTGGAGCCAGAAAGGCTCCGCGGATTCGCGGGCGCTCATTATTGAATGGAATGCCCCAGGAAAAGTTTCAGCGGCTGATTTCTTTCCGGAAAGCGCAGAGAGCTTTGAAATCCAGCCTGCAACAGAAAAACTCTCCGCCCCACAAGGCAAAGTCCGGTTGCGCGCGATGGTCAAAAAATCATCGGGAGATTGGCCACAGAAGATCGCAGGTTTGTTCATTGAACAATCAGGAAATGAACAGCGGGCCTATGAGGCCGAGTTGGCAGTCGCAGAGGCTGGCCCATCGATCTCCAGCCAACCGGTTTTGGCGAGTGGCACATCCGAGAGTGACACGCCTCCCCTTTGGCGCATGTTTCTCTACGCCTTGCTTGGAGGCTTGCTCCTGAACGTAATGCCCTGTGTGCTACCGGTGATTGCTCTTAAAATCCTGGGCTTTGTCAGTGAGGCAAAAAATGAACCTGCGCGAGTCCGCAAGCTGGGGCTGATCTATACAGCGGGCGTTCTTTCCTCCTTTTTGGTTTTGGCGTTGATCGTTGTAGGCTTGCAGACGGCAGGTAAAGGAGCGGGATGGGGATTCCAATTTGGGAATCCTTATTTTCTGGTGGCGATGACCACGTTGGTCACGCTCATTGCGCTGAACCTGTTTGGCGTTTTCGAAATCACCCTTGGATCTGGCACCCTTACGGCCGCCAGCACGCTTGCCTCGAAACAAGGAGCCGCAGGCGCGTTCTTCAATGGCCTGCTGGCCACAGTTTTGGCCACGTCCTGCTCAGCACCGTTTCTTGGCGCTGCAATTGGCTTTGCGTTTGCCCTGAGCAAACCGGCGATAACCATTTTCATCCTGCTCACTGTAGGCGCGGGCCTCGCCCTGCCCTATCTGCTCCTCAGTTATCAACCAGCCTGGCTAAAGCTTCTGCCAAAACCTGGTCCCTGGATGGAACGATTCAAGGTCGCCATGGGGTTTCCGATGCTCGCCGCGGCCGCGTGGCTTTGCAGCATTCTCGCGGTTTCTTACGGAGACCGTGCATGGTGGATGGTGATGTTTTTGGTGTTCGTCGCGGTGGCTGCCTGGATCTACGGTGAGTTCGTCCAACGCGTCCGAAAACATCAATTAGTCGCGGGCTTGTTCGCGGCCGGCTTGCTTATTTTAGGTTACGCCTTTGCTCTGGAGAACAAGCTGGCCTGGCGAGAACCAATAACTGAAAAGGCCGCAGGAGGAAGCGGGTCGAAGGTCGCGCCACGCGGCTTGGAATGGCAACCCTGGAGCCCGGAAGCGGTCGCCGAGGCTCGCGCTGCGGGCCGACCTGTTGTAGTGGATTTCACTGCCAAATGGTGCCCTACGTGCAACACCATCGTAAAACCAACATTTGAAAACTCCGCTGTGCAGCGCAAACTGAAGGAAGTCAATGCCGTTGCGCTTCTTGCGGATTACACCCGTTTTCCCGATAATATTACCGCCGAGCTGAAACTGTTTAAACGAGCCGCAGTTCCCCTGGTACTGGTCTACCCCCGCGATCCCCAGCAACCTCCTATGGTTTTTGATCTGATCCGCCCCGCTACAATTCTGGATGCGCTAACGCGCGCTGCGAATCATCAGGCAGCCGTTGCGGATGGTCGCCTGCAAAAACCTTCAGCCGGAAGTCCTGCTTCATACCAGCCCTGATAGACTTTTCAGGCTATGGAATCTCACTGGACCTGGGCCGCCCACCCGTCGGACTCGCTCCAACACAGGCTTTTAACCTATAGCTCTAATGGTTGAACAGGAATTCTTTACTGCTCAAGACCGCCCAGTAAATATCTTCGACGGCCTGCCGACGTTCTGATTCAGGAGCGGCTCCGAGAATTTCCAGGAGTTTGTCTTTCTCAGTCTCTTTTGGATACCGGGAAAGAGAATTTAAATAGAGATCGTTGATGATCTTTTCGTCGGGTAGTTTTTGGTCGAGAACTTTTGCGACGCGACTGGTTTTCGCCTGGAGTTTTTGATTGATGGTATCACCGTTGGCAAGGTGTAGGACCTGGGTGATGCTGGGTTCCAATGTACGTTCGCACTCGCAAGTCTTTTCCCGATCGGGCCGTCCAAAAGCTTTCAAGAAATAGGAATCCGTTTGTGTATCGGGTAATTGCAAGGCGCGCAGGCCGAGCGGGTATTTTTCTCCAAGACCCGCATTGGCATTACGTCGATCGACCGTGAACTGAGTTGGGACCTCGGTGACACCGGCAATGGCGTCGTGAAGGACTTCGGCCATCAATCGCCTGGGATAGTGATGGGAATAAAAGCGCGTATCGGCCGCATTTTCGGGAAGAGAGTGGCTGGCCCGTTGATAAGTTTCTGATTGAAGAATGGCGCGCATCAACCGTTTGAGATCAAATTTTTGCTCGGCCAGATAATGCGCCATGGCCGAGAGAAGCTTTTCGTTACTGGCCGGATTTGTGACACGCATGTCATCGACTGCCTCGACCAGGCCTACTCCCATGAAATTTGCCCAAATGCGGTTCACGATTGCGCGCGAAAAGTAAGGATTATCACGAGACACCAGCCAATCGGCCAGCGCACCTCGGCGATCCTCAGGCGATTCGATTGGCAAAGATTTGCCATCGAGAGGCGCCGGAGGTTGCGGTTTGCCGGTGAGAGGCTGCACAACGTCGCCCGACGTTGAAACAAAAATGATGTTATCACCATCGGCTGTTCCGTTCTTTGCCCGCACACGCGCGAAGAGATTGGCCATTTGGTAATATTGCGTGTTGGTCCATTTCTCGAGAGGATGATTATGACACTTGGCGCAATTGATGGACATGCCGAGGAAAGTCTGGGAAGTCGTTTCGGCCATGGCCCTCGGATCGTTGTGCAGAACAAAAAAGTTTGCCGCGCCATTTTCGAGACTGCTGCCCTGGGCGGTAATGACTTTTCGAGCGAAAACATCCCAGGGCGTGTTGGCCGCCACATTCAAGCGAATCCAATTGTAGTAAGACCACATCGCCGATGGCTTCAGGTTTTTGCTGCTCACCAATAAGAGATCCGACCACTTGTAAGTCCAGTAATCTACAAACTCAGGGCGCTGAAGGAGTTTTTCGATAAGCTGGTCCCGCTTCCGGGACGATTTTCCCTCAAGGAAGTCGCGTGTTTCCTGAGCAGTAGGAAGGGTCCCGGTCGTGTCCAGGTAAACCCGGCGCAGAAATTCGGAATCACTGCAACGGGGCGATGGGGGCAAGCGAAGACTCTTGAGCTTTTCCAGAATCAGCTCGTCAATAAAGTTACGGTGTTGAGCCTGAGCGAAAACCTTTGAGCTCAGGTCATTTGTATATGGGACAGCAACGGAGACGATATCGATACGGCTCAAGTACCAAGCTGTAATTGCGCCTTCGCCAAATCCGACAACTTTGACCAGACCATGTTCATCGATTTGCGCGACGGTTTCGTTGGCGGAAGTGTATTTGGCCCAGCGTGTGACGTCCTCGGTATGGCCATCATTAAAAGTGGCACGCACGCTCAATTGCTGCGAAACACCAGGAGTAAGCACTGCCTGCTTGGGAAGCACATCAATACGATCGATGCGGGGATCTTCCGGTTTGGGTCCGGGCGTTCCCGCAGCAATCCATTGGGACAGGATACGATAATCGAGAGAATCGACCTCGAAACGTTTGCCCCCTTTGTGAGGCACAGCGCCGGTGGGTTTGAGAAGCATCAAGCTTCGGCCTGGATCGCTGGGCACGATCCGGCGCCCTAATGCACCACGGGTCAACGCGAGATAATCACCTTCATCATCGTAGCCGCGCAAGGAAAGCTTAAAACCGTTTTGCCCGGCCGCAGCGCCGTGACATGCGCCCGAGCTGCAGCCGTTCTTGGCCAGGACTGGTTGGATATGATTGCGAAAACTCCAGTCGAACGGCTTTTCCATCCCGGACACCGTTACCGCAGCGGTCGTTGAAAGTTTTCCCGATTTTGCGGTGATCTTAGTGGTGCCATTGCCGACCGGCAGCACGGCGCCATTTTCAACGCGAGCGACGGCCGGATCGGAGGAAGAATATTCGGCGGTATTAGTGAACTGACCTGTAAACTGTTTATCGCGGATGTTCTCCAGGATCAATTGTTGGCGGGCTTCAGGTCCACTCAGAGTGATTTCGGATGGAAGTATGACAAGTTTGCTGGCGGCCTGAGCAATAAAAGGCAGCAAAAGGGCTACGCACCATGCCCCTAAGAAAAGAGAGTCTTTCGGTATAAAAGGCCAACCTCGATGGGTTGAGTGTGACAATCTGTGCGCCGCTCTTCCATTTCTCTCAAACGTCGGGGTGCGCAGAGTGACGCGCCCTACGTTCCTCGTGGATCTGAATTGGTTGGCCCTAAAACAATTCACGAATCGGCTGTGTTCCATAATCGACTAACGAGAATGGCCGGGATTGAGGGCCCGGCAGATGAGTATCAATTTCCAGGCCAAGGCTATGATAAATCGTTGCGACAATTTCCGAAGGGTTCACTGGCCGCTCGACGGGATACCCTCCAATTTCATCGCTCTTGCCGATAACGCGGCCCCCTTTCACTCCTCCACCAGCGAAATTTACCGTCCAGCATTGCGGCCAATGGTCTCGCCCGCCTGCGGGATTGATTTTGGGCGTGCGCCCAAATTCAGCCAGGCAAGCAACGAGTGTTTTGTCCAGCATGCCGCGCTGGACCAAATCTTCCAACAAAGCGCTATAACCCTGATCGTACATAGGGGCGACTATATCCTTCATCCCCTCAATTGAGGTAAAGGGTTTGGAGCCATGAATATCCCAGCTAATTTCATCAAAAACGGTAATGAATGTATTGATCGTGACAAAGCGAACACCCGCTTCAACCAATCTTCGCGCCAGGAGGCAGCATTGGCCGAAACGTGTCATGCCATAACGTTCACGCACTTTTTGGGGTTCCTTTGTTAGATCGAAAGCTTCCCGCGCGCGTGTGCTGGTCATGAGACGGTAAGCCGACGCGAAATTTGCATCCATCAATTGCGCACTGGGGCTGGCCTCGAAATCCTGAACGACACCATCGACTACCTCGCGCAGTTCTCGACGACGCTGCAAGCGTGCTTCGCCTATTTCTGTCGGGGGGAGAAGATCGGGAACTTTGAAGTCCTTCTTTGAGGGATCGGCATTAAGAACGAAAGGGTCATAAGCTTTCCCGAGAAAACCGGCGTCCTGGCCGTGAGGCAAATTGCCCCCGGTCGGCCCCATGACCTGAGGAAGGATGACGTGAGCAGGAAGTTCATTTCGTCGCCCTTTCAAAAACTCGAGCGCGCAACCCGCATGAGGGGTGTTGATGCCTCCCGTAAACAGCCTTCCAGTCTGCATCATCTGATGGCCAGTATCATGCACTGCCGCTGCGGTGTGGTAGCAGGTTCTTACCAGGGAAAACTTGTCCGCCAACTTTGCGTGTAATGGAAAAATTTCCGAGATCTGGATATCAGGATTGTTGGTTTTGATGGGCTTGAAGGGACCACGGATTTCCGATGGTGCGTTGGGCTTCATGTCCCAGGTATCGAGCTGGCTGGGAGCGCCGAGGTTAAAAATCATGATGCAGGAATGGTCCTCTTTGTCCTTAGCCACTGCCCCGAGTGCCTGCAGAGCAGCAAACCTTGAAAGACCCAATCCTAATACCCCCAAAGTGCCCACCTGGAGAAAATCGCGTCGCGTGATGCCATCACAGGTCGTGATCGCACCATTGCCGGTAACCTTAATCATATGACGCCCGGATCAAAATAGGCCGAATTTCTTATCAAAGGAATATATCGAATAATCGCCCAGATGTAAACGGATTACCATGTCGGTTTCGTAGCTTGTGTCCTCTGCATCCTAACAAAATGAAAAGATTACAATATAAACGAAGCGGCTCGTGAAGATGCAAAGTTGCGGCGTGAAGCCTACTACAGGTCAAACAAGACCAAGGAAACCGTGACTCGTCGGATCTAAGGAATCCACTGCTTCAAACCTTAAGCAATGTTTGTTTTCACATTTGGCTGTTTTGGAAGAAGGTTTTTGTTTTCGCATCCTTTACTTTAGCCGCCTTATATCGCAACTTATCGCATCCTTATGCGACAAGGGATTCTGTCAGTTCTAATTGGTTTATTTGTATTTTGCGAAGGTCCTTTGGCTTTGCAAGGGGCGGTTTCCGCCGATTCGCCAGATTTCAAAGAAGTGTATGATCTAATTCGCACCAACATCTCCGGCGTGAGTCAGGCGCAACTGGATCGGGCAGCGGTGCAGGCCCTGGTATCGGCTTTGGCTCCGCGAGTCGCATTGGCAGAGGGCGTTACAGAAACGAACCTCGACTCGAGCGCGCCTCTTTTGAACAAAGTAACTGTTTTTAGCGGGGATATAGCTTACCTTCGTGTTGCTCGAGTGGAGGATGGGGTTGCAAACGCTGTCCGCCAGAATATCCAGGGACTGCTCACGACTAACAAACTACAGGGCATTGTCCTGGATTTGCGCTTTACTCCAGGGCATAACTTTGAGGCTGCGGCAGGTCTGGCTGACCTATTTATGAGTAAAGAGCGTCCTCTTTTAGACTGGGGCAGCGGGATGCGGAGTTCGACAGCAAAAACCGATGCATTGAAATTACCCCTCGCCATTTTGGTAAACCATGAGACCAGCGAGGCTGCCGAAGCGTTAGCGGCGGTGCTGCGCGATACTGGTGCAAGCCTCGTTTTGGGCAACCGAACCGCTGGGCAAGCGATGATCGCCCAGGACTTTACACTCAAGAATGGAGAACATCTGCGCATTGCAACTGCGCCGATCAAATTGGGGAGCGGTGCCCTCTTGACACCCGAGGGCGTCAATCCCGATATCGCCGTGCGAGTCGGCTTGGAGGAGGAGAGGTCTTATTTCACGGATGCTTTCAAAACTCCTCCCGCAACGAGCTCGCTTTTAGCAGGAGTCAACCTTTCGTTAACCAACCAAGCCGGCGCAACCAACCGGTCTCGCCGCTCCCGGTTCAATGAAGCTGAATTGGTGCGCGAAAAGCGTGAAGGTGCCTCGTTTGACCCGGATTTGCCTCTGACCCGGAGTAGCGAGTCTGAGAAACCAGTTGTCCGCGACCCTGTTTTGGCACGCGCTTTAGATATCATAAAGGGTTTGGCGGTGGTTAGACAATCTCGCTCCTGATTTCTCCGTTGACGATTTCATTGGTGCGACTCAAGTTCAGTAAGTTACGCTGAGATGAAGACGATCCTTTTCGTTTGCACTGGCAATGTTTGCCGCAGCCCGATGGCTGAAGGGATCCTCCGTTATGCCTTGCAGGGTCGTGGCGACTTTCGAGTTCTGTCGGCCGGGCTGGGAGCAATGGAGGGGCAACCTCCTAGTGCCTATGCCATTCAGGCTGTTCGGGAATTGGGCATCGATATTTCCCGCCAGCGCAGCCGGATGCTCACACCCGAGTTGGTTCACCAGGCCGATTTTATTTTCGGCATGACTCATAGCCATATTGATACCGTCATGCTGCTATACCCTCATGCGGCCGAAAAGACGTTCCTTTTACGTGAATTTGACGAAACGCTGGATCTATTTGAAAAAGACATTAGTGACCCGATTGGCGGTTCGTATGAAGTGTATATCAACTGCCGTGATCAAATCGAACAGGGCATTGTCTCCTTATTGCGATTTCTGGATCAATCCGAAGCGGCACCAGCCGAAGTTAACCCGGAAGCCATGATCGCCCTCGGGGCGGATCATGGCGGTTTCGAATTAAAGCAATCCCTAAAGCTGCATCTCGAGCGTCGTGGTGTGAGCGTTGCGGATTTTGGCGCCAGTTCCATCGATTCTACCGATTACCCGGACTTTGCACACGCAGTGGCTCGCAGCGTAGCATTGCGGAAGTCGGAGCTTGGAGTGTTGATTTGCACCACAGGAGTGGGAATGAGCATTACGGCCAATAAAATGCCAGGGGTTCGGGCCGCCCTGGTTACCGACGAACACACCGCCGCGCTGGCCCGAAGGCATAATAATGCCAACATCTTATGTCTCGCGGGAAAAACCACTGCTCCGGACCAGGCCAGCAGAATTGTCGATGCTTTTCTGGGCGCTCGCTTTGAAGGGGGACGCCACGAACGGCGCGTGGACAAGATGGAAGCTCGGGTTGTTCCTCCGGAACTCCGGCTGCGTGTAGTGGATCCAGAGGTTGCTGACGTCATCGAGCACGAGCGGCAACGCCAGCAGGATAATATCGAGCTCATTGCCAGCGAGAATTTCACCAGCCCGGCGGTCATAGAGGCCCAAGGTTCGGTGCTAACCAATAAGTATGCCGAGGGGTACCCGAAACGACGCTGGTACGGTGGTTGTGAAAATGTAGATGTGGCTGAGCAATTAGCCATTGACCGGGCGAAAAAGCTTTTTGGCGCTGAACACGCCAACGTTCAGGCTCATTCGGGAAGCGGCGCCAATATGGCCGTTTATTTCGCATTCCTGAAGCCGGGTGACAAACTGTTAACCATGGACTTGTCCCACGGCGGGCATCTCACCCATGGAAATAAAGCAAATTTCTCGGGCAAATTCTTTGAGATCGTGCACTACGGAGTTGGCCGGCAAGATGAGCGGATTGATTACGATCAACTCGAGCGTCTGGCGGCAACGCATAAACCAAAGATGATCACAGTGGGTGCCAGCGCCTATCCTCGAATTATCGATTTTAAGCGGATGGGAGAAATCGCTCGAGCCCACGGAGCTTATCTGCTGGCCGATATTGCGCACATTGCCGGCCTGGTTGCGGTAGGTTTGCATCCCAGCCCAATTCCTCATGCCGATTTCGTGACCACTACAACCCATAAGACCCTACGGGGACCGCGAGGTGGTTTGGTTCTCTGCCCGGAAAAATACGCTAAGGAAATTGACTCACAAACCTTTCCGGGCATCCAAGGGGGCCCCCTGATGCACGTGATCGCCGCTAAAGCGGTTTGCTTCCTCGAAGCACTGCAGCCGTCCTTTAAGGCGTATCAGGAACAAATTCTGGCTAATGCCCAATCGCTGGCTGAGGGGATGAAACAAAATGGGTTTCGCCTGGTGAGCGGTGGCACTGAAAATCATTTGATGCTGGTGGATGTGGGCGCCCGGGGGCTTACGGGCAAGGATTGTCAGATAGCCCTCGACGAAGCGGGAATAACTGTTAACAAGAATACCATTCCATTTGAGACGCGCTCCCCCTTCCAGGCCAGCGGAATTCGTCTGGGCACACCGGCCGTGACGACTCGAGGGATGAAATCGCCACAGATGGCCGCAATTGCGGATATGATTGCAGAAGTGCTTTTAGACATTAAGAACCTTGACACTTTGGGAAAGGTGCGCCAACGTGTTCGAGAGCTCACTGCAAGTTTTCCCTTGCCGTATTGAAAATCGAAAGCGACTGCGGTCCGCTCGCTGTTTGGTTTGGTAACCATTCCAATTTGAACTGATCGAGACATTGATCGTCCAATCAGAGAAAGGCTGGTAAGCCAGCACCCTGGTGATCTCACCTATTGCCATTTTAAAATCTAATATTTGAACCGGATTTTTTGAGTTTATGCCAAGACCCACAAAGAAACCTAAAACCAAGGCCCCGAGAGCCTCCGAACCTGAGGGGCAGAACCATGTTCCATCGGACGGCTCTGCCACCGCGACTGCTTTGGCCGAACCACCCGTTGAAGAACGTCGAACCCCCGTGCCTGCTCCGGAAGCTGCCCCGGAACCAGAGCGCTCCAAGAACCAGGTTGCCTCCCAGCGGGACAAGGCCGATAAATCTCAAGCGGATAAGGATAAGGACCGTATCGCGGCTTCGCTGAATATCGCCAAGCTCCAGGGCATGTCCATGACGGAGCTTAATCAGATGGCCCGCGAATTATCCGTGGAGAATTTCGGCACGATGCGCAAGCACGAGGTTATTTTTCATATTCTCCAGAAAAATGCCGAGCGGGCCGGAGTGCTTTTTTCGGAGGGCGTGTTGGAAGTGCTTCCTGAGGGATTCGGGTTTTTGCGTTCTCAAAGCTTCAATTATCTCCCCTGCCCAGAGGATATTTACGTCTCCCCCTCGCAAATACGCCGGTTTGATTTGCAAACCGGAAACCTGATCGCAGGGCAGATCCGCCCACCCAAAGAAAAGGAGCGATTTTTCGCGTTGCTCAAGGTAGAAGCGGTCGATCAGGAGGATCCCGACAAGGCGAAAGACAAGACGCATTTTGACAATCTAACGCCGCTTTTTCCGAACAAGCGCTTTATTCTGGAAACAGCATCCGACGAACTTTCCACCCGGGTGCTGGATTTAGTCTGTCCGATCGGCAAAGGCACCCGTGGTCTGATTGTTGCCCCTCCGCGCACCGGCAAAACTGTGCTCATGCAGAAACTGGCCAATGCCATTCTCAAGAACAATCCGGAAGCATACCTGTTCATCCTCCTTATTGACGAACGGCCGGAGGAAGTCACCGATATGGAACGGTCCTGTCGCGGAGCTGAAGTGATAAGTTCAACGTTTGATGAGCCACCGGAACGTCACGTGCAAGTCGCCGAAATGGTCAGCGAGAAGGCCAAACGCATGGTCGAGCATAAACGGGACGTGGTGATTCTGCTTGATTCAATTACGCGATTGGCTCGCGCATACAATACCGTCCAACCACATTCAGGAAAAATCCTTTCCGGCGGTGTTGATGCCAACGCGTTACACAAACCGAAGCGATTTTTCGGAGCCGCGCGCAACATTGAAGAAGGCGGCTCACTGTCGATCATTGCCACAGCGTTGGTCGATACGGGATCCAGGATGGACGAAGTCATCTTTGAAGAGTTTAAGGGGACGGGTAACATGGAAGTCCATTTAGACCGCGCTCTGGTGGATCGCCGTATTTTCCCTTCGATTAACATCGAAAGATCAGGCACGCGCAAAGAAGAATTGCTTTACCATCCTGATGAATACAACAAAGTGGTCATCCTTCGTCGAGCGCTGACAGGCGTGCCGCCGGTGGAGGCAATGGAACTGGTGCTAAACAAATTAAAGAAGACCGGAAGCAACATTGAATTCCTGCTTTCAATGGCGGTGGCTTAGGTCACTATTGCGTCCCAACGCCAGTGTTTTCCAGATGAGGGAAGGATTATCCGTAATCAATCCGGTCACACCCAAACGCAATAACCGGCTCGCTCGTCTCGGATTGTTCACGGTATAGACCCATACCTCGATTTTTTGCCGGCGCGCCAGTTGGATCGCTTTCCTCGAAAGCTGTTGATTCCAGACGCCGATCGAGGCTCCGGTCTTCTGCAATTCTTTGAGCCATGTAGCGTTCAGGCGTCTGAAGATAGCCCGAGGCTTTCGGCCGTTAACTAATTTCTTTGGAGGTCCGAGTGCCCCGAGGACCAATTCCGGCTCCAGAACATGCACCGAACGGAGAAAAGCCCAATCAAAAGATTGCACTATAACCTTGTGGACCACCCGTTTTTCGCGGAGGAGTTGGACTAAATTGTGAGGCTCTCCTGATTTGCATTCTATTAGAGCAATGCTCCTCCGGGCGATTCTCTCGAGCGCCTGGGCCAGGGTAGGCACTTGTAAACCAGAGAACTTTGGGTCAAACCACCGCCCCGCGTCCAATTCCTGAATCTCCGCTGCGGTTCTGGAGTTCACATTGTTCAGGCGCTGTTTCCATCGTCCGCGGGCATCCGTCGTGCGGTTCAGGTTGGAATCGTGAATCACAATTAGGATGCCATCCTTGCTTTGGTGGCAATCCAGTTCCACGAGATCCACGCCCGCGGCGATTGCCAAATCGAAAGAACTCAAGGTGTTTTCTGGAGCAAACAGGCTGTAGCCTCGATGACCAATGATCAACGGTCGGCCTCCGGCCAAAACCTTCGCCACCGGCCACTGTTTCTCAAAACGTCTCAAGAGAGCTTTCAATACGTCAAGAAGGCTGAGTGGGTCAAATAGTTATCGTTTGAACAAACGCAGGCAACCCGCTCAACCTCATTTAATCTTTCGGATACCGAGGGAAAATCTCATCATCGCCAAACGTTCATGATTTTGTGCATTGGTCCAACGCCTGCCGAACAACGGGTCATGATTTTCCGTGGTTTGGTGATTGATGAAGTAAACCGCGCCATCACAACACTGGAGGGTGCGGCCGGGAAATCTGTTAATGTTGCAAAAGCGTTGACCGCTTTGGGGGAACGGGTACTGGCGACGGGTTTTCTTGGTGGGCCTCGAGGAGAATGCCTGCGAACCATTTTGCAAGCGAGGGGCATCAGATGCGATTTTGTTGAAGCGGGTACCACCAGACAATGCATCACGGTTATTGATGAAACCAATGGGACCCAAACGGAACTTGTGGAAGAAAGTCAGCCCGTTGGCGCCGGCCATTATGAGCAGTTGGAAGCGATAGTTGGGACGCACGTCAAGGGGATCAGAGCGGCAGTTATGTCAGGCACTTTAACGCCTGGAGGGCCGCCCGATTTTTATTTTCGCTGCACCGAGATGGCTAATGCAGCCGGCGCGCTGGCAATCGTCGATACCCAGGGCGCACCTTTAATCGAGGCGCTCAGTGCCAGGCCCGGCGTGGTCAAACCTAATCGAGCGGAACTAGCGGCGTCTCTTGGAAAATGCTTGGATAACGAACAGTCCGTGATCGCAGCGATGCGTCAATTACACGAACAAGGCGCTCAACGCGTCGTGATAACGGCTGGCAAAGAACCGGTACTCGCTTTTGATGGAGTAACCTTTTGGCGTATTTATTCTCCCGTTATTCAGGCGGTGAATCCCATTGGTTCGGGCGACACCTTTACGGCAGGGCTGGTTTGGCGTTTGTTGCAAGGGGATGATCTATGCCAGGCCAGTCGCTGGGCTACCGCGGCGGGAACCGCCAACGCGTTGACAACTCTGGCAGGCGAAATCAATCCCGCGGATGTGGAGCGCCTATTCGAGGAAGTTCGCATCGAGAAGATTTCAGAAGCGACTAAAAACAACTGAGCTCGAAAGAACCAACAAGCTCGCGGGATTAGGTTTTCACGTCTTCCACCGCATCAAACAATCCTTCCAGGCTGTTGATCTGCCGTTCCTTCTTGGGATTCAGAACCTGGCGTAAATAAATCACTGCATCTGGAATCGTTCTGACCGAGCGCGGCAAGGTAGCTCCGCTGGCGTTGGCATGGCCGCCCCCCTGAAGCTTTTCAGCCACTTTGAGCGCCTCGCCGTTGCGGCTGCGCAAACTGGCAATGATCACCCCGTTGGCGCGTCGCATCAATGTAAGCAATACAGGATAACTTGTTGCCTGTTGTTCGAGGAGTTGGTGAACAATTAAATTATTGTTGCCGATCACCGTGTCCACAAAACCGACCTGAGCGCTAATTTCAGCAACGTTTTCCTTGCTCCACGCCAGGCCAATCGGATTTTCAATACGGCGTCTGACTTCCATTACTTCCAACAAAGGATGATCGAGAAGCTTTTCGATTTGCCCATCTAACAAGGCATGCAAATTCCAGAACTGGTAGCTCTTCACCAGGTTTGCATAATCACTCGCCAAGATAAAATCGGGATCGTCTTCAAGAAACAAGTCCGCCACGTCATTAAGGTGCACCAGCCGATCCAATGCCGGCGAGCCGAGTCCCTGCTGGCAACATAAATCGTAGCAAAGGCGTCCGGCGGACTTGTTGATGTCATGAATCAACACGGCGTTTTTGGGTGTTGCGTCCGTCACGTGATGATCGATGAAGGTCCAGTTGGGTTTATCCAAACGCTGCTCGAATGTAAGATCGGTAATCCAGCCGGAGCGCTCTCTTAACTCACGTTGGCGCCAATAGTTGTAATGACACGCTTCCAGTGGTACTTCGATCCCGAAGAGGCTTTGTGCGAGGCGCTTTAATAAAACCCCTGCAACCAGCCCATCCAGATCGCTTTCGTGTGTGATGATTACTTCCGGCCTGGACAACGACTGCATCATTGCCGCTTAAACTAGCGGTAATACCAACGATTAGCCAGCCTGGAATGTCTATTCTGTCCATCGGAATTTGCTTCTGAGTCTTGATTCGGTGCTGCACAATTCGAGCAAATATGAACCTATTTGATCTTTCAGGTGAAGTCGCTGTGGTCATCGGCGCGACCGGGGTCCTGGGGGGCGCACTGGCGCAGGGACTGGCGGAAGCAGGAGCGAAAGTGGCGGTTTTGGGCCGTAACGAAGAACGCGGACAGGCCCGTGTGAAATCGATTCAGGAGAAATCCGGCCACGCTGTCTTCTTCCCTGCGGATGCGATCAGCCGCGAAAGCCTTCATGGCGCTCATCAGAAAATCATCAAAGAATTGGGCCCACCCACCGTGCTGGTCAATGCAGCTGGCGGCAATGATCCCAAGGTCACGGTGACGCCGGAGCGTCCCTTCGAGGCAATTCAGTTGGGAGATTGGTTGGAGAATTTTGATCTGAACCTGGTAGGTGGCGTTTTGTTTCCTTGCCAGGAATTCGGCTCTGCGATGGCCGGCCAGGGCCGGGGGAGCATCATCAATATTGCCAGCGTTACCGCACATGTTCCTTTATCACGTGTGGTTAGTTATTCTGCGGCCAAAGCCGCGCTTCTTAATGTCACTGCTTTTCTCTCGCGCGAGTGGGCTCCGAAAGGCGTTCGTGTGAATTCGATCACGCCCGGCTTTTTCCCGGGACAACAAAACCGAAGATTGCTTTTCAACGAGGATGGCACCCCCACCCAGCGCACCATGGCCATTTGGGGGCACACGCCCATGGCTCGCTTCGGTGAGCCCCGTGAGTTGGTCGGAGCCGCCATCTTTTTAGCAAGTCGTCAGGCCAGCAGTTTTGTTACTGGTAGCGATATCCGTGTGGACGGCGGGTTTCTTGCGCAAACGATATAAAAGATCCCGATGGGGCGCATGAGTCCGTGAACGCAGACCATGAAGTGGAGGGGTTTAAGCGTCGAGGACGAGAACGAGGAAGAGGACGAGGAGGCTTGTAACAGTTGTTCTGGCACTAAGCCGGAACCATGCAGTTTGGCGTGCGGATGTCCTTGGTCGCAGGGCTTACTTATGGTGCAATGCTCGCCGGAGGGCGCCCGTGACCGGGCGCTGCAATGCTCGAAAAACCAGCGGTTTAAGATGCAACCATGCCTCACCCCGTACGGTAGTTTGCTGCGCCCGAAGACGGGCGCGCTCCTCCAACTAAGCCTTCTTGCGAGGTGTTCGGTAGCGGATCCATTGAACGTCTGGATCATTGACCTTGACGGGTATCCTGGATAGATCGATGAGCTTCACAGGCTGCCGGGTATTGGCTTCTCTCCATTTGTGAATTTCGGAATGGCCATCGGCAAATGCAAAACCGCAAGACCCGCCGTGATAGCTCGCGGGCAGGTCCACCCATTCATTGATATAAGGTGCGAAAAGCCCAGCGTCGTTGATGCTGTCCGGATGTTCGTCCACATACACCCAGGATTCAGCGGGGCCTGGAATCACCAGATCGGAGGTTTTCTTTACGTGAAAAAACACTCCATCCATTGGCCCATCCTCGGCATTACCAGCTCCAATCACAATGTTACCCGAAACGCTGCGGACGCGTTCACTCCATCCAAGCGAGCGTTGCGGGCCGGTAAGGTATCGGTCAGCGGGACATCGAAAGAGGTTACGCGTATTGCTAAAGTAAGCAGCCAATTTGGAATAGCGCCGATCGATCAAATAAAGAATGTTTGTGTTATCGGACCGTGTGCTCCAGTCCAGCCATCCCACTACCCACGCCCCGGCGGGATCATCTGGCGTAGGGCTTTGCGCCCGTCCTCCATGCAGGGCACCTGGAAAGCGCTCGTTGTTCTCGCCCGTGTACATATGAGTAGCCAGCATGAGCTGCTTGGTGTTGTTCATGCAGGAAATAGCTTCGGCCTTCAGTTTTGCCCTGCTCAATGCCGGGAGCAACATCGCGGCTAAAATCGCGATGATAGCAATGACCACAAGCAGTTCAATGAGTGTAAAGCCTCCTCTGCAATGACCATAATCACGCCCAGGACTCATAGGATTCTAGTTTTTCTTATGACGAAACAGGAACAAATTGTCAATCGCTAATTCCTTGCCCTGCGATCCGGCCACCGCCAATTTGCTTCCACCGCACCTCGGCGAAATCAGCCAGACGTCTTTTATTCTCCGCTGATTGTTCCTGGACAGCACTCTCACACCGGATTTTCTGAGAAGATCGAATATTGCCATTGAAGACGTTGCTAGGGCTTCAATCCAAAGGCGGCTATCAGGCGTTCGCAGTTCCATAACACTTGTTCACCCTCACCAGTGCCGGCAGAACTATGCTCGCAAGTATCGCAATAATCGCAATCTCCAACAAGAGCTCGACCAAAGCAAATCCTCGTCTCAAGCACACCGGACCGGCCGGTTTTGCGTTGTGATGTTCACCCTCCCAGGCCGAGATCTTTGCGCCAAAGCGGAACTCCAGAACACTCTTTGATCGTGTGCCAAGGAGTTACCCCGCACTCCTTTTCTCCGCGCTTATTGAAGGCGTAACCGGTAGAATCTGGCGCCGGACTCGGTCGGCAAAGTGACCGTTGCATTTGTCCCAAGGACAGTCATTGGAGCGTTCACGGTGCTCCAATTCGTTGAGCCAAGGTCGGTGCTTTGTTCGAGCATGGACGGTGCGGGATTAGTCGGCCAGGCAATCGTGTGTGAGGCCGCTGAAAAGGAAGCAAAATGGATAGCCGGCGGTGCGGGAGTGAAATTTGCCACCAGCGAACGGTTCAAATTTACGGGAAACTGGAACGTAGAGCTGATGCTGACCGTGGTGCCATTGTCGGTCCATTTGTCGAAACGATAACCGGGTCTGGCTGCAGCGGTGACGATGCATGTATCGCCGTTGGTATATAAGCCAAGACCGCCTGTGTTCCCGCTATCAAGCGGATAGGTGACAGTGTCAATGGTGCTGTGCGGTGGCAAAACCTGTCCTGCGTCAGTAATAGCGAAGGTATAAGCATGCTCAAGGGTCACCTGGTTAGTGTCATTTACACGTACTTTGAATGTGTAAACGCCCAAATCAGTAGGCGTGCCTGAAAGTTGCCCGGTTGTGAGATTAAGGGACATCCCGCCCGGGAGAGTGCCGCTGATGGTGCAGGTGAACGGCACGCCGGCGATCACAAGGGTCCGGGTGGGATACGGCGTATTGATCTGACCATCCGCTATATTCTCAGTGAGGCCGATGGGCAATTCGTGTTTATAGGCCGACATCTGGGCGCCGAGGTAGTCGCCTACAATGACGGTGTTGGAGTATTGATTGATGCCATGAATGCCGTCTGTGCCAACCTTCTTTGCCAGTGCTTCTTGAGTGGCCGGGTCGGTAGGCCCGACATAGGAATAAAATTCGTATCGTCTCGTGATGATTTCATCACCCGCGGGCAAAGCCTCCAAAGCATTGGTCACACCAAGGACGGCTGGGCCACCACCATGGTGACCGCCGCTGCCAAATTCCTGCTGAAGCAAATCGAACTCGGACTCGACCTCACTGGTTTCGCCGTTGCGCCAGGTTTTGTCGTTGGGAAAGGCCGGGTCATCGGAAACGAGGTCCCGCAATTGGATCACTCTGTTCGTGTGAGCCGTCGTTTTTATGGATTTGACCCACGAAGCCGGCCCAAAGCCTTCGACGGGTTTCACTTCCACCTGGGGCGGCTCGACGGCCGCTTGAACCTGCGCCGGCACTCCGGCGGCGGGAGGATAATAACTGAAAATTGGAGTCGATACGAGCACAGGCGGTCCGTGCACCAGTTGGCCTGTGCCATCGTCAATCAGCCAATTGTATTTAATGGCAGCAGGAGTGCCGTAGAAGCCAACGCCGAAATGCTCTCCGCCGAAATTTGTTCCAGGATTGGTGAAGGAATGGCCGAGTGTGGGAGCGATGGGACTGGTGGGAAGCGCGGTGTAAGCTGACCATACACCGTTGGAGTAAGTGGCGGCATAGCGAACGAAACAGTTGGTACGGCCGGGAACGGAGGTGGTGTCCTCACGAATATTGGGTGTGCCATAGTGGTTGTAGCTGTAGCAGTAGGTGATGTCGGTGCTGCGGCAGTCATCGAGTTCGATTTCGAAACCATGGCAGACGTTGCTGGTGTCGTTGACAGTATCGAAATTGTTAATGGTTCCGTAGGCGATGCTGGCGGGGGCCTGCCTGCCGGCGAGAATGAGTAGCCCAGCGGTGCAGACTGTTTTTATCCGGAGACTCAAACGGCGCGCGTCTAGAAGCTTGATTGTTTTCACTTTAATAAAAGTTTGGTTTTGGTTCAGAGCTCTCCGTGAGATAGTCGCGGCTTGAACTCAAGTTACTTCCTTAGCAGCCATGATGCCACGCAACCAAAGCCTCAGTTCTGTTGGGAAATAGCGAGGTTTTCAGGCGAGAAAGAAACCGCGGCGTTCCGCAGTCGGAACAAAGTGTACCGTGGGCGAGAGCGTGACGAAGTTACCTTCTTCGACTCGGGAAAAAGCGTCCTCTACCGATGGATCGGAAATTCTTGGGAGGAATGTTGCTGTGTCAGAGCCATAGAAGCCGACAAGCAACCAATCGTCGCTGCTCAGAGCAGCCGTTCTTCACAAAGTTGAAGGATGCTTTCAGACAAGTGCTGGCGTTCCGGAAACTTTGTGCTCAGGAAAATATGGCGGGCCAAGGTCAAATTCGTATAGGCCCGAACGGCATGGCGTGGCAGCCCCGAAAGTTCAACAAAACGGTCTTCCATCGCACGTTCGACCTCGATGAAAGCATCGGCGCGTCCTCTCTCGCGCAAGGCCTGCTCGGTGATGTGGCCAATAAAATTGCCGGCATCCAGGGCCGGATCGCCCTGACAATAGAGGTCGAAATCGATCAACCATAGACGCGAGCCGTCCACAATAACCTGGGAAGCGTAAAAGTCCCGATGAATGCCGCAAAGTTTCGGGGAAGGAACAGTTGCTGCAAGGTGTTTACAGGCCGCGAGGAGCTGCTCGAGGCGCCGCGACCATTCAGGGCGAAGCTGAGCCACTTGCAGAAGACATTCGCGAAGAATCTTAAGTTCGCCCTCGATGCTATGGGCTTTATCGGTCGGCACGCCCGCGCGATGAAGTTTGTTGATCGCCTCGGCAATGCGGCGAGCCAGAACAACCGCGTCCGGGCTGCCGAACAATTTGTCTGCGGTGACACCCGGGACCTTCCGCTGAAACCACATGTGAAAATCGGAAATGACGCCGATCGGTTCGGGAACGGCGATCCCTTCGGGAGAATGATCGCTAAAGGCGGCATCCCAAATTGCTTGCTGGAGCCGATAGCCTTCATTTCCAGAGCGGCGGGCGCGCGTTTTCCCGATCAAGGTGACAGAATGTCGAGGTGCGCCGGGAAACTCCACTACGAGGTCGTATTCGAGAACGCAACGCCGGCCCTGTTTGAGGCGAATCACGCGAACTGCTTTCAATCTCGCTTTCCCATCACGCGAAAGTTTGGGAAGACCCCGCTTGAAATGCTTCCTCGCTATCTCCGGATTGAGAGCCATCGCCAGCCCAGGCAATTCAGGCTCGCGCCACACTTCCGCGGGAGCCGCGATCACAACACTCATGCCGCGGCCTCCTTTAATGAGCGTGACCAGACATCCAGCAAAGCGTCCGCCTGACGAGCAATCGAGAATTTCTTCATGGCCTGCGCTCGCGCAACCAAACCCATTCTGCGACGAAGTGGAGAGTCGGAGAGCAGCCATTCCAGCTTATCGGACAAATCAACGGCGTTACCAGGATCGCAAAGGAGCCCCGTGACGCCGTGGTCGACCATTTCAGACACGCCACCCACCCGGGTTGCGACTACAGGCACGCCGCACGAGGCGGCTTCCATGAGACAAACAGGCATCCCTTCATTGTGGCTGGTGAGAACACCTACAGCAGCGGCTTGCCAGGCATGGAGAACCTGCTCCTGCGAAGCAGCCCCTGGCATGTCGATGAGCGCCTCCAATCCAAGATCCTTACGTTTCGCCAGCAATTCTTTGCGCATGGGACCGTCACCGAGCATAAGGCATCGGAAAGACACGTTGCGCTGCTGCAGAAGCGCACAGGCTTCCAAAAGCAGCGCGAGGTTCTTTACCTCAACCTGGCGGGCGACGCAGACGATCCGGGGCGGCTGGGGAGACGGGCCATCTTTTCGTGGGACAAACTCGTTCGTATCTACCCCGCAGGGGATCACATGGATGTGGGAGCGCGGCAGGCCAAAGGTTCGTTGCATGAAAGCAGCGTTGCTTTGGGACACAGTGATCACCGCGCAAGCCGCCATGGCGCGCTCACAAAAATCGGGTGGAGGCTTGCGGTAAATATCGTATCCGTGAGTGGTGAACGAGAAAGGCACATCATATTCGAGCGAGAGTTCGCGCGCCTTTTGCGCAGCTTCTTTCGCGAAATGCGCGTGGAACAAGTCCGGGTGAAACTCTTTAATGATTTCCCCAAATGCTGGAACATCGTACGAAGTGATGTTAGCGAGGCCAGCTCGCCAGATAATATCGTGTTGCAATTCAGCGCGCGGAGGCAAAAGCGAAAGGATACGTAATTCGACCCCACGCCTGCGTAACTCAGCCAGTTCTCCCGCAATGAACGTTTCCGAAATTTTCGGAAAGATGTTCAGAATGTAGGCGATGCGCAAAGAAGGCATAGTTTACTGGCGTTTGCCGGTAACCAGGTTCTTGGCCAGAGCGATGATGCGCTCAACATTTCGGTCCCAGGTGAACTTGTTGAACACGGATTTGGCGGCCGCCGAGCCAAGCGTCTTGCGGAGCCTCGGATTACGCAGGAGTTTGGCGCAATGACCGGTGAGCTGTTCCAAATCGCCGGGCGGATACATCAGCCCGGTTTTGCCATGAGTGAGGACGTCGGCAATCTGGCCGACAGCCGCAGCGACCACGGGAATCCCACAAGCCATGTATTCGAAGAGTTTGAGAGGTGAAAAATAAAAAACATGGTCGAGATGCGGATAGGGTGCGAGGGCAATATCGAATCGGCGAATGACGTCGGGAATGTCTTCGTGACTCAAGAGGCCGGTGAAAGTTACACTCTTTTCAAGCGAACGCTTTTTGAAGTTGTGTTCGAGATCGCTGCGCAAGGGACCATCGCCCGCGATAACAAGCTGGAGCCCTTGATGTCGCCTTTTCAAACGAGCCAGCAATTCGGGCAGAACCTCGACACCATGCCACGGGCGTAAACCGCCAACGAATCCGAGCACGGCCGTGCCATTGAGATGGCGCAGATGATTCTCACCCTGCATTCTGCGCGGGTTGAACAGCGTTGGATTAACACCGTTCGGAATGACATGAACTTTCTCATCACTAATTCCAAGCGCCACCACGTGCCTTTTCAACTCGGAAGAGACCGCGAGGACGGCATCGGCGCGCGCGAGCAAGAATTTTTCGGCCTGAGCGGCCAGTTCGCCGAAGCCGGTTGTGCGATAGGCCAACTGTTCAGCCGCCAGCGGAGCATTGAGTTCGAGAACTAGAGGGATGGCGAACTCTTTCGCGAGAGCGACACCCGCCGTGGCGTAAAGGGAGGCGCGTTCGTAAATCAAATCGGGCCGATCATTCTCGAAGCGGCGGCGGAGTTCATTGACGAGTTCCTGGTTGTAGAGGATGTGGCGCAGTTCGCCCGGGAAGGAATTCTCCGAACCTAGCGTGTCGTTGAATTGTTTGAAAGCCTGGACCGCATCCGAAGCAGCCGGGTTCGGCCGCACTTGAAGAAGCGGAACGTCGAATTGAGCGGGTGGTTCCCATGGGGATTTAACGAGCATTTGTGCCGCCACAGTGATGCGGTGCCCTGCTCGAGCGAAAGCGCCCGCCAATTCACGCACGTGCACGGATGCCCCTTTCCGGCCAAGCACTGGAATGCCCAGATCGGGGCAGAGATAAAGGATTTTCATACGGCGATGAGTGGAGAAGCTTGGGGCGTATTTTGTGAGGATAATGTGTTTCGCTCGACCGCCCGCATCCGGTGCAATGCGGCATAGCGTCCGTCCAGCAGGATCAATTGCTGATGAGTGCCTTGTTCAATGATGCGACCCTGCTCGAGATAAAGGATCAGATCCGCTGTTGACGCATGATGCGGGTCATGGGTGATTAGAAAGGTTGTGCGCGCGGTGTAGAGGCCTTGGAGAGCGTCAAGCACTTCGCGTTCATTCTTGCGATCGAGCCCAGTGACGGGCTCGTCCAGAATCAGGATGGGAGCGTTGCGGATCGCAGCTCTCGCGATAGCAATCCGCTGGCGCTGGCCATGAGACAGAGTGACACCTCGTTCGCCCACAACTGTATTGTAGCCTTTGGGCAGGCCCGTGATGAAGTCGTGTGCGTTTGCGAGCCTGGCTGCTGCCTCTATTTCTTCGAAGGAAGCGCCCTGGGCACCGAAGGCAATGTTTTCACGGATCGTCGTGGCAAACAAAGTGTTATCCTGCAAAACGACGCTAATCTGGGCACGGAGCGATTCCAAAGTGAACGAACGGATATCTTGTTGATCGATCAGGACTTTTCCCTGGCACGGATCGTACAAGCGAAGCAGCAGGCTCAATAAGGTCGTTTTGCCGCCGCCTGAAGGACCAACCAGTGCGACATGCTGTCCCGACTTAATGTCGAGATTGATATTTTCCAGCAAAGGCGCGCCTGCATGATAGGCAAACTCCACCCCCTCGAAATTCACGTCTCCTCGAAAAGTGTCAGCCCGAACAGCGCCAGGCAAATCCCGGACATCAGGAACGCGTTCGAGCAGGTCAATGACGCGTTCACCGGCGGCGGAAGCTTTGGCGAGGCGTGTTGTGTATTTGGCAAAATCCTGCACTGGCCGATACGCAGATTTCAGGTAAGCAAGAAAAACGAGTAGTTCTCCCGGCGAAACCTCGTGGGCAAGAGTCATGCGTGTGCCGAACCAGAGCACTAAAGCAGTCGCCAGGGCGACAAGAACATCGACGGAACGTTCGAGCGCGGCAGCAAGCCGTTTGCCTTTAACGTCCGCGAGCGAAGTCTTGTCACTGGTCGAAGAGAATGTTTCAGCAAATGTTTCCTCGAGGGAGAGCGCCTGAACAGTCCGGATCGCCTGAATTGATTCTGCAACGGAAGCCGCCATTGCCCCTTCCTGGCGGCGTTGTTTTTGGGCAACTTCCCGGATTTTTTTGCTGAGCGAACTGGTGCGAAACCAAAAGAGTGGAAATACCACGACAGCAATGATGCCTAATTGCCAGTTCATGCCGAACATCAGGGCAATCATTCCGGTCACAACAAGCAATCGTGCGATTAAAGGCAGCAAAGCAGTGACAGCCACGTCCTGAAGCATTCCAACATCACCAACCAGGCGGACGACCAGGTCGCCCGTCTTAGCTTCGGTATGAAACGAGAGAGAAAGAAATTGAATGTGGCGGTAAAGTTGACCCCGCACTTTGGACAGGGCACGGTTTCCGAGTCGGGCGAAGCCGATAGTTTCCCAGTAAGAAGCGACTGCGCGCAAACAAGTAATGGTGACGACCGCCAGTGCTGCAAAGGTGAGCAAGGTGATGGGATCGAATCGTGTGACGAACTCGGGTATCCTCTTGGGCGCGTGGCGCTGGCCAATGATATAATCGAATACGAATTTCAGCGGCCAGGGTTCAAGCAGACGCAAGGCGATCTCACCCAACAAGGCCGCGAACGAAGCGATCATCAGGCCCCGATACTGGCGGATGTGGGGCCAAAAATAGTGTGTCATCCGCCAGAGCCCAGGGAGAGTTTTCTTCAATGGTTTAGGTTGAGACATGACGGAATGGGCATATGCAGGAACACTGGATTCAAAGACTTTGCACAAACTTGCGCGACCCTGGCATGGACGCCAATGAGAGCAGGCATTGCGCCGCGCGTCGCGCGCCGTTGAAGTCGAGAGTCGAGCGCGCCTTCTGATGAAGGCGTGGCCGCGGCACCAACAGTGTTGATTTAATTTTTGCCTGCAACGACTGAGGTTTTAGCTCATCAGGATGGCAAACCTGGAGCAGTCCGAGTCTTTCGAATGCTTCGGCTCGCAGTAGCTGCTCCAGACGTGGTTTGACTCGAGGAACACATACCGTTGGAACACCCAGCGCCGCGGCTTCAACCAGCGTGTTGTAGCCACCCATGCAGACCAGGGCGTCAACTGAGGGAAACAACGCGGAGAGATGTGGAACGTAATGGCGGAAAGCGACGCTGTGTTCGGCGCATGCTCTTTCCACTTCATTAAGCTCAGCATCCGGCATCATCGGCCCCGCCACGACCACGCTTTGCCACGGCGCACCAGCGGCGGCGCGGATGAATGTTGAAAGGAGACGGAAGCCATCTTCACCGCCGCCCGTTGTAGCGAGGACTACTGGCCGAGTACGTTCATGCCGCTTGGGGAACGGCCAATCAAAATTCTCCAGTGCGACCGCGCTTTCCTTCTGAAAAACATAGCCGCAAAAAGCGGTGCGTTGAGCGAGGGTAGGAGAAAAATCATAGGCAACCACCGGGTCAAAGACGTCGCGCTCTCCATAGACGAGCACCTTATCGTAGTAGTGGGGGATTTGTTGCTGCACTTTGACCCAGTCCATCCGCACCTGGCGGGGGTGATCGAGGATATCCCGGAGTCCGAGTACAGCTCGGCCGCCGCGACGGCGCAACGTCTCCAAGCCATCCTTGAATTCTCCACTCGCTCCAAAAGGGTGCTTATCCACGAGGACGACCTCTGGCTCGAAGGCTCGCACCGCGCTCGATAGAAGGGCCGAGCGCAAACTCCGGATTTCATTCACCGAGACATGCAAGCGCCGGGAGGAATAATTTTCATTAGCATCCTTGCGCAGGCCCGGCAGCTTCAAAATCTCGACCTGGCGGGGCAACCCATAACGGCAAGCATCTTCAGAGCCGGTGGCGAGAAGAATGGCAGAATGAGGCGATTGCTCGGCCAATGCCGCTGCAACGGCAAAATGCCGACGCGTATGACCAAGACCGAGGCCGTCGTGAGAATAAAACAAAACACGCATAATCTTCTCTCCCTGGTTTACTGAACGTGAATGCGATAGAAGCGAGTTGCATTCGTGGCCGTCGAATCCTGGGCGCTCATGGTGCTCCCATTTCCAAAGACTGCCGGCAAGATCGGATTCCACGCTGGATCATTCAGCGCGGTTTTGAATTCCAAGACATGGGAGGCGCCGCTGACGGTTGAGAAGAAGATCGTCGCGGTGGTTCCCGTTTTCGTGACAGAACCGATAACTATTCCTCCGCCACAATTCGTGCTTAGGGTACCGTTATTCGAGATCGCTCCGAGAATTGTCCCACAACCGCTCACGGTGGCGTTCGAAGCGATGATCAATCCGTCCGCGAAAGAATAGGTGCCGCCTCTCAATTGGAGGGTCGCGGGTTGTGCGCCGTCGCCTACAACGAATGGTGTGCCATTCGAGACAGTGATGTTACTGGCACGCAGTTCGCCGCCCAAGAAAGAGAATGACCCAGTCGCGTTTGTTAGCAGCAGAGAATCGGCGACGACAAGACCCTGGTTCAACGCAAGGTTGCCACTGGCAATGCGGATGGTGTTGTTTGCCGTTCGGTTGGTGACGACAAGTGAACCGCCCACCACATTGACCTGTCCGGTCGAAAGCAAGCTGGTCCCGATGATTAGATTAGACGATAGAAGCGTTGTTCCGCCGGTGAACGTGGCCACCCCTTGGGGTGTATGGATACCGTCCTCCGACATCCCCACGTAAAGGGCTTTCGCTCGCACCACGCCGCCGGAAACGTTGAGGTCACCCGCGCCTTCGCGTCCAGTCCAGATATTATCATTTGTCAACGAAAGCAGCCCGCCAGAAACAAAAGCATGGCCGACCGAGTTGGCAAAACGCCCAATTGATAAATCATCCACACAGAACAGCGACGCTCCATCCTGAATAGTCAAATTTCCGGTCGCGCCATCGTGCCTTCCCACCGAGGTATTGGTAAACCAGGCGGTCGCATTAGTAATCGTGAAGTCACCAGTTCCGTACCGGCCAATGGCGACGAGATCGTTGGTCGAGATGAGTTGCCCGCCGCTGACGAGCACGCTTCCATTTACCCCAGGATTATCAGCGACGTGAAATTCGCCTCGCAACCAAACTGTGCCGCCGGTGATGTTCAATTGGCCGGTACCGAAGTTACCAACGCGCGTCACATCGAGAAGTGTGGCAGGTGTGACGGTTACCTGGCCCCCCGCGATGATGGCCGTGCCCGGCGCGTTATCCGCAATTGACCAAAACGCCAATGAGGATGATCCGCCACTCTGATTGAACACCCCTGTCGCCAGATTACCGATCCTCGTTACGTCATTGGTGGCAATGAGCTGTCCCGAGAGCATCGTGATGCTCCCTGGCGAATTCAGCAATTCGCCGACATCGACTACCGAAGAGGAGAGCAGTGTTCCACCGTTGATTATACATGTTCCCTGCGATCCAGAGAGTTCGCCTAAACGAAATCCAAAGCATTTGATCGTACCTCCGTTCAAAAGGACGACGCCGGAAGCGCCATTGGCTCGGCCAACTCGAATATCCACACTGTTCTGGGTGGTATCCAAAACCCCAGCGTCCATTTGGAGAGTTCCCGCTGAAATATCGAAACTGCTCTGCGGAATGAAAACCGAATTAGTGATTTCGAGGATGCCCCCGGAGTCAATGCTCACTGCGCGAGAGGAACTGAAGGGAGTGCCGGAAGGTAGATTAATTAATGTTAGAGTATTAGTCGTCCCATCTGGCGCCGAAACTACCAGGCCGCGCACGGAAAGGTTACCCGCCGGCGTAAGCGCATCGATCATGACGGTCTTCGTTCCAGGATTAGCAATTGAAATAACATCGAAGCTCGTACTGGGCGAAGCTCCCAATGACCAATTGGTCGCCTCACTCCACAGGGAACTGGAGGTATTCGTCCATTGATTAATGGTGTTCCCAAAAGTAGAAGTGGATGCCAAAGCGACTGCGGAAGAGACGAGGCCTGCTAGAAAGTGCAGAAAGCCGGATTGAATTTTCATACTGGAACTCCTTTAGCAGGCCCTTTGCCAATGAAAGTTCTCCGTAGTACCGCAGACCCATAACCGCGAAACTAGCGGGTTTCTTTCAGTATTTCCGTTAAGGAGTCGATAGCATTTGCGATCCCCAGCTTAAGTTTGTTCCAGTGACGGTTCACTTGTTCCGCTTCCGGAACAAAGATCGTAGAACCGGATTACGGTCTCTCACGCAAAAGCTACGGGTTGGGATTGCAATCGTGATGCTAAACACGTTGCTGCTAATCGAAATATAGAATTCGTGTCAGATCGTATTCCCCGACGCGCCACAAAAGTTCTCTTGGCACGAACCATGCATTAGCTTCATTCGACATGAAAACTCGGGCTTTTACGTTGATTGAACTCCTGGTGGTCATCGCCATCATTTCCATTCTGGCGGCGATGTTGTTGCCGGCACTCTCGATGGCCAAAGAAAAGGCCCGCAGTATTTCGTGCATTAACAATCTCAAACAGATCGGTACTGCGATGGTACTGTACTCTGACGAGAACAATGACGAACTCGTGCCCGCCGAGTACGATGTGCGTCATGGTGCGAAATTTCAGGAAGGTTGGCCGACGCTGTTGTTTAACGGTCATTACTTGCCCGCCGAGAAGTCAAAGACATTCTACACCGTCGCCAGCGGATCCATGGTTTTTCGCTGCCCATCCGCCCTGCCGAAAGTCTATAAATTTGGTCCGACCAGCCGGGATGATCCTGAAGGCGCAACGGCCTGGCCTTATCCCTCAGAGGGTACTGCCAAGCGGTTTCATATCGATTGCTGGTATGGTTTGAATGGTTCGACGGGCAATCCACAGAAGTGGCCATTTGTCCGGCTGCCGATGGATCGCAACGGTGGCAGCAAGAACAACAAATTATCCGTGGTTGGCCACTACTCGCGAATGCCAACCGTCTTTGACGGGTTTTGGATTCACAATGGGAAGGACGAGCGCGTCAACGCACGACACAGCAAGAATACTCGGTCGAACCTCCTTTTCATGGATGGCAGCGTAAAGTCCTACGATACCTTTCGTATTCCCAGTGTTCGCGACAAAGTGGCCAGGGATATCCAGTGGCGGTTTCCGAGGACGGAAGCCAGTAATTAGATCCAATTTTTCCTATGAATCTCAAACTCAAAAATAGACTGATAGTGTCCGCCGCTGCGGGAGTCATCGTAGTTTCGTGGGGGTGGATCTATCTTACCCAAATCAAAACAAGCCGGCACAACCTGGCTTTGCATCAAAAGATTGGGGAAGTGCTTGCTGAAGCGACCGCCCAACTAATCGGAAAACAGGGGCGCCTAGTAACCATCTCAATCAGCACTAAAAAATGGCCCGAGCTCAGAACGCAAATTCATGCGTTCAAAGCGAAGCTCAAGCGACTTGGTGATTACGAGCTCCGCGAATACGAAATGGATACAAAGGACCAGCCGAAATATGGCGTCGGCAGCGGGCTTTCAGGCCGGCGCTATATTCGCACCGTGAATAAAAACCCGAAAGCAGATTTGTTTGTTTCATTTGTGGGAGCGCCAAGGCTTACGCAAGATGAAGCGGCCGAGCTCGTCAAAAAACCGCGATTCATTGCCGAGTCCAACTCATCCGATAACTTACCTGACCTATTCGAACGCAAATTGATCTCCGTAGCGGTGGTTTCGCGGTTTCAATTTCCTGCTCCAGGCCCTGAAAAACCTCATACAGCGCAGGAATGGTTTACAAAACGATATCAGGTTGTCACAGCCGAAGGATCTGCTTCAGTAACGAGAGCCGAATGATTACGCAGTTCCCCATGAAGCCTGAGTCGGAATCGCGCTCGAGCGAGGCATGCTGCGAGGTGCCGTAATATGGTTTGTTGACGATTGTTTTCTGCGCTCAATTTTCTCTCACCCGGTCGATTGTCGTTTGATATTGCCAGACCGAGCGAAGCCCTTCGGGCCGGTTTGAATATCTGTACTAATGCAAATCCAGTCCCAAAGAGCATACTTTGCTCTCGGTTAATATCATATTTCAACAAATTGTCGGCTGTGTGATCCATGGCAAGAAATGGTTAATGTTAATCAATAAAAGCAAAGCAACCTTCAGAATCGCGCATGATGATTGGTCGGGTCACGTGAAAGCTAAATCCCGGATTAGAAATCCCAATCCACTAATTTGCCAAAGTCCAAGGTGATTGTGAAAACACAAGTGCGAATAATAAACCGTTTCGAGAAATTACCAACGCCGGGCGAGAGTTAGACGAAGGCCTCCTCATCGTGGCAACGCAAAATTACACCGGGCTAAAAATAGATGCCTGGGCAGCACGACCGAGCGTGTGGTTCATTACGTTTCCTGATTTCGCTGTCATTGGGTGAAGTTTTTTCAAAAGATGGGTTTGGAAATGGGAAAGATTGCCTCGAATCGAGCGCGCATGTACGCCGCATTCACGGTGGCTGCCCTGGCGGCTTTTACAGGCGTAGCGTTAAGAACTCCCAACGGACCAGTTATCAATGGGTGGGTCCGGGCAAGTTACGATACCCTCCACTCACTCTACCCCGGTGGAAGCGGAAAGTTCACGAATTACCCTGTGGTCATCGTCTATCTGGACTTACCCTCATATGGTGAGCAAGACCCAGCCCAGCCGTGGCCCCGGGAGTTGCATGCTCAACTGCTCAATCGCCTCAGCGCATCCAAAGCGCGAGCGGTCGTATTCGACATCGTTTTCGGCGGAGCCGGGCCAGATGCTGCGGGAGATGCCTCATTGGCCGAAGCAATTCGGAGAAATGGCCGAGTGATCCTCGCCGCTGAATACAACGAAGCTGCCAGCCATTTCACGTCGGAAAGGTCGTCAGGAACGCGCACTCATACATTGAAAGCACCTTATGAACCATTTTCCCAGGTCGCAGCAGGATGGGGCATCGCCTCTCAAATTATTGACGATGATTTCATGGTGCGCCGATATTTGGCCGGGTTTCCTTCGGCCTCTGTGAGCACGCTAACCTGGGCGACTGCAAATTGGCTTCAACTTCCAATTACGCAGCCCCCCCAGTCGTTGCAGAGGGCCAATGAATGGTGGATTCGCTACTATGGTCCGCCCCTGACGATTCCGAATGTTTCCTATCGCGAGGCGCTCGATCCTGCAGGGGTACCGCCGGGATTTTTCAGTGAGAAAATTGTGTTCGTGGGAGCTCGACAACGGGTCGCGCAGTTTTTTGAAAGGCAGGATGAATTTCGCAACCCGTTTCACTCCTGGTTGCGCAAGGGATTATTCATGCCCGGGGTGGAAGTGCATGCAACCGAGATGTTAAACCTCGTGCAGGGGGATTGGCTTCGCCGTCTCACCCCGCTCCAGGAAACGATGCTCCTGACTATGTGTGCTCTCTTAGTCGTCGGCTTAGTTTGGGTACGACCCATTCCAGCGGCGGGTTTGGCGCTTGCCGGAGCGGGTTTGACTCTTCTGCTGGCGCTGTTCGGTTTCGCACGCGGCTTCTGGTTTCCCTGGCTTATCGTCTCCGCAGCCCAAATTCCGTTGGCACTTGGAAGCTCAGTGCTGTTTCACTCAATAGAATGGTACCGCGCCCGGCGCCGGTTCGAAGCCAAGATCCGCCAACAAGCCGCGCTCATCGACAAAGCCCACGATGCCATTTTAGTCCAAAACCTGGAAGGCGCGATCCTTTATGCCAACCCGAGCGCTGAGCGGCTCTACGGCTGGACACTTGCCGCTCTTCAAAGTGACGGCGCAGCCAAAGAACTCTTTGCGCCGGAAGCAACGGCAGCAACGTCGGCTCGCGCGATAGCATTGTCTCAGGGCGAATGGAATGGCGAACTGCGCTTGCATACCCGCGATGGGCGGGTCATCACTGTTGAGAGCCGTTGGACACTGATACGAGATGAAAGCGAGCAGCCCAAAGCTTTGCTTCTCATCAATACGGACATTACCGAGAAGAAACAATTGGAAGCCCAGTTCCTGCGCATCCAACGGATGAATACAATTGGGTCACTCGCCGGCGGCATGGCGCACGATTTAAACAATGCACTGGCCCCGGTTTTAATGGGGGTGCAATTGCTCCGTCGAAAAGCCCGCGACGAGGAATCCAGACAGTTACTAAGCCTGGTCGAAGAAAACACACACCGAGGCGCCAATATGGTCCGACAGGTTTTGCTCTTCACCCGAGGCCGCGGCAGTGAATTCGAGCGAGTGCAGTTGGGACCGTTGGTTGCAGAACTCAAAAGAATGGTAAAGGAAACTTTTCCGAAAAACATCAATGTGGAAGCCTTTGCGGCCCAGGACTTGTGGCCTGTGCGTGGGAACTCAACTGAATTGCACCAGATATTGCTAAATCTGTGCGTCAACGCTCGCGATGCGATGGGAGAAGGTGGAACAGTGTCTCTCGCAGTGGACAACGTCGAGTTGACAGCGAAAGAAGCCGCTCAAATTCCCGAAGCCAGGCCAGGGCAATTCGTTTTACTCTTAGTATCGGACACGGGCGCTGGGATTCCGCCCGAAGTGCGGGCGCGAATATTCGAGCCATTCTTTACCACCAAAGCGGACGGTCGCGGCACTGGTATTGGACTCGCCACCGTTTTACGCATCGTCAAGAGTCATGGCGGGTTCCTGCGACTGGAGAGCGAACCGGGCCAAGGCACGACCTTCGAAATTTTTCTGCCAAAAGCGGTGGAGGTTCCCGCGGCGGCGGAGACTGCAACCCCGGTAATCACCAGCGAGGCCGAAAACATTCCTCGAGGCCATGGTGAGGTGATTTTGATTGCCGATGATGAGCGAGCGATTCGCGACCTTCTCGCTGATAGCCTGGTAGAACAGGGTTACCGGGTGCTCACGGCTGCAAATGGAGAGGAAGCGATTAAGCTTTTTCAGACACATGGCAGCGAAATCCGTTTACTGATCACCGACAATGCAATGCCGGTAATGGACGGACCGCGCGTTATCCATCGATTGCGGGAACTTCGTCCCGATTTGCCCGTGATCCTGGCAACCGGTGAAAACCGGGTCGATGCCATTGACCGTCACGCGGATGTGGAGGTTGTAGGCAAACCATTCTCCCTCGAGGAAATGCTTAATTCGATAAATCGCGCGCTAACCAAGTCAAAGAAAACGTGCCAATGACCCTAAGGATAAAAATGATGAAATTGAAAAATAAAAGGACAATTTGAAGTGAGAGATCAAATGGCGTGACTAATCCGATCCTGGCCACGGCCAGGGCAAGAAAAAGCCAGTTAAACCGCATCCAGAGGCCGATTCTGACCTTGGATTTTGTGCGTAAAAAACATATTATAACCAGTGATGACGGTTGCTGAACAATCCGCGAATTCGGTGGAAAAATTCTCCTGCTTAATTGTTGAGGATGACACAGGATTCGCGGCGATGGCGGCCAAGGTTGTGGGGGAGGAAGGAGGAGAACCCACGATTTCAGGAACGCTCGCCGCCGCCCGGCAAGAAATCGCTACCAGAACATTCGACGTAGTGCTGCTCGATAATCATCTACCTGATGGAAAAGGCTACGATTTTTTCATGCAACTGGCCCGCCGCTGCCCGGACTTGCCGATCATCATGATCACTGGGATGCCCGATCTAACTGAGGCTGTGACCCTGACACGGAATGGGCTTTTTGATTATTTGACCAAACCGGTCGAACTTGAGGCTCTGGGTTCTTGTATTGAACGCGCGAAACTGCGCCTCCAGTCGCAAATCGCTGACAATGGCTCGGTAGAATGGTTTGGGGAATCACTGGCGATGGCTGGTGTCATCCGGGAGTTGCGTCAGGCGGCGCGCCATCAGACGGCTACAGTGTTACTGACCGGTGAGACTGGCGTTGGCAAAGATTTGGCAGCACAGGTCCTGCACCAATTCACTTTTCCCGAGACCGGTCGGCCATTCATTGCGATTAACTGTGCAGCAGTCCCCGCTGAGATATTTGAGTCTGAACTGTTCGGCGCTGAACGGGGCGCTTACACAGGGGCGGAAAAACGTCGCACTGGCTTGGTCGCCGCCGCCGCAGGGGGAACCTTGTTCCTCGACGAAATTGCGGAAGTACCGTTGGCGTTACAGGGAAAATTGTTGCGGGTTTTGGAGGCTAGAGAGTACCGGAGTCTGGGCAGCACAGATCAACAAACTTTCTCAGGACGCTTTGTAGCGGCCACGAACAAAGTGCTGGGTGAGGAAGTCAAGGCCGGCCGCTTTCGTGAGGACCTCCTCTACAGGTTGGATGTATTTTCGATCGAAATACCTCCCTTGCGTAGACGACGCCCGGATATACCAGGTTTGGCAGAAATTTTACTCGGGCAACTTGCAAAAAAATATCAGCGCGGCAAACCCCTGTTGAACCCAAAGGATTTAGCTGCCCTTTGCGCCCACGATTTTCCCGGCAATGTGCGCGAGTTGCGCAACGTGCTGGAACGCTCTTTGCTCAAGACACCCGAAGAAAGCAAATGGCTCGTGCCCGATTGGAATTGGCTCCGTCGCAGCATACCTTCAACGGTGAAAGAACCAGATACATTGGATCATTTAATTCCAACCGAGCGGAAGTTGACAACGCTTGAGGCCCAGGAGTACCGGCTGATCCGTGACACGTTGTCGGAAACGCACGGGGGAATTCGGCGTACGGCCGCCAAACTGGGCGTGTCGCCTCAGGCATTACTGCGGCGCCTTGAGAAATGGCCGGAACTAAGGCCAAACGCAAAGTCTGGTTCGTAAGTATTGGATTTCGAGCGTTGGGAGAGATAGCAAATGTTTGTTCCGATGATCCAAAACTCGTTCCGATACCGGAACGGAGGAGTCGTGGATGAAGCCCTGCCCGAGCGGCAAGGATTCCAAATCCTCTACATTTCACGAAAGATTGAACTGATTTTCGACAGTGGCAAAGCGATTGCTTGGGAACTTAGTTAGAGCGAGAACATCATATATAAACAGAGCGATTTGAGCACGTTTGCCCGAGATTTTGATTCAGGCAAGCTGCGCTGTTATTTTTACGGCGCGGGCGGGATTCGCGTTGCGCTCATTGTCCTGACCTGTTTGAGCCTGTCTGAATGCTCCTGGGCCCAAAATTTTCAGGACATATTCACTAATCGTGAAACGATCACAGGTATTCAGGGGTCACTCAACGGAAATAACTCGACCGCGACAATCGAACCTGGGGAACCGTTGCATGATCACAAGACGGGGGGACATTCTCTCTGGATCTCCTGGATCGCACCGACGAATGGCGTAGCCAAGTTTAAAACCGAAGGCAGCGGCTTCGATACGTTGATAGGTGTTTATTATTTTTCGTCCACGAATACAACGGGCCTTAGCAATTTGATCGAGGCGGCACGCGCTGATGATTCCGAGGGGTTTGAAAGGGAGAGCGAAGTGGAATTCGGGGTGCTCGCGGGCCAGCGCTACGAAGTCGCGGTGGATGGATTCTTTGGCAGCACCGGTCCAGTGGAATTGAGCTGGAATGTTGACGCCACGCCTGGACCTCCACCCATAGTATTGAGCACGCCGCCCGACCGCTCTGTGAGGCTCGGCGAAACAGTCACGCTGTCAGTGACTGTTACGAATACGTCCAGCGCCCAGTTTAAATGGTTTTTCAACGGGAACGAGCTCGCGGTAACCTCGACGAATCTTACTATCCCCAGCATGCAAGCGACTAATATTGGGCGCTACAAATTACGAATCACTGCTTCCGGCGGTGTGCAATACTTTGCGATCCCAACTGAGCTTCAAATCAACTCGGAAGGAGAAACCAGTGCCCTGGCTCAAAGCAAACTGTTAGACTCGCCCAGTACGCCGCTCATCGGACAGAATGGCGGAGCATTAGTGCTTTTCAGCCTTGGCGGGATTAGGCCCCAGGGGTCTAGTCCGATTGTGCGTGGTTACAGTGGCAGCCAGATTTTCAATACTACTTATGGGACGGTTGATACAAACGAGCCGGCTCATTGCGCGGTTAGCAACGGAGTTTCCTATTGGTTGAGTTACCAACCCCCTGCCAATGGCACAATCACTCTCGATACCGTCAACAGCACTTATGATACGGTAATGGAAGTTTATACCTATAATGGTTCACTTACAGGGTACCAGGATTTGATTCCCCTCGATTGTAACAACGATGCTACGGGCCTGAATACTGCCTCACTTGTCATTGTGCCCGTTACAAAAACCCGGCAATACGTCGTGGTAGTAGAAGGAGTGAATGGTGCGCGAGGAACCGCCTGGCTGAACTACCGACTTGACACCAACCTCCCCCCGAGCGCCCCAACACTACGTTCAATTCCGACTACTATGGTGGTTGTTCCCGGCACCTCGATTTCATTAGCGCCCGATTTGACCGGCAGTCCGCCACTGCAATTCTCTTGGAAGAAGAACGGAACCCCGATACCTGGAGGCACCAACCCCGCGCTTTTCCTGGCTAATGTGACCATGCTGGATGCGGCTGATTATAGCGTGACCGTCACGAACGACGTCGGAAATCTAACAGCCACGCTGCCTCTTCGCGTTGTGATTCCTCCACAATGTAACCTGACTCGAATAGATACCGGGTGCAGGCTCGCCTGGGCTTCTGTGACCGGGCAGTTTTATACAGTCGAGGAAGCCATCGACGTTAACGGCCCCTGGCTGGCCTCCACCAACACTATTGCAGGTGACGGGCAGATCAGCACTGTTGATCTTGCGGGAAACGGCACGCGATTTCTTCGCATCCGTGTTCAGTGACGTTTAAAGCACGAAGCTTTGGACTGACTGATTCCTATGCCGCCAGTTCTGAGTCGGTTTTGATAAAGACCCGGTTTCTGTTCCGTAATCGGAACACCAGATTCGCTTTCGCAAAGTCGAATCGTGTCCTATGCAAGTCTGTGCGTTCCTTTACGAACGAGATTTGGCCCGATTTAGACAATTGCTCATCGATCTCAGACTCTTTTGGCCCCGAGAAGTTCCTGGCAAGGCTGTTGCTTAGGAGTCTTGAAACATAAACAATCGTTCACTCGCAAAGCAACGCATGAATCAATGGCGTTCTACTCGCGCCAAGGTCAAGAGCAAGACCGGGCGGCAATCGCCGGTGTCTGGCTCCCTGCCGGTACGCATTTTTGTGAGGTTCCTGTCGGGCGAAGAGCCGCAAAATGTGCCTATCATCCACCGTTTCCCCACCGGACCCTGGCCTCAGTCCCGCCACCCGCGCTGCGGCCGGTCTTCGCGACCCCGCGACAATCCTGACTCGCGCATACCACCCAGCCTATCTCTTTTGTTGTTCCTGCTGGCGTTGGCCAGCGTTAACACGTACGCGCAAAACACCAACTCCTCGGCTTTTTTGAATTCGAGTTCAGTCATCGAAGCGGCGGGGCAAGTCGAGTATTTGTCCGTTAGCAGAACCAATTGGCAGCGAGCAACCGTCGGCGTCACGCTACAGCCAGGCGACCATCTGCGGACGCTGGCCCAAAGCCGGGCCGCAGTCCAACTCTCCGATCGTAGCGTGATTCGTCTCAACGAACGCACGACTCTGGAAATCCTTCCACCCCGTCGTGAGGAGAAGCGACGGTTTGGATTGCCACGCGGGTCTATCTTTTTCTTCAACCGCGAGAAACCAGCGGACATCCAATTCGATACTCCATTGGCTGCCGGCGCGATTCGTGGAACCGAATTTCTACTGGAAGTGGCCGACAACGCATCCAGTTTGCGGCTGGCATTAATTGATGGCCGGGTTGCTTTCCAAAACGGAGCTGGAGAAATTATCGTTGAAAAGGGAGAGGAACTAAGATTGGAAGAAGGAAAGCCTCCTCAGAAAACTGCTTTAGTCAATGCCGTCGGTACAATCCAATGGGCCCTTTACTACCCTGCCGTGCTGAATCCGAAAGAGTTGAACCTCCGGTCGGAGGAACAGCAGGAATTACGGTCCGTCCTCGAGAATTATCTGGCTGGCGACCTGCTGGCTGCGCTGACGGCCTGGCCGGCAGGATTGCAAAATCTATCTTCCGATGCCAATAGTTTGCACGCGGCCCTCTTGTTGTCGGTTGGTCAGGTTTCGGCGGCTGAGGCATTGCTGGCGTGGTCAACTCCCGACTCGACTATTGCTGCTGCTCTACGGGAACTGATCGCGACTGTTCGCGGCGAGGGAGTTGAGACTAGATCTCGCGTCCCAAACACCAGCAGTGAGTTGCTGGCTTCCAGTTACGCTTTTCAAAGGCGATCGGATCTGCCAGGGGCGCTGGCGGCTGTCCGCAGGGCCTCCGTGTTGGCTCCTCAATTCGGTTTTGCGCATGCACGACTCGCGGAGCTGGAGTTCTCGTTCGGGAATCATCGCGGCGCGCTTGCCGCGCTCGATCGCGCGTTGACCCTTTCTCCCCGCCTCCCCACCGCGCACGCCCTCCGAGGCTTTATATTCCTGGAACGGGGCGACACAGATGAAGCTCTTTCAGCTTTTGAACGGGCGCGGGAAATGGACGCTGCATTCGGTCCGTCCTGGCTGGGACGCGGCCTTTGCCTTCTGCGTGAACGAAAATTCGCTGCCGCCCGTGCGGCTTTTCAGGCCGCAGCCGCCCTCGAGCCACAACGCGCCTTGTTCCGCGCTTATCTTGGCAAGGTTGCCAGCGAACTCGGCGACGCGCCAGCAGCAGAAAAGGAATTCAAGCTTGCTGAGCGCCTGGATCCGCACGATCCCACGAGCTGGCTCTACTCAGCGCTACACCTCTGGGAGCAAAACCGGCTCAACGAAGCGATTCGGGAACTGGAGATCTCGGCCGATCTGAATGATCAACGCGCTCCCTTCCGGTCGCGCTTCCTGCTCGACAGCGACCGCTCAGTGCGCAGCGCCAACCTGGCTGCTCTATACGAGGATGCTGGTTTTCCGGACGTCAGCCGGCACGCGGCGGCCCGCGCGGTGGCCGAGGATTACGCGAATTTCTCCGGCCACCTGTTCCTGGCAAACAGTTATCAAACAGTCGAAGACGTCAACCAGTTCGATTTGCGACTCGAGACTGCTCGCAAGAGCGAATTGTTGGTGGCGAACCTTCTTGCCCCACCCGGCGCTGGCAACCTCTCGCAACAGCTTTCCCAACAGGAACACCTGCGTTTTTTTGATCCTCGGCCGCTGGGAGTGAGTTCGCTCACCGAATACGCCAGCCGCGGGGATTGGCACCAGGCCGGGACCTTCTTCGGCACACTTGATGGGTTCAGTTATGCTTTCGATGCCAACTACGAAAGCCTCAACGGCCAGCGCGCAAACAATGACGCGGAGCGCAAAGATTTCTCGCTCACCCTCAAGCAACGAGTGTCGCCCGATGATGATGCTTACTTCCAAGCCGGCTATTTGGATACTGAAACGGGTGACGTGGCCGCTCGTTATGATCCAGCCCAGGCCGTCCTCGGTTTTCGGGCCAGAGAAACGCAGGAGCCCACGCTCTATGCCGGCTGGCACCATGCGTGGTCGCCCGGCAGCCATACGCTTTTGCTGCTGGCAAGGTTGGATGACAAATTGTCCTATACGAATCCCGAACCAAACGTCATCTTCTTCCAGCAACCGGGCGGGACTATCACGGACGTTCAGACAGCCGGTTTTTTCCCTCCCTTCCGACTCGATTTTGAGAGCCGGTTCACGCTGTACTCCGCGGAACTGCAGCATCTATGGGAAACCGAGCGTTATTCAGTAGTCATCGGCGGCCGTTATCAATCCGGCCAAGTGGATACCCGTTCCCAGCTCGGCCAGGAAGTGTTATTCCCCGGACTGGAAGTTTTCTCAACCAACCAGAACCTCCACACCACGCTGGAGCGCGGCAATATCTATGCATATGGCTCGTATCAGATAATCGAGCCTCTGCGATTGACCGCCGGCCTCAGCTATGACCGGCTCAACTTTCCAGAGAACACCGATTTTCCACCAATTTCAAAAAAAGAAGATACACGAGATTCGATCTCGCCTAAAGCTGGCCTGCTGTTCACACCGTGGAACCGCGGGCTGCTTCGCGGGTACTACGCGCGCTCGCTGGGCGGGCTTTTCTTCGACAATAGCGTGCGATTGGAGCCGACACAAATCGCGGGGTTCAACCAGGCCTTTCGCAGTTTGATCCCCGAGAGTGTCGAAGGTCTGGCTTCGGGCACCAGGTTTGATACCGCGGGTATTGGGTTCGACCAATCCTTTGTCCACGGCACGTGGTTCGGAGTTGAGGCTGAGTGGCTCACTTCGGAAGCGGAGCGGAGCGTGGGCGTGCTGACCAATCCTTTACCATTTCCACTCCACACTCTGGATTCCGCCTCCCAGACACAGGAGACCTTAAAGTTCCGAGAACGCAATCTTTCGGCTTATGCCGCGCAGTTGTTGGGGGATTGGTTTTCATTGAATGCCCGTTACCGGGTGAGCGAAGCGACACTTACCGGCCATTTTTCGGAAGTCACGGATGCCGGCATCGACAGCCTGGAGGAGAACAAGCGGGCAGTCCTCCACCACGTTTCGCTCGGCGCGAATTTCAATCATCCCAGCGGGTTCTTCGCCCGATGGGAGTCCGGCTGGTTTCACCAAACCAACTCGCGCGACGATTCCGCGCTGGCCGGGGATGATTTCTGGCAGCACAACCTGCTTTCGGGTTATCGCTTTCCACGACGCTATGCGGAACTGACCCTGGGCGTGGTGAACCTCTTTGATACGGATTACAGGCTTAACCCGCTCAACCTGCATTCCGAGTTGCCACGCGGCCGAACCTTCATTGCCAGCTTGCGGTTAAATTTTTGATAACTTCTGTCATGAGTTCGAGTCCGTTATGAATCACTTTGAGTTTTCCGCTCGCAGGCAACGGCATTAGCACCACAGGCGCGGGCTTGGGCATCGACTTTTGTGTGGGCATCGCGGGTAACATCAATGCGCAGCGGTCTGTCGCCGGAAGGAATCGGGCTCCGCAAGCAAGGGACCGATCAGCACAATTAATGCGTTTGGAATTGAAGGGATGGCTGGGATTATATCGCCCGGAATCGAAAACTATGTCGGTGGACTGAAAAATTCAACCCATTGCGATGTAGATCCAAAAAACAAAGAGAGTCTTTATGAAAAAGCAGAATAACAGGTCGCTCTTTTTTAATGTGCTTCAGGCTGGACGGTTCGACAGGGCGGGATTTTGCTTGAACCGTAACTGGAGCACGGCACCCTAGGGCTCGTTGCGCCATCTGCATTTGTTATGATAAACCTTCCTGTGTTGCGCTGGGGCCGGCCTTACACGAGCCTCGACGTTGATAGCGTCATTCACTTTTCGACGGGGGAAACCCTGGCCAAGGTGAGCCAGGCCAATCCCGGCTTGCTCGCGAAAGACATTCGCCAGGCGCAACGCGCCCGCGACGTGCTCTGCGAGATTCCCATTCGCGAACTCGTTAGCATGATGAAGAAAGCGGGCGAACTTTATAAAGATGCGACGTTGCCGATGGGCGATGGGGTACAGTCACCCGACGATTTCGCGCGGCAACAATCCGCTTCGACCGGCCTGCCCGAACACATGTGCAAAGCGAACATGGCGAAGAACCATTTCGTTCTCTCGAATATGGATCGCATTCTGGATTGTCTGACCAGGGGATTGGATTTGGAAATTCTTTCTCGCGGTTATGGTATGGAGTCGCGAGGTGTAATAGTCAGTTATCAAGCACAGTCTCCGGTGCTTGGGTTGGTGCTGCCGTCAAACTCGCCTGGTGTCCATACCCTTTGGATGCCTGTTATTCCTATGCAAATCGGCCTGGTGCTCAAACCTGGACCGCAGGAGCCCTGGACGCCGTATCGAATGGCCGCGGCTTTCTGCGCGGCAGGCGTGCCAGCCGAGGCGGTGAGCATTTATCCTGGCGCGGGAGAAATGGGCGCTGAAGTGGTGAACCGGGTTCGCCGCACAAAAATTTTTGGCAGCACCGAAACGGTAAAACGGTACGAAGGCAATCCACGCGTGCAAGTCCACGGACCCGGCTTTAGCAAGGTCCTTCTCGGAGACGATGTCGTGGACGATTGGGAAAAGTATATCGATCTAATAGCCGAAGGCGTTTATGTAAATAGCGGTCGCGGATGCATTAACACGTCGGGAGTGTGGGCCTCGCGTCACACGAAAGAGATCGCGAGGGCGCTGGCCGAACGGCTGGGGCCAATCACCGAAAAGCCTCCTGAGGATCCAACAGCGGGGTTGGCAGCCTTCACGGTGGCTGGGCAGGCCCAGTCCATTCACGCTTCGATCCAGGAAAAAATCAAAGAGAGCGGGGCCGAAGACATGACATCGAAGTTTGGCCCGCGCCTGGTCGAAAAAGAACGCTGCGCTTACATTCGCCCGTGGGTAATCCATTGCGAGTCGCCCGATACGAAGATCGCCAACACTGAATATATGTTCCCGTACGTCACAGTCATTCAATGCTCGCAGGAACAGATGATCGAGAAAATCGGCACGACGCTGGTGGCGTCTGCGATCACCCAGGACAAGAAGTGGGAACGTCAACTCACTGATGCGACGAACATTGACCGATTGAACATCGGCCCGCTTCCGACGACCAAGCTCGACTGGCTCCAGCCGCACGAGGGGAACATTGTCGATTTTCTATTTCGGGCGAGGGCATTTCAAGTTCCACAGGAACGGCTTGCGGGAGCAGCTTGAATAGGAATGAATGCCGCAGATAACCGACTGTTCCGATGAACACAGTGGGAGATCATTCCGCCAGAGATCGGCTAGGCGATTCAGTCCCACCATCGGGCGGGGGAAGCATAGTGTTTTGCCCTGCTGTGCTTTCCGAAGAGCGGCCTGAGTCGTTTAATTTGATGATCGGCCAATCAGGCAGGCGTTGAAACTCTTTGAATTCCACAATCAGGCGGGTCCGTTTCGATTTCATATTCATATTCATATTCAGGTGATCAGACACCGGCCGATGCATTTTTGTTTCAAGCGATAACGACTTTTTGGATTAAATTTCTGTAATGAATTGCGCAGGAATTGCACAGGTATTGTGGGGGCAGACGGCCGCAGCATTGCCAAATGCAATAGAGCCCATTACTTTCAAGCTGCCACGGCTTCGGCGAGGTGTGGATCGCAACTACGTTTTTGAACGTCACCTCTATGCCCAGGTCGAAAAGTGCACTATATTGCCCATCGGTCATTACCGAAAACTGCTCGTCGATTAAAGACACATACTATGGCTGAATCTCCAATTAACACTCCGGCACAACGCCGAAAGCGACGATGGCTTCGGGTTGTTCTTGGCATTTTTGTTTGCTTCATCGCAATCCTGATGGCCGTCTATTTTATCGCGACCAGCTCAGCTTTTTTCAAAGGGGTCATTCTTCCGCGAGCGGGCAAGGCATTGAACGCCGAAATCACTGTTAGCGATGCATCGATCAGTCCGTTCAAGCAGGTGATCCTGCACGATTTGAAAGTACGCACGAGCGGGGATGAGCCGCTTGTCAGTGCGACGGAGGTTCGCGCCCGTTACGGTCTGATGGATATTTTGAAAGGGAACATTAAGGTGGACGAGGTGACCCTGGTTTCGCCGGTGATCGTGCTGGTCGAGAACCCCGACGGCAGCAGCAATCTCGATCCCCTTTTAGGAGGAGAAAAGGAAAAGGCCAAAGGAGCGAAGGAAGCGCCACCTGCCAAGCTGTCCAAAGCTGCGCAAGTGGACTTGAAGCATGTCGCTCTTTCCGACGGTTCGGTTAAACGGGTTAAGTTGTACAAGAATGGCAATCGCGACGTGATGGAGCTTTCCCATGTCAATGTGACCGTGGACGACATTAAGAATGGTCAAAGTGGAAAACTGGGACTGAAAGCGGACATCAAGGTGCAGAACAACCCTCCCCTTCCTGGGACTAACGGCACTTTAGTTGCACAGTTAAACGGCAACTTCAGTTTTGCGCTTGACCAGGAACTCAAACCCTCCTCCGTACAGGGCAAGGCGAGGATCGATATAGTTCAAGCGGCCGGGACCTTTGCGGATCTAAATACGCTTGGGACCGAACTGAATTGTGATGTCAGCCCAACTGAAATCAAACAGGTCGCGTTGCGCTTTCAAAAAGGCGGCACAGGTCTGGGAGAAGTGCGTGTGAGCGGGCCTTTTGACAGCGCTAAAATGGAAGGCCGCCTGACTGTCCAGGTCCTTTCCATTGACAAGCAGGTTTTAAATGCTGCCGGAGCAAAAAGCGGAATTGACTTTGGCCCTACGGTCTTCAATTCCACCAATGAGATTCAACTCACGAAGAACGGAACGGCCATCACTGCCAAGGGCGCCTTGGACTTAAACAAGCTCCAGGTAACTCGAGCGCAACAAACGACGCCTTCGCTCGACATTCATGCGGACTACAATGTCACTGTGGATCGAACTGCGGAGAATGCGTTGCTAAATAGTCTAACCCTGGTTGGAACGCAAAAAGGCAATCCTCTCCTGCGGGCGGAATTAACCAGCCCAATGCCGATTTCCTGGGGGAACGTCTCGAACGCAGTAGGTGATTCCGCCCTCAACGTCACGGTGACACATCTTAACCTTGGCGATTGGAAGCCGTTTACGGGTGATACTGGACCAACAGGCGATGTGAACCTGAAAGTAACATTATTGTCGCAGCAAGCCGGCAAAAAACTCACTTACGATGTTTCTTCGCAGATTGATAACCTCACAGCTGGCAGTGGTAGCAATCAGATCACTCAAGCAACTGTAACTTTAAAAGTTCACGGCACCGCAAGCGATCTGAAGCAGGTGGATCTGAGCGAGTATAAGTTACAGGTATCACGTCAGAATCAGCCCATGGTCTCGGTGGTTGGCTCGGGAACCTATGACCTGGCGGCGGAAAGCGCGGATTTGCAAATGACCGCTACAGTGATGCTCGCAAGGCTATTGGAAGCGATGCCGCGTTCCGATGTGTCTGTTTCGTCCGGGAGTGCGGAACTCAAAGCTCACGTCGTGCAAACCACAAAGAACCCGGGGACTACGAACAAGGTATCCAACCAAAACATTTCCGGCGCGCTCACTCTCACTGATTTCACCGGCAAATTTGGAAGCAACGAATTCCGCAGTTTTGGGAGCACCATGGAACTGGATGTCAATGCGACCCCTGAACAAGCCCAAATTCGCAAGCTTAGTGGCAAGTTCACTCAAGGTGGCAATCCTGGAGGAACCTTTGACTTTACGGCCACATACGGGATGACCAGCAAAGCGGCTCAGTTCAAAGCAAAATTGACGGATTTCAACCAGAATGGATTACGCACTTTTCTCGAACCGATGTTGGCCGATAAAAAGCTTGTTTCCATCGCAATCAATGGCAACGCATCAGGTGATTACCTGCCGAATGGCGACTCTGCGATAAAGGCAGATCTGCAAATGGCCAACCTCGTTGTCGATGATCCCAACCACAAATTTCCCGCTACTCCGCTCGAAGCCAAAATGCAAGTGGATGCCTCGATCCATAACCAAGTTGCGCAGGTCCGTCAGTTTCAAATAGGTCTAACTCCCACTCAACGTGGCAAAAATGAGATCCAACTTACGGGCCAGGTCGACATGACCAAAACCAACGCGACGCAGGGCAACCTCAAGTTAACTGCGGAATCGCTGGACGTGACCAGTTATTATGACCTTTTTAACGGTGACAAGAAAACTGAAGCTGGAGAGAAACCGCAAACGGCACCACCCCGGAAAACTGGTGTCACGCCCGCGCCATCGCAACCTGCGATTGAAAAGGAACCTGATCCCAAACAATTGCCGTTCAAAGACTTCACCGCTGAAGTCAACATTGGCCGATTTTATTTGCGCGAAATGGAGATGAGCAATTTCCAGGCGACGGCAAAGATCGATGTTAGCAAACTTTCATTGAAACCTTTCCAAACAGCACTTAACGGCGCCCCGGTAAATGCTGCGGTACAAATAAACACTGGAATCCCCGGTTGGAGTTATGACCTGAATTGCAGTGCAACCCAAGTGCCTCTGGCACCACTGGTGAATAGTTTCGTGCCCGAAAGACGTGGCCAGGTAAATGGAACCTTGACGGCGCAAGCTCAAGCAAGTTGCACTGGCACAACCGGGCCCAGTTTGCAAAAGACCCTTACCGGGCAGTTCGATATTGGCACTACAAATCTGAATCTTGCCATACCCCAACTCCGAAGCAAATTGATGAAGACTTTGGTCAACGTAATTGCCGTCATTCCAACTCTTCTCAAAGATCCCACCGCGGCGGTGGGTTCGTTGTTCGGTGGCAAAGAAGCGAGCGGCAGCAGTTGGGTAAACGAATTGCAACAGTCACCGATTGACGTGATTCAAGCCAAAGGCTCGATGGGATCCGGAAAAGTCGAGCTTCAGCGGGCTTTTGTCTCCAGTGCGGCCTTTCAGGCCGAAACACACGGAGTCATCCAACTGGAGCCCGTTCTGACGAACTCAACCTTGAATCTTCCACTGTCAGTTTCCGTGCGACGGGGACTAGCCGAAAAAATTAACATGGTTTCTTCCGACACTCCAACGAACGTGGTATTCGTGCGCTTGCCTGACTATGTGACCGTAATCAACACCGTTGGTGACCCGAAACCAAAATACAACACGGGTGCATTGGTCGGCACCGTCTTAAAACAGATTCCCGTCATTCCCGGTGTCAGCAAACAAACCGGCAACCTGATTCAAGGATTAGGAGGTTTGCTCACTGGACGTCAGCCAGCTTCGACCAACGCGCCGCCTCCCGCGACTGACAACACTCCTAACGCTGCAACCAACCAACCACCAAGTAATCAATCGCCGGTTAATAATCTCCTCGATCAGTTGCTTAAGCCGAAAAAGAAATAGCGGCCGGGTGCGTTACAATTGTCCCTGATTCGCCAGCGCGACAAATCGCTCCAAGGTAACGATCTTCACTTTGTCAGCGTGGAGAAGATGCGCGGCCAGTCCGCCGCCCACATAATAATCTCGCAGCGTCCAGCCATCGCCGCCCAGGACCAGATACGCCTTTGCGCACGCTCCGCAGTTCACAACTTCCGCCAGGCAGATTACTTCGAATGGCACTTTTTGTTCTGCTGTTCCGCTGACCTGTTGCCATTTGAGAGAGACTACGATGCGATGGTCTTGTTTTGTCGCTACCGCATCTACCTTGTGTTTTCTTCCTCCAGGCCGGCAGCCAAGCAGCACTTGATTGTGACATTGATAGCCCCCACGGGTGAGCGCCGGTAAAATCATCGCTTCAAGCACACCGCCAGTATTTGTGTTGCGAGTGCTCACTGGAGATTCCTAAAGGCTAAAACTTCCTTTGCGGGCGTTCGATCCCCGGTGCAACTAATCCGCCGTGGCGCATGAAGAAAACTCAATTGGAATCCGAGCTTCTGATATAGCTCCTTAATTCTGTCGGTTGCTTGATTTGAAAGTATGACCGGCCCCTTGTGACGGCTTAGCCATTCAGCCGTTCGCACCTGCTCATTCCAGCCAAACCCTTCCTTCGAATAATGTGTGAATTCCACATCGTATGGAGGATCGGCATAGATAAAATCACTGGCTTTCAGCGGCACATCTTCAAAGTCCCCGCTTGTGAATTCCCACTTTTCAAAAGTTTGACGGTATCCTGTAAAATCTCGGGTGTAGTTAATCCGATTATAATCACCGAAAGGCACGTTGAGTTCACCGCTCTTGTTGAATCGGCAGAGCCCGTTAAAACCGGTTCGGTTTAAATAGTAAAAGAGGACGGCTGTTTCCGCACTTTCCGCGCCGCCGTTGCCCAGCAGTTCGTTGAACCGCCGGCGATGAGCGTAAAACAATTTCTCATCATTCTCCATCCGGATTTCGACAATGTTCTTGTCATCGTTTGAGCCAGGGGCATCACTTTTAACAAGCAGCCCTCTTTTCAGCCAGGAATAGAAATGGATCAAATGCGGATTCCGGTCGTTTAACAGGGCTTTTCGTGGCGAAAGACCGAGTGTGACTGCCAGCCCACCACAAAATGGTTCCACAAGTCGACGTTCGGAATGAGCCGTCCAATATTGTGAAAGATGCGGGACCAGCCAGCGCTTTCCGCCCGCCCATTTCAGAGGCGGCCGAAGCAGCCGGGGCTGGGTTGCGGCGGAGCTTTTAGACACCTCAGGATCATCCACAGTGTCCGGTCTCCTCGCAATCCTTTTTGCGAGAGGCTGTTTTCCAGGTCGTTCACTGACAATAGTGGCTTTGTGTTTTACCTGCCAACACTTCACATTGCGTAATCATTAGAGCTTGCTAAACAATGTGGCATGCAAGCTGTCATTGATTACTTAAAGCAAAACCAATCGAGATTTATTGAAGAATTATCCGCTTATCTTCGTTTTCCCAGCGTTTCAGCTCAACCAAAACATAAGGCGGATCTACATGCTTGCGCGCAGTGGGTATTGGAAAAGTGCCGCCACATAGGGCTCGAGGCGGAATTATGTCCCACACAGGGCAACCCGGTTGTTATTGCAAGCACACCCAAACACCAGGGTAACGGAGCAAGACGTCCTCATTATCTGATCTACGGACATTATGATGTGCAACCTCCGGAACCGTTCGAGCTATGGAAATCGCCTCCATTCGAGCCTTGCATCGAAGGCCGTTCACTTTTTGCTAGAGGCGCTTGTGATAATAAAGGCCAAAATCTGGCCCACCTTCTTGCGGTCGAAGCTTATTTAAAAACGGGCACCGAGTTGCCATGCGATATCACTTTCGTGATCGAAGGAGAAGAGGAGATTGGCAGCGGCAGCCTGGCTTCCTTTTTGCGTGAGCAGCGCGCACGATTGCGGTGCGAGGCCATCGTGATTTCAGATACGGGCATGCCCACGCCAAAACATCCAGCACTGACCTATTCCCTCAGAGGGATCGCAGCATTCGAAATTGTTTTGCATGGCCCAAACCGGGATCTGCATTCCGGCATTTTTGGAGGCACAGTTGATAACCCGGCGATGGCTCTTTGCCAAATGATTGGAAAACTGCGCGACAAGAACGGGCGGGTTGCGGTACCCGGATTCTACGATGATGTTGCGCCCCTCTCCGCTTACGAGCGACGACAATCCGCCACGTTGCCGTTTAAAATGAACGCTTATCGCAAGTTCCTTGGCGTCCCCAGATTGTTTGGGGAAAAGGGATTTACACCGCTCGAGCAACGGTCCGCTCGTCCGACCCTGGAAATTAACGGGCTCACCAGCGGATACCAGGGCGAAGGCAGCAAAACCATCGTTCCCTCCTGGGCTCGAGCAAAGCTTACTACTCGGCTCGTCCCCAATCAAAAACCGGAAAAGATTATTAAATTAATGACCCGGCATTTGAAGAGTCTCTGTCCGCCAACCGTGCGAATGGAAATTCAAGCCGATCATGCTGCCGAGCCTTACCTGGTTTCCCCAACTGGAGCCCAGGCGCAAGCGGCCTTAAGGGCTATCAAAGCGGCTTTTCAATGTGAACCTGTGATCATGCGGGAAGGTGGTTCGATCCCGATCGTCAACGATTTCAAAAAGATACTCCATGCCGACTCGTTGTTGATCGGGTTGGCCCTTCCCGATGACAACGCACATTCACCGAACGAAAAATTTGATCTGGATTGCTTTGCCAAAGGACAATTGATGAGTGCCTATTTGTGGCAGGAGTTAAGTAAGGTGTGATTGAACGTTAGCTGGTTGAAGAAAGACCACCCTGACCCTGACCCTCTCCCCGGAGAGAGGGAGAATTCTGTTCTGATTTTCAGGTGTTAATGAACCTCAATAAATCGGCCCACTTAGAACTGATTCGGGAAATGGCTGGGCCGTGAAATCCGCATGGAAGCCGCGTTTACTGTTTCTGCCGAGAGAGGAACCATTTTATAGGATTCAGCGGTGCCCCAGGAGCGAAGTTCGCTAGACAACCTTTCCATCGGTAATCCCACGACATTGGTGTGTGAACCGGAGATGCGCTCGATCAGTTGATCGCCGTGTTCTTGGATGGCATAAGCGCCTGCCTTATCCAGGGGATTAACCTGAGTCAGGTAGCGTCGTATCTGTACAGAATCCAGAGGCTTGAAAGTTACAGCCGTGCTTTCAGAAAGAATCCGTTGCCGATGAGTGCGCAGATGGAGCAGACAAATTCCTGTGACAACCCGATGCGTACGACCTTGAAGTCTTTCCAGCATCTCGTATGCTTCTTCCAGATTGGCAGGTTTCCCGTACAGGAGGTTATCCACGTTGACCACGGTATCGGCCCCGAGCACGAGGGCATCGGGAAATCGTTTAGCCACTGTTCGCGCTTTGCGATAAGCATTGATTTGTGAGATTTCGCGCGCGGTCAATTGGTCGTGATGCAGCTCGGCTGCGTCACTGGAGACGACCCGGAACTCGATGCCACATTGACGAAGCAGTTCAGAACGGCGGGGCGAGTTTGATGCGAGTATGAGCAAAGGCAATTTCATAGTTTGAAAAAACAGCCAGCGATAACTCAAGGGCCCCGCCTAGGCGAGGCGTTGAGAAATATACAGGAAAAGACTTGATTTTGCAACTTTTACGACAAACCGAACTCGGCTTCTCAGTTACATGGCTTTGGGCTTGTGCCAAGGGCGAAAGGAGAGTTTCGCCACGTTCCAACCGTTTCCCGACTTCATCACAACCTTTTAAAGCAGGTTTGTTGTCGAATGAGCGCCGCTCACCGGGCTCAAAAGCGGCTCTGTTAATGACATTCAGCACTCGGCTCCCAAACGGCTCTTGCCTCCCCTGCCCTCGCCTCATATTCTTGTGCGAAATCAAGTATGAATAAATCGATCCGCTTCCAGCTTTTCCTGATGATGGTTTTGGAACTTTTTATCTGGGGCGCGTGGCTTCCGTTGATTTATGGTTATCTTCCCAGCCTCGGGTTCACTGTGGGGCAACAGTCATGGATTCTTAATGCGTTCCCCATCGCTGCGATCGTGGGAATGTTTTTCAGCAATCAGTATGCGGATCGACATTTTTCGGCGGAAAAATTTCTCGCCTTTAGCCATTTAATCGGTGGTCTTTCAATTCTGATGCTCGCGTTTGTGACATCCTTTTGGCCGTTCTTCATCTGCATGTTGATCCATTGCCTGGTTTACGTTCCAACGATTTCCATCGCAAACTCGGTTGCGTTTGCGAATATGAAGGACGCGCAGAAAGAGTTTGGCTTGGTCCGCATGGGAGGCACTATCGGATGGATTCTCGCCGCCTGGCCTTTCACGTTTATTTTGGTGGATTGGGAAAAGGTGCGTTCCACTAATCCGCAAGGATTCACCAATTGGTTGGGCACGGTCTTGAGCTCTCCTCTGACTGGAGCGGCTTTTCAGCATGGAGTACGTTGGACTTACGTTGTGGCAGCGATCGCCTCATTTGTACTGGCAGCGTTCAGCATGACTTTGCCACATACTCCTCCCAAAAAGGTAGAGACTGGCGCCGATCGTTTCGCATGGCTTGAGGCCGTCAAGTTGCTAAAACATCCATTTGTCCTCGTGCTTTGGCTGGTAACGATTGTCGATGCGTTTGTACTCTACAGTTATTTCAACTGGACTGGGGTATTTCTGGCAACGCCGCGGCCACAAGGTGTTGGAATTGCCGGAAACTGGATCATGCCCGTGATGAGTCTCGGCCAGGTCGCTGAGATTCTCACCATGATCATCCTCGGAACCGTTTTAAAACGCCTCGGCTGGCGCCTGACAATGGTTATTGGCATTCTGGGGCACGCAGCACGATTTGCCGTTTACTCCTTCTTACCAAATCCAGGGGCTGTAATTGTCATTCAATTACTGCATGGCATCTGTTATGCCTTCTTTTTCGCAACCGTTTACATTTTTGTGGATGAGTATTTCCCCAAGGACGTTCGTTCCAGCGCTCAAGGATTATTTAATGCGGTCATTCTAGGGCTAGGGTCGTTGCTGGCTAATTTTATTTGTCCTCGCTTGATCCAGAACGTATTTACGGATGATGGGGTCACCGATTTCAAACATTTGTTCCTCGTGCCGTTAGTTGCTTCTGTCTTGGCAGCCATCGCATTGGCGCTCTTTTTCAGACCACCGCCCAAAGAGGCGCGAACGCCCGCAGCCGCCGCAGCAGTGGCAGCTTAAACCATCGGAGCTTCCAATGTGCGGTAAGGTTCCTCTCACCTCTCGGGTGGAAGGAGGGGGTGAGAACGTCAAACCCCAGAGAGGTGACTCGGTCTTTTAGTATCATAAACGGCCCACCCCTGCGGGGTTTCAGTCCCCTCGATTTCTATGACTGAAACCGCCGGCACCTTTAGCGAATCGTGGTACCGCATCGCCGATCAGCATGCGTCGATCCGGCCCCATGTCCAGGTTCGCCGCCAGTTTTATCGCGGTGAACGCTGGTACGTTCTGCACGATCCGATTAACAATCAGTTCTTTCGGCTCAGGGCAGCCGCCTATGATTTCGTCGCCCGCCTGCGTTTGAATCGTACCATCGAACAAGCCTGGAAGGAGGCCGCCGCGGCTAACCCTGAAGAAGCTCCGGGCCAGGAAGATGTCATCCGGCTCCTATCCCAGCTTTATTCCTCGAACTTATTGCTTTCAGACTTGCCGCCGGACAGTGAAAAGCTTTTTGAACGCCATCAGCAACGGGTGCAGCGCGAAGTGCAGTCGCGTTTCTTCAATATCATGTTCGCGCGCATTCCCATTTTTGATCCGGACTCGTTACTGAAGCGGCTCCTTCCCCTCATTCGTCTTTTATACTCCCCGATTGGGGCGATGCTGTGGCTGATTGTGGTAGGAATCGCCGGGAAAGTTGCACTCGACAATGTGCAAGGTTTAAAGGAGCAAAGCCAGGGGGTCCTGGATCCGAGCAATCTGTTCCTGCTGTACGTGGGCATGGTCCTGACCAAGACCGTCCATGAATTCGGACACGCTTTTGCCTGCCGCAGATTTGGCGGGGAAGTTCATACCATGGGGATCATGTTCATGATTTTCACGCCGATGCCGTACGTGGATGCGACATCCTCATGGTCATTTCGCAGCCGATGGCATCGAGTGTTGGTGGGCTGCGCCGGGATGATCCACGAATTATTCCTGGCGGCTATTGCTACTTTCGTTTGGGCCAACACAGGCCAGGGTGCGCTCCATAGCCTGGCCTACAACATGATGTTCATCTCCTCGGTCTCGACTCTTGTTTTCAATATCAATCCCCTGATCGCCGAAGACGAACTCCTGAATCGCTTTTTACCAGCGCCGGTTCGCGCTCGACTCGAAGCCACAGCGCGCCGTCAACAAATCGCCGCGGAACGTTTGGCGAATCTAAGCTTTAGATACGCGCAATTTGTCGCACAACGCCAGGCCTTCCGTCAACGCAGCCAGATCCTCAAGTTCGACACCTGGCTCGCTGAGTCCCTTTCGTTTGCAGGAAATTCGCAAACCTACGCGCGCTCCTCGGCGTTGAAAGAGAGGAGAGATTGAACATGAGCAAACGGCTCTCTCCGCGTACGCTTGGTTTCCCTTTGTAGCAACTGCGGAGAGTGGAGGCTCGACGGATTACTTCCTTTACCCGGCCGGGTTTCCGCGCTAAGATAACACCCGATGCAAGTATCAACCGATAGCAGCGACAGCAATTCCCTGGCGAAGGCTTGGGAATCGCAAATATTTTGCTGTCGGCCGACCCCACCCTAGAATTTTTCCTCAATCGACGGGACGGTTTTTTCTCCATGGAAGTTGGAGGCTACGACAAGCCTCCAGAGACTGAATGAAACTTTAAAGATTTTTGAGGATAATTTGTATGCAATCATTTGAACAGGAAATCGCGCGAAGGCGCACCTTTGCGATTATTTCGCACCCGGACGCCGGTAAAACGACTTTGACGGAAAAATTCCTTTTGTATGGCGGTGCAGTGCAGCTGGCAGGGTCAGTTAGTGCTCGAAAAAATCAACGAGCGACGACTTCGGATTGGATGGAGCTCGAACGGCAACGTGGCATTTCAGTTAGCTCGACGGTGCTGCAATTCGATTATAGCGGCTATTGCGTCAACCTGCTGGATACTCCGGGTCACAAGGATTTTTCCGAGGATACCTACCGCGTGCTGACCGCGGTCGATGCGGCGGTCATGGTGATCGACGCAGGCAAAGGCATCGAGACGCAGACGCGCAAGCTGTTCGAAGTTTGCCGTATGCGCGGGATACCGATCTTCACTTTCATGAACAAGCTGGATCGACCTGCGCGAGACCCGTTGTCGCTGCTCGATGAACTCGAGCGCGTGCTTGGGATCGCTGCTTATCCGGTAAACTGGCCGTTGGGTGATGGAAGCGAATTTCGGGGGGTGTACTCGCGGCAGGAAAACCTGGTTCATTTTTTCGAACGCGTTCCTGGAGGTGAATATCGCGCGCCGGTATCAGTGCATGGTTTGTCCGACGAAATCGTGCGTGAGGGAATGGAGCCTGATGCGTACAAACGAACCGTTGAGGAACTAGCGATGCTGGATGGAGCTGGCGCAGGCTTTGACCACGCCGCAGTGCTGTCGGGAAGTTTAACTCCGGTTTTCTTTGGCAGCGCAGTCAACAACTTCGGAGTCCAATTGCTTTTGGATGCATTCCTTCAATTGGCGCCGCCTCCTCAGCCTCACACCGCGCAGGGCAAGATCATTCAGCCTCAGGCAAAAGATTTCTCAGGATTCATTTTCAAGATCCAGGCTAACATGGATCCGAAGCATCGCGATCGACTGGCCTTTGTTCGCATTTGCTCGGGCAAATTTCAGCGCGATATGAGTGTGGTTAACACGCGCACAGGCAAAAAGGTTCGCCTTTCGAGCTCGCATAAAATCTTCGGGCGCGAACGTGAGACCGTCGATGAAGCCTTTGCCGGAGATGTCGTTGGACTCGTCGGCCATACAGATTTTCACATTGGCGACACGTTGGCGGAAGAGCCGACACTCGTTTATTCCGAAATTCCACGTTTCACACCCGAATGTTTTGCCTGGCTGCACAGCCCGAGCACAGCTCAATTCAAACGCTTTCGAGAAGGACTTGAACAATTGCTTCAGGAAGGGGTCGTGCAGAGTTTTCAACTCAAGGACAGCCTGCAACGAGTGCCGCTGTTGGGTGCGGTTGGTCCACTGCAATTCGAGGTGGTGCAATATCGGATGCAAAGCGAGTACGGCGCCGAATCGCGCCTCGAACAAGCCCCTTGGAAAATATTGCGCTGGGCTGCGACTGAGAACGGTACGCCGATCGAAACCTCCGCGCTGCCGACCGGCGCACGGCTTGGGTTTGATGTTTCCTCCAAACCGATCATTCTGTTCCCGGAGGAATGGAGCTGTAACTTCTTCGCGCAACGTAACCCGAGCATTCGCCTGGCGACGCTGCCTTTCAAGGAGTCGAATGGGAAATCATGATTTGGTGGCCGCGTCACTCGCCGCACCGAAACTAACAACTTGAAGAGTTCTGCAAAGGCCTCCTTTCCATGAACCGTTCTTCGAATCGTTCTCATCCTCGTTCTCGTCCTCGTCCTCGATCAGGTTCATAGTCCCAATGCGCATCAAAACGTCGAGGCTCTCCATGAACCTGGGATGGAAACAGCCTCCTCCGCTGCCCTCTCCTCCGATGGAGGGGAGGGAGAAACGGCACGCAGGGAGTGACTCGCCCTTCCGATTATCCCTGCTTTACCGTTACAAATAGCTTTCAGTTTTATAGATGCGCTCCCGAACAGGATCAGGGATATGTTGACGCGTATGAACTGGTTTGCTAACGATTCGGTGTATTTGGCAGTTCGGGCGGGTTACAGTGTGACATCGAACACAAAATTTCAGGGCTCGCTTGCTGTCTTAGCTGCGGCGGCAATGCTCGCGGTTACCGTTCCTTCCCTCTCGGCGGCGGAGGATGGGGTCGCGCTCGGCATTGTTTACGACACCTCCGGGAGCATGCAGGAAACGGTTCGTGATAGTGAAGGCAAACCCGCCGCCAAATACCTAATCGCTAACCGCGCCCTGTCTGCAATCGCAAAACAGATTCAATCCTTTACCACCAATACTGCAGGTGGCGAAGCGCGCCGGGTCGATGCCGGACTGTTCATTTTCAATTCCCCGGGAGCGCGGGCGGTGGTGCCTTTCGGCAAGTTCGACGCTTCGGCCATTGAAAATTGGGTGCGGGATTTCCATTCGCCTCAAGGCAGCACACCGCTCGGAAACGCACTCAATACGGCCGCGCAAGCTGTCCTTCGATCACCTCTCTCGCGCAAGCATGTTCTGGTGATTACCGACGGTATCAGCAATACGGGCCCGACTCCTGCGGAGGTGTTGTCACGCCTCAAACAACAGGCTGCCAGTTCACAGCAACAGCTTTCTGTTCATTTTGTCGCCTTCGATGTCGATGCCAAAGTGTTTGCTCCGGTCAAGAAGTTGGACGCGACAGTCGTAGGTGCGCTTGACGAAAAACAGCTCAATACCCAGCTTTCGTTTATTCTGCAGAAAAAGATTCTTCTCGAGGAAGAAGAGCCGAAGAAATAACGATAAGGTCGATGAACACATTGAACAACCGCCGTAGTTAACAAATTTATGTTTAGATCAATCAAACGACTCTTTATTTGGCTGGGGTTGATGGCGGAGAAAGCAACCGAAACCGATGCCATCAACCAGGCAGTCGTCGAACGGGGAATTCGAGATTCCAAGGCAAAAGCGGACAAAGCGCATTATGCGAATGGCCAGTTGGCAGGGCAGATCGCATTGCTGAAAGATCAAATCAAGCGCCAGGAACGCCAGCGCGATGAGTTGCAAAGCTTGTTGCAAGTTGCCGCCGGCGCCAATGATGAGGCCAACGGCGCGCATTACGCAGAAGAATTGGCGACCTTGCAACAGGACCTCTCCGACAACCAAAGCCAGGCGGATAACCTCGAGCAGCTTTACAAGCAAAACACCAGCATCATCGCGGAGAGCTTGCGCGAAATACAACGGTTCCAGCGCGAGTTTGAGGCGGTCAAAGCCAAAGTCGCGATTGGACGTTCGCTCGATAGCCTGGCTGGCATGATGAAGAGTTCCATCACTGAATTGCAGGGGATGATGGGTGGAGAAATGGCCCAGTCCATGCAACAACTGCGCCAGTCCGCCGCGGGCGGCGAAGGCCAAATGAGAGCGACCCTGGATTTAGCCAAAGAGATGGGCTCGGGAATTGTCCGGCAACAGGAAGCCCGCAAGTTGCGCGGCGCCGCCCTGTTCCAGGAATACAAAAAGAAAATGGGCATGGTGCAGCCGGAGGCTGCTTCGACCAACAAGCCGCCGACAACCCAACCCGAAAGACAGAAGATTGCGGAGCAATGAAAACCAAACGGAGTAATGGAGTAGTGGAGCGCAGGAGTAATGGGCTCGCCTTACTCCGCTCCCTCCCTAACCCATCACTCCATTACTCCATCACTCCATCACTCCAATCCCCCTTATGACTACACGAGGAAAAATTGTCCTGACCTTCCTGCTTCTGGGCGTTGTCGGCTTTGGCGTTTACCGCTGGTGGGATAAGATTGCTCCCCAGAGCAAGCCGCAGAACCAGTCCATCGACGTCGCCAAGGTCAAACAGCAAATCGAAGAGGGCAAAAAGACGCCGACCGATATTCCGCTTTTGATTGGGACGAACGCGGCCACGCTGGTGGAACGCTCCGGGATTCCGGCAGTGACCTCCACAAGCGATTACAAGAAAGATACCAAGGATGGAAAACTGATCGTTCAATTCCCCATCAATGTTTGGCCCGGTTGGGCCCCGATCATCCTGGCCAACGCCGGCATGGAGCCGAACGATCAGAGTGTGTTCGCCAAGAAATATGGATTCTACGTGCGCTTAAGTATCGTCGATGATCCTGTGAAAGCGCGCGACCTGTTCGCCAGTGGGCAGAGCCATATCCTGTGGGGGACGCTCGATATGATCGCTTTGTTCGCCCCGGAGCTCGTGAAGGATTCTCGCACGGTGCCAGTGGTCTGCCAACAAATCGATTTTTCGGGCGGCGGCGACGGCATCGTTGCGCGAGGGGACATTCACAGCATTAATGATTTGCGGAGTCGTAATGGAAAACGCAAAAAAGTGGTTCTGGCGCAAAACTCACCCAGCCATTACCTCATCATGGCGTTGTTGATTGATGCCGGAATTGATCCTGGTGAAATTGATTTCAAATGGTCGGCGGATGCTCCTTCCGCAGCGAAGATCTTTGTGCAGGATAATTCTTACGATGCATTTGTGGGTTGGTCGCCGGATATTTATAATGTCACTGACAAACTGAAAGGAAGCACCAGGCTGGTGGTTACCACTGGAACGGCTAACCACCTGATCGCGGACGTTTGGGCTGTGCGTAACGATTTTTATCGGGATCATCCCGAAATCGTTTCAGGGCTCGTTCGGGGCATTTTTGAAGGAATGGACATGGAACGCAAAGATCCGGCTAATGCTGCGCGCGCGTTGCACACAGCTTTCAACCTGCCGGAGGAAGATTGCAAAGCGATGGTTGGAAAAGATGGTGGTGTCGCGGAAGGTGACGCTCATCTCACAAACTATCGTGAGAATGCCAAGTTCTTTCTGGATCCGTTTAACCCTGCCAACTTCGAAGTCGTTTGGAACAGCGCTTCGACGATTTATAAGTCGCTGGGCACGATCAACACAACAGTGCCGGCCGCGAAAATCAAAGCTCACACCGTGCTGGCTGCGCTCTCAGAAGAGTACAAGGATGTACGGGATCTTTCGCAGCCCACTTTCAAACCAGACGCTTTGCTGAAAATGTCTCCTGAGGCGGGGGCTGGCCAGGTCCTTACCAAAGCAGTGATGATCGCTTTTGAACCAAATAAAGCGACACTGAATGCCGAGTATGATAATACGATCCCGGGCACGCTGGAAGAAATTGGAAAACTTGGAGGCCGATTCGGCAACGCCTACATCGTGATTGAGGGAAACACCGATGCCAGTAAGAAAGGCATCGTCCCGACCGATCTGGTACGTCAGCTTTCCTACGAGCGGGCGGATTCCGTGCGAAAAGCGATCATGGAAAAATACAAATTTGATCCCAACAAGTTTAAGGTAGTCGGCAACGGCTGGGACAATCCGCTAGCTGGGGCCACTGACCCAAGCAACGCCGAGCACAACAAACGGAACCGGCGGGTCGAAGTGAAAGTATTTCCCCTCGAAACAAATTGATTCGGACGAGGCACCCGATTGGGATCGTTTCACAGCTTTGACTCATTACCTTTTGATTTCTTTGTTCAGGCCGGGGAAACCACAGGCACCCGAAATAGCGAATCTCGGGAAGGCGGCAACCGAGCTGGAGTACGGCTGTTTCGCAGACCAGCCGCAGCATGTTGATTGCTCATGGTCGGCCAAATTTTTACACTTGTCGCTGCTGTCAAGGAAGCCTTTGGCATAAATTGCTTGGGCCTAATCGCGGCTGTAAGCTCGCGCACACCTTCTACTTTGAGTAAAAACCAGACAAACCACAGAGACCCGAAGGACACAGATGGAGATAATAAACCACAAAGGCACAGAGATACAGAGAGGGAAAAAATAAGGGCAACCCCAATGACTCATGCCTTTCTTTTCTCTGTGCTCTTCGCGCCTCTGTGGTTTAATGAGTTCTTGAGAAACGGCCCGATCCTCGCGTCTCTAGTTCACTCTTAGAACATTCTGTGATTTACCTTTAAATTCATGAGCACAGACGAGCATAGGCTTCTGGGTTTTCCCATATTTGCCCTGGCATTCGTGGCGGTCCTGACGCTGGTAGTGCGTTTGGCCAAGCTGCGTGTTCGGGCACGTTTGTCTTATGCTAAAGGTATTGGACTGACGGCAATCTTTATCGGTGTGCTGCTGCTGGTTTGGTGGTTTCTCACTCGGGGCGGTGAAGGTAGCAGAATAGTTCAACCTTTGATTCTCCCGAGCCCATTAGAAGTGCTGATGGCGTTCGGACCGCTTCATCTCGAACAGGGACTGGTGCGCAGCGCTATCACTTCGTGGTTACGAGTCACTTTTGGATTTGTTCTGGCGGCGCTGATTGCTGTGCCCCTGGGTGTTTACATGGCTACCTTCTCATCGGTGGCAGCTTTTTTTCGTCCGCTGGCTCTAGCCGGATCTTATGTCCCCATTGTTGTGTTTATTCCACTGAGTATGATGTGGTTCGGTACAGATGAAGCTCAAAAGGTCGGGTTTCTTTTTATCGGTTGTTTTGTCGCACTGCTGCCATTGGTCATCAAGGACATTGACGATGTTCCGGATGCCTTCTTAGACGTGGCCGTTACCAAAGGGGCGACCCAATGGCAGCTAGTCCGCCACGTGTTGTTCCCTGTGGCTAAAGCGAACATTTGGGACCATCTCCGAGGGGTGTACGGTGTGGGTTGGGGTTGGATCATTATGGCGGAAGTGTTTGTGCGCCCCAAGTATGGACTGGGAGCCCTCATTGAAGTCTCGAGCCGTCGCAGCCATACCGATTCGATTTTTGCGGTCATCATCGTGATCGTCCTGATTGCTGTTGCTTGCGACCAGGCATGGCGCCTGGGGGGCGAACTCCTTTTCCCTTATCGAAAGGAAGAATGACCATGAGCGAGACGGAAAAAATCGCGAGTGGGGACATGGCAAAAGCATCTGCCGAGAAACAACCATCTGGTGAAACGCTGTCGAAATCCACGCGCCCTGATGTGGTGGCATTCAAAAATGTCACCAAGGTTTTCGGCCAGGGACCAGAGGCAAAAGTTGCCATTCAAGATGTCTCCTTTGTGGTCGAAGACCTGCCAGATATGGGGGAACTGATAACCATTGTCGGTCCTTCTGGCTGCGGCAAGTCCACAGTACTTCGGACAATTGCAAGTCTGAAACCACATTTTCCGCCAACCAAAGGGCAGGTGCTGGTGTTTGGAAAACCGGCGGAGCATCCTGGGCCTGATCGCGGGCTCGTCGATCAACGATATTCGCTTCTGCCTCACCTGACGGTTCTGGATAATGTGGCTTTCGGTTTGAAGCTGAGAGGGGTTGGGCGATCCGAGCGAAGAGATCGCGCTTGTGAATGGGTAAAGAAAGTTGGCCTGGATGGCTGTGAAAAGAAGTATCCGTCGGAACTTTCAGGAGGAATGCAGCAACGAGTGGCCTTGGCAGCAACGCTTATTCTGGGGCCGCGTGTTCTGCTGATGGACGAGCCGTTTGGAGCTCTCGATCCAGGCATTCGGTTGCGCATGCAGGAATTGCTTCTAGAATTGTGGAAGGAGCAGGAGGGAACTATCTTTTTGGTCACGCATTCGGTCGAGGAAGCTGTGTACCTGGGCGACAGGGTTTTTCTAATGGCTGCAAAACCTGGCAGGCTGATTGAGGTCTTAAAAGTGCCGCGGCCGACCCAATCTCCCGAAGAAAGCAAAAGACAGTCGTGGTTTATCAATTTTTCCCAGGCACTGTTACGACGGTTAGAGGAAGAGTCACCGGCGCCAGTTGTCACGAAAGTGTGAGCAAATGACGAATTACGAAAATCATAAAGTAACGAATTTCAAAGACCCAGGTTCATCCTGTGCTGGGCTGGCACCTTTAATGCAGGTTTTTGTGGCTTTTTCGGAATTCGGATTTCATTCCTCTTGGACACCACGTAAAGTAGTGTGACCAGACCATGGACGAGCAGCCGCCCAATTATCATCGCGAGTTTCTGGCCAGCCCGCAGCACGCCACGCTGGGGATATTGACCTTGGGCGCTGGTTTCATGAGCGGGATGCTGTTGCCGCTTATTGCCGGAGCCACTCTTTACAGCCTGGGTTGGATTTACCTGCCGGACCTTCCCTTTTTTCGCCGCTGGGTCGATCGCCGGCACGAAGCAACCAAAAAGGAAGAAGAGCTCAAGAAAATATCTGAATTCGCCTTACGCCGTCAAAGCCTGGTTAGCTCGCTTACGCCCGAACGCCGCGCGCGATACTCTGCGCTGGCGCAAGTATGCCGCGACATTGAAACCGCCAGCGCCGACAACCTTCTGGCCTCCCCCGATTCCTCGACTGACCCTCGGTTGCGGAAGCTGGATGAATTGATGTGGACCTTCCTTCGTCTCCTGGGCATTGAAGATTCATTAGAACGCTTCCTTGAGACCGAGCGGGGGGAAAATATACCAACTCTTCTGAAGGATGCCGAACGCGAGGTTGCCAGCCTCAAGGAAGAAGTCGAAAAACTCCAGGCCAAAGGCGCCAGCTCGGCTCTGGATGGCCGAAAACGATACATGGACTCGCGCCTGGAGAGACTTGAAGTCCTGCGCAAACGAGAGCAACGCCTTCAGGAAGCTGAACAAAACCTTTCTCTGGTGAGTTCAGAACAGGATCGACTCGAGCAACAAGTGAAGCTCATTCGCGCCGATGCCGTGGCGACAAAAAATGCCGAAACACTTACCGCGCGGATTGATGCAACCATCGAGCACCTCGACCAGACCAACAAATGGCTTTCTGAACTGGACCAGTTCAAAGACCTCGTTGGGGATATGCCAAGCACCGAATTGCGTGTCGGTTATGAAGCGACCGTCGGGACGAAGCCGCCACCGATTATCGAGCCGATGCAGGCTAGAAAACGTGAAGCCATCAGGCAGAAGTAGCCAAATCCGAAGGCCGAATGACGAAATCCGAAATAAATCCGAATGACGAAATCCGAAGGCCACGGAATAAGAGGTTCCGCGATAACTTCTATCTCAATCACGTACAGATTAAAGTCGCAAAGCCATCTTTGTGCTCATCGAACACAAGAGTTTCTCGCTTTGATATTTCGGATCTCTTTCGGATTTCGGCCTTCGGATTTCGGCCTTGACCATCGCCATGAAAACAGAAGCTCCTCCTGCCTCAAAACCAGCTCTCCCTACAGCGCAAACCCGTCTTCCGCTCCGTGGCTGGGGGCTCGAACTGGCGCGCAGATGGAATGGCGGCACCTATTCCCTCTTTGTTATTCACGGAAATATTTTCGACCTCTTTCCCGTTCAAGAGGAGTCCGGCATTGAGTATGCATCGCTCAAAACTTTTCTGGTTCGCCGCCTTTTTCCCGAACGTGCTTGCCTGCTTTTTTACGATATCAGCGACGGTTTGAGTTTTGGCTCCGCTGACATGCAAAAGCGGTTTTTCGAGTGGCTGGAGATTTATGACAGCGTCGAAAATACCAATTTTCATGCAGCCGGGCCGCCTCGGGATTTTATTCGACTGGCTCCCCTGCTCCGCCGCTTCTTTCTCCGGGTAGCCGAAGAAAAAGAGAAATGGCGTGGGATCACCCTGATCATTGACTTTCCGGAAAAACTTATACCCGCAAGTGAGGAGGCCAACGCCAGCATCGATGAGAGGATGAACCTGGTCACTTTCCTGAAATGGGCGGCTGCACCAGAAATGGCCCATTTGGACATTGGAGTCATTCTGGTGACCGAATCCGCCAGCGAACTCAATGGACGATTGTTGCAGAATCCCTACGTAGCTCAGGTACGCATCGACTTGCCTGATGCGGAGGAACGACTGCGTTTTCTCAAGTCCGGCTGGGCGGAGTCGATGGCCGACGGGAAAGACTTTACCGACTGGAGCGATTTTGATGCGGAACAATTGGCGGCGCGTTCAGCAGGTTTGAACCTGTTGCGGATTCGTCATTTTCTAGCGGAAGCAATTCGAAACAATACTCGGGTCACTGCGGATCTGGTGGCTTCGAGCAAAAAGCAACTGATCGAGGAATATTGCCAGGGACTGGTGCGTTTTAAGGATCCGAAGCCAGGCATAAGCCTGGATTGTGTCGCAACCCATTCCGCTGCCAAACAGAAGCTTCGCGAATTGGCGTGGTTGATCAAAAACGGAAAAACTGATGTGCTGGAACGGGGCGTTCTGGTACCGGGCCGCGTGGGCGTTGGCAAATCATTCCTAATTGATTGTTTTGCCAGCGAATGCGGTCTGCCGGTGATGGAAATGGGCGAGTTCCGCTCGAAATGGGTGGGTGATACGGAACGGCAGCAAATGCGTATTCTGATGACCATTCGCGCCCTGGGTCCCGTAATCGTGGTGGTGGATGAAGCGGACGCGGTGTTTGGCAGTCGGGAGGCCGATGGCGATAGCGGGGTGTCCGGGCGGGTCTTTGCGGCATTCGCCGCGCATATTGGCGATTCCACTTTGCGCGGACGCGAACTTTGGGTGGCGATGACGTCCAGGCCGGATCTGCTATCGATCGATATGAAACGGCAAGGTCGTTTTGGGTTGTGCCTGCCTCTCTTTCCAGCCCAGGGACCGGAGGACGTCATTGAGTTATTTAAGACGGTCGCGCGTGTTAAAAGGATTTTATTGAATGAGAAAATCCTGGATTACATACGTGAAAATCTGGGTAGTCGTGCGCTGACAGGCAGCGATATCGAATCCATTCTGATTCGAGCAAAGGAACGGGCAGTACTGGCGAAGCGTGACGACGATGTGCAACGCGAGGATCTGGAAGAGGCGGTGAGTTCCTTCATTGACCCATTGGACCCGGAGTTGCTGGCCTTGCAGGAACTTGCCGCAGTGCTTGCCTGTTCGGACCGTCGCTATTTGCCAGAACGCTATGCCAAAGCAGATCGGGCGGTGTTGTTAGAAGAGTTCTCCCGGCACAAAATGCGTGCTGGCCGCTGGTAAGTGGACAATCCGGGGCAAGGATTTGATTTACCGCTGCCCCCGCATCAGCGAAACTTAGACGTGCGAATGCGTTTAGTTTCAGGTCCCGCGGGTAGTGGCAAGACTTTCCGCTGTTTAGCGGAGATTCGGGACTTGCTTTGCGCTGAGCCGGAAGGATTGCCACTGCTGCTAATCGCGCCCAAGCAAAACACCTATTTGCTCGAGCGCCAACTGCTTTCCCAACCATCACTCTCAGGCTACACCCGGCTGCATATTCTTTCATTCGAACGCCTCGCGCATCTCATTTTTGAATGGCTCGGTTTATCCGCTCCCGAAATGCTCAGTGAACAAGGACGTTTGATGGTCATGCGAGCGATCATCGCAAAAAAGCGTGATGCCTTGAAGTTGTTCCGCGCCAGCGCCCGTCTGACCGGCTTCGCACAACAACTTGGGCAAGTAATAAAAGAAATGCAGCGTAAGCAGCTCACGCCTGAAACTCTTCGTTCGATCGCGCAAAGAGCGCAGGAGGTACCTGGCCTTTCCTATAAGCTCCAGGATTTGGCCACCATGTTGGAGGAATATCTTGTCTGGCTTCATACACACAAATTGCAAGATTCGGATTCGTTACTCGACAAGGCCATCGACGCGCTCAGTCCTTTGGGAGTTAAAAAGAAAGAGTCACTTAGGAGAGAAGCCCAGTTGGACTTGTTCAACAGCCAACCCTCGAAACCAACGATCCTGTTCGAACGATTATGGGTGGACGGTTTTGCGCAGTTTTCGGAACAGGAAATTGGCCTTCTGGCAGCTCTGGCGCCTCATGGCTATGAAGGAACGCTGATGTTGTGCCTGGATAAAATGGAGCGGGAGGAGGTTTCCTGGCTTTCCCCCTGGTCACTGGTTGGAAAAACTTTTACGGAATGCCGAAAAAGGCTTATTGCCGTACCAGGACTCGACATCATAACCGAGAACCTTCCCCGCGATTTGGGGCGAAATCGGTTCGCCGGTAATCGCGTGTTTGCGCACTTGGAAAATTACTGGGAGGAGCCACAGCCGTACACTGCCACAACCAGTTCCTCGCAAATCGCTCGAACAAACAACCAGAACAGCGGTTCCGATGACGTAAGCAGCCATATTCGCGTGGTTACTTGCGTGAACCCTCAGGAAGAATCGGTTTTGGCGGCTCGTGAAATTCTACGCTTTGCCCGCTCAGGCGGACGGTTCCGTGAAGCAACCGTGCTGGTACGAAAATTGAACGAATATGTGGAGCCGCTGCGTCAGGTCTTTTCCAGATTTCAGATTCCGTTCTTCATGGATCAGCGCGAGCCTGTTTCGCACCATCCCTTGCCGGAACTGACCCGCAATGCATTGCGAACAATCGTGTTCGGCTGGGTTCACGACGATTGGTTTGCAGCGCTCAAAACCGGTCTGGTGTCCGCCGATGAAAAGGAAATAGACAGACTGGAAAACGAAGCGCTTGCGCGAGGGTGGAAAGGAAATACCTGGCAAAAGCCCCTCGTTATTCCTGGCCAACCGGAAATGTCGGAGTGGCTTGCCGATTGGCATGGCCGGGTCGTTCCGCCGTTCCAACAGCTCGCCCTTGCATTGGGAGCGGCTCCGAGCGGGCCAACCGGCCGGGAGTTCGCGCACGCTCTACGGGATTTTTGGGGAACTTTGCGTATCGAGCAACGATTGCAAAACTGGACTGATGGTGAACCAGTGAACAGGAACGATGGCAAAGCAGGTTCAGTGCATGCCACCGTGTGGGAGGAGATGAAGGGGTTGCTGACCAATGTAGAACTTGCGTTCGCCAACGAAGCATTACCGTTGCGAGATTGGTTGCAGATTCTTGAAGCCGGCCTGGGAAGTCTCACGGTTGGGGTGGTGCCGCCTGCACTCGACCAGGTACTGGTGGGGGCAATCGATCGCTCTCGAAATCCTGAAATCAAACTGGCGCTCGTGCTTGGGCTTAATGAGGGGATATTCCCTGCCCGGCCCGAAGCGAGCGTATTGTTAAGCGAGGCCGACAAGGCGGAACTGGAAAAGCATGGCGTTACATTACGTCTTAGTTCCCGTCAGCAGCTGGGCCAGGAACGTTTTCTTGGTTACATCGGTTTTACGCGCGCAAGCGAGCGGCTCTTTTTGAGCAGAGCGTTGCAGGATTCAAGAGGTTCGCCGCTTAATCCTTCTCTCTTCCTGAGACACTTGACTCGCTTGTTTCCAATGATTCAGATCGAGGATAAGCCAGAAAAATTGGATTGGCGCGGTGCCGAGCATCCCAGCGAGCTGATAGGCAAGGTCCTCAGCCTTCAGAATGAGCGAAGTGCCGCACAGGATCCATCTGTGCCTGTCCCTACTCAGATTGAAACAATTCCTGGCATATCGGCTGTCGTGGAACGGCTAAGTCATTTTCGACAGGTGATGTCCGAACCTTGCTTAACGAGGGATTTGGCGGGCCGGTTATATGGCTTTAAACTGCGCACTTCGGTGAGTCGGCTGGAACAATTCGCTGCCTGTCCCTTCAAATTTTTTGTTCACTCAGGTCTAAAAGCCGAAGAACGCCAGGTCTTCGAGTTAGATGCCAAGGAGCAAGGACTTTTTCAGCACGACCTCCTGGCATTGTTTCACGAGCAATTGAGCAGCCAGGGTAAGCGTTGGCGGGATATCAGCGGCTTGGAAGCCAGGGATTTAATTGCGCAGCTAGCAGAAAGCCTGGCCGTGACCTATCGGGAAGGACTGCTTCACGCCAGCGAGCGAAGCAAGTTCATGCTGCGGCTCATGACTGAGTCTCTCCAGGATTTTATCGAAACTTCAGTGAATTGGATGCGAGAACAGTACCGATTCAATCCTGTGGCGGTGGAAGTTCCATTTGGTGAAGGGCAGACTGGGGAACCATGGGAAGTCGATCTCGACAACGACCACCATTTGGTTTTGCAAGGTCGCATCGATCGCGTCGATGTGTTCCACGACGCCGAAAGTTCTGCGGCGCAGTGCGTAGTGGTAGATTATAAATCAGGCCAAAAACGCCTGGACCCATTGTTGCTGGCTAATGGTTTGCAGTTGCAACTCCTGACCTACTTGAATGTCTTGAGGCGGTGGCGCAACCCCAGGGAGCTCTGTGGAGCAATTACCCTGGCCCCGGCGGGTGTGTTCTACGTCAATTTGCGCGGCCAATATGAAGCAGAACGAGATCGCCGCGCCGCCTTGTCCGACATAAATGAAGCGCGTCAAATAGCCTATCGCCATAATGGACGCTTCAATGCAAATGCTTTGCGGCTGCTGGACAGCCGTTCTGAGGCCCGGGTTGGCAATCAGTTTAATTACCGGCTAAACCTTGATGGCAACTTATCGAAGAATTGTCGGGAAGCTTTATCAAGCGAGGCATTTGAGGCGCTACTTGATGCCATCGAAACCCAATTGAAACAAATGGGTCAACAGATCTTTTCGGGCGTGGCTGACGTAGCTCCTTACAAGAAAGGTTCTGTCACAGCATGCCACCAATGTGTTTACGGAGGAATCTGCCGAATCGATCCATGGACACATCGTTACCGTGTTTTAAATCGTAACGGCTCCCTGTAAATGCACTGGCGGAGTATTCGAGTGCTGGGGCGCGTGGGACGGTGCAATTAGGCAGGAGCGCGCCTTGGCGCGCACGGAGTGAGGCGCCCTGCCTCTCAGGGTCAAGCGGGCCACCCCTTCCGGGCACGGCGAGCAACCCACTGATTTACCTCGGAGAGGTTGGTCACCTTCATTTTTGAGCCATTCCATTCGATCTTGTTTCCGACACCAGCATGTTGAGCGAGGTTTCCAAGCAGGGTGAACTCGGTCAAACGAGCGCCGTAATCAAAGCCGGCTGCTGTTTCCTTCTTGCCCTCGCGTACGGCATCCAGGAAATCTTTCATGATATTCTTGGGACGCGGCAAAGTTCGCGGGGGCTGATCGATTTGATTCATCTTTTCCATTGGCAGAATGTGAAATCTTTGGCCGTAGGTGCCGGTATAAAGTACGCCTTTCTCTCCGACGTAAATGCTGCCGCTATCAAGCTTGTCCATCTCTTCATCCGGATATTGCTTCTGCAATTCGAGAAGCAGAGGAGGAAAATTTCTGGAATCACCTTTTGCGGCATGCAAACTTCCAGTGGCGCCTTCCTTAGCGCCTTTCTTGAGACCTTCATACCAATAAGCCTTCAAGGCAGGCATCGAGCCACGAGCCGGGATATCAAAACGCAGCCGGCTGCCGAGCGGATAGCGCTCGTTGCCGCCGCCGATGATTTCCTCGGCTTCGATACTGGTAGGATGTTCGACTTTGAGCGCCCAAAATACTCCATCCAGCACATGGCATCCCATGTTTCCGAGCGAGCCATTTCCGAAATCGTACCAGCCGTGCCACTCGTGTGGGTGCAGGTCCGAGTGAAACTCACGATAAGGAGCCGGCCCAATCCATGAGTCCCAATTCAATCCTGATGGGACTGGCAATACGGGAGGACGAGGGCCAACGCCACCATTGGCGCGATCTGTCCAACTATGGGTTTCGGTGATATTTCCCACTACACCGCTCGAAACGAACTCACATAAGCGGCGATAGCCGTCCTCACAGTGTCCCTGGTTGCCCATCTGGGTCGGAGCTTTGCAGCGTTGAGCCATCTTACTCAACTTGCGGCATTCAGCGATGCTATGCGTCAAAGGTTTTTCGCAGTAAACCGCTTTGTTTAAGTCCATGGCAAGCATTGAAGCTGGAGCGTGATGATGATTTGGCGTGGCAATAAACACCGCGTCAATCTGCTTTCCGATCTTGTCGTACATTTTCCTGTAATCGGTAAAAGCCTGCACTTTACCGGCATCGCGCCCCTGTTTTTGCAAGTATGTTCTGACCTTTGCGTGCTGCGTCTCGTCGGGATCTACGATGGCCACGACGTTCTCGCCGGCTTGCTCGACTATCCATTGTAGGTGCGCCATGGCACGTCCCCCACATCCGATTTGCACACAGTTCAGTTTTTTAGCCGCATCCTGTGCCCTGCTGATATTGGGTGCCAGAAGTGGTGTAACAGAAAATGCTCCAGCAGTGAGAATGGACCGTTGCAAAAAGGCCCGCCGGCTCAATCGTGAATTCATATATCACGTTTAGCGCTCGATCGACTTCAACGCAATTGAATTATCTTTAACCATGAATGGCCGTAAGCAGCTGCCTCGGGGGCTTCTCTATTGATTTCGGGCACGTAGTCGTTCCTGAAGTTCGAGGCTTTTGCGAGCTAGTTCTTGTTGGCCGGTTCGACTGGCAAGCAGATGGGCTTGACCGGCCGATTCCCCGGCAGCGGCAAGTTTCCCCTGCCCCGCAAGTGCAAGAGCGAGTTGGAAGTGAGCTAAAGCTAAATCGGGCTTCAGCCGAATGACATCGGAGAACTCGGTGACAGCCTCCACGAAACGGCTTTGCTTAAGCAACGCTTCACCTAAACCGTAGTGGGCCTGCCAAAAATTGGGTCGCAGATGCAAGGCACTTTTAAAATGAACAACGGCTTCATCCAACTTTTCCTCCCGCCTGAGGATAAAAGCCAAATTGTTATGCGAATCTGCTGACCGGGGATCGGAGCGCAATGCGGCCTGATAATGCTGGCGGGCCAGATCGAAACGGCGTTGATGCGCCAGCGTATTGGCGAGATTATAATGCGCGGGAGCGTAATCGGGTTTCAAACGGATCGCCTCAGAATAACACGCCAGGGATTCGTTGGTTTTATTTTGCTTAATGAAAGCCAGTCCTAGAGTGGTGTGCGCCTCTGCCATTCTCGGATTTATGTTTAAAGCAGCCTGGCATTTCAGTTCTGCTTCCTGGTAGCGTCCCTGATTGATCAGCACACTTCCCAGTTTGTTCCACGCTGCCGCACTGCCGGGATTTACCGCCAGGGAAATACGAAAGACTCGCTCCGATAAATCCGATTCCCCCAGGTCCGCGTAGTAGAAACCTAAACTATTTTGCGCAATGTAATTGTTTTTCGTAACCGCTACGGCATGGCGAAAAAGTGTTTCGGTATTTTGCCAGACAAGGACCTGTCTTTGGGCGACTACGATCAAGCTTGCCAAGACTGCCATGCCAATTGCGCCCGTTACTATTTGGCTTTTTAAGTCGATAAAGAACTTATGGGGGAGCCCCCAAACCACTATGATGAACAATCCGATTGCCGGCAAATAAGTGTACCGATCGGCCATCGAATGACTGCCCACCTTCACCAATCCAATAACCGGCACCAACGTTCCCAAGTACCAAAGCCAGCCCACGAGCAGGTAGGGCCAACGCTTTAGAAACCGCCAGGCCATTAATGTAATAATCAAAAGCACGATCCCCGTTAAAACTACTGCCATTAAGGGAGATGCTCCTGAATCGAGGTAGATGACTGACAGATGCTCTGGCCAGAACAACTTCGCCAAATAGCGGCCGAAGGTAACAATCGAATTGGCTAGTCGTGTGGCCAACGGGACTGCGGCCAATGGCGCAAGGGCGGAGCCACTCTTTTGAGACAGCACAGTAACAATACAATCAGCGGCAGAGAGCACGAAGAAAGGCAGTTTCTCCAGAAATAAGCTTCGCAAACGCACTCTGCTCTGTCCGGGCTGCAATCGGCCGAGTGGCCAATAATCCAAAAGCAATAAGACGAATGGCCAGGTAACCAGCATTGGCTTGCTCATCAATCCGAAAGCAAACAGTAGCAATGAAGAGGAATACCAAAACGAATGGAAACCAATCGGTTTAAACGGGCTGTGGGCAAATGAACTTTTAACGCGAGAGGCCTCCTCTCCCCAGCCCTCTGTTCCCGAGGAGGAGAGGGGCAAGACCGGACTCCGTTGCGGTTGAGGGGATTCAGTGCTCGAAGTATTATTCGAGGAAGTTTCTTCTCGAGATGATGTGCTCCCCGCAAGCACAACGTTCCGCGGAACCGCGCATTTCGCGTAGGCCGCATAGGCCCAGAGGGAGAGCAGCCCGAAAAATGCGCTGAGGACATCTTTCCGTTCGGATATCCAGGCGACAGACTCGACGTGGAGAGGGTGAACCGCAAAAAGAGCTGCTACCGCCGCACTGCGCCAAACGGCGCCAGTCAGAAAACGCAGTAAACCGAAAAGCAAAAGCGTGTTGAGAGTGTGGAAGATGACATTAGTAACATGATGACCAGTCGGCATGACCTCGTAAACCTGGCAATCCAGCATGTGAGAAAGCCAGGTAAGAGGATGCCAATTACCGGAATGGAAGTGAGTGAACGCCCACCGAACCCCTTCCCAGGTCAGACCGTTCAGAACCGGTAGATTCTCGAGTACATAGTCCGGGTCGTCGTAATTGGTGAAATCAAACCAGATAACCGGCAAATACACAGCCCATACCGCCAGAGCGAGCACAAGACATATAAGACCAACACGTAATTGGTTCGAGCGGAACGCCATGTTTTATGGCAACAGTCAGCAGACAAACTCAAGTTCCTGACGATGCGGAATGAGCCCCTGTTCATAAGCGCGGCTGAGGAACCTCCGAATCGACTCCCGGCCTTTCTCGCCATAGTCGAGGGTCCAATGGTTCACGTACATTCCTACGAATTTGTCCGCCAACTCGAGGCCCATGTCACGAGCGTAATGCAACGCATGTTGCACGGCTTCGTAGCGGTGATCGAGACTATATTGGATGCTGGCGGTAAGGATGTTTGAAACCACCGTACGGTCGGCCGGGGTAATTCGCTTGTTAATGACATTTCCCCCGAGCGGCAAAGGCAGGCCTTCGTTCTCACCTGTCCACCATTTTCCGAGGTCCTGGCAAAGCTGCAATCCTTCATTTTGATAAGTCAGTTGCCCTTCATGAATCACCAGGCCGACATCAGCCTGGCCCGATCGGACGGCTTGAAAGATTCCGTCAAAGGGCACAACAACAAAATCTAATTCCGCTGCGGGTTTATTCAGCCAAAGTTGCAGGGCCAAAAAGGCGCTGGTCATCGTACCCGGCACAGCGATCCGACTCTTGGCAATTTGAGTTTTGTTCAAAGAATTTTTCGAAACCAACATCGGTCCATAACCATCGCCCATGCTGGCGCCGGCCGGCAGCAATGCATATTGTTGGCTGACGTAAGCGTAAGCGTGAATGCTGATTGCTGAAATATCCAATTCGCCGCGAGTGGCGCGTTCATTCAGCGTCTGAATGTCCTGCAGGATATGAACGAATTCGAAGCCATTAGTTGGGATCAAATCCTTGGCTAAAGCGTAAAACATGAAGGCATCATCCGGGTCCGGTGAATGACCAAGGGTCAGCCTGCGTCGGAGATCGGAAGGCTCGTTCTTAGTTTTCAAACGATGTCAACTGCGACTGGATACCGACCATCAACCAGGGCGAAGATTATGACCAAGGCGCGTGAATCGCAGCGGACCTTGTGAGTCGCCCTAAGCCGGAACTATGTGATTGGGGTGCGCCCGTCCTCGGGCTCAGCAGCATACTTGCTGTGAAATGCTCACCTTTGAGAGTGACGCTAATCACCAAATGGTGACATCGGCTTTTCAGAGGCATAGGCTCGATTCGTGAACGTCTGACCGCTAGGACGTTGCTGCGCCCGAGACGGGCGCACCCCGAAATGCATAGTTCCGGCTAAGGGCCCGAAGCTTGAGTCGAACCGCTCGCCCAAGCGCTGGATCACTACTGAGTAATAACCAGAACCGAATTCCTGCCGCCAAAAGGATTCTGGACGCTTTCCGTTGCATTCGGGTCCGGAACCCACTGGCCGTCCACCACAAATAAATATTCGTGCCGTCCAGAAATGCCACTTAATTCGCCAATCCACGTTCCGTCGCTAACGCGGGTCAGAGGTGTTCGTGCCGGGTTCCATTCGTTGAAAGACCCGGCCACGCAGACAGATTTGGCGTCGGGTTTAACCAACTTCAGGTGTGCTTTGGGCGCCTCGGGCTTAGGTGTATTAGGCCGGGCAATCGGTTCGGATTGAGCTTTGACCGGACTGGGCTTAGCGGGCTCTATCTTCGCTGATTCGGACTTGGTCGTGGCAGCCTTAACAAAGGTTGCCCTCGTTGATTCATTTTTCGGTTTTGTCGTTCTCTTAATCATAACTACCCCAATAAGAACAGGCTCCATGCCTGATTTGTTCAAATTACATTTGACGATCACGCCCCTAGCAATGGGCGTACCGTTAAACCGCGCCTGCGTTCAGGAGAAAACCTCTGCAAACGCACACAGAGTAATCTGTTTAGCGCAGCTCAATAATGTCTTCTTTTTTCCGGAATGGCAAAAGAAATTCGATTTAATTTATCACGGGTTGAAGAACAAACATTGCAAGACGAGGCAATTTCATGCTCATTTGAGTTTCCCACTGGCAGGTGCGATGCATTTCAATACACTGCGCCGCGATGTTGAATTTGAACTCGCTTAATCCTGAGCAGCGGCGCGCGGTCGAGACGCTGCGCGGACCGGTATTGATTCTGGCTGGTGCTGGCACAGGCAAAACGCGGGTGATTACATTTCGTATCGCGAACCTGGTGGAGCATGGTGTTCAACCGGGGAACATTCTAGGGGTAACCTTTACCAATAAAGCGGCCCGCGAGATGCAGGAGAGGCTTCGCCTTCTGCTCCCCGGAGCTGGCGCAAAAAAGCAAAAATCAAGCGAGCCCCCGACAGGCAAAGACCGCCGCCCGGTGATATGCACATTTCATTCGTTTTGCGTGCGCGTCTTGCGAGAGCACATTGACAAGCTGGGCTATAAAAGGAACTTCGTCATTTTCGATGAATCGGAACAGATTGCGGCAATAAAAAAGATCATGTCTCATATTTCGGCCCGGGGAGAAAAGACCGATCCAGCCGCCATATTAGCTTTACTTAGCAAGTTCAGAAATGGCGGCCAGCGAGCGGAGGCTTTTGCCGATGAAAGCCTGCGGGCAATGGCTCAGCACGTCCAATCGCACTACGAATCCGCTTTGCGCGCGTGCAATGCCGTAGATTTCGACGATCTAATTCTGCTAACCCTGCGCCTTTTTGGAGAACACCCTGCGGCGCTCGAAGCATGCAGGCAAAAGTATCAATATGTGCTTGTGGATGAGTACCAGGATACTAATGCCGCACAGTTCAAACTCATCCAGGCCCTGACTCAGGAGCATCGCAACCTCTGCGTCGTGGGAGATGACGATCAGAGCATTTATGGATGGAGGGGAGCGGAAATTTCCAACCTGCTCGATATGGAAAAGTATTATCCAGAGGTGAAGACCATTAAACTCGAACAAAATTACCGCTCAACAGGGAATATTTTGCAGGCGGCCAACGCAGTAATCAAACATAACGTGCTGCGACGCGGCAAAAATCTCTGGTCGCAGAAAGGAGCAGGCGCAAAGATAACGTTGGAGTGCTTTGATGATGAGGATGACGAGGCGAGAAGCGTGGTCGAGCAGATTCAATATGCGCGCCTGGCCTCGCGGATTCCCTGGTCGGACCAGGCCATATTATTTCGCACCAATATTCAGGCCCGCCCTCTGGAAATGGCGCTGCGTCAAGGAGACGTCCGTTATCATCTGGTAGGGGCTCAGAGCTTTTTCGATCGCCGTGAAGTGCGTGATTTTCTTGCCTACATAAAATTATTCCTGAATCCGGATGACGATGTCAGCTTGTTGCGCATAGCAAATGTGCCCGCGCGCGGCCTGAGCGATGTGACTATGCAACGATTGCTCGCGGCGAGTCAGGAACGCAAGTGTTCGGTATTCCAGGCGATGAAGAACATTACTGTGACTACCACGTTTCAGCCTGCTGCCAGGGCGTCTATCGAAAGATTTGTGGAGTTGATTGAACGGACACGAACGGCCCTGGGCGCTCTGGAACCGGCGACTTGGGCCCAGCAGTTCCTCGATGAAATCGCATACTTTGCCGAACTGCGCCGGTCCGAGAAAACTCCTGAAGCAGCCGAAAATCGAATTCGCAATGTGAAAGAAATGCTGGACACCCTGGCTGATACTGCGTCACGGCAGAATCCAGCCGAACGTTTGCAACTCTTTCTCGACGACATCTCCCTGGATGCAGACCGGGAAGAGGAACAAGACGTGGGCGACGCGGTTACCCTCATTACGGTGCATAGTTGTAAAGGTTTGGAATTTCGAAGCGTCTATATTGTCGGAATGGAGGAAGGGCTTTTGCCGCACGCCCGTTCGAAAGTGGAAGGCACCCTCGACGAAGAACGTCGCCTTTTTTATGTGGCATTAACCAGAGCGATGCAAACTCTCTCGATCAGCCATTGTGCAGGCCGAAAAAAGTATGGCAAACTTACACCGTGTCATCCGTCCCAGTTCCTGAGGGATTTACCAGCCGAGGTGGTCGAGGATGCGGATGAAAAGGCAAAACAGCCGGTGGAAGTGAACTCAGGCAAAAGTTTGTTTGATATGATGCGTACTTCTTTGGGATAGCGTGGCCCGGCAAAGCCGCAACAAAAAATGGGGGGGCAGACAAACCGCAGAGACGTGAAGAGCGCAGAGGAGAGTGTATATTCCGTGGCGAGGTGGACGAGAAGGTGTGCGTGACGACTGTGTGTTGGCTTCAGATGGTGTTCTTCGCAACGCAATTAGAGAAGATCGCGCATTTTAGCGAGATTTTCTTGGCTGAAAGTAGTTTATCTTCTCTGCGTTCTTCGCGCCTCTGCGGTTTGTCTGAGGCACGAACAGGTTTCAGCCGAGAAAATTTTGCAGAAAATACATGGTCTTCGACAATTGCACTGCAATAAAGAATTGGGAGATTGGACCCCGTTTTCTTCCCATCGTTTCTTCTAATGTCTTCGAGTCTCTGCGTCTCTGCGTTGATCTGTTCCTCCCCGGGAACTGCTTTTCATTCGCCAGACTGACTGTCAGCGATTAGATTCGGCTCGTGAAAATGCAACCAATAAATTTTTCCACGCTTCTTTTGCTGTTGCTCTCGCTGGCTACCCCTCGGCTCGAGGCGGCACCCACCAAAGCAGCCAGTGGAGATAAACACTCGTTATGGAAACTCCAGGGCAAGGACAATGTGGTTTATTTGCTGGGCTCAGTGCACGTGTTGAAAAGGGAAAATTATCCGCTGCCCGCTCCTATAGAAAAAGCATTCAAGGATGCCCAAATAGTTGTGTTCGAAACCGACATTGACGCGCTCCAAAAGCCGGAAAACGCCATGAAGATGCTCGTCAAAGGTCAATTGCCTGCGGGCGAAACGTTAAGCAAACAATTGTCTCCGTCGGTTTATGAGTCTTTCAGCAATCACATGCAAAAAACCAGCATGCCGGCAGAGCTGGTTGATTCGCTTACTCCCGCCGCCGCAGCGATCCTACTGGTCGCTCTCGAGCTTAAGAAACTGGGACTGGACCCTGAAATTGGGTTGGACAAACATTTCTTTGATCTCGCGAACCAGGAGTCCAAAAAAATCGTGCCGCTTGAGACTGTCGATTTTCAAATTGATCTGGTTACGGGTTTTACCAAGCAAGAGGGTGAGTTGTTAATGAAAACGACCCTGAAGGACATCGCCACGATGGAAAAAGATTTAGACGATATGCTAAAAGCCTGGCAAACCGGAGACGCTGAGAAATTAAATAAATACCTGAATGAAGCGATGCAGGAAGCGCCGGTAATTTATAAACGCATGGTGACCGACCGCAGCCGGAATTGGTTGCCGAAAGTTGAAGAACTCGCGCAGGGGAAGGAAAATGCCATTGTGATTGTCGGCGCAGGACATTTGGTTGGCGCTGAAGGCGTGGTTGAGTTGCTCAAAAAGAAAGGGTTCAAAATAACGCAGGAATAGCAACCTGCCGGGGAAAACCTGTTGTTTACGCGTGAGGTTGCACGTTCCAGCTTGTCTTAGTCACTCGTTGCGAGTATCATCAGGCAGTGAAGTTTCGGTTGTTGTTGACCCAGTTGGGGAGTTCTTTCGCGGCGTTCTTCCTGCTTTCACTGACCGTCTCAGGCGCCCAAATCAAGACTGTTCGACTTCGCAATCAGGTTCCGATACAGGCAGTCGGTTCAAAAAACTCCACGAATCAGCCCTCAATCCCTCTATCAGGATTGTTTCTGATTCAACTAAGCCATTCGCCTGATCCCCAGACCCGGCAGCAAATCCACAATCTCGGTGTGGATTTGCTTCATTACGTTCCTTCAGACACATACCTGGCCCGATTTCAGGGTACACGCCTCGATGCGCTTTATTCTATCCCTGTCGTTCAATGGGTGGGTCGATTTGGACCTGAACACAAAGTCCACAAAGCTTTCCAAGCAAAAAGGGCAGCTCAATCAACCACCGCTTTGGAAGCTGTTTCCGTCTTAGTGGCGCCCCGCGCTCACCCATCTGAAGTTGCGCAGGTGCGAAATTCTCTTGCAGAAATTCGGCAGGAAACAACTCTACGCTCGGGCACCGTGATTCGGGGCCGAATGAATCCAGCGCGGCTCGAGGCGTTGGCCAGGTCCGATGTAGTCTTGTGGATCGAGCCATGGCGAGGGATGAAACTCTTCGACGAAGTTGCCTCGAAAATTGTAGCCGGGGATGGTGGTCCCAGAATTTTGCTCACTCAATCATTGGGGTATGATGGCTCCGGAGTTGCTGTTGCAGTAGCTGATAGCGGCTTAAACAATGGGGATGCGCCGACCATGCATCCTGATCTGCTTGGGCGAACTCCATCGTTTTTTCATTATGGAACTTTGACCGATGCCGCGGATGAGCATAGTCATGGGACGCACGTGTCTGGAATCATCGCAGGTAATGGCGCCACGGGTGAAGTGGATGAAAACGGTGCGCTTTACGGTTTGGGAGTCGCTCCAGGAGCGAGCATTATTACGCAACGGATCTTCGACGATGTTGGCGGTTTCGAACCGCCCCCCAGTTTTGAAAGGCTAACGCGCGATGCGACCCGTGCGGGGGCAGTCATTGGCTCCAATAGCTGGGGAGACGATACCCAGGGGGCTTACGATCTTAGTGCCATGGAGTTCGATGAACTGGTGCGAGATGCAGATGCCTTGATGCTGGGTGATCAAGCGTACATTCTCGAGTTCTCTGCGGGAAATGCAGGTCCAGCCGCCCAAAGTATTGGAAGCCCTGCAGTGGCCAAAAATGTCATTGCCACTGGTGCGGTCGAGAATGATCGCCCTGACTTTATCATTTACGCGGATGGCCCGGATGCCATGGCGGATTTTTCGAGCCGCGGCCCCTGCGAGGATGGACGTATCAAACCCGACATTGTTGCTCCTGGTACTTGGATAGCCTCTTTGCAATCCGCTTCCGCGACGGACGAATTTGCCTGGTCTCCCATCGATGGATTATACCAGTACCAGGGAGGAACCAGCCAGGCCGGGCCACACGCTTCAGGGGCGGCGGCTGTCTTCGTCCAATACTATCGTCAGACTCATACCAATTCGACGCCCTCCCCTGCCCTGGTCAAAGCCACCCTGATCAACTCAGCAGTAAATACGGACGACTCTTTCGGGACGGGTCCGGTGCCAAACATGGATGAAGGCTGGGGCCGGATCGATTTGACGGCGCTTTTTGATCCAGTCTTGCGTTTCGATTTTACTGATCAAACAGCTCCCCTCACAAATACCCAGGTGTTTGAACACAACATCCTGGTAGAGAGTTCGGACGAGCCCCTGAAAATCACCCTGGCCTATACTGACCTTCCGGCCTTTCCCGGGGCTGTGGCTGCGTTGGTCAATGATTTGGACCTCGAAGTAATCGGGCCCGCTGGCACCATTTACCGCGGGAACCAGTTCAACAATGGTGAATCGGTGCCGAACGCCGCTCTGAGCGATCGAATCAATAATGTCGAAGCGGTTCACCTAGCACAGCCAACACCGGGCCTATATACGATCAGGGTTCGAGCTTTCAGGATCGTTGAGGATGCGCGTCAAGACACCCCGGAAGAGGATCAGGATTTTGCATTGGTCGTTTCCGGTGCTCTAGTCCCCGCCGAGAGAAGTATTGCCGTATTCGACCGGCAGGCTTACCGCGCTTCGGATCAAATCAGAATTCAGGTGGTGGATGCGGACCAGGGCGGCGCGGGATCTCTGAGCGTAACGCTCACAAGCTCGAGCGAACCTTTGGGCGAATCCATCCTGCTCAAAAATGCGGGAAGCTCAGGTGTTTTTACAGGTATTGTGGCAACAGCCGCCGGGGGCGCAATCACGGATGGCAAGCTGCAAATTTCCAATGGCGATATCATTCAGGCACGATATTTCGATGCATCGGCAAATGCGACCCGCACAGCCCAGGCGCACGCTGATTTTGTGGCCCCAAGTCTCTCGAATCCCTCAACGACGAACTTTTTCGGGCAAGTGCTGGTGTCATGGACGTCGGATGAACCGGCGACCTCGGTGGTTTATTACGGAACCAATGCCTCGGCAACGGGCCTGGTTCTTTCTGTCACAAACCTCACGCGAACCATTGCGCATTCCGTTTCACTGGAACGATTGCTTCCTGGCGCCACATACCACTATTACATCGTTTCGGTCGATGAGGCGGGCAATGCCGCGACCAACAATAACTCCTTTTCTTTCGTCGTGTCTGAGCCTCCTCCAGTCCTGGTGGTTGACGAGTACGGCATTGATGTGATCTCCGGTACTGCGCCGCCTCTCAGCGGTTATACAGATGCGCTAAATCAAATTGGTATCAAATATGATGTGTGGATCGCATCGGCAACCAATGAACCGACGCTCAGCACGCTTTCTCCTTATCGGGCAGTCATTTGGCGTGTGCCCGATAGCAGTGGTGTTTGGAGCGCGGGAGAACGGGGTGCGATTAGCAACTACTTGAATTCAGGCGGCGCGTTGCTGGTGGCATCGATGGAGGTTCTCTCAAGGCTCGAAGAGGCCAACGCAACCAGTTTCATTCATGACGTGCTGCAAATTCAATCCTATATCGTCGATCCACAAAGTTCGGGTGCCGGTGAAATCATTGGCTCCCCTTCCGACGCGATTACGAGTGGGCTCGATATCGAAATGGATTATGCGATTTATGAAGACATGTGGGGAGGGGTTGTGGGGCCAGATGCTTCGGATACCTTGACAACAACAACAAACGCGAGCTCGATTTTGCGCAATGATATCGGAGATGTGATCGGTCTGCGCTGGCCTGGAATTGGCCGGCAAGCGCCGGGACGGTTGGTCTTTTTGTCGTTTCCTCTCGACGCAGTTCTTATGGGAGGTGGGATCAATGACCGAATCAATTTGATGCACAACATCCTTGCTTTCCTCGCTCCGGGCGCACCCGGGCTTTCGAGTCTCACACTTGACTCGAGCGCCTATGGATTACCCAGTGTGGTCACAGTTGAAGTGGGTGATGCTCCCGCAATCGGCCAGGGAACAGTAACAGTCAAAGCCCGCAGCACCACCCAGACAAATGCGATCTCGGTTCTGCTCCACGAAACCCCCACGCGTGGGGTCTTTTCCGGTTCGTTCCAATTGGTTTCCGCAACCAACCCGCCCTCGTCCGGAACACTGCGGGCAGCCTCTGGGGATACGATTACCGTTCTCTATTCAAATGTTTCGACGAGTAATTCGATAACCGCGCTGGCTATGGTGGACACCATGCCGCCCGTTCCAACAATCCCTCAGGCTGAGCCCGACTATGTGTCTGCCGTCATCTCGTGGACCACGCCAGAGCCCACTGATGCTTTGGTGGAGTTTGGGCTATCGCCCTTCCTGGATCGCACTGTTTATATTTCTGATTTTGCAAATGCGCACGAATTGACTTTGTCATTTTTGCAGCCAGACCAGAAATATTATTATCAAACGATCAGTCGGGATGCGGCCGGAAATTCTTTCGTGGACGACAACCATGGAAAGTTCTACACTTTTCAAACGCTCAAACCGATTTTACCACCTTGGTTTGATAACCTGGATACCGGCGGGACTAATTGGAGCACCTTTACCGATCAAACTTTTGGAAGCAGTCCTGACTGGGAGTTGGGCGTGCCGCACAACTCTTTGTCGAATGCGGCGTATTCAGCGCCCAATGCCTGGGGCAACAATTTGAGTGGTGAAGCCAGAGATTACCAGGAGTGCTTTCTGATTAGCCCGGCCATTTACCTGACCAACGGAAACGTGGCAACACTGACATTCTGGCACAATTATGATTTCTTTGATGTGTCTGGTTACGATATCGAAATGGGTGAGGTCCTTGCCGTTGCGGCGGACACAGGCGCGAGCACTTCTCTGACGAACTTCGATGGTAGTTCACTTGGCTGGACTCTGGAAAAGATCAACTTATCTGCCTACGCAGGCAAGGTCGTTTACCTCGTATGGCATTACGCACTTTTGGCATTTGAATCGGCCACTCACCCAGGCTGGCTGGTGGATGACGTTTCAGTGACCGTTTCGAATGTTCCACCAGGAACTATTCAGATTGTAAATAATCTTTGGCAGTCCACCTATGTGCTGAGCGGAGCCGCGTTTCAAAAGGGTAAAGGTATCTCTGCCACCATCACAAACGCGCCATCGGGCGATTATTTAATTGAATACGCAGATTTGCCCTACTACATAACGCCGCCGTCCCAATCTACGAATTTGTCCCCTGGAGGTACGGTGACATTCGTTGCTAACTACACCTTCCCGGATATAAACACCAACGGCATTTCGGATCTTTGGGAACAGCATTTCTTTGGCAACGTTTCTACCAATCGTACCAGAGTTACGGATAGTGATGGCGATGGAATGACCGATTTTGCTGAATTCATTGCGGGCACAGACCCTAATACTTTGCGGCCGAACTTCCGTATTAGCCCGCAAAAGCTATCCAGTACGATGTTGCGACTCGAGTGGCCTTCCGTACCCGGTCAGCAGTTCCAGGTTCAAAGCAGCACCAATCTGTCGAGTTGGGCGAGTGTGACGGGAGGCTGGTTACAGGCTACCAGCACTGTAAGCAGATTGGATGTTTCGATGCTTTCTCTTGGGCGGCTTGCGTTTTTCCGTGTGCAACTTTTTTCTACGAACAGCCCCAGTAATCTCGCGCCGAATTTAAAAATGTCCGCGCGTGTCTTGGCCAATGGGCAGTTGCGTTTGGACTGGAATGCTTCCCCTGGCCGCGCTTACCAGCTCCAGGGAAGCAGTAACGGCTCAGTCTGGACACCCATTTCCACCTGGACCCAAGCTACCACTGCGTCAATGAACTATGTCGTAGCTGCACCAACCCCTGGCGCTCCATACCTTTTCCGACTGCAGGTGCAGCCGTGAAGAGGGTGATTTGAGTTGATTTCCCCGGGAGCGCCGATATCCCTGTCGGCGCTGTCTTCAAAAAGAAAGAAGCCGCCAAGGATGACGGGGCTCCCAGAGCATGCACCGGTTTTCTTTGTGAACAGCGCTCTCGCTTGGCTTTGAGCTGTCTTTATCTTACCACCAATAGCGGTGATAAACGGGCGGTCCAAAGTAGATGCGCGGACCGTAGTACACTGGAGGACCATAGTAAGCTGGGGGTCCATAATAAGCCGGCCCCTGAGGATACGCGGGGGGCGGAGGCCTGTTCATCTCGAAATGGATTTCGTGCGGGATGCGGTCTTCAGGTGAAAACAAATGACCTGTGCGGAATGTGGCCGTTTGGACGAACTGATTGGTCTGGTTAGGAAATGCCTGAATGATATAAAAATCAGAGCCGAAATCGTGGAAGGTGCCATCCGGATCCCCAAAGATCTTTAATGTAAGAGGGGTAGTCCCAATATATTGCGAATTTGCTTCAATTCTCACGCCGGGTTCGGAAGAATCGATTTTCACCAGGTACGCCATAGTACCATTGGGTCCGTGCTCGGCCCCTGGCGGAATGCTTTGGCACCCAGCTATTAACCCAACGATTGCCAAACCGCTGCCAAACAGTGCTACTCTCTTCATAATGCTTCGACGATAACCGTCTGTGATAAATTCGCCCAGTAATCGTTAAATTTCAATTCTTGAGTGTGCAAACATCCCGATTCTCCGTTAGCCGGTTTGGTCAGCGCAAGCCAAACCGCGAGAAAACCTTCCGCCCAAAGAACATGCCCCACGGGTAGAGTCCATTCCCTTTAGCCGCGTGTTTATTAGGGAATTTAGATTTACACCGCCCCGAGCCTCGTGATTTTCAGCGCGACATCTTAAGCATTTCATTGCAATCTCACTTCAATGAATTACGGCCTGGACATTCCTAAAAAAGGCGCACTCGATCTGGTAGCGCTTGGCGCACTGATTCACCGGCTCGACAGTGGTGTGCTTCCATTCCGTAAGGCGAGCACATGCGAAATTCATGTTAGCGGCGGCGAATTCAACGTGGCTTCAAACCTGGCTGATTGCTTCCACCTGCGAACGGCAATCGTCACGGCGATGGTGGATTATCCTGTCGGCGACCTTATTGCTGAGCGCGTGCGAGCCATGGGTGTCAGATCTTTCTATAAACATTTTAAACACGACGGTGTGCATGGCCCCAATATGGCAACCGTCTATAGCGATCGCGGGCATGGGGTGCGCCCGCCGGTGGTTTTTTACAATCGCGGCAATGAAGCTGCTGCACAACTCAAGCCGGGGGATTTTGATTGGAAGGAAATCTTTTCCGGAGGCGTGCGCTGGTTTCACAGTGGCGGCATTTTTTCCGCGCTCTCTGAAACGACGTCCGAGCTTATCATCGAAGCTGCGCAGGCGGCCAAAGCGGCGGGCGCTGTTGTTTCTTTCGACCTCAATTATCGCGCGAAGCTTTGGCAGGTTTCCGGCGGACAGAAACGTGCTGTCTCTGTGCTCGATCGGCTGGTGAAGCACGTCGATGTATTGGTCGGAAACGAAGAAGACCTGCAGATGGGGCTTGGCATTCCTGGACCGGAAACTTCAAGCAAATCAAAGCTGGATCCGCATGCTTTCATCGGGATGATCGATCAGGTGGCGAAAAAGCATCCCCAGATTAAAGTGGTTGCCACTACTTTGCGCGAGGTTCATTCAACAAACCGACACACCTGGGGAGGAGTAGCATGGATCAATGGAAAAACTTATCTGTCACCCACCTGCGAATTGGATGTACTGGATCGCGTGGGCGGAGGCGATGGCTTTGCCGCAGGTCTTTTCTACGGGATGCTCAACGGCGAATCTGAGCAAGAAGCAGTCAATTTCGGCTGGGCGCACGGAGCCCTGCTCACGACCTTTCCAGGTGATACCACTATGGCAACTATGGAACAGGTTCGCGATTTTGCAAAAGGCGGTTCCGCGCGCATTCAACGGTAGGCATCATTTTTACCTCTCTGGAGTGGCGGCTTGATGACCTCTCTGCCGATTGTCGAACGCGAACTCCGGGTGGCAGCGCGCCGACATGGGACTTACTCGCTGCGCCTATTCGTGGTTTTGGGGGCAATTGCTTTGGGAGTTTTCTTTTATGCCGTCAATTCACAGATGCTGCCGGCAACTTTGGGGCCAAAGATCTTTCGCGGACTATCGGTTTTGGCCCTGATCTACTGCCTGGCTTCAGGCCGTCGGCTGACGGCAGATTGCTTGAGCGTTGAGAAACGGGAAGGAACTCTCGGGCTGCTTTTTCTGACCGATCTGCGAGGCTATGATGTGGTATTGGGAAAGCTGGCGGCCACCTCACTGAATGCCTTTTTTTGTTTATTGGCGATTTTTCCTGTCATGGCGGTGCCCATGATGATGGGTGGGGTGAGCAGAGGAGAATTTTGGAGGATGTCGCTCGTTTTGGTTAATACGTTTCTGCTGGCACTAGCTGTGGGGCTGCTGGCTTCTGTTTTGAGTTGGGACTCGCGCCGTGCGATGGGTCTGAATTTTCTCTTGTTACTCAGTCTGGCAGCCGTTCCCGCCGGGTTGGCAGCGGCAATCGCGTTTTCTTCACCTTCAAATCTAGTGGTCGCCCCGCTGCTGTTCTCCTGCCCCGTTTACTCGTTTGACGTTTCCTTCGATACTAATTACAGGTCGCAATCCGGTTATTTTTGGGCCTCGATTGCTGTACAGCATGCCTTGACGTGGATACTGGTCGCGTTAGCCAGCGCGCGGCTCCCTCGCTCGTGGCAAGATCAGCCCTCGGACTCTTTCAAAATGCGGTGGCGCGATTTCTGGCAATTGCGGATCTATGGAACCGTAAGGAAACGGCTCTCGTTGAGAAAGCGATTGCTTGCGGTGAATCCATTTTTTTGGCTCGCGGCCCGTGCATGGTTCAAACCGTTTGGGGTCTGGATGGCGGTAATGTTTGTGGGCATGTGGTGGCTTTTCGTGTTGGTCGTGCTCCATACCCATTGGGCAGACGAATTTTTCTGCATGATGACCGGCTTCATTCTGAACTGTCTTCTTAAATTATGGATCGCGGTGGAGACTGGCCAGCGGCTGGCGGAGGATCAAAAGATCGGCGCGCTGGAGCTTTTATTAACTACCCCGTTGACGGTGCGGGACATTTTGCGGGGTCAATTGCTTGCCCTCCGCAGGATCTTTTTCGGCCCGTTGGTTTTCATCATTGCGGTCGAACTGTTTCTTGTAACGGCGAATGTCCCCCGATCAGTGCAAGCCAATGCCAATGTCCATTCGTTTGGATTGCGGGGGCTAATGATTCTGCTCACTGATGTGACCGCTCTTATTGGAGTAGGCCTTTTATCCGCTCTGACCGCACGGAACCCAAACGTTGCAACCGTCAGCACTATTTTTCGCGTTCTGATTCTACCATCGCTTATGTTCCTGGCTGTCTCGATGATTGCACTATTCTCCGGAGGGGATTTTGAATTGAGAAGCTATATTCTCGCATGGTTTTGGATTGGGCTCGGAGCAGATATTGCTTTCGGTCTGCCGGCGTGGTGGCAGGTGGTTACTCGTTTTCGTCAATTGGCAGTGCGATACGGGTCCACGCGCTCCTCACTGTCTGTTTAGTACCGATTCCATCTCCCGCCAAACCCAATCTCCCTGGTCAGGCGCAGCACTCTCAGCGCCCTGTTCCTTCTTCCCGGTGGCCACGACGCCGTTATCATCAACCTCGTTCCAACCAATGGAGTACAGCACGTATTGTCCGCTCTCTTCGCGTCGGTAATGGAGCGGAAGCCCGGTTATTATGTCCGGCGCAAGTTTCGCTGCGAATTGTGGTATCAGTAAATCCAGGGCTTCCGGAAAGCGCCCATTAGCGCGCCGATACCGCTCTAACGCACAGGCAACCGATGCTACCTGGACACCCTCCTGGGCAAAGGCAGCCTTGCGAACTGCCCTCTCAAGACTGGGCATTAGCAGACTCGCAAACAATAGATGTCGCACGACCAGTGCCCCGGGCGATTTTCTCAGCCTGATGTCGATCTTATCCCTGGCTTGTTGCACTTTCGATGGATTAACTCGCATGTTCTTCAAATCAATCACTTCCGGGACCAAATAATTGTCATATAAGCGATAGTAATTCACCTTCTCAAAATCAAACCAGCCTTTCGGAATTACTCCCAGCAGAACTCCGGGCATTTCACTATTGTTCGATGCCAGGGCATTGTACTCTTTACTCGACCGTCGAATGAAGTCAATGACACCACCGCCGAGAAACACCTGCTCGGCTTCTAAAGCACGTTGAATATCCCCGCAAAAATTGAACTGGCCCAAGCGCGTCTGAAGCTCTTCCAACTGCTCCCCAGACCATTGGCGCATCCCATAAGCGATGGTTTCCAAAGCAAATTGTACTTGCGCTATTCGGACCAGTTGCGAGATCAAAATGGGTTCACTGTGGGAGGCGTTGCTCAAGTAGAGCAGCAATTTGACATCATCAAATGCTTCCTGATTTCGGCCCAGGATCAGTTCAGCAAATGCGCGAAGTTGAATTACTTGAGTCAGGCGTTTAAGAACGCTCAAATGTGGTAATAAGATAGCAGCAGGATTAGCTTCCTGATAACGAATGTCGAATCGCGAGAAAGGTTTTCCGCTATCGGCTCGGATTTGTTCGATGACGGAATTGTATTCGGAGAGATGAGCGAGGACCTCCGAGGAGGCCCTCTTTAAAGCCTCGATGCTTTCTGCCTGTCCAGCGGAAGCTTGAATTTGCGGTTCCGAACTCTTCTCCCTCGTTTGCTCCGCAGGCGAGGAGGCCTTTGCCTCACTGGATTGATGAAGATTTGTCCTGGCAGCGGCCTGCAGAACTACGTCATACCAGGCGACCAGATCCACACTGGTGTGAACCCAGGAATTGGAACTCACCCGCGGGTCATGCTTCATGGCGCTTTTTGCGGAATCATAAAATGGCGCGATGTTCTGAACCCGTTGCAAAGCATTTGTGTCCCGCCATTTCTGAGTGCCGGGTTGGAATTCGAACAATGGGGCCAGGAAAGGGGTTCGAGCAAAATTCTCTGAGTCGGCGACCGGTGGCGGCACGAATGCTGCCGGGTCGAATTTTTTCCCCTGGGCGGCCCGCTCATACTTGTAGCCTTCCAGAGCCCGGCGACCGCGCCAATTTTCTTCAGCATAAAACAAAACAATCAGAAGGAATAGCGCGAGCAACCAATAAAGATAACGCCAGCTCCGAAACGATTCCGAGACACTCAGGTCATTGCTGCGGCCTTTTCGCCGGTCGTCACTGTTCATCCGGATATCGACAAGTCTGACACTAAATCGTTCCGCTCTGAACAGGAAGCCAACGAGGCTAGAGATGTCCCAAAAGCAGGGACCATTTAAGCTCGCTCAGTAAAGCAGAGCTATTAACATCAACCCTCACTATCATGAAAATCGAGAAACTAGTTTCTGGAACCGGCGCTTCGGCAAAAAATGGTCAAACCGTAACTGTTCACTACACTGGCTGGCTCACCGACGGCACGAAGTTCGATAGCTCGGTGGATCGTGACGAGCCTTTCGCCTTTGTTCTGGGCGCTGGGCAAGTGATAGGCGGCTGGGATCAGGGGGTTGCCACGATGCAGGTGGGAGACAAAGCTCGACTCACCATTCCGCCAGAGCTTGCCTACGGCCAGGCTGGCTATCCTGGAGCTATTCCTCCGAATGCCACTCTGATTTTCGAGGTTGAACTGTTATCCATCGCTTGAGCAACCTGCTGGTAATCGCAATCGGGTGCAGGCCGCCTAACACGGGGGCCTCAGACAAACCGCAGAGGTGCGAAGAACGCAGAGAAGAAGAATACAAATTAGCTTCAGCCAAGAAGATTTTCCAGAAATGTGATCTCCGACAATTGACTGCGGAGAACGCAGAGAAAAATAAACTGGTTTCCAGCAAGAGAATTTTTACTGAAATACGCCAGCTTCTACAATCGCACCATTGCGAAGAGAATAGAGAAAGCGTCCAAATCATTTTCTCTGGGGTCTTCATGCTTTCTGCGGTTTATCTGGTTTTCTCTGAGGGGAAGATGTTAGCAATCCTTGCTAGGCCTTTCGGAAAATTATTTATGCCCCTGTCCTATTTCAGGACAGTGTTGTGTCGCGGCTTGCTAAAAAGCACGCAAGCCTAGGGAAAAAAGGGCAGGTAATTCGGCTTCTGAGATGTTGGAACGGAACTGGCTATGCAACAGTGGCGCAGAGCCCGCAAGGGTTGGCCGTTGTTTGAAAGGTCCAGAAATGACCCGACACGCCCGAAAATTGTTATTGAAACATCATTCTTATCTGATAAAACACGAATTATGAAACTAACGAGTTCCACACTGGCATTCATCGGCTGTTGCGCCGTAAGCATGTTATTCACGGGCTGCGGCTCACTTATGTGCGGTCCCGATCAAAAAGTAAACTTGGAATCGCAGCCAACCGGAGCAGAAGTCAGCGTTTATGATGCTCGCGGCGATATAGTTTTTCAAAAAACAACTCCTTGCATAGCGAAATTGCCAAGACGCCAGCCACACTTGGTCCAGGCAGCGCAGTATGTTGTGTTGGTCAAGAAGGAAGGCTTCACTCCTGTCCAGTTCCCGCTGACTGGAGTAGTTAATCGCGCATACTTTGCCAACATTCTCAATGCAGGCATTGGATACGCTGTGGATCCCATGACCGGTGGAATGTGGACCCTTGTTTCAGAAAACACAGATGGAAAAGTGATCAATGAAGCTGAAGGGTTTTTCCGCGACGAGCGTTTATTGGTTACTTTACCTGACGAAAGCCTGGGAGAACCCGCGCCAGTCGCCCTTAAAGCAGCACAGAATTGATTCAAGAGCATTTCGTTCAGTCTCATTTTCTAGAACAGAGCGACTTCATTTGAAGTCGCTCTTTTGTTTTCACGACGCAGACCCACCGCTTACGGCAGTGTCTTGCGGTTTCGTCCTGCACCCGCTTGCAACAGGGTTTTGAGCTCGCTCAAGTGTTCCTGGTAAACGTCGCGCGGAGAGCACTGGTGGGCTTTGCACACGGCGGCGGCGAGGCCGACGACCTCGCCCATCATCCCGCAAGTGCGCATGACTCGCACGGCACCCAAGCCATCGTGCGAGACACTGATATCGCGCCCCGCCATGAACAAATTAGGCACGTTGCGACTGTACAAGCAGCGGTACGGAGCCCAGTATGGCCCTTTATAGCTGTAGATCCCGCCGTGGGTATATTGGGCGATGAACTCCGAGCCTTCACTTCCCTTTTGAAATGCTGTATCGGGTGTGTGAAGATCGATGCCCCAGGAACAAGGAAAGCAGCCATCGGCGAAAGAGCGATTGGTGCGAAAATCATCGGCTCGGAGCACCACGTCTCCCAGCAGCCGCCGTGACTCGCGTTTGCCGGCGATGTAGGCGGCCCAGGCAAGTCTGGTATTCGGGTAAAGCCGATCCACATTCTTGAGAGTGTCCCAGGCGCCATACATTGCCCGGAAGTTCAGATCTCGCATCCATTCCACCTCGGTAATTGGGTCGCGGTCGAACCCGCTTTCCCAGAACCATTGGCCCAAGGCATTGAGGGGGTTTGCCGAAGGCTGGTCTTTGGCAGAAGGCCGGCCAGGGAACGGTCTTTGACTCAAATCCACCGCCCAGGGGCAGCGCGGAAAAGGTGCCGGGCTTTCCGTTTCTGAGATCGCACTACCGAGCGCATTGGTGTCTTTGCATAAACATTTTGGAAACGGCTCGGGCGTGCCGCTATCTTCCACTCTCCACAAATTGCTGGCTCCCATGTGCTGCTCGCGTGTGGTTTCATGGTCTGCCCCGGCTAGAAAGCCCACCTGGCCGTCTCCAGTACAATCGGCAAACAATTTCGCCGCGACACTGACACGGCGAGCGGTGCGTGTGTGTTGGGCGATCACGGCTCTGATCCTGCCGTCTTTAACTTCCACCTGATTGACCCGGTGCTCGAGGAACATAGTAATGCCTGGCTCGGAACGCACCACTGCGAGCTTGCGCTCGTCATCATACGTCTCTCCAGGTTTAGCGTTGCCATTGGCAGGAGTTCTTTCCGCCACTAATTCTGCGACAACATCCCCGATGTGTGGATAGGGTGGCTGATTGATTTTACCTTCAGGCCAAACACGCACTTCCGAACTGCCGTTTCCACCCAATACCGGGCGATCCTGCACCAGAGCCACAGTGAGGCCTGACCGGGCAGCCGACAGCGCTGCGCACGTCCCAGCCAGCCCACCACCTACCACCACAAGGTCGAAGCTGCCACCGGACTCGGGTTTGGCAGGCAGACCGAGCAACTGTCGGCGGAATTTCGTCAACGCAGTTAAATTATCAGGTGGATGAAACTTAAGGTCCTCGCAAAATAGTACAGCATCACAGCGCCCCTCGAAACCGGTCAGATCGTGAAGCGCAACAATCGCTGTGCGGTTAACGTCGATAACGCCACCATCCTGCCAATGCCATTCAGTTCCTTCTGTCCCAAAAGTTACTGGCAGTGGTTTGCCCTCAACAAGCAATTGAAACCGCCCAGGAGCGCCCGGCGCTTTCCAAGGAGCGACCCAATCCCGCGTGCGCACCCAGACTCGGTAGTTTCCCGAGCCAGGAAACTTCGCAAGTGTTGTGGCATCACGCACGGGGTCACCGAGGCCATGAGCCAACAAATAAGGTGAACCCATTTGATCCATAAACTGTTGATCAGTGACCCACCCACCGCAGTCCTGGAAATTTTCAGCTTCCAGCAATACGTTACGGGCAACGGCCGTTTGTTCCATCACCCCGAGCACACTTGCGAGCGTGATTGCAATGCGAATCTTCATGGATTAAGTGTTTCCAGGAAGGTAGTCTGATCCTTCTTGTGAGCAATCGCAAAGTCGTGATGTTACACCGCTTGGTTATAGGAGTTGTACGCAGCGTTATGAAGATCCCAACTCCAAGGCCCAAGCCCCAGAGAAGCATCAAGCTCCAATGCTCGGAATCCTCGCCCTGCAAACAAACTGGAATTTGGAGCTTCTCTGAAACTTGGATTTTGGAGCTTGGAGCTAGTGGGTGTTTGGCACTTCTACAGTTGATGCTAATTTCAGGCATGCAAGCAGCGGAACCCTCCCAAATTATTCCCTACCCTTCTTTTCCGGACGTTGCTTCCGTGCCCAAAGACCTGGAATCTCCTCAGGTAACCGAAGGCGAACCCGCACCTGGACGCCGTGTTCGGCAAGCCGGCCCTGGGTATGAATCGACGGAAGTGCATCACACGCTTTATCTCCCGGTGAACTGGAATCTAACTAATCTCTATCCAGTAATCGTCGAGTATCCTGGGAATGCCTATGCGGGTTTCAATGGTGACTCCTGTTCCGGGACGGTCGAAGGGAGCAATTTGGGCTATGGTATTTCCGGCGGTTCGAATTATCTCTGGCTCTGCCTGCCGTTCGTCGAAACCGTCCGGGGCCATAAACAAAATGCGACGAGATGGTGGGGAGATATAAATGAAACGGTTGCTTATTGCACGAATAACGTCCCCCTGATTTGCCGCCGGTTCCACGGGAATACTAATGCAATTATTTTAACCGGCTTTTCGCGCGGCGCCATTGCCTGCAATTTCATCGGTCTGCACGATGATGCGGTCGCACGCCTTTGGCGGGCTTTCATTCCCTTCAGTCACTACGACGGCGTCAAGACGAACTGGCCTTATCCCGGCGCCGACCGCGCTTCCGCTCAACTGCGTCTAAATCGCTTGGAAGGACGCCCGCAATGCATTTGCGAGGAACAATCGACAACGGCAACGCGAACATATCTTGAGGCCACCGGTATCGCTGCGCCATTCACATTTGTAACTGTTCCTTTCCGCAATCATTCTGACGAATGGGTATTGAGGAAAAGTCCCGCGCGTCATACTGTTCGCGAATGGCTGATTACTTTGGGACTGCCCTGAGGCTTCGAAAGCTATCGGACCACGAACTGCATGTCTCGCAGCAGAGCGTATCTAATCAATAGGTTATAGCATGAACATTAGGCGACCAATTCCTGAAGGCGCATGAATTCCGCCCTTCGGGAGGAATTGGTGAAAATGGAGCGACATGACCAGGCTGTGCGCGCAGAGTTGGCTTCTGTTGGCTCTCTTTTTGACGGTTACCATCCACGGATGGAGGCAGTGCATCGAGCACATGCCGAGCGTCTGCGAGCAATAATTCAGCAGTTCGGGTGGCCCACCGAAGCATTGGTCGCTGCTGATGGAGCAAAAGCTGCCTGGCGCATTGCCCAGCACTCGATTGGAGAGCCGGATTTCATGCGCCAATGCCGAAAGCTACTCGATGAAGCCAGCAGCCGCGGAGAAATACCCCGTTGGCAGTATGCTTTCATCGATGATCGCATTCGAGTGTACGAGGGGCGTCCCCAACGCTTTGGCACACAACTTTGCGGCGGGCCTGGAGGACTTCGGCCTTATCCACTGGAAGACGCAGCTAAAGTGGAGGATTGGCGAAGGGAAGTTGGCCTGCCACCTCTAGCCGATATTCTTGCTCGAGCGAGAGAAAATCCTCCTCCAACCAACCCGGATCAAAAGGCTAAGGACGCAAAGGAATATGCATGGCGAAGGGAAGTAGGATGGCTTCGTGATTAGATTGCGAGAGTTTCGAAAACTTATCGGAAAACCGTCTGAATGGCGACTGTACCCGTTTGTTGGATAGATTAAGAGAGCGACAAAGGGATTTCGATAAAAACCAGCCTTTAGCTTAGGGCGTTTTTTTCTCCTGCGGAGCGGGTCTAACTCCTACCTGGCTCAGATCAATTGGACGAAAACCCAATTTGAACGCGGGCGAGTTGGGCTGGAGTTGGAAGTTATCCTTGTCCGCTGCCACGAAGAGTGGATCTGATATCAGCGAGTTCCGGTCGTGACCGCGTTGGCGCCATTGTTCCACTGTCGCCTTGTCGAAACGAATTGCATCCGGTTTGGCATCTTTCCGGGAATCAAAATAAATATTCCAATCCATTTTGAATTTGTCATCGGCCCATTCACTCCCCAACAGGGCGCCATGGTCAAAAAATATAATGTTAGTTTCGAAACTGAAGCTCACATGTGGTTCCACCCGCGAGCGCTGAATCTGCTGATCTCGCGCCAAAGCAAAGATGTTGTTCCAAATCATATTGGTTTCGCCGTAATGTTGATGAAGCCCTCCGTGGGTGGTGCGATACACAACATTGCTTTCGGCCAGAATACCGCTGCTGCCTTCATCGAAATAGATCCCCCAGCCTCCATATTTCGCAGCCGCAATGTCATGCCAGAGATTGTTGATAATCCGCGTCCCTGGTTGTCGGCCTAAAGTATAAATTCCGCCCATGTCGCTCAGAATGGGACCGTCCCCATCCGAAAGTATTCCAATGTGGTGAACATGATTGAACTCGACAGTATTGCTGGAAGCAAAGGCTTGCCCGTAACCCCATGTCCAGCCAATCGAGATTCCTGTGTAATAAAAATCGTGAATCAGATTGTGGCTGATGCGATTTTCCGGTGACTGGCCGATCCAGATGCCGATCGCACTATGAAACATTTTGCCGCCGTCATGAACATGACAGTCACTGATTTCATTGCCACGCGTTTGCTCGGCCGCCTTTTCCCGGAACGCCGGCTCGCCAATCTTCAATCCACCAGCGCCCAGACTCGAGAACTCGCAAAGGCTAATTCGGTTGCTTTGGCATCCGCGCCCTAATTCGACTGCATAGTTACCAAGGTTGGAGAAAGCGCAGTTCTCAAAGGTGCAGAGGCGCACGCCTTCACCCCAAACAGCACCTGGGACTCCGATGGCTGCCTGGGAAAAGCCGCCGACTTCCGGAGCGGGCGCGGGCGAAGCGGGAGGGGCGTTCGGACCTGGTTGCGCAACAATTGGGAAATACCACTCACAGTGCGAAAAAGTCAGTCCCTTGAATGTGGCATGCTCCAGGAATTTCATTTCTTCCGGATGACCTTCCAAGCGTAAAACCTGGGTGAGAACGGGAGCGATGACTTCAATTGTTTCTCGCTGTTCTCTCGGGCGTGGTTGGTAATAAACCTTTCCCATCATCGAATCGAGATACCATTCTCCAGGGGCATCGAGAAACTCCAGTGCGCCTTCCACATAGTAAGGATCCCCCTCAGCCAACTCAAAAACCGATCGTTTGCTGAAACGGACGGTTCGTTTAGCGTCATCGACCGCGGCCACAGGCAGGCGGGATTCTACCCATCGGCTCATCACCACAACTTCGGCGTTGGTAATGGTGCTTGAATTCTTCAGGTCACCTTCCCTGAAAGCAAATCGCATGTGGCCTTGCGTCCATTCAGCCGCTTTATCCGGAAGGCCCGCAACATTGAGATATCCTTTGTTGGGATGCCGCGCCCGCACAGCCCGCTGGCCATTGATCCATAGCTCGCGGAACTGCCATTTTCCCTGACGCGCTTCATTGATATCGGCAGCCCAAAGTTTGCGGCCCTCGATTGTAACTTCCTTCCAAGATGCGATACGGCGTCCGCCGCTAAGAATCGGTTTTTCGTTGCGATAAGCAGCCAGCGACAACCCGGAATCGCCCGGTACAAACATCAGCGGCTCAGCCAAAAAGTAGGTTCCGGATCGAATGAAAATTGTTGCGGCTACACCTGGTGTTTTTTGCCTCGCGTCCCGCGCCGCCCGCAAGCCGCGAGGGATTGTTGCAAAGGGACCGTCGCCTTTACTTGGCGTTGGATCACCCATTTTGCCTGACCAAGCATCATTCCCATTGGTAGCAACAAAGAAGACCAACGAAGAGGCATCATTTTCAGCCGCATCTGAATGATTCCAAGCCAGAGTAATAATGAAAAACCACTGAAGCAGACGTATCATAGTAGCTGCACTGATAGCCGCTTCTCTTCATCAGCAGCAAGAGAAAAGCACACGAACCCAGGGACACATCTTCCGATGAAACCATTCACCAAATCGACCTCGTCCTGCTTCTCATCGTCGATCGGGTTCACGGCCGTGACTATACGGCAGGCACCCACTTGCGTGCCTTCGCCTCTCGAAGCAAGTTTTAAACAAGGACAGAAGTCATGCCAGGAAAGATTTTAACCGGAACGGCGAGTTGGACCGATCCAGGCTTTGTGCAGGCGTGGTACCCTCCGAAGTTGCCCGCATCGCGACGCCTACGGTGGTACGCAGACCATTTCAGCGTGGTTGAAGTTAATTCTACTTTTTATCGCATCCCAGAGGCGCGCGTGGTTCAAAGCTGGTGCGAACAAACGCCGGAGGGATTCGTGTTTGATGTAAAGTTGCACCGATTCCTGTCGAGGCACAGCACACGGATAGAAATGCTGCCTCCGCCCTTGCGTTCAAAAGCAAAAGTGAGCCGTGCTCGTGTGCAGTTGACCCCCACGCTTGAGAAAGCCATCGCAAAGCAATTTCTGGCTGGCGTCCAGCCTTTCCAGGAAACAGGAAAAATGGGAGCGCTCTTGTTGCAATTATCTCCCAGTTTCGGTCCTCGCCATCATAAACTTGAGGAGCTGGATTTTCTGCTCGAGCTTTTATCATGTCATCGAGTGGCCATTGAATTGAGGAATAACAATTGGGTTTTGGAGGATAGGCTTCAGAAAACACGTCTTTTTTTCAAAAGACGCGGCGTGACATTTGTGATGGTGGACGGACCTGCGGATCCACACTTCACCATATTGCCCAGTCTTGATCTGATCACTTCACGCCGATTGGGGTACATCCGAGCTCACGGTCGAAACGCTGCTGGGTACATCCGCGAACGCACCGTCGCCGGACGATTTGACTATGATTATTCAAAAACTGAACTCGAACAACTGGCCGGGCGCGCGGTGCGATTGACGCAAGACGTTTCCGATATGCACGTCATTTATAATAACAACAGGGCGGATTATGCACCTCGAGCAGCAGCGACTTTTCAGGAAATCTTGATGGAAGAGCATCCAGATACCCTGCCTGACACTGTTAAAGAAAAATCTCTGGCTTATGCCTAGAACCATCTCGACCCCAAAACGAAGCGTTCCGGTGGTTGGCGGTCAATCCCGGTATCTGGTTTCCAAAAGAAAGCCAGTTGGAAGAGCACCTCAAAATTTCACGGCGAAAAAGATCGATGACCTGGCAAAACGAATCCGGATTTGCGTCAAATGTCCTTTGCATGAATCGCGTACTTTAGCGGTGCCGGGGGAGGGAAAGGCCAATCCAAAGTTCATGGTGATCGGCGAAGCTCCAGGCAAACAGGAGGATTTAGCCGGCCGCCCCTTTATTGGGAATGCCGGTAGATACCTCGATCACGTGCTCGAAGGTACAGGGCTTGAGCGAAAGGATTTTTTCATCACCAATATCGTGAAATGCCGACCCCCCGCGAATCGTACCCCAAAAAGGGGAGAAATCGAAACCTGCACCTCGCTTTACTTATTTGAACAAATCAAATTGCTGGACCCAAAACTCATCCTGCTCTTGGGTACGACAGCGGTGAAAGCGATGCTCGGATTGAAGAGCGTGGAGGAAGCTCGCGGACGGATCATTACCCAGGGGGAGCGAAGCTATATCGCTACGTATCATCCCGCGGTGCGGTTCTATCGAGAAGACCTGGCACAAAAAATTAAAGAAGATTTTACGTTGCTCAAAACTGAGCTGTTGAAAGACAGCGCCTCGTGATCTCGGCTTAATCCCAAAGGATTCCGCAACAAAGTCCAGGATTACGTATCTGAACGTATTAATTCAGTGGCGAGGTTATTTCCTCAAAATCAGAGACTTTACCTTAAGTCTTTCCACTTCTGCCCGACTCAGGGGCGCAGGATGGAATTGGCCTTCACCCCATAACGCCATAGTGCTGGTGCGCCATGGGCTGTCAATGCGATCGCTATGTCCAATTGGACAAATGGTCATGGCCGAATCGATGTGGTCCAACGGAACCCATTGTGTGTAGGATTGCGAGGCTTGGGAGTTTATTGTCTGCCCGTCGAGACATGTGATTTTAGGCAAAATCAAATCCTGAGCGGTATCCAGCGATCCGAAGCCATCGAGGCTATCGAACCATCCCAAGCTGTTTTGTTGGGCAGCGGTGCGGTCGAGGCCCCGTGCCCCGCGCTGGTGATCTCTCCAGGCTTCGCTCAGGACTTTGTCAATGAAACGCCTTTCGTCTTGCTCAAGCAAAGCCTTGGGATCGGCGGTGATTCGTGCCGACGCGTCCTTGAGGAAGCGTGTCAGACCGGATTCGCCTCCGCCGTATTTCAATGCGAGGGGTGTGGCAATGAACCGGAAAAACGTGCTGATCTTTGTCGCCAGGTCGGCTCCCTGTTGTTTCAGGTCACTACTTGCGCCTGCTTGATACCACTTTTCCAAAACGTCGAGGGCTGAGAGTGAATCGGAGGTTAATCCCTCCTGTTTCGTGTCCCGCAAGTGCAACCCAATCCGCACGATTTCCCGCCGAGCCGGGTTCACGGTGTCAAAATGAACGTCCAACACATCGCGCGGAGTGAACTTCTCTTTTTCATTGAGCTTTTCACGCAAGCGCCAGGATCGGATGGTATCGCCCATCGACCCGGTACTGATCCCGAGGGGAAGTTTGTAGAAGGAGCCCACTGGACGATGATTTGCACTAAACAAAAAGCCCGCTACGGGATGCGATACATGCGGCAGCAACTCTTGCGGCACGTAACCTCGCCAATTATCGCTGTCTCCCGTACCCGGAAGAGCCTCGTTGCCATTTGGGTCAGGCGCCGATTTCGGGCGAATCGGGATTGCTCCGATGACGCTGTAGCCTATATGACCTTCAGCGTCGCCATAAACACAGTTCGCACTGGGAAAACGCCAACCGTCCAGGGCTCTGGCAAATTCGGTGGCGCTTTTCGCGCGCATCATCGGAAATATAGCCTGGATAGTGTCGCGTTCGGGCTCACAAATGGGAATGCGTTTGAGAGCCACGTCGGGATCGCTCGTTTGTCGGAAACAAAACTCGGAAGCTACAGGACCCAAATGCGACTCGCGAACCGTTGCCTCAATGTCAGCCCTGCCTTTGATCCTGATACGTTCAGTTCGGGTTTGGAAGTGCCTCCAACGGTGTTCCCAACGGTACTGATCCGGGTGATCGGGCGAAGTTTCGAGCCTGAACAAATCGGCCTGGTCGGCCCCTAGTGCCGTCAACCCCCACGCAACGTGCCGGTTAAAACCAACTAACAATCCCGGACTTCCGGGAACGCCAATCCCCCGAGCATCAATCGTTGCGCCGCTCAAATGAAATTCCATCCAGAGCGAGGGATTACGCACTGGCGTTTGTGGATCGCTTACGAGCACTGCGGATCCGCTGGTCGTTTTTTTTTCGCCTACAACCCACGCATGACTGAATTTTAGGGCATCATCATCTGTTCGGAGTTCGCGCGTGTCCAGAGTTTTGCTGAATTTTTCGACCCGTTTCAGCCAGGCATCGCTCACGTCCTGACGCTGAACGACCGAAGTGGAGTCGTCGAGCCACGATTTACTCAGCCTGGGCGGTTGAGGTTGGCCGGGGCGCGGGTTCAGCCGATTATGCCAGACCAACAGGTCGCGCGTGCCATCTGAGGCAAAGAATTGTGCAAGATGCCACCAACTCAGGAGACAATCCGCCGGTGTCCATTTCTCGGGAGTGACGCCGAGACTTTCAAAAAGGGGATGCAGCTTGCCGGCGGTTCTTTGCGCGTCGAAGCTATCGTTCACTCCGTCGCAATAGGCTGTCAGGAGTTTCCGTGAGGCCGAATCGAGCTGGGATGCAGTGCGAACGGCTGCTGGCGACCAGCCGATCGTTCGCATAAGGCGATCATGGTCCACGGTGGTTTCCTTGCGATTGCCTCGCTGCCGTTCTCCCAAAATCTCGGCCAACCTGCCTTGAATGATGCGCAAATTATAGGTCATCTGAAACCCGCGTTCCTCGGCGGTGGCGTAGCCCAGGGCGTACATCGCTCCCGCATCCGTACTCGAGAATGCGTGGGGAATTCCCCAGGTATCATAGACAAGTTCGATGCTACCGTAAGCAGGATTCGGTGCGCCTAATCCAGGCGCGGTTGTCATTAGCCAGCAAGCTGAGGTTATCCAACAACATGAGCGAACAACGCTTCGTAAATGGAGACTCCAATTCAAGGTTTCGGCAATGTCTCAGCATCTAAACGAGGTGTCAAACGGCCGGTACGCATGGTGCACCTAAAACTGTGGGGCCGGACCCCGGGCACAGCAGCTTGCCTAAAGGACAAGCGTATTCGAATTCGCTAACTACGACAGGTCGAACGTTGCTGTGCCCGGAGACGGGCACGCTCCAATATTTCGTGACGGACACACCTATTACGCATTCAATTCTACGAGAACCCAGGATGCGGTTCTGTCTGCCTTTGAAAGTTTTTCTGCTGGATCCAAGACAGTTGCCCACCTGCTTCGGAATGCTATCCTTCCCTATGCCCGAGAGGGTGCCAGCCCAGTTTAATTTCAGCCGGGACGTGTTGGGACGTTGGGCAAACGAATGCCCCGATGCTCTCGCTTTGTGGTGCGTTAACGAAGATAACGCTTCGGAATGCAAGCTCAGTTTCAACCAACTCGCGGATAAGCTCCACCGGGCAGCCGATTTTTTCCATCAGATCGGCCTCAAAAAAGGCGACCGCGTATTGGTGATTACGCGAAAAGTGCCGGAATGGTGGATTGCCATGCTCGGTTTGATTCGTTTGGGAGTGGTTCCTATACCTGGCACACCCCTCCTGACCACGCACGATATCAAATATCGCATTCAAACCGCGGAGGCGGCTGCTATTCTCACGGACCCTGAAGGAGCGGACAAGGCGAACTCGCTGAGTGTGCTGCATAAGATATGCACAGGCCCGGATCGGCCTGGTTGGACAAACTTCGAAACTGGACTGCGCGATGCGAATCCTGCGTTCGAGCCCGAACCCACATTGAGCAAGGACCCTGGCCTCATCTACTTCACTAGTGGAACCACAGGGCCACCTAAAATGGTACTGCACACACAGGCAAGTTATGGCTTGGGACATCGCATCACCGGCAAATTATGGCTCGATCTCAAACCCTCGGATCTGCATTGGTGTATCACCGACACAGGTTGGGCCAAAGCAGCCTGGTCCTGCCTTTTTGGCCCATGGCAAATGGGCGCTTGCGTATTCGCTACCGACTCGCGTGCCAAGTTCGATGCCGCACTCGCATTGCGAACCCTTGCGCAATATCCCGTCACTACCTGGTGCGCGCCGCCGACCGCTTTGCGAGCGATCGTGCGCGAAGATTTATCAGCTTATCGATTCCCACACCTTCGCCATTGTGTGAGCGCTGGTGAACCCCTTAATCCTGAGGTCTTCCATGCCTGGAAAAATGCGACGGGGTTAAGTATTTATGACGGATACGGCCAGACCGAATCAGTGCTTCTCATCGGCAATTTTCGTTCAGGTAATGATGCGATTCGTCCTGGTTCGATGGGTAAGCCCTCCCCTGGGTTCGCTATTTCGTTGCTCGACGATCAATTGCAGGAAGTAACGCAAGGAGACGAAGGTGAAATAGCCATTCGTGTTAAGCCCGAGCGGCCACTTGGACTTTTCCAGGAATATTGGCGCAACCCGGGGGAGAACGCAGCCAGGTTTCAGGGCGATTGGTATTTAACCGGAGATCGTGCCTGGCTCGATGAGGCAGGCTACTTCTGGTTTGTTGGCCGAGGTGATGATGTCATTAAGAGCTCGGGGTATCGCATAGGACCTTTCGAAGTGGAAAGCGCGCTGATCGAGCACCCCGCCGTTGTTGAAGCTGCCGTAGTGGGTAAGCCTGATCCAGCCCGGGGGATGGTCGTCAAAGCATTCGTTGTTCTGCGCAAGGATCACGCCAGGAGTGATGAACTATGCCGGGAACTTCAGGACCATTGCAAACGTATCACCGCTCCATATAAGTATCCCCGCGAAATCGAATTTGTTGATGAGCTGCCAAAAACCATCAGCGGCAAAATCCGCCGCGTCGACCTGCGCTCGCGCCGCTGATCAGACTCCTTCGTTGTCAAAGCGTTTGACGGACAAAAGTGCGCAAACGCATAGTTCGTTCCAATAAGAACCAGACCGCCACGGCCATGGCGACCTGAAGGATGGAAGGAAGCGTTGTCGCCAATGATGTTTCCATCCGAACGTAACGACCAAGGGCTATGGTTGCGAAGCTCGGAATAACGAACGCCACAACCCAGGTCAGCAGCCACCCCAGGAAAAAATTCAGCCTCGTTAGTGAAAGGTAAAGGCCAACCATCATTAATGCCCCGAAAGCCACCGGGTTGGGAAACAACGATGAAAGCAGTCCGGACCTGTACGCATGCGCGTTAAGCAGCCGAATTCCCTGCCAATAAACCAGCAGTGCAAGCAACGCCGGGAGGTAATTACTGAACATGCCCCATAATCGCCCGCCAATGACTTTTGAAGTCGAAATGGGTGTAACCAAAAGAATTTCGAGCAGGCCCGTCTGGCGTTCTCGGCGGAAACTCCCCGCCGCGCTGAAGGCAACACCCAGTGCCAGGGCGCCGGTGAGGATCGGCAGCCATTTCAAGAACCTTCGGCCTTCCAAATCGGTCATCACCACAAGATCGGCCAACAAAAATAGAATAAACCACCCCCACTTGGTCAACCGGGCGGTCCACGAATATTCTTGTAACCAGGCCATCGGATTGCGATCCAGGGTACGGCTGGTGTCCCATCGGAATAAGTCACGCCAAAATTCCGAGCCTGAGAATATTTCAACCCAGCGAGGCCGTTCCGGGGCTGCCGATTCCTTATGCCATGTCCTGCTCAACAAGCGCACGCTACTGCCGACGACAAATCTGAAAAGCGTCAGTTTGAAAAACAGGGTAAGGGCAAAATAACCTGCGAAACCGAGGAGCAAGTTGCGGGCAACCGAACTGATGATAAGCGTCCCAACGTAGGACGTTATTGCAAGCCCCAGAGCATACCCTTCGGCCATCACCATCACCTGGACAGTTGTGCCTCCTTTGGTGGATGCGTATACTCCGGCGGCGACCCCCAGCAACAAGGCCATTCCTTCCTCTTTTAGAGAATCCAAGGCCTGCATCCATGAAACACCCCCCAGAACGAACGGTAGAACGAGGACCGGTGCGGCTGCCAGAAAAAGGGTGCACGCGCGCAGAATGTGAATCGCGCTTTTCCCGGCAATCACATCAAGGACGCTCAGTGGAGTCAAAAAAAGCAATCCGAGTGTGCCTTCACGCTTCTCTCCGCTGACACAATCCGCCGTCATCAGAGGGGCCACGATCCAGAAGCCGAACAACAAAGTGCTATGCAACACGGAAAATAGTGCCAGCCCGATTTGAGAGGCATCAAGCTGTGACGTGGATATAAGGCTGGCGAAAACCACAATGATGACACCGGCCGCCAGGACTCGAAGCCAAAAATTGACAGGACGCCGGGATTCCGCCCGCAACTCGCGAGAGACAACAGGCGCAGCATTCCTGCAGATGCTGCGAACCCGGCTGCCAATGCGGATGAGCTCAGCCCTCACACAATTTCTGGATACATCTTATCCGGATCGACTGCCAGTTCCTTGATCGCTTTCTGAACCATGTCGCGCTCCACTTTTCCAGCTTTCGCCAAAGCCCAGAGCGTCGCGATGACTGTCAACTCGGCATCCACCTCGAAGAAACGCCGCAGACGCTCCCGTGTATCACTCCGGCCAAACCCATCAGTCCCCAGAGTCGTCAAACCACCGGGAACCCAAGGCGCAATCTGATCGGGAACGAGTTTTATATTGTCGGATACCGCGACAAATACACCGGACTCTTTCTCGATGAGTGTTTGCAAATATGGCTTTTTCTGCCGTTCAGCGGGATGGAGCATGTTCCAGCGTTCCACATTGAGAGCGTCACTGCGCAGCAACTTGTAGCTGGTCATGCTCCACACATCGGCTGAGATCTGGAATTTCTCAGCGAGAAGGTCTTGTGCGCGCAACGCCTGGCGAAGAATCGGGCCGCTGCCAAAGATATGCGCTTTGAGCTTTTTATTTTGAGGCCCTGGCTTGAATTTGTACAAACCTTTGAGAATCCCTTCCTGCACTCCTGGCGGCATCGGAGGCATCGTATAATTCTCGTTGTAGAGGCTCAGGTAGTACGAGATGTCTTCGCCCTCAACGTACATTCGCCGCATGCCATCGGAAATAATGACTGCCAGCTCATAAGTGAATGCAGGATCGTACGTAAGGAGGTTGGGAATGGTGCTCGAAAGAATCAAACTATGGCCGTCCTGATGCTGCAATCCTTCTCCGTTTAAGGTCGTTCGACCCGCGGTTGCTCCGAGCAAAAATCCCTTAGCCTTGATGTCCCCTCCCAACCACATCAAATCCCCAATGCGCTGGAACCCAAACATGGAGTAGTAAATATAGAAAGGAATCATGTGGTGGCCGTGAGTGGCGTAAGAGGTGCCCGCTGCCAGAAAAGTTGCCATCGAACCGGCTTCCGTAATGCCTTCCTCGAGGATTTGCCCATCCTTGGTCTCGTTATAGTAGAGCAGCGACTTCTTATCGACGGGTTCGTAAAGCTGGCCTTTGGGAGAATAGATTCCGATCTCGCGAAAGAGCGCGTCCAATCCAAAGGTGCGGGCCTCATCAGGAATAATCGGCACCACCTGTCTGCCAATCTTCTTATCGCGTATCAACAAACTCAGGAGGCGCACAAAGCCCATCGTGGTCGAAACTTCGAACTTGCCCGAGCCTTTGAGAAGCTCGGCGAAGAAATCGGGCCCGGGGATTTCCAGGGGGTCAGCTTCAACAACTCGGCGTGGAAGAAAGCCGCCAAGTTGCGCCCGTCGCTCAAGCAGGTAACGGATTTCCCGACTCGAAGAGGTGGGCCGGAAAAATGGCGTTTCGGCAATCTTCTCGTCGCTGATGGGAATATCAAAGCGCTCGCGGAACTCGCGCAGTTCCTTTTCGTTAAGTTTCTTTTGTTGGTGGGTGATATTGCGCCCCTCGCCAGCTTCGCCAAGGCCATAACCCTTGACCGTTTTAGCCAGAATAACTGTGGGCTGGCCCTTGTGCTCAACCGCCGCTTTGTAAGCGGCATAAACTTTTCGGCTGTCGTGTCCGCCGCGTAGCAGCTTTTGGATCTTCTCGTCCGTCAGATGGTTCACCAGTTCGAGCAGTTCGGGGTACTTCCCGAAAAAGTGTCTGCGCGTGTAGCTGCCGGGTTCAACGGAGTATTTTTGATAATCGCCATCCACCGCCTCTTCCATTCGTTTGATCAGGAGTCCCGTTTTGTCCGCCTCGAGCAGTGGGTCCCAATCCGAGCCCCAGATGAGTTTGATCACATTCCAGCCTGCCCCTTGAAAAAGAGCTTCCAGTTCCTGAATGATTTTTCCGTTGCCTCGGACCGGTCCATCAAGCCGCTGCAAGTTGCAATTGATTACCCAGACCAGGTTGTCCAGATTTTCGCGTGCGCCCAGGGTCAGCGAGCCGAGTGTTTCCGGTTCGTCGGTTTCACCATCCCCGATGAAAGCCCACACCTTCGGTTCGTCGCCCTGCAAAAAGTTGCGTGCTCGCAGGTAACGATTAAAACGCGCCTGGTAGATCGAAAGAAGCGGACCAAGCCCCATCGAGACGGTGGGAAACTGCCAAAAATCGGGCATGAGATAAGGATGCGGGTACGAGGAGAGTCCCCCGCCCTTTGCCAGCTCTTGTCGAAAGTTATGCAACTGTTGTTCGTCAATTCTGCCTTCCAAAAAGGCACGCGCATAAATCCCTGGCGTTGCGTGACCTTGAAAATAAACCAGGTCCCCGGCAAAATCCGGTGTGCGCGCCCGCAGGAAATGATTGAAGGCGACTTCATACAAGGTAGCGGCTGAGGCATAAGTCGAGATGTGTCCACCCAGGCCGCTGTGTTCGCGGTTGGCATTAACGACCATTGCCATGGCATTCCAACGCACGTAACTTTTGATCCGGCGTTCCATTTCCCAATCACCTGGGAACGCTGCTTGCTTGTCCGGTGAGATGGTATTGATGTACGGGGTACTGACCACGCGAGGCGCTTCTGCACCCTGCTCTCGTAATCGTTCGGTTAAATTCTTTAGAAACCGCGAGGTTTTCTGCGGCCCTTGCCCCTTCAAGGCAAATTCCAGAACAGATTCCAGTGATGCCAGCCATTTTTCTTCGTCATGACTCTCCGGCTTCGGCAGAACACGCAACTCCGGCGGCAGATTCTTCAGTGCATTCTTTGGCGCTTTCACTTGTCCTCCACGATTCGTTACCCCTGACAGGAAGTCAAACACTTGGAACTATTTTATTGCCATTTACCAACACTCCTCGTTTCAATTGGGAGATGAAACCGCGTTCAACTGGGATCAAGTTCCTTTGTCTTTCAGCTTTACTCACCGTGATCTGCCCCGCTTTTGGTGACACCCCAAATCAGCTTTCTGAGGAAGAAAAAGTCGGAGGATGGAAGCTGCTTTTTGACGGCAAAACTACTCAGGGTTGGCATACGTTTAAGAAGCATACCTTCCCCGAAAAAGGTTGGGACGTGCAAGAGACCTGGTTTCATGGTTTAGGCAAAGGTGGGGGCGATATTTTGAGCGATGGAGAATTCGACCAATTCGAATTGGAATGGGAGTGGAAATTGGCTCCCGGTGGCAATAGCGGTTTGAAATATTTTGTGCTCGAAAGCCGCAGCGCACCCCTGGGACATGAGTATCAAATGCTCGATGACGAAGGCGAGCCAGACCCAAAAACTTTTGGGAAACATTCCACAGCATCTTTTTACGATGTTCTCAAACCAGCGATCCTCCCGCCGACCAAGCCCGCAGGAGAAATTAATAAGTCACGTATTGTTGTACAAGGAAACCGGGTGGAACATTGGCTGAATGGAGTAAAAGTTCTCGATTATTCCTGTAGCAGCGAGGCTGTCAAAGTTGCGGTAGCTGAAAGCAAATTCAAAAGCGTAAACGGATTCGGAAATAGGATCAAAGGCCACATTCTACTTCAGGAGCATGGGAAAGAGGTCTGGTTCCGGAACTTGAAAATTCGCGATCTTTCGGGCAGGAAAGAGTAGGAAAAGGAGCTGGAGGCCGGCTTTCGGAGCGCGCCCGTCCCCGGGCGCAGCAATGCTCGAAAAACCAGCGGTCGGGGCCTTAACCATGCCTCACTCCGTACGGTAGTTTCTGCGCCCGGACGGGGCGCTCCGATCACTTCGGCGACTTCAGCCAAGTTCATTTCAAAGGATGCTCCCGATTTTTCAAGGGGAAATCTACGCGCCCTCGGGTCAGGCCTGCTGAAAACACAGCCATTGCCATTTCCAGCGCTCTGGTCGCAGCATCGCCGCCGCAAACAGGCTCGCGATTCTCCGCAATCGCAGCCAGCCAATCACTGACAACCCGTTCGTTTGCGCTCTGTTCCGCGTTATGCAACTTCGTGAGTGGATCGTCTGCCCACAGCCGCCATTCGCTGACATTTCCATCTCCTGTCCAGGCTCCTGGTTTTTTAAAGTAAATTTTGGGAACCAGTTGAGTAAGAATGCGGGCCGAGCCTTTGCTGCCAATCAATTCCAAGCCCCAAGGTCCAGCCGCGGTTTGATTTTTTTCACGGCTAACAAAAGTTCCATGAACCCCATTGGGAAACTTGAATTGTGCGACAATGTCATCCCCAGCGACTGGACCGATACTTTCAGTCGCAGCATGTGCGTCCTTCAAGGTGATTTCGTGTCCATCTTGCAATATTCTGGCGGAACACCACTGGGGATTGCCGGCGAATAATCTCATCAAATCAAAAAGATGAACGCCGAGCACAACCAGATCTTCGCCTCCCGCGCGACGGTCCTGTTTGCCGTGCGAACGGATTTCCAGCAAATCTCCGATCAGCCCTTCTTGAAGACGTTGCTTGAATAAAACGATATTTGGCGCAAGCCGCATCTGGTGTGGTACCGCGATCTTCAAACCCATTTGTTTCGCGAGTGCGAGAAGTTCATCGGCCTGAGCCAAAGTTTCTGTGATCGGCTTTTCCATATAGACATGGGCGCCGGCTTTAAGGGCTGCCAAGGCCATGGCATGGTGCTCATCGGTGCATCGCAAGGCCACGCTTACAAGTTGCGGCCGTTCATTATTCAGCATTTCACGATAGTCAGCATAGCCGCGTGGTGCCCGTACCCGAGCGACGGCTTTTGCCCGGCCGGCATCATCCGGGTCTGCGACTGCCACAACCTCTATATTCGCACGGCCGTTGAAAATCAGATCATGATTGTGGCCATAATCACCATGGCCGGTATGGCCGATGATGACGGCTTTGAGCTTGGGCTGGGCGACAAGCTGGTCCGCACCAAGCCCCGTCGCCACAGTGGCAAGGCCGACGGAAAGGAGCAGAAATTCGCGGCGTGTCTGCGGCCTGGGGGTGCAAGAACATCTCATTGCCGGCATATCGTTTAGTAAGTGCCTGGAGCCCGCAGTTCGTCGGCACGCTGCCACTCAACCATGCCTTCCTGCCAATAAAGCGCGTCCGAGGACACCGTGCCGTTGGCAAACATGGTTTGAATCTGGGCAAGCGTGAAAGGTCCTGTTTGCGCCTCATTCAGAAAAAGGTAAATACTCGGCATCTCCACCGCGGGTGCGGGGGCATTTTTGAGATGCACACGAATGGGGCCGCGGGTAATCCGCTTTGGTGGAGGCGGCTCTTCTTCCTCCACCTCTTCAATGGGTAAGAGGCCTTTGAACAACTTTTGGATCGACATCAACGCCAAACCGCAGAGGGTCCCACCGACGTGCGCACCGAATGCTATTCCCTCACCCTGTTTTCCTGTGGCCAGCGTCAGGACCATCATCCCCAGGTCACTCAGGAACCAAAAGGAGATCACGATCCAGGCGGGCAGGAAAAACTCGCCACTCCAGATTCTAAACCAGAAAAAGAAGACCCATTTGAATTCGATTTTCGTGCGAAGAAATACCAGAAGAAAACCACCGATGCAGCCGGAGATAGCTCCGGAAGCGCCACCCAAGGGAATTTCAGAGGCAAAATGTCCCGGAGAAATAGCGATATGCATGAATTCAGAAGCAAGGCCGGAGATGAGGTAAAATGCAATAAACCGCGGCCGTCCCATGATATCCTCAACGCACGCGCCGAACAAAAAGAGGTAAACCATATTCCCCGCGACATGGAAAAAGCCTTCATGAGCAAATAGCGACGTGAAATACATCCACCAATGAGACTCTGAGGGAATCAACCACAGATTCGAGACGACCCACTCTTCAACATCCGGGCCATTTGCCAAACCCAAGAGCAGGGTTACCAGATAAACCACCACACAGATACCCATAAGCGTAAAAGTGACGACTGGGTAGCGGCGGGCGCGATAATCCACTCCAACTGGCAACAGGAAGAACATGGTTGCGAATCTCGGAGCTCAGCCTACCCGGACGGAAATCCGGAGGCCAGTATTTATTGGGCTGCAGGTGCTGAAAGTCGCACCTCAAATGGTGAGCTACGCACCTTTCTCGAAACCCCTTGTTTTTCATTTCGACTCTCTCAATTTTTGATTCTGTCCAAATGAACACCCGATTATTCTCACTGCTCGTTTCTCTCGCTGCCGCCAGTCTCTCATTCGCCGGGGAGCCGAAACGTCCTAATTTCATTTTCATACTTGCGGACGATCTGGGTTGGAGCGATCTGGGTTGCTACGGTCATCCGCAACTGAAAACGCCCAACCTGGATCGTTTGGCAAAACAGGGAACCTTGTTCACACAATTTTATGTGAATGGCTCGGTTTGTTCTCCGAGCCGTTGCGCCTTCATGACCGGCCAATACCCCGCCCGACACAAAATCCACGGCCATTACGCTGACCATAAAGTGAATGCCAGCCGCGGAATGAATAATTGGCTGGATCCCAACCTGCCCAATGTGGCTGCCCTACTGCAAAAGAGCGGCTATGCCACGGCTCATTTCGGCAAGTGGCACCTGGGCAATGGCGAAGGCGCGCCCGCACCGACAGCTTATGGATTCGACGAAGCACGAACGGTGAACGCGAACGGTCCGACCTGGGACGAGCCGGACATTACCTTCCGAGCCAAATCTTCTGCAGCGATCGTGGATGAAACGATCCGATTCATCACCGGGCACAAGGACAAACCCTTCTACGTCAATGCATGGATGCTCATTCCTCATGCGCCACTCAATCCGCCCGAAGAGCAAATGAAGCCTTATGATTCTCTAAACCCTGTTAACAGAAATTTTCCATTTAAGAGCGCTGCCCAGATCTTTTACGGTTCGGTGACGGATATGGACAAGCAGATCGGACGCCTGCTCCAGGCTCTGGATGATTTGGGATTAGCCGAAAACACCATGATACTCTTTTCGAGCGATAATGGCCCAGAGGACATTCACGTCAGCAACGCGGGCCATAGTGGTGTTGGCAGCGCCGGACCTTTTCGAGGCCGCAAACGCAGTCTGTATGAAGGAGGTATTCGCGTGCCTGGGATCATTCGATGGCCTGGAAAAATTGCAGCGGACAAGATTGATGACACCTCGGTGGTAGCAGGGGTTGACTGGCTTCCAACAGTCTGCAAATTTGCGAATCTAAATATTCCCGCCGGGCTTAAACTCGACGGCGAGGATGTTGGCGATATTTTCCTCGGCCGTCCTCGAGCGCGAAAAACAAACCTGATGTGGGAGTGGCGCTTCCGTATTGCCGGCGAACCGTTTCATCACAGTCCAATGCTGGCCATTCGTGAAGGCGACTGGAAACTTCTGCTAAATCCGGACCGCAGCCGGGTCGAGCTTTATGATATGAAGAAAGATTTAACCCAATTGAATAACCTGGCCGATCGGCATACGGATGTTGTTGAACGTCTAAGCGCGAAGGTCCTATCCTGGCAAAAGGAATTGCCACCCGGGCCAACGGACCGTGGAGCAGGCCTGGTAAACTATCCCTGGCCTCGAACGAGCATTGCCCCGAGCAGAGGAAATCAATGAAAGTCTGTTCAACATCATTTCATTTTATCTGCCGGGAAGAGAGCTTGAAATCGGCACGAGTCTTATGAGATCTTCGCTTGCAGGGACAAGTTTGGCTCCCTGCCAATTGAATAAGGTCTCTAGTGCGTAACACGCCTCTTCTCTAGTAAGCGGCGTCTGGGTTTTGATCCGTATGAAACCGCGGACACCGGGTGTTGGATTCCGTTCGAGCTTTCGTCCGAGATACTCGACATAAATCTTTGCGGCCTCGAATAGATCCACGTTGACGAAATTGATTCCTCCTTCCGGTATTAGTTCATCATTCCCAGATTGGTTTGGTCCACCCGGAGCATGTTGTGCGCCAATGCTCTTTGATTTGAGTGCGGAGGAGTGCGGTCTCGCGTTCGCCGCGAGAGCTTTGGGCAGGACCATCAAAAACCTCTCTCCATCCGCCATCGAAATGAGTTCCTGCTCGGCCAGTGCCTTCTCAATGACAAGCGCAGCTTCGGCCTGGTTGGAAGGCGAGGCTGCAAGTGTGAAAGAGTGCTTAGGCAAACCGGGACGCAGAATCGTGCGCCCAGCGAACTCTGCATATAAAGCCAGTAAGGAGTCGACGTCGACATCATCAAATGCTAGTGTAGGATTTGGAACACTCGATCCATCGCGCTTCGGCAAGCTCACAATCACATCCTCGCTCCCGGTCTGCGTTGCAGCCGAAATCCTTACGGTAACTTTATTAGCTGCCGGATCGATTTTCAGTAACTCAATTTTGCCTTCTCGCTGACTTTCATCCAGTATCAACCTTGGTCCTGGAAAATGAGTTCCAGGAACTTCAAGCAAGGCGCATTTGCGAGACGGGAGGTTCACTATACCGGCGAGTCTTGGAGCGCCCGCATCACGCCTGTCACCGGGTTGCAATACCGCGGAATACGTTGTGCACGCCAGCACAAGCCAACCTGCAAGCGCCCTTTTTACCTGGGGATTTGCTGAAGCAGGATAGTTCATCAGCCAGTCAGTCAAAGTTTTTTCGCGGCCTTTTGCCACTCGCTCAGAATTCTGTATCTGTCTAGAGCGACTCGCAAACTAAACTGAGAAGAATTGCGGAACGCGAAAATAGAGAATGCGATCGGAGATCAATCGGCACCAATCCCTTTATCCCCGAAGTTGCTCTACCGCTGCCAGGTCCGGGTCGCGTGCGTAAGCCAATTTCGATTCGATAAGAGCGTCCAGTTTAAGAACATGACATGGGGATGGGATCAACTGGTTTAGGATTCTCCGCAATCCCTATCCAACCTGCATGAAAGCTTTGAGTATGTCACCACAACCTACTATGATTCGCCGGGCAACTCAATGCGTCCGAAATTATATTTGGTTTTTCTTGGAGCGTTCGCCTGCAACGCCATTGCTGCTGAGGTGAACCAGGGGTTCACTTCCATGTTTTCCCAGGATGGCGTGCCGAGCGGATGGCTGGTGAGACGCTGGGATGATATCTCGAAACCGGCAGAAAAAGCCGCTGTTTGGAAAATCGAAAATGGCGTGCTTCATGGAAGTGATCCTCGCGGCACCTGGCTCCTTAGTGAAAAGGAATATGGTGATTTCATTTTGGAATTCGAATGGAAATTGGGTGAGCGCGGAAACAGCGGGACTGCATTGCGAGCTCCGCTGCACGGGGACCCGGCTTTTCACGGAATGGAACTTCAGATGGTCGATCCCCGTTATTATGGCAATACCAAAGTGACTGCTGGCGAGTTGAGCGGTAGCCTTTACAAAGCAATGGCCCCCCAGACACAGGTGTATAAACCTGGAGAATGGAATCGTTACCAAATCACTTGCCGCGGTCCCTCGGTCAAAGTGTTACTTAACGGAGAACAGATTCTGGATGTAAACCTCGACAAGGAAAGCATCGCAACCAAGCGGCATGACGGAACGGATGCGCCCCCGTTGAAAGACAGACCGTGTCGCGGTCATATTGGGTTCCAGGAATTGAGCCGCGGTGGGGGTCATGTGCAAATCCGAAACGCCCGAATCAAGGTGCTCGATTAATGCGGTTTGTTTTTGCTTTGTTGCTTGTCGTGTGTGCGGCTTTGCCCGCAAGCGCCCGTTCGGAGAACCGGCGTCACGTGGTGCTGATCGTTTGGGATGGAATGCGCCCAGACTTTATCTCAGAACGAGATACCCCGACGCTGGCCGCCCTTGCTCGACGCGGCGTCACTTTTCGCAATCATCACTGCGTCTATTTGAGCTCGACTGAAGTGAATGGCACGGCCATTTCCACAGGATGTTATCCGGAGCGCAGCGGGATTGTGGGCAACATGGAGTATCGGCCCGAAATCGATCCTTTGAAACCGGTTCACACGGAAGGTTTGGAGATTGTGCGCCGGGGGGATGAAACGAGCCACGGCCGGTACATCCGATTCCCCACCATTGCAGAAATCGTGCGGAAAAATGGCGGGCGTGCGGTGGTAGCAGGAGCCAAGCCCGTGGCGCTGCTAGCCGATCGAGCGCCGCGCTCGGAAGAAAGCCTTGGGGTGAACGTTTTTGCCGGAACTTCGCTTCCACCAAATCTGATGAGCATGCTAACAGATCGGCACGGACCTTTCCCGAAAGACACCGCGTTGGATTCCACTCGGATCGATTGGGTAACCAGCGCGATGATCGATTCCTTATGGGTCAATGGTTTGCCTGATTTTTCCTTCGTTTGGATGAATGAACCGGATCTTTCACAACATCTGACAGGGCCCGGATCGGAGCGTAGCCTGCAGGGAATGCGTAACGCCGACAACAATCTTGCACGAATTTTGCGTGCGGTTGAAGCCAGCGGCGCTCTGGAAAATACAGACATAATGATTGTCTCGGATCACGGGGCTTCCACGATTCGAACAAGAGTCGATGTAGCTGATTTGCTAACGAAAGCTGGAGTGCCTGCAACACGGGAGTTCAAAGCGAAACCTGAACGGGGAGAAATTCTTGTCGCGAGCAATGGGGGTTCGACGCTGGTTTATGTAATTGGCCACGACGAAGGTGTTATCCGCCGCGTGGTTGGATTCTTTCAACAAGCCGAGTTTTGTGGAGTGATTTTTTGCCGTGATCCTTTGCCCGGCACCTTTCCGTTGCATGAGGCTCGAATTGATTCAGAAAACGCCCCTGACGTTTTCCTCTCAATGCGCTGGACCGCCGAGAAGAACAAGAACGGGATCGCGGGAGGAATAGACAGCGATGCATCGACCTATGGTCCCGGACAAGGTTCGCATGTGACACTAAGCCCGTTCGATATGCAGGCGACCCTGGTTGCTGCGGGGCCTCATTTTCGAAAGGGTGTTGCTAACACGCTTGCCACGGGAAATGTCGATGTCGCTCCTACGGTCCTGTGGATTCTGGGCATCGACCCGCCTAAAACGATGGATGGACGTATTCTGACGGAAGCTTTAACCATCAAAGGACCCAAACTGCGTTCGTTCGAGCCAGGGCAAATAGAAGCTTCTACGAAAGAGGGCGGCTCGACATGGACTCAATATCTGAAGTTTACGGAAGTGAATGGAGTACGGTACTTGGATGAAGGAAACGGCGAGCAAAATCCGAAATAGGGACACTGAACTCTCCATGAACCGTGGTTTAGAGGCGTCACTCCGTGCGCGTAACTCTGATCTGCCGTAGCGCAGCCGTCCCCGGCTGCGAGTTCAAGCACCGTCCCGGTGCCTGAACCTGTTCAGCTCACCGGTCCAAGCCCGGGGCGAGACGCCGCCGGCACTCGCAGCCGCGACGGCTGCGCTACCTCGGTCGAACTGGGCTTCCTTGAACCGTGAATCATTCCGGTCAGAACGGGTTCGACGGCATTATTTCCCAGGCCTTGAGTGTCGTGACGCGAGCTTCGCCGCCTTTACAGAACAGTTTCACCCCAACACTGTCCGGTAAGGTAGGGTAGACTCTGCGGCCAATTGCTTGCCGATCATTGGCAAATACTTCCACTACCGATTTGTCCACAAAAACGCGTAATTTTAATGGTTCGCCCGGCTTCAATTCGAACGGGGCACGTTCGACCACTTTTCGGCCGACTTCACCACTGTGAGTGGAATCGAAAACCAACTCTTTCGCCGCCGCATCGTAATACAAAAGTGTTTCCTCTTTTTCGTCTCCTGAAGCGCGCACCTTGAGGCCGCACCTTTGTGCTGCACCCAGGTCGAACTCGACTGACAATTCACATGAAACACCGGTCACACCCTCGACTATTTTGGCTTGTCCATTTGCCAGCTTGGAGGCTGGCCACGATTTTTCGTGCGAACGCAAACCTTCGAGTTCTTTTACCGGCTCCATGCGCAAAGTGCCATCCTCACCAAGCCAAAGCGAGCGTGGCAGTCCATACACGCCCGACCATCCTTTCTCCTTCTCTCTCGGCGGATTATCGAGGAGCCACGCCCACATGATTTGCCGGCCTTGTGCATCCATCAGCGCCTCCGGGGCAAAATAAGTGTTATCCACCCATGACATGCGGCCATGATTATCAGGGTGAAAATGGTCATTTCGATAATCGCCCACGTAGTATTGCGCACCCTTATTATGGGCAATGAAGAGCAGCAGATGCTTGCCGCTGGGCCGCCCGCCAGAAGGGCCTGCAGGCAACGGCAGGAAACTCGGACACATGTTATCTTCGCTACGATCGGTCCACTCCGGTTTTCGGTCGTAGAATACGTGGAGAAATTTCCAGTCCTTCAAATTGTCGGATTCGAAAAGATACAGCCGATCACCCTGCTCGGAGATGGGAGAATTTGTCCCACGCCCGAGTTTGTTGAGCACAAGCAAGTTTCCAGTCAGCATGTAATAGTGACCATCCTTTTTCCAGATGTTGGACGGATCGGCTGACCCATAGAAAATCGGTTTGCCCTCTTGCTGTTTCCCCTCGGTTATCCCCCATTCGGTTGATTTGATCACTGGGTTTGCTTCCAGTTTTGTCCAGACATCAAAATCGGGGCCACGGCTGCTGGCCAAACCGATGCCTTTAGCGCCCCATAACATCCAATAAGACAAGAAAGCAGTGCCATCGTCATCCACAAATGCGCCCCCGCTGAAGCAGCCTTCGTCACCATGGCCCGGCGCCAAGGCGTCGGGATGGTGACGCCAGTGGAGCAAATCCGAACTGGAGATGTGGCCCCAACAGAAGCCTGAGCCGCGTCTCTCGTAGAGATACATCAAGTGATAGCGTCCTTTATAGTAAAACGCTCCATTAGGATCGCCTGGCATCCCCATGTCCTCCGGCACACAGAAGTGATAAGCTGGACGGTATGGGTCGGCGAGGAACCGTTCTCTAAGCAACCGTGCCGAACGGATCACATCATCCGGAACCGGACTATCAAAGGACCATTTCTTAGGGACCGCAATTTGATTTGCCTCATCGCCACCGGAGCAAGTGGTGATAACAGTTGCGCCATTGGTGCCCAGAACCAGGCAGCCGTCCGCGATGTGTACATCACCAACGAGTTGAATTTCTGTGAACCGGCCGGTTTTTTCCCGCAAACCTTCGTCGGAAAAAGACCACCAGGCCCAAGGTTTCAACCCATCCGAAACGCTTGCCGGCATTAAAGCAGCGATGGCGGCTCGCTCCAGCGCCTGGTCATAAATCCGCGCATCTTTGATTCGCCCCACAAAGAAACGTTCTCCTTCCTTTGTATCCAGGTGGCGTCTTCCAAACACAACCACCGCCGAAGGGCCAAACTTTTGTGGCGCATTGGACATCGTATAGTGCGCATAATTTTGTCCGTTGCGATAGATAGTGACCTCTTGCCCTTTGTAAACAATTGCCACCTGGACAAAGGTTTGGTCATCGGCCGTCTCATCTGGCCAATCCTTTTGCGTCTTCTCCGAGCGGTTATAAAAGTCGCTCCCTGGCATCCATTTTTTGGGTTCGATTTCTCCGAAAACGATTCCATCGAAATGGGATTGACCGTCGTCAATAGTCAACGCGCTGCCACCACGCTGGGTGAGGTTGCTCGGAGAGACCCATGCGACCAGCGTCTTATCACGGAGCACGCCCGTGGCCGCCGGTGTGACGGCCGATTTAACCGCGAGATCATCGGCGGCAACCGCGGTGGTGGCTAAAACCAAAGTGAACAAGAAAAGGGTAGTGTTTTGCATTGAAATATAGAAGTCAGGACACTTGCGCGCGTTTCGTCGTAATCAATCAGTTGTGCGCGACTTGCGGCGTCAGGCGGGGGTAACAGGTGTTGCCGATATTCATCAGCTTATCAAACCGTTTTGAATGACCATAGGCCTCGCCATCGTACGTCGCTAACTCGTGCGAGAGATTCTCAAAGTACGCCGGATCGTTAGGCCGGCCGTCTTTCTCGGTATAGAATCGGACTATGGGACCGGCGCGGCTTCTCAACACGCGACGGATTCCTGGTCTCATAGTCGGGTCATAAAGGCTTGGATTAAGGGCTTCGTTCCAATGATCGCTGACAAACGCGCCAAGCCAGCCGGACTGGGGACGCACATGATCGTTCACCCTCCAGAACACGCCGCAACGCAACACTAGGGGTTCACGCTCTCGCCCCTTTAAAATGACCTTCTCAGTGAGGTTAACGTAAAACTTGAATCCCATATGGTTTGCAGCCATATCAGCATTGGAGTAAACGCCCGTGCCGATCGTTCCAAACATGTTCTTTTCGGCCAGGAAGGTTGTGTTGGAGTAGCGCTGAAGGACTTTATCGTAGGATTCCTCTTCACTCAATCCATCGCGCCTCAACGAGCGGTATAGCTTATAATACCACCAGCCCAACTGATGAAAGTGCGTTAGCTTGTCCGCGCCAAAGTACACCCCGTACGCTTTCATAGTGTCAGCCTGCGCAAGCATAATCCACGCGCGAGGATCGAGTAGAAAATGACCAGCAAAATTCATCCAGATGGCATGGTTAGTCGCCTTCTTGCCGGGATAGGCCCGCTTGGCCCACTCACCCTTCAGGGCACGCTCCGCCCTGACCGTCTCCGTGAATGCATCACCAAAGCGCCTGGCAACCTCGGCCGCAACCTTTTCTGGATCATGACAGCGCTCCAGGAGCTTCGCACGGCTTGCCGTGTTCTCCATAGCGATTGCTCGTTCAATCTCGGTATTTATTTCCATGACGGCTTCCTCGATTGCCCGCGTATGCACGGCCCCGAAGAAATCACTGAGGTCGGCAAGCTCGGCATCCAAAGGCAGGTAAAAATTGTCGGTCTCGTGCGCACACGCCTGTAAGGTGCAGAATGAAATTGAGCCCAACAGCAAAATCAGCTCAAAATACTGCGTCCCACGCAACGAAAAATCACGCGCGGTCAACATGAAACGTCATTTAAGTCCACTGAGCGCCGCTGGTCAATTCCTGGATTGCCGGTCGGTGATGTGCGACCTCGGCTTGGCTCTGCTGATCTTCGCGATTGCTTTTTGTAGCGAGGGGTGCGGTTCTATTTACCTACGGACCCGCGCGACTTTCCCACCGGAACCGTGCGCCCAACTGAAATTGCGGGTGGATGAATCCCAACGCGCTGAAAAAAGAGCTGAGCAAACTATCCAATCAGTCTGTGACCGATTCAATCAGGGACTGTCTGGCGACGCCATTGCGCCCGATGTGAACCGAGCGGAGGCAGCGGTCTTTGAGTTGGAACGCCATGTAGCTTCCGCCCGCGATGCTGCGGCGCATTGTGACGGAGAAACCCAGTTAACGAGCGAAATCGAACGCCTTCAGAAGCGGTCGAAGAACCTGCTTACTTCTGTTCAGGACATACGCCGCAGAGGTTATTCCGCTGATGCCCGTCAACTTGAGGATCTTCTTCACAATGCTGTCAGCCCCTAAAATGGACCACGGATTCAGCAAGTCCCGAATACGCAGCGCATGGCTCGATCTAAACTGAGTGCGTTCTGCCACATTTCATGAGAACTCGAAGAGAATTCATTTACGCCGACGCACGTCGAGATAAACCGCCGCGAGTACTACAACTCCCTTGACGATGTATTGCAGGGAAAAATGGATGCCCGCCTGGTTGAGACCTTTGTCGAGAATGCCGATTATAATGGCCCCGAGCAACGTACCGCGCATCGTGCCGATCCCCCCGGTGAAACTGGTTCCCCCAACTACCACAGCAGCGATAGCGTTTAATTCAAAGCCTTGTCCGGAAGCAGGCTCTGCCGAGTAAAGTTGCGAAGCGTGGATGATGCCCGCCAGGCCGGCAAGGGTGGAGCAAATCACATAGACAATCACCTCGTTGCGCGCGAGCGGGATCCCCGTAAAACGCGCCGCTTCACGGTTGCCGCCGATGGCATATAGATGCTGCCCAAAACGCGTGCGGTGCAATAATAGAGAAGTCAAAATGAAAGCGCCGGCCATGAGCACGACCGGCACAGGGAGCACTCCGAAAAGTCGTTCATTGCCCAGGGCAAGAAATAGCTTTTGCGAGTCAGGAACAGGCAAGGGCCGACCTTCGTTAAAACGTAATGCCCCACCGCGTGCCACTAGCATTGTGGCAAGAGTGATGATGAAAGGAGGCATCCGCGTGCGGGCTGCACAGATTCCATTGAGGGCACCGAATATTGCCGCCAGACCCAGACCGGCGAACAAGCTTACTGCAAAGCCGTCACGACCCAGAACGGATACTGCCACGGTCCCAATCAGAGCCACTACTGCCCCGACAGACAAATCGATTCCACCAATAAGGATTACCAGAGTCATTCCGTAAGCCAGGATGGCGTTGACCGAAATCTGTTGCGCCAAATCCAGCAAGTTTTCCGGAAGCAGAAAGCGCGGCACCCAAATCCGGAACAGTCCCAGCAAGACACCGATGGCAATGAGCAAGGGCAGCATTTGCCGAAGAGATTTCGAGATAGAGCCCATGCGCGCCGTCAGTTTCGGGTCAGCTCGGCCATCACTTCTTCAGGGGAAACTTGTTGCGAATTGACCTCGCGCACAATCCGGCCATCGCGATAGAGGGCGAGTCGATGAGAAAGGTTCATGACTTCGGGCAGATCCGAGGAAATCAGGATGACGGCCATGCCCTGCACTACCATCCGGTGAATAATAGTAAACATCTCTTCCCGCGCTCCTACGTCCACACCGCGCGTGGGTTCGTCGAGAATCAGGATCCTGGGCGGGTACTCCATCCATTTTCCGACGACAACTTTTTGTTGATTACCCCCTGACAGACTGCCGATGGCCTGATCGGGATCGGAGATTCTGATGCCGAAATTCTGGACGGCCCTGGAGACGATTTGAGCGCGCCGAGCGAGATTGGGCCAGCAACCGTGAATCCACTCGCGTGTCCATGGCAAAGCCAGGTTGAAAGCGACTGAGCCGGTCATAACTAAACCGTCGCGTTTGCGGTCCTCAGGCACTAATGCCACGCCCGCGGTCAATGCATCACCCGACCAGCGTATGGCCACGGGTTTCCCATCGATTTGAATCTCGCCGCTGTAAAGCGGATCGATCCCAAACAAAGCACGCGCAAGATCCGAGCGGCCCGCACCCACCAGGCCGGCGAATCCCAGTATTTCGCCATACCGAAGCTCAAAACTAACATCCCGCACACGCCGGTTACGCAAATTCCGAACACAGAGCGCAACTGCCCCTGGTTTCCAGGGAGGACGTGGAAAGTGCGCTTTGAGGTCGCGGCCGACCATCAATCGAATCAACTCGGACGGGTCCATTTTTACAGCGTCACGGGTACCGACAGAGCGGCCATCGCGCAACACGGTGATCCGGTGAGCCAATCTTTGGATCTCTTCCAATCGATGCGATATATATATAATCCCTACGCCCTGCCTGGATAGCGCTCGCAACTTAACAAACAACGCTTCCGTCTCAGCCTGTGAAAGGGAGGCTGTCGGCTCGTCCAGGATCAGAATTCTTGCGCGAGTGGACAGAGCCCGGGCGATTTCGACCATCTGCTGCTGGGCGACATTTAAGTCCCCAACTCGCGTCCAAACAGACCCTATTTCGGGTAAACCCAGCTCCGCAATTAGGGACTTGGCGTTTAGGAATAGTTGGCGACGGTTCAACAAACCGAAACGAGCGGGCTCACGACCCAAAAAGATGTTCTCAGCCACAGACAGATTTGGCGCGAGCGACAATTCCTGGTGAATGAGCCGAATGCCGAGTCGATCGGCGTCAGTCACCTCCGCGATAACCACGGGTTTGCCCTCGACCTGAATGACGCCCGAATCAGGTTTATGAATGCCCCCAAGGATTTTGATCAGCGTGGATTTACCCGCTCCGTTCTCCCCGAGCAAGGCGTGAATCTCACCGGCGCGTAAGCTGAAATCCACACCATCCAACGCCTTCACGCCTCCAAAGTGTTTGCCGATGTCGCGCAACTGCAGCAGAGCAGTGTCAGTGGGGGGTTCGGAGTTCATGGCTTAGCTATGCAATTCCCAATCGTCTGGCTCCTTGCGCGTATCCCAATCCTGAAAGGATTGTGTCCTTCAGCCCAGGGTTGCGAGGAACGAGCTACCCTGGGTAGAGTTTCGAACAATGGCTCAACCCTGAAAGGGTCGTGTCGCGAGGTTTCCCAAAAAAGTGAGGGAAACAATCCTTTCAGGGTTGAATGGAACCAGGTGTCGTAAACCCAGGGTAGCTCGTTCCTCGCAACCCTGGGCTGAAGGACATAATCCCGTTGGGATTCTTGTTTGCATACCACACTTGATGATATGTACAAAGAGCTGCCTCTTGCTACCGCACTCCATCTTTGCGCCATGGCTATCACGGCGCAGTCGGCCAAATTGATTTCAGCTCATAAGCTTCGAGCAAGGTCATTCTTGCACTGCCGCCATGCGCAAAGGCCGAAAGAGAAGTATTTTTCGGATCCAAATTAATTGGGAATGGCACATAGGTCAGCCCATCAGCCGCAAAAACTTCCAGGCTCGTCCTGTCGACATACAAAGTGAGACGCTGCTTTCCGTTTCGCAATGGCGCTGGCGCGCGATGACCGTTCACAACGATCTCTTGTTTCTTCACGTCGTAGCTCACCGACACCCCACGAACATTGAAGCCAAACTCTGATGCGTCGGCAGGCTCGCACTCGACATTAATTTCAACCAACTCCCCCTGCAAGCCGGCCAGTGGATCGCCGCTGCCTGGCCCGAGTGAACCGGAAAACCTTACGAGACGTTTTGCGCGCAGTGTTGCCAATTCCGCGACGGGTTGCCAGACGAGCCGTGGCCCTTCGACGGTTTGGCGCAAAGTCAACTCCATCGGCAGGGACATCGACTGGTTAAAGGGCATCTTTGGAGTTGAGGTTTGAAGCCAGCCGATGCGCACCACGCGGCTCTTTGGTTCGTTGCTGAAAGTCTGCGCCGCATAAAACTCTTTTCCACGGTGCCCCGGAAGCTTAGGCGTCTCCGGGGTGAAGGTTTTTCCGTCGAAAGTTCCTACCATGTATTCACTGCTCGCGGCAGTGAGGACCCATTTCTGCTTTGAAAGGTCGCCATCGACAGGCAGTTGGAATAAATCCGGGCATTCGTAGAAACCCTCGATGCGACTGGCGAACTCCCATTTTTTCAAGTCCGGCGAAGTGTAGAACGCAATGCACTTCTTATTGGCATGCTCGTCATAAAGGGCCATCACCCAGTGTTTAGATGGTTGGTGCCAAAGCAGCCGCGGGTCCCGTCCGGCATGTTTAACGACGGGATTGCCCTCGTATTCGGTCCATGTTCGCCCACGATCATTCGAGTAGACGATGCACTCACCACGACCTGTGCTGGTGAATGCGGCCACAAGTAAATCGTTTTTGCCCGTTTTCCATCCACTGCTGTTGCGCTGGTCCAGGACGGCGCTTCCGGAGAAGACTGCATCTCCCGGCCCGTGCGGGTAAATGGCGATAGGCAACTCTTCCCAATGGACCAGATCGCGGCTGACCGCATGGCCCCAGTGCATGTTTCCCCAGTTCCAGCCATAAGGGTTTTGCTGAAAGTACAAATGAAACTCACCTTGCGACCAAATCAAACCGTTGGGATCATTGTTCCACCCGCGCCGGGGAGAAAAGTGAAACTGGGCTCGCAAGGGTTCGCGATAGAGATCTTCACTTCCCAACAATGAGTCGGCCTGGGTCAGTTGCGACAGAGCACGCGAATCCTCCGAGAGTTTGTCCACTTGCACCTTGAGTGTCCGCCCGGACCACTGAGAGATATCCAGCGGAGCCCACCAGTCAGGCGCGGTCTCGGCCAGTTCGATTTCAAAATAACGCAACGGCTTGCCGTCCACTGACACAGTTACATTACGTTTTCGCGCGCCAGTCTTAACTGGGAAATGGAGCAGCCGTTTCTCTGCTATGAATTCTCGTGTGGCATTCGTGGTGATCTCTGACGGTTTCTTGCCGGGTTCTCCCGGCGGTTTGTTGTCCGACTGAATAATTTGGTCCACATTGATATGGCCCCAGCCACCTTTGCGTAGATCCACGATTTCGATCATCGCCTCGCGTCCGCTAAATTCAGAAACATCCCACAATTGAGGTTCAAGCCTTTCGCTGCCACCTGGCTCTGTATTTGAGCCTGTGGCGGTGCGCACTATCTTGCCGTCCACGAGCAAATTCATGCAGGTCTCTGGCCAACCGCCTCCGCCAATGAGAAAGCCGAAATAGCGCCGCTCGATTTTCAATGGAGGCGAAGAAAGTTTACCGACCGTGTCATCCCCTCCCGCGAACGAGTTGACGAGGCCTTTACCAAGGAACCCTTCGACGGCCATTTGACCGGGAAGTGTTCCATTTGCCGGTCCAGTGCCGAATGCCGTCCCCTCCACTTTCCACTTGCCGTAATCGTCTCCTTCGAAGTCGGCAATTAGAATATCGGGCTGCGCGGCTTGCGCCGCGGTACCGGTCAAAGCGAGGAATGTGAGAAAGAGCGATACCAGCGGTAACGTGGTTAGGCGAAGGATATCTTGGTATCGTAATTCGAGCCATCGGAGAATCCCAAAGGGATTCCGCAACAAAGCCCAGGGTTGCGAGGCACGAGCTACCCTGGGATCATTCCGCCAAAGATACCCAACCCCAACGGGGTTGTGGCACCTGCGCAGGGCATGGTCGCAACTCCGTTGGAGTTGCAGATCACTTGCGGTCAATTTCCCAGGGTAGCTCGTGCCTCGCAACCCTGGGCTGGAGGGCACAATCCCTTTGGGATTGATCGGACCTCGAGCAGGACCTGTGGGTGATAGCGAACCCCTTGTGATAGAGATCATGTCAGAGGCGCCCACTTCCGCCTGCCACATTTTATTCAAAACGAAATTACTCTTTTCCATGTTACTTGAGGAATTCCGCCGCGTTTTCTTTGGTCACAAGTTTTACTGGAATCTTCACATCCTTTGGCACCGGTTTGCCGGCCAGATGCTCATACGCTTTCTCTGCTGACACCCGCCCAATCTCCCTGGGAAACTGGGCCGAGCTCGAGTGCAATTTACCGGCCTGAATTGCCGCGGCTGCTTCCCGGGAGCCGTCCACGGTGACCACGGTTACCTGTCCCAGTTTACCTGCCGATTCGATGGCCGAAATGCAACCCAGAGCGCTCGGGTCATTGATCGGAAAAGCGGCGTCGAGTTCCGGGAAGCGACCAAGCAGGTCACGCATCACTGGAAGCGCAGCTTCGGTGGTCCCCTTCCCTTCCTGCACATCCAGCAATTTCATGCCGGCATGCTTGGCCATTTCGGTTTTGAAGCCCTCAACGCGATCGATGCAGGCCTTATTGACCGAGAGATGCAGGATGACCACTTTGGCGTTCGGTTTGACCTGGGCGAGTGCCTCGCATGCCAGACGTCCCGCTTCCACGTTGTCGCTCGCGACCTGACAAAGCACCAAGTCGGGCTCGCTCACCGGCGCGTCCACGATGATTACTGGAATATTTTTCCGCTTGGCCTCGATGAGACTCCCTTTAATCCCTTCCCAATTCACCGGATTGATAAAAATGGCGGCAGGTTGCTGCTGGATTAAATCGGAGATATCGTTTTTCTGTTTGAGACTGTTGAACTGCGCGTCCAGGGTGGTAAGCCGATCGCCGTGGGAATCGAGAGTCCGCTTCAGACCATCGTTCAGATCCACGAAAAAGGGATTGTTCATCGTTTGGAAAGAAACACCAAAAAGTCGGCCAGAACTTCCGCTGCTGGGCTTTTCCGCGGTTTCCTTGCCACAACTGACGATCAAAAAAATCGAAGCTAAACAAAGTGTTAAGCGTAGCACGCAGATCGGTCGTTTCATAATTGATGTCTTGAGTCTAACAAAACTCCCCGCGTGCGCCACAAAACTTGTTTCAGACGTTACGATACCAGAGGCAAGCCCAACGGAAGGAACGCAAATCCACGGCGTGGCATACCGTCAACCAAACAAGGAGAGTTTGACCACGGATAAAACCGGATAAGACAGAAGAGAAATTCGCAGTTACACAGGTCCTCATCTGAAAAACCGCATGAAACATCTGGGACTCAAAACTTCTGTTTTTTCCCTGTCCAATCCGTGTTCTCCGGTTTTATCCGTGGTAAAATTCTTTGGCTTTGCAAATTTCTTCCGCCCCCTGAGGGTAACTTTATGTTGCCGTCTGAACCGCCCCGCGACTTCCAACCCGAACCCGATTTCGGCCTTAGTACCCCGGCGTCATGCCAACACTCACCATCCGTGGAGCAACGCGCGCCAATTCTTTCCCAGCTTTATCATAGACGATCCCCAGGAGTTGATACGCTCCCGGCATAGCCAAATCCCCCGGCCATTGTGCTACAGCTCGCTTAAAATTTCCTTCTGACTCGAACGTCTCGATTTTCCCTTCAAATTCCCCCAACGTTTCGCCTTTAAGACTTGAGAGTTTAAAAACCACTTTGCCGATCCTGTCTGACTGATATGGAGGAAGTGCCATATAGCCAGTCACCATCGGTTTAGAATTTTGCGTCCAGGGTGTATCACAACGGACGGGCATCATTACCGAACCGCAAGCTGCCCAATGGCCGCGCTCAATCTTCTCAACTAATTGGATTCTGCCGAGACTTGCAGGCTGTTGCACTGAAAGCGGGCCACCATAAACGAATGCACGCGCCACACGCGGTCCACCGTCGCTGTAACAAGCTTCAGCATCCAGAGCTATGACCTCGTTCACCTTTACTTTGAAATCCGGAAAGTTCGCCCAGGGAAGTTTGAACTCCACCTCCATGCCGTGGTCCGTTCGTCGGGCGGCCACTTCGATGCCAACTTTGGGAATGGCCGACAAATAGCCAGGCCTCAAACAGAAGCGGGGTTGAACATTGGTTCCCGTTAGGCCCACCCAATAACAGTGCACAGCACCGGGCGAAGCATTGGTTGGCCAGGCTTGACTGCGAAAATTGTTGTCCTGCCTGGTATCGAAATACCATTCCACGCCATCCCCCTCCCATAGACGGTCATCCGTTGCGTTGTTCGCTGGTTTTGTGTCCAATGTCCGCAACCCGGCGTAAAAGGCGTCTTCGTCCCACATGTAAAAGAACTGAGCGGCTCGATTGCGCAACGTGTTTTGATCGAAACTAAAATATTCTACAGGTGTGCAGAACGCGTCTTTGAATTCAGACAAATCCCCATCGATCTTCATACCTTTCGGCGCATGGGTTGCCAACCCGCGCACACCAGAGGCCACCTTGCTGGTCTGAGCGGAAAGGCAATCGACAAAAAACATTGATGAGACAATTAGCAATAAAGGACGACCATCACGCAAAATGGAAAATTTCATGGCGCACAATTGACTCTTTTTCAACCGTAACTCAAGCCAGAAGGTAAACCTCTCCGTGCCCGCATCGGAGGAGTTCGATTCCCGTCCTCCTTCAATCTCAAAGTGAGCCAGGTATTTTCTCATGAGTTCCAAACAAACCACCCCATTGTAATTGTGCTTTCCTGACGCTTGATGGAAAGATTTCCACGATGCAAAACGACAGTGACAATAATTACGTATCCGTGGGATCGTGGATGTGGATGATGTTCGTCACGGCGATCCCGGTGGTGGGCTTCATCATGGTTCTGGTGTGGGCATTTACTGGCACTAATGAGTCTCGCAAGAACTATTTCAAAGCAATTCTTACCTGGGTTTTGGTCTTTGTGGGTTTTGTTGTTCTGCTGGCGATGCTTGGCAACTTACCTGCAGTCCTAAAGAATATTCAGGGATGGACCCATAGAACGTGATAACCTGAGATTTCAATCTACCACTCCTTAGCACCCTTTATGAAGGTAGCGATGCGCTTGGGGTCTTTTCCGCCATCCCTTTTTTTGACTCCGGAATTCACGTCAACGCCCCAGGGCTTAACGATTCTTATAGCTTCGGCAACATTCTCGGGCGTGAGTCCCCCGGCAAGCACGACAGGAACACGAGATCGTCTCACGATTCTCGCAGATATAGACCAATCATGGACCAAACCTGTTCCACCCACTCGATCCGTCGAGCGGTCTATGGTATCCAGAACAATGGCATCGGCGTAAGCACTTAGCTCAAGGGCACGTTGGATGGATTTCTCTCCCTCAACGCTAGCTCTGGCAATAAGCTTTTTAGGACGAAGAAGCCGAGAAAGTTTCCTTAACAAGTTTATCGTCATGTCACCATGCAATTGGATCGTAGGACATGGGAGAAATCTGGCTAACTTCACGATAGCTTCAGGATCTTCAATATGAGTGACAAGCACCGGCACGATAAAAGGTGAAATGGCCGTGCAAATCTTTAGCGCCATTTCTGGCGATATGAAATCATTTGAAGTGTGGGTTTGACCGACGAGCAACCCCAACGCATCAGCTCCTAAACGATCTACCAGCTTTGCGTCGTGAACTGACTTTATGCCACAAATTTTAACCCTGCACATGGGAATCCATATCGTTGTGGCATCGCCAATCCAGTCATGGGATAACGCGGAAGAACTGGCTTCCGGGACTGGTCGCGATTGTTTGTCCGTTAGTGGCCGATGGCACGGCTGTCCATGGGCCAGTTAGAGCAGTCGCGCTTTCCAGACAACCGGTGTCCGGTGTCCAGGAAATGCGTATGTGCACAGGGCTCAGGCGAGTGACACTGGCGGCCCCTGGCGGCAGGATGGGCGCGAGGGACACGACGCGACTGGCTCCGTTAAAAAGCAGGCCGTTCCGGCCATTTCCGCTGGAGTCCAGAACCGTGGCGCCAGAAGGTTCATTGAACTTCCAATAAAGCCAGAGATTGGTTTGGGGAAGACAAGGCCCTCGCGACATGGTGTCGTTATTGCCGTCATGAAAATTCCAACCCCGAACATCGTCGACATAGCCGTTATTGTCGTCATCAATACCGTTGCCAGGGATCTCCATTAAATTCGTTGCGAGATTGGCAGCCAAGTCCGGATGAGACAGGTCAAACCCAGTATCAAGGATCGCGACGATCACAGCGCGGCTGCCATTGGTGCGGTCCCACGCCGCGGTGGCATGAATGTCTGCGCCCGGGGTTCCACCCGTTTGGCCGGTATTGCGCAAATGCCATTGGTTGGTGAACTGCGGATCGTTGGGAACAAGCTGGGTTAGACACTGTCTGATGAAGTTCGGCTCGGCCCACAAAACTCGCGCGTCGGCCGCATGCCGCTGGGCGGCGGCAAAAACCGCTTCACTTTCCAGGTCCAACAATGTCAGCACGTATTGCCCGGGCGGGCCCAGCAATGGCCGCACTCGGGGCCAATCGGCGCCAAAATAATCCTTCGCATCCACGCCAGGCTTGAGCGCAATAATGATTTCATCGGACGTCATGATCCACAGGCCACTGGCAGGATCGACAAACGTGGGATTAACTGCCTCCAAGCCTGGCGTGCGGCGCAATTGCGCGAGGCGCGACTTCGCCGCCGGTGGTGCCGGATCACTACTGACTTTGCCGCGAAGCAACGCAAACCGATCCTTTCGTTGCACCTCCACTTGGAAACCTTCCAGCGCGCTCCCTTTAGCTGTAAGGTCACTGAGTTTCTCGCCGGTTTCGTTTCCCTTCACCCGGACGGCCACCGCGTCCCGCGGCCGCAGCAATGTGCGCCGACCACTGGGGCTCGCATAACCATCGCCGGCGTCGTATGCGCTGAGCAGGTTGGACGCGGCCAATGAATCCACGCGGCGGGAAGTGACCGTGATTCCGGCCGGTATGTCCGCTGCCAGCAACTGTTGGGGATGGATTTCACAAAACAACAGGACGGCAAGCAACAGGCAATGTGACAGTCTCATTAGGCTTCATCAAAATTTGACACGGCAATGCAAATCTTTGCGAAGGCTCCAGAGATCGTCAACCCTCCTTTCCAAGGGGTGTGAAAGTGTCGGTCCGAAATATCGGAGTGTGCCCGTCCCCGGCACAGCAACGTCCGAGGAGCCGGAACAATTCAGAAGACGAACAGGAGATACCGAGAAACAGAGATTGGGAGCCATGAAGGCCGCATTTAGGCCCTGCGGTACCCAGTCACTAATCGGTGAGTTCCGAGAAAATTCCAACTATCAAACTCTGACCGCAATTCTCTGTTATCTCTGTTGCCTGATACGGTTTCCAGAGTTATTCAGCATTCGGCGAGGAGCGCCCGGTCCAACGCCCCGCAGCCGAATGTGAATAACTCCTGTTCAATTTTAACAGCATCGTTCCGGCTTAGGGATCGGGTCTGATCGAGAGCATCTATGAACGGTGTGTGCTGCGCGGGTTGGAATTGCGGAAAATTTGTGGAATGGGCCTGAATTGGGCCCCGAATTGGAATAATTGACTACGAATCTAAGCTCTGGCAAAGTCGAGTTGACGTTAACTCCGAATTCCTGATTCCATCGAAAGAGTCCCTGCGCTTTAGCTCAAGTGCGCCGAGCGGGTGTCGATTGAAGCAGGGCTAATTCTTATGGACCTCATCAATCCAATTGTCCGTCGGCTCAAAGCTGAAGCGACGACGGACCCCGACGCGTTTTGGGCCCGCGCCGCCTCGCAGTTGCCCTGGTTCAAAAAATGGGAGCGCGTACTGGAATGGACTTTTCCTACGTTCAAATGGTTCATCGGCGGGCGCACGAATCTCGCCTATAACGCCCTCGACCATCATGTAAAAAATCGTCGGGGCAAGCACACGGCGCTTGTGTATGCCAATGAACGGGGAGAACGACGCACGTTTACTTATGCACAAATGTTGAAGCAGGTGGAAAAGATCGCGGCGGCGTTGCGCGGCCTTGGCGTGGGAAAAGGCGACCGGGTGGCGATTTACATGCCGACCTGTCCCGAAGCGATCTTGCTGATGCTCGCGTGCGTCCGCATAGGGGCGATTCATCTTGTTGTGTTTGCGGGTTTCGGCGCGGGTGCGCTGGGCGACCGCATCCGGGCGTGTGAGGCGCGGGTCGTTTTTACCAGCGATATCACCTACCGCAAAGGCAAAGATGTCGTCCTGAAAGGAATTGTGGACGCTGCGATTGCGGATGCGCCGAGCGTGGAGCATTGTGTCATTCTCCGTCGAACGAAGTCGGATGTGCCAATGACGCCGGCACGCGATCTGACGTGGGACGAATTCTTAAAGCGCGGCAAAGGCCAGTCGGGCGATTACGTCGAGATGGAATCCAATGAAGCGGCCTACATCCTGGCGACCAGCGGCACGACGGCAAAACCCAGGCTAGCCATTCACATGCACGGCGGCTATCAAGTCCACATCCATGCGATGGGCCGCTGGGTGTTTGATTTGAAACCGAGCGATGTGTGGTGGTCCACTTCGGACATTGGCTGGGTGGTGGGACATTCTTACATCGTCTATGCGCCGCTGCTTGCCGGCTGCACGACGATCGTCTATGAAGGCGCGCTCGATTACCCCACCCCCTCCGCCTTGTGGCAGATCGTCGAAGAATTCCGCGTCAACGGCATTTTCACCTCGCCGACCGCCGTCCGCCTGCTGATGCGTTACGGAGATGCCCCGACGCGCGAAACCGATCATTCCTCGCTGGAAAAGATTTTTTGCGCGGGCGAAGTGTTGAACGCGCCGGCGTGGGAGTGGTTGCAAAAGACAGTGCTGCGAGATCAGGTCCCCGTGATTGATCATATGTGGCAGACCGAAACAGGCGGACCTATTTTTGCCAATCCGTACGGTATTGCGATGTTGCCGATCAAGCCCGGGTCCACGACCATTGCCCTCCCGGGCATCGAATGTGTGGTTGTCAATCAAGAAGGCGAGCCCCTGGCTGCGAACGAAAAAGGGATCATGGCGATTACCCGTCCTTTCCCCGGACTGACGCCGGCTCTGTGGGGCGAACCGGAACGCTATGGACGCGAATACTGGCAGCGCATCCCCGGTCAGCAGTTTTATTACACCGGCGACTCGGCGCATATTGACCAGGACGGCTATGTATGGTTCGCCGGACGCGCCGACGAAATCATCAAGATCGCCGCCCATCGCCTCGGCACAATCGAAGTCGAGAGCGCGCTGTTGAAGCATCCCGCGGTCGCGGAGGCGGGTGTGACCGGCAGACCCGACGAATTGCGCGGCGAAGTCATCTCATCGTTCGTGCTGTTAAAGCAAGGTTATGCGCCTTCGGACCGATTAAAGCGCGAGTTGCTGGAAACAGTGCGCGCAGAATTGGGACCTGTCGCGGTGATCGGCGAGCTGAATTTCGTCAACATGCTGCCAAAAACGCGCAGCGGAAAAATCATGCGCCGAGTGTTGAAAGCCGTCGCGCTCGGGCGCGACCCGGGTGATATCACGACGATTGAAGATGAAACCTCCGTCGAGGAAGCGCGCCGCGCCTGGGCGGAAATGAAAGAAGCGATGCAATCGGAGCACCCCGTGTGACACCCAAGTCAGCGACCGGAGCCAGCCGCCGCTGACGTTTGATTTGTGTGTGGGTGAACCGGCTGGCTCTGATTCGCTGAACCTTCGGGTTCGGTGCAGGTCCGTGTGAGGTAAAGTACAAAAGGAGACTCCCGCGAAGTGTCCTCGGTTTTCCAATTGGTGTTGCTCCGATACGTGATGCTTGTGTCGTATCCTTCTTTGGCGACAATAAGTTCCGGCCCTACGATATTATTCGGATCGCCGCGCCCCACAGGACGGCCTCCCTCATACAAGTATCCGCCATCGACACCACGGGTGCGGCACAACGGAATCTTGATTCTAACTAAGCCATTGCTCCACCGAAAAGTTAGCATTCATCTCAATGCCGCTCTGGCTTCTGCATGAACCATTCGATACGTCCGCATTCTGAACACAGGAGCGTGTAGGCCGACTTCTGCGCCCATTCCAGTCCGAGGAAAGTCATCCCCGCAGTGTGAAGTTGAACCGAACCCTCAGCGAATTGTTGGTTGCCGCAATGCGGGCAGGCGACCTGCTTACCCTCAACTTTATATTTGCTGGGGCCAAAGGCATCCGCTGTCGCCTTCGCGGCGCGAGTTAGTGCTGTCCAGAATTTGCTCATAAATGTTCCTCGTGGGTTGTGCTAACTGTGATTTCGACGGCTGGTTCGTATATTGAGCAGTGTCTATTTCCGATGCAACCCTTTCCACACCTAAGCTTGCACCTAGGCAATGCGATTATTGCGGGAAGGAAAGGGAAGGCCGCAAGAAAGACTCAACTCCGGTTTGACGATTTCACTTGTGCTGACGCCGCCTCATCCAGAACTCGCACCCCAGTAAGAGCGCACCCAAGGTCAAGGCGACGCAAGCGAGTCCGATGCAGCGATTATCTTTCAGCTTGATCCCGTGAGACCCAAATCGGTATGCGGCCGCGAAAAGGGCGAGCGCCGCAAGTGTTAGCAGCGTAGTTCTGACTGGCATAAAACGATTTCCTTCGGCTGCGATTATCGCGGGAAGAGCGGCGAAGGCAAACAAGAAAAAGGCGCTGACCAAAAGCCAGCGCCATTTGCCCGTTCCCCCATCCAAATAAACCGGGGAAGGACGGGTTACTATACACTGGAATGGAAACCACGCCATGTACTTTTGCACGATAATGCACATTAGCACCTCATTGCATGCAGTTTACATACAGTTTAGGTCTTTCGAGGAACACTAAACCCCTGTTTAACCCTTATTCCGTGAGGTTAAAAATGAAGTTGGCAGAAGGGAGTGTTTGTGCGCCCATTTTGTGAGTTGATCTCTTGAAGTTGCTTCTTTCTGGTAAGCAACTCCTCCTTTTGTGCAGTGAATGTTTCTCGGTCAATAATCAAGCTCCAGCAAATTGGAGGAACCCAATCGGTGCGTTGTTGAAAGGTTCGGAGCGCGGCTATTTCACTGTCAATCGGAAGAATTGAGCCGAAGGCGAACCACCTGGCACGGTATAGCTGTTGTTGACCACACCACTCGTCACATCCGCCCAGGAGGAAAGGTTGTTGGAGGACTGAAGTTTCCAGGTTTTTATGGCCGAGCTCCAGCTCACAGTTGCGGTCGCGCCGGTCAACGAGATGGACAGCGAAGGGTTCGATCCCGACAAAATCGCTCGGTCAATCGCCCGCAGGAATATCTTAGTGCCGTCAGCGGTGAGATCGTAGCCGCCGGCAAAAAAGCCGTCCGCCTTGACGGTGCCAGCCGGGTCGCGAGTGCCAGCCGCGATAAACAGCCGATAACCAGCCAGCGTGTCACAGAATGGATTGACGTTCGTCGTGCCATCACCGCAATTGCGCCATACAAGCGAACCTGCCGGCCATTCAGCGATCGCCACACCGGTGACGACGTAGGTCGGATCGACAGCAGGCGCCTGACCGGCGGGAATATCCACACCAGGATCAAATGGATTGTATTCCATGGTGGCCAGGATTTTCCCACCAGGGGACAAATCGTTCGTCCAGCCCTGATCCACGCCACTTATAAGGACCTTCCACATCTCCAAAGTGTTGCCGCGGTTGTTCGCGGGGAAGGGAATCGAGCCGATGAAATAATTCTGAAGCGCCGGGTTGGTGAGATTTTGGGAAATATCAACGGAGAAAAAGTTCGACATCACCCGATCAGGGCCATTGTTGGTGTAGGTGATTCCAGCGAAAAGCGGGTTTTGTTGGTCCACAAAAGTCATCTTGCCGCTGGCGGTCGTGCTGAGGTTATTGGCGGTATCGAAGTCGTTCGGGTTGGGTTGAGTATTGGCCGGTGCTGTGAACCACTCATTCGAGCTGTAACCGGTAAACCAGCACAGGCGATTAGCCCCCGGCCGGGCCAGATTCGGTTTAGTCAAAACGATGGGAGCCGTGATGAGCGTATTCCATTTGTGCCCCGTGTTGGTGGAAACTCCAGGAGCGCTGGTGTTGTTGGCGCTTCCCATGTTGAACGGACCGCTATTGCAACTGTAGCTAATCAGGAGGCAGTCATTCGTATTGAGCCTGAACAGATCCTCGTCGGCGATGTTGGCATCGTTGAGCCAAAAGGCCGTCACATGGTGTCCGCCATTGGTGAGGGCCACGACAAAGCTGTCGTCAGTGTTGGTGAATCCAATGTCCTTCTGCTCGGTCCAAACTCCGTAGCGGTTGGTCTGATCCGGGAAGATCGTAGCATCGTTGGGAAATGCAGATCCGCCCATCCGGACCAACACGATATTGCCCGCTTCGGAAATGGGAGCCCATGTCAGGAAACCGGCGACGAGCGCGAGAAAGAGGAGTAGTTTTTGCATACGTGCGATTTAAGTAAGGGTTTGGGGACGTTGGTGTTCAGGAGTCATTAACTAACAATAATGACAAATTTGGAATTTTTTCCATAGAACGAACGGACAAAAACATGTAATAAATGGCTGTCTTGAATAAGCGGGCTCAGAATTACAAGCAGCAAAGATACAGGGAGCAGGTTTACACCCACTCCCACGACCATCATTCGTCTCTGCTTCCCTTGAGAGTGACTATCGCGTTAGTGTCTCGTTGGGGTCCCGGAGATTCTTACGAACGGGTCAACCGTCAGGTTCTCTCTCTGAACCTTGTCACCAAAGGAAACATGATCTATCGACAAGGAACCAGGTGTGGTACCGTTTCACCAGGTGAATTGTTCATCGCACAAAGCGGCAGAGACCAGAGATTTGAGACTGGCGATGCCGGGTTTCTCCATAAGAGAACTATTCTTGTGGAAGGCATTGGCCTCAACGCGTTCATGCAGGCGATGGGACTCACCGTGGTGGACCGAGTGGTTTTCGATAATCCCTCGCGCATTACAAATTTCTTCCGGCGGGCGTATCGCCTCATGCGCGAAAAACCCTCCGGCTTCGCCCATGAGCTATCGGTCCTGGCCTATGCCATCCTCAACGAATGCTGCCATGCGATGGCCACCAAACATCCGCCGGGAGTTCACGCTGCGATTGAATTCATGGAACAGAATATTAAATCAAATCCCCGCCTGCCAACCATTGCTACCGCCGCCGGTCTGAGTGTCCGGAATTGCACCCGACTCTTCGAACAACACCTGCAGACCTCACCACTATCGTTTTTCATTGGGATGAAGATGAACGCCGCCCGGGCGCTGCTCCTTCATTCTCCCCTTTCCATTAAACAGATCGGCATCGAAGTCGGCTATCAGGATCAATTTCATTTTTCGGCGCAATTCAAGCATCGCACCGGCCAAAGCCCTCGAGCGTTCCGGCTCAAATACCGGGAAGTAGCTCCCGCCAGTCTTCGACACCATCGTTCCATAACTTCTTTGGCGCCAAACAAATGATTTTGTGCCAGTTTGTGTGACGCGTGAGAAGCATTTCTTTAGTATTGAAGGACATTTCTTCTGATCGGGAGGCCGCCATGTTCCGCGCGTCTTCTTTGCTCACATTCGCACTCTTTGCGCTGTTATTGGCCGCGGCTGGTGGCGTTTCACTTGGCGACGAGCCGGCTCCAATCAAACCAGAAGTGACCCAGCACGACATCGTGCCCATTCTTTTGCTTCGCTGCACAGTCTGCCACGGCGCGCGGAAGCAGGAAGGAGAACTGGATTTGCGCAGTCGCGCGTCCATGGTGCGCGGAGGCAAGTCCGGACCGGCCTTCGTTCCCTGCAAGCCGGATGAAAGTATGGTGCTCAAACGCATTCGTACCGGAGAGTGCCCTCCTCAGCCGCGCTTGATCGAAGCTATGGTGAAACCCATGGAAGCCGACGAGGTAGCCAAACTCACCCGTTGGATTGCGCTGGGCGCGCCGGAAGTTCCGGATGAGCCAGAGGTGGCCGGCACACTCGCTGATCCACTGGTTCGCAAGGAAGATCGAGAGTTCTGGTCTTTTCGCCCGCCGCAACCGGTGAAGATTCCCAAAGTGGCTTACACAGACCGGGTCGGCAACCCAATCGATGGCTTCGTGCTTCAGAAGCTGGAAGAGAAAGGTTTGTCGCTGTCGCCCGAAGCGGATCGGCTCACGCTCATGCGCCGGGCCACCTTTGATTTGACGGGCCTGCCGCCAGAACCAACTGAAGCCGAAGCCTTCTTGAGAGATACAAGTCCGGACGCTTACGAAAGATTGATCGATAAGCTGCTCGCGTCGCCCCATTACGGCGAACGTTGGGGGCGGCATTGGCTTGATGTCGCTGGCTATGCGGATTGCGAGGGACGGCGTGAGCAGCATCTACCCCGGCCTTTCGCCTGGCGTTACCGCGATTACGTGATTCGTTCGTTCAATGCGGACAAACCTTACGACCGGTTTCTGCTGGAGCAACTGGCAGGTGACGAATTGGCTGACTATGAACACGCGACGGAGGTGACTCAGGAAATCGAGGACAATCTGGTGGCTACGGGTTTCCTGCGCATGGCCCCCGACCCGACTTGGGCCAACTTGACCGGCTTCGTCCCTGACCGCCTCGAAGTCATGGCTGATGCGATGGATGTGCTCGGTTCGGGCGTGATGGGTCTGACGTTCAAGTGCGCCCGTTGCCACACGCACAAATTCGACCCGATTCCGCAGCGCGACTACTTCCGCCTGCTGGCCGTCTTCAAAGGCGCTTATGACGAACACGACTGGCTCAAGCCAGAGCTTAACGGATTCGGCGGCGCGGTCAGTGCCGGGCTTGGGGAACGTTATTTGTCATACGTCACCACCTCCGAACGTCAGCGTTGGCAAAAGCAAAACGCAAAGATTCAAGCGGAAGTGGACGCGCTGAAAGCGGCTACTCAAACGACCAATACCGACAAGCAAATCAAAGAGATCGAAGCCCGTCGTCCACCCGAACCACGCATCATGGCGCTCTGGGACCGCGGCGAATCTTCCAGGACTTACCTGTACCGGCGCGGCGACTACCAGAAGCCCGGGGTGCCGGTCGAGCCCGGCGTGCCCGCCGTTTTGACTGACGGCCAAACGCCGTTTGAGGCCAAGCCGCCTTGGCTCGGTGCGAAATCGACTGGCAGGCGTCTGGCTTTTGCTCGGTGGCTGACTCAATCCGAAAATCCGTTGACGGCGCGAGTCATGGTCAATCGAATCTGGAAACAACACTTCGGGAAGGGCATCGTCCGCAGTCTCGGCAATTTCGGAAAGATGGGTGAAAGGCCCACTCACCCCGAGCTGCTCGACTGGCTGGCTCGTGAATTTGTTCGACAGGGCTGGAGCATCAAATCGATGCACCGCCTGATGATGACATCAAACACATACCAGCAAACCTCAACGGTCACGCCCCGACAAAAACAGCTCGACCCAGACAATCGTCTGCTATCGCGGATGCCGCTGCGACGGATGGAAGCTGAGGAATTGCGCGATTCGTTGCTGTGCGTCGCCGGCCAACTCGATGAGACCCGGTTTGGTCCGGCAGAACCTGTCAAAGTTCGCGCGGACGGATTGGTCTCGTCCGGCAAGCGGCGCAGCGTCTATGTCCAGCAACTACGCAAGCAACCGCCATCTTTGCTGGAGAGCTTTGATTTGCCTGCCATGAATCCGAATTGCTTGCAGCGGAGCGAATCCCTGGTTGCACCGCAAGCCCTGTATCTTCTCAATGACACGGCGGTTCGGGAAATGGCCGCGCAGTTCGCAGACCGAGTGCATCAGGTCGCGGGAGATGAACCAACTCGACAGGTGCAACGGATCTATTGGACGGCGCTGAGCCGCCCTCCCAGCGCCGAGGAACAGGCCGCTTGTGTGCAAACACTGATGAGGCTGGCGGAAGAATGGACCAAGCAGTTGGCGACATCGGGCAACCCGTCGAAATCGGAAGCAGCGCGAAAGGCGTTGACGACGCTCTGCCACACGGTCATCAATTCAGCCGTGTTTCTCTATATCGATTGAGGTGACCCATGCGACTTGAGTCCATTCTCACAAATTCGCAGCCGGTCACTCGACGGAGTTTCTTCAAACATGTCGGCGCTGGCATTCAAGGCGCCGCTCTCTTGCATCTGTTCGATCAGAAACTTCTGGCTGACGAGACACGAGCCACTACGGGTTTGCAACCCAGGCCGCCACACTTCCCGGCCAAGGCAAAATCCGTGATCCATTTGTTCATGAACGGCGGGCCGAGCCAGATGGATTTGTTCGATCCCAAACCGGCGCTCGACAGGCATCACGGCGAAGCCTATTCCAGCAAGATCGCCGGAGAGATCGAGAACATCAAGGACGCGGGTGCGCTCATGCGCAGCCCGTTCAAGTTCGCGCAACACGGTAAATGCGGCATGTGGGTGTCCGACGCGTTGCCCCACCTGACGCGGCACGTTGATGACATTGCGCTCGTTCGCTCACTCTACACCACCAACATCACGCATGAGCCGGCGGTGTATTTGATTCAAACCGGCAGGATGATCACCGGGCATCCAACGTTCGGTTCGTGGGTGGTGTATGGGTTGGGAAGCGAATGCCAGAATCTTCCGGCGTACGTCGTCCTTGATGATCCATTGGGTTTGCCGGTCAACGGAGTGGAGAATTGGCAGGCGGGTTTCCTGCCGCCACTCTATCAAGGCACGCGTTTTCGCTCGACTGGTTCGCCCGTTCTCAACCTGCGGCCCGAAACCAGCGATCCTCCGGCAATTGTGCAGATGCAGCGCGACCTGTTGAGCCAGCTTGATCACTTGCACAAGCGACAACGGCCCGGCCAGCCAAATCTCGACGCCCGCATCGCCAGTTACGAACTGGCCGCCCGCATGCAGGTGTCAGCAACCGATGCCTTGGACATTTCCCAGGAAAGCCCGCAGACATTGGAGATGTATGGCATCGGTCGCGAGCCAACCGACTCCTACGGTCGGCGCTGCTTGTTCGCCCGGAGATTGGTGGAGCGCGGTGTCCGTTTTGTGCAGCTCTACATCAACGCGCAAATTTGGGACAATCACACCGGCTTGGCGAAAGACATGAAGGCCGCGTGTGATCGTACGGACTTGCCGATCGCGGGGCTGCTTCAGGATTTGAAGCAACGTGGACTCCTGCAAGAAACGCTCCTGATCTGGGGCGGTGAATTTGGTCGCCTGCCCATCGCTCAACTGCCGGCGGACAAGGACGAAAACAAAGCCGGACGCGATCACAACAAGAACGCCTTTTGTTGCTGGCTGGCTGGCGGCGGTGTGAAAGCTGGCATGACGTACGGAGCAACCGACGAACTCGGACTGGCTGCTGTTGAGAATCGCGTCAGCGTTCCAGACTGGCACGCCACTCTACTCCATCTGCTCGGTCTGCGGCATGAAGAACTGTTCGTCGATGAGCACGGACTGAAAGAAAAATTAACCGGCGTGAATGAAGCTCGAATCGTAAAGGAGATATTAGCATGAAGAAATCGAAGCAGACGAAACCCGCACTGCTGACCTGCTGCCTGGGCCTAATGCTAGCGACTGACGTTGCAAAAGCAGCAGCCGAACCCGCCGAGAATCCAATTTTCCCCAAGGGCGCCGAACTGGAATTGGTTCACACCCGTGAGATCAAACTCAACAGCGGCCTTACCGAAGGCCCGGCAGTCGCGCCGGACGGCAGCATTTATTTTACGGACATGCCCTTCGGCAAAGACAACGGCATGATCCTCCGTTTTGATCCCAAGACCGGGAAGACCACCGTCTTCACCGACAACTCGGGCAAGTCAAACGGAACCGCTTTTGACGAGAAGGGGAATCTGCTCTCTTGTGATGGCGCGGATGGCGGAAGCCGATCGGTCCGGCGCTGGAATCTCAAGACTGGCCAGAGCGAAGTCGTTGCGGACCGCTACCAGGGCAAGCGATTCAATTCGCCGAACGACCTCTGCGTGGATCTCAAAGGTCGGATTTATTTCACCGACCCGCGCTACGGCGGGACTGAGCCGCGCGAATTGCCCAATGAGGGAGTGTATCGCATCGAAAAGGACGGCACGGTCATCGAGATTACGCGCGACGTGGAGAAACCAAATGGCCTCGCTCTCAGCCCGGACCAGCGGACGCTTTATCTCATTGATCACAACAACGGCGGCAACCGGCTCTCTCCAAACGATCCCGAACCGAAGCGCGGCGCCATGAAGATTTATGCCTTCCCCCTCGACAAGAACGGAAAGGTAAATGGCCCGCGCAAGACTCTTGTGGATTTTGGCAAGGAAAACGGCGGTGACGGCATGCGCGTCGATACGAAGGGAAATATCTACGTTGCCTGCCGCAGTTTAGCTCGACCTGGCGTTCTGGTGATTGATCCTAACGGGAAGGAGTTGGCATTTCTTCCGACTGGGCCAGCCAACCAAAGCGGGCTTTTCGAGGATTGGAAGGGAATCCCCGCCAATGTGGAGTTCGGCATCGGTGAGGAACGCAATCGGCTCTACGTCACCATCGACAAGAGCTTTTACCGCATCCACGTCAAGACGCGCGGGTTTCATCCGCAGTTGGCTGGAAAGTGAAATCCGAACAAGCCATGCTGCACCAAAGCCGCTCCGGCCCCGCTACACTCACAGCGATGGGTTGTTTTGAATTCGGCTACGAAGCTAATGATCGGTGGACGAAGCTGCCTGCCGGATGGAGCTGGATGGAAGTGGTTGCCGTGGCCACCGACGCGCAGGATCGCGTCTTTGTCTTTAATCGCGGTGAGCATCCGGTCGTAGTCTTCGACGGCGATGGCAACTTCCTGCGGTCTTGGGGAGAAGGTTTATTTGCGCGGCCTCATGGCATTTTCATCGGGCCGGACGATTCGGTTTATTGCACGGACGATCTCGACCACACTGTTCGCAAGTTTACTCCCGACGGCAACTTGTTGCTGACGCTAGGTACAAGCGGTAAGCCCTCGGACACGGGAGCGACCAGCGTGGATTATCGCACCATTATTCACGTTGGGCCGCCGTTCCATTACCCAACCAACGTGGCGCTCTCACCATCTGACGAGATTTACGTCAGCGATGGTTATGGCAACGCACGGGTTCACAAGTTCTCGGCAGATGGCCGACTGATCTTCTCTTGGGGCGAGCCCGGAAATGGCCCCGGCCAATTTAAAGTGCCTCACGGCATCGCGGTGGATCGGCAAGGGACGGTTTACGTGGCCGATCGTGAAAACAGTCGCATTCAACTCTTCGCGCCTGACGGCAAATTTCTTTCGGAATGGAAGGACGTCGCGCGACCGTGTCAGGTTTTCATCGACGACTTGGGAAATGTGCATGTAGCGGAATTGGGTTTTCGCGCGGGAATGTGGCCGGGCACCGTCGCTCCGACCGTCGACGCAACCGGTGGACGATTAAGCATCTTCGATCAGCACGGCGAACTCCAAGCCCGTTGGGGCGGCGGCGAGAATCCTTGCGCTCCGGGAGATTTCTTTGCACCGCACGGAATCTGTGTCGATTCGCGCGGTGACATCTACCTGGCCGAGGTTGTCATGTCGGCTGGTGGCAACCGCGGCCTGGTAGCGCCCACGTGCCACACTTTGCAGAAATTTGTCCGTCGAAAAACCAAATCATGAAAGCCTGGCGCTTTTACGGATTCAACGACATGCGACTCGACGACGTGCCCGAACTGGTCTGTTCGCCTGGCCACGTTTTGGTTGAGCCGCTTTGTGTGCAGCCGAGCGTCACGGAGGCGCAGCTCGCCCAAGGAATCCCGACGCTGGCTTTCGACCGTATCAAGCGTCGCCTCGAAACCGAGTCACCCGTTCAACTCTTCGGCCATGAGTTCTGCGCCCGCGTTCTCGAAGTCAATGGCGCGAGTCGGTTTCGTCCCGGCGACCGTGTCGCCGCGCGGGCCAAACTGCCGTGCGGCGAGTGTCCGCTGTGTCGCTCTGAACGAAGTGAACTTTGCCGGAAAGGACCGGTCATCGGCTTCGACCTTCCCGGTTGTTTCTCGGAAGTCGCTTCGCTGCCGGAAATCGCACTTGTGAAAGTCGACGACCAAATCTCCGACAGCGAGGCGGCGTGCCTGCAATCCTTGAGCGACAGCGTCGCAGCGGTGGAAACGGCGCAACTGCGGATCGGAGACGTAGTCGTGATCTTTGGCCAGGGCAGCATGGGGCTGGAGTGCTTGCAGGTCGCGCGCATTAGCGGCGCGGGCTTGGTCATTACTGTCGATGTGCGAGATGAAGCGTGCCAGGTTTCCCGCGAACTCGGCGCAGACCACGCCTTGAACGCCCGCACTTGTGATGTCATTGCGACGATCCGCGATCGGACCGGCGGAAACGGCGCGGATGTGGTCTTCGAATGCGCGGGCGGCAGCCCGAAACAAGGACTGGCCGGCCACCAGACACTCCTCCAAGCCATTGATGCAGTGCGCTCCGGAGGGAAGCTCGTGGGTGTCTCTTGGTTCGGAGGCCCCTTGCAACTGAACGTGGATCTCTTGCGCGAGCGTAGTCTCCGTTATGTGTTTCCGGACATCAGCACCCAGGCGCACCTTGAACATACCGTTCGGTTGGTCGCCTCCGGTCGCATTCAATTGAAACCGACGATCACGCACATCCTCTCTGGAATCGAATCCGTTCCCCAAGCATTTGAAATTACGGCGAACAAAGCCAAACACAAGGCGATCAACCCTGCCCAAGTCATGATGCGCGCGTCCGCCTAAGGATGGGGCGGGTACACCACCGAAGAAAAAATTCCGTTGAAGCGGCGGACGTACTCTCTGTCCGCCTCATGTCACTCTACTGAAGTTTCAGCCACCACCTCTATCGTAGTGATAAAGCCTAAAGATCCACATCCGTATTCCGGTTTCTGAACTTCAAATTGGCGGGACTCACGCAGTGGCCGGAGGTTCACTGCTTTACGAACTTCAAGTAATCGATATCGCCGATGGAGCCGGACTCTCCGCCCGTGACCATTACTACCTTCATCACCTGCCGACCGGCTTTCAACTTCACGCCCTCATGCGAGAACGGCTTCAGATACTCCCAGCCGCCCGTGTCTGGAACGGTGATCGGGCCAGTGCGGTCCACCCCGTTGAACTCGAGGTGAAAGGTGCCGCCGGGGCCTTTGCAGGCGACGCGCATGTCGATGCGGTAAGTGCCTGCCGCCTTGACGTCAACCGTGTAGATGAGCCACTCACCAGGCCGGGTCCATCCCAGGTTGAACTTGCCGCTGGCCGCCTCGCGCCACTCGATGTCCACGCCCGTCTTCCGATACGGTGGTTGCTTCTTCTCCTGGTTGTCAGGGTCCAGGTCGTGATAAGCCACGCCCTCGTCGCCCTCGTCGAAATCCTCGAGCTCGATCGTGCCGGGAATGACATGGAGCTTCCCCAGGTACGGCCGCGTGGGGCTGGGCCTGGAATCCCTGCCGCCGGACGCACAGCCGACAAGTGCTATCGCCATGGTCATTAGTCCCAAGAGATTCATGCTGAAACGTTGCGCAAATACATAGGGTGGTTTCATAGTCTCAACTGTTCATAGATAGGGCGCCGTGCATTGGTTTTACCCCACATTGTTTTGGTGTAGTGTGGCAAGAGCGCGAAGACAAGCAAGTCCGCCATGGGTCAACTCGTATCAGTCCCGCACCATCACGAGAGCATCAGGTCGTACGTGGTGGTCATGACATAACTTACGGCCCCTGCACTTGGTAAAAACGTTGCGGGTAATTCGTCGCTTGCGGATCGATGAACTGGAACGTGCCTGGTGTCGTTTCCACCGCGGGGCCGAGCTTGGACCAAGAGTCGGAGGGCGCGGCAACGTCGGTGCTGGCATAGACGGTGTAGGTTGGGCCACTCAGGTTGCTGAAACCAAATTGGAACGCGCCGCTCCCCAGTTTGGTCACATTGATCAAAGAAAATGTCGGATTGAACATGCCTTCCACGGCGCCGATGTCAGCAAACGCACCAACGATGCGTGATTTGCCACGTTGATCAGTGCTGAAGCCGGTGCCCACGGTGCAGGCGTCTATGGCCGGTGAACCGAACATCGGCGGCATGGTCTGGTTCGGGCCGCCGTAATGGCCCAGCGGCGCGAGCAGGGGAGTGCCGTTGGTGAGATTCACGCCGGAGAAAGTGCCCGTGCCGCTGATGTCATTGCCGGACGATTGGGTATTCCCGGCGACAACCGAGTTGTTTACCGTAAATGAGCTGCCAGCCCTGTAAATGCCGCCACCCAGGTTGGCCGCTGAATTGCCTGACAGCGTGCATTGGTTCACCGACACTGTTCCCCCACCGGCGCCGAAACTAATGCCGCCGCCGTTCCCTGCTGCGGAATTCCCCGACAATGTGCATTGATTCAATATCAGCGTGCCGTTGGGATTGGCTATTCCGCCCCCGCTGCCGCTGGACGTGTTTCCCGAGAGCGTACATTCGTTCAAAGTCACCGCGCCGCCAAGGATGTAAATGCCAGCACCGCTTGGGTTGATGGGATCGGCAGCGCTGGTTTTCCCATTGGCAATCGTAAGCGAGTCCAGCACGACGGGGCCCGCGCTGTTCACAAGAAAGATCCGACTGTTCTGATTGCCATTGATCGTGATGCCGCCAGGCAGAGTCGAGGCGTCAATCGTTACGGTCTTTTGGAGGGTGATATAGCCGCTGGTGAGGGTGATGGGGTGGCCGGACAGACCGGGCGCAAAAGTAATCGTTGAGTTGTTGGTTGCGTAATTGGCCGCATACCGCAGGGAACCGTAGCCCGAGTCGGCCGTGCTAAACACGTACGGGTCGATGGCGGCTTCGACGGCGCCAATATCCATCAAGTCGCCCACCACGCGCGGATAACCGGGTCCGCGCTGGTCGGTGGCGGGCAGGCTGCCGGTGTTGAATCCCGCCTCAATGGCCGGTGAACCTGGCAATGGCGGCATGGTTTGGGTGGGCCCGCCGTAGTTGCCCAGCGGCGCCAGCAGCGGCGTGCCGTTAGTGAGACAGGCTACTGCGGCGCTGATGGTGCCAGAGATGTTGGTGCCGATACCTTGGGTATTCCCGGCCACAATAGAGTTGGTCATCAGGAGGAGCGTGCTGGAGCTGGGGCTATTATAGATGCCGCCGCCCTGATAGGCGGCCGTGTTGCCCGAGACGGTCGAGTTCAGGATCGTATTCGTGGCGGTGATGTTGTAAATGCCACCTCCGTAGCCCTGGTTAGCCGTGTTGCCCGAGAGGGTTGAGTTCTGGATCGTCAGCGTGAAGCTATTGTTATAGATGCCGCCTCCGCCGCCGCCCACGCCGAAGACCCTGTTGCTCGAGAGGGTGGAGTTCAGGATCGTCAGAGTGCTGAGGTTATTGTAGACGCCGCCACCGTAAACGCCGGCCGTGTTGCTCGAAATCGTCGAGTTCTGGATCGTCAGCGTGCTGAGGTTGTTGTAGATGCCGCCGCCGAAGCTGGCACTGTTGCTCGAGAGGGTCGAGTTCTGGATCGTCAGGACCGCATTGTTGTTGACATAGATCGCTCCGCCCGCATTTGCCGGATAGGTTCCCGTCGCCAGACCGTTAATCAGCGTCAGGCCCTTGAGCACGTTGGTGGTGGCCGAGGGCAACTCAAAAATGCGGCTGGTGTGGTTGCCGGAAACGGTAATTCCGCTGGGCAGACTGGAGGCGTCAATCGTGAGATTCTGGTTGATCGCGATTTCTCCGTTGGTCAGTGTGATCGTCTGGCCGGATAGAGAGGGAGCAAAGGTGATGATGGAGTTGTTGGGGACAAAGGCCACCGCCGAACGCAGGGACACGCCGCTGTTGGTCAGGCCGTTCAAGAAGTCATTGGTGGTGGTGACCACTTTGTAGTTCGCTCCGGGAATGGCGTTGCCCGCTTCCACCGCGCCGATATCCGGGTCGGCTCCCTGCGTGCGCGGATAACCGCGCTGATCGGTGGTGAAGCCTGTGCCGCTGGTGGCGCCGTCAATGGCCTGGGAACCGGCGAGAGGCGGCATGGTTTGCGTGGGGCCGCCGTAATTGCCCAACGAGGCCAGCTGAGGGTTGACGTTGAGCAACTGCACTCCGCTGAAGTGGAAAGCGCCAACAATATTCGATCCGGCGCCGGAGGCCACAGTCGTGTTTCCGGCCACGATGCAGTTAATGTTCGTGATCGTGCCATTCACATTGTAGACGCCCCCGCCCACCCCAGTGTTAGTGCACTGGTTTCCAGAGATCGTGCAACTGTCCAGCGTAGCGACCGGGCTCAGCGGCGAATTGACGCACACCGCCCCGCCGCCAATGCTGCCGGCACTATTGCCTGAAAAGGTGCACTCCATCGCCCTGGCAATGCCGGCGACGTGGAGTCCACCGGCTCTGGACGAACCGGCGTTGTTGTAAAAGGTGCAGCCTCTGATCGTGGCGTTGCCAGCTACGCTGACCGAGACGCCTCCTCCATTGAGCGCAGAATTAGCCGTCAGGGTGCAATTGGTGAGCAAGAGCGTGGCCTCAGTCAATATCCCGCCGCCGTTGTTGGCCCCGGCATTCCCATTGAAAATAGTGAGGCCAGTCATGGCGGTCGTCCCGGCCGTGATATGAAACACCCGTTCACTCTTGTTGCCGCCCACGCCGATACCATCTGCCAAACTCGATGCGTCGATGGTTACGGAATTCGAAATCACGATAACTCCGCTGTCCAGGATGATGTCACGCCCAGAGAGCGCCGCGGCGAAGTTGATCGTGTCGCCAGAGCCGGCGCCGGCGAGGAGCGCGCGGAGTGTACCGGCGCCGCTGTCGCCGGTGCTGGTCACTGTCCAGGTCGCGCCTGCGCAAAGGGCCGGCGCGAGGGCCAGCGCCAGCACGAAGGTACCAGCGAGCATTCGGGACGCGAGCAACAGACGAAGGGCAATAGGGCACTTAATAGAGTTCGTAAGATCTGTATTCATCGGTTTCGTAGGGTATACGCCGCCGAACCGCCTGCTCCATCATCGTTGGAACTGCCGTTACAGCCGTTGCCGGTTTGGGCGATTTTAACGAAGTTTTTAAGAACGAGGCTTTGATAGGTCTATCGGGCGACATTGTGTTTCATCTGTTCCAGAAACATTTTTGCGGAGCTGTCTCAGCCAATTTGAAGAAATTCTTCCACTTATGGAGTGCGCCGGCAGAGCGCAACGACGACGGCGCTTTGGCTGGGAGTTATACGACCTCGCACTCCATGAATCACTTTCGTGAAAAACCAAAGCGGGGTCGCCGCTGCGCTTTGCCCCCCACTCCAAATCAGGGACAACTACGGCTCCACGCTGATAGCAAACAAACAAGGGCCCTGGCGGGCGATGGCGGATTCGTAATCCAGCATGGCCAGTCGTTCCTCGGGATGCGGATTGATCCAGGTAGTGCGATACAAGGTTTGATCCCGCAGATGACCGGTGGACTCCGCCGTCCAGACGATGGAAGAGCTTGAGGCGTGCAGGGCTTCACGGTTGCTGGAAAAAACCGCGGCGAGTTCTTCACCGTAACGGAGCGGAATCTCCGCGGCACTCCCGCTCTCGAAGTAAATAACGATCTTTCCCACGAGCGTCCCTTTGGCAAGATCGCCGTCGGTACCATGAAGGAATTGAATGCGGCGACAAGCAGCCGGCAGGGCGATGCCGCGCGCGGTTGAGGGAAAGGTCGCGCGCACGAGTCGGGACTCGATTCCGGCCAGTTGCACCACGCCACGAACCTCGAAGCGCGTTCCCGACAATTCCACCAGGCCGCGCGGAAGATTCGGCAGACCCATCGCGGTTCGTGCGTCCTCAGGAATGATCCAGCCTGGCGACAAAGTTCCATTGAAATATGCTCCCAGATCCAGACACTTCGGGTCGTTGCCAGCCGCACGGGACGGAATAGTTCGTCGATCCGCCGCGCCGTTGCCTTCGGACAGGCGGTCGCGAAGTCGCCGCGACTCCGCGAAATCCGCGATGGCCTGATTCCATTGCCGCAAGGCAGTGGCGGCGCGTCCGCGCAGTTCGTAACATTCGGCGCACGCAGGTGAAAGCATCAGAGCGCGATCGAGATCGGTCACGGCCTGCTCCGGGGCCGGTTGCGCCAACCGAAAGCGGGCGCGCTCCATCCACACGTTGGCATCGTCCGGTGCGAGTTGAACCGCTTGAGAAAAATCCTCCAGCGCCTGGTTCGTTTGTCCGAGTTGCTGGCGCACGCTGCCGCGCTCCCGCCACAGATAGGGATTTTTGGGATCGAGTTCCAACGCTCGCGAATAGGATTCCAGCGCGTTGGTCCAGTCCGCCCTGCCCGACTCCAGGCGCGCTCGCCAGGGCCATCGGCTCGGATCTGCACCTGGGTCCAGCAATCGATTGGCGGGGACGAGATACCCGCCTTGGCTCGGCGACAGCGCCGCAACACTCCAATGCCAGAAGGTCCGCTGTTCGGCGGTGGTCTGAAAGTTCTCCGGAGATTTCCGAACCAAACGGCGGTGCAGATTCAGCAATGTGGCTTGATCGAGTTCCTCGAACGAGCGCCGTGGCGTTATGTGTCGTCCGGACAAGAGTTCGGCAAGCGCTTCGAGATCGGCCAGGGGCCTGGAATCCGGGGTCAAACGCCAGACTTCAATCACATGCGACTGGCTGAGAACTCCCAATTGCCGGCTTTGGGGACCGAAGACAGCTTGAAAGACAATCGCTGGATTCCTCAAAGGCGGCGTCACAGGATCTCCGGTGTCAACATCCCAGACGCGCGCGGTGTGATCCACGCTCGCCGTCGCGACGTACCGTCCGTCCGGACTGAAGGCTGCGGTGACGATGTCTTCCCGATGACGCATAGCGGGAGTGAGTTTCTCCTGAGTGGTAGTATCCCGGATGGTCGCGCCGTCTTCCAACACGAGTTCGCGCCGTCCATTCGGATGCGGCAGGCGTTTGGGCATTTTTGTGTAAACGAGCGTCGGCAGGGCGGAATTGGTTTGGACCGCGGATAGTGGAATCTCCAGGCCAGTGGCGATGTCCCAGGCGCGCACTGTCCGTTCGGCATCCGCCATGAGTATCTGAGTTCCATCGGAGGAGAATCCAAGGCCGTGAGGGTTGTTGACCTGAAGCACGGGACCTTGGAGCGCCGTATTGGCGAGATCCCATATTCGTGTAGTCTGGGCGTCCATGGTTAGCAAGCGTCGTCCATCGGCGCTAAACTTGGCCGAAATGACGCGCCGGCCATGCCGCAGCACACACAGTAACTCGCCGGTTTCCGCGTCCCAAAGGCGAGCGGTGTGGTCACGACTCGCGGTAACGATACGCAGACCATCCGGGCTGAAATCCGCATAACCCACGGCGTGGTCGTGCCGCAAGGGAGGGATGGTGGACGGTTGGCCGCCTATGTTCCAAATGCGCGCCAATCCATCCCGCCCGTAGGAGATAACCGACTCGCCTCGCGGCCTGAGCCTTGCTCCGAAAACCCAGAAGTCCCCATGAGTCAGCACCGGCGTGAGGGCGGTTTGCGAAGACAAATCCCACACTCTCGCGCCGCTGCCGCTGAACGCCACCACCCGGGTTGAATCGTCGCTGAACTGCAAACGACGTAATCCTAGTCTCATTCCGGATTCGAGAAGCGGCGACAAGCGGCCCGCCTGGATATCCCAAATCCGAATTCCCCGATCTACCGCGGCGGCGATCCAGCGTCCATCCGGGCTGCAAGCGACATCATGCGCTGTTTCGTTGATTGGGGACTTGAGAATCATCTCGCTGGTGGCGGCGTCCCAAACGGTCATGCCCTGTTGAAAAGCAGCGGTCACTACCCGGCGGCCGTCCGGAGTGAACACCGCTTCACTCACGCCGGCCACGTGACCGAGCGGCGGGGCGATCGGTTGACCCGTTCGGGCATTCCACACCTGCGCTGTCCCGTCGTAGCTGCCGGTCAGCACACGCTCACCCGTAGCGTCGAATGTGACGTGTCGCACGAAGCCCTTGTGCCGCATTGCGGGGGTAACGGGTTGGCCGCTGGCGATGTCCCATACCTGGGCGAAAGCGCCATTTTCCGAATGGAAGAGCACTCGCTGTCCGTCTGGACTGAACTGCCCCGTGGTCATGTTCGTCCCGGCCTCCAAAATCTGGACGAGGCGGGGCATTTGGTTGAGCACAGCCGCGATCCGAACCCGATGCACCTCTTGCTTTTCCGGATGGCCCTCATCGAGTTCCAGGGCTTTGACGAACCAGCAAAGCGATCCAGCAAGGTCTCCTTGATTCATCAAATCGACACCTTGGGCAACGTGGAAACGGAGGAGCAGCCGTCGGTTTTCCTCTGCCTTGCCGGTGGCCACCGAGTTGGCTTCACGCAGGCGGAGATTCATGACCGTCGGCACTATCACTAAGGCCAGCAAGGCGAGACTGAGAACCGTCAGCATTGCCGCCCGGCTTGGATGACGGCGGACCCATTTGCCCGCGCGTTCCCACGCTCCAACCACTCGCGCGTGAATCGGCTCATGGCGCAGCCAACGTCCCAAATCGTCGGCAAAATCATCGGCGGTGCGATAACGGCGCGCGGGCTCCTTATCGAGACACTTGAGACAGATGGTTTCCAGATCGCGATCCACTGTTTCCGTAGCAGCCGACGTGAGAAGGCTCTGATCCAAGGTTGCGTTTCCAGTCAGTGCGTCTTTACGTCGGCGGCTACGAACCGTAGAAGGCAGCGCGGGCTCTTCCTCAAGGACCTTTCGCATCGTTTCCAGCGGTGTGTTCGCCTCGAACGGCGTGCGCCCGGTGAGCAGCTCGTAGAGCATCACCCCGAGGCTGTAGATGTCGGTCGCGACAGTGAGGGAGTTGGCCTTGCCCGCCGCTTGCTCGGGCGACATGTAGTTGGGCGAACCAATCACGGCCCCACTACGGGTGAGATCGCTGTCCGAGTCGAGCAACTTGGCGAGGCCGAAGTCGGCGACGTGCGGCTCACCGGCTTCGTCGAGCAGGATATTGGCGGGCTTGAGATCGCGGTGCAGCACGCCGCGTTGGTGGGCGAAGGACACCGTTCGGGCAATTTTCACCAGCAGGCAAACGCCCGCCGCGGGATGGGCGGAGTATTCATGCATCCGCGTGGCCAATGTGCCACCGGAAAAGAACTCCATGCTGAAACACGGACAGCCGTCCATTTCGCCGGTGTCAAAGATCGGCACGATGTTCGGATGACTTAGGCGGGCGGCGACTTTGACTTCCGATTGAAACCTCCGTCGCGCTGCTTCACCACCCGCGCTTGCGGCGTGAATGACTTTGAGCGCCACGATGCGGTTCAGCCGGGCCTGATGCGCCTTGTAGATGATGCCCATCCCGCCACGACCGATCTCGCCGAGCAGTTCGTATTCGGAATAGAAGTCTGTGTCGTAGCCGGATTCAGGAGAGAGCGGGCCTTTTACCTGTTGGGCTCCCGTGGTCACAGACGCTCGCTCCGGGGAATCAATCGTCGAACCGGTGTGGGCCAACCGGCGGAAGATGCACGCCGGACACACTGGCAGCGGTTCATTGACCGGCAGCGGTGCGCTGCATTCCGTGCATTTTCTTGGTTCACCCATGGATTACCAGTGGCGGATCTCAGTCGTCACCCATACAGAAACAAAACTTTGCTCCTGTCTCATTTGCCTAAAGCGGTCACGAGATAGGCGATCTCGCCGTCCACATCGCGCGGGTCGCTCACTGTCTGGGCGATCTCTTCGCGAAAGAGCTCGGCGTAGCGCTGGCGGATGCGCTGCACGCTTGAGCGAACGCCGCTTTCAGTGACTTTCCATTGAGTGGCGAGCCGGGCGTATTCGCCGGCCGGTGGCTCTTTAAATAGCAACGCGCTAAGGGCATCGAAACGATCTGCCTTCGCAGACTGCTTGAATTCTGCCCGCAACTTTAGCATTACCGAGTCGAGCACAGCCTTTGCCCAGCGCTGATCGAATAACATCTCGGCGGAGGATTCTGCGACTGGCTCATGACCATAACGCTCCTCAGCCTCGATGGCGTCGAAGGAAATGGTCTGCATGGAACCGCCCCGCTTCTGCCGGTTGGCTTTCTTCCATTCATTCGCCAGAAAGTGTTTCAGCGACGCGAGCAGAAACGAGCGGAAGCGCCCTTTGTCGCGATCCACGTCCTTCAGGTAGTGTTTGGCCAGGAACAGCTCGAAAAATCCCTGCGTTAAATCCTGCGCGTCGTGTTCGTCATATCCCTCTCGCCGCACGAATGCATAAAGTGGATACCAATAAGTCCGGCATAGCCGCTCCAAAGCGACTGTCGAGTCGCCAGTCGCCGCCTGCAATACGACAGACCAATGCGTAGTGTGAAAGACGGGACTCCGATCGGACGAGGGTTGCTGATTTCCGCTCTCGAGCACCGCGGAAGGATAATTTTCTCACGACCGCACGTCGAGATGCAATCCTCGATACGATCTCTGAAATGGGCGCACGCAGAAGCGGACATCACCGGCGTTTCGGTCGTCTTACTCATTGACGCATGGCCGCGAACGAACCAGCGGACGCAGGACAGCTCCTTTGCGTTTTTACACAACTTCTTCGGTCTGAAGGCTCTCAAAGTGGGGTCCCCCCCCCGCTTTCATATGTCGAAGGTTTAGTTTCGCTACGGCAGCTTGACGTTATAGTTTGGTTGAAAGCCCTGGTGCCAGTTCAGCGTCCATAAACTCTTCACCGGCACTCTGGCGCAGTGGCCATCAACGAACCCAACGTTGATCCCGCTGCGATGACGATTGATGGCGAAACGCCCCATGAACATGCCTTTGGCATGAGGAAAGCCTCCACCTGCGTACCCACGGCCCAACAGGTCGAGTGGTGGTTGATCCGTGCCTTCAGGCCATGAACCGACCCACACGGAATCGCCGTACAAAGGCACATCCCCTGGAGCGATTGTGAGTTGAGCATAATATTTTTCCTTTGGAAAATCCCCGCGATACTCGCCTTGGTTGTCCAGCCATAGGTTCATGCCGTAACTTCCCTCGGCTTCAAGAACACGCCAGCTTAATTTCGCCGTTCCCCACCAGTCTTCGCCGAGGGACGGATTTTCTTTGGGCCGCCTGGTGGTTGGGCAAAACATGATTCGCATTACACCTCCCAGGGTTTCAGTGGGCTTGGATTGGTATGCCTTGTCACCCAGATAAGGAGCGATTTGGTGGAACCAGTATCGCCCCACTTGATTGATGACCGGAGGCACGTGATCCTTGTTATCTTCCGCGTAAAACCGCGTGGCGAGCGACATTTGCCTAAGGCTATTCAAACAAGCCGTCGCCTTTGCCTGGTCTTTGGCTTTGGCGAGCGCCGGCAACAACATCGCGGCCAGGATAGCGATAATGGCAATGACGACCAAAAGCTCGATCAACGTGAAGGCGGTTACAGGTCGGAAATTGCAATTCGACGTTCCGCAGCTGCGGAGGAATTGTGTCGCGCCGGTGGTCACGAGCCGACTCTGCACCCGCCCGACGTCGACGTCAAGCCGCCCCCTTTAGCGACATGATTCTTCCCTCAATGAAAGGTGCAGTTGGTTGCTTGATAAAGGCGAAGCCCAACGACTTGGGTGTTGAACCGTGCCGAAAGTGGTTGAGTTGATAGATGGTTCGGGAAATTCTCCGGAGCGATTTCTGTCTTCAAGAGCAGCTTGCCACAATGCAAAAGCGAGAATTCAGAAAGCAGAAAGCGGAAATTGTTTACCGCGAAAAACGCGAACGAATCTTGCCGCTGATGAAGCCTTAATCTAGCGATCATTTTGATTGACTTGAAATGGTTTTGACCCTTTAATTTTGGCACTTGGTATGAACACTCCTCGCGCTTTCTGGACCTCCGTCGCGCTTCTTTCCGTTGCGACTATTCTAGCCCGTCGTTGAAGGTTTAAGGCCATCGGTGGTGAAATGGTCGCCATCAAAAGCGGAAACGAAAAAAGGCAGTTAGTGGGATACACCCCCATAGAAAGAACACGCCACAGAGGTAATTTGTACAGGTGAAGGTTTTATTGCACGATGAGCATAATAAGAGGTACTACGCTGGCTGGAATAAGTGGGTGATCGAGGCGGAACAGGGATTTGATTTTGGAAGCATCGAAAAGGGGGCGCTGACCAAAGACCAGGAAAAGCGCTCGAGGGTGGATGTAATTGTTATCGCTGAAAATCGGTCACGCGTTATTCGATTGACAGCGAATGGTCCGCAATTTGTCTCTTAAGGGGCCCTCGGGGCCTGAGCGTATTATATTATAATACCTGCCAGGACAGTCAGGGATTACTTGCGTTGCCACTATTTCCCTGCGCGTTGCCGTTGTTACCGTTAGGGTTGCCGTTCCCATTTCCGTGAGAGGGTTCTCCGTGAGCTGGCGAGCCCTGCGAGGAGGGAGATGCAGAGGACGGATCACCATTTCCTGAGGAGCCCGATGGCAGATCCGACAGATTGTCGGCGAGCTGCGTGATGAGGTGTATTCCGGGATAACGCTCACAATGTGGTTCTTCACCCACCACGGAGATAGTGTAACTATCCGCAAAGGTTAAACCGCCGGCGGGACAAGTGACAGAACTCTTCAGGTAAGAGCTAATGTCGGAAAAGTGTACTGGTGCGTTCGCGGCTTTCTTAAGTTCCAGCGCCCATTGTTGGATAGCATAATCAATGGTTCGTAAATTGTTGATGCAAACGTTTGTTTGGGCCGTTGTGCGGCTTCTGATAAAGTTAGGGATTGCGATTGCCGCCAGGAGTCCAACCAAGAGAACCGAGATCATGATCTCGATGAGGGTGAAAGCACGCTGGTGCGGAGGACGGTGAATCATGTATTAGGTTGACCCACTCGGGATGGAGATGATGATTGGCACTCGCATTGGTGTTCTGAGTTTGGGCAATATTGGTGATAAGAGGAGCTGGGGCAATTCCGAGAACTACGGAGTGGCTTGCTCAGTAAGAATACGGTATAGATGAGGCCTCACCCTTTAACCTCTCCCATCGGATGGGAGAGAAAGTTCATAACAACTCAGGCGGCGAAGGAGATGCTTTCAGGAGGCTTGAGCTCGCTGGCACTTTGAATGTTGGCGGGCTCAGTTTGAGTGTTAATATTCCCGATGCTGCAATTCAGAGTCCTCAAGTCCGGAAACCGGATAGAAGCGGATCCAAGACAGATTCACGCAAAGTGCATAGCGACACGGTCCGAAGTCGTGCAACTTGCAATGCCCCTGCCTCCGGTCATGCGCAACAATGCCTCGGAACACTTTAATTGGCTGGATTTGGAGGGTTAGAGTTCAGCGATGGAGTTGGCCCTCTATTAGCTAGCTAAAGAAAGGAAGTGACGCGCATCGAAATCTCGCGCCGAACCGACCCACCCTTTTAATGCTATGAACGATACCGATCCACCTCACTCAGCGAAGACTTCCGTCAATGAAAAAGCCAGGAGTGCCAAGGACTCGCTCACCGACGCGGCCATGATCGAATTAGCTTCCGTTCTGGACGATTACATGGATGAAGAAGTGGTGGATAAAGAAGGCGGCGCCATCGGCACACTCGCGTGCTACTGGCAATCGGTCAGTGGGCACCTGGTCTTCCTGGGCATAAAGGTCAAAGGCCAGGAGGTTGTCCGCGTCGTCCCAGGTCACCGCTCACAAGTGGACGACCGTCATGCCTGCATCCGGCTCGGCTTCGACCTGGAGAACATCGAGTCCGCCCCACAGTTCGAGTGTGCTACGGAAGTGGATGCCGCTCTCGAGCGGGCAGTATACAAACATTTTGAAGTTGAAGAGACTCAGCCGCATGGCGGTCTCCGCTATTTCGCTACCGGTTCATGAAGCGGTTTAGATGGTCGAAGTCACAGAGTGCCTTAGCGATCTCTGTCGGCATGTTGCCAACTCTGGCAAGCAGGCGTATATCCAGGATTGCGCAGGTTGTGCCGTCTGTTCGCCGTGAAGCGCTCATTTGCGGGTATTTCTAATGAACCGAGCCACTCCACAGATGCGGGATTTCGCCGAGCTTCTCATTGCTTGTGAGATGAAGGAAAATCTCGCTACCGGCACAAACTCCCCGGCGGCGTTTCTCGTCTGCGAAAAGCTGGGGCCGCATCTAATGACACTCATGGGCACAGCCGGTTTTCGCGCCCTTCTTTCGCGCGCCCTTGCCCTGGCCAACGATGAGGTCCCCTGGCTGCGCGCGGTGCATGTGAAAGCAGACGGATCTATGGAAGGACTAGATGAACTTCACGCCCAACTCGACCGCGACGAATTTATGGAGGGCCGAAGAGTTCTGGTGGCCCAGTTCCTCGGATTGCTCGTGGCCTTCATCGGCGAAAACCTGACATGGCGCCTCGTGCGAGAGGTTTGGCCCCAAATATCGTTGAACAATTTGAATTCCAGTACAGGAGACAGAAGTGAAAAAGCAAAATAAATCCGGCACACACCCAATCCCCAAAGAAACTATGAGCAAACCCTCTAAAGTCAAAATCCACAAGCTGCCCACTGGTGTACGCGGGTTCGACGATATCCTGGGTGGCGGTATTCCCGAATTCTCTTTCAACATCGTTGGTGGCACGCCCGGCTGCGGCAAAACCACGCTGGCGCATCAAATCGCTTTCGCCAATGCGACGCCCGAGAAACCTGCTCTCTATTTCACCGTTCTCGGTGAACCCGCCCTGAAGATGCTGCGTTATCAGCAACAATATTCTTTCTTCGATGAATCCAGGTTGGGCAAGGAGATCCGTTTCCACAATCTGGCCGACCGGGTGTTGGAAAAGGATTTGAATGGCGTCCTCGAGGAAATTATCAAGGAAGTCACTGCGGCCAAGCCGAGCATCGTGATAGTTGATTCCTTTCGTACGGTGGTGCGCACGACTCTCGATGTGGGCGAAGTCGAGATGCAATCCTTCATTCATCGCCTCGCTCAGTTCCTCACCAGTTGGGAAGCCACCACCTTTCTGCTTGGCGAATACGCCGAGCAAGAGATGAGCGACAATCCGCTGTTTACCATGGCAGATGGCATTTTCTGGCTGTCCCAAGTCACCGAGAGGAATTCCGTGGTGCGCAAATTGCAAATTATCAAGTTGCGCGGCCAGGCTTCGGTCCCCGGGTTGCATACTATCCGCATCAGCGATTCCGGCTTGCAAGCCTTCTCGCGTACGCTGGGTCTGGTCGCCAAAAAAGGCAAACAAGTGCCGCGTCGGCTTCTTTCCATTGGCATCTCTGAGTTGGACAAGATGATGGGCGGCGGCATTCACGAAGGCGATAGCCTCCTGGTTGCCGGGCCTTCCGGCACCGGCAAATCAGCCCTGGCCACGCAATTCATCGCCGAAGGGCTGCGCAAGGGCGAAACTGCGATTATGGCGGTCTTCGAAGAACGGCCCGAAGGCTACACCAGCCGCGCGGACAGCTTTGGCTTGGATTTAACAACGGCGCAGGAAAGGGGAAAACTCGAGATCCTTTACCTTCGTCCGCTCGACTTGTCAGTCGATGAAACCATGCAGGAGATTCTCGATGCTATCAAAAGGCTCGGCGCCACACGGCTGGTGATCGATTCGCTCGTCGGTTTCGAGATGGCCCTGGCGCCCGGTTTCCGCGCTGACTTTCGCGAGTCGCTCTATCGAATGATCGGAGCATTGACCGGAGCGGGAGTCACGATTCTAAGCACGGTTGAAGTCGAGGACTCATTTACCGAGATGTCGTTTAGCCATTACACCATCTCTTTCCTAACGGATGACATTATCCGGCTGCGTTATGTGGAAATTGACGGGCAACTTCGCAAGGTGATTGTGGTAATCAAAATGCGAGGTGGTAATCATAGCAAAGATATTCGCGAATATGTCATCACCGATAAAGGCCTGGTGGTTATCCACCCGAGGCGGACGGACTACTACGGCCTGACCACCGGAATCCCCCATCGAACCGGGCCGCGCAAGGAACAGGAAACCGAGCCCGCCCCGGAACCAAAGGCGATGAAATAGAGGGAACGTTGCGAGCGAACATCACACCAAAAAAGGTAGTCCGCGTAAAAGGTGCAATTTTGAATCCAACATCGGCGCGCAGGGAGTGACCCGGCCTGCCGCACAAGTTCTGAACCAATGAACGCGAAACCAGCATCAGCCCCTATCCCACCCGACTTGTCGAATCTCTGTCTTGCCGTCACTGAGCACGCGCCTTTGCCGATGGCCACAGTGGAGGGAACCACGCACGTCGTGCACTATATCAATCCCGCCTTCTGCCGGCTCATGGGGAAAACCATTGAACAACTCGTGGGAAAACCACTGTCCGAACTGCTTCCCGAGAAGGACAAATGTGTGGGCCTGGTTGACCGCGTTTTTCGCACAGGAAAACCTGAAAGCTACACCGAACAGGAAAATTCCAAAACTCACCCTGTTTTCTGGTCTTATACAGTGTGGCCGGTCCTGGCCGACAAACACCTCGTGGGAGTCATGATTCAAGTGACCGAGGCCGCCGAGGCTCATGGGACGACAGTCGCGATGAACGAGGCGTTGATGCTCGGCTCGGTGCGCCAGCATGAACTCACCGAAGCTGCCGAGAAGCTAAACGCTCAACTGCGCCTGGAAATCAGCGAACGCAAACTGGCCCAGGAAGCATTGCACCGGGCTAAAACCCTATTGACCGATCGGGCCGGGCAGCTTGAAGGACTAGTCAGCGAGCGCACCAGCGAGCTGACCTCCACTAACAAACAATTGGAAGCCTTCGCTTATTCGATCGCACATGATTTGCGCGCGCCACTCCGGGCCATACAGGCTTTTTCTACCTTGCTGGTCGAGGAATCCGGCGCAGCCTTGAACCAGGTCTCCACAGGCTATCTCGGTCACATCAAGAAATCGGCGGGGTTCATGGATACCATGTTGACGGACCTGCTCGCCTTCAGTCGTGTCGGCCAGCAGCGCGTCGAACTAATCCCTGTAAACCTTAAGGGTGTCGTCGAGTCCGTACTTTACGATTTGCAAAAAGATGTTGAGGAAAAACACGCGCTTATCGAAAGCTCCGGCGTGTGGCCAGTCGTGCTGGCCCACGAGTCTACCCTCACCCAGATCCTGGTCAATCTCGTAAGCAACGCTTTGAAATTTGTTAACCCGGGTGTGCCGCCTCGAGTTCGTCTTCGTGCTGAAGTGGTCGAGTCGTCGGAGCCTGAAGGGTCTTCTAACGCTTCACGCCCCACGCTCTTGTCGCGCCAACTAGTCGCGCGGAAGTCAGACGAAGGCGTAAGTCAGACGAAGGTGGAGCAAGCTCAACGATCTTCCAGGGTCCACGTCTGGGTAGAAGATAACGGCCCTGGCATAGACCCCCGTCATCAAGAGCAGATCTTCGGGCTATTCACCCGCCTCGACGGTAACAAGTATGAGGGCACCGGCATCGGCCTGGCCATCGTCCAGAAAGGAATTGAACGCATGGGCGGACGGGTCGGTGTCGAATCCGCTAAGGGGCAGGGCAGCCGCTTCTGGGTTGAGTTAAGAAAAGCATGAACCCTCGACAAACAATCCTTTTGGTAGATGACAGCCAGGATGATCTTTTCCTGATGCGCGTAGCTTTTAAAAAAGCTGCGTTCAACAGCCCCCTTCAAGAGGTCCACAACGGAGAACAAGCGATTGCCTATCTCAAAGGGGAAAGCGCTTATAGCGACCGCAACCAGTACCCATTGCCTTTGGTCGTGTTATTGGACCTCAACATGCCTATGAAAAACGGCTTTGACGTCCTGGCCTGGATCCGCACCCAGCCCGTGTTCAAACGTCTTTCCGTTATCATCCTGACCGCCTCGGTGCGAGACGAAGATGTCGAACGCGCTTTCGACCTGGGAGCAACTTCCTACCTTCTCAAACCCGGTCCTTTAGAGGACCTGATCGCCATGATCACTTGTCTCGCGATTGGCTCCAAATCAACCATTTCCCCCCGCTCAATCAATACGTCAGGAAATGATTGATGCACGCTCTCGCCATCCAACCCTTTTGCGACCTGTTCGCAAGCCATATAAACGCCACCAGCTTTAGTGAGCGAGATATTATAAAAACGATCGCTGCATACCGCTGTTGTCCGACTAACAGATGGCAGCCTGATTTCTGACTGGCAGCAAATGCAATATTCTTACACCGACGTCTCAAGCAGCAATGGCACGTACGCAGTGAAGCAGGCATTCCTCAATGATGAATACCACGACCAGGGTATTGGTTCTCTTTTCGGCATCGAAAACTGGAAGCGTAACTTAAACGGCTCCACAGTCAGCTATGCCTTTCGCGGCAGTTTCCAATTTGCCATTCCTGAAACGGGCACCGTGTACTCCGGCACCTTATCGACCGGTCGAAGGGTGGTCGATAAGTCTGATCCTTGAATCCCCTACTCAAAACTATTACCAGGACCTCCATTACCTCGCACGAAACCGGACGCGTAAAAATCGTTATTTGCAATATTATGCTTCCAGTTTCGTGACCCGACGGTTTGTTATAGTTGTTGAGGAAAATTTTATCCATGAAAAAAGAGATGAAGATGTAGCAAACATTCCGTTACGGAATCGCTGCCTGTCCAAAGTTCGGCTCACGAAAGACGTTTCGTGGGCGACATGTGATATCTGCGGCAGCGCCATTGTTCATGAGACGCAGACCATCCGGGTGGTCGAGGAAAATGACAACTTGGAGCCATCTTTCGCGCGCGATATTCGTTTGGCCGCTAGGAAAGTTTAAGGCTCGCGCTGGGCGGACTCGCGGCGTTGTGGTCGTAACGGGGCTTTGCGTCCGATCTCTGCGCGGACTGCTCCTGCTTTAGGTCCTACTTTCTTAACAGCTTGTTCAAGCTGTTGTTTCGTACATCCAAATTTGTCGGTCCAAAGACGCACAGCACTATCTTCGTCAATGTTAACGCGGTTGGGATTCTGTTGCTCTCTCTCGGTTAAGTTGTTCCTCATAACTCAACTATACCATGTTCTGGAGAATCTGTTGAGGTAAAGGCCGACAAAACAGGAGACCCATAGTCTTGCGACGTGTAAGAATCGACTCACATCGTGAAAAAGTTAAGCAATTTTTATCCATGAAAGAAGAGCCGACGAGGGCGCAACCATTCCCTTACCAAATCGCTTCCTGTCCCAACTGTGGCTCGCGAAAAACGGTTTCGTGGGCGGCATGCGATATCTGCGGCAGCGTTGTTGTTCATGAGACGCAAACCATCCCAGTGGTCAAGGCAATCCGCAACTCAGAGGCATCCTTCGAGCTCGATATGCGTTTGGCCGCATAGGGACTTTCTTAAGACTCGCACAGACCGTCCGGTCATTAACTATGGGATTGGCGCCATGACCGGACGGGTTTTTTTTGATTTGGAGTGACACTGTGCCCTACAGGCGAACGCGGACGTAAGTCAAGGAGTCGGGGGAATGCCAGCACCGGGAGCATCGGTGGGAGGAGGGATTTCCGTTATTTTGACCTGCATAGTCATCGGTAACAGAAAACGAACTGGAAGAAGGCGGCTGAGTTCCGAGAGGTCTTTAAAGCTCGGGGGTTTGAGCAGGAAGGAGACGGCGCCCAATCGATAAGCCCTATTCATGTCGCGAAGTTTTTGTGAAGAGGTCAATACCACGACGGGAAGGCGTTTGAAGCCGGGCTGGTCGCGGATCCAGTCAAGGACTTCGAATCCATTTTTTCTTGGCATGGCGAGGTCAAGAAGCAGCAAGTGAGGGAAAGGGTATTGAGAGCGATCAGAGAATCTACTCGAGCCATTGAGGTAATCGATGCACTCGTCGCCATCTGAAACAACGAACAATTGATGTTCAATGAAGGCCTCGGAGAGGGCTTTTCGAAGAATTACGACATCGTTTTCGGAATCCTCAGCCACCAAAATTACGGGGCTATCGGCCATTAGTTTATCCAATTCAGCGTGCTGCAAAATGGTCCTGGTGTGCCAGTGGCCATATGGGGTGTTTTACCCGTAACTGATGAGATCCGCTGCCGGGCCAGGTCTGCTCGGGATAGTGCAGTGGATTCGGTGAGTGAGCAGCGGAGGTAGCCGGCTAGCGAAGGACCTTATAAGCTTACTGTGATTCAAATGTTATGTTGATGAACCAAGGGCCATGATTACCAAGGCCGTGAAAAGTGTGTGGCAGCGCAGCGAAGGCTGGAGAAGGCGAATGTAGAATGTAATTTGTGCGGTGATCACTGCCCCGCCATCGGCTCATTAACCACCACAGACCGATAAAACTGCATCGGCAGGTTCGTCTGGCCGGTAAACCAAATGAACCGCCCATTACCATCCGCCGTAGAAGACCCGATCGTCGACCAGACCGGCGTTGCCAGGTTCGTGGTCGTCTGGATCAGGTAAGACGCGCCGCACGCCCCTAAACCACGCACTGGCAGGCCCACGCTGGTCTTGTTATTATCCACGAAAAGCGTCGCCCGCCTTGACGCCACGTAAGAGGGCGAATAGGTCACCTGGTTCGTGATCGTGATGCTTTCACCCTTCTGAGTCGTCCCTGTGATCGTGAAAGGGTAACAATCCAGCGGGATCAGCCCAGGGCAGGCCACGGTCATCGTCGATATCTGCGTGGAAAGCGCGATCCCGGTGAATCTCAGCACACTAGGCGAGAAAGTCACAGTCACCCCTGGCGGCAGAGCCCCGGCTGATAGCGTAACCTCAAGCAACCCGGCACCACCGCGACCCACCGTTGTCAGCTCGTAGAGCAGGGTCCCGCTCGGCATCGGATTAGTTGGCCACATGGGAGTTGCCCCCATGGAAATCAGGTATGACATTGCCTGACCGGTGCTGCTGGACCCGAGGATTAAACCGGCTGCAAAAAATAAAGCACCAAGTTGATTTTTCATATTTTGCTAAGCATTTTTCATCACCGTCGTTCAACTGCCCCACTCTCGCCCTGACCCCTCGCAGGAACAATTGGGACAACCTCCGAAAGTGATCCCCGCCTCCGGCTTAAGGCAACTCCAGGTCCTCCCCGGGACAGGGGAATTGTGCGCTAGTAGGCGGAAGAGCGCTTGAAGCGATTGGCAAAAAGCTATTATGGATCCGTGTGAATGCCGCGAGGGGTTTCAGGCGTACACACTTACGGATTTCTGGCCGACAGTTCCTGAGAGGTAGAAGGCCGTTCTCCCAGGGATGATGAGAGCTAGCTTAGCTAGCCTCATCTGGGGGAACGGCCTCAATGTTTACAGATAACCAAACACTACAGTGGCCAATTTGGCAACTTGCCATTTGCAGAAAAAACGAACTGAAGTTGCTCCCGCGAAAAAGGGCGAAAGTGCTTCAGAAATCACACCGACGACTGGAACGAATTGTAGCAAGATATTTCCATCTTGAGCAATAATGCCTACTTTGGCTGATTACACACAGTTTACACACATTTTGTGTTTTTCGAGAAAGACAAAACCCGTTTTCATCCTTATTCTATGGGATCACAATTGAAGTTGGCGGAAGGGAGAGGATTCGAACCTCCGGTAGGATTGCTCCTACGCCTGATTTCGAGTCAGGTGCCTTTAACCACTCAGCCACCCTTCCACTACTTAATTAACAACATCTTACGACGGATTCCGACGAAGCGTCTTGACTTTCTGATACTGCAATCTGATACTGTTCGTGTGAAAACGACCGAAACAGATAAAGACTCAGAGTGGCAGAAAACTCCCTACGCAAATCTGGTCCGTTACAAATCATCGGGGATTTATTTCGCACGCTTCCGGGTGAGGGGCAAGCTCATTCGGCGTGCGCTAAAGACAAGCCGAATCTCCGTCGCCAAATTACGCCTGGCAGACTTGGAGAAACAGGAGCGAGAAAGGGCTGAGCATCAAACAGCGGTTGCTGATGGCACGATGTCTTTCGCTGATGCTCTTGCAATCTATAAGCAACGACTGACCGGGAATGCTTCGCTGAAACCGCGCAGCAAGGTTTACCGAGAGGAACGAATTGCCGCTTTAGTCAAGTCATGGCGAGGATTGGAGAAAACTGACACCCGGAAAATATCCAAAAACGATTGCTTGGCGTGGGCAGCTAATTATGGGCAAGTGGCTGCACCCTCGAACTTCAACAACACTGTCGGCACGTTGCGTTTGGTGCTGGATATAGCAGTTGAGGTTGGCGCGCGTTACGATAACCCGGCCCGGTTCATCAAACGGTTGCGTGTGCTCCCAAAGAAGCTCCAATTGCCGAGCGAAGATCAATTCCTGACCTTGGTCGAAACGATTGAAAAAGCCGATGGCGGGTGGAACCATCGCTGCGCCGATTTGGTTCGGTTCTTGGCATTCGGCGGATTTCGCAAGGGCGAAGCGGCGGCGATTACCTGGGCAGATTGCGATTTCGATAAAGGGGAAATTAGCGTTCGGGGCGATGTCGAAACCGGGACAAAGAATTGGAGCATTCGGCGGGTCCCGATGATTCCTGAAATGCGGCAACTCTTAAAAAAACGCCGACAGGAACGGGCAGATGAACCAGCAACGGCTTCGGTAATGGAGATCCGGGAATGCCAGGGCGCGATTAATTCAGCCTGCAAGAAGTTGGGTATTGCGCGCTTTACACATCACGATCTGCGACATCTTTTTGCGACACGTTGCATTGAATCCGGTGTTGATATTCCCACAGTGTCGCGTTGGCTTGGTCACAAAGACGGCGGTGCCCTGGCAATGAAGGTTTACGGACACCTGCGAGACCAACACTCGGTGAACATGGCGCAGAGAGTGAGTTTCGCAAGGCCTGCGGAAGATATTGTTCAATTGCAACAAGTCGGTTAAAGCGAAATGAAGCGAACAGATCCAACAGAAGCTACAGGCGAGGTGAACTCTGGACCGACAATATTTGAGCAGGTAGCGGCCATCCATTCAGCGTTAGTCAGAGAAATGGACTTGGTGCCCAGCGGTAAAACCTCAGAACCACAACCCGCGATACCGCAGTGGTGTTTGAATATCCTGAAGCAATTCCGAAAAACAGTTTTGAAACCGATTACCAAGCTGCGCCCGAATGGTGAAGTCAACTGGCGAAATTACGGCAGGTTAATCGGTATCATGGAGCGATCCCGTTCGTTCGTGGATCATGATGTGCCGCGAATTTTAGAAGAGGAATTCGGCGAAGTAACAGATGAGCAATGGAAGAAGATTGAACCCATGCTGGGCTTGGACAAGGCGCGAACACATTTGATCAAGGTGCTCGGTCGGCCCGTAGCGGATGACGAGCCGCTGGAAAACCTTTTCGATGAAGCATGGCAGCTCCATGTTAACCGCCTCGAAAGGCAGAAGGCGGCAGCGTTTTCCGACGTTGCACGACAAACTCCGAGAATTGGTTCTTTGTTTTTCAAAGGCATGGCCGAAGGTTATCAATCATTTATTGATGAACTGGGAAGTCTTTGTGGCGATCGAGGTCGAACAGAGATTTATACATGCCTCATCGCCTTCATGGTAGATGTAGAGAGAATTCGCAGAACATCTCCGCAAAAGACACGGTCCAGATTTTACGACGACCTTTGCAAAGTCTACAGGTTACCCGCTGGTGAGTACGAATGGTTTAGTGATGTCTGCGATGATATTAAGTTCCCTATAAAATCAGTTGGTGCCCCACCGAAGTCAGCCTCGGTGATGTAATTACCGGGTTCACGGTTTCCACGAAACGGTAAATTGTTCCTGCTAACCCATGCTAAAAGGGGAGCATGGAAAGTTTAGGCCTGCAAAAAAACGGTGCCGTCCAGCGGCTGGCGCTGAACCGCGTTGAAGCAGCACAAGCGATTGGAGTCAGCCCTGCCACACTTGACCGGCTTACCTTGCGCGGACTCCTTTGCCCGTCGCGGGCAACACGGCGGCCACTCTATGCTGTGAAGGAAATTGAACGCTTCCTTAAAGCGACAACGCCTAATTCAGACTGGGCAGCATGAAAACCATTTGAACTGCAAATTTTCCCGCGCGACACCTAATCAATTTCCCCGGAGCATGGCCAGCTTGGGGGCAATTCAACCAGGCCAAACAACGAAAGGAATAAATATGACGGTAAAGGCGTTAGTGATGAGTGACCGCCCGGACGAGTACACCGGGAAAAAGGGCCTCGTAAAACAACAAGTCATCACAGTGATGGACGTTAGCGAAACGGGCGAGCGATTGGCACAGCCGATTGAGTACGCCCTTAGCGACGAGGAAAAACCGGTTCACGCCGGCAAGTTGCAAGACAAGGTGATTAACCTGGGCATCCGGGAACTGCTGCCCTTCGGCGGGCGGCTCCGAGCACGGGGCAAGATCGTGGGTGTGGTAGGGAAGTAGGGAAGATCCGTCGATGCACAATCCTGAACTCCACGCTTTGGCTGCGGTCAACTGGCAATATTTCTGCTCGTTCTCATTCAAAAGCGAGAAGCATTGCGCCAGGTTTGGGCCGCAAATGTTCGTCGCGCTCGTGCGAACCCAGGCGGTGAGCTTCCGTGTGCATTTCACTAAAGTACTCTGGTGCCTTCGGCGCGAACGTGGTGAGTCCACGGGCCGTTTGCACCTTCATGCGGTAATCGCGGGGCTGCCCCCTTCTGCTGGTGGGCGCAACTGCCTTGCCCTGATGTCTCAATGGGAGCGTTTGGGGGGCGGTATTGCGCGAGTCAGCGTCTATAATTCTTCACTCGATGGACTGGATTATATTTTGAAGGGAAGCGGCTTGACCGAGTCAACGGCCAAACGGTGGGCTGGCGACTATCACGAGCTGTCAAAGTTTGGCGGCTTGTGCGACGTGACGCTGTCCGAGAGTGTTTGCCGATACCTGGGCAACCGGAATCGTTCCGGCTGGCGCGGGAAAGGCGGGCACGAGATGAGAGGGACAGACACGGCGTCGAGCACAGTGCGAAGCGGAGTAAGCAAAGCGCCTCCTTCAGAGCGCGTCACTGGACCGGCGATAACGGTTCAAACGCCTCTTGACTCTTGACCGGCTGAAGCCAGCCCAGACGGGCCGTAAACGTCAAGGGAAGGGCCATAGCGCGCTGCCAAGGCTGCGGCATATCTGCCACCTGTGAAAATGATGCAACGTGGTGCCTCCCACCCCGCCGCGCGGAGCGCGGCGGGGTGGGAGGCTCGCTTGAAGATGAGTTATGCACAGATGCTATCCGGTCGAGGTGGAAGCAAGAGCGTGGGCAATGTATCCAAGGGACTGTGTACGCTCAGTGCTTCCGCGTGCAGGTACCCCATAGTAGTTTCGAGCGATTTATGGCCCATAGCCTGCTGGATGGCTCGGGGATTGGTTCCCCGTTCCAGACAGTGTGTGGCATAGCCGTGGCGAAGTTCGTGGGGAAGAACTGAGATTCCTAGCTTACACCGTGCGTGCTTTACGGCGCGTTGCAAATTGGCTTCGTGCATTCGGTAACGGACAATGGTTCCTGTGCGAGGGTCGCGGCAGGGGTGATGAGCTGGGAATAGCCAGGCCCATCTCCAGCTAAACCGGTATTCGGGATACTTCCTGGCTAAACGATGCGGCAACGCTAACGGGGTGTTGTTTTGTTTGTCGCGTTGCCAAACGGCCTGGGCGACTTGCATCTGCACTACCAGTTCGGCAATTAAGCAAGAGGGCAGAGACACTACTCGGTCGTTTCCGCCCTTGGCGCCGCGAATACAGAGCCTGCGCTGTTCCAAGTTGATATCTTTGATGCGCAGGTTGAGCGGCTCGCTCACGCGCAAGCCACAACCGTAGAGCATTCGTGCAATGAGGTTAGTTGGGTATCCGCCATTGTTGCCGACATTCTGGAGGAGAGATTGAGTTTCGCCAACGGTGGGTGCATGACGTTGGTGGGCTGGACGATTGGCACGAAGTGCATTTACATTGAGTAGCGATTGCCCCAACACCTGCTGGTAAAAAAACAAAATCGCATTAAATGCCTGATTTTGGGTACTAGCGGAAACGTCGTGCTCGCGGGCCAAATCAGTCAGAAATTTCTCCAATTTCTTTTCGCTAGTGAGTTCAGGGGGCGTTTGGCGCAAGGCTTTCATGTAGCGGCGGAGCCAGAGGACGTAAGCGTCTTCTGTAGCCAGGGCTTTATGCTGTCGGCGGATGACTTGACGCATCCGGTCAATTGCTTGGCTCGCATTCATATTTAGAGAACAGTTTGAAGCGGCTCCTTGGACAAAGGCTGTACAAGATAAAAAATAAAGACACCCAACTTTTGAACTTGTAATACGCGGACTGGCCAGTTTAACTTGAGCTAGGTCGAGGTTGTTTATGAGCAGCTTAGAACAAAAGGACGGCAAGAATTCCGGCGCGATATGCGACGGCCTGTTCCATAATCACAGTTCGGATGCAGCAGTTAGCAAATGAAGTATAACTTCTAGTTAAATCCATATGAAAAAACCAATTTTCTTGTTCACTGTACTCGCTGCGTCGGTTGTGTTCCTGTTTGCCGCAGAGGCTCCCAAACACAGCGTCAAACCAAGAGCGGGCTACGTTCCTGACGCAAAGACCGCCATCAAAATCGCGGTTGCGGTTTGGGAGCCGATCTACGGCGAAGAGCAGATTGCAAAGCAGAAGCCCTATCAAGCCACACTAACCAATGGTGTATGGAATGTAACGGGATCGCTGCCGAGCCTCTCAGTTGGTGGGGTAGCCGTCGCCGAAATCGCGAAGGACGACGGGAGGATCCTAAAGGTTAGCCATGGGCGTTAGAAATCCGAACCAGGCTGCTTCAGTGAGCGCGCCGACTGCACTCTGGTTTCAATTCGAGGATCCTGGGCGGCGCGTCACTGAGCAGCGGTGTTGGCAGTGGCGGAAGATTATTGCATGACCTGTGGTATCAGAATAATTGGCCTCGCGTTCGCTTTGCAGCTGTTTGCTGATGGGTGCACTGGGCGAAGTTCTTTCAGCAACTACGATTTGAACGATAGTGGGCACCGACTGGTGCGTGTGTCCTTCAAGGGGCAGAAGGGGAGTTTCAAAATCCGCGTAAACGCCGGCCCCGTGCAAAGACTCGCCAATTCGTCTTTTACCAACGTGATGACGGCGTTTCGGTTCCAATACGGCGACATCGTTGTATGGGAGGCGGTTCGGGACGAGCATGGGCGAGAGATCAGTGAACCACATGGGGTCTCGAGCTGGTGGTTTGCTTACATTGGAACTACGCGGGCGGCCTTTTACTCGATTAATTCTGATTGCATCAAAGATTTCTTGAGGACACCACTTTACCACTGGACTGGTCCCGACAAAACCCCACGGCCGCTGGCAACTGCAGCGTTTTACAAGGACGGCGGGAGCATCGGGCAAGGGCAGCCGGGACTGCGAACGGTGGTGGGATTAGCGCAAGCCGATCCGAAACCTGGCACCTGCTTTTTGCTCTCCCCGCAGTTTACGACTGATCCTCGAGACCAACCGTGGCCCGCTATGGAGCAGCTTGACAGGTGGCTTGCGGAAGCCGGGGTCAAAGAGAGCTACCTGTACGCAGAAGAAAACGACTTTGCCCGGATGATGAAAGAGCCATGATCTCTGCCAACCAGTCGCGCCAGCCAACGCCGGTTGAGAATCTTGCTTGCAATCGTACGCCATCGTTCCGGCGTGGCTGCGCTACGTGTTACCCATGAATCCGCGAGCCGCGCATTTCGGTGCCGAGGAGGTAGACCTCAGGAAGGTGCATTTCACCGCCGAGTTGCTCGCGTGCATTCCGGCAGAGCTCGCACGACGCTATCGAGTTCTGCCGATTCGCAGTTTACCGGACAAACTGTTGCTGGCCATTGCGGACCCGTCAGATCTGGATGCCATAGATTCGCTCCCCAACCTGGTTCAACGTGACTTGGAGCTGTGCGTCGCGGAATCTTGCCAACTTGATGATTTCATTGGTCGATTGTATGGAGAGGAAGGAAAACCGTGAAGGGTAACCACCCTACTGCAGCGAACCCGGCGATATCGTCGCAATGCCATGCTGAGGACCAGTGGCGCCGGTTCGCTGACCAGGATCGATAGGCTAGATAATGCGTAGTGGGATTGCATTCGTCTTGTTGATCGCACTGCTATGCGGCGGCTGTGCCTCAGAAACGGTATCAGTCCAAAAGATCATGCCACTTCAGACTGGATCAAGCTACCATCCGTTATTTTACCTTGGGAGCGACAAGAGCTACCATTATTTTGATTACCTTAACCTGAAGGTGCACGAGCAATACCGAGTACCCCGTTCAGAGCTGGAGATGCCGCAGGAGTTTGCAAGAGGCAGCGGTCGCTCGGAGATCATGCTGCCGGGTACGCTTGAGAAAGCAGCCGCCAGATGATTCAAAAGCCTATCTTTTGCTGCAGCGAATGCGCCGCTAGAGTCTCGACAGCAGTCGTGAGCCCTTGGCGGCGCATCGCTGAGCGTCCACGTTAGGCCACTGGCCCAGCACGAACATGAAGCTCATCATGTCCATTGTCATGCTACTTGGCTTCTGTCTTGGCTGCTCTGTTGAGTCTCCAGTCGAGCCTGCGACCGAGGTTCCGGCCAGGCCCTATGAGGCGCAAACTGTCCGGAGTAACATCGTCGCCGCTCTTCCTTCAGGCTGGAGCGAGGTTTCGCCGTCTTGGCAACAGGACTCATATACGAGGGAATATTTCACGAATGCGCAGACAGAGGCTTTTCTCTTGCTCGGGCCTCAATCCAACTACATTGACTGGACAGATCGCATGGGCGACTCGCATCGGGAGCACTTAGCCAGGGAGTGTCTCTATATCTGGATCGTGCCTGGGAATTTTAAACCCTTGTTCCCGCGCTCAAGAGAGTCTTGGGAACCTGAGCAGCTATATTCGTCCCGAAACCTTCGCGCTTATGGCTACATATCGCACCATATTGCAGACACGAATCGGTTTAACATGATCCTTAAAAATGCCAGGATGATTTCGTCGGGCGATGTTCGCATTTCGTGGTTGAGTTGGAAGCGAGACATTGGGGCGAGCTTGAAAGAATGAACCTGTTGCCTAACTTTTGCTCCAGCGAATGCGCCGGTCGGGTCTCGATTGACATAGTAAGCCCTCGGCGGCGCATCGCTGAGCATTTTCGTTGGGTGAATAAATTTGTGTGCGATGACTTGCCGAGCGTATGAAGGTCTTCGGTGTATCAAATTTGGGCTGCGAAGTGCTGTTTGTTCTGTTCGTTCTGTTCGGGGTCGTTTTGCGGGCCGTCGATTCTTCTTCCTGCTTTAACAACCTTGGGAAACTTAGGATACGGTCCGTCAAAATGACAGACGCCAGTGGAGGTTGGGTGGGGTCGGGCATCTCTAACATCCACCAATATTTCCCGCCCGAATCGTTTCTCTCGCGAAGCGCTAAACGAAAAAGTCTTTCTGTTCTCCTCGCAGTTTTTTCGGACAAATCAGCGGGCGGAAATCTGATACTGCAATCTGATACTGTTTGCCCTTTTTCGCGCGGATTGGTGATGAGTTGGGCAGACGGAGAACTGACTGAAACCCTGTAAACATTGGTCGGGATGATAGGTGAGGAGTGCTGAGGAATGGGTTTGGCAATTTCGAGTCAGGTGCCTTTAACCACTCAGCCACCCTTCCACACTCGTTGATTCAAATTAAGTTCTACGATCGAAAAAGAGAAGCCTGAAAATCATGGAATGCGACATTCTTCATCTTGTATCGCATCAAGGACGTGATTTTGAGTGGTGGCGGCGACACCGCCCTTGGAAAGGGCAGTCAGAAACTGCTCCAATTTTCGTTGGCTAAACAAATGAGCTGGAAGCGTTTTGAGAGGGTCGCCATATCGCTTGAGCCAACCGCAGTAGGCCTATTCGCATTATGCTGACTTCCAGTATTTCAAATTCGTTGAGGACCTGCTATCTCCTGATCTATGACCGCTATTAACGAAATCGCTCCAGACCTTTTTCGGTTGTCCATTTACGTCCCGGACTTTGACATGCAGTTCAATCATTTCCTCGTGCGCGACGAGGAACCGTTGCTCTTTCACGCCGGGTTGAAGGCAATGTTTCCTGGCTTGCGCGAGGCCGTGACCAAGCTGATTGATCCGACCAAACTCCGGCACATCGCCTGGAGTCACTTCGAATCCGACGAATGCGGCGCGCTGAACGACTGGCTGCAACTCGCGCCTCAAGCCCAACCGGTGTGCACATTGGTCGGCAAGCTCGTAACCGTGGATGATTTCTCCATCCGTCCAGCCCGCGGCATGACCTCTGACGATGTCCTGAGCACAGGCAAGTATCGCTACCGCTTCTATCGGTCGCCGCACATTCCGCATGGGTGGGACGCGGGTGTTCTCTTCGAGGAGACGCGCAAGACGTTATTCTGTTCCGATCTGTTTCATCACTTCGGCAATGTTGAACCGGTCACCACTTCCGATCTTATCGAGCCGACGCGGAAGGCGATGCAACAATTGCAGCAAGGACCGCTGGCTGGTTACATGCCCTACACGCGCCAGACCGAAGGCGTCCTGCGCTCGCTGGCCGCCCTCAAACCGGAGACACTAGCCGTCATGCACGGCTCGTCCTACACTGGCCGGGGAGAGCGGCTGCTCACCGACTTGGCTGGAGCGCTAAAGGAAAATTTTGACCAGGCCTAACGCTCAACAGCTGTAGAAGCCACCTGACGCGCAAAGGCGGCTGGACGGAATGCGGAAGCGGTGCACATTTTCCTTACAGACGATTTACGACGTTGTGACAAGTCCACGTCATGTCACGTCAACCTCGTTGCATGAAAACTTCCTCGCTTTCGGTTCTGATTGTTGCGGCGCAGTTCTCATTGGCGGCTTTCCACGCCTCGGCTCATCCCGGCTCCGGAATCGTCGTGGATCGAGAAGGCAACGTATATTTCACACACACTGGGCGCGGTGTCGGCAAAATCGATCCGGAAGGCAAGCTGACCTACCTTGGCGAGAGGCGCGGCGGACATTGGATGTGCCTGGACGAGGACGGAAGTTTCTCGCGCAAGCAGCCCAAGCACTTCCAACGCATCACACCCGACCGCGTCAAGCCGGCGCTTATCTACGCTGACGGTGGCTCGCCCATTGCTGTCTTACACGATGGCGACCTCTATTACGTCAGCAATGACGAAACGATGACGCCGGGCGGCATGCAAGTGACGCGTCAGTCGCCCAGCGGAGAGATTTCCATTTTCCCGCTTGACGGAAAAAGAACGACGGCCAACCTCGGCATCACGGGATTGGCTCCAGCACCGGATGGTTCTCTCTACATCGCTCAGCCTAATGCCGTCTTGAAACTAACGATGGATGGCACCTTCACCTCGATCGCGAGCGCCATCGATCTAAAAGATTGCGACGTGGATTATCCCGACAACAATCCGAGTGCGCTGCTCCCGTCGTTGCGAGGTCTGGCAGTGGCCGAGGACGGAACCGTCTTCGCCGCGGGCGTGGGCTGTCATGCTGTCGTGAAGATTTCGCCAAGAGGAAAAGTCGAGACGATTTTGAAAGCCGAGCGACCTTGGTCCCCGACCGGTGTGGCTGTGCATCGCGGAAACGTTTATGTGCTGGAATACACGAATGCGAACAGAAGTTCGAATGAGGGCTGGTTGCCGCGAGTCCGGAAATTAGCACGAGATGGTAAGATCACGACTTTGGTGACAGTGCCAGCCGGGCCATGAGGCTGAGCATAACCATGGCGCCCAACAGTCAGTTAAGCGAATACCGGCGGGTGAGGATCTTCCGCTATATCGCGAGTCGGGAGCCGCCACCGTCGCTCACTTTTTTCGTTCGGAGCAAACCAGGCGTGACGAAGAGCTCTATCTGTGGTCAGTTGACTTTATAAAACCAATAAACAAAAGAACCATGAACAAAAGTGTCAGCAAGTCATAATTAAGGGTCACCGAAGCTGAAGCGGTAACAGTTTAAATTCCGTCAATTTATTCTGAAACTCTTATTTCCTTTCGTGTTGGTCATGACGATGCCGAGATCTTAGAAAAGCAATTCGGCGAAACCTTTATTGCTCGACAGTTTGTCGAGCTTGAGCAGTTTCAAATCCACGTCAAAATGCTCCAGGCCGGAGATTTACAAGCCGTTTCGTGCAAGCACCCTAGGCCTTTAGGCACTTTCTCTGGTCATCGAGACAGAACTGGCCTTGTGCGCCCTTCTGTTTCCTTCGTTCGAAAATTAAGGGGGAAAGAAAGCACTCTGCTCCAATGACAACACGACGACGTCCAGTATAACATAACCTCGAACGATTTTTGGAGCATCCGCCCCAATGGCAAGTCCACAAAAAACTGGAATCGCACATCCGTCGGAAACGGCCGGTGATGCGAAAGCCGCCTTCAATTTGAATGGATAGTCTTTGGGTGTGCTGTGGAGTTCTACCTTTAGACCCTGAACCACGCGGGGCCTTCCAGCAAACATGATCAAACCCACGTTGCGATCCAGAAACTCACAGCACTGGCCCGATTGGGTCCAAATAGGTGTTTAGCCGGATGCCCCTTGGGTCCGAGCTGCTAAACTGAAAACTAAGACGGAGTTCCCGTTCTGAGGAAGGAAAAACGGAAATCAAAACTTCCGTTACGGAATTCTTTTTCTATTGACCGCGCGGGCTTAATAGGGGTTCGGTGCGGGCGTGCCTTTCATTTAGTCTCGTCGGCCCGTCGAGTCAGGGCGAAGTAAATGACGTAAAGCCAGGAGAGAATCCCCGCCAGGATCGCCCATAGAATGGAACGATTGCGCTGCCAGGAGCATACGACCGCAATCGCTGACCCAAGCCCGATCCCTGTTTGTGCGACCGTATTCGTGGTCTGATTGGCGATTTGAGCGATGATCATAAAATTGTTACCGAACGATCAAGATCACCGATGAGCGCTGGAAGTAAAGCGACGATGCTCAATGGACGCTCAATCGACCGGCACGGCTTCGACCGCCAAGGCGGAGCGCTCATTCGGTGCATCGGCTGGTTCGGCACGGCTTTCATTAGTACCCAAAGTCGGCGCTGAATCCAAGGCGGCGGTGAGTCTCCGCACGTACTCAATCCGCCAGCAATCTGGCGCACCCTCAATCAGGTAAATGTAACTGGATCGCCAGTTTCGGAAACGGGTCGAGTCGGTCGTAAGAACGTTACAGTAAATGCGCTTCTCTGTTCCTACCAATCCACCAACATACTGTCGCCGATAGCGATCCAACTTTGCACGGATCGCCGGCAGCTGCTCGCGCGTGTAGCCGTCAAGTGCGCCATCCGCCTCCGCCCTCGCAAGGTGCGCAGCTATCTGTTTTCCACCTCAACAACATCAGTGGAGTCCGGCAGCCAGAATCCGTCATATGGCCTTGACAAGTGTGAATACGACTGGGCCATCTCGATTGGGATTGCGACACCCTGGTAACCATCTCCGCTGATAAGCGGCATTTCCTGCAGTCGCCTTGGCTCTGTCGCACAGCCAACAAGAGCCAGAATCATTGCATAGATTGAACGCGATAGGCGCATCGTTCTCCTCAAACCGAACTGTGATTGTGCAATGGCTGGTTTCGTGATTCCAGCCGGAAAACTCCCCGTTTGATTTGTTGTAAGTCCTTCATAGCCACCTTCAGCCTCCTTCAATATACGAACCGACGGTTCGTTCATTCAAGGATGAAATTGCTTGTCAGTTTCCTTGTAATTTCGTTAAGGACCCTTGGACCGTAAATGTCCAACCCATGCTATTAATCTGGCGGTTAAATGAACACAGCACAGGCCATTGATCGAGTTCGCCAAGTTATCCGGCGACAGCACAAGGCACTTTCCACCGAAGGGGGTGGGCCCTGCCCACTACCCTTGTCGAAACCCGTATACAGGAGGTTGGTCCGTTACCGAATCCGCCACGAGTCGTTACATCACCCGGGCGCTCAAGAATTTCCTGGGCAAGACCCAAGAGGAAGCGAAGAAGAAATGTGTAGGAATTCTGCTGTCACACCAGCCGTGGTATTCTTAAGATGTTTTCGAAAATCGAGAGCCCGATCTCAAGCAGCGAGCAAACGAGCATGAAAACGGAGAGGCATACTAATCACTAGAAACGTATGTGGCAGACCTTCATTTTCGGGATGCATTGGAGGCACGGAGGAAAAATGTATTACGACGAGTTGCCCGCCGAGTCCATGGAGGAGGCGGCCGGGTATTTTATTGAGCACATGCGTGACGACGTCTCATTGGTGCGGGTAGAGCCGGTTGGCCCGGATGAGCCGGGCACTCGTGAGTATGCGCATTCGCCTGTGTCACCATTTAGTCCATTGAAGGCGCGTCGCAGGTTAGACAAGGACGAGGATGTCAGGTGAGGCGACTTCAACAAATTCACTGGAGCGAATGATGAGCGATTCAATGACTTCGATATCTCCGCCAAGGGGTAGGTAGTATTCATTTGCGATTGGAATTCGTGGTCCTTGCCGCTGCGAACCGGGACGGTTCACAGTCCGGTGCAAAGATGTATTTCCGGTGTTGCGCTGGATCTGAAATCGGCGCATGATTTGTTCGAGCCCTGAATCCGGTACCGAACGCGATGTCGCAAGAATGACAATTTAGCGGTCAAAACTTTAATGGTACGATCACGCGGCAAATAAACCAGACGATCAAAAGAGAAATGAATATGAATACCAAATCACTTCTTATGGCTGGCGCACTCCTGCTGAACATCTTTGCCGCCAAGTCGGCGGTCGGCGCCGAAGGATCCGCGTTGCGTAGCGATGGGTTCATTCGCGATTGGCTGATATTGGCCCCAATCCAGTTGGAGTCCGATGCCGATGGCGCCATGGCGATTAACAAAAGCCAAATCCCCGACGAAGGAATGGTTAAGCCCAAAGCTGGGGATAAAGTCACTGTTGCGGGGAAGGAATTAACATGGAAGAAAGTCAAAACCAGCGACTATTTGCTCGACTTGAACTCGACTTTGAATCAACAGACCGAAAAAACGATTGGCTACGCCGTTGCTTACGTGAAGAGCGAAGAAGAGCAGGAGAATTTGCAACTCAAAATGGGGAGCAATGACCAGGGAAAAGTATATCTCAACGGCAAGTTATTGCTGAAAACGTCCGAACCGCGCGCGCTCGAGCAGGATGCTGACGTGGCCAGTAACATCACCCTCAAAAAGGGTATTAATGTGGTGGTCTTCAAAATCTTCAATGAAGGCGGAAGTGATTGGCAAGGGTGTATTCGCTTTGCCACATCCACTGGCAAGCCGATTACGAATCTTACAATCCAAACAGAGCCTTAAAGCGGAAGGAGAAGTTCGCCTCACCCGCCCTCTCCCCCCGAGGAAAGGGAGACGGGGCAGAAACCGATCACCAATCGTCCTCGTTCTCCTCTTCTCCTCGTCGTCGGACAGGTTCCTGGTCCCCAATGCATGATCCGGAAATCCTGGAGGCTCTCCATGAACCGCCTGGGAGCGCCGGCATCCCTGCCGGCCATTCGACCGACTGAGGAACACGCCGGCAGGGATGCCGGCGCTCCCAGGAACTTGGAATGAAAAGGGCCTCCTAGTTTCTTACCTCTGCTACCCTCTCCTCTCAGGAAGAAAAGGGAGAACGCGGAGCTACTTTGATTGAGTCATTATCGGGTATTCTACGTACCCCAAAATTTAGTGTCCGGTCTGGGGGTCCATATTCTCAAAATTGCGTGGCACGCCTCTTGCATTGCATGAAGAAACCGGAAACTGACATGATGCGGTGCAAAGATACAACCACTCGAACACCAGGTCAGATTTCGGAAAGAAACGAAAACCCTATGAAAATGTTATTTTTCTCATCTGACTGGACCGAAGTGGAACTAGTGCGGAAGGAATTCCTTGATGCTAAAATTCCGTGCGAAGTTCGAATTGACGGCCCCGCCAGGAACGTACCCGCCAACGCCATTGACGCTCAATTGTGGATTCGAAATGAGCGGGATGCGTATCGAGCTGTCTTGCTTTGTGTAGAACTCGGTATCGGCTTTGGAAAACCCGCGCCATCCCCAATATCCATGGCTGCCTGATGGCGACAACTAACAGACATTTACCCGAACCCAAAGACGCCAGAAAACAAGATTTACCACGGATTGCACAGAGAACACGGATAAGAGTGATCTCTTCCTCTTTAAGAACTGCATGATGCTGGTGGACTAATCTAGGAACTTATTTGATATCTCCGAAACTGTTTTTTTTGGCCTTCGATATTTGAGTTTGTCCTGTTGACCGTGTTCTCCCTCTGCTGCTTGGTAATTTTTTCTTATCCATATCCGTGCTCTCCGGTTCCATCCGTGGTCAAATTCTCTGATTTCAAAGCCTCCTCCTAAAAAGTTCAAATAGCCCTTTTCCTGGCAAAAGCTTAAAGTGAGCTGATGCGCGAAATGGTTTCGGAAATTGCAGCTTCTCCCACAGGGCTTGAAGCAAGTCAGGCAGAGGGGCTTGTCGCGCGAGTTTGCACGCCGGAAAATTACCGGAACAAGCGGATCTTGCTTATTGTTCCCGATGGCACGCGCACGGCGCCGGTGGGCCTTATTTTCAAGAACCTTCACGCACAACTCAGTGGAGTGACCAAAGCTTTTGATGTGCTGATTGCGTTAGGCACTCATCAGCCGATGAGCGAAAGTGCGATTTGCAACAGGCTCGAGATATCGGAGCAGGAACGCCGCGAAACTTTTAAGAGCGTGAACTTCTTCAATCACGCGTGGGATGATCCCGAGCAACTCCAACAAGTGGGAACGCTGACTCGCGAGGAGGTAAGCCATTTGACCGATGGTCTCTTCGCCATGGAGGTGCCCGTTGAGATCAACCGAATGCTTTTCAACTACGACCAGGTTATCATCCTGGGCCCCGTTTTTCCGCACGAAGTGGTTGGGTTCTCCGGGGGCAACAAATATTTATTCCCCGGAGTTGCGGGTCCGCGAATATTGAACTTTTTCCATTGGTTGGGCGCTGTGGTCACTAATCCCATGATTATTGGGAACAAATGGACTCCGGTCAGGCGTGTAGTGGACCGCGCCGCAGCCATGGTTAAAATTGATAAGCTTTGTTTTTGCATGGTCGTTGGCCCTCAAAACAGGCTTGCAGGTCTATTTGCGGGGACACCTGAAGCTGCCTGGGACTCGGCCAGCGATCTCTCTCGAAAACTTCACATTACCTACAAAGAGAAGCCATTTCATACGATCCTTTCTTGTGCCCCTGCGATGTATGACGAGCTTTGGACGGCTGGCAAGTGCATGTATAAGTTGGAGCCTGTGCTGGCGGACGGGGGGGAATTGATTATTTACGCCCCGCATATGAGCGAAGTGTGCATCACCCATGGAAGTCACATTGACACCGTCGGTTACCATTGTCGCGATTACTTTTTGCAACAATGGGAAAAATTTAAACATATACCCTGGGGTGTGCTGGCACATTCGACTCACGTTCGAGGTATTGGCACTTTCAAGAATGGAATGGAGCAATGTCGGGCCCAGGTAACGCTGGCGTCGCAAATTCCTCCTGAGAAATGCCAGCGACTGAATCTGGGTTATCGGGACCCGGAATCTATCCAGCTCAAAGATTTCGAAAATCGAGAAGCTGAGGGCGTTTTACTCGTGCCCAAAGCCGGCGAAATGCTGTTCCAACTCAGCCACCCGCCAAGGTGGGCTGGGGGAAATGGCGCCTGATAGCCACTGTTTAGACGGATTCTCAAGGGTCGTTCTTCGAAAAGCCAAAAGAATTTCACCACGGATGGGACCGGAGAACACAGGTAAGACACAGGGCAAACAACACAGAAACACGACGTCTGAGTTTCTCCGCCGCCAAGACATCGGGATAATTCCCTCCGTTACTCACCCATATTTCCGCTGTTAATTGCAGGAGAGCTGGCCGACGCTCAGTTAATTTCTCTTAGGTCTTTATCCGTGTTCTCCGGTCCCATCCGTGGTCAAATTCTACTTATTGTATTGCTTCTTTTCAAAAATGTCCTTGAAAGTGCCCGATTCCCCGGCAGTATGCCCGGTCGCTGGTAAATCGGGGGTCCTGGTTCCGGCATTAAATGAAACGAACGCACCATTGCAATCAGTTACGCCCATCACACATAGGGCAGAATGTCACACTCTCAGGCTGGGTCCACTCGAGGCGGGATCTGGGTGGATTGATCTTTATTGACGTCCGCGACCGTGAAGGACGCACCCAGACAGTTTTTGATCCCTCCGATTTGCCAAAGGATGTTTTTGAGCAAGCGGCGGCATTACGCAGTGAATGCGTCGTTCAGATTACCGGACTGGTGCGGGCGCGTCCGTCCGGCACTAATAATTCGAAGATTGCCACTGGCGAGGTGGAAGTAGCCGCAACCGCTTTGCTGTTGTTGAATTCTGCGGACGTGTTGCCGTTCCCGGTGGACGACCCTGAGGTTGCAAACAAGGTGAACGAGGAACTGCGCTTGCGATACCGGTATCTGGATTTGCGCAGGCCCGAAATGGCGCATCATCTCCGGTTGCGCAGCAAGGTCGCCACCGCCATGCGCGTTTTCATGGACGAACGGGGTTTCCTCGAAGTGGAAACACCGATCCTGTTCAAAAGCACACCTGAAGGAGCTCGCGAATTCCTGGTGCCCAATCGCCGCGAGCCAGGTACTTTTTATGCTCTGCCTCAATCCCCCCAGCAGTTCAAACAGATTCTGATGGTCGCTGGTGTCGAACGTTATTATCAGCTTGCTCGCTGCTTTCGGGACGAAGACCAACGGGCGGATCGGCAACTTGAGTTTACTCAGATCGATATCGAAATGTCGTTCATTGAACGCGAAGATCTCTATGAGCTGATCGAGGGTTTGCTCCATCGCATTTGGAAGGTAGCACTCGATATTGAGGTTCCGCTTCCTTTCAAGCGGCTTTCGTATCAGGAAGCTATTAATCGCTTTGGGGCGGATAAGCCGGACACTCGTTTCGGAATGGAGTTGGTCGATTTCACCGAGGAGTTTCGTGGCAGCTCATTTAAGGTGTTTAGCGGAGCCATTGCCGCTCAGGGTGTGGTAAAGGCGCTCAATGCCAAAGGCCTTGCAGGTGCGACTCAAGGCCAGACCGACGCAATGACAGAACTGGCCAAAAGTTTGGGCGCCAAAGGTCTTGCTTATATCAAAGTGGAAGGAGGCGAATGGAAGTCACCCATTGTTAAATTCCTCAGCGAGACGGAAAAGGCAGCGCTCACCAAAAAGCTGACGATTGAGGAAGGAGACTTGATCCTGTTCGCTGCGGATCAATGGCTGGCCGCGTGCGAGATCCTGGGAAAACTGCGTCTTTATTGCGCGGACATCCTCAAAGGACAAGGCAAGTTAACTATTCCGACGGATCGTTTCGATTTCCTGTGGGTCGTCGATTTTCCATTGTTGAGTTTCGACAAGGAACAAAATCGCTGGTATTCGAGCCATCATCCTTTCACCGCTCCAGTGGCTGAGGATATTCCAATGCTAAAAAGCGATCCGAAAAAGGTTCGTGGTCAGCACTATGACATTGTCGTAAATGGCGTCGAGCTTGGTGGTGGTTCGATCCGTATTCATCAACCCGACGTGCAGAAGACTGTTTTTGAAGACGTGCTGCAAATCGCGCCCGAAGAGACAATGCTTCGCTTTGGATACATGCTGGAAGCTTTCCGTTATGGCGCTCCGCCTCATGGGGGGATCGCGTTGGGCTTCGATCGTCTCAATGCCATTTTGTGCAATACCCCGAGCATCCGGGATGTGATCGCTTTTCCAAAAACCGCCAAAGGAACGTGTTTGATGACGGAGGCGCCGTCGCGGGTGTCCGCGCGGCAGTTGCGGGATTTATCCATCGAGGTAAAGACAGCGCGGAAAGAGTAAGCCTGAAGGATTGGAGCAGGGAGAGAGCAACGCAAAGACGCAAAGACGCAAAGACGCTAGAAGAAAGAGTGGGAAGAGAACGGTGGGCCAAGTCACAATTCTTTTTGCGTCTTGGCGGCTTTGCGGTGCAATGTTTCAAAACCCGTCATTTTGTGCAAATCCTCAGTCGAAAAGTTGGCTGAACTGCTTGTTAAGTATAAGGGCCTCGATTCTCGCGAAGCGTATGGAGTGCGCCGTATCCCGGCGCTTTGGATAGGCTTGTGCGAAGGTTTTGGCTGAAGCAAACGCCAATGAAAGCGCCGGGATACGGCGCACTCCAAACGCTTCGCGAGTTTGGTTGCGGCTCAGCCGCGCTGTGCCTTTGCGTTGAAACTTGTCATTTCCGTGTCTGCTTTGAAATCGGTGACTGAGTAGTCTTTGGTTGCGGCTTGCCGCCCGGGCTCTTTGCGGCTTTGCTTGGGATTCGATCCTCTGGAATTCCACCAAATTTCCATTTCTTTGATTTTCGTTGCTTGAGTGATTTGGGCGGTTCTACTGTGTGCATGTTTTGAAACTGCAAACATTGATTGGCTCTTTTCTTCAATACTTATCCCTATTCCTTTTAGTTAAAGCTGGGTGTGAAAACGCAGTTCGAGGAGGAGAAATTGCGCGATGGGAAGCGGGAAACATCCTGAGGAGCAATGGAGTTCAGCTCGAACGCACTGCGGATTGCGAATATCACATCGAGAACGATGAGAAGTGGAACGTCGCTCGAATAAAGCCAAGTTCGGACTATTACTCCAGAGCAACCTGGCATTTTACCTTGAATGCCAAAGCCGCCCGTAATGTGTGGCTAATCGTAGAATTCCTGGATCGAGGCTATGGGCTGATTAGTTTAACGCCCACCGTAGTGCAAGCCGAACAATGGGGTGTGGCACGGGTTAACACCGGTGTCGTTCGCCGTGCCGTTTTTCATTTTGGGACTGCGCTGCCAACGAACCATTTTAGCATCACTGGATTGGACTATCTTCGGGCAATCATTTTGACCGATGAACGGCCGACGATCGAAGATGTCCCGTTGGTCAAACCCGCCATCACATTCGCGCAGCCTTCACAACGTGTAACATCGGCCGGTGTCGATGGCACCAGACCGCAACGCACTTCGGATGCTTTGGCGGGGCTTAGAAATAATTTGCCTCTGATCCGAGCCATCGGCTTCAACGGTGTCGAATCTTACGTGCGTTGGGGGTGGGTGGAGCACAAGCAAGGCGAGTTCGACTGGAGTTATTATGATGCTATCCTGGACGAAATTGAAAAACACGGTTTGCAATGGTTCCCGATGCTTATGGCTGGCTCGGGCTATGCCTTGCCCGCCTGGCTACATGATTCCACCAACAACATAGGATTTCGATGCCTGGAACATGATATGGTCCATGATACGCAATCGATCTTTCACCCGTTTCAGGCAGAATACGCCAGCCGTTTTATTGCTGAATTTGGAAAACATTACGGCAGCCGCTCATCTCTTCTTGGCATCCGGCTTGGTCCTAGTGGCGACTTTGGCGAGGCGCAATACCCGGCCAAAGGCCCCGGGTACGGCTTCCGACAAAGTCACACGCATATTGGTTATTGGGCTGGAGACCCCTATGCCAAGGATGCGTTCCGCCATTTTCTAACAACCAAATACACCAGCATTGATCGGCTCAACGAGGTGTGGGAGGGAAGGTACGATTCGTTTGACAAGGTGAGCACGTTTTTGCCGGAAACAGCAAGGACTCGCAGACAGCGTTTGGATTTTGCGAATTGGTATATGGGCGCAATGAGCGATTGGTGTGAGAAATGGGCGCTATGGTCCCGGCAAGCGCTCCCGAACACCGTGATCCATCAGTCTTCAGGTGGGTGGGGACCGGTCCAGATTGGGACCGATTACAGTGCCCAGGCCCGAAGCATGGTGAAAATTCAGGGTGGGATGCGCCTGACCAATGAAGGCGACGATTTTGCCGATAACTTCACCATTACCCGTATGGCCTCCTCCGCGGCGAGATTTTACAACATCCCTTTGGGCTATGAACCGGGTGGGTTTGGAACCAAACGCGGTGTAATGGCGCGGCTCTTCAACACGGTCACTACGGAGGGAGTTCATCTCTTTTATTACCTGGAAAACCTTACTGCCAACGACCAGGCTCTGGATGCCTGGCTCAACTATTCAAAGTTCCTGGATCAACGCTCGAGGCCAGTGATCGATGTCGCTGCATTTTATCCTGACACGGCTTTGAAACTCGATGACGAATTGGTCAGGTATCGCTGGGCTTCGACCTTCTTCAGCGTCGGCCGCAATTTGCGTGAGGCGGTGGATTTTGATTATGCCAGCGAACAGATGATTTTGGATGGAGCACTGGATCGGTACAAGGTGCTGGTTTTCTTGTGGGGAGCGGTGACAGAAAAGCCTGTCCTGGACAGTATCGATCACTGGGTCCGCAATGGAGGGACTTTGGTGTTCTCACCACGACCGCGTGGTTTGCCCGAGACCGTGGAAGGGGATGCGTCGATTGCAAAACAATGGATGAGCGGGGATGTTGGCAAAGGCAAAGTGATTCCCTGGCAAGGGGACTTGATCCCTTCGCAATCGTATGTGGAATTCCTGCGGGACCTCCTGCTCAATACTCCATCTCTTCAGCCGCGTACGCGCGATGCGTTGCACATGGAAAAAGCTTCGTCTGTTTTCTGGAGTGTCATGGCCAATGGCAAACTAGCGCTCCTAAACTTTAGCGGCCATGCAGTCAGCGTGCGTCTGGTGAACGGAAAAATCGTGAAAATCGAACCCTATGAGATGGCAATGGAGTAAAGCGTGTTCTTTGCCGGGACATGTTTCAGCTTTGGCTTCGCTGAAAAATTGCAACCTCGACTTAGAGCGAAATTGCTCTCTGGTGATAAGGCGTGAAGCCAAAACGATGTCGTGCCACCGAATCCCATGAACGACGCAAGCCTTGAATTTGCTTTTGTTTTCATCAGGAATGGTTTAACAGGCACTACGGATATGCCAAACCCGATCCAGCTTAACACCTATTGTCAGCGGCAACCGTGGGCTTTCTCATTTCAACAACTTTAAATTCTGCAACCCTCCATTAATTTGCGCCCGTTCCAGATCATCTTTAATCCGATCAGCGCAGCCGAGTTGGCAAGGATGCCGAAGGAATTGCAGTTGCAAATCCTGGGCGAATTTCGAGGGTTGCCGCAGCAGGTAATGCAAACAGAGCTCGATGAGTTTGGCAAACTGGAGCGTGCGGGAAGAACCTTGCACCGCTTTCGTGTTGGAGACTACCGCGTCTATTTTGAACGGCACGAGTTAGGAGTCGTAGTGCACCGTATCCTCAGCCGTCATACCTTGAAAGATTTTCTGTTCCGTTCAGGGCTGAAAATGCAGGAGGACGAAGCGCTTCAACAAAATCCTAAGTTTTGGGAATTAATTGAAACAGCGAAAGTTTCTACGAACAAAGGATAGTTTAGCCCGAACAATACCTTCGGGGTGCGCCCGTCCCCGGGCGCAGAAACTTGCCTAAGGGAAATACGCTTCCGAGTTCGCTAACCACGACTGGTCGAACATTGCTGTGCCCGTCCCCGGGCACACTCCAATGAAACGAGGAGTTGCTGCACCCTGTTCTCGGTTTTCAAATCCTAGTGGCATTGCCACCTTATTGCCCCAGCTCGACATTCCAGTATGCCAGATCAATAAAATGCTTCCAGCTATCGTGCTGGTGCAAGCTGAAGCTAATCTGGACAAAGGGCCGCCACTTAGGGCGCTTAGGCTTGCGAATCAAATGAAGCCCGGCTTCCTGCGGTGTCCGATTGGCTTTGAGCGTATTGCAATCGATGCACGAACAAACGATATTTTCCCAGGAGGTTGGCCCACCCCGGTCCCGTGGAAGAACGTGATCCAAATTCAAATCCTTCCGGTCGAACGTTTTCCCGCAATACTGGCAAGTGTTCTTGTCACGCTCAAAGATGTTATGCCTGGTGAATTTCACCTCTTTCTTTGGAAGGTGATCATAAACCATCAACAGAATAACACGCGGGACACGAATCCGGAACGAGACAGTGCGAACCGATTCCGGATGCGGTTCCTGCTGGGAAAGATCATGCCATTCGCTGAAGCTGAAGGTCTGGAAAGAGCCATCCGTACGATTCAGGACAACCTGGGCATGGCCCTGAAACAGCAGCGTCAGAGCGCGGCGGGCGGTGCATACATTGACGGCCTGCCAAAGTCGATTCAGCACCAGAACATGTTGGTTGAGCACAGAACTCATAAACAAATCCCAACTGGAGGGAAATTACACAAGAGGATCGCCGGTGTCAATTGGCGCTGACAACCGCTCTTTGGACCGCGGAGACATATTCGCGCTTTGGCCTCACCTGCTTAAATGAAGATGGCGTAGCAGGTATTTCTGGCTTTCCAGAGCGCTTCCTGAGCCTTAATTCTTCCTGATGCAAAGGATTCTGTTATTGCTGTGCATTACTCTAATTGGAGGATGTGCGAAACTTTCCTCATCTTCATCCGGGTCTCCTGAAGCGGATGTGGCCTTCGAAAAGGTTGCCCAGGATTACATAAAGGGGTTCCTGGCCTGGCGTCCGCAAACCGGTACAGCCCTGGGTTTTCATGAATATGACGGTAAAGTGACTGATTTTTCGCGGGCTTCTTTGGATAGCGAGTTGGCCCGGTTAAAAGAATTCGAGGGAAAGCTTGCGGCAATCTCTATCGAAACATTGAGTCCCAGGAAGGCCTATGATTATGGCATTCTTCAGGGCTCTATTCGGAGAGAAATCTTTGGGTTCGAGAAGATGCAAATTTTTTCACGCAACCCGATGACCTATGCATCTCTGGATGTAAACATTTATATCAAACGAAATTTTGCTCCGTTGGAAAACAGGGTCAGGTCAATCATTGCGATTCTCAACCAGGCCCCGAACATTACGGCTGCGGCACGGGCGAACCTGGAGGAATCGCTGCCCCGTCCGCAAATCGAAACCGCCATTGACGAAGCTGAAGGTGGGGTGAAATTTTTGGGCGGAGACCTGGTGGCCGCTCTCAAGGATTTTAAGAATGAACCGCTTATGTCGGAGTTTAGAACCAGCAACCAGAGAGCAATCGCGGAACTAACCAATTATGTGAAATTCTTGAAGGAGCAAAAGTTGCCCAAAGCCAATAACTCGTACCCATTAGGCCGGGAAAAATATGTGCAATTACTTGGGTCTGCTGAAATGATCAGTCTGTCTCCTGAAGAATTACTCGAAGTAGGGCTTCGCGAATTAAAACGCAAACAAGAGGACTTTTCAGAATCCGCGCGGATCATCGACCCGAATGCCAAACCGATTGATGTTTTCAAAGCCATCCAAAAAGATCATCCGACTGAACAAAGCCTTATTCCGGACACCGCCAAAAATCTGGAGATGATCCGCCAATTCCTAATCGAGCATCATATCATCACCCTGCCCTCTCAAGTTCGAGCGGAGGTGAAGGAGACCCCGCAATTCATGCGCGCGACCAGTTTTGCATCGATGGATACCCCTGGCCCGTTTGAAAAGAAGGCGACTGAGGCATATTACTATGTCACGCCGGTCGAGCCGGACTGGCCTGCACAGCAGAAAGAGGAATGGCTGACTGCGTTTAATTACTATACGACCGACATCGTTTCGGTCCACGAAGCGTACCCTGGACATTACGTGCAATTTCTTTGCCTGAACGCCTCTTCGGCCACGCCCCTTGAAAAGATCTTTACGAGTTACGCCTTTACCGAAGGCTGGGCGCACTACGCCGAACAGATGCTGGTGGATGAAGGCTTTGGCGCGAGCAACTCCACGAATCTATCGCCCGAAGAGCGCATCAAAGCCGCGAAGTACCGACTGGCTCAGACCGACGAAGCATTGCTGCGGGTCTGCCGCCTTTGTGTCTCGATCAAAATGCATTGCCAGGGTATGACGGTGGATGAAGCGACCAAATTTTTTCAGGATAACTGTTATTATGAACAGAAACCTGCCCAGCAGGAGGCTACGCGGGGCACCTATGATCCCGAATACCTCTTTTATACCGTGGGCAAGCTGCAAATTTTCAAACTGCGCGAGGATTTCAGAAAACAGGAAGGGGCAAAGTTTTCGCTCCAGAAGTTTCATGATGAAATGTTACGACATGGCGCTCCTCCCATTCGCTTGCTGCGCGAAGTGATGCTGAAAGATCGGACGATTTGGGACAAGGCACTGTGAGGCAGTGGCAATGCGAACTAGAAAAACCACAGAGGCACGGCGCGGCATAGCCGCCAACCAAACAAGTTATTCACCGCCGGCTCCGGGGAACTTCGGGAGGATCTCCTCGCCGTCGGATGAATAACTTTGGAGACCGTATCAGGAACGACAGAGAGGAAATGTTGACCACGGATAAAACCGGAGAACACGGATAAGACGGAAGAGAAATTCACCAACCACACAGATCTTCATCTGTAAAAACCGCATAAAATATAACAACTCAAATTTTTTTCCCTGTCTTATCCGTGTTCTCCGGTTTTATCCGTGGTAAAATTCTCTGGCTTTACCTGTTTTTCTTTTCTTCGCCTCTTGACAGAATTTTTATAATACTGGACATTTGTTCAGTATGAAGGCACTGACGGAACGACAACAGCAAATACTCAGATTTATTCAGGGAAAGCACGATTCCGAGGGGCTGGCGCCTACTTTGCGTGAAATTGCCGCGCACTTCCGTTTTCGCAGCCCCAATGCCGCTCTGGCGCATGTCCGAGCCTTGCAAGCCAAACGCGTTTTAAAAAACCTGCCCGGCCGAGCGCGTTCACTGCAGATTACAGATCCCCGATCTCCGCGAGGACGGTCGCGGCCCCAGATAGTTTCGGTTCCGATTTACGGCGTCATTCCCGCTGGATTGCCAAAGGATACCGCTCAAGAGGACGAGGGTTGTGTCCTGATTGATGTGGGGACTCTGGGTATCAAGCCCAGCGCGCGCACTTTCGGTCTTCAAGTGCGCGGCGATTCCATGCTCGGGAAGCATATCGTGGATGGTGACATCGCCATTATCGAGCATGGCGTGCAGCCGCGTTCGGGCGATGTAGTAGCGGCGCTGATTGATGGCCAGGTCACGTTGAAAACTTTTGTAATGCAACGAAGCAAACCCTATTTACGCGCGGAAAATCCACGATACCCGGATCTCATTCCGCAGGAGGAATTGCAGATACAAGGGGTGATGGTGGCGTTGGTCAGGAAGAGGAATGGATGAATCAAAATCCGAAATCCGAAGTTCGAAATCCGAAGGAAATCCGAAAACTGACGAATATTTCTCCCAAACTGATTTAGAGGTTCGGATTTCGAACTTCGGATTTCGGATTTAGCCATGCGTTCCATCGTTCACCTCGACGCCGATGCTTTCTTTGCCTCGGTCGAGCAGGCGGCGGATGCGCGTTTGCGCGGGAAGCCAATCGCTGTCGGCGGAGAAAAGCGTGGCATTGTCGCCTCGGCGTCCTATGAGGCGCGTAAATTCGGCATTTATACACCGATGCCAACCACCATGGCCCGCCGGCTCTGCCCAAAGTTGATCATGGTGCCGGGTGATTTTGAGAAATACGAACTCTTCTCGCGCTTGATGTTTTCATACGTCTATGATTTCACGCCCGACGTCGAGATCGGCTCGATTGATGAGGGATACTTCGATCTGACTGGCGTGCGCAAACCGGCGGTCCATGTGGCTGAGACGGTGCAACGTGCGATTCGCCAGGCGCTCAAGCTTTCGGTCAGCGAAGGTATTGGCGCGAATAAACTCATCAGCCAGATTGCCTCCAAGCTAAGGAAACCGGCGGCTTTTGAATTTGTACCGGCGGGTTATGAGGCGGA